>Ga0302311_10000015_pt1 | contig 218947 bp, 185 predicted proteins | sample III_Palsa_N1_3_FD_200449 | JGI IMG/M metagenome (GOLD analysis project Ga0302311, IMG submission 200449) | Peat permafrost microbial communities from Stordalen Mire near Abisko, Sweden - III_Palsa_N1_3 | ecosystem: Environmental > Terrestrial > Soil > Palsa > Peat permafrost | place: Sweden...
ACAGCCAGCGTGGATTGCCATCGCTTTTGCGATAGCGAAGGTAGAGTCCGTCGCCGTCGCATCTACCTTCGAATCGGTCGCCAGCCTTGATCCAGTTGCGAATTGCAACGTCCGAAAGCTTCCCCATAACTTCCCCACTTTGTACCCAGGAATTTTACCAACGATACAATAAGGTACACACCCGGGTACAGGCTAGTCACTGGAAGTGAGAGAGTTTTGACGGACGTTCGTGAACAGCGAAGTGTTTTATATTAAATACTTACAGGAATTTTGTTATAATTTTGTGAACGCCGATGAACTTGCATGAACGTTATTCGATGTTCTGTACCTGTTCGCGCATCTGCTCGATCAGCACCTTCAGCTCGACGGCAGCATTGGTGCTGCGTGCATCGACCGATTTGGAGCCCAGGGTGTTCGCCTCGCGATTGAATTCCTGCATCAGGAAATCCAGCCGGCGACCCACCGGCTCCTTCAAGCCAAGCACACGGCGCGTTTCGCCGATGTGCGTGCTGAGCCGGTCGAGTTCCTCGTCCACATCGGTGCGGGTGATCTGCAAGACGAGTTCCTGCTCAAGCCGGCCCGGCTCCACAGGCTGTTTGAGATCGGCCAGCCGCGTTTCCAGCCGTGTGCGCAGCGCGGTGCGGATCTGCGGCATCCACTCGCGCACATCGGCGACCACGCGTTCGATGCTGTCGAGCTTGTCGCGCAGGATCTCGGCCAGCTTCTCGCCTTCTCGTTCGCGGGTGGCGGTAAGCGTGTCCAGCGCGCGGTCGAGCACGTCGAACAGCGCCGCCTGCTGGGAGTCCGGATCGATCGCGTTCTGCTGCAGCACGCCCGGGAAACGCAACAACTCGGTGAACTCGACGCGCAAGCTGGGAAAGAGCGCAGTCATATCCAGATTCAATTCCGACAATCGGGACAGCAACGCGTTGTTGACCTGCAGCGCCTCGCTGCGCGAATCGCTGGTGCGGCGCACGGTGATGTCGAGCTTGCCGCGCGACAATTTCGCCGCGATGCGTTCGCGCAGCAGCGATTCGAAGCTGCGCAAATCGTCCGGCAGGCGCGGGCTCAGCTCCAGGTAGCGGTGGTTGACCGTGCGCAGCTCGCAACTGAGGGTGCCGGCGGGACCGGTGGTCTCGGCGCTGGCGTAGGCCGTCATGCTACGGATCATCGGCGGTCATCCAAACGTGGGAAATAGTGCGCAATGGTAAACTCTCCCGTCCCGCCTTGCCCAATCCGGCCAAGCGAAGTCAGGAATCACCCCATGAACTCCGTCGCCCGTCCCAGTGGCCGAAGCAGCGACCAGCTGCGCCCTGTCAGCATCGAACGCCACTACACCCGCCACGCCGAGGGTTCGGTGCTGGTGAGCTTTGGCGACACCCGCGTGCTGTGCACGGCCAGCGTCGAGGATCGTGCGCCGGCGTGGCTGCGCGGCAAGGGCGAGGGTTGGGTCACCGCCGAATACGGCATGCTGCCCCGCGCCACCAACACCCGCATGCAGCGCGAAGCCGCACGCGGCGGCCAGGGTGGCCGCACCATGGAGATCCAGCGGCTGATCGGCCGCTCCCTGCGCGCCTGCATCAACCGTCAGGCCCTGGGCGAACGGGTGATCACGCTGGACTGCGACGTACTGCAGGCCGACGGCGGCACCCGCACGGCGGCGATCACCGGCGCCTACGTGGCGCTGGTGGATGCGGTGAACGTGTTGATGAAACGCGAGAACCTCAAGCGCAATCCGATCGTCGGCGCGGTCGCGGCGATCTCGGTCGGCATCTACCAGGGCATGCCGGTATTGGATCTGGATTACGCCGAAGACTCGAACTGCGACACCGACATGAACGTGGTGATGAACGACGGCGGCGGCTTTATCGAAGTCCAGGGCACCGCCGAAGGTCACGCGTTCCGCCGCGACGAGATGGATGCGCTGCTGGCGTTGGCCGAAAAAGGCATTGGCGAGCTGGTCGCCGCGCAGCGTGCCGCCTTGGCGCAGGGCTGAGCACCGGATCATGCAACGCATCGTTCTCGCCAGCAGCAACCCAGGCAAGCTCGTTGAATTCAACCAGATGCTCGCTGGTAGCGGTTTCGAGGTGATCACCCAGGGCAGCCTCGGTATCAGCGACGCCGACGAGACCGGCCTGACCTTCGTCGAGAACGCCTTGCTCAAGGCTCGCCATGCGGCGCACGCAAGCGGCTTGCCTGCACTGGCGGATGACTCGGGCTTGTGCGTGGACCATCTGCACGGCGCACCCGGTCTTTACTCGGCACGTTACAGCGGCGGTCATGGTGATGCCGCGGCCAACAACGCAAAATTGCTGAAGGAGCTGGACGGCGTGCCCGAGGGCGACCGCAGCGCGTTCTTCATCTGCGTGCTGGTTTTGCTGCAGCACGCCGATGACCCTGCACCGCTGATCGCCGAGGGACGCTGGCACGGACGCATCTTGAACGAGGGCCGGGGAACCGGCGGCTTCGGCTACAACCCGGTGTTCCTGCCCGAAGGCTATAGCGAGAGCGTCGCCGAGATGGACGCAGCCCTGAAGAACCGACTCAGCCATCGTGGCCAGGCGCTGGCGAAGTTGCACGCGCAACTGGCCGAGCGACACTCGTGAGCCTTGTCGCGCCGCCGCTGTCGCTGTATGTGCACATGCCGTGGTGCGTAAAGAAGTGCCCGTACTGCGACTTCAATTCACACGGCCTGCGCAGCGAGCCGCCACCGTATGACGCTTATACCGATTTGCTGCTGACCGACCTGGACGCCGATCTCGTCGACTTTGGCGCGGCCGTGCATGGTCGTCCGATCGTCAGCGTGTTTTTCGGGGGCGGCACGCCAAGCCTGTTCGCCCCCGAGCTGATCGCGCGATTCCTCGACGGCGCCCGCGAGCGCCTGCCGTTCGCCGACGATTGCGAGATCACGCTGGAGACCAATCCGGGCACCGTCGAGCATGGCCGTTTCGACGGCTATCTGGCGGCCGGGGTCAACCGCATTTCGTTTGGCGTACAGAGCTTCGACGACGACAAGCTGCGTCGCCTGGGCCGTATCCATAGCGCTGCGGAAGCAGAGGCGGCGGTGAAGTCGGCCCAGGATGCCGGTTACACCAACATCAACCTCGACCTGATGTATGCGCTGCCGCAGCAGTTGCTGGGTGGCGCCCTGGCCGATGTGGAACGCGCGATCGCGCTGCAGCCGACCCATGTGTCGCACTATCAGTTGACGCTGGAACCGAACACCGCGTTCGCGGCCAACCCGCCGCCTTTGCCGGACGACGATCACGCCTGGTCGATGCAGGAAGCCTGCGAGCAGCGCCTCGCCGCGGCCGGCTACGGCCAGTACGAAATCTCCGCCTACGCCCAGACCGGCCACCGCTGCGTACACAATCTCAATTACTGGCGTTTCGGCGATTACCTTGGCATTGGGGCTGGCGCCCACGGCAAATGGAGCGACGCGGACGGCGGCCAGGTGCACAGGCGCTGGAAGACCCGCCTGCCCCGGACCTATCTGGAGGCCCGTGGGGGCCCCGCGCGGATCGGTGGCGACAGCCTGGTCAGTGCGGCCGAGCTGCCGTTCGAGTACATGCTGAACGCGTTGCGCCTGGTCGACGGCGTGCCGCTCACCGACTTCACCGAACGCACCGGGCTGCCGGCCGAGCGTATTGCGGCCGCGCTGGCGGGCGCCCGCCAGCGCGGCTGGCTCCGGGAAGGCCCGCAGCAGCTGCATACCACGGCGCTGGGCCAGCGTTTTCTCAACGACGTGATTGCCGGCTTTCTCGATTGAAGCGGCTTGTCGGAAGCCATGGCATGATCGCGATAACCGGCATAAACTCAAGCCTCCAGGGGATTCACAGGGTTCGTTCATGGATGTCGGACAGGATCGACGTCGCTCGCTTGCGTCGCATCAGCCCGCGCGCCTCAGCAGCGGACGCTGGCCTGCACGCGCGCAACAATTGCTTGAAGCGAGCTACACGCTGTGCGCGGAAGGACTGCACGAGCCATTGCGGCGCTGTCTGAGCGAGTTCGAGCGCGAACTCTTTGCGCTGGCCGAACGCACCCATCGACATACTGAGCAGCAGGACTGCTTCGCCAGCCGGCAACGCGTGCTGCAGGATCGCACCACGCTGGAGCAGCAATTCATCGCCAAGGTCGCCGCCGCGTTCAACAACATCGACACCGCCGCGGCCAAATCGGAAGCTCCGGGCGAAGCCAAGGCATGGCAATCGCTGGAGTTGCTCGATCCGGTAAAACAAGAACTGACGATGGCGTTGAGCCAGCTCGGCACGCGCGGCGAAGTGCGTCACAGCAGCGCGCTGTATGAACTGGGCTACCGACTCGCGGTGCTGGTCGGAGCACCACCACTGGAGGGCGAAGCGTTGCCGCTGGGGCCGCACGCCCTGGCACAGGCATTTCATCAGGCCAGCAGTGCGCTGGAGCTGCCGCTGGAACACTACCTGCTCCTGCTGCAAAGTTTTGATCACTGGCTGATCCAGGCGCTGGCTCCGGTATACGACACCATCAACGCGCAATTGCAGGCCGATGGCATCCTGCCGCAATTACGCAGCATTCCGGTTCCCCGCCATGTCAGCAATCGGCCGCACGTCGCCACGGCGGCCGAAGTGGCTGCCGCGGCAGCGGCGGAACCGGCACGCCAGGCCACTGCTGCCGCCGCGCCACCGGGCGCTCCCATTCAGGTGCTGGAATCGTTGCGCGATCTGTTGGCGCAGCGCCGTGCCGATCAGGGCGTGGTAAGCGGCCAGCCGGCCGGGCGCGCCGCCAGTCCGGATGAACTACAGGCTGCGCTGAGCGCACTGCAAGACCATCTGGCACAGGTCACCGACCAGGCCAGCCGGGAGCTGCGCAGCGCCCAGCGGCTACGCGAAGAGTTGCTGACCCAGCTCAATATCGGCAACCCCAGTGGTGCGCCGCGCACGCAGCTCAGCGACGTACAAGGCGACACCGTGGAGCTGGTCGCGATGCTGTTCGAGCAGCTCGGCCAGCAACTGCAGCGCAGTGGCAGTGCGAGCGCCCTGCTCGGCGACCTGCAACTGCCGGTGTTGCGCATGGCAATCGCCGACCGTGGATTTTTCGAGAAGCCGGAGCATCCTGCACGAAAGCTGCTGGACACCGTCACCGGGGCTGCCAACGACTGGCTCGATGGCAGCGACGACGAGGTCAATCGCCCGTTGGCGATCAAGCTCGAACAACTGGTCGCGCGCGCCAGCAAGGAACCACCAAGTACAGGGCTGTACACCAGCCTGCTGGCCGATATCGAGCACCATCTGGCCTTGCTCAGCCGCAAGGCGCAGGCCGCCGAGCGCCGGCATGTGGAAGCTGCGCAAGGTCGCGAACGGCTCGACCAGGCACGTCGGCGCGCCGGCGAGCTGATGGCCGAGCGCTTCGCGCAATCACCGCCGCGTGGCTTGCTGCGCGCACTGCTGGACCGGGCCTGGTCGGACGTGCTGGCGTTGACCTTGCTGCGTCACAGCGAGGACAGTGCTGAGTTCGCCGCGCAACTGGCGATCACCGACCGCTTGCTCGGCCGGTTGCCGGTGGGTGATCGCCTGCAACTGCAACTGGACGTGGAAAGCGGCCTGCAGCAGATCGGCATGCATGCCGAAGAAGCCGTACAGGTAGCGCAGCGGCTACTCGGATCGGACAACCCCGATCCCACGGTGGAGTTGCCCAGCGCCACCGATCTCGCGATGCGCCTCAAACAGCATCATCGCCTGGGTGAGCACTCCGTTGAGGAGCCCGTCGCCGTCCGTCCATCGGCGCCAGCGCCTGCCGCTGCGCGCACCTCCGCTGCGCCAGCACCTGCCGCTGCACACACTTCTGCCGCTGCGCCAGCGTCCGCCGCTGCATCTGCGCCAACACCTGCCGCTGCGTCCGCTGCCGCGTCGACGACTGCATCTGCATCTCAGTCGTCGCGAACGCCCGTCCCGAGTCCACGCGCGCGACGCATCGAGCAGCACCTGCGTGAATTGCCGTTTGGCAGTTGGTTCGAATTTGTCGATCCGACCACCGGGCAACTCGTGCAGCGCAAGCTGGCCTGGTATTCGCCCATGTCTGGCCGCTGCCTGCTGGTCAGCCGACGCGGCCAGCGCGGCGAGGAAATGAATCTGATGCAACTGGCCCAGGAAATCGCCAGCGGCCGCGTGTGTGAAATGCCGACGCAGCGCGAAAGCCTGCTCGATCGCGCATGGCGCAGCCTGACCGGTAATCTGCGCCAACCGGTTGGCGCACAGCGTCCCATCCCGCAGGAATCCACTCGCCGATGAACCCGCCCGACAGCACCAGCAACCAGCGTCGCGCCGAGCGCAAGCGCGCCACGTTCACCGCGATCGTGACCGATGTGATCAGCGGTCTGCCGATGGGGCATCTGGGCAACCTTTCCAGCACCGGCATGCTGCTGATCAGTTCAAGCGCACCACGCAGCGAAGCGCTCTATCAGGTGAGCCTGCCGCTGCCGGCATCGGGTCGCCTGTTGACGCAGTCGCAGCCGGTCGAGGTGGGCATCCAGGAGCAATGGCACGAGCCCGCAGCCAGTCCCGGACAGATCTGGGCCGGTTACCGGATCGTGGCGATCAGCGATGCCGATGCCGCCCGGCTCGACAGCTGGCTGGCGCAGGCCTGAGCGGCTGTCCATAATTCCCGTAGGAGCGCACGCTGCGATCCGGCCCCCGCTCTCCCCGCAGGAATTCCGATGCACGATTCACTCGCCTCGCTCTATCCGCAGCACTTTTCCACCCTGCTCAAGCGTGCGGATACGGCGCTTGAGCTCGGCGGTTTCGAGCATCTGCTCATCGCCGCCGGCACCCCACTGCGCAAATTTCTGGACGACCAGGACTATCCGTTCGTCGTCAGTCCGCATTTCAAGCACTGGCTGCCGCTAACCGATGCGCCGGGCAGCTGGATTGCCTACACGCCTGGCAGGAAGCCGAAGCTGATCTTCCTGCAACCGCGCGACTATTGGCATGTAGTGCCAGAGGCGCCGCATGGCTACTGGGTCGAACATTTCGACATCGTCATCGTGCGCAACGCCGCCGACGCGGTGGCACAACTGCCTGCTGGCAACCGCGCGGTAATCGCCGCCGCCTGCCCTCCGGTGGACGGTGTCGAAGCGAACAATCCGCCGGCAGTGCTCGACTACCTGCATTGGCATCGCAGCTATAAGACACCTTACGAGCTGGAGCTGATGCGCGAAGCCAGTCGCATTGGCACGCGCGCGCATCGCGCCGCCGCACAGGCGTTCCATGCCGGCGCCAGCGAGCTGGCCATCCATCAGGCCTATCTTGCCGCTGCCGCACAAACCGATGCCGAGTTGCCGTACGCGAGCATCGTGGGTTTGAACGAACACTGCGCGGTGCTGCACTACACCAACTTCGACCGCAAGCCGCCGAAGCGTGGCCGCTCGTTCCTGATCGATGCCGGTGCCAGCGCGGCCGGTTATGCAAGCGATATCACCCGTACCTACGCCGCCGCCGATGCAAGCGACTTTCAGGCGCTGATCGACAGCGTCGACGCTGCCCAGCAGGGTTTCGTCAGCAAGGTGCGCGCCGGGCAGAGTTATCCCGAATTGCATATCCACGCCCATCACGTTCTCGCGGGCGTGCTGCGCGAGCACGGCTTCATTCGGATGAGCGAAGAGAGTGCCGTGACGTCCGGCGTCACCGCCGTGTTCTTCCCGCACGGTCTGGGCCACCCGATCGGCTTGCAGGTGCATGATGTAGCCGGCTTCCAGCAGAACGAACGCGGCGGCAGCATCGCGCGCCCGGCCGGTCATCCGTATCTGCGCATGACTCGCGTGCTGGAGCCAGACATGGTGGTGACGATCGAGCCCGGCCTGTACTTCATCGATATGCTGCTGGAAGAGTTGAAAGCGAAGCCACAGGCCAGCGAGATCGACTGGGCCAGGGTCGACCATTTTCGGCAGTACGGCGGCATCCGTATCGAGGACGACGTGGCATGCACCGACGGCGCGCCGGAGAACCTCACACGCGATGCGTTCGGGCTGACCTGAGCCCGATGGCGAGACGGCAGCAGAAGCGCTGCTGCGAGTCCCTGTGCACAAAGCCATCGCCGCGACGGAGCTGCGGCGATCCGCCACTGTGACATTCCTCCACATTCACACAACACCCGGGCGGCGTATGCTGGTGCTTAGCTACCGCATGGATCCGCCGTATGCCCAGCTCCGCTGCCACCCATCCTCCGACAGAAAATGTCAGCACGCCGCAGCGGCCGCTGCGCCGGCTGACGTTTGAACTGTTCGCCATCATTGTCCTCAAGATCGCCCTGCTGATGCTGATCTGGTGGTGGCTGTTTGCACCGCAACCAAAACCCGATACCAGCCCGCAGGCGATCGCGCATCTGCTGGCACCCACTTCCCAAACCCCATCTGCAGGTCACCCATGATCATCGATACCGATGTCGTCACGCTGTCACGCCTGCAATTCGCGCTGACCGCGCTCTATCACTTCCTGTTCGTCCCTTTAACGCTGGGGTTGGTGTGGATCCTGGCGATCATGGAGAGCGTCTACGTGATGACCGGGCGCGAGGTCTGGAAGCGCATGGTGCAGTTCTGGGGCGTGCTGTTCGGCATCAACTTCGCGATGGGTGTAGCCACCGGCGTGACGATGGAGTTCCAGTTCGGCATGAACTGGGCGTACTACTCGCATTACGTCGGCGATATCTTCGGCGCACCGCTGGCCATCGAAGGACTGATGGCGTTCTTCCTCGAAGGAACGCTGGTCGGCGTGTTCTTCATGGGCTGGGATCGCATCTCGCGGATCAAGCATCTGCTCGTGACCTGGTTTCTGGCGCTGGCTACCAGCCTGTCGGCGCTGTGGATCCTGATTGCGAACGCATGGATGCAGCATCCGGTCGGCGCCGCGTTCAATCCACAGACCATGCGCATGGAGGTGACCTCGTTCTCCGAGGTGCTGTTCAATCCGGTGGCGCAAGACAAGTTCGTGCATACGGTGAGCGCCGGCTACGTAATGGGGTCGATGTTCGTGCTGTCGATCAGTGCCTGGTATCTGTTGCGTGGACGCAACGTGGATTTCGCGAAACGCTCGATGACGGTGGCGGCGAGTTTCGGATTGGCCGCGGCGTTGTCGGTGGTGGTGCTTGGCGATGACTCGGGCTACAACGTTTCGTTGAACCAGAAGATGAAGATGGCGTCGATCGAAGCCATGTGGCACACCGAACCGGCGCCGGCATCGTTCACGTTGTTCGGCATTCCCGATGTAAAGGATCGCACTACCATCGGAGCGGTGAAGATTCCCTGGGTCATGGGGTTGATCGGCACCCATTCGCTCGACGAGACGATACCGGGCATCGACGAACTGGTGGGTGTCGCCAAGGGACGCATCGTCCAGGGCATCCAGGCGTATGACGCCATGCTCGTGCTGCGTCAGGACAAAGACAACGCGCAAGCCAAGGCGACACTCGCGGCCCACGATACCGACATGGGCTACGCACTCCTGCTCAAACGCTATGTCGATGACCCGCGCAAGGCGACACCGGAAGACATCCAGAAGGCTGCCGACAGCACCATTCCGAATGTGCCGGTGCTGTTCTGGGCATTCCGCCTCATGGTCGGTTGCGGCTTCTATTTCATCGCATTGTTCGCGCTGTCGTTCTGGAAGGCCAGCAAGCGCCGCCTCGACACCCAACGCTGGTATCTGCGACTGGCACTGTGGAGTCTTCCATTGCCGTGGCTGGCGGTGGAGTTGGGCTGGATCGTCGCCGAATACGGTCGTCAGCCATGGGCCATCGAAGGTGTTCTGCCCACGGCACTGGGCGTGTCGTCGGTGAGTGCCGGTCAGGTACTGACCTCGCTCGGCGGCTTCATGTTGTTTTACACCGCGCTGGCCATCGTCGACGTGACTTTGATGCTGAAATTCACCCGCAAGGGACCCGACGGCCTGGGCATTTGGCCGTCCATCGCCCCATCCACCACAGCCGGTCACTGAGGATCTCGCCATGCTCGACTACACCACACTGCGGGTGATCTGGTGGGCCCTGCTCGGCACGCTGCTGATCGGGTTCGCGATCATGGACGGCTTCGATTTCGGAGTCGCCGGCCTGCTCAAGATCCTGGGCCGGAACAACGAGGAGCGCTTGGTGCTGCTGGAAGGCATCGAGCCCACCTGGGAAGGCAACCAGGTATGGTTCATCCTGGCCGGCGGCGCCACATTCGCGGCATGGCCGATGCTCTACGCGGTGTCTTTTTCCGGCATGTATTTTGCGATCGCGCTGGTACTGCTGGCCTTCATCCTGCGCCCGGTCGGCTTCAATTTCCGCGGCAAGATCCATGACCCGCGCTGGGCTTCGTTGTGGGATTGGGTGCTCACCGGCTCCGGATTGGTGGTGATGCTTGTGTCCGGGGTCGCATTCGGCAACCTGTTCCTCGGCGCACCGTTCCAGTTTGATGATGACCTGCGCATGAGCTGGCATGGCAGCTTCTTCGAGCTGTTGCATCCGTTCGCGCTGCTGACCGGGCTGGTGTCGCTGAGCATGCTGTTGGCGCACGGCGCCTGCTGGGCTGCACTGAAGGCCGATCACACGATTGCCGAGCGTGCAGTGAAAGTCGCTCGCTGGATGACACTGATCTACGCCGCGCTGTATGTGCTGGCTGGTGTCTGGGTGGCCTACGGCATTCCCGGTTATGCGGTGGTCGGCCCCGTACTGACGGATGGCGCTTCCAATCCGTTGTTCAAGCAGGTGGCCCAGGGTGGCAGCTGGTTTGCCAGTTACATGCAATACCCATGGTTCTGGGCCGCACCACTGCTGGCACTGGTTTCCGCGGTCGGCGTGCAGCTGCTGATCGGCCGACGCAACGTCGCCGGCTTCATCGCCAGCAGCCTGATGGTGGGTAGCACGATCGCGTCAGCCGGTTTCGCGCTGTTTCCGTTCCTGCTGCCGTCCAGCCTCGATCCGCGTTCCAGCCTCACCGTGTGGGACGCGTCCTCCAGTCGGGGTACGCTGCAGCTGATGCTGATAGTTACCGCCGTGTTTCTGCCGATCATCATCCTGTACACCAGTTGGGTGTACCGGGTGATGCGTGGGCGCGTCACACTGGAACAAATGCGCAAGGCACACGGTGGCTATTGAGGCGCCTTTTGATTCTCTTGCAACCGCTTCTACACGAACTCGAGGTAAGCCGGCATGTGGTATTTCTCATGGATTCTGGGATTGGGACTGGCGTGTGCTTTCGCCATCCTCAACGCGATGTGGTACGAAGTGCACGCCACCGACGCAGCAAATCGCCAGCGTGATGATTCGCGGCTGCCCGATGAATTGAGCTGACGGATTGAACTAGCGCGCGGCCAGCAGCGCCTCGATCTCATCGGCGTCTCTGGGCACCGCGGCGGTGAGCACCTCGTTGCCGTCGCGGGTCACCGCCACGTCATCCTCGATGCGGATACCGATGCCGCGCCAGCGCTCTGCCACCGTTCGATCGTCCGGCGCCACATACAGACCCGGCTCCACCGTCAGCACCATGTCCGGCTCCAGCAGGCGCGATTCACCATCGAGGCGATAGTCGCCGACATCGTGCACATCCAGTCCCAGCCAATGGCCAGTCTTGGCCGGAAAGAAACGCTGGTAGCTGCCATCGGCAATCGCCGCATCGGCATCGCCCTTGAGCAGGCCGAGCTGACATAGACCTTCGGCAAGCACTCGTACGGCCGCTTCGTGCGCAGCGTTGAACGGCTGGCCGGGGCGCACCTCATCGATCGCGGCCAACTGCGCGGCCAGCACCACTTCATAGAGAGCGCGCTGTTCGCGACTGTAGCGGCCATTGACTGGAAACGTGCGGCTGATGTCGGACGCATAGCAATCCAGTTCGGCGCCGGCATCGATGAGCAGCAAGTCGCCGGTGTTGAGCGGCGCACGGTTCGCCTGATAATGCATCACGCAGGCGTTCGCGCCGCCAGCGATGATCGGCGGAAAGGCCGGCACCGCGCCACGGCCGCGGATCACCCGCAGCACTTCCGCTTCGACCTCGTATTCATGGCGTCCCGGCGTGGCCACCTGCAGCGCCGCCAGGTGCGCCTCGACCGCAATCGCGGCTGACGCGCGCATCAGCTTCAGCTCGGCGCGCGACTTGTATAGCCGCAGATCGTGCAGCAGGTGGCCGAGCGCGACGAATTCCTTCGGCACCACGCCGCCGCCACGCAGTTGACGCAAGCGACGCATCCAGCCGAGCAGTTGTGCATCGAACTCGGGCTCGCGGCCGAAGTGACAGTAAACGCGGCCGCGGCCTTCGATCATCCCGGGCAGGATGTCGTCGATGTCCTCGATCGGAAAAGCGTCGTCCATGCCGTACTCGGCCACCGCACGCTCGGTGCCGATCGACGGACCATGCCAGCGTTCACGCGCGGGATCGCGTTCACGACAGAACAACACCACCTCGCCATGCCGGCGACCGGGCAGTAACGCCAGAACCGCATTGGGCTCGGGAAACCCGCCCAGATAGTGGAAGTCCGAATCCTGCCGGTATGGCCACGCCGCATCGGCATTGCGCATGCGCTCGGTCGCCGCGGCCACCAGCAGCACCGCGTCCTCACCAGCCATCTGCATCAGCTGGCGGCGCCGCCGCGCGAACTCCTCGCGCGTGATCGCCAACGCCGCCAATGCCGGTGCCGTCGGAATCAATGCAGGCTGCCGCTGGCGGGCTTCCCATGCGCGGTACATTCGGTATGGAGCAGCATCGCGCCGACCCGCACGAACTCCTGCACTTCAATCAGGGCGTCCTCGTCTTCCGTTTCACTGCCGAAATCAAAGGACGAATCGGCGATGGTGCCCAGGTCGCGCAGGATCTCCTGTGCCTCGTCCGACAATTTCGCGTGCGCCGACGTGCCGGCGAGCCCGAAGCCGCCGAGAAAACCACGGCACCAGTCGACCATCGCCTCGGCCCGTTCGGTCAGCGGACGGTCGTCTTCGGGCAGCAAAGGTTCAAAACCGAGCTCAGGATCGGCCAGTTCGGTTTCGCACTGTTTCGCCAGCCGCTCGAGCACCGCCTGGTCACCCGGGGTCGGGTTGGTCGCCTCGCCATCGAGCTGCAGCGCGGCCAGCACCGACGTGCCTCGCAGGGAGCCGCCGCCCGCCAGGTAGCCGCACAGCGAACCGTGCAGTTCGCTGGCCTCGGTGCCCAGTCGCAAGCGCATGATCAGCGCGTCGATATCGTCGTGGCCCAAAAGCCCGTTGGCCGTCATGGCGGTGCTCCAGCAAGGAATAGCCGCCAGTTTAGTGCAGATGGCGGGAGGGTCATCCGTTACCTCCTGTGATGGCGCTGACTTCCGCCAACGTCCTGCTATAGTTTCTCGCATGAACATGCCCGATCACATCCCGTCCGACCATGTCCATCAAGAGCTGGCCGCATTGGCGCAGCAGCTCGACCGGCTGCTCGATACCGTGCGCCGACTCACCGAAGAAAACCGCAGCCTGCGGCAAAGCCAGGAGCAGCTATCCGGCGAACGGGCAGGCCTGCTGGCACGCAACGAGCAGGCACGCAGCCGGGTCGAGGCGATGATCCAACGACTGAAATCGCTTGAGAGCAACGGTTGATGAATACACCTGTCAGTGAACCGGTCGCGCTGCGACTGATCGACCGCGAATTCCTGATCGCCTGCTCGCCGGAAGAACGCGACGGCCTGCTTGAAGCGGCCGGCTTCCTCGACCGCAAGATGCGCGAATTGCGCGCAAATGCGAAGGCGCCGAGTTTCGAACGGCTCGCGGTGCTGACTGCCATCAGCGTCACCCATGAATTCCTGACCCTGCGCAAGCAACACGACGGCCAGGAACGGCGTCTCAGCGACGGCCTTGCCGCATTGCGCAGCAAGCTGGATGCCGCGCTCGACAGCGACCTGCTGAAGCGCTGAATACTGCGCGGGCGCTGCATACTGAAAGCACCGAACACCTGATACAAACACGTTGCCGATGAACCCAGCCAGTCCATCGCCAGTGGCACATTTCGGGGCAAGCGCTTAAAATGGATCCCGGCGTCTTCTGCGATGTTCGCCAGCACACTCTTACATTTGCCTTGTTCCTAAATACGGCCCCGGGTCGGCTTCACATCGCTGTTGTGCATGTCCGCCACGTGCGGAAAGCCTTGAGGCCATGTAGCTCTCCCACCTGATCCATCTTGGATCAAGGTCGTTTGGTGTGCAGCGGCATCGCGGTTTACGCCACTTCATTTCCGGACCGGCCACCGTCATCTGACGGTAGCCGGGATCGGTCGCTCGCAGCGACGTCCGCCGGGCGCGCTTTCGATGGGAGACGCGCGACACGTGGACGCCACCGCCGAACGACGCGAGCTTCGCCAGAGTCTGGCCGAGCGCCGCCGCGCACTGACTCCGCCCGAACGCATGGCCGCCGCGCAAGGCTTGCGCCGCAGCCTTGAGCAGCTGCCCGAATACCTCACCGATGCCCGCGTCGCCGGTTACTGGGCCAGTCACGGCGAGCTGCCGTTGAACCTGGTGATCCCGCCGTTGGCGGCGCGTGGCCAGCAGTTCCTGCTGCCCGTGATCGGCAAAGGCCAGCGGCTGCATTTCGCACCATGGCAATCCGGCGACGACGTGCAGCCGAACCGCTACGGCATCCCCGAGCCGGTCGCGCCGACCGAACTGCTCGAGCCGTTCCAGCTCGACCTGGTGCTGGTGCCGCTGCTCGGCTTCGATCGTCGCGGCCATCGTCTCGGCCATGGCGGCGGTTACTACGACCGCAGCTTCGCCTTCCTCAAGGATCAGGTACGCCCGACCGAACCGCTGCTGGTAGGCATCGCTTACTCATTCCAGGAACTGCCGCAAATCGAAGCCGCAAAGTGGGACGTCCCGCTCGACTTCATTGCCACCGACCGTGAATTGATCGATTGCAATGCGAATGATCCCGGCTACGAGGCGAATGCATGACTGGCTCCACAAAATCCGGTTCCGTCAAATCACCCAGCGTCAATCACTGGCTGATGAAATCCGAACCCGAGGCGTTCTCGATCGACGACCTCAAGCGCAAGCGCCGCGAGGCATGGGACGGTGTGCGCAACTACCAGGCGCGCAACTTCATGCGTGATGGCATGCGCCCCGGTGATCAGGTTTTCTTCTACCACTCCAACTGCGCCACGCCCGGCATCGTCGGCATTGCCGAGGTCGCCACCGATGCCTATCCCGACCCTAGCCAGTTCGACCCCAAAAGCAAATACTTCGACCCCGGCAGCTCGCGCGATCAGCCGCGCTGGATGTTGGTCGACGTGAAATTCGTCAAGAAACTCAAGCGTACGATCAGCCTGGACGAACTCAAAGGCCACGCCGCGCTGGCCGAGATGCCGTTGCTGCGCAAGGGCAACCGGCTATCGGTGATGCCGGTGGCTGCCGCGGACTGGCAGTACATCCTCACCCTCGAATGACCGGCTGTTTGCTCCTCATGCTGCAAGCAGGGAGAAGTTGGGGGGGTTGTTTGAGGTTGCGAAGGAGCAAGGTCAAGAGGCCACCCCTCCCCAGCCCTCCCCTGCTAGCAGGGGAGGGAGCACAGCGAGACCCGCGCCGGCACATCAAGGCGGCGATCGGTGCTCGCCCAGAACCCGAGCCACCACCATAATGCGACATCCATTCAACACGGCATCCCCATGAGCAACGCGAACGAAAAACGCCAGGCCGGTGAGGCCGCCATCCGCTACGTCGAGGACGGCGCCATTGTCGGCGTCGGCACCGGCTCCACGGTGGCGTTCTTCATCGACGCACTGGCCGATCTGAAGGATCGCATCCAGGGCGCGGTGTCCAGCTCGGAGCAGTCCACCGCGCAGCTGAAGCGACTCGGCATTCCGGTGCTCGACCTCAACGCCGCCGGCCCGCTGACGATCTACATCGATGGTGCCGACGAATGCGATCCGCACAAGCGCCTGATCAAGGGCGGTGGTGCTGCGCTGACCCGCGAGAAGATCGTCGCTGCAGCGAGCCAGAAGTTCGTCTGCATCATCGATTCCAGCAAGCGGGTCGATCTGCTCGGCAAGTTTCCGGTGCCGATCGAAGTGATCCCGATGGCGCGCAGCCTGATCGGCCGCGAGATCATCAAGCGCGGCGGTCAGCCGGTGTGGCGCGACGGTGTGGTCACCGACAACGGTAACTGGATCATCGACGTGCACGGCTGGCAGATCACCGACCCGGCCGCATTGGAAAGCGAACTCAACCAGCTGCCCGGCATCGTCACGGTCGGCCTGTTCGCGCGGCGGCCGGCCGATGTGGTGCTGATCGGCGAGCACGAAATGTGACCAGTCCACGTAGGTTGGGCTGAGCGAAGCGAAGCCCAACGTCTTTGCGGGATGGTTGACGGTCTTGTTGGGCTTCGCTTCGCTCCCCCAACCCAATACGCGCCGCCCGTAACGATCAGGCGCCGAGCGGACGCTTCCTGATGCGCCCCTTGCTGAAATGCAGATGACGGCCTGACTGGCCCGTCTCCTGCAGGCGCCGCCCATGGGTGGCGAGGATATCGCCGCGGGTGAGGATGCCAACCAGCGTATGCGGCGCCTGATCGCCCACGACGATCAGGCGGCCGACGTTTTGCGCCACCATGTGATCCGCCGCCTCGCGCAGTGAATGGCTTTCCTTGACCACGATCGGCTCACGCAACACGAGCTCACCGAGGGTCAGCGTGTACGACCACTGCGGATCGAGCAGCGTGCGGCGAGTCAGCACACCACGCACGTGACCCTCTTCGTCGATCACCGGGTAACCCTGGTGCTGCATGTCCCGCAGACCTTCGTTGAACCAGCGCCGCACCTCGGCCAGGGTCTGAGTGGTCTGCAGCGTCACCACAGCACGCGTACAGGCATCGCGCACTACGACCTGGTCCAGATAGTCGGCCGCGTATTCGGCCGGTACGCGCACGCCACGTCGGGCGATCTTTTCGGTCATGATCGTATTGCGCATCAGCAATGCAGAGATCAGATAGGCGGCCGTACAACCGCCCAGTAAGGGCAGCAGGCCGGCTGGCCGGTGGTCTCGAACGCGAACACCACCGCCGTGAGCAACGCACGCGCGGAACCGGCAAAGATCGCGGCCATGCCGACGAGTGCCGCGATCCGCGGGTCGATGCCGAACTGCGGCGCGAGCATGGCGACGCCCATGCCGATCAGCGCACCGAGCGCGCCGCCAATGGTGAACAGCGGTGCAAGCGTGCCGCCGGACGTGCCACTGCCCAGCGCAATCGACCACGACAGGAATTTCATCACGCACAGGAACGCCAACGCCTGCAGCGTGAGCTGACCGGTCACGATGTCCTCGATATTGCTGTAGCCCACGCCCAGTGTCAGCGGCGCGACATAGCCGATCGCACCCACCGCGACACCGCCGATCGCCGGCCACCACATCCAGTGGATCGGCAGCTTCTCGAAGACATCCTCGATACCGTAGACGATTCGCGTGACGCCGACGCTGATCAAGCCAAGCAACCCGCCGATAGCCACATAGGAAAACAGCGCCAAACCGCCAGGCGTGGCCAGCGCCGGCATCGCGAATACCGGGGCCGAACCCACGGTTGCATAGCGCACGCCGGTCGCTGCCACCGTCGCCAGCGCTACCGGAATCAACGAGCGCGGACGCAACTCGAACAACAACAGCTCCACCGCCAGCACCACGGCTGCCACCGGCGATCCGAACACCGCTGCCATGCCCGCCGCCGCACCGGCCGCCAGCAGTACCTTGCGCTCCGCGCCCGTCACATGCAGCAACTGGCCCACGAACGAACCGAGTGCACCGCCGGTGGCGATGATCGGTCCTTCCGCACCGAACGAACCGCCAGTACCAATCGCGATCGCTGAGGAAATCGGCTTCAGGAACGTGATTCGCGGCGGAATCTTCGACTCGTTGAGCAGGACCTGCTCCATCGCTTCGGGAATCCCGTGACCGCGGATCGCGCGCGAACCCCAGCGTGCCATCGCACCGACGATCAGGCCGCCAATCACCGGCACCACGATCACCCAAATTCCCAGATGGTTGTCCGCCGGTGAGCTGAAAGTCGTCGACACCCGACCGTAAAATGCCAGATTCGTCACCAGCCCGATCAACGCCGTGAGCAGCCGTGCGATGAAAGCAGCAGCAACACCCAGCAGCACCGCCACCACCGTGATGCGCAACACTCGACGATCCACCAGGGTGGAACGTCGCGGCATGCGCGTCGCATCCAGCGTCACACCGAGCGAAGGCGACAGCGGCAAGGCATCGGTACTGCCTTCCAGGCGCACGCCCTGAGGGGCTGCTTGCTTCGGAGTTTCGGAAATCATCGGTCTACCGCGAGGCAAAGCGGCCATGTTACGCCGGCGTGGTTGATAACCGAAGAGGCGGCGAGAGCGCTCCAGCCGCCCTGACTCATCACTTGATGGGAAAGTCAGGAACGGCTTGCAACGCGATCGCCATGCGCATGGCGGTGCAAGGTGCCAGCGTTCACTCTCCATCATTCGCCCAAGAAAAGGCCCCTGGCGGTAGACGCCAGGGGCCGGATTCACACGATACGTCTACGCGTTACGGTGCGGGCGGTGCGTTGACAAATGCACGCCATGCAATCAACAGATTGGTCGCATTCACCGAACCCAAACCCGAAGCAAAGCTCCAGCCCGCCTGGGCCGGGAACGCACTGACGGCCGCCGTATACGTAGTGGGGTTGGCGGCTACGGTGGTCAGGCCATAGTCATAGCCGAAGCCATCGTAGAAATAGCAATTCGACGTGGCATTGCTGCCTCCATCCACCTCTATGCAGTTGGTGGCGATCGTGCCGCGCGTCACGTTGTGGAACACGCAGTTGGCTGTGCCATTGGTGCCGTTGTTGGCATTGCAGGCAGCCAGACTGGCCGGTGCCGTGCCCGTTGCTGCGCCGTATTCGTTTGCGGCCAGCGCATACAGGGTCGGTGCCGCATTGCCCTGATCGATGGGCAGGCCGCGTGCATGCAGCCCCTGGTCGATCAGCGCCTGGATACCGGCGAACATCGGCGAGGACAACGACGTACCGCTGCTGAGCTGATATTCACCGGTGAAACCCGGTGCACAGGGATACGCGTTCGTGCAGGTCATCACAAACGTGTTGTTACCGTACGAACCGGCGAACAGGGCCACATCGGGAAGATCGCGCGACTGATCCTTCGCCGCGTTGAATACCTGCCGCTGCCAGGCCGGCTTGCGATCCACCGACGACGGGCCACCGCTGCCCGCTTCGGAAGTAATGGTCGGACCATTTTTGACATAGCCTTCGATAGCCGCAATGCAATACGCCAACGCGTTGGGATAGTAGTACCTGGTGGCGGCCACACCGTTGCCGCAGGACGTATTCCACGGAATCTCAGGCACGTAGGACAATGCCGATCCGCCCACCACACTCGGCGTGGACGCGAAGTACTGATTGGTGGTGCCATCAAGAACGTCGGCGATATCCGTGCCGCCTACGCCGGTGTCGTTGGGCGAGGTGGCAAAGGCGTTCGCATCGACCGCCGTATTGCCGTAGTAACCGTTGATGACGCTACCGTTGAAGCTCGGGTTGGAACCGGAGTCACCGGTGGAGACGAACACAGAGATGCCCTCGGCATCGGCCTGCGCCCACATCAGATCGATCGCGCTCTTGCTCGCGCTATCCACAAAGAACTCGCCGAAACCGTAGCTGGCGCTGATGATGTCCGGACGGGTGCTGCCGTTGATCAGGTTCGTCGCGGCGGCGAAGACACCACCGAAGAAATTGCTGTTGCCGCCATCGGCACAGGTCGCGACGACAATGTTCGCGCCCGGCGCGATTGCCGTGGACCACTCCGCATCGAGCAGGGTTTCGCCGTCATCCGGATCGTAGTTCGCAGAACCCTCCGGGTTCGCAACGATCGGGTCAACGCAGTTGTTCGTGATGCCAGCGGGCGTTACCGGGTTGATCTGGCTGAACGTACCGCCGTACTGACCGAGATTGAAGGTGCTGACGAAATTGGTCCAGTCACTCGGCACCATGTCGTTGTCGTCGACGACCGCAATTGTGACGCCCTTGCCGGTGACGCCGTTGGCACGGATCGTCTTGATGCCGTACATCGTGGCCAGATCGTTCGGCACCAGGCCACGTGTCACTCCTGACTGGTTGGGTTGGCTCCCGAACACGATGGCCATGCCCTTCGGGCCGGTCTTGGTGGTCGCCTTGATGTCGAACGTCTTCTTCGAGGCGTTCCACTGGGCGAGCTTGGAGGACTTGTGCAGCGCCTGGGGATGGAAGTCGTTCAGACCGGCCACGCCCGTCACCACCGCGCTCAGCGCCGTCGGAATGCTGATGTCACCGGCATTCGCCACGTGCTGGCTGCCGTCCTTCATCGTGTAGCGGTTTTCTTGTGTATGGAACGCATGGCTAACCTGGCCGGCGCTACCGCTGAAGTCGATCTGCATCTTGTTCGGGTACACACCATTGACGGTGAAACCCTGCGCGACCAGCCACGACTTGGCTGCCGCGATATCGACGTCGGTCACGCCATATTCTTCGCCGAACTGCTGTGGCGTCAGCCACTGGTGAAAGCGCGCGGCCTTCGGGTTGTGCTGATCGGCGATCAGGCTATCCAGCGCGGCCTGACGTGCTGCGCTGCGCTTGAGCACCAGCTGCAGGTGGTTCATCGGGGTCGTATCGGCCAGCACACCGCTGGCGGCCTTCTTGTTGGCGAAGCGCAGATGCGTGTTCTGCACCGTCGACACGACGTTGCTGTCGACGGTCTGGGTGACGCGTGGTGCCTCAGCGGTGCTGCCGGTTGCCACCGATTGCGCCAAGGCAGGCGCGCCAGCGAGCGCTGCCGCAATCGACGCGCTGAGAATGAAAGAACCTTGCTTCATTTGGATGTAGCCCCTTGTGTAAGTTGGTCAAAATTTAATAGCGCTTGTCGCAATCTGATTTTTTGCGAATAGCGCTGCTGCCATCAGCATCACTTCGGTGGCCTCCCACCGATGCGTGCTATTTATGATTTTTTTGGCGCGGAGTGCCGTGCTTGCACGGCGACAGCCATCGCCGCTCCCCACCCAGGGACGCCGAAAACGAGTTGCCGCTTTTCGCCGTTCGTTCAAAAGACGATCAACCGGCAATTGCCCGACGATCCACCCGAATTGCCACGGGATACGCCACAAATGTGGTGATGGCTCCGACAAAGTCCCGAGTATCGGGTTCGGTCGAGCAGCACATCAATAGAAAACGATGACGAACTTCCGCCATGGGGCAAGTCCGCCAATCGTCGGCCCGCCTGCATATGCTTGGCTGAAGACACCTCCTGAGGCACGTCGAAACGACCGATCAGGCACAGCGAGGAGCTCGCCAAAAAAAAAGCCCCTGGCGTTGGAACGCCAGGGGCTTGACTGTCACTTTACGTTTGCGAACTACAGCTTACGGTGCCGGAGGTGCTGCTGCCGGTGCGTTGACGAAGGCACGCCATGCGATCAGCAGGTTGGTGGCATTCACCGAACCCAGACCCGATGCGAAGCTCCAGCCTGGCTGGGCCGGGAACGCCTTGTTGGTCGCCGTGTAGCTGGTGGGGTTGGCCACTGAGGTGGTCAGACCAAGGTTCAGCGTCTGGGGGCCATCCGGGCCATTCCCAGCGCTCAGGGCGGTGTAGTAATAGCAATTTGCCGTGGTGAAGTTGGGTTGGACGTCGTAGCAGTTGCTGGAGATCGTGCCGCGCGTCACGTTGTGGAACACGCAGTTGGCGGTGCCATTGGTGCCGTTATTGGCATTGCAGGCGGCCAGACTGGCGGGTGCCGTACCCGTTGCTGCGCCGTACTCGTTTGCGGCCAGCGCATACAAGGTCGGTGCCGCATTGCCCTGATCGATGGGCAAGCCGCGTGCATGCAGGCCCTGATCGATCAGCGCCTGGATACCGGCGAACATCGGCGAGGCAAGCGAGGTACCACCGCTGAGGTCATACTCGCCCTGGAAACCCGGAGCACAGGGATAGGCATTCGTGCAGGTCATCACGAATGTGTCTTGGTCGAACGAGCCGGCGAACAAGGACACATCGGGAAGATCGCGCGACTGATCCTTCGCCGCGTTGAATACCTGGCGCTGCCAGGTCGGCTTGCGATCCACGGCCGACGGGCCACCGCTGCCTGCCTCGGACGAGGGTGCGGGGCCAGGCTGGCCGTTGATAACAGCATTGCAGTACGCCACTGCGCTGGAGTAGCCAAACGAAGTGGCGGCCACGCCGTTGCCGCAGGATTCATTCCAGGGAATCTCAGGCACGTAGGACAGCGCCGACCCACCCACCACACTCAGTGTGGGAGCGAAGTACTGGCTGGTCGTGTGGTCGAGAACGTCGGCGATGTCCGTGCCGCCCACAGCAGTGTCATTCGGCGAGGTGGCAAAGGCGTTCGCATCGACCGCCGTGTTGCCGTAATAACCTTGGATAAGGTTCCCGTTGAAGCTCGGGTTGGAACCGGAGTCACCGGTGGAGACGAACACCGAGATGCCCTCGGCGTCGGCCTGCGCCCACATCAGATCGATCGCGGTCTTGCTCGCGGCGTCCACGAATTGCTCGCCGAAACCGTAGCTGGCGCTGATGATGTCCGGACGGGTGCTGCCGTTGATCAGGTTCGTCGCCGCGGCGAACACGCCACCGAAGAAATTGCTGTTGCCGCTGTCGGCACAGGTCGCGACGACAATGTTCGCGCCCGGCGCGATCGCGGTGGACCACTCCGCATCGAGCAGGGTTTCGCCGTCATCCGGATCGTAATACTGGGAACCTTCCGGGTTCGCAACGTTCGGGTCAACGCAGTTGTTCGTGATGCCAGCGGGCGTTACCGGGTTGATCTGGCTGTACGTACCACCGTACTGACCGAGATTGAAGGTGCTGACGAAGTTGGTCCAGTCACTCGGCACCATGTCGTTGTCGTCGACGACCGCAATCGTAACGCCAGCGCCGGTGATGCCGTTGGCACGGATCGTCTTGACGCCGTACATCGTGGCCAGGTCGTTCGGCACCAGGCCGCGCGTGATCCCTGACAAGTTGTTCGGGTTCGGGAACACGATGGCCATGCCCTTCGGGCCGGTCTTGATCGTCGACTTGATGTTGAACGCCTTCTTCGAAGCGTTCCACTGGGCGAGCTTGGAGGACTTGTGCAGCGCCTGGGGATGGAAGTCGTTCAGACCCGCCACACCCGTCACTACCGCGCTCAGCGCCGTCGGAATGCTGATGTCACCGGCATTCGCCACATGCAGGCTGCCGTCTTTCATCGTGTAGCGGTTTTCCTGCGTATGGAACGCATGGCCGACCTGACCGGCCGTACCGCTGAAATCGATCTGCATCTTGTTCGGGTACACACCATTGACGGTGAAACCCTGCGCGACCAGCCACGACTTGGCTGCCGCGATATCGGCGTCGGTCACGCCATATTCTTCGCCGAACTGCTGTGGCGTCAGCCACTGGTGAAAGCGCGCGGCCTTCGGGTTGTGCTGATCGGCGATCAGGCTATCCAGCGCGGCCTGACGTGCTGCGCTGCGCTTGAGCACCAGCTGCAGGTGGTTCATCGGGGTCGTATCGGCCAGTACACCGCTGGCGGACTTCTTGTTGACGAAGTGCAGATGTGTGTTCTGCACCGCCGACACGATGTTGCTGTCGACGGTCTGGGTGACGCGCGATGCCTCGGTGCTGTTGCTCAGAGTATTCGTGGCCACTGGCTGCGCCAGGGCAGGCATACCGACGAGGGCTGCCGCGATGGACGCGCTGAGAATGAAAGAACCTTGCTTCATTTGGATGTAGCCCCTTGTGTAAGTTGGTCAAAAAGATTGAATTTCATTTTTCGAACTGCGCTTCTGCAACCAGCATCACTTCAGCGGCAACCCATCTGATGCATGCTCTTTATAATTTTGTGGACAGGTGGTGTTGTGTTTTTTCAGCCGCAACATCACCCACGTCCCTGACCAGGACGCATGAAGTGAGCATGCGTGAAGTTCCCCCATTCACTCAAAAGACACCGAGCGACCCTTGTGCTGGCTTGGTACTTGTAACAACCCATCCCCCTTCTCGGCGATCGTTTCTGTCAGAGCACCGAGTATCTTCTTCAGTCGACGAACACATCAATAGAAATAGTTGACGAACTTTACTCATGAGGGAAGTTCGTCAATCATCTATCGACGGGTACGGCAAGCGCAATAGCCATCGCGCTGAGCAAAGCGGCGTGAAAAACGGCCAAACTTGCGGTAATACGGCAATTACTTGCGTTCGCAATATGCTGCGATCGAGATAATCGTGTTCGTATTCAAGACAAAGCCGGATGAGCCATGCATCATTCACAAAAACAGGGCGCAAATGTGAAAAGGCGCCACGGCGCTACACAGAAACTTACCCACTGTGTCCGACTGCTAATCCGCCTTCCGGCGACGTGCCTCATGCAGCTTGGCGTACTTCAGAAACGCATAGAACGCACCGGTGACGCTGGCGATGAAGCCGGCCCAGCCGTTCAGGAAATAGCGCTTGCCGATGTACTGGCGCAGGAAAAACAGCGGCGGGTAAAACACCATGCGTAGCCCGGTGAAGCGCTGCCGCCTTCGCAACTTGTGCGCCACCATCGCGCTGGTATAACGATTGATTTTCTCCATCCGCGTGGCGATATCCACATCGCCATAATTGATGAAGTCGGCGCGATGCAACGTTCTGACTGGGCCACGCACTTCGACGGCCGCATGCACTTCGACGCTGTTCATGCGGCCACGGCGCCTGTCGAACAGCCGCAAAAGCCCGTTGCGCCTACCCCACCGATGCTGCACGGTCCAGAACAGCCACTCCCGCCTAGGCAACCGGAACCCGGCATAGCGAGGCGCTACCAAGGCTTGCTCGATCACTTCCCGCGTGCAGGGTGACAAGGTTTCATCGGCATCCAGATTGAGGATCCAGTCGTGCGCGGCGAGATCATAGGCACGCTGCTTCTGCAAACCGAATTCGTCGAATGGGTGCACGGCAACGCGTGCGCCGTAGCGCTGGGCGATTGCCACGGTATCGTCGGTGGAACCGGAGTCCAGCACCACGATCTCATCGGCCCAAGTCACCTCGCGCAGGCAAGCTTCCAACGTGCCGGCGTTGTTGTAGGTGATCACCACCACCGAAAGTGGTTCACGCGCCATCTGAAACTCCTTCCGAATCTATCTGTGGCTCGACGTAGAGCGCCGCGCACCAAAGGCCGAGCAGCCAGCCGAACAGCAGCCCCCACCACGCCGAATAGAAGGCCAGATGGGTATTCAGCGGGAACAGCATGACGCCCAGCGCCAGCGTTACAGGGAACGCACGCGTGCGCGCCGCCACACCAACTCGGCGCCATGCACGCAAGGCCAGCGCGACCGCAGCCAGCCACAGCAGCAGGCCGATGGTGCCGGTCTCGGTAAGTATCTCCAGCACCAGCTGATGCGGGTGACAGGCGCCCTCGCCCTCACCGCAAGACTCGTCGACGAGGAAGTGATCATTCGCCGGGACGTAATGGGGATACGCATAACGGAAGCCGCGCACACCGACTCCGGTGATCGGGTGCGCCGCGAACATCTCGACACTCGCGTGCCAGATATCCAGCCGACCGGTGAGTGCGGCATCGATCGACTGATCGGTTCCGTGCAACGCCAGCAGGGTGCGGTCCATCCGTTGCTGGAAGCGCCCGGAAGTTTTCCAGGCGATGCCGCCAGCGAGCGCCAGCAACACCGCACCGATCAAACAGAATCCTGCAAAGCGCAGCGGTGATTTCGCCTCGCGCCAGATGAATCCCAACGCCACCAACCCGTAGCACAACCAGGCCGCGCGCGAACCGGCCAGCAATACCGGTCCCAGCATCAGCACGAACGCCAGCAATAAACCCGGCAAGCCCCAACGGCGCTGCGCTGCCCACAGTGCAAACGGCGACAACACGGCCAATGTCGGCCCCAGCTTGAGATCGGCGCCAAAGATACCGGAGAGGTACTCGGGGCCGGCATGGCCGCCCAGGCTCCAGCCGGTCAGCATCTGCACCCACGCGTCGGCGGTCCACAGCACCAGCACCAGCGCAACGGCGACATACATCGCCTGCAGCTTGCTGTCGCGGCGGATCGCAAAACACGCGTACAGGCCCAGCGGCACATAGCGCAGCAGCGCGACCACCGTACCCCAGCTCTTGCCCGGTACGATCGAACCGAACGCCGACAGCAGAGCCGCGCCGACATAGGCGGCCAGCAACCACAGCAGCAAACGCGCGCCGGGGTGTTCCTGCAATGCCTGTGGCTGGCGACCAAACAGCAGGATGACGCCGAGCAGACACAGGAACGTGCCCAGCTCCGAGCTGCGCCCGAGCGGCAGCAACGCGATCACCAGCCACAACGGCAACAGCGGCGAACGCAGCGCGGCCTTGAGCGTAGTGCCAAAAGAAGTCATGCATGGACCCGAGCGGAGGCGACCGCACATTGTGTAGGAGCGCACCCTGTGTGCGAAAGCCTTTGGGACCAACCGCCGGCGCGACGTTGTTTCAAGAAGACCTGGATCGAGAGCGTCTGGAGGGCGCTTTTGCGACCCAAGTCGCTCAGGCGGTCACTTCTTCGTACAGCGCCAGCGTCGCCTGCTGCATGTCAATCAATCGGTAACTCTGCAAGGGCGAAATCGGTGGTGCTACCCGCAGCAATTCCGCGGCGCGCTCCACCAGCCGCTCACGGTCACCTGGGGGTACGCGGCCGGCGGGATACAGCTCGGCAAGCAGCTCGCCGACACCGCCATGGGCGTAGCCGAGTACCGGCCGGCACAGCGACAACGCCTCGATCACGGTACGGCCAAACGATTCGGGCTGGTTGGACAATTGCAGCACCAGCGTCGACACCGCATAGATGTCGTGGATATCGGCGCGGGGCGGCGCCAGTACGACCTGCGAAGTCACTCCGCGCAAACTGATCAGCTTGCGCAGTTCCTCCAGGTAAGCCTCGCGCCCCGGCTCGACCACACCCAGCAGCAACAGACGCGCCTCGACACCCCGACGCTTGAGATCGGCCAGCAACTCGATCGCGTCGTGATGCCCTTTCAGACGCGTACCGCGCGCGGGCAAGGTCAGCAACGGGCCGCCGGTCAACTCCGGATACTCGGCAAAAAATGCCTTCTGCCATGCATCATCCGGTCGATGACCATACGGGAACGCGGCCGGATCGATCCCGCGCGGTATCACTCGAACCTTGGCCGGTTCCAGCCAGCGATAGTGGCTCAGTACGTAGTCACGCATGGTCTGCGAGACGGCAATCACCCGCTCACCACGCACCAGGATGGCGCTGTAGCGCCCCGGCGAATTGAGCCCGTGTACGGTGGTGATGAAATGCGGCCGGCGCGCCATCCCCTTCAGCGCCCACCAGCCCAGCCACGCCGGCAAGCGTGAGCGGGCATGCACGATGTCGGGCTTGAGCTCGCGCAGCACCCGGCGCAAGGCGCCAAGCTTGGTCAGCGTGCGCAACGATTTGCTGCCGATGTCGAGCGTTACATGCTCGCTACCTTCAGCCTTCAGTTGCTCGACCAGCCGCCCGCCGGCCGAGATCACCACCGACCGATGACCCGCCTGCACCAGCGCACGGGCGATCTCCAGCGCCGACCGCTCCGCACCGCCCGAACGCAGCGCGGGGATCAGCTGGACCACAGTCAGCAGCTTGGTGGGAACGGCGATGCTGGACATGAGCTCTGGGCTGGCGGTTTTCATTCAACCATTACAAGCAGAAATCGTGCCGTCAAGCGCTTGCGCGCAGCCAGAGAGTCAGTCGCGCAGCACGTAATGCGCGCCACAGTAGGCGCAGGTTGACTCGCCGCCATCATCGACGATGGCCAGATAGACCTTCGGATGCGAATTCCATAGCTCCATCCCGGGCATCGGGCAGGACAACGGCAGGTCGGCGCGCGTCACTTCGTAACGATTTTCGGCATTTGCCGGCACCAGCGGCACCGCCGCGGAAAGGGGACGCGACATGGGCGAACTCCAGACTGGACATCAGGCCGCAAATGGTAGCAGGCTGCAGCCTTCCGCCGGGGGTGGAAGGATACGCGGGGAAGCAGGAAAGCAGCCGGCGCGGCAGCCAGCCGGCTGGCTTGGCGGGGAGTTTTCACGAAACAGAGATATCAATCCTCGACCTGGCGCGCTGCGCCGGGTCCACTGCAGGAGCGGATCATGGATTTCGGAAAAATCATCGAACGCGTCAAGGCCATCCTGACGACACCGAAAACCGAGTGGCCGGTCGTAGCGGCCGAACCGGACACAGTACGCGGCCTGTATGTCGGCTACGTCCTGATCGTTGCCGCACTACCGGTCATTGCCCACTTCATCAAGAACAGCCTTATCGGCACCGGCGCATTCGGCATCACCGTGCGCATATCGATCGGGATGGGCATCGTTGCCATGGTGCTGCAATACGTGCTGGCCCTGATCCTGGTCTATCTGCTGGCGCTGATCATCAACGCGCTGGCGCCCACGTTTGAGGGCCAGAAAGATCAGCTGCAGGCGCTGAAGACCGTAGCCTATTCGTGGACCGCGGGCTGGGTTGCCGGCATCGCCACGATCTTGCCGTGGCTGGGCTCGCTGATCGCGGTCGCCGGCGCGATCTACGGCATCTACCTGCTGTACCTGGGCCTGCCGGAAACCATGAAGTGCCCACCAGACAAGGCCGGTGGCTACACGGCCGTCAGCGTGGTCATCACGATCGTCATCAGCTGGATTTTTTATCTGATTGTCGGCAGCGTGATCGGCACCGCCGCGCTCACCGGCGCCGCGATGAGTGGCATGCACATCACCGGCAGCAACGGTGAGACTGTCGTCCTCGACAGCAACAGTTCACTCGGCAAACTGGCGGCGATGAGTGCGGCCAGCAAGCAGCTGAGTGCGACACCGCCTTCCAGCGGCAGCGCTGCGCAGCAGCTCGCGATGGGCAAAATGGTGGGTGCGGTCACTGGCGGCAGCAATGTCGAACCGCTCTCGCTCGATCAGGTCAAAGGATTCCTGCCAGACAGCCTGGGCGACCTCAAGCGCACCAGCATGTCAGCCCAACGCACCGGCGCGATGGGCATGCAGGTCGCCGATGCGACCGCCCAATACAGCGACAGCAACGGCCACAACATTACGCTGGAAGTCACCGATACCGGTGGCGCCAAGGGCCTGGTGGCGATGGCCAGCGCGATGGCGCCGGAAGAGGAAAAGCAGACCGATCATGGTTACGAGAAGACCCATACCGAGTCCGGTCGGCTGATCCACGAAGCCTGGGATACCCAGTCCAAGAGTGGCGAATTCAGCATGATTGTCGGCCAGCGCTTTACGGTGAAAGCGACTGGCACGGCCGACGGTATCGATCAGCTCAAGCAGGCGGTCACCAGTGTCGACCTCGACAAGCTGGAATCGATGAAGGATCAGGGCGTGACAAAAAACTGAGACCATCACAACCCTGAAACGGGAACAAGAAAAAGCCGCGCTGTCGCCAGCGCGGCCCTTTTAACTGCAGTGGTGCTTACTTGCTGACTTCGCCTTCCGTGGTGATCTGCAACTTGATCTCATCACTGACGTACGGCACATAGGCCTTCACGCCGAAATCCGAACGATTCAACGTACCGGTGGCATCAAACGCGATCGCCTGGACCTTGGCCATCGGATGGATGCCCACCTTGTTGAGATGCGCAGTCAATACCAGCGGCTTGGTCACGCCATGCACGGTCAGGTCACCAGTCACCTTGAAATTGCCGCCACCGATCGCCTGCACGCTGGTGCTCTTGAAGGTAGCCGTCGGGAACTTGCCCGCGTCGAAGAACTCCTCCGTCTGGAACTCATCGTTGAGCTTGCCGACGTGCGTATCGAACCCGCTGACCGGCAACGTCACGTCGATCGACGATTTCGACGGATCCTTCTCGTCAAAAACCAGCGTGCCTCCGCCCAGCGCGGCAAAACCGCTCGGGTTGGAGAAGCCGAGATGGTTCCAGGTGAAGAGCACATTGGTGTGGCTGGGATCGAGCTTGTAGGTCACCGGGGCGGCCTGAGCCGACACGGCGGCGCCGAGCAGACCGGCAAGAGCGAGATACTTCAGTGCACGCATGGGAGTGCCTCCTTGGGAATGATGGATACAGCGTTGCTTGGGACGACTATTTCGGGCTGACTTCTTCAGGCTGACGTCTTCAGGCAATCCGGCAGGCTTCGTCAAACGCCAGGCGGGGACTGCGTGCAAACAGGTTACGACTGGCATCGCCATAACCGATATTGATCAGGAAATTCGACTTGATCGCGGTGCCGGCAAAGAATGCCGCATCCACGCCGGCATTGTCGAAACCGGACATCGGCCCGCAATCGAGCCCGATCGCACGCGCCGCCATCAGTACGTAGGCACCTTGCAGGGTCGCATTGCGAAACGCGGTGGTGTCGATCAGCGGCTGGTTGCCGACAAACCAGCTACGCGCATCGGCATGCGGAAACAGTTTCGGCAGGTGTTCGTAGAACGCATGGTCGGTGGCGATGATGGCCGTCACCGGCGCCTCCATCGTCTTGTCCCGATTGTTGTCAGACAGCAACGGCGCAAGCTTCGCCTTCGCCTCTTTCGACTTCACGAAAACCACCCGCATCGGCGAAGCATTCGCACTGGTCGGGCCAAACTTCGCCAGTTCGTAGAGCTGGTGCAGCTGTTCATCGCTGACGTCTTTGGGAAGCCACGCATTGAACGTGCGGGCGTTGCGGAACAACTGGTCAAGGCCGGCCTCGGCAAGCAACTCGCTCATGGGTATCCTCTGCTGCATTGACGCGCCGACAGCGGCGCCTGAATGTACAAGTGTATAGGTGTGCGCATGCCAACAGATGATGGCGCGGAGAACGTACTGTGTTAGCCAGGGAAACAATGCCGGACCACCCGCCATCATGCTGAAGCTGCAAGGTGAATGCTGGGTGATTACCGATACTGCCGCTGGCAACCAGCGTCAGGCGCTGGCTTTGGCCGAACGGCTGGGTCCGCCGGTGCGCCACCTGGTGCTGGAACCGCGTGCGCCCTGGTCCTGGTTCGCACCACGCCTCAGCCTCGGTGGCCCTCTCGCGCTTACGGTGGCACAGCGTGACTTGTTCGCACCGCCGTGGCCCGCGGTGGCCGTAGGCTGCGGCCGCGCGGCCGCGTTGTTCACCCGTCAGCTGCGCGGGCTTTCCGGCGGTGGTTGTTACACCGTGCAAATCCTTGACCCGCGCATCGATCCTGCGCATTGGGACACCGTGATCGCGCCGCGTCACGACCGGCTGAGCGGGCCCAATGTGCTGCAGCTGATCGGCTCGCTCAACGACGTTGATGACGCCTGGCTGCAGGACGGCCGCGAGTCCTGCCCCAGCCTCGCCGGCCTGCCGCAACCGCGCGTCGGCGTGCTGCTCGGCGGTCCGCGCAAGGGCATTCCACTCGATGCGGGTGTCGCCACCCAGCTCGCCGAACGATTGCGCCAACGTCAACTTCGCGAAGGGGGCAGCTTGTTGGTGCTTGCCTCGCGACGTACCCCGCCCGTCGTCATGGAGGTCATGCGTGAGTCCCTCAAAGGGATCCCCGGCATGATCTGGGCCGACCGCGGAGACGGCCCCAATCCCTACCCCGGCGTACTCGGCTGGGCCGACCGTCTCGTCGTCACTCCCGACTCGGTCAACATGCTCAGCGAAGCGTGCGCGGTGGGCTGCCCGGTGTATACCTTCGTCAGCGTGCCACTGCCGGAGAAGATCTTTCGCTTCCATCGCGTATTGCGCGACGCAGGCCTGCTGCACGATTTGGACGTCCAATCGCCGGCGCCCGTTGCGCCGCTGCGCGAGACGGCAGCGATCGCTGCCGAACTTCGGCAACGGATCCAGGCACAGCAGGCGCGACCACTGTTGGGCTAGTGATTCCTGCCAACGGAAACCCGAGATCAGTCGAACACAAACCCCAGCGCATCGGTCACGCCGCGAACTCCGGCGCACAGCTGCTCCAGTTCCACATCGCGTGGCGCGATTCGTGAACGCAAATCCAGGGTGCAGGCGAGTGCCCGCTGCAGCAGGTTGGCATGTGCCACCGTCAGCATGGCTGCCTGACCGGCATCAAGCAGGCCGGCGCCACGACAGGCCTCAATCAAGGCGGCGTTAGCCGTGACTCCCAGCAGCCCAGGCCACTGCGCCGCGTTCGCCAGTACCAGCCCCTGCAGCGCAAATTCGATATCGAGCAACGCGCCATGACCCTGCTTGAGGTCGAGCCGGGTGGCGTCGGAGCGATCGCGTTCCGCACGCCAGCGCTGACGCATGTTGCCCACTTCGACCAATACCGCAACGCGGTCGCGTGACACGGCCAGAATCTCGCGACGCACGTCGGCCAGCTCCGCATTGAGCGCAGCATCACCGGCGACCGGACGGGCACGCAGCAGCGCCTGGTGTTCCCACGTCCATGCGCGACTCTTTTGATAGGCCGCAAACGAGTCGAGGCTGCTGACCAGCAGACCCTTGGAACCATCCGGACGCAGCCGCGCATCGACTTCATACAGGCGGCCGGCACGGGTCAGCACGGTGAGCCAGTTCATCACACGCTGGGCGAGTCGCTGATACCAGCGCGCACCTTCCAGCGGACGGGCACCGTCGCTCATCGCGTGCGCACGCCGGCCATCGTAGACAAACACCAGGTCCAGGTCCGACGCGAAACCGAGCTCCTCGCCGCCTAGGCTGCCATAGCCGAGTACGGCGAAACCCGAACCCACGCCGGGCAACCGGCCGTGCTGGGCAATCAACTCGCGCTCGGCCAGTGCCAGCACGGCAGCCACCACTGATTCGGCCAGCGCACCGAGCCGGCGCGCGGTCGCGACGGCATCGGCACGGCCATCGTTGAACGCAAGCCCCAGCCTGAATGCGGTGGATGCCTTGAACTCGTTGATCCGCTCAAGCTCGGCCTCGGCCTCACGCTCATCCAGCGTGGTCAGCACGCGGGCGATTTCGGCGGTGATGTCGGCGCGCTTGAACGGTAGTTGATCGATGCGTGGATCGAGTACGTCGTCCAACAGCAGTGGCTGCGCGATGACTCTCTCGGCCAGGAAGGCGCTATCGCCGAACAAACGAGCCAGCCGTTTGCGCGCAGCCGGCTGTTCTTCCAGCAACGCCAGATAAGAAGATCGTCGCGCCACGGCCTGCATCAATCGGCACAGTCGCAGCAGGCAGGGCACCGGCGCGGCACTCTCGCGCGCGGCGCTGAACAGCTGCGGCATCAGGTGGTCCAATCGATCGCGCGAATGCGCCGACATCGCACGCACCGGCGCAGCCTGCGGCAATTTAAGCAACGCGTCAGCGAGTTCGGCGCCGGGCACGAAACCGGAGGCCTCCAGCACACCGGCATCAAGCGATTCGGCGCAGGCCTGCTGCCACAGCACCACGTCGGCGGCCGGCACGCTAGCGGCGCGGCCGCCTTGCGGCATCAACACAGCCGCAAATTCCTCGCTGACGATGGCGCGATGTCTGGCCAACGCCGCATTGAGGGTGTCCCAGTCGGGATACTCAAGGCTCAGTGCGATGCGTTCGCGACTGAGAGCATCGTCGGGGATGTCGTGCGTCTGCGCATCACGCAGCATCTGTACGCGATTTTCCACGCGACGCAAAAGCACATAAGCCTCGCGCAACATGCGTGCGCGCGCCGCACCGATGTGCCCGCGCGCCTCGCACGCGGTGAGTGCCGGCAATAGGCCGCGCACGCGCAAGCTCGGCTCCCGCCCGCCTCGAATCAGCTGGGTCAGCTGCACGATGAATTCGATTTCGCGGATGCCGCCGGGGCCGAGCTTGAGGTTGTCGGCCAGATCCTTGCGCGCCACTTCCGCATCGATCAACGACTTCATCTCGCGCAGGCCGGCGAACGCGGTGTAGTCCAGATATTTGCGATAGACAAACGGCCGCAACAACTCCTGCAATTGCTTGCCGGCATGGCGATCGCCGGCAACCGGACGCGCCTTGATCCAGGCGTAGCGTTCCCAGTCACGCCCCTCGCTCTGGTAGTACTGCTCCATTGCCGCGAAGGACAGAGCAAGTCGCCCGGCGTTGCCGAAGGGGCGCAGGCGCAGGTCCACTCGTGCGCAGATGCCATCCATGGTCGGCTCGTTCAACAGGCGCACCAGCTGGCGGCCGAGCCGGATGAAATACTCGCTGTTGTCGAGCGGGCGGGCGCCGTCGCTTTGACCGCCTTGCGGATACGCCAGCACCAGGTCGATGTCGGAGGAAAAGTTCAACTCGCTGCCACCCAGCTTGCCGAAGCCGACCACGACCAGTCGCTGCAACGCACCATCGGGATCGCGGCTATGACCGTAACGCACGGCCATCGCGCGCTCTGACCAGGCCAGCGAGACACCGAGCAGCGCCTCGTACAGGACGCTGGTGGCCGACAGCGTTTCGGGCAGTTCGTCCAGCCCGTTCACATCGCGAAACAGCAGCCGCAGCGCTTCGGCATGACGGAAACGACGCAAGGCCACCATGCAGGCGGCTTCATCGTCCGGCAGCTTGAGGGCGTCGATGCGCGCACTCGCATCGCTGCCGGAACGCAAGCGCTCCAGCCCGTGCGGCGCCAGCAGTTGCGGCTGCCTGGACCACACATCAAACGCGAAATCGCTGGCCAGCAGGGTTCGCCGGATACGCTCGGCGACGCCGGCATCGTCGTGCAACGGCACGCCGGCGGCGCGGCAACGGGCGACGAGGTCGCCATAACGGTCGTCAATGAGCGCTCGTAGCGCGCGGGATTCATGAACAGGCATCGGCCCATTGTGCCGCACTGCCGACCGTGGCAGGTCACCTCCAGCGATGTCCGGTACACCGAGGCCACGCTGGGGCGTTGATAACACCCAAGCGCCGCTTGAGACGCCCCCTCTCAATCAACAATTGGTTCATCTGATCCCGATTACATTTCAGAGCTCGAACCATGACAGCAAGCGCAGGACTGTTATGTCGTTGAACCCCACCGGATCCCCCCATCGCTGGCGCGTACTGGCGGCGCGCATCCTGCTGCCGTTGTTGCTGGCGCTGGCCTTCGTGCTGCTTACGGGGCTGCTCGATGGCGGCATGGGTGTGCTGCCGTTGCGGCTGTTCGATCAGCCGCGGTTCCTGCTGGCCAATGCCTGGCCTGGCTTGTTGCTGGCCGGTGTGCTGCTGGCGCTGAGCCGCCGTCTGCTGCTGTCGTTCGGTCTGGCGTTCCTGCTGCAAGGGGTGTTTTACGGCGTCAACGTCCTGAAAGTAGCGAACCTCGGCACGCCACTGCTGCCGGCCGACTTCCGCATGGTTGGCCAGTTGCGCAAGGGCGGGATGCATTTGCTGTCTGGCTATCTGCCGCACAGCCCATGGCCGTACCTGGCGCTGCTGGCCGGGGTGGCACTCGTGGTAGCGATGTGGCGCTATGAACCACCACTGTTTCCGCGTCGCACCAGCGGCAAACGATTGCTGGCCGGCGGCGTGCTGGCGACAATCCTTCTGAGCATGCTGGTCGGCGTGACTGTCTGGGGGAAAATCTACAACGCCAAGGTGCTCTGGCTCGAGCCGTGGTCGGCCTCTTCCACCAGCACGCATTCGGGCCTGATCAGTTCGCTGATGATGTTTCATCTGCAGGATCGTCACGGCAAGAAAAAGCCGGACCGTGCAGCGGCAAGCGAGTTGATCGGGCAATCCGCTGCGTCGTTGCGCCAGGTGATGCAGCCACCAGCCGCGAGCAACGAGTTGCCGGACATCGTGGTGGTGCAGAGCGAGTCGTTCTTTGACCCATCGATCATGCACGGCTATGAGCAGGACGATCTCACTCCGAACCTGCATCGGCTCGCTGCGCACGGGATCAGCGGAAAGTTGCATGTACCGACCTTTGGCGGCGGCACCATCCGCACCGAGTTCGAGGTACTCACCGGCCTGTCGCTGCGCTACTTCGACAACTTGCAGTATCCGTATCTGCAGATGGGCAACAAGGCCGTGCCGAGTCTGGTGCGCACGCTGAACGCTCACGGCTACGAGACGATGGCCGTGCACGGTAACGACCCTGCGTTCTGGAATCGCGCGACCGCGTTCAAGGCACTTGGCTTCGATCGTTTCGTCTCGCAGTCGTCGTTCCCTGCGCACGCGCCGATGGACGGCAAGTACATGGCCGACAGCGCGATGACCGACGAGATCATGGCGCTGATGAAGGACTCCGGCCGACCGCAATTCATCTTCGCGATCAGCCTCGAGGCGCACGGCCCGTACGACGTGGAACCGAGCCATCGCGACGAGCGCGATGCCATTCCGGTACCCGACGGCATCGGCGGGCAGGACAAGCTGGAATTGCAGAATTACATCTATCACATGCAGCACGCGGACGCCGAACTCGGCCGACTCGTCGCATGGCTGGCCCAACGTCAACGTCCGAGCCTGGTGTTGTTCTACGGCGATCATCTGCCGGCTTTAGGCGGCAGCTATCGCACTACCGGTTTTGTCGATGGCCAGGACATGCTTAGCCAGGCGGGCACCTGGCTGCTGGTCGATCCGCACAGCGATGGCGCGCCGACACAACAGGACACCGCGGCATGGCTGCTGCCCGGCAGATTGCTGGCACAGGCCGGCATTCAGGATGACGCCTATTTCGCGCTGACCACCCTGGTCGGGCCGCAACTCGCCGCACTGACCAAGGCGCCGGGTGCGATACCGCTGGTCGAGGACATCGACGAGCAACGGGTCGATCAGGCCATGGCGAGCGTCAATCAGTTGCGCATGAACGGCAAGCTGGACCCCCTGCTGCCGAAGCTTGAAGTGCTGCCCACCGGCGGCATCGCCCACAACACCGTAGTGACCACTCCGCCGGCCTCGGCGGCGCTGCAGCAGTAGGTCAACGGCAACCTCTCGAGCGCTTGCGTCAACGCCAAAAGAAAAACCCCGCACAAGGCGGGGCTTCTCTTTTTTCAGTGCCTGGTCGGAGGACTTAGAAGTCCATACCGCCCATGCCGCCCATGCCGCCGCCCTGGCCGCCGCCATGGCTATGGCCGTCGTCCTTCTTCGGCAGCTCGGCAACGATTGCCTCGGTGGTGATCGCCAGGCCGGCAACCGATGCTGCGTTCTGCAGCGCGGTGCGGGTGACCTTGGTCGGATCCAGGATGCCCATCGCAACCATGTCGCCGTACTCGCCGGTCGCAGCGTTGTAGCCGAAGTTGCCGGTGCCTTCCTTGACGCGGTTGACGACGACGGACGACTCTTCGCCGGCGTTCGCAACGATCGCACGCAGCGGCGCTTCCAGCGCACGACGGGTGATCGCGATGCCCAGGTCCTGATCGGTGTTGTCACCCTTCAGACCTTCGACAGCCTTCAGCGCGCGGATCAACGCAACGCCGCCGCCCGGGACCACGCCTTCTTCGACGGCTGCACGGGTTGCATGCAGAGCGTCTTCGACGCGGGCCTTCTTTTCCTTCATCTCGATCTCGGTGCCGGCACCGACCTTGATGACCGCAACGCCGCCGGCCAGCTTGGCCACGCGCTCCTGCAGCTTCTCGCGGTCGTAGTCGGAGGAGGTCTCCTCGATCTGCGCCTTGACCTGAGCGATGCGCGACTGGATCTTCTCCGCTTCGCCAGCACCGTCGATGATCGTGGTGTTTTCCTTGGTGATCACGACGCGCTTGGCACGACCGAGGTCAGCAATGGTGGTCTTCTCGAGCGACAGACCCACTTCCTCGGAAACGACCTGGCCATTGGTAAGGATCGCGATGTCTTCCAGGATCGCCTTGCGACGGTCACCGAAGCCCGGCGCCTTGACGGCAGCAACCTTGACGATGCCGCGGATGGTGTTGACGACCAGCGTGGCGAGCGCCTCGCCCTCGACTTCCTCGGCGACGATCAGCAGCGGCTTGCCAGCCTTGGCAACGGCTTCCAGCACCGGCAGCAACTCGCGGACGTTCGACACTTTCTTGTCGTGGATCAGGATGTACGGGTCATCCAGCTCGACCTGCTGGCTCTGCTGGTTGTTGATGAAGTACGGCGACAGGTAGCCGCGATCGAACTGCATGCCCTCGACGACGTCCAGCTCGTTTTCCAGACCTGATCCTTCCTCGACCGTGATCACGCCTTCCTTGCCGACTTTCTTCATCGCGGTGGCGATGATGTCGCCGATGTTGGTGTCGGAGTTGGCCGAGATCGTACCGACCTGGGCGATTTCCTTGTCGTTCGCCGTCGGGTTGGAGAACTTCTTCAGCTCGCCAACCGCAGCGGCGACGGCCTTGTCGATGCCGCGCTTCAGGTCCATCGGGTTGATGCCGGCGGCAACAGCCTTGAGGCCTTCCTGGATGAACGCCTGTGCCAGCACGGTGGCTGTGGTGGTGCCGTCACCAGCGACGTCGGACGTCTTGGAAGCGGCTTCCTTGACGATCTGCGCGCCGAGGTTCTCGTAACGGTCGGCCAGCTCGATTTCCTTGGCGACGGAGACGCCGTCCTTGGTGATCGTGGGGGCGCCGAAACTCTTCTCGAGCACGACATTGCGGCCCTTCGGACCGAGCGTGACCTTGACCGCATTGGCCAGGGTGTTCACGCCTTTGAGCATGCGGGCGCGGGCGTCTTCGCCAAAACGAACTTCTTTAGCTGCCATGATTTTTTTGCCTCAAAAAAATTAATAGGTAACGGTTTGTCGTTGCGAAAGTGCTGCAGAAGGAGCCAAAGGCGACTGAGGTGCGCGGATTTTGCTTCGCGCTCGCCGTCACCATCCGGCTCCAGCCATCAGCCTTCGATCACGGCCACGATGTCGTCTTCCTTGAGGAAGACCAGCTCTTCGCCGTCGATCTTGATTTCCTGGCCGGCGTACTTGCCGAACAGCACGGTGTCGCCCGTCTTGACCGACATCGGACGCACGCTGCCGTCCTTCTGGATCAGGCCGGTGCCGGCAGCGGTGACCTTGCCGCGGGTGGGCTTCTCGGTGGCGCTATCGGGGATGACGATGCCGCCGGCGGAGACGCGCTCCTCTTCCAGACGCTTGACGATGACTCGGTCGTGCAACGGACGCAGTGTGCTCATGGACAACTCCAGCTAACGATTGAGGTGGGACAAGGCTTTGAAGACCCAAACCGGCGGTCTTGTTAGCACTCTGGGGAAACGAGTGCCAATTTTAGCGGTACAGGACGCCGCCGCAAGCGGTTTGGTCACGGAACAGCTAATTGGGTGGCTGGCGGTGGCTTTCAAGGGTGACCAGCGAAATCGACCGCCGCCGCGCTCAAGTCGGACATTGCCGCCGGGTTTCCCTTTACGCTTCGCCCATGACACCACCCGCGACCACGCCCGGCACCGTCCTGCTCTGCTATTGCACCTGCCCTGATGCCGGCAGCGCGCAGGCGATGGCCGAGACGCTGGTCGGCGAAGGCTTGGCCGCCTGTGTCAACCGCCTGCCCGGCGTCCGCTCCACCTATCGCTGGAAAGGCGAAGTGACCACAGATAGCGAGGAGCTGCTGCTGATCAAGACCACCGAGACCCGCTTCGCAGCGCTGAAGGAACGCATCCTGGCCCTGCACCCGTATGAATTGCCCGAGCTGATCGCGGTGCCAGTGGCCCAGGGCCACCAAGCCTATCTCGACTGGGTGCGCGACTCTTCCCGATAGGTCGAACGAGCGGCGCGTGCTGTTCGGCCAGAGTGCGCCGCGCTAAAGACTGCTGACAGATTCTGGCATTACCGTGAATTAGCTTGACCACGATGCAGAAGATCGCGCGAACCCTCATCGAGCCTCGCCATGCAAACGCACATGCACATGCAGAAATCCGATATTGCCGCGCTGTTGTTGCTGGGCGCCTTGTGGGGCGCGTCGTTCCTGTTCATGCGCATGGGCGCCAACCAGTTCGGTAGCCTGCCGTTGGCCGGCATGCGCGCGATCGGCGCCACCGTGTGCTCGCTGCCCCTGCTGCTCTCACGCCAGCGAATGGCCGAAATACGTGTGCATTGGCGGCCGATCGCCATCGTGGGCCTGGCCAATTCCGCGTTGCCGTTCGTGTTGTTCTCCTATGCCGCGCAGAGCCTGCCGGCTGGCGTCTCGGCCATCTCCGATTCGATTGCGCCGCTGCTGGTGGCTGCTTCCGGCTGGATGCTGTTTGGCGAACGGATGGACGCAATGCGCGCCAGCGGCCTGTTGATCGGCCTCACCGGGGTGGTTTGGCTGGTGGCTGGCACGGTGGGTTTCGGCCACCACGATCATGGTGGTGGTTCGACCGGCTGGGCCATGGCCGCCTGCGTCGGCGCCAACGTCTGCTACGCCTTTGGCGGCCATTACAGCCATCGCCGGTTGCGCGGGGTGACGCCGCTATCCGTGGCCACCGGCAGCCAGTTCGCCGCCGCCGTGTTTCTGCTGCCTTTCACGGTGTGGCTGTGGCCGGTCAAGACACCCAATGCGCAGGCGTGGCTGGCCATGTTCGGCCTGGCGGCGGCCTGTACCTCGCTCGCGTATGTGTTGTTCTACCGATTGATGGCACGCGTGGGGGCCACCCGCAGCATGACCGTGCTGTATCTGATTCCGGTGTTTGGCGTGCTCTGGGGTCTGCTCTTCCTGCACGAACCGGTCACCCTGGCGATGGCCGGCGGCTGCGTGGTGATCCTGCTGGGCGTGGCGCTGACCACGGGGATGCTGCGTTTTCGCTCAAGGGCAACGCCGCTTGCCGATGCCAGGGCGGTCGAGCCGTAACCCAGCGTCAACGGCAGACGAAGACCAGGGACTGCCGACTCGATCGCCTTCCGGACGATAGAGTCATCGGAGCACGGGCGAGAGCTTATTCAGACGTCGCCCGGGTGAGCCATAATCCCTGTTCGCCCGCGTCCCCACGCAGGCATTCCACGCTGGAGCTGCAATGCGCCTGATCCACCCCGGCCGTCGTCTGGCCGCCCACTTCGCCGCCCTGCTCTGCCTGTCGCTGACGTTGTGTTGCTGCGCCTTCGCGCAGGAGGACACCTCCAGCCTGCTGCCGGTGACCGAGGCTTACAAACTCAGCACCGACGCCTCCACGCCGGGCGTCCTGAAGCTGCACTGGACGATCGCACAGGACTACTACCTCTATCGCGGACGCATGAAGTTCAAGGCCGGCGATGGCGTGACGCTGGGTGAAGCGCAACTACCGGACGGCGCGAAACATCACGACGAATACCTTGGCGATGTGGAGACCTATCACCACGCCATCGACGCCACGCTGCCGTACACCGTGGCTGCAGGCACTACACGGCTGAAGTTGAGCGTGCAGTACCAGGGTTGTCACGAAGTCGATCCGAAAATCTGCTATCCGCCGCATACCGAACAACTGGATCTGCCGCTGTCGGCCGGTGGGGCATCGACCACCACCATAACGAACGCAACAACGCCGGGTAACGCGACCGGCTCACTGCGTGCCGCGCTGCATGCGATCGGCAGTCAGTCCTCCACCGGCGCGGGTGTCGTCACCCCGCCGCCTGGCAATACAACCCAACCGGCACCTGAGATGCCGCCAGCCGGTGTCGCCCAGGATCCGCTGAATCTATTCGCGGCACTGCTTCTCGCACTCGGCGGCGGACTGGTACTGAACCTGATGCCGTGCGTGCTGCCGGTGTTGTCGATCAAAGCGGTCAGCGTGCTGGAGAGCGGCGAAAGCGCCACACGGGCTCGCCGCCATGCGCTGTATTACAGCGCCGGCGTGCTGTGCAGTTTCGCTGCGCTGGGCTTGGGCATTTTCGCCTTGCGCTCGGCCGGTCATGCGCTTGGCTGGGGCACCCAGTTGCAGCAGCCCATCGTGGTCGGGGTGTTGGCGATGGTGATGCTGGCAGTCGGCTTGTCGATGTCCGGCGTGGTGCAGTTTGGCGCCTCCCTGGGCAATACCGGGGCAGCTCTCGCTTCGCGCTCCGGCCCAGCCGGCGATTTTTTCACTGGCGTATTGGCGGTGGTCGTGGCCAGCCCATGCACGGCTCCGTTCATGGGCAGCGCGCTGGCCTATGCCTTCGCCGCGCCGATGCTTTCGGCGCTGCTGGTGTTCCTGATGCTGGGCGTGGGCCTGGCGTTGCCGTTCCTGCTGATCGGTTTCGTACCGGCGCTGGCGCGTTTGCTGCCGCGGCCGGGACGCTGGATGGAAACGCTGAAGCAGGTGCTGGCGTTCCCGATGTATCTGACCGCGGTGTGGCTGGTATGGGTGCTGGCCCATCAGCGTGGCGCCGACGCAGTGGGTCTGGTGCTGGTGGCGATGGTGCTGCTGGCAATGACGTTGTGGTGGTTCGAACGCAGCCGCCAGCGCGGCTTGGTCAGTCGCGTGCTGGTCGGCGTGCTGGCACTTGCCACGCTGGTGCCGGTGTACCTGCTTGCCCAAGTGCCGCCGGTATCCAGCGCCGTCGTCGCTGAGGACGGCGTGGTCGCCTACAGCCCGGAAAAACTCGCCAGCTTGCGCGCTGCCGGCACACCGGTCTTTGTCGACATGACTGCCGACTGGTGTGTCACCTGCAAGGCGAACGAGCACACCGTGCTGGACACCCAGGCGTTCCGTGACCTGTTGCAACGCACCGGCGCGGTCTACATGAAAGGCGACTGGACCGACGTCAACCCGACCATCAGCGCGTTCCTGCAGCAATACCATTCGCCCGGCGTGCCGCTGTATGTGGTGTTTCCGAAACACGGCGGCGCCGGCCAACAGCTGTCCACCGTGCTGACCTCGGACCTGGTCCAGCATGCGCTCACGGCAGCGGCGCAGCCGTGATGGCACGACCGTGATGGACCGCAGCAATTGGCTGATCGTGGGCCTGGCGGTGGTTGCTGCTGCCATCGGCGGTTACGCAGAACACCGCAGCGGGCAGCCGGAGCAAGCGGATTCGCCACTGATTGGCCAGCCACTGCCCGCTTTGAGCCTGCCTGACCTCGATGGCGAGGCGCATCCACTGAGTGACTATCGTGGCCGCCGCGTTCTGCTGAATTTCTGGGCCAGCTGGTGCGGCCCCTGTCTCGATGAAATGCCGGCGCTGGCCCGGGCACAGGCAAAGTTCGGTGAACGCGGGCCGATCGTCGTCGGTATCGCCATGGACCAGCCCGATCATGTGCGCGCCTTTCTTGGAGCGCATCCGCTGAATTATCCCGTCCTGCTGGGCCAGCTCGGCACGCCAAGCACGTCGCTGCAGCTGGGCGATATGCACGATGTTCTGCCCTATAGCGTGCTGATCGACGCCGATGGGCGCATATTGGCCACACACCTCGGCACATTGCCGCCAGCGCAGCTTGAACAGTGGCTGGCGCCGCTGCAGGGGAAGCCCTGACCCGCCTTGGGGCAGATCTACATACGCTTCCGCACGGAAATCCTGCACTTCTCCGTCAAACATCGTCGATCTGCGGTGAACTAGACAACATCCACGACTACGCGCACACTTCGCTCCGTTCCGGGAGCTCCGGACGCAAGGCGGGTGGTTTCGTGGCGAAGATTCTGGTCCTGCATGGACCCAATCTCAATTTGTTGGGCACGCGGGAGCCGGAGATCTACGGCCGCGAGACGCTGGCCGACATCAACCGCCGGCTGGCCGAACTGGCGCAGGCGGGCGGACACGAAGTGATCTGCTTCCAGTCCAATGCCGAGCACGAGCTGGTCGACCGCATCCAGCAGGGCCGTAACGACGACACCGCTCTGATCCTGTTCAACCCCGGCGCGTTCACCCACACCAGCATTGCCCTGCGCGACGCGTTGGCCGCAGTGGCGATCCCGTTCATCGAAGTGCACCTGTCCAATGTGCATGCGCGCGAGCCGTTCCGGCACCACTCGTACCTGTCCGATATCGCGGTCGGCGTGATCTGCGGGTTTGGCAGCGACAGCTACCGGCTGGCGCTGGAGGCAGCGATGCATCGGCTGCCGGCAACCGAAACCAGCGCGGCCACCGCGTCATAAAAAAACCGGCCACCTGGCCCACCTATCCACATCCGGCCACCTGCGGTGGCACGACTGACAAAGGCTGATCCGATGGATTTGCGCAAAATCAAGAAATTGATCGACCTGCTCGAGGAATCCAACCTCGCCGAACTGGAGATCAAGGAGGGCGAGGAAGTCGTCCGCCTGTCGCGCGTACCCAAGAACACCGCGCCGGCGGTTGCTGCGCCAGCGGCTGTTGCGGTCGCCCCCGTTGCTGCCGCGCCCGCGCCGGTTACCGCCCCGGTCGAAGCCCCTGCCGCCAATGCCTTGCCTGCCGGCCATGTCGTGAAGGCGCCGATGGTCGGCACGTTCTACGCATCGGCCAGCCCAAGCACACCGGCGTTCGTGAAGGTCGGCCAGCAGGTCAAGGCCGGCGAGACCCTGGGCATCATCGAGGCGATGAAGATGTTCAACCAGATCGAGGCCGACGTGGCCGGCATCGTGCAGGCCATCCTGGTCGAGAATGGCCAGCCGGTGGAATTCGACGAACCCATGTTCGTGATCGCCTGACATGCCCAAGCTCGAAAAAGTCGTCATAGCCAACCGCGGTGAGATCGCCTTGCGCGTGCTGCGTGCCTGCCACAGCCTGGGCATCAAGACCGTGGCTGTGCACTCCACCGTGGACCGCAACCTGAAACATGTCGGCCTCGCCGACGAATCGGTGTGCATCGGCCCCGGCCCCTCGGTCGACAGTTATCTCAATATCCCGCGCATCATCGCCGCCGCAGAAATCACCGACGCCCAAGCGATCCATCCGGGTTACGGTTTTCTCTCCGAGCGCGCCGATTTCGCCGAGCAGGTCGAACAGTCCGGCTTCATCTTCATCGGCCCGACCGCCGAGGTGATTCGCCTGATGGGCGACAAGGTCGAGGCGATCCGCGCCATGAAAGCCGCTGGCGTGCCGTGCGTGCCGGGCTCCGGCGGCCCGCTCGGCGAGGACGTGGAAGAGAACCTGCGGATCGCCCGCGAGATCGGCTATCCGGTGATCATCAAGGCTGCCGGTGGCGGTGGTGGTCGCGGCATGCGTGTGGTGCGCACCGAGGCGCATCTGGGCAACGCCGTCACCATGACCAAGGCCGAAGCCAAGGCCGCGTTCGGCAACGAACAGGTGTACATGGAGAAGTTCCTGGAGAATCCACGCCATGTGGAGATCCAGGTGCTTGCCGACGGCCAGGGCAATGCGATCCATCTCGGCGAGCGCGACTGTTCGATGCAGCGCCGCCACCAGAAAGTGGTCGAGGAAGCCCCCGCGCCCGGCATCACGCCGGAACAGCGCGCCGAAATCGGCAAGGTTTGCGTCGATGCCTGCCTGCGCATCGGCTATCGCGGCGCCGGTACGTTCGAGTTTCTTTTCGAGAACGGCCACTTCTACTTCATCGAGATGAATACCCGCATCCAGGTCGAGCATCCCGTCACCGAGCTGATCACCGGCATCGATCTGGTGCGCGAGCAGCTGCTGATCGCCGGCGGCGACAAGCTGTCGATCAAGCAGGAAGACATCGTGCTGCGTGGCCATGCCATCGAGTGCCGCATCAACGCCGAAGATCCGGAAACGTTCATGCCCAGCCCCGGCACGGTAAAGCGCTTCGAGGCACCCGGCGGTCCCGGTGTGCGCGTCGACACGCACCTTTACGACGGTTACAAAATTCCGCCCAATTACGACTCGATGATCGGCAAGCTGATCGTGCACGGCCCCGATCGCGAAACCGCGATTGCGCGCATGCGCCTGGCGCTTGCCGAAACGGTGATCGAAGGCGTGAAATGCAATATCCCGCTGCAGCAGCGCATCATGGCCGACGCCGGCTTCCAGCACGGTGGACAGAACATCCACTATCTGGAAAAGCGCATGGCTGAGCAGAAAGAGCACTAAAAAAACTCTTTGCGTTCGCCTCCTCTCCCCTGTGGGGAGAGGATTGAGGTGAGGTGCGGGTGCTCGCGGGGGAGTTGATCAAAGCTCGCTCCGATGTAACCTCACCGCAAGATTGTCCCCTCACCCCAGCCCTCTCCCCAAAGGGGAGAGGGGGCAACATATTTCACGGACCCGCATGCCCTTTCTCGAACTCTCCCTCATCATCCGCATTGAGCAGCAGCCGCACGTTGAGGAGGCGCTCGACGATCTCGGCGCGCAGGCGATCACGCTGCAGGATGCGAACGCGGAGACGCCGGACGAACAGGCGATCTTCGAGCCGGGTGTGGGCGAGTTGCCGCTGTGGCCAACGATCACGCTGAATGCCTTGTTCGATGCCGATACTGATCGTCGCGGCCTCACCGAAACGCTGGCCGAATTGCTGCCCTGGCTGGAGCCCGATCAGCTCACGTTCCGCGATGTTGCCGACGAGAACTGGGAACGCGCATGGATGGACCAGTTCAAGCCGATGGCGTTCGGGCGCCGGCTGTGGATCTATCCGTGGAATATCGAACCGCCGGCCGATGAGGACAGCGTGGTAGTGCGGCTCGACCCAGGCCTCGCGTTCGGCAGCGGCACGCATCCGACCACCGCGTTATGCCTGGAATGGCTGGACGGTATCGAGCTCGCGGGCAAGACGCTGGTCGATTACGGCTGCGGCTCCGGCATCCTCGCGATCGCCGCGTTGAAGCTGGGCGCGGCCAGTGCGATCGGCGTGGACAACGACCCGCAGGCGCTCACCGCGTCCGCTGACAACGCCGAGCGCAACGGTGTGGCCGAACGACTCGCCTTGTTCCTCCCCGACGAGGTGGACGCGGAGCCCGCCGAGGTATTCATAGCCAACATCCTGGCCGGCCCACTCGGCGAACTCGCGCCGACGTTCGCTGCCGCGGCAAAACCGAATGCACCATTCGCCATCTCGGGCATCCTTATCGGGCAGCAGGATGAACTGCTTGAACGCTACGCCGAATGGTTCGACGAACTGCGGGTGGATACCCGCGAAGACTGGGTGCGTATCAGCGGTCGCCGCCGCGCCTGACTGCGTCGCATCGGCGCGCTCCCGGCATCTTGAGAGGACCGTGACCGCGGCTGCGATTCCAGATCACCTCCAGGCTGCGTTCGACAGCCTGCTAAGCTTGCCGCATACAGAACAAAGCGTCCTGCATGTACACACAATGTCCCGAATGCCTGTCCGTGTTTTCGCTCGATGCGCACACGCTTGCGCAAGCGCACGGCCATGTCATTTGCGGGCACTGTGGGGCCAGCTTCGACAGCATTGCCACGCTCACCGACCAGCTGCCGCCCGAACCTTTCCGCGAACTGCCGGTAAACGAACCCGCGCTCGAACCTCCAGGCATCGACCTGGTGGTCTATCGACCGAGGGCTGATTCGCCCGCGGTCATCCAGGCAGAGTCAGGGGCGGGAAAATCCGCTGAGCCGGAAGACTTTTCGCAACTGGTATTCACTCCACCCTTTGCACGCAAGCAAAGGACACGCCGAGCCAAGCTGTCGCGTCACCGTGCACACCAGCGAAATCAGCGTCCGTCCGGCGAACGGCGCTGGCCATGGGTCATCGTGTGCCTTGTGCTGGCTTCGTTGCTTGGCATCCAGCTGGCGTGGGCCGAACGCGACGCGCTGATCCGCAATCCCGTCACCGGTGGCTGGCTACGCAGCATTTGTGCCAGCGTCGGCTGCGAGCTTCCACTGGTCGCCGCCCCGCAACAACTGCGCTTGCTCGACAGCAATGTGCAGGCGCATCCCAGCGTGTCCGGCGCGCTGATGATCAGCGCCAGTGTGCGCAACGACGCCGCATTCACCCAGCCGTATCCGGTGGTCACGATCACCTTGTCAAACGCGCAGGGTCAACGCATGGCGATGCGCCGGCTGCAGCCACGCGAGTACCTCGATGACGACACGATTCTGCAGCGTGGCCTGGCGCCCGGCGCCAGCGCCGTGCTGCTGTTCGAGGTGGAAGATCCAGGCGACCAGGCGGTCGCGTTCGAATTCCGCTTCGAATAGTACTTAAAATTATCGTCATGCACGGGTAGACTCTCCAGTTCGCGCATACTTCCAAACGGCAATCGACACATGCCGCGCTTTGCGTCAACAGTCATAACCACATGCAGCGGCCCAAGTAGCCGGCTGCTCAGTACGTGAGGGGAAATGTCCGTGAACGCCGTCAGACTGCCTGTTGCTGAGGCAGCAAAACAGACCTCTCCGCAGAGCGCTGGTGCCCAGAGTGCGCTCAGCGAATGCGTCAGCCGCACCGTGCGCCGCTATCTTGCCGACATTGGCGATACCGAGTGCACGGAAGGTTTGCATGCGCTGGTATTGCGTGAAGTCGAAGTTCCGCTGCTGCGCGAGGTATTGGCGTTCCACGATGGCAACCAGAGCCGCGCTGCCAGCGCGCTCGGCATCAACCGTGCCACGCTGCGCAAGAAACTGGCGCTGCACGGCCTGCTATAAGAGTTTGCCCCAGGTCTCCGGATGGCCCGCGCCACATGGCGCCCCGCTTGCGAAAACGGCCCATCGATCGGACGGCTATAATGTGCGGCTTTCCCCTTCTGGAAACCGCTCATGCCCTCACCCTCTCTCGCCCCGGTCCGCCGCGCCCTGCTCAGCGTTTCGGACAAGACCGGCCTGATCGAGCTGGGGCAACGGCTCGCTGCCGCCGGAGTGGAACTGCTATCCACCGGTGGTAGCGCGAAGGCGTTGCGCGAGGCTGGCATCGCGGTACAGGAGGTCAGTGACCTCACCGGTTTTCCCGAGATCATGGACGGCCGCGTCAAGACGCTGCACCCGAAAGTGCACGGCGGCCTGCTCGGCCGACGCGGCACGGATGATGCTGTCATGGCCGAACTGGGCATCGCGCCGATCGACTTGCTGGTGTTGAACCTCTATCCGTTTGAAGCGACCGTCGCCAAGCCCGGTTGCACGCTGGAGGACGCGATCGAGAACATCGACATCGGCGGCCCTGCCATGCTGCGTTCGGCAGCAAAGAACTGGAATGACGTCGGCGTGCTGACTTCGCCCGATCAATATGCCGATGCGCTGGCCGAGATCGAACAACACGGCGGCCTCAGCCGCGCCACACGCTTCAAGCTTGCCGTCGCTGCGTTCAACAACGTAGCCAGCTACGACGGCGCGATCAGCGACTATTTGTCCGCCCTCGAGCTCAATGAGGCGCAGGATGCGATCGCCGGTCATGCCGCATTTCCCGGCCAGGTCAACGGCCGCTTCGTGAAGTTGATGGACCTGCGCTACGGCGAGAACCCGCATCAGCAGGCAGCGTTTTACCGCGACCTGTATCCGGCCCCCGGCACTCTCGCCACCTTCCGCCAGTTGCAGGGCAAGGAGCTGTCGTTCAACAACATCGCAGACGCCGACGCTGCGTGGGAATGTGTGCGCAGCTTCACCAAGCCAGCCTGCGTGATCGTCAAGCATGCCAACCCCTGTGGCGTCGCCGTGAGCCTGGACGGCATCGGCCGCGCCTACGACCTGGCCTACCAGACCGACCCCACTTCCGCATTCGGTGGCATCATCGCGTTCAACCGCGAAGTGGATGGCGCTACCGCGCGTGCCATCGTCGAACGCCAGTTCGTCGAGGTAGTGCTGGCGCCGGGCTATGCGGATGAAGCGCTGAAGGCGTTCGCGAAGAAGGGCAATGTGCGCGTGCTGGTGATTCCGCTGCCGGCCGACGGCAGCCTGCTACAGGCTCATCCCGGCAACAACTCGAAGCGGGTTGGTTCGGGCCTGCTGATCCAGACCGCCGACCTCGGCATGGTCGGTGCGGACGACCTGAAGATCGTCACGCGCCGTGCGCCGACCGAAGCCGAAGTGCATGACCTGATCTTCGCCTGGAAGGTCGCCAAATTCGTCAAGAGCAATGCCATCGTGTATGCCCGCGACCGCCAGACCATCGGCATCGGTGCGGGTCAGATGAGCCGCGTCTACAGCGCGCGCATCGCCGGGATCAAGGCGGCCGACGAGAAACTGGAAGTGCGTGGCTCGGTGATGGCGTCCGACGCGTTCTTCCCATTCCGCGACGGCATCGATGCCGCCGCCGCAGCGGGCATCCGCGCCGTGATCCAGCCCGGCGGTTCGATGCGCGACGCCGAAGTGATTGCTGCCGCCGACGAGCACGACATGGCGATGGTGTTCACCGGCATGCGGCATTTTCGTCATTGATGACGAAAATAAAATAGGTGCTGTCGGCATTGATGACGGAAATAAGCTCACGCGACCTCAAAAAAACCGTCGTCATTCCTGCGAAGGCAGAAAGCGCTTTTCAACAGCGAAGCTGGTCAACCCAGTGACATCAAGCGGCTGAAAGGCACTGGCTCCCTGCCTTCGCAGGGATGACGGCAAAAAAAGGCAACTTGGAGGCTCATCAACGCTCCCGTCATTGATGACGAAATGCAACATCTGCCTCCCAACACGCAGAGCTTTTAAACTCGCACGCCCTCAATCAGCCAGCGCGATATCTGCCCCACCCGCCGTCACGATTACACCCTCCGGTGGACGTCGCGCATAACGTCGCGCCAACACTGCGCAGGTCATCAACTGGATCTGATGGAACAGCATGATCGGCAGCACGATCATGCCCAGCGGGTGACCGGCGAATAGCACCTTGGCCATCGGTACGCCGCTGGCCAGGCTCTTCTTGGATCCGCAGAACACGATGGTGATCTCGTCCTGCTTGCCGAAGCCCAGCGCGCGTGCGCCATAGCAGGTGATCAGCAGCGCCGCTGCCAGCAACACCGCGTTGAGCAGCAGCAGGCCACCCAGTACCGACGGCGGCGCCTGCTTCCACAGCCCTTCGAGTACGGCCGCACTGAACGCGCTGTAGACGACCAGCAGGATCGAGCCCTGGTCGACCAGGCCGACCAGCGGCTTGTGCTGCTGCACCCAGCCACCGATCCAGCGCTGCGCCACCTGCCCGGCCACGAACGGCACCAGCAGCTGCAGCACGATGCCGCCTACCGCGTCCCACGACATGCCGCCACGCCCGTGCGATTCCAGCATTAGGCCAACCAGCAAAGGGGTAATGACGATGCCAAGCAAGCTGGATGCGGACGCCGAGCAGACTGCCGCCGAAACATTCCCGCGTGCGATCGAGGTGAACGCAATCGACGACTGCACCGTCGACGGCAACGTGCACAGGAACAGCACGCCCAGATACAGGTCCGGCGTGACCAGTGGCGACAGCACGGGCCGCAACAGCCAACCCAGCAGCGGGAACAACACGAACGTGCTGGCCAATACGGTCAGGTGCAGCCGCCAGTTCGTGATCCCGGCCAACACAGCCGCGCGGGACAACTTCGCGCCATGCAGGAAGAACAGCAGCGCGATCGCCGCATCCGTAAACACGTTGAACAGCTGGGCGATCGCGCCGCGGCATGGCAGCACGCTGGCCAGCAGCACGGTGCACAGCAGCGCACAGGTGAAACGATCAGGAAGAAAGCGGCTGAGCATGGCGATTGGCCTGCCGTCCGGACGGCGGCTTGATGAATGAAGTGCAGCTATTGCACCGCGCCAGCATTGATTACACAAATCGTTTTATCTTATCTACTGATACGATATTGGTATGAATGTAAGCCTGCGCCAGCTCCGCGCCTTCCTGGCTGTTGCCAAGCTGCAGCATTTCCGGCGCGCTGCCGAAAGCCTGCACCTGACCCAGCCGGCGGTCAGCCGGCATATTGCGGACCTGGAAACCGAACTCGACGTGCGCCTGTTCGATCGCAACACGCGCGAAGTGGTGCCGACCGAGGCGGGGCGCTATCTGCAAAGTGCAGTGGGGCGTGTGCTAGAGGAACTCGAAAGCGTGCTGGCCCACGTCCACTCCGAAAGCGAGCGTCGTCACGGCAAGGTGCGTGTAGCGGCGGCACCCACACTTTCGGCTGGGCTGATGCCGCAATGCATTGCCGCCTGTGCCCGCGACTATCCCGCGCTAACCGTGCAGCTGCACGATCAGGTGCAAACCCTGGTGCTGGACAGCGTCCGCGGTGGCGAAGTGGATTTTGGCCTCGCGATCGAACCAGCCGACAGCGAGGCTTTCGATAGTGAAACGATCCTGCACGACCCGTTCGTGCTGGTCTGCCGTCGCGACCATCCGCTGGCAAAGCTCGCAGCCGTGCCGTGGAAGAAACTGCGCGGCGAGCCGCTGGTGCTGCTCGACCACACCTCAGGCAGTCGTCGGCTGATCGACCATCAGCTCGCGACGCACCAGGTCGAAGCAAAGGTGATGCAACAGGCCGGGCATACGCACACCGCCTTCCGCATGGTTGAAGCCGGTCTGGGCATCAGTATCACTCCCAGCCTGTCATTGCCTGCGTCCGACCATCTGGTGGTGCGGCCTCTGACACCCGTTGCCAGACGCGCCATCACCCTGATCCGCCGGCGCCATCGCTCGCTGTCGCCGGTCGCTGAACTGGTCTGGGCGCAGATCCGCGAGACAGCCATTCAACTGTCGCAAGCCCGACGCACCCTCTCAAAATCGACCTGAAACCCTGCGTTCTTGTGGGAGATTCCATGTTTGCACGCAAGATCACCGCCAAGGGCACGCGTTACTACAAAGACGAAAAACTCAACTAGCGCCAATGACCCCAGGCAGACACCTAGGTTGGGGTGAGCGCAGCGATGCCCAACGTTTTTCCGGAGGTTGGAGTGCATGTTGGGCATCGCTGCGCTCACCCCAACCTACGCTCTCCATGCGTGACAGCGGGCTCTTGTGTGACCGACTTCAGTCGCGATGGCTCCCCCGAGGCGCGATTTTGGTGACCCCCCACTCACGCATTCTTGAACCCCGCGCGCTTAACCTCGACAACACCCATCGGAGAACATCATGCGTTACCAGCTGTACTACTGGTCAGGAATCCAGGGACGCGGCGAGTTCGTGCGGCTGACGCTGGAAGACGCCGGGGCGGATTACGTGGATGTCGCCAGGGAGCGCGGTGACAGCGCGATCATGCCGTTTCTTCACGGCGAACAAGCCGGTGCGCTGCCGTTCGCACCGCCCTTTCTCAAGAGTGGCCGCACGCTGATCGCGCAGACTGCCGCGATTTTGCAGTACCTCGCTCCGCGACTGAACCTGGTGCCCGCGGCAGCTTCAGCCCGGCTCTATGCGCATCAGTTGCAACTGACTGTCGCCGACCTCGTCGCCGAGGTGCACGATACGCATCACCCGATCGCCAGCGGCCTGTACTACGAAGATCAGCGTGCTGCCGCAAAACTGCGCGCAGAAGACTTTCGCCAGCACCGACTGCCCAAGTACCTCGGCTATTTCGAAGACGTGCTGGCACGCAGCGATGGCCGGCACGCACTGTCCCGACACTCCTATGTCGATCTTTCGCTGTTCCAGATCATGAGCGGGCTCGACTACGCGTTTCCGCACGCGATGCGCCGGCTGCGTCGCAAGCTGCCGCTGCTATGCGGCCTCGCCGGGCAGGTTGCCGAACGGCCGCGGATTGCCGCTTATCTGGCGTCGCCACGGCGGCTGGCCTTCAACGAGGACGGCATTTTCCGCCACTATCCCGAGCTGGATGCGGCGCGCTGAGCACGATGCTCAGAACAGCGCGATCACCATCGCACCCGTCACGATCAGGCCGCCGCCGATCATCAGCGGCAGACTCGGCTTTTCGCCCAGGAAAACCACAGCCAGCACGATCGCGATCGCCACGCTGAGCTTGTCAATCGGCGCCACCTTGCTTACCGGCCCCAGTTGCAGCGCGCGGTAGTAGCACAGCCACGACAGGCCGGTGGCGATGCCCGACAGCACCAGGAACAGCCAGCTATGCCACGGCAAGCCCGAGGGCTTCACCCATTCCTGGCGCAGGCTGAGGATGCCGGCGGTAACCAGCAGGATCACGATGGTGCGGATGAATGTGGCGAGGTTGGAATTGATCCCTACCACGCCGAGCTTGCCGAACAGCGCCGTCAACGCGGCAAACAGCGCCGAGCCCAACGCAAACAGCAGCCAACTTTCGCGAATCTGCATCGCTCAGCTCCGTTCCACATTGGGCGTTCAACATCGGCTCGCACGTCGTCATGCGTGGCCGATGACAACGTGAGGAGATTCAGCGAGTGGGCTTAGTGGCCGCTTTCGCTTTGCGTCGCCTCGCTCGAATCCGCTTCTGCCGGCTTGCTCTTGCCCCATTCCAGCACCTTGTACATCACCGGCTGTACGGGTGCCGCCCCGGATACCAGGCGCCGTGTGCCATCCGGGTCGACCGTGTAGGTCTGCGGGATGCCTTTCTTCGGCGTCACCACGACCATGTAGAGCATGCCGCTGCGACGATATTCCTGGACTTCGTCCCCATCTTCTTCGTGCACGCTGACCTGTGGTGGCAGCGACATTTGCTTGCTGTTGCCTGGATTGCCGGCGTCCTGCATGGACGGCAGGGCCTGCTGACTGCCGGGGTTATGCGTGGTTGCGGGCGCGACCTTGGTCGGTGGCGCCACTGGCTGCACCCCCGGATCGTTGATCCCGGGCGGCGGCAGTCCGGGGTTCGACGGCGCCGATGACTGCGCAAAAGCGCTGGAGGCGATAAAAAGGCTGGCAGCAGCCAGCAGGGCGGCGGTTTTCATGGCGGCAACCTCGATCGGGTAACAAAGCATAACAGGGGCGTTCGCAGGCCTTCCGTGAAGCACTGCCTGAGAAGCACGACGATACGCGCCTGCATGCGAGAATGGTGCATGGCCAAACTCGTACTCATCGACGGTTCCTCATACCTGTATCGCGCGTTTCATGCGCTGCCGCCGCTGACCAATGCTCACGGCGAACCGACAGGCGCGCTATTCGGCGTCGTCAATATGCTGCGCTCCACGCTGAAGTCCGCGCCGGACTATCTGGCGTTCGTCGCCGATGCTCCTGGCGCAACGTTCCGCGATGCCCTGTACGACCAGTACAAGGCGAACCGGCCCCCGATGCCGGACGATCTGCGCACGCAGGTCCAGCCGATGCTGGCGATCGTCGGCGCACTCGGGTTTCCGATCCTGTGCGTGCCCGGGGTCGAAGCAGACGATGTGATCGGCACGCTGGCCAAGCAGGCGCAGGCGCTCGGCATCGAGGTGCTGATCTCCACCGGCGACAAGGATCTGGCACAGCTGGTGAGTCCGCAGATCACGCTGATCAACACCATGAGCAACACGGTTATGGACAGCGGCGGGGTGGTGGAAAAATTCGGCGTGCGACCGGAACAGATCATTGATTTCCTCGCGCTCACCGGCGATACCGTGGACAACGTGCCGGGTGTGCCCAAGTGCGGCCCGAAAACCGCCGCCAAGTGGCTGGCCGAATACACCACCCTGGATGGCGTGATCGCGAATGCCGACAAGATCGGCGGCAAGATTGGCGAGAGCCTGCGCGCCGCGTTGCCGCAACTGCCGCTGTCACGCGAGCTGGTGACGATCAAGACCGATGTAGCGCTGGAATTCGGCCCCACCGATCTGGCCCAGCGCGAGGCGGACACCACGCAATTGCGCGAGCTGTATACCCGTTACGAATTCAAGGCAGCGCTGAAGGATCTCGATAACGCCGCTGCAGGGGCGCACGCTGAGCGCGAACCGGCCACGGATGAAACCACTCCGCAGACCGATCGCGCACAGAGCCTGCCCCGGACTGGATCCGGGGGTGCGCTCCCGCAGGCGAGCACACCTGACGCGGCACTCTCCGCACCGGGCAGCTACGAACTCGTCACCACCCAGCCGCAACTCGACGCGTGGTTGGAAAAGCTTCACGGCGCCGAGCTGATCGCGTTCGACACCGAGACCACCAGCATCGATGCGATGCGTGCCGAAATCGTCGGCGTCAGCCTGTCCGTCGAGCTGGGTCACGCTTGCTACATACCGCTGGGCCACGATTACCCCGGCGTGCCGCAGCAACTCGGTCGCGACAGTGTGCTGGCCGCGCTGAAGCCGGTGTTCGAGGATCCCGACAAACCGAAGCTCGGCCAACACGCGAAGTACGACATCAACGTGCTGAGTCATTACGGCATTGTAGTGCAGGGACTGAAGCACGATTCGATGCTCGAATCCTACATATGGAACGCGACCGCGACGCGGCACGACATGGATTCGCTGGCGCGGCTGTACCTCGGCTATGAAACGATCAAGTACGAGCAGGTTGCCGGCAAGGGCGCCCGGCAGATCTCGTTCTCGCAAGTGGATCTGGACACCGCCTGCCGCTACGCCGCCGAGGACGCCGACATCACGTTGCGCCTGCATCACGCGTTGTGGCCACGACTTGAAAGCGTGCCGACCCTGCGCAAGGTCTACGACGAGATCGAGATTCCGTTGGTGCCGGTGCTGGCCGCGATGGAGCGCCGCGGCGTGCTGATCGATGGTGACGAGCTGCGCAAGCAGAGCCAGCAGCTCGGCAAGCGCATGCTGGAGCTGCAGCAGCAGAGCTACGGACTGGCCGGGCATGAATTCAATCTGGATTCGCCCAAGCAGCTGCAGGCGGTCCTGTTCGACGAGCTCGGCCTGCAGGCGAAACTGAAGACCCCGACCGGTCAGCCGTCTACCAACGAAGAAGCGCTGGAGGCGATTGCCGATACGCACGAATTGCCACGGCTGATCCTCGATTACCGTGGCCTCGCGAAGCTGCGCTCCACCTATACCGACAAGTTGTCCGGCATCGTCAATCCGCACACCGGGCGCGTGCACACCAGCTATCACCAGGGTGCAGTGGCAACCGGACGGATCTCCTCATCGGATCCGAACCTGCAGAACATTCCGGTGCGCACCGAGGAGGGACGGCGTATTCGCCAGGCATTCATCGCGCCGCCGGGCTGGAAGGTGATGGCAGCGGACTATTCGCAGATCGAGTTGCGCATCATGGCGCACCTGTCCGGCGACGAAGGACTGCTGCGCGCGTTCCACGAAGGCGGCGACGTGCACCGCGCGACTGCCGCTGAAGTGTTCGCAGTGGCACCGGAAGAAGTCACTACCAATCAGCGACGCGCTGCCAAGGCGATCAACTTCGGTCTGATGTATGGCATGAGCGCGTTCGGTCTGGCGCGCCAGCTCAGCGTCGACCGTGGCGAGGCCAGCGACTATATGGCGCGCTATTTCTCGCGCTACCCCGGGGTGCGCGCGTACATGGACGCGACCCGCGACCAGGCGCATCGCGAGGGCTACGTCGAAACCCTGTTCGGGCGTCGGTTGTATCTGGAAAATCTCACGTCACGCAATCAGGGGCTGCGCCAGGGCGCTGAACGCGCCGCGGTGAACGCACCGATGCAGGGCACTGCTGCCGACATCATCAAGCGCGCGATGATCGCAATGGCCTCGTGGATTGGCGATCGCGATGACGTCCACATGCTGATGCAGGTTCACGATGAACTCGTGTTCGAAGTTCGTGCGGATACGGTCGATGTGGTGCGCACCGCGGTAATCGAACGCATGTCCGGCGCGGCGGAACTGGCCGTGCCATTGCTGGTCGACGTGGGGGTCGGCGCAAACTGGGATGAAGCGCACTGAGGCCTGCATTCACTGGTAATCAGCGACAAGTACGTAGGCACAACAATGGTTTGCACGTTAACGTTTCATCAAATGAATCGTCCATAACTATTCTCGCGTTGCCTGCAACTATCCGGCCAAACTGCGTTCAAAGTCTTCGGATGCACGCAACGGCGTCCACGGCTGGCTCACCTCCCTGAGCAGCCTCCGGATGCAAACCTCTCCCCTGGGTTTTGTGTCCCCGGCCCCGAAGGTTCCCCCTAACCTTCGGGGCCAACTTTTATCTGCACTCCGGCCCTGTACTTTTTCTGCACATGCGTGGCCGTCATACTCAGGCCTGTCCAACAAGGGGAGCTTCCATGCGCGCAGGACTTATCGTCATCGGCATCATCTTGGTGGTGGCCGGCATCTGGGTCATCGCAGGCCACGCCAGCTACACGCAGACCGACACCGTGTTGCAACTCGGCTCGGCCAAGCTCACCGCCACCCACGACAAGGGCGTACCGCAGTGGGTAGGTATTGCCGGCATTGTGGTGGGTGGCTTGCTGGCGGTGGGCGGCTTTTTGAAAAAGGGCTGAGCAACGTCGCCTTATTCGGAAAAAACCGCCGCTGATTGCGATCAGCGGCGGCTTTCTTTATGAGCCCGATCAGGATCTGGCCCGTTACAATGGGCAGGATGGATGTCTCGCACCTGATCGACCCGCTCAACGACGCACAGCGCGAAGCCGTTTGCGCCCCGCCCGGCCACTACCTGGTACTGGCCGGCGCCGGCTCCGGCAAGACCCGCGTACTGACCCACCGCATCGGCTGGCTGACCCAGGTCGAGCGGGTACCGCCGTGGGCGGTACTCGCTGTCACGTTCACCAACAAGGCGGCCGGCGAAATGCGCGCGCGGCTGGACGCACTGATACCCGGTAGTACCCAGGGCCTCACCGTCGGCACGTTCCACGGCATCGCGCATCGGCTGTTGCGGCGGCACTGGCGTGAAGCCGGCCTGCCGGAAACGTTTCAGATTCTCGACGCCGACGATCAGCTGCGGCTGATCAAGCGCGTGGTCGCCGGGCTCGGTCTGGACGATGCGAAATTTCCGCCGCGTCAGGCCAGCTGGCAGATCAACAGCTGGAAAGACGAGGGCCGGCGACCGGAGAGCATCGAACACGGCAACCATCCTGTAACCCGTACATTCGTGCAGATCTACCAGGCCTACGAGGATGCCTGCCGTCGCGCCGGACTGGTCGACTTCGCCGAGCTTCTGCTGCGCGCCCACGAATTGTGGCTGAAGAATCCAGCGGTTCTGGAGCATTACCAGCAGCGCTGGCGTTACCTGCTGATCGACGAGTTCCAGGACACCAACACGCTGCAGTACGCGTGGATTCGTGTACTGGCGGGAAATACCGGTCAGGTCTTCGTGGTCGGCGATGACGATCAGGCGATCTACGGCTGGCGTGGGGCCAAGGTGGAGAACGTGCAGCAGTTCCTGCGCGATTTCCCTGGTGCGCGGACGATCAAGCTGGAACAGAACTACCGCTCCACCTCGAACATCCTCAAGGCCGCCAACAGCGTGATCGAGCGCAACGGCGGCCGTCTCGGCAAGCAGCTGTGGACGGCAGGTGAGGATGGCGAACGCATCGCGCTGTACGCCGCTTACAACGAGCAGGACGAGGCACGCTTCGTCATCGAGCGCATCCGCGAATACATCGCCGAGCATGGCAGCGCGAAAGACTGCGCGATCCTGTATCGCTCCAACGCGCAATCGCGCAACTTCGAAGAACAGCTGATCCAGCGCGACATCAAGTATCGCGTCTACGGTGGCCAGCGCTTCTTCGATCGTGCCGAAGTGAAGGATGCGCTGGCCTATCTGCGCCTTACCGCGAATCGTCACGACGACGCCGCGTTCGAGCGCGCCGTGAACACGCCGCCGCGCGGCATTGGCGACCGCACGCTGGACGCGCTGCGCCGACGCGCACGTGGTGACAACACCTCGATGTGGGAAACCGCACTTACCGAACTGGCCAGCGGTAGTGAACTGGCCGGTCGCGCGAAGACTGCAGTGAAAGCGTTCCTCACACTGATCGACGGAATGGCGCGCACGTTCAAGCCGTCCTCTTTGGCTGCGAACGATTTGAGTACGGGTTCGGACTCACTGGATACTTCCGCCCCGGCCGAAACCTCAACTCCAACCTCTCTCCTACTGGGAGAGAGCGAGGCAGACCTCACGCTCGCCGAACAGATCGACCATGCGATCACCCATACCGGCCTGCGCGATTTCTACGAGAAAGACAGTCGTGGCAACGCCGAGACACGGGTGGAAAATCTAGACGAGCTGGTCAACGTCGCCAGCCGTTTCGAGCCGACCCAGGAAGATATCGATGCCGGCCTCAACGAGCTGTCGGCGTTCCTCTCGCACGCCGCACTGGAAGCCGGTGAGAGCCAGGGCGAGGCATGGGATGACTGCGTGCAGTTGATGACACTGCACTCCGCCAAGGGGCTGGAATTTCCCGTGGTATTCCTGGTCGGCATGGAAGAGGGCCTGTTCCCCAGCCAGCGCTCGGTCGATGACGAAGGCCGGCTGGAAGAAGAGCGCCGACTCGCGTACGTCGGCATCACCCGCGCCCGCGAAAAACTGTTCGTCACCCACGCCGAATCGCGCCGCATGCACGGCACCGAAATGCTGGCACGACCATCGCGTTTCCTCGGCGAAATGCCCGCCGAACTGATCGACGAAGTACGCCCGCGTGTACAGGTCACCCGCCCGCTCTACGCGGGCCGGCAGGCCGCAAGCTCGCCATCACTCGACGAACAGCCGTCCGTAAAACTCGGCCAGCGCGTCAGCCACCCCAGCTTCGGTGATGGCGTGGTGATCAGTGCCGAAGGTAGTGGCGCACATACGCGGCTGCAGGTGAACTTCGAGCGTGCGGGCAGCAAGTGGCTAGTGGCAGCCTATGCGAATCTCACGGCGTTGTAGTTCCGCTTGCGTGCGGCGCCGTGGCGTCAATGAAAATCGCGCGACCGGCTGTCGAGTGATCCCAATAGGTTGCTCATGTCGATGAGGTGGTGGGCGATCAGGTGGCTGACGCCGTCGACGTGTTCCCAGCGTCCATCGACACCGAGCAGGCGCGCCTCCAGGAATACGCGTCGCTGACGCTCGGCGACCTGTCGCCACACGATCACGTTGATCGGGCCGTGCTCGTCTTCGAGCGTGATGAAGGTGACGCCGCTGGCGGTTTGTGGTCGCTGGCGTTGCGTCACTAGCCCAGCCGTTCGCACGTAGCTGGCGTGTGGCTGGGCACGTAGCGCGCGCGAGTCCGTACACCTCGACGTGCGTAGCCGCGCGCGGATCTGCTGTAGCGGATGTGGCCCCAGGGTCAGGCCCACGCGTGCGTAGTCGGCCAGTGTGTCTTCGGCCTGCGATGGAATCGGCAGGTCGACGGCTTGCTCATCCGGACTGGCGTGTCCAAACAACGGTAGCTGCGGCTCGATACCGGCGACAGCCCAATGCGCCTGATGACGATGACCCGTGAGACCACGTAGCGCACCTGCTTCGGCGAGCGCTTCCTGCTGGCGCTTGTCCAAACCCACGCGTGCGCACAGATCAGCGATGTCTTCAAAAGCAGCGGAGACACGTTCCGCGGACAGCCGTTGTGCCACGTCTTCGCGGAGACCGCGCACCTGACGCAGCCCCAGCCGAATCGCGGGCGAATCAATCGATGACCTAGCGTCAGCTTCAAGCGTGCAATCCCAATCGCTATGCTGCACATCAACCGGATGCACCGTGATGCCATGACGCTGCGCATCCTGCACGATCTGACTGGCACCGTAAAAACCCATCGGCTGCGCGTTCAACAGTGCGCACGTGAATGCCGCCGGCTCATGGCATTTCAGCCAGCAACTCGCGTAGACGATGCCGGCGAAACTTGCCGCGTGACTCTCGGGGAATCCGTAGGAACCAAACCCCTTGATCTGCTCGAACAACCGCGCAGCGAACTCGGCGGTGTAACCGCGCTCGCACATACCTTGCGTGATGCGCTCGCGATGCTTCTCCATGCCGCCATGACGTTTCCACGCGGCCATCGCGCGACGCAACTGATCCGCCTCGCCCGGCGAATAGCCGGCCGCCACGATAGCCAGCTTCATCACCTGCTCCTGGAACAGCGGTACACCCAGCGTGCGCTCGAACACCGCCTTGAGATCTTCCGATGGGTAGTCGACCGCTTCTTCGCCACGACGTCGGCGCAGGTACGGATGCACCATGTCGCCCTGGATCGGGCCGGGCCGCACGATTGCCACCTGGATCACCAGATCATAGAAGTTCGCGGGTCGATGCCGCGGCAGCATCGCCATCTGGGCACGGCTCTCGATCTGGAATACGCCGATCGTGTCGGCGTTCTGGATCATCGCATAGGTGGCCGGATCTTCCTTGGGGATCGTCGCCATGGTGAGATCGCGACCCCGATGCTGTTTCAACAGATCGAGACATTTGCGCACGCAGGTCAGCATGCCCAGCGCAAGGCAGTCGACCTTGAGCAGGCCGAGCGCATCGAGATCATCCTTGTCCCACTGGATGATCGTGCGATCGGGCATCGCTGCGTTCTCGACGGGCACCAAATACGACAACGGCTGATCGGAGATCACGAAGCCGCCGACGTGTTGTGACAGATGGCGCGGAAAATCCAGTAGTTCGGCAGTCAGCTTAAGCACGCGCTGCAGCACCGGGCTGGCCGGATCGAAACCGTGCTCGCGCAGGTGCTCATCCAAAGCATCCTCACCATCCCACCAGGCAAACACCTTCGCCAGCAGATCCACCTGATCCGGTGGTAGGCCCAGCGAGCGGGCGACATCGCGCACGGCACTCTTGCCCCGATAGCAGATCACCGTCGCCGCCAGCGCCGCGCGCTCACGTCCATACTTGGTGTAGATGTACTGGATGACTTCCTCGCGCCGCTCATGCTCGAAATCGATATCGATATCCGGCGGCTCGTTGCGCTCCTTGCTGATGAAGCGCTCGACCAGAAGGTTGATGTGGGCCGGATCGACCTCGGTCACACCTAGCGCAAAACAGACCGCCGAGTTCGCCGCCGAACCGCGCCCCTGACAGAGGATTTTCTTGCTGCGGGCGAAGTGCACGATGTCCTGCACGGTGAGGAAATAGGATTCGTAGTCGAGCTCCCTGATGATTGCCAGCTCATGCTCGATTTGCGCACGCACCTTGTCGGGCACCCCATCGGGCCAACGCCAGCGCATACCCTGCTCAGTCAGCTTTCGCAGCCAAGCGGCAGGCGTATAACCTCCCGGCACCAACTCGGCGGGATAGCGGTAGCGAAGTTGAGTCAGATTGAACTCGCAGCGTTCTGCAATGAGTACGCTTTCTTCCATCAGCAGCGACGGATAGATGGACGTCAGCGACTCACGGGTGCGCAAGTGGCGCTCGCCATTCTTGAACAGCACGGCGCCGGCTTCGGCCACGGTCTGGCGATGGCGGATCGCGGTCATTACATCCTGCAGGGCGCGTCTCCTGCGCACATGCATATGCACGTCACCGCTGGCGACCACCGGGATGCCGAGTGCATGCGCCATCCCCTCAAGCATCTGCAGTCGACGTGCATCGTCCGGGCCGCAATGCAGTTCGACGGCGAGCCACAGGCGGTCGTTGAAAACCGTACGCAGCCATGCGCCGTGTTCGCGATCCGGTATGGCCTCGGGAATCCACAACGCAAGCGTGCCGGTCAGACCGCTGGAAAAATCATCGCGCGTGACACGATAACTGCCCTTGACCGCAGCACGTCGGCCACGGGTAATCAGTGCGCACATCGCGGTATAGCCGTCCAGACTTTCGCATAGCAACACCAGCTTCGGCCCATCGTCCAGCTGGAATTCGGCGCCGATGATCAGCTTCAATCCGGTATCGCGTGCCGCTTCATGGGCACGCACGATGCCGGCCAGCGAGCATTCGTCGGTGATCGCCAGCGCGGTGTAACCGCAGGCCTTGGCTCGCTCGAAAAGTTCGGGCGCGCTGGAGGCTCCACGCTGAAACGAGAAATTCGACAGGCAATGCAGCTCGGCGTAGGCGCTCATGCGAACCACCCATGCAGCATCCAGCGACCGGGCTCACCTGGTGGGCAGAATACCCACGCACACTGGCCCTGGCTCGTGCGCACCACGTAATAGTCACGGCGCAGGTCGCCACCATCCCACCAGCCCGTCTCGAGTCGTTCGGGGCCGGCCAGGATCGTGGGCGATGGACCATGCAGTGGAATCGGCCGGTCGAGCAGCCAGGTAGGGCGCGGAATGATGGCGGTCGCCTGCGAATGCAGCGAGGCTTCGCTCGCTTCCGGCAAATGCGTGTTGTCCGTGGTCGTCTGCGCATATTCGGGTCGTGGATCGATCGTGCGCCGCAGATGCTGGATCGCACGCTCACCGAGGCGTGCCCGCAACCGCTCACGCAACTGGTCGAGCGGCATCGCGTGTGCAGGTCGCGTGTCGAACAGATCACGTCCCGCCGGTACGAACGGTGGCAGCTCGCGCGCGATCACGCGCATCGCGACCACGGGCTGCGGCAACTGCTGTCGATCCAGCCGGCCACGAGTACACTCGAACAGCAACGCCGCCTCGCGCTCGGCCGCAAGCAAGCCGACGACCACGCGGGTTGGTGATGCGCTGCGATGCTCCAGCTCCAGCACGAATCGCTGGACACCACCATCGCGACCGGCCAGGTACGTAGCCAGGTCACCGATCAACCGGCGCAGCGGAAACATCAACGCCTCGACGTGTTCGATCTCGTGAGTCCATTCCATGCGCAGATCGAAGGTATCCGGTGGCCGATAAGCTTCCATCAGCTCCGGAGCGGCGCCGCTCAGTCGATCGAGATAGGCGAGCAACGGCGCACCGAAACGACATTGCAGACCATCGCGTGGCAAGCGCAGCAGCTGGCCCAAATTGCGTATGCCCATCGCCGGCAGCGCTGTGCCCGCGTCAGCCGGCAAGCGCGCATAGCGCAATGCGATCGGTGCCAGTGCCCGCTGCAGGGCATCCGGCGTCATCACTGCGAGGCCGTCGTGAATGCCGGCAAGCACATAAGCGGCCTGCGCACCCGGCGCCAGTGCGATGCGATGACGAAAGCCCAGTGCCGTCAGGTCTTCGCGCAGCTGTGCCTCGAAGCGTGGCCATGGGCCAAAAAGGCCCAGGCTCTTGCTGACTTCCAACACGATCGCATGGGGAAACAGCACCACGTCGGAGCTATAGCGATACGCCCACGCCGCCAGCAAACGATGCCAGTGTTCGGTGGCTGCCGGATCGTACTCGACCGTCTCAAACTGACTCAGCAGCGCCTGGGCAGCGCTCAGTCGCTGTCCGCGATACAGACCTGCTGCACGCGCCGGCGTGTTGACCGCAAATAGCGTGCGCGCCTGTGCCGATCCACTCACCAGCGCCAGCGGTGCATCGCAGGAAGGACGTCGCCGCAGGACACCGTCCAGCGCCAGATGAGGAAGCAATACACAGGCCCACAGCACGGCGTATCCCCCTTACGGCCCGTTGGCAGATAGCGGCACGGGGCGACTGGGGGCATTGCCGCCGCGGCATTTGCGCACGAGCACCTGCAACGCCGGCTGCGTTTCCAGTTCCAGTCGCAAGGCGGCTGGCGAGGCTTGCGCTGCGTGGCGCCGGTCGCGAAACACGAACGCGAGCGCCTTGCCGGTATCCGCCGCTACCTGCAGCCGGCGCAAGGCGCGATCATCGGCATGCGTCGGCCATGCCAGCACCGCGGCACAACTGCCCGAGCGCAGACATTGCTCGGCGGCCCACAGCGCATCGCGTGGATCAGCATTGACAATATCCACTCGCGACATCACCACACCTCGTGCTTCCCAGCCCGGCGCATACGGCACATACGGTGGCGCGACGACCACGACGGCCCGACCGGCTCGCGTGCAGCGCGCCAGTGTGGGCAGCAGCAATTTCAGTTCGCCGACACCGTCAGCGGGTAGCAGGATCTCCGTCAACGACGCCTCGGGCCATCCACCACTGGGAAGTGCCGCATCGAGCGCCGGCCAGCCGGTCGGTTGATCGCCACTCGGTGCGTGTGCCGCACGCCCACGCCAGACCTGACGGCCTTCGAGCATGGATGCGAGTGCGACGACGTTGCCCATGACGGATCAGCGCAGATTGCGCAGGCTGCGGGTGACAACACCCCAAAGTTCCAGGGTCTCGCCTTCCTTGAAGACGATGGGCTTGAAGTGGGCGTTCTCGGGCAACAGGGCGATATGGCCGTCCACCTTGCCCAGGCGCTTGATCGACAGATCGCCATTGACGATCGCCACCACGATGTCACCCTGCCGTGGCTTGAGGGCACGATCCACCAAGACTTCATCGCGGTCGAAAATGCCCGCACCGATCATCGACCAGCCGGATACGCGGATGATGAACGTGCTTGGCTCGTGCCCCTTGATCACCAGATGCGTATTGAGGTCGACAACCTCCTCGACTGAGTCGTCGGCAGGGCTGGGTAGACCGGCCGGCACCCGGCTGGTGAACGCCGTCAGCGCCACGGTCGAGGGAGTCAATGAGACCGGACGAGGCCCTTCAAGCGAGGCCGGTTGCCGATAGGCATCCAGGTACGCCAGCACAGCCGGCACCTGGCTTTCCGGCACCCGCAGGCGCTGTGTGGGCTCCTGGGGAATGCGGCCGGCGCCGGGGCGCGGCCCACCACGGCCTGAGGGAGGCATGCGTGCTCACTTTGATTATTGGGACAACAATCAAAGTATCACCAACCCCGTCTCAATGCCTGCGATACCGGTCATTCGAACCTAGCTGCCCGGCAATATAAAGGCACCCATTCGCCCTCCCCATGCCGACCGTGCATCCCCCGTATCAAGGACACAGGGGATGCCACCCATCAGGAAAGCGGCGGCAGTGCAGCGATCGCCCGGCAGGCATATTCCATCAATGCCGGATCGATGCCCGTACGCTTCTGCATCGTCGCCGGCTCCTGCTTGTACATGGTGTTGAGCGAATGCTGGACACCGGTATCGCCGCCCGTGAATTCACGCACCAGTGCACGCCACTTCAGCGCCAGCGCACGCACTTCGTCGCTGGCCGGATCCTTGTCCAGCTGCATCGCCGCCTGCATGCCGGCGATCACCTGCGGCCATGCCCGCTCCACTTCGCGGATGCGTTCGGCGCCCAGTTCTTCACCACGCTGGCGAACCGTGGCGAGTTGTTCATTGGTCAGATATTTTTCCATGATGATGCTGGCCTCGATGCTGGAAAGAAAAGTATCGGCATCGATCGCATCGCCAGCAGCGAGCCGCTGTGACAGCTGTTCCAGCCGTGACAGCAACAGCTCCTGACGCGCGATCGTCTCCCGCAACCGGCTCAACTGGCCGGCCAACGCCTCGGCAAGCGATAACGTCTGGCCATCCAGACAACGATGAATTTCCTCCAGCGACAGACCGAGCGCCTTCAGCGACAGGATGTGCTGCAGACGACGCAACTGCACGTCACCGTACAGTCGGTAGCCGGCCGCACTGCGTCCGGTCGGCAACAATAGTCCGAGCGACTCGTAGTGATGCAGGGTGCGCACGGTCAATCCCGTGCGACGTGCAAGTTGGCCTACCGACAGTGGTTTCATCATGACTCCGATGCGGGCAAAGCCAGCTTGCAGCCTCACCTTGCGTGAGGGTCAAGCATTTAGTTTCCCCGCGTATCCAGCACCCGACGATTTGCCGTGCGCACCGCATCAACGAAACCGGCGAACGGGATATCGGTGATGCCGACCAGGCCGATGTGGCTGTTCTCGCCATCGAGCGAACGGCCGGTCACCGGCTGGTCGACATACTGGAACCAGTGTGCGCCGACGATATCCGGATCACTCGCGGCGGCAGCCACGAAACGCGCATACGCTTCGCCGCGCTGATGCTCGTTCCACACCGACACCACGCCCTTGCCGAACGGACCGCGGTCGTCGGAGCCGAAATGGAATTCACTGATCAAGGCCGGTTTGTCCAGCTGCCGCATCGCCGCCGCATCGAAGCCGTGTTGCGGCAGGTCGGCGTAGACATTGAAACTGACCACGTCTACGTACTGCGCGCAGGCCGCAACCGCCTCGGGCGTGCTTACCGCGAAGCGACCGCCGAGAAACAGGTGATGCGGATCGTGCCGATGGATCGCTTCGGCAACGACGCGGAAATAGGTATCGGCATACTGTCGAAGCCACGCGCTGTAGTCTTCGGCGATCGCCGGATGCGCCTCATCCGGATGTGGCGGGACAAAGCCTTGCGCCTGCAGCATGTCCCAGGAGGACAGCGGCAGATTCCACGCACTGCCAAGCTTGATCGCATCACCGTATTTCTTCTTCAGCACGGCGATGAATGCCTGCTTGGCTGGACTTTTCGCGTCACCGCTCAGGGTGCCGATCGCCAACCCCCAACGTCCTTGTGGACCGATGCCGGCCCAGGCCAGTTCGTTATCGGCGAAGTAGCCGAGCAGGTACGGGTCGTCACGCACGTCGCCGCTAACCTGCGCCACGGCTTGCTCGGTTGCCTGCACGAACTTCGGGTCAAACGGATCGGGCATGCGGCCCCAGTAGTCGTAGCCGCTGGCGACATTCGCGTAGTTGCCAGCGATGTTGATCGAGCGTGTATACGGCAACCGATGCGACTGGCCCAGCGACGGATCGCTCCAGTTGCCGATGGTGTTGAAGCCCCAGGCCCGCAAGCGGTCGATCGCGCGCTTGCGCCATGTCGCCAGCCAGTCTTTGCCATCGACGCGATAGAGATTGGCCGCGTAGAAATCGAACCAGCGCCCGTGGTCGTAACCGATGCCCTGGCTGGCGCCCTGATCCACACGACGACTGTCACCGCTGCCGTAGAACGGCGCCCACTCGCCGCTGGCCGGTGGCAGATCCTTGAACATGAACTCGCGACCCTCGACGTAAGTGCGGTCACCATCGGCCGCCACGACATTCATGCCCAGCGAAAAGAAGGCATGGCCGTCCGGTGTCACCAACCACCAGCGACCGGACGATTTCTGCGTGTGGAACCAACCGGTCTTCTGCAAAGAGACGTCCAGACGTCCACCGTAAGTATCGGTCTCCTGTCGCTGCGCAGCGTGCGCGGCCAAGGCTACGTCCTCCTGCGCATGGGCCGCGCGCAGGGCTGCATCGGAATCGATCTGCTCCGGCCAATGGCCGCGCGTGAATTGTCCGTAGCGATCGACAATGCCGGCATACGCATCATGCAGTATGGCGTCGCCGACGGCAGCATCGATACGCCCGAACAACAATGTCTGCGCTGCATTGGGTGCCGGCATGCCAAGCCGGAGCGCGCTGACCTTGTGCAGATCAAGCGCGCCCTGCACCGTGGTCGCCAACAGCGTGAGATGACTCTTATCTTCAACCCGATCATCAAATGGCATCGGCGGACCCGCCTGCATGCCTTCGCTGCGCGGTGACTCTGCGTGCAGCGGAATTACCAGCGTCTGCGGCGGCCCCGCGGGCAGACCGACGGTGGCACGCAGATGGCCGCCGCGGGCGTCCTCAAGATCGATACTGAGCGTGACCGCCCAGGCCATCGCGTTCTGCACCTGCAGGCGCAATTCGCCGCGCGTGGACCAATCCCACGTACCCTGCGCAGGCGTAACGATCAATTGCGGCTGCGCCGCCGGCTGGAAGGTATAGCGCCGTAGCGATCCAATGCCCTGCACCGACTCGCTTGCCGCAGCAGATTGCACGTGACTGGATTGAAGATGGATGGCGCTTGATGGATCGCCGAGATCCAGCGGCGCTGTCGACGTATCTGCATGACATGCGGACAGACCGAACACGCACAACAGGCGCAACAGGGGTGACACCACGCGATTCACGATGGCTACCTTCACGATGGCTGATCTCGCTGACAGTTCGCGCAGTATGCGGGCCTCACGAGAAACTTCGCCAGCGCGCTGATCAGATCCGCTGCAGTTTCCGCCAGCCGTAGTACACCGGCACGCCCAGCGCGATGATCAACAGACTCATGCCCGCATCGCGAGGCGTGTGGATGGCGGTGGCCACGATCACGCTGAAGACGGTGATCACGAATACCAATGGCAGCAACGGATAGAACGGCACCCGATACGGCGAAGGCTGATCGATGAAGTGCCGGCGATACCAGAACAGCGTGGCGATACCGAACGCATGCGCCAGCCACTCGCCCACCGTGGTGTAGTCGAGCAGCTGGCCGAAACTGCCGGACAAGGTCAAGACGATCGCCCACAGGCCGAGCGCCGCCAGTGCAACCTGCGGTGCGCGAGTACGCGGTTCGATGCGGCCCGCGGCGCGAAAAAACATGCCGTCGGCGCCCATCGTCTGCAGTACTCGCGCACCGCCGGCGATCGCGATATTGCAGTAGCCAAAGGTGGAACAGGCGATGCCGACCGCCATCACCGTAGCGCCACGTTCGCCGAACACGTGTCGCAGCAGATCCGCTGCCGGCGCTTGACTCGCGGCGAGACCAGCGTGACCCAGCCCCGTCAGATAGGCCAGGTTGACCAGCACGTAGCAGAGCACCACGCCCGCCATGCCCATGCCAAGCGCCCGTGGCAAGGTGCGCTGGGGACTGCGCACTTCGCCGGCCAAGTCGTTGAGATAGTGAAAGCCGCCGTAGGCGAACAGCACGGGCAGCAACGCGCCGAGGAATGCCCACGACGACACCGGATGCGCGGTGTCCGGTGCCAGCGCGATACCCAGGTGTCCGCTCGCCAGCACCAACCCAACCACCACCAGCAGCGCGATCGCCGCGAGCTTCAACACGGTAAAGATGTTTTGCACCCAGGCGCCGGCACGGATGCCGAACAGGTTGACGCTTACGATAAATGCGATCGCACCGACCGCTACCGGTTTCACGTAGATCGTCGGCAAACCGATCGCCGCGCAGAAGTAATCGGCAAACGTGGTCGCCACCGCGGCTACGCTGCCGGGATAGTTGATCAGCGCCATGGTCCAGCCGAACAGGAACGCCGGCAGCTGTCCGAACGCTTCGCGTAGGTAGACGTAGGTACCACCCGCCTGCGGCCGCCGCGCGCCCAGTTCGGCGTAACACAGCACGCCGGCCAAGGTGAGCAAACCACCGATCGCCCACAGGATCAGTACCTGCGTGCCCGATGACGTGCGCTCGGCGACGGTAGCTGGCGTGCGGAAAATGCCCGCACCGATCACGCCACCGATCACGATCATCGTGGCGTCCCAGGTGTTCAGGCGACGGGCATAAGCATTGGCAGGTTCGGTCGACATCCGGCTACCTTGCCATTGTGCACACCGGTTCGCCTAGTCCTGCATGACATGGGTCGACATGGCCGACCCATGAACCCGCTACGAGTCCCGACTCACCTCAGCAAGGCAAGCACTGCTTTCGCGGCAGCTTCCGAGGATGCCGGATTCTGCCCCGTCACCAGCTTGCCATCGGTAATCGCATAGGACTGCCAATCACCTTTCTTCGAATACACGCCACCCTTTTCCTTGAGCATGTCCTCGACCAGGAACGGCACCACGTTCGTCAGCCCCACGGCCGCCTCTTCGGTATTGGTGAATCCGGTGACGGACTTCCCTCTGACCAACGGTGTGCCATCTGCCGCCCTGGTGTGCCGGAACACGCCCGGCGCATGGCAGACCGCACCCAGGGGCTTGTTCGCGGCGTAGGTCGATTCGATCAGGCGGATCGAATCACGATCTTCGGCGAGATCCCACAGTGGGCCGTGACCACCCGGATAGAACACCGCGTCGTAGTCACCATCGACAATTTCGGCCAGCTTGTGCGTCGAGGCCAGCGCAGCGATGGCCTCGGCGTCCTTGCGGAAGCGTTCCGTGCTCGGTGTCTGTGCATCCGGTGCGTCGCTCTTGGGATCCAGCGGTGGCTGACCGCCCTCCGGCGAAGCCAGTACCACGTGCGCACCGGCATCCTTGAAGACGTAATAGGGCGCGGCAAATTCCTCCAGCCAAAAGCCGGTCTTCTTGCCCGTGTCACCGAGCTGGTCGTGCGACGTCAACACCATCAGGATCTTCATGCACCCGCTCCATACAGAATTGGATACGCAGATTAGCGAGCGTGTCGCGAACCGAATGTGATGCCGTGGCTGCCTGTACAACGCAAGCCGAGCCATCCGGAGAATTGACAACGATCTACCGCGCCGGGACACTGTCGCCGGCATCGCTTCATGCGCTGCCGCTTCATGGCGCAGTGGCAACCCACCTCGCCATCGCCACCGAGGGGTGCTGCAGCGGTCATTCCGCCACGCTTGGTCGGCGATCCCATCTGACAAGGGCGCCCTTTCCAATCATTGGAGGTGTCGCCATGTCCGCTCACACTGCCGCCCGTCGGCTCGCCCTTGCTACCGCCTCGATCTGTCCGGACATCCATCCGGATGATGCCCATCTGGCCGAGTCGCTCGAACAACTCGGCCTCCACCCGCGCGCCTACGTTTGGAATGATCCGGACGTCGACTGGTCGCAGTTCGATGCCGTGCTGATTCGTACCACGTGGGATTACTTCAAGCATTACGCGGCGTTCCGATGCTGGCTGGATCGACTCGATCAGCTTGGCGTGCCCACCATCAACGACAGCCAGCTGATCCGCTGGAACAGCGACAAGCGTTACCTGCTTGAACTTGCCGCGCGTGGTGTGGCGGTCATCCCCACCCGGCTCGCCAGTGCACGCGAGCTGCACGACGTACTGGCAGCCACGCCGGGGCAACAGGTGGTGATCAAGCCAACCGTCAGTGGCGGCGCATGGCACACGTTGCGCGGCACTGTCGGCGATCGGGCATTCGATCAGGCGGTGACGGAACTGCCAGGCGAGCTGGACTATCTGGTACAGCCGTTCGTTGCGGAAGTCGTCAGCGACGGCGAATGGTCGCTGCTGTATTTCGCTGGCGAGTTCAGCCATGCGGTGATCAAGCGACCCGCATCCGGCGACTATCGCGTGCAAGCCGAATTCGGTGGCAGCGCCGAACCGATCCTGCCGAGCGCCGCGACGCTGGCCGCGGCCGATCACGCGTTGGCTGCCGTCGCCGATATCGGACATGGCAACCAAGCCTATGTGCGCGTCGACGGCGTGATCTGCGAAGGCCAGTTCCTGATCATGGAGCTGGAGTTGATCGAGCCGTTCCTGCACCTGGGCGCGCATCCGCAAGCAGCCGAACGCCTGGCGCGGCATGTGGCCGAGCGCATCGAGAGCAACCGGCTGTCGCCTGATAACGTCTACGCGAGCGCAGCGACGTCCTAGAATCACCGTATGCCTGCCCCGCCCACGCGAAAAATTCTGCATATCGACATGGATGCGTTCTACGCGTCGGTGGAGCAGCGCGACGACCCTTCATTGCGCGGCAAGCCGGTCGCGGTCGCGTGGCGTGGGGCACGCTCGGTGGTGTGTGCGGCGAGTTATGAGGCACGCGTGTTCGGCGTGCGCTCTGCGATGCCGGCGATACGTGCGGAGCGCCTGTGTCCGCAACTGATTTTCGTGCCGCCGGATTTCGTGCGCTACAAAACGGTCTCACGCCAGGTGCGTGAGATCTTCGCGCGGCATACCGAGCTGATCGAACCACTGTCGCTGGACGAGGCCTATCTCGATGTCACCACGACAAAGACCGGCCTGCCCTCGGCCACCGCCACGGCCGAGGCGATCCGCGCGGCGATCCGCGAGGAAACCCGGCTCACGGCATCGGCCGGCGTGGCGCCAAACAAGTTCCTTGCCAAGATCGCTTCTGACTGGCGCAAGCCCGATGGATTGTTCGTGATCCGTCCGCATCAGGTCGAAGCGTTTCTCACTCCGCTGCCGGTAGCGCGCCTGCCTGGCGTCGGCAAGGTGATGGAGGCAAAACTCGCCGCCCTCGGCATCACCACCGTCGGCACACTACGCAGGTTTACACTGACCGAGCTGGAACAGCGCTTCGGCCGCTGGGGCCGACGGCTGTGCGAATTGTCGCTCGGCATCGACGAGCACGCCGTGCAACCGGATCGCCCGACCCTGCAGGTCTCAGCCGAAGATACGTTCGAACACGACCTCACCCTGGACGAGCTGGAGCCGCATATCCGTCGTCTCGCTGAGAAAGCCTGGGCCGGGCATCAACGTGAACTGGGGCGCGTCGCACGCACCGTCGTGCTCAAATTGAAAACCTCCGACTTCCACACCCTTACGCGCAGCCTCACTCCGGCCAGACGGCCGCTATCGGCTGGCGAGCTGGCCGAGCAGGCATGCGCCTTGCTCACGCGTGTCGAGCGCCCCGCCGATAGTCGCTACCGACTGGTCGGCGTCGGCTTGTCTGGTTTCGTGGATCAGGACAGCTACCGTGCGCAGACCGATCTTTTCGAGCTGCCCTCGGAATGAGCGCGGCGGCGCCGAATCCATGACGCAGGCACTCAGCGCGCGTCGGGCAGTGTGTAGTCGAGATCGTAGAAATGCTTGCCGTCGGTCTGCGTGATGGTCAACGTGCCGGCCAGCGCCAGTAGTCCTTCGCTGCCCGAGTCAGGCACGACGGAGACAATCAACTGGGACACACCGCGGGTCATCGTGCCACTGTGCTGCAACGCGAACGCGCCGCTGCGCCCATGCAGCGTGCCGCTGACCTTCTCCAGCGCGACATAACCGGCCGAGCCCTCGACCGCCGAACGCGTAGCCAGCATCTGACCTTTACCGGTGGCTTCAAGATCGCCGCTGTACTGCTTGTCCAGCCCCATCCGGCCGATGCTGGCGTCGCCGACGCCCTCTTGCGCCGGCTGCGGGGCCATCTTCACTTCAAAGGTACCTTTGGCGTGCATATGAGCGGCTCTCCAGGTTTCGGTGCGACATGGTCGCACCGAAACTGCCTTCAGAGCCTGCGCGAGATCGTAAAAAATACCAGGTTGCCCAGACCGGTCGCGCCGGCCAGCACCGCGACGAGGCCGGGGGTGACGTCCTCCCAGCCAAACCACTGGATCAGCCCAAAGCCAAGCGCAATCGACAACAGCACGATGCCCCAGCGCAGCGAGGAGTGGCGTCGACGCTGCTCCTCGTCGCGCAGCAGTGAATTGACCAGCTCTTCGGAGCCGCCCGTGCTGACCATGTGCCGACGGACCATCGCATCCATGCAGACCTTGATCACATAGGCGATGGAGACAAACAGGACGATCGGGACCAATTCGATATGATTCATGGGGAATTCCTCCGTTTTTGGGTAGTCAGGACCATAGATACAGGTCGCCTCTGCGCGGTTGCACCGGGACTTGCAACCGTTGCCCCCTTGAGCGTATCCCTTGCAGCATGGACAAGATCTACAGCAGCCCGGACCGCGAACTGGTCGACGCCGTGCTGGCCAACCGGCCGGGCGCGTTCGAGCGCCTGATCCATGAGTATCAGGGGCTGTGCTGGCACATCATCTACCGCATGGTGCGCCAGCCCGAGGATGCACGTGATCTTTGCCAGGACACCTTCCTGCGCGTCCACCAGTGCCTGCACCAGTACCGCCATGAGAGCGCGCTGAAATCGTGGATCGGACGCGTGGCCTATACGATCGCGCTGCGTCACCTGCAACATAAGCGCATTGCGCTGGTCGAGAATACCGACGACAGCGATGACTATGCGCTGGTGGAAAACATCAGCGACGGTTTCGATCTCGAAGCCGCCTGCGCGGATGAGGAAACAACGCAACAGCTGCATGCCGCCATCGAGGCACTGCCGCCATTGCAGCGCACGCTGCTGACGTTGTATTACCTTGAGGAAGCCACGATTCCCGAGATTGCTCGCATCACCGGGCTAGCCAGCGGTACTATCAAGAGTCACTTGTTCCGGTCGCGGCTCCGCTTGCGCGGCATGCTCGAAACCCGGACAGGAGTTGCGGTATGAATCATCAAATCGACATGAACCCGAACAGCGACGACAACATTCCTCCGTTCGACGACGCAATCTGCGAACGCGAGTGGCTGGCGCAGGAGCAGGCAATGCGGCGCGAACGCCTGCACCTCGATACTGCCAGCGACGATGCGCGCATGCAGCGTTATCGCATGCTCGCGCGTGCCCTGCGCAAACCGCAGCAGGAAAGCCTGCCGGCAGATTTCGCACAACGCGTGGCTGCGCGGGCCGCCAGCCTCCCTGCGCGCAAAGCGGCGTCTGTTACCCGCTTCGAGTTCCTCCTGATGAGTGCGCTTGCCATCGCACTGGTGACGGCCGCCGTCGTCGTTACCGTGGTTTACGGCAGCACCTGGCTGCCATCGATCGGTAGCGCGCTGCCTGAGCCTGATCCGTCGGCCATCCGCTGGTTGCTGGCGTTTGCCGGCTGCCTGGGTTTGTCCTGGCTGCTGGCACAGTGGCAACCCTATGCGCACGAGCGGCCGCGCGCATAGGCGTGGCGCTCGTCGTAGCCGAGGGGTGACGACCGGTCCGGCACCAATATATAAATAGCTTGCAATTAAATAGCGCGCTATGTATATTCCATAACCATGAAGACCAAAACCACCAGCCGCCTCACCGCCAAGCCACCGCTGCAGCTCGATCAGCAGCTGTGCTTCGCGTTGTATTCGGCTGGGCTGGCGATGAACAAGGTGTACCGCAAGCTGTTGTCGCAGCTCGGCCTTACCTACCCGCAATACCTGGTGATGCTGGTGTTGTGGGAGCGTGACCAGCTAACGGTATCGGAGATCGGCGAGCGGCTGTTTCTGGATTCGGCCACGCTGACCCCGCTGTTGAAGCGACTCGAATCGGCCGCACTGCTTACCCGGCTGCGCTCGACCGAGGACGAGCGTCAGGTCGTCATCTCGCTGACCGATCAAGGCCGTATGCTGAAGAAGCAGGCCGGTTCGGTACCTCTTGCGGTGTTCTGTGCCACCGGTTGCGAGTTCGATGAAGTTGTCGCCCTGAAACAGCAATTGACGCAATTGCGTGAGCACCTGGCCAACCAGGACTGATCGCCACCGAGATAAACCATCAGATTTATTATCCATATAGCGCACTATTTAATAGTACACAATTCAAACGACCGGACTACGCCAGGCGAGTCCAGCCAAACCCACCCGCTACGCCTGGTACCACATCACCCCAAAGGAATCGCCACCATGTCTATCGAAAAAGTCCTCTACCGCGCTCATGCCAAAGCAACTGGCGGTCGTGACGGCCACGCCGTGTCGTCCGACGGCGTACTCGACATCAAGCTGACCACGCCGGCCGAACTCGGCGGTGCCGGCGGCAAAGGCACCAATCCCGAGCAGCTGTTTGCTGCCGGCTACTCGGCCTGCTTCATCGGCGCCATGAAATTCGTCGCCGGGCAGCAGAAGATCACCCTGCCGGCGGACACCGCGGTCGAAGGCAGCGTCGGCATCGGCCAGATCCCGGCCGGCTTCGGCATTGAAGTGGAGCTAAAGGTTACGCTGCCGGGCATGGCCCGCGCCGAGGCCGAAGCTCTGGTGCAGAAAGCGCACACCGTGTGCCCCTACTCCAACGCCACCCGCGGCAACATCGATGTCACGCTGACCGTGGTGTAACTGGCCAACCCGGCTCATCGCCGTCAGTGCGGTGGGTCGGGTTGCTGTGGCACCTATTTGGTGCCACACCACAATTTGCCACACCGCCTCAAAGCTCCAGCACAGTATCCAGTCCGCGATGCAAGCCGATCAGACCGGATACTTTGCGGATCGCCAACAGCGCGCCGTCTACATAGGGTTTGGCGCTGTTTCCCGCGTTGTGGCGCAGGGTAAGCGTCTGATCCGGCATGCCGAAGATGACTTCGGCACCGAGCACGAAGCCCGGCAAGCGCACCGCATGCACCTGCGTGCCGGCCAGCGTGCCACCGCGCGTTTCACGCACCCCGACGGTCTGCTCCAGCGGCAAACCCAGCGCTGGCTGGCGCACCTCGCCCAGCCGTCCGGCCAGTTCGCGCACCGTGCCGCTAGGCGCGTCCGGCTTGCCGGCGTAGGCGTAGTCGATGATCTCCCACTGCGGAATGTACTTCGCCGCCATCACTGCGAATTTCTGCAGCAACACCATGGTCAGCGCGAAGTTGCCACAAGCCAGCACACCACGCCGCCGCTCACGCGCCATCGCATCGATCTGCGCGTAGTCCGCATCGGTGAGACCCGACGTGCCCACCACCACACACGCGCCATGTTCCAGCGCGGTGAGGATGTTCGCCTTCGCGCTGTCAGGCTTGGTGTATTCGACGAACACATCGCAGGGTTGTGTTAGCGCCTCGGTCACGTTGGCGAAGATCGGCGCCGTCAGCCGCGGCTCGCCCAGCACGTCACCGAGTTTCTGTCCCGTATGCCGGCGCGCCACCGCGGCAATCAGCGTCAGATCGTCGGCCGCGGCAATTCCTCGCGATAGTTCGGAACCCGCCCAGCCGGTAGCGCCGGCAACACAAACCTTCAGTGACATGGCAACCTCGTTCTTCTTGAAGTGATCCCCGGAAGAGTAATCTTCAGCGGCGGACTTGTCCTGCGCTGCAGGCAACGACCGAATGTACGCGGCCTGATCTTCCGCCACCGACATAAAGCGAGATTCCGTGACAGCAGCACAACCTGCCAATGCACTGCAGCCATCGCCCGAGGCGAAAAGCACGTGGTGCCTGTACCTGATCGAATGCCGCAACGGCAGCTACTACGCCGGCATCACCAATCGCCTCGACGCCCGCTATGCCGCACATGCGGCCGGGCGAGGCGCACGGTATACACGCGCCAACCCACCGCTGCGGCTGCTGGGCTTTCGTAGCTATCCCGACCGTTCCAGCGCGTCGCGGGCGGAGTGGGAGATCAGGCAGTTGCCGCGGGATCGGAAGCTGGCGTTTCTGCAGGAAGCGTCAGCAAAGTAACTGCCGTTCGATGCCCATGCCAAAAAGCAGGGGTTGTCGAAAAACCGCCCGGTCGCTCGTCATCCCTGCGAAGGCAGAGATCCAGCAGCTTCACGTTCCTGACGAGCAAGGGCGCTGGATTCCTGCCTTCGCAGGAATGACGAGCCGGGTGACGGGGTATTCGAGGTGTCCAACAGTGCAAAAAAGCCCGGGCGTGCCCGGGCTTTTCTCCGCTATCTATGCGACCGCTACTTCTTCTTCGGCATATACAAGTCAGTGATCGTGCCTTCGTAGACTTCTGCCGCCATGCCGATCGATTCACTCAGCGTGGGGTGCGGGTGAATGGTGAGGCCGATGTCGGCGGCTTCGGAACCCATCTCGATCGCCAGGGTGACTTCGGCAATCAGCTCACCGGCATGCGGGCCGACGATGGCGCCGCCGACGATGCGCTGGGTTGCTTCGTCGAAGATCAGCTTGGTGAAGCCTTCGGTGCGGTCGATGCCGATCGCGCGACCGCTGGCGGCCCACGGGAACTTGCCGACGCCGATCTTGAGACCCTTCTCCTTCGCCTCGCGCTCGGTCACGCCGACCCAGGCGATTTCCGGATCGGTGTAGGCGACCGACGGGATCACGCGCGCATCGAAGTGGCTCTTCTGGCCCGCGACAACTTCTGCCGCGACCTTCGCCTCATGGGTGGCCTTGTGCGCCAGCATCGGCTGGCCGACCAGGTCGCCGATCGCGAAGATGTGCGGCACGTTCGTGCGCATCTGCGAGTCGACGTTGATGAAGCCGCGCTCGGTCACGGCGACGCCGGCTTTCTCGGCGCCGATCTTGCCACCATTCGGCGAACGGCCCACGGATACCAGTACGCGATCGAACAGCGTGGTTTCCGGAATGCTGTCGCCTTCGTAGCTGACTTCGATGCCTTTCTTGGTCGCTTTCGCTTCGACCACCTTGGTCTTGAGGTGAATACCCTTGAGCCGCTTGCCGAGGCGCTGCGCCAACGGCCTGATCAGGTCGGCGTCGGTGCCGGGGATGAGCTGGTCCATGAACTCGACCACGGTCACTTCGCTACCCAGCGCGGAGTACACCGTCGCCATTTCCAGGCCGATGATGCCGCCACCGACGACCAGCAACTTCTTCGGAACGTCCTTCAGTTCCAGCGCGCCAGTGGAGTCGACGACGCGCTCGTCGTCCCACGGGAATGAGGGCAGCTTCACCGACTGCGAACCGGCGGCGATGATCGCGTTTTCAAACCGGACCAGCTTCACGCCGTCCTTGGTTTGGACTTCCAATTCGTTCGGCGAAACAAACATGCCCGTGCCTTCGACGATACGCACCTTGCGCTGCTTCGCCATCGAGCCGAGACCGCCGGTGAGCTGGGCAACCACCTTGTTCTTGAAGCCGCGCAGCTTGTCGATGTCGATTTTTGGTGCGCCGAAACTGACCCCGTGCGCTGCCATCGCTGCCGCTTCATCGATCACTGCTGCCGCATGCAGCAACGCCTTGGACGGAATGCAGCCCACGTTGAGGCAGACGCCGCCGAGCGTGGCATAGCGCTCCACCAGCACGGTATCGATGCCCAGATCGGCGGCGCGGAATGCAGCCGTATAGCCGCCCGGACCGGAGCCCAGTACGACGAGCTTGCATTCGATGTCTGCACTGCGACCGGAGGCACTGGCTGCCTGTGGCGTTTTCCCCTCTCCCTGCGGGAGAGGGTGCCCCGAAGGGGTGGGTGAGGGTGCGGCCGGAGCGGAAGTTTTCGCTTCGCCCGAACCCTCACCCTCAGCCCCTCTCCCGGTGGGAGAGGGGAGCGAAGCATCGGCGACTTCAAGCACCAGAATCACGGCGCCCTCGGAAACCTCATCGCCCACCTTGAGCTTCAGCTCTTTGATCACACCAGCAGCGGTGGATGGAATCTCCATCGTCGCCTTGTCCGACTCCAGCGTAATCAGGCTCTGTTCTTTCGTCACGGTGTCGCCGGCTTTCACCAGCACTTCGATCACCGGCACGTGGTCGTGACCGCCGATATCGGGAACCTTCACTTCGATCGTATTTGCCATCATCGTCTCCCGGTCAGAGCAGCAGGCGGCGGATGTCGCCGAGCTGGGTGGCGAGGAAGGATGCGAAGCGCGCGGCGAGCGCACCGTCGATCACGCGATGGTCGTAGGACAGCGACAGCGGAAGGATCAACCGCGGCGCGAATTCCTTTCCGTTCCACACCGGCTTGGTCGCAGCCTTGGAGACGCCAAGGATAGCCACTTCCGGTGCATTGACGATCGGCGTGAAGCCGGTGCCGCCGATGCCGCCGAGCGAGGAGATCGAGAAGCAGCCGCCGGACATTTCGGCCGGCCCCAGCTTCTTCTCGCGCGCCTTCTTGGACAGCTCGCCGAGCTCACGCGCGAGGTCGAGCAGTCCCTTCTTGTCGCAGTCGCGCAGCACCGGCACCACCAGGCCGTCGGGCGTGTCCACCGCGATACCAATGTGGAAATATTTCTTCAGGATCAGCTTCTCGCCGCTCTCGTCGAGCGAGGCGTTGAACTGCGGGAACGCTTTCAGCGCCGCCACTACTGCCTTGATCTGGAACACCAGCGGGGTGACTTTCAGATCCTTGTTCTCTTCGCCGAGCTTCTTGCGGAACGCCTCCAGCTCGGTGATGTCGGCGTCATCGTGCTGGGTGACGTGCGGGATCATCGCCCAGTTGCGCGCGAGGTTCGCGCCGGAAATCTTCTGGATGCGCGACAGCGGCTTTTCCTCGATCTCGCCGAACTTCGCGAAGTCGATCTTCGGCCACGGCAACAAGCTGAGGCCGCCCAGCGAGGCGGCCGCGCCGGCGACCGGGCGCGCGCCGGAGGCAAGCGCATGCTTCACGTAGGCGCTGACGTCCTCGCGCTGGATGCGGCCACTGCGACCGCTGCCCTTGACCTGCGTGATATCCACACCCAGCTCGCGCGCAAACGCTCGGATCGCCGGGCTGGCGTAGGGCGCGTCGCCCGGCATCACGATGGTTGCGCCGAGCGGCGGACGTGCAGTGGGAGATACGTCTCCCTCCGGAGCATTGCCCGGAAGCACGCCGCGGCCGATGATCGGCGCGGGTTTCTCTTCCGCTTTGGGCGCGACCGGTGCAGCGGCAGCCGGTGCCGTTGGTGCTTCGACCTTGGCGGGGGCGGGGCTTTCGGCGGCGGCACCATCGGCCTCGATCAGCGCGATCAGCGCGCCCTCGGAGACTTCATCGCCGACCTTCAGCTTCACTTCCTTCACCGTGCCGGCGAACGGCGCCGGAACTTCCATGGTCGCCTTGTCTGATTCCAGCGTGATCAGGCTTTGTTCCTTCTCGACCCGGTCGCCGGCTTTGACCAGCACTTCGATGACGGGTACGTCAGCGTGGCCGATATCGGGAACGCGGGCTTCTTTGAGGTCGGCCATGATGACTCCTGCAAATGGCGAGGGCGTACCGCCTGGGGATGGCGGTCGCGGACAAGTCCACAATCATAGCGAAGCCCTGTGTGATTCGTATGCCCATCCGATGCGTGGCGGCATCAATTCGCTCACCATGCGTCAGCGTATGCTCGCCGAATCAGGGCGTATCCGCGCCGTTCAATGCCTGGCGCAGCGTACGTAGCGAAGACATTTCCCAGATCGCCACCAGCACCAGCACAGCCGTTGTCGCCATGCCCAGCGGCGCAATCGACCAATGCCCGATGGTCAGCGCCAGCGCCGCCAGCAAGGCCAGACCGATCAGATGCGACAACGGCAAGTTCGTGTCATTCACGGTTTTCTTGAACCATGCATTGCCGAGCAGATACAGCATGGGACCGCCCAGCAACACCGCAGCGCTGACCATGTTGCTGGGCTGCTGCGGATCGTGCAGGGTCAGTTCGTCAGCCACCGCGCAGACGATGATGCCGGCGACGATCAGCAGATGCAGGTAGGTATAGGCGACCCGGGCCGTACGGCCCGGGTCCGCCGACTGCCGGATCGCCCGGCTACCGCGCTCTGCAGCAAGGTCGAAATAGATCCACCACATCGCCACGCTGCCGACGAACGCGCTGAGAAACGCGAGCATGGTTTGCGACTGCCACAGGGTGTCGGCAAAACTCGAACCGGTCACGAGCACCGACTCGCCCAGCGCGATGATCACGAACTGGCTGCAGCGTTCCGCCAGGTGACCGCCATCGATGTTCCAGTCGGCGGTGCTCGATCGCCCCATGCCAGGCACCGGAAACGCCAGCGCGGGCCCTGCGTACTCCAGTGCTAGCGCGGTCACCCACAACAACCAGCGCCACTGGCCATCGAGCCATCCGCCGGCCAGCCACAGCACGCCCGAAGTGACGAGCCATACCGTGATGCGCTGGAAATTACGGGTATTGGCGGGTGCGGCGTCGCCCAACGCCCATAGCGTGAACAGCGTCCGTCCTACCTGCATGAACACGTAGGTGCCGGCAAACAACAAGCCACGGCTGCCAAATGCTTCGGGCAACGCGATCGACAACAGCAGGCCCGCCAGCATCAGCGTCAGCAGTGCAAGGCGCACCACCGGACGCTCCGGATCCAGCCAGTTGGTCACCCAGCTGGTGAAAACCCATACCCACCAGACCGCCAGAAACAGCAGCAGCACCTGCAGCGCACCCAGCAGGTTCAGGCCATGCAGCAAGGTATGCGACAGCTGGGTCACCGCATAGACGAACACCAGGTCGAAGAACAGCTCGATATTGGTGACCTTGCTGTCGCTTCCCGCACTGCGTGAGCGCAGGAAGCCGGCGCGCGGCACCTGACTGACCCCTGCAGTACGGGATTTGCTGTCTGATGAGGGAGCTGGCATGGCGCGTCCTCCGGCACTTCTGCACATTTATCGCATGACGATCCGGATACCGCCATGCAGGCGCCGCTCAACGCCGGCGGTCATCGATATCGCTGACCTTGCCATCGACGATCGTTACGGTGATGACGCGATCGTCGCGCCGGTATTGCCACTGCTCGCCGGGTGTGTCATCCGCCACGACACGGGAGCCACGACCACGGCCGCTGCTGCGTGAGCCGCTGCGATGGGCACTGCTGTGCGAGCCATCACGATGGGAGCTGCTGCGCGAGCCGCCACGATGCGATTTGTAGGACGGCTTGCCGAGCAGCTCGGTGACCCTCACGGCGCTGTCGCCGGCTGTCAACAGCTCGTTGCCCACGCGATAGGAACTGGACGCCTGCGCCGTTGCGCTGAATGCGAGCAATGCGAGGAAGAGACGAATACGGATGACCTGCTCCCTGTCCGCTTGAACTCCTGAAATCCTTTCAGCTGCGGCGTTGAGGCACCGCCGCTTCTGGCGGGATGGCGAGCATAGTCGGAAAATCCGGCGAAACGTCCCACCTTCCGGTCGAGTCGCTTCGCCTGTCCACAACTCGGATAGCTGCACTCAACGGCGCGGCAAGGCCCTGTCCTTGCGTTGTCCCCTCAACGAGTAAGTCGGCGCGCACTGAATCGAGGCCATTGCTGGTCATCAAGCATGGCCCTGCCCGACGATTCAGCGCGCTGTACCCTTACATGAGTGTCGGAATGTGCGGTAGCGGCATAGCCGCTGGGTCAATAGCGCGCACTACCGGCCAGACTGCCCATATCCAGATGGATGCCGCGTAGTCGGGGAAGCTGACGACGCAGGACCAGGGCCGATTCTGCCGGCAGGGCGGTAATCGCCTGCTCGAACGCCTGCAACAACGCGCTTTCGTGATGTCCCAGCGCACGAATCCAGGCACTGTCGTGCCGCGCCGCGGTGTGAACCAGCCAGCCAGCCGCATAGCGCCGCGCCGCACCACGCCAGCTGCCGTGCTCGTAAGGTTTGCCGCCGCAGGCACGCAATTGCGTCTGCAGATCGGCAATCAGCAGGTCCAGCGTCTGCGCGTTTTCGCCCAGCACCATCCGCAATCCCGGCTCACATGAAGCCGCGGCATGTCGATAGAGCCGACGCAAATCGATACTGCGTCGGATCAAGGTGTTGTACGTAGCTTGAGGAAGGCGCTGCGACAAAACGGCCTCCTGACGGGGCCTTGGCGAGTTGGAATGACATCCTGGCCCCCGCCTACTTAGCAGAACATAAACCTCGCGCAATCGGCCGGATCCCGGTCAGCGCCCAGCAGGTCAAGCCTCACAACCGGCAGCCGTCGTCGTCGTGGTCATTGACCGATCTGCAACAGCCCCAGGGGCCGTCCATTGCCGCCGCGCACGCCTTGCTGCAGCTCGGCGAGCCGCTGGATCGCCGGGCACAGTGCCTCGACCTGTGGACGCAAGGCCTGCATGCGCCGCTGCAGGCGGGGTTGCAGCTCAGTGGCCAACGTCGTGGCGCGATCCCGCAGGTTCGCGGCCGTCTGCAGGTCACCGCTCAGTGCGGCCGTCATGGCCTGCTGGCCAAGGTCGGCGGCGAGCAGCGGCAGCAGGTCGGCGGCAATCTGGTTCGCGTACTGATCGGCGACATCACCCTGCCAGTCGTGCGTGCTGCGGCTGGCCGCGATGCGCTGTTTGAGTTCGCTGGCGTCTGCCGCCAGCCGCTGATCGAATTGGGCGCGCGTATCGGCGCTCATACCCAAGCCGCCGGCTTCGGCGCGCAGCGCCTGCGCCGCCATATCCACACCATTTTGTGCGACCGCGCGAACGCGCGGCGCCAGAGCGCGCGCTTCGCGCTCGAACAAGCTGAGCCGATCCTGGTCTTCCGGATTCAGATGCACGGGCACGCCGTCGGTGCGCAGCGCGCCTTGCTGAATCTCGACACGAAACGGCGCCGGCGAGGCGCGATCAAACGACAGGCCGTCCGTCTTCAGAGTGACGTCGTAGCTGCTGCTGGCATGGCATGTATTCGCGAATTGCTGCGCCTGCAAAGGCAACGCGACCAGCATCGGCAACAGCACGACAAGCAAACGAAACGGACGCATCAGGTGAATTCCCTTGGAAGATGATGCCAACCGATACCCGCATGCCTGCCAACCCATGCTGAATGCGTGGGTCCGTCAAAGTGAAAACGCCCAGCAATGCGAGGCGCTACGGTCTTCAATGCCTATTCGGTCATACGCCATTGAGCGGCGTGGTCAGATGCAAGCCACTACCGATCTGATAGAGGCCTCCATCGGCAATCGCGTCCGCGGCACCGGAGGGTTCTTCAAATTTCTGCTGCCATGGCACCGCCTTTTCGGGGCCTGGCACATAGGGATCCCACTTGCCGTAACTTTCGCGGGGAGTCCTCCCCTGAATTGAATAGTTCACTGGAACTCGAGCCTCCCAGTGATCTTTGGTAGCCTCCCTTCCTACGGTTGGTATGTGGAAAGTCCAGCCTTTAGCGGTGCGAAGGGAAGCCTCGGCCAGCACGTTTCGCCACTTGTCCAGCTCCTGGTCGCTGGCGACGATGCCCATATTGACCTGCTCGGCAATGGCATCTTCCACCCGTCCCTGACGGTTGATGAGTAGCCGCATGTACACCGTACCCCACACACCTGCGCGCACCGCCGATGGCGGGTAGTGCGGCGAGGGATGTGTGTCGTAAGTGATGGATTGGCCCGGCTCGCCGTCATCATACATATCGTTTTTATCTTTGCCGAACTGGGCGCCTGCAAGGCTTATGGCGTACTCGTCCTTACCGTCTGGCTTGGCGACAACACGCAAACTCATGTTCGCTCTGGCGGCCACCGGCTGACTGTCAATCAGGACGGGCGCGAATATCCAGTCTTTCGTACCCTTGTCGATCAGCCCTACCACGACCGGTGGCAGCTTTTCAGCGTGATCGATGGTGTAACTGCTCACCGTGCCGTTGGGCGCGACCACGATCGACCCGGTTACCAGCATGCTCGCCTGCACCCGTTCGCGCACGTCCTTCGGCCCGGCAGCGAGTGCCGCACTTGAAAGAAATACGCAGAACAACCCTATCAGCAAACGTTTCATCCCTGCCCCTCCCCATGAGCCTGTTGCGCAGTGTAGCGTTATCCATTCGGCGCATACGCCAGGGCCCCGACGGGCCGTCTATTCAGTCAGCGCCGCCGCTTGAACTGCGCGATCACCGACGGCCGGCCCAGCTGCCACGACAGCCACAGCAGCAACGGTATGGCGGCGGCCTTCAACACCAATCCGACTTCATAGGTTCGCTGTGCACGGGCGATCATCCACAGTGCGACTTCGCCCAGCTGCGGTTGCGTCAGCGCATCCTGCCGGGCACGCGCGAAATCGCCCCATTGCTGCAGCATCAGCACACCGGTGACCAGCGCCCACAACGCCAGGAGTACGGCCAGCACGCGCATGGTTGAGCGTGCCCACGACTGCCGCAGGATGCAGCCGGCACAGATCACGATGACCACCATCGCCGCCGCCAGATAGGCGTAATCGGCGTGCTGCAGATACTGCAAGCAGCCCATCGCGGCGATCAACAGCAGGATCCACGGACCCATCGCCCAGACCGCAAAACGCTGCGCCGGCGACGGCTCGGCACGCACTGTCGATGCCATCAGGGGGCCGCCTTCAACGCTGTCAGATCGCTCATCACCTGGGTAGAGTTTTTCTCCGGATCGACGTCCACATAGACCTTCGCGATCTTGCCCTGCGGGTCGATCAGGAACGTGGTGCGCTTGGCGTAGTGCATACCCATGGCCGACGCCATTACCCCGTAGGCGGTGGCTACGGCGCCATCGGCATCGGACAGCAGCGGGAACGGCACGTGATATTTCGCGGCGAAGTCGGCATGCGATTTCACATTGTCCAGACTCACACCGACCACGTCCGCACCGGCCTTGCGCAGCTTCGCGATGTCATCGCGGAACGCGCATACCTCGGTCGTGCAGCCGGGAGTGAAATCCTTCGGGTAGAAATACATCACGAGCCAGTGGCCACGGAAATCGGCCGGGGTGTGCCAATGCCCGTTCTGGTCCTGCAGGCGATAGGTCGGCGCAACCTGCCCCACCTGCGGACTGTCGGCAAATACGGGCGCGATGAGACCGCATAGCAGGGTCAACGCAAGCAAACAGGACAGACGGCGCATGACGTAGTCTCCAGGCGAAAACGGGGGGCGTGACACAACCAATCCAGTTTACGCGCTAAAAAGCGAAGGGCGCCACGCGGCGCCCTTCGTCGAGAAACTACGCTCTAGCGATCAACGGGGATCGATGGTGAATTCGCCCACCGAGATGCCCAGGTCAACGCCTTCACCGGTACCGGCCAGGGCCAGCGAGGTGGTGCCCTTGGTCAGCACCTGCGCATTGGAGGTCTTCACTACGCCAGCCTCGACACCTGCCTGCGCATAGTGGCCGAAGACATCGTGGATACCATTCACGGTGCTGATTTCGCCGGTACCGTTGGTGATGTGGTATTTACCGGCGGTAATGCCGCCGCCCACCGCGGTGATCTTGACGTTGGCACCCTGTCCGTTGTCGCAGCGGACGGTACCGTTGCCCTCGGCATGCTTGTAGATCAGCGACCAGCCGGCAAGGTTGAACCTGAGATGGCATTTCACCGAGGCTGTGTCAGCACGAGCACTGGAAACCGGAAGCGCCGTCGTTGCGCACGCGCAGGCCAGAACCAGAGCAGCCATTCCAAAAGTACGCTTAATCATCGTGTATCTCCTTTGTTTCGTGCGGGATAAGTTATCGCCAACGCCGGTCTGATGCCCTCCCGGATGGGTGACCCGTGACTGGCTGGTGATCGCAGCGTGTGCAGAACCGCGTGATAACGGCGTGCAGAAGCCGGTGATCCATTCATGTTTTCGCTCCCATGGAGGCCCGGGAGAGGCCGGGCGTCCATTGATACTTCGCTAACAAGATGCCGCGCAGACTAGGGCACACTGGCCGAAAATGCAGTGCGATCAATCTACTGGCCTCGCGGGGCATGGAGTGACCGAAGCACTGCACTGGACGCCGTCGATCGGATGCCAGGACACAGCAACAAAACACAGCAAAAGGAAAAACCATGGTCAAGTATTCACTGGTTGGCTACGACGGCTCGGATGCTTCCCGGCGTGCCTTCCAGTTCGCCATCGACCTGGCCCGCTGCGGCAGTAGCCGGGTACGCGTGGTCTCGGTGCTGCAAGTCACCGAAAGCGGCGCCGATACCTGCGCCTTGATGATGGCCGACTCCGGTGCCCAGCGCGCGCAGGACCTGCTGGACGAACTGGCTTCGATCGTGCCGGATGCGGCGAAGCTGGTCGATGTCGAGCTGGTCCATGGCAGCCCCGGTGACGTTCTGCTGAGTCAAATCGCGCAGCACGGCGTCGACCACATCGTGATCGGACATACCGAACGCGGCGCACTGGCCCGCTGGCTGCTTGGCTCGGTTTCCAACAACGTGCTGGCGCGGGCCCATGTGCCGGTGACGGTGGTGCGCTGAAGCCACACCACCGTGCCGTGGTCTCAGGGCTACTCGCGCAGCGAGGCCATGTCGATCACGAAGCGGTATCGCACATCGCTCTTCAGCATGCGCTCGTAGGCCTCGTTGATATCCTGGATGCGGATTTTCTCGATGTCCGAAACGATGCCGTGCTCCGCACAGAAATCCAGCATTTCCTGCGTCTCGGCGATGCCGCCGATCAGCGAGCCGGCCAGCGAGTGGCGACCGAAGATCAGCGCGCCACCGTTGATGGTCGGGGGCGTGTCAGGCAGGCCGACCAGAGTCATCGTCCCGTCACGCTTGAGCATCTGCAGATAGATGTTGAGGTCGTGCGGCGCCGAGACTGTGTCGAGGATGAAGTCGAAGCTGCCGGCGTGCTGCTTCATCTGCTCCGGGTCGTTCGACAGCACCACCTCGTCGGCACCCAGTCGCAGCGCATCCTCGCGCTTGGACGGTGACGTGGTGAATTGCACCACTTGCGCGCCGAACGCGTGCGCCAGCTTGAGCGCCATGTGGCCCAGACCACCGAGGCCGATCACACCGACCTTGCTGCCCTTGCCCACCTTCCAGTGCTTCAGCGGCGAATAGGTAGTGATGCCAGCGCATAGCAGTGGCGCCACGGCGGCCGGATCGAGTTTGTCGGAGATGCGCAGTACGAACGCTTCATCCACCACGATCTGGGTGGAATAGCCGCCCTGGGTCGGCGTACCGTCGTGGCGATCCCTACCGGCGTAGGTGAAAGTGGCGCCCTTCAGGCAGAACTGCTCCAGATCGTCCTTGCAGTTCGCGCACTCGCGGCAGGAATCGACCATGCAGCCGACGCCGACCAGATCGCCCGGTTTGAACTTGCTCACGCCGGAGCCGGCCCGAGTCACCCGGCCGACGATCTCGTGGCCCGGCACGATCGGGTAATTGCCCGTGCCCCACTCGTCACGCACGGTGTGCAGATCCGAATGGCAGACGCCGCAGAACAGAATCTCGATGACCAGATCGTTGTCGCGCGGTTCGCGGCGTTCGAAACGGTAGGGCGCGAGTCGTGCGCGGGCGGCCTGGGCGGCGTAGCTGGACGTGGGAATCATGCAGGGCTCCTTCAGGGAAGTGGAGAATGCGCGACACGAGTAAGTCCGCCCGCGACAATCGAGCCGCGATCTTAGGTGGGCGTACGTTAATCCAATGCATGCATGAGGCCGTATGCTGTCGTGACGGCCGCGGCCCACTCGCTGCCGCCCGACACATCATACGCAGGACTAAACGTTGAGCTATACCGCACCGCAGCCATGGACCCTGGACAGCCTTGATCTGGACCGCATCGACCTGTCGCGCATCCGGCACAACGAGGACATGTTTTTCCTGCTGTGCAGCTCCTCATTCGTCGAGAGCGGTTCAGACCTCTACACGCAGAACCTGATCGATCACTTCGCCGGTGATCAGGAACTGCAGATCTGGCTCAGTCAGCACTGGGAACACGAGGAACTGCAACATGGACGCGCGCTGGCCGCCTATGTCAGGACCGTGTGGCCCGAGTTCGACTGGGATAGCGGCTTCAGGGCGTTCTGGAACGAATACGGCGGCGCCTGCACGGCCGCCCAACTCGAACCCAGCCGCGGGCTGGAACTGGCCGCCCGCTGCGTGGTGGAAACCGGCACCGCCAGCCTGTACCGCGCACTCAACGAGATCACCGACGAACCGGTGCTGAAACAGTTGACGCACCATATCAAGAGCGACGAAGTCCGCCACTACAAGCACTTCTACCAGCACTACCGCCTTTACCGGGAACGCGAAGGTTTCGGTCGCTACAAAGTATTTCGGGCGATCCTGCGCCGGGTTCGCGAGGTCAAGCGCGAAGACAGCGACATCGCACTACGCCACGTGTTCAACCAGTGCTATCCGCACCAGCTGGGCAATGAAACGGAATTCAGGCGCATCAGCGACCGCGCGCAGGGCCTGTTGCGCCGACACATCCCGGCCGAGATGACGGTGAAGATGCTGCTCAAGCCACTGGACTTGCCGGCAAGCCTGCAGAACTCCTTGCAGAAGCCGCTGGCACGGATCGCCGAGCGGCTATTTCTGCACTGATTACAGCAAGGCACTCAGCTGCCTGACGGCTGACCTTGCACTGGCTGCTCTGGCTGGCGTGGTTCCGCGTCGATCTTGCGTTGTGCTTGCTGCTCAACCTTCAGCCGGGCCAGATCGACCGGACGGATCTGCATGATGATGCAGGGAATGTACGCCCGCCCGGTAAGCACTTTGTCGAAATGCACCGAAACCTGGCTTGCATTGGAGGTGAGTCCAATCGAGTTGGTGAACCAGAGGTTCTGGCAGTTGTCCTGCACATCGACCAGCCACGCCTGATTGGGTCGGGTATAGACGGCCAACTGCGTATTGCTCAGCGGCTCCCACGACCACAGGTTGAAGAACTGGAAGCTGCGCACCGGCGCACCAGCCGCTGCGGCATAAGCAGCCTGCCGCTGCTGCGTGCGTTGCGAATACGTGGGCCCGCTACTGGCGCAGGCACCGAGCATCCCCGCAAGCGTGGCCGCTACAACAACACGGGTGAATGACATGGCGTCGACCTCCTTTGGGATACGGTGAATACAACGCACGGACCGCCCGGTGGTGTACCCGGGCTAGGATTTTTTCTGCTTCGGCAGGGGAGCCCATTTGTCCGGATCGAAGCCGCCGACTTCATACACCAGCGTCTCTTTGCGCTCGCCGTCCACCAAGGTCACGTCCAGCGTGATCTTCTTCGCATTGCGCAACGTGCCGAGGAAGGCCTTGTCATCGCGAAACATCAGCGCCGGTTCGCCAGTGGGTGGCGCGAATACCGTGATGTGAACGGGCTTGCCATCGACTGTACCTGCCAACGCACAGTTGCCGCGGCAGACGAAACCATGTCCGCTGCCATACAGATACACACTCTGGCCCCAGCTGGTGTGCCGACGCAGTATCAGCTGCACCCGATCGCCGGTGGTCGGTGTGATGGTGGCGGTGGACTGTGTGCCGCCAGCCATCGGCGATACCTGATACAGCCACATCGAAGCGAGCCGGTTCTTCTCGCTGTTTTCCTTCCAGCGCTGCTCGATCGCGGGCAGGGTCTGTTGCACTTCCTTCGCCGCTGCACTGCCCGGATAGTGGTCAAGGATGTCGTGACCCTCCGTCACGGCCATTTCGTCGTTCTTGATGCGTAGCAACTGTTGGTAGGTGTCGAGCTTCCTTGCAGCGTCCGCGTCCTGCGCCGACTGCTGCGGCTGCGCCCCTGACGCCGCCGGCTGACCGCCCTGCGGGGAGCAACCAGCAAGCAGCCAGCCGGTACACAGCAAGACGAAGAAGCTACGCTGGAATGAGAGTTTCATCGGGAGGCACCGCTGGAGACAGGTGCCTAGAGTGGAACGAGCCGATGCCATCGCGCAAGCTCGCGACGCCATACGACGTCGACCGTACCAGCGCGAGGCGCCCGCAGCCTTCGACTTCGCTCCGCTACGCTCAGGGCGAACGGAGAGGGAACGGAAAGAGCGATGAGTTTCACCCAAACCGTTCACCCCGATTTCCACTCAAACCGTTCACCTCGATTTCCACCCGAAACCGTTCGCCCTGAGCGTAGGACCGAAGTCGAAGGCTGTGCCTAGCCGTACCTTGACTCCGTACGGCCGATGTCGGCATCGGCACTTTGCCGGAAGCGTGGACAGTCCGATAATGGCTGTCCACGCAAGGACACTCGATGCCGTCTCCCCGTTCTGCACCGGTAGATTCATTGCTGCGGCACCGCGCCTTCGTCGCGTTCTGGTTCGCGCGGATCGCCTCGGGCTTTGGCTTCCAGATGTTGTCGGTCGCGGTGGGTTGGCAGATCTACTCGATTACCGGCCGCGCATTCGACCTGGGCCTGATCGGGTTGGTGCAATTCGTGCCGTCGGTGCTGCTGGCGCTGCCGGCCGGGCATGTGGCGGATCAGTTCGAGCGGCGGCGGATCGTACTGATCGGACAGGTCATCGAATGGTTCGCGATCGTCGCGCTGGCCGCGCTGACCCTGACCCAGCACATCCACGAGTTGGGCATCCTCGCGCTGGTGTTCGTGCTCGGTGTGGCGAAGGCATTCGAGTTTCCGGCGCTGCAATCGATGCTGCCAGCGTTGGTGCCGGCGGCGATCCTGCCGCGTGCGATGGCAGTGAATGCCTCGGCCGGTCAGGCGGCAATGATCATGGGTCCGGCGCTGGGTGGCCTGCTCTACGTGGCCGGGCCGGGCGTGGTCTACGTAGTAGCGGCCGTCCTGTATCTGATCGCTGCCACGCTGATGAGCCAGTTGCGCTACGAGCAGGCGGCGCCGAAACGCGAACCGGCCACGCTGAAGATTCTGTTCGCCGGGGTGCACTTCATCCGCGAGCGCAAAGACGTGCTTGGCGTGATCTCGCTGGATCTGTTCGCCGTGCTGCTGGGTGGCGCCACCGCACTGCTGCCGATCTTCGCGAAGGACATCCTGCATACCGGGCCGTGGGGATTGGGGCTGTTGCGTGCCGCACCGGCGGTGGGCGCACTGCTGATGTCGCTGTGGCTTGCACGACACAACCTGCAGCGGAGGGTTGGCCCGATCATGTTTGCGGCGGTGGCCGGGTTCGGTGTGGCTACGCTGGTATTTGCGCTCTCCACGACACTTTGGCTATCGCTGCTGGCGCTGTTCGCGCTGGGTGCATTCGACATGGTCAGTATGGTGATCCGCAGCTCACTGGTGCAGCTCGATACGCCGGACGACATGCGCGGGCGGGTCAGTGCTGTCAACGCGATCTTCATCAATACCTCGAACCAGCTGGGCGAGTTCGAGTCAGGCATGCTGGCCGCGTGGCTCGGTGCGGTGCACGCCACCGTGCTCGGTGGCGTCGGCACGCTGCTGGTCGTCGGGCTATGGATGGCGATGTTCCCCGGCCTGCGCCGCCGGCAACAGCTGTATGTACAGGCCGCGGTACCCAGTGAGCCCACGGCTGATATTGTTTAGCATGGCGGGTTTAGCATGGCGGGGTTTAGCATGGCGCACACGACGACCATGCACGCTGTCCCGATATTCGGAGCCGTAACGTGATCACCAGTTCGCCTGCCGAGTTCCTCGAAGCTTACGCCGCACTGGCGCCTTTGCCGGATGCCGCGGCCACCGCGCGTGCGGTGTATCTTGTGGCACCGGCAGAGTTGACGCTGGCGGCGGAATCGGCGCGCGACAACCGCTACATGGATATGAACACCGCGATTGATCCGCTGAAGGCACTGACACAGCACAGCGCGCTGGCGCAGGCGCTGCGTGCGGATCGTCCAGTGATCACATTTCCCGGCAACCCGGCGACGCCCGACGCGGTGTTCCCGAACAACGTGTTCGCCACGGCGCCGGGCCGCTTCATCGTCGGACGCATGCGTCATGCGGTGCGCCAGCGCGAGGCGGAGCGCGCCGACATCCGCGACTTCTTCGGCGAGATCCTCGGTTACGACGAGATCGACCTGTCCGGTTGCGACGACCTCGTCGCCGAACTGACCGGCTCGCTGATCATCGACCGCGCCCGCGGTGTCGGCTATTGCGGCCTCAGCGAACGCTGCGACCTGGCCGGTGCCCATGCGATGCACAAGGCATTCGGCCTGCGCCTGACGTTCTGCTTCGAATTGGCCGAGTCGGAATATCACACCAACGTGGTGTTGACGTTGCTGGCCAGTCGCGCCCTGATCATCGCCGCCGACGGCTTCCTTGATCCGGCCGTGCCCAAAGCGATCGCAGCGGCGTACGGCGATCGCGCGGTCTGGCTGACACCCGCCCAGAAACAAGCCTTCGCTGCAAACGCGATCGCTTTATCCGATGAACGTGTATGGATGAGCGAGAACGCCGCAGATGCGCTGACCAGCGAGCAATATGAAGCGCTCGCTGGCTACGGCTTCGCGGTCGGCGCGGTGGACCTGAGCGAGATCGAGAAAGCCGGCGGCAGCCTGCGCTGCTGCGTAGGCGAAATTTACTGATCGACATTCCCTTCCCACGCAAGAGTGAACCCTGTGCGATTGATTGCGCCGCGCCGCTGATCGCACACAGGCTGCGTTCGTGCATTCCCTGCATCTACTGGAGCGCTACATGATCACCGTTCACCATTTGAACAACTCACGTTCGCAACGCATCCTGTGGCTGCTGGAAGAGCTCGACGTGCCCTACGAGATCAAGCGCTACCAGCGCGATCCGAAAACCATGCTCGCGCCGCCGGAGCTGCGTCAGATCCATCCGCTGGGAAAGTCGCCGGTCATCACCGATGGCGATATCACCCTGGCCGAGTCCGGCGCGATTATTGAATACCTCGCCGAGCGTTACGGCCAAGGCCGTCTGTTGCCACCTTCAGGCACGCCCGAGCGGCTGCGCTGCAACTACTGGCTGCACTATGCCGAAGGTTCGGCGATGCCTCCGCTGTTGCTGAAGCTGGTCTTCCGTCGGGTCGAGACCGCACCTGTGCCGTTCTTCGTGAAGCCGGTTGCCAGGGGGATTGCGCACAAGATGCTGCAAAGCTTTGTCGATCCCCAGCTCAAGCTGCATCTGGATTATCTGGAAGGCGAGCTGGGCAAGAGCGCCTGGTTTGCCGGCAACGAGTTCAGCGCGGCCGACATCCAGCTGAGCTTTCCGCTGGAAGCGTTCGCGGCCCGCGGCGGACTGGATGCCAGCCGGCCACGACTATGGGCGTTCCTGCAACGTATTCATGCCCGACCAGCGTATCAGCGCGCGCTGCAGGCGGGCGGCGAATACAGTCTCGGCGACTGAACCCCGACTTCACCCTGAACGAATGACCTCATTGACGGCCGTATCTACGCTCTGCTCACGAGTCCACTGGCAACCTGCCATTTCAAACGCCATGGAGAAGACCGATGCGACATCGTGAAATCGAGCGCCAGATCCGCGAAGCCGGCGAGCAGGCCGGCGAGCGTGCGCGTCACTACGCCGATGGCGCTGCCAGCCGCGCGCAAAGTCTGTTCGATCGCGGCCGTAACATCAGCGAGCGTTTCGGCAAGCGCGGTAACGACTACAGTCAGCGACTGACAAATGCGGCCGAAGATTTCGCCGACGAAGCGAACTATCACTATCGCCGGCTGCGCCGCCAGGTGAGTCGCCATCCCACCGCCACCGTGGCGATTGTGGCCGGCACCATCGGCGCGTTCCTGCTGCTGCGCCGCGTGTTTCGCAGCGACGACGGCGCATGAAGTAGTCGACGGGTAACGTATGAATCACGAAGGGCCGGGGGCACGCGCCCGACCCTTCGTGATACTTCCGCAATGCGCAATTACCTGACTGCTGCGATGTCCACTTGCACGCGCCGGTTCGGTGCGAGGCAGTCATGTAGCCGCTGACCCGTGAGCTGCGGGCAATTGACCACCGGATCAGATTCGCCGCGACCTTCGGTGGCGATCAGGTTGCGATCCACACCATGGCCGACCAAGTAGTCGCGCACCGCGTTGGCGCGCTTGAGCGAGAGATTGTCGTTAAAGGCCCGGTCACCGATGCGATCGGTGTAACCGATCAGGCTTACCGAATGGATCCTCCTTACGTCACGCAGTTGAGCGACCAATTGGTCGAGTTGACTGCGACCACGGTCGGTCAAACTGCGGACATCGAATTTGCCGAAAGCGAACAACGCGTCGGCTGACAGGGTCTCATGCGTGGTCTCGACCACTCTGGGTGGTGCTGGGGGCGGCGCCATCACGACTGGCCTGACCACGGTGCACGGACATTGACAGCCAGCCAATAACAACACGGCGATGCCAGCGGCCGTGGTTACGCTCGTGCGGATAGTCTTGTTCATAGTCACCATCCTTCAAGTGCTGAGTTGCCCCTGTCGGAAATATCGGCGACAACCACGGATGCGACCGCGGCCCAGCAGCGAAATGCTCGCCGCGGGCTGCACAGGCATCGGTATAGCGCTGACGCCACCGCCGAGACTGCCATGAACACGATGAAGGGAGGCTTACTTTTCCCGTGCAAGGCGTTGGGCATCGCTTTGCTCACCCCAACCTACGTGTGGTCGATCGCCGGTGCTTCAGCCGTGTAGGTTGGGGTGAGCAAAGCGATGCCCAACATCCCGCATGCCGCCACCATGCATGCCAAAGCAGGAAAGCCGAAGCCGCCATCAAGAAAAAACCCGCCTTTCAGCGGTTTTTTTTTGCAGGCCCAGGGACTCAGACAGTCTGCGGATTCGGCTTGTCCGGATCGAGCTTGTATTCCTTGATCGCCCGGCTGACGTCCTTGGCATTGACCTTGCCATCCTTCGCCAGTGCGGCCAGCGCGGCATGGGCGATCCAGTAACGATCCACCTCGAAGAACTCGCGCAGGTGGGCGCGTGTGTCCGAACGGCCGAAGCCATCCGTACCCAGCACGGTGTAGCGCATGCTGTCGGGCATGAAGGCGCGGATCTGATCGGCGTATTCACGCACATAGTCGGTGGCCGCGATCGCCGGACCCTGGCGACCATCGAGCAGGCCGGTGACGTACGGCACGCGCTGCTCGGCTTCCGGATGCAGCCGGTTCCAGCGCTCGGCATCGAAACCGTCGCGACGCAACTCGATGAAGCTGGGTACCGACCAGATGTCGGCATTCACGCCGAAGTCTTTCTCCAGCAACTCGGCCGCCGCAATCACCTCGCGCAGGATCGTGCCCGAACCGAGCAATTGCACGCGCGTCTCACCCTTCTTCGGTTTACCACCATCCTTGAACAGATACATGCCCTTGATGATGCCTTCCTCGCTGCCAACAGGCAGGTCGGGATGGCTGTAGTTCTCGTTCATCACGGTGATGTAGTAGTAGATGTCCTCCTGCTCCTGCATCATCCGGCGCGTGCCGTCCTGCAGGATCACGGCGACTTCATACGAGAACGTCGGGTCATACGACTTCACGTTCGGGATCGCGCCGGACATCAGGTGCGAATGGCCGTCCTCATGCTGCAGGCCCTCGCCGTTGAGGGTGGTGCGACCAGCGGTGCCGCCAATCAGGAAGCCGCGCGAACGCATGTCGCCAGCCGCCCAGCACAGGTCGCCGATGCGCTGGAAACCAAACATCGAGTAGTAGATGAAGAACGGCAGCATTGCCTGGTTGCTGATCGAATAGCTGGTCGCCGCAGCCATCCACGATGCCATGCCGCCAGCCTCGCTGATGCCCTGCTGCAGCACCTGGCCCTTCTGGTCCTCGCGGTAGTACAGCAACTGGTCGGAATCCTGCGGCTTGTACTTCTGGCCGAACGGCGCATAGATGCCGATCTGGCGGAACATGCCCTCCATGCCGAACGTACGCGCCTCATCGGCAACGATCGGCACCACGCGCTCACTCAGCTGCTTGTCGCGCAGCAGCAGGTTCATGCCGCGCACCAGCGCCATGGTGGTGGAGATCTCGCGCTCACCGGTGCCCTTGGTGATCTGCTCGAACGCCGCGAGATCCGGCGCCTTGAGTTTCGCCTCGGCCTTGCGACGACGCTGCGGCAGGAAGCCACCGAGCGCGTTGCGACGCTCGAGCATGTATTGCACTTCCGGGGAGTCCTTGCCGGGGTTGTAGTACGGCACGTCCTTCAATTTGTCGTCGCTGATCGGGATCTGGAAGCGGTCGCGGAAGTGACGCACGGCCTCCTCATCCAGCTTCTTCTGCTGGTGGGTCGGGTTCTGCGATTCACCCGCCGCGCCCATGCCGTAACCCTTCACTGTCTTGGCCAGGATCACCGTCGGCATGCCCTTGGTGTTCGATGCTGCGTGGTACGCCGCATAAACCTTGTGCGGATCATGACCACCGCGGTTGAGGCGCCAGATGTCGTCGTCGCTGAGGTTTGCGACCATCTCGCGCGTCTCCGGATACTTGCCGAAGAAATGCTCGCGCGTATACGCGCCGCCGAACGCCTTGCACGCCTGGTATTCGCCGTCGAGGGTTTCCATCATCAGCTTGCGCAGTACGCCCTTGGTGTCGCGCGCGAGAAGCGGATCCCAGTAGCTGCCCCAGACCAGCTTGATCGCGTTCCAGCCGGCACCACGGAACTGACCTTCCAGCTCCTGGATGATCTTGCCGTTGCCGCGCACCGGACCGTCGAGCCGCTGCAGGTTGCAGTTGATCACGAAGATCAGGTTGTCCAGTCCCTCGCGTCCGGCCAGCGAGATAGCGCCGAGCGACTCCGGCTCGTCAGTCTCGCCGTCGCCCAGGAAGCACCAGATCTTGCGGTCGCTCTTGGGAATCAGGCCGCGGTGTTCCAGGTACTTGAAGAACTGCGCCTGGTAGATCGCCTGGATCGGGCCCAGACCCATCGACACGGTCGGCACCTGCCAGTAATCCGGCATCAACCACGGATGCGGGTACGACGACAGCGCGCGACCCTTGCCGACCACTTCCATGCGGAACAGATCGAGCTGATCCTCGGCCAGACGACCCTCGAGGAACGAGCGCGCATAGATACCGGGGCTGGAATGGCCCTGATGAAAGACCAGATCGCCCGGATGATCGGCACTCGGTGCGCGCCAGAAATGATTGAAGCCGACGTCGTACAGCGTGGCCGACGACGCGAAGCTGGCGATATGTCCGCCCAGTTCGCCCGGCTTGCGGTTTGCGCGCACCACCATCGCCATCGCGTTCCAGCGGATCAGCGTACGGATACGCCATTCCATCGCTGCATCGCCAGGCATCTTTGCCTCGTTGCCGGGCGCGATGGTGTTGACGTATTCGGTGGTCGGATCGAACGGCAGGTAGCCGCCCGAACGGCGCGTCGAGTCGACCATCCGCTCGAGCAGGAAATGCGCACGTTCGGTGCCATCGTGATGGATCACCGCGTCGAGCGAGTCCATCCACTCCCGGGTTTCGGTGGGGTCGATGTCCTGGTTGAGGATATCGTCGAGCTGATCCATGAATAGTCTCCGCAGCGCCGTTGCAGCGCCAAGCTTGAGGGGGTACCCGCCGCCGGGGATTGCGGCGGGATCAACGTCCAAGTCTAGCCGCTGCGCCGCATGGCTGCCACACGTAGCCATGCGCCGGCGCATGGCCGTGCCTGGCAGCAACCGGTCCCCGGCGTGACGAATCACAACGCTCGCATCAGGCAGGGCCGACCTGCGCATCGACCACCATGCTCATGCTGGATTTCAAGGCCGTGTCTGGCCAACACCCATGTCGGATTTCCGCATTACCACAATGTCCTGGTGGCCATTCAGCCCGCCCTCGACGTGATCGACTATCGAAAGAACACGCCCCCAATGCTTCTTCACATAGTCAACCGTATGAAACGATGTCTGATAGAAATCAGGGAGGCCATCGACCTTGAATTTCCCCTTCCGATCCACCCGATAGACGATGCCGTCACGCTGCAGATCAGCCAGTTCCCGCGGCGTGCAACTATCCAGGGTGAAGCGACCGTGGGTCGTGGTAACGAACACGCCGTTCGGCTTCAGCAATCGCGCCATTTCACCGAGCCATTCGTCCTGCGCCTGTTCGTCCAGATGGGTAAACAGCGACACACAGTAGATCGCGTCGAACATTTCGCTTGCGAAGCTGGTGGGTGCATTGCACGCATTGGTTGAAAAACGAGCCACGTCTGGCAGGTTGGATTGAGCCCACGCAATCGCCTCCGCATCAATGTCCGACCCGTACAGCGCGCAGGATTCCGAGAGCCCGGCAAATTCACTGATGACGCGACCAGGCCCGCAGGCAAAGTCGAGAACCGTCAGATCTTTCAGTTCGACACCGTTCGCAACGAGCGCGCCGGCAAGGCTTTGCGCAATAGTTCGACCATTGTGCACATAGCTATGCTCATCAAACAGTCTTTGCACGCGATATCGGAGTAGCGGCGGCGGCAGGTTTGACGGATTTCCGCCACCGAAGACCTTGTTTTCTCGGCTCAGTGCCCTGCGAAACTTCGCGTAGTTCACCAGTCCACCAAGCCAGTAGAGCGGCGGAATATTTTTTGCTGCCTTGCGTAGCCTTGAATCAAGTCTCACCTTGAATCTCCATGAATAGTCCGGCGCCCGGGAATTGCGGCCGCTTTCAGAACAGCAAACTTCGGCCACCGGCTGTATCACGGTGACCTTGGCGATGGACTTACTTTCGCAGAATGGCAACGCTCTGACCCAATTCCCCGGGCGCTCCCCACGGTGAAGCGGGGCTATCGACAAAGTTCACACTGCCGTAGCCGATCTTGCTTGACCACAGTTCGATCTGTGATCGCTCGATGTATTGGTTGAGATGGGGCATGGGCTTGTTGCGCTGCACTTCGACGGTGGCCTCAAACTGCGCCCAGTGGCGCGCCTCCGCAAATTCCAGGAAGGAGAAAATCACCGCGCCACCAGGTCGCACTACCCGCTTCATGTGCTCCAGGTAAATGTAGCTTTCGTGATGCAGGAGATGGGTAAAGACACTGAATGCCGTAGCCATGTCGGCTGAGTTGTCCGGCAGCGGAATACCAAGCGATCGATTCAGGATGAATTTGTAATTCGGCGGGGCTTTCTTCTTCGCATATTTGAGCAAGGAGCTGACGACGTCGATTCCGGAATATTCGATCTTCATTTGCTCGCCCAGCGCCGTGGAAAGGCGACCACTTCCACAACCCAGATCGATCAACGAGTCTCCATCGCGCAGGCCCGCATACCTGACAATCGCGGCCTCCACTTGACCAACATGCTCGTACCCACCGCCACCCACGGCGCGACTCATCGCCTCGTCCAGGGAATATTTCCACTTGAGCCGCCTTACCAGCCGATCATAGTCTTCAACGAAATGAAACTTTGCCATTGCTGATCCTTGCTTGAAAACACCAGTGATCGAGCTGAGAGAATATTGGAAAATACCATGGCGCTCGCTCCGGCCCTCCCGAGCCTTTGGAACAGTCTCGCGAAGCCACGCGCCTATCCGACAAGGGTCACCGGCTGGCCGGCTCTGTCACTGATGAGCTGGCTCACCAGTGACAGACGCATCGATCAACGCTGCTGGCGGCTGGCAGCGGCCCGAATCTGCGCATCCACAGCGACGATGGCGGTCATGTTCACCACGCGACGCGCGGAAGACGCTGGCGTGAGGATGTGGGCCGGCTTGTCGAGGCCCATCAGGATCGGCCCGATCGCCACACCGTCGGTCATCACGCGCACCATGTTGTAGGTGATGTTGGCCGCATCGAGATTCGGCAACACATACAGATTGGCGCGACCGGTCAGCGTGGTATGCGGGAACATGCGCTGGCGCAACGCCTCGTCCCACGCGGTATCGGCCTGCATCTCGCCGTCCATCTCCAGCTTCGGCATGCTCGTCTTGATCAGCTGGTAAACCTTGCGCATTTTCGCCGCGCTGGGATTGTCATGGCTGCCGTAATTGGAGTGCGACAGCAACGCCACCTTCGGCTCGATGCCGAACAGCTTCAGGCGATAAGTAGCCTGCAGCGTCGCCTCGGCGATTTGCTCGGCCGTGGGGTCGCACTGCACGTGGGTATCGAGGAAGAACCAGGCGCCCTTGTCGTTGATCACCCCGGTCATCGCCGAGGTGCACTGCACACCTGGATCAAGCCCGAACACGCTGCGCAGGTAGCCGAGCTTCTTGTGGTAGCGACCGACCAGGCCGCAGATCATCCCATCCGCTTCGCCACGCTCGACCATCAGCGCCGAGATCAAGGTCGGTCGTGAGCGCAACAGGTTCTTCGCCGCTGCAGGCGACACGCCGCGGCGCTCGGTCAGCGCATGGTATTGCTGCCAGTAGTCGTTGAAGCGGGGGTCGTCGTTGATGTTGGTCAGCTCGAAATCAACGCCGGCGCGCATGCGCAGCGCCAGCCGCTCGATGCGCGCCTCGATCACGTCCGGACGACCGACCAGGATCGGGAACGCCAGCTTCTCGTCGATCACCGTCTGCACGGCGCGCAACACGGTCTCTTCCTCGCCTTCGGCGTAGACCACGCGTTTGCGGTCGGTACGCGCACGCTCGTACACCGGCTTCATCAGCAAGCCGGTGCGATAGATGAACTGGCCGAGCTTCTCCTTGTACGCCTCCATGTCGATGATCGGGCGTGTCGCCACGCCCGAATCCATCGCCGCCTGCGCCACGGCCGGCGCCAGCATTACCAACAGACGCGGATCGAACGGGCGCGGAATCAGATAGTCGACGCCAAAGACCGGCACTTCACCGCCATAGGCACCGGCCAGATCGCCCGCCTCCATTCGGGCCAGTGCAGCGATCGCACGCACGCAGGCAAGCTTCATAGCCTCGTTGATGACGGTGGCGCCGACGTCCAATGCACCGCGAAAGATGTAGGGGAAGCACAGCGCGTTGTTGACCTGGTTCGGATAGTCCGAGCGACCGGTCGCGATGATGCAGTCGGGCCGCACCCGCTTCGCGTCTTCGGGCGAGATTTCCGGATTCGGGTTGGCCAGCGCGAGGATGATCGGCTTGTCCGCCATCGTGGCGACCATCTCCGGCTTCAGCACACCACCGGCAGACAGGCCGAGGAAGATATCCGTGCCTTCGACAATCTCGGCCAACGTGCGCTTGGTCGTGTCGCGCGCGTAGCGCTGCTTGTCCGGGTCCAGATGGTCGCGACCGGTGTACAGCACGCCCTCGCGGTCATAGGCGAGGATGTGCTCCGGCTTCACGCCGAGCGCCACCAGCATGTCGAGGCAGGCGATGCCGGCCGCGCCGGCGCCGGCGGTGGACAGCTTCACGTCCTCGATCTTCTTGCCAATCACTTCCAGCGCGTTCAACAAGGCCGCACCGACGATGATCGCGGTGCCGTGCTGGTCGTCGTGGAATACCGGGATCTTCATGCGCTCGCGCAGCTTGCGCTCGACGATGAAGCATTCCGGTGCCTTGATGTCTTCCAGGTTGATGCCGCCGAAGGTGGGCTCGAGGCTGGCGATGATGTCGACCAGCTTGTCCGGATCGTTCTCGTCGATCTCGATATCGAACACGTCGATGCCGGCGAACTTCTGGAACAGCACACCCTTGCCTTCCATCACCGGCTTGGCCGCCAGCGGCCCGATATTGCCCAGGCCCAGCACGGCGGTGCCGTTGGTGATCACGGCGACCAGGTTGGAGCGCGCGGTGTACTCCGCTGCCGTACCGGGATCCTCGACGATCGCGTCGCAGGCCGCGGCCACGCCGGGCGAATAGGCCAGTGACAGATCGCGCTGTGTCAGCAGCGATGTGGTCGGGGTGACCTTGATCTTGCCGGGACGCGGCAGGCGGTGATATTCGAGTGCGGCGAGGCGCAGTTCTTCGGGGAGGGACATCGGAGGCGTTTTTTTTGAGGGAGGGGGCGTCGTCCGCCAGGGCGGAAGACTGCTACCGATGTTAGCACCGGGCGACCGGAACCGACCCGACGGCGCCCACTAGACGTTCGACAACAACTGGTCGCCCTGTACCCGGTTCATGTGGATGCCGTTGATGAAGACCGAAAACGCCAGCTTGCCGGCCAGCCCGTGCACATGCTGCATCCAGGGCGGCAGCCAGCGTGGCGGCAGGATCGCACCCGACTCGAAATGCGGCTGCAGCGAGATCACGTCGTGCAGGGTCAGCTTGCCGGCAAACAGGTGGCGCAGCACGTCCATTCGACGCTCCTTCAACGCCCAGCGGAAGAACGTGTGCACGGTGAGCAGGCCGGACAGATAGACGTTGTCCTTGGCAAACGCCGCGCCGCCGTTCAGCGGTACCCCGCGGAACACCCTCTGGGTCGAATGGAAGCTGTCCGCCACGCTCTGCCCACAGGCACTGAAGTATCGGTAGACCTCGACGAAGTCGGCGCCGTTGAGCGCCATGTCGATCGCCAGGATGCGCAGGCTGATGCGCTTGAGCCGGGCAATGTCGATCGCGCCGGACATCAGCTCGGCAAACACTGCCAACCCCTCCTGCGTCGCCGTGACCCGTGGCGAGGTGCGCGCCAGAGAGGTCAGCAGCGGCTGTCGGCGACCGTTCAACGCGGTCAGCGAATGCACCAGCGCCTCATGGGCGAGCAGCTGATGCCGGTCGTATTCGGTGAAGCTGGTGCCACCACGCAGACGGATGCGCGTAGCACCGGCGGCCGCCTTGGCAGTGAGCTCAGGGTCCACCTCGACGCTGATCGTTCCCGCGCCGAAGAAATCGTCCAGTGTCTTGCTCAGATCCGCACGCAATACATCGGCGGGAATGTTCGTGCTGCTGTCGTCGGCCAGCAGATCCGCACCCAGCTCGTCGGACAGCTCGACAAAATAATGCGCCGCATCAAGATTGCTGCGCTGGCTTCCGGGGATCAAATCGCCCGGACGTCCATACAAGGCAATGGATGGTGCGGTCACGGCGGCGGTGCCGACTGACTCCAGCATTTCGGCGGCGATCCGCCAGGATTCGGCCGTGCGGGCGAGATACTCACCCAATGGATCATCGCTGCCGGCCTGCTGCTCGATCGCCGCCAGCTCGGCGCGTGCCACCGACAGATCCGGCCGTGTGTAAGTCACCTCGGGCAGCGCGAACTGACCCTTGCTGTAGGCCGTGATCAGACCGTTTTCCAGCGACGCCGGCCATGCCACCGTAGGCAGGATATTGATGCCGCGCGCGGCAGCGAGCAGTCGCTTGTCGAGGTCGGCGTAGCGCTGCAACTCCGGAGCGATGCTGCTGACGGGTGTGTTCATCGGCGCTCCTGACGGATCGCATCGACGCGCTCGATCAGCTCGGTGGCGATCGGGTCCGGCTTGAACGCAGCGGTGAATCCACGCGGACTGGCCGGTATGAAGCTGACGTTGCGCCCGAAGCGCGAATCCGTCCGCAGCATCAAGGTGACGCGACGCGGGTTGGTCATGGTGGTGGCGTTGACATTCATCACGCCGGCCAGCGCGATGCGTGCCTGCTGACCGCGATTCTTCACCACCAGTTGATCATTGTCGAGCCAGACCTCGTCGACCAGATCAAAGATCAGCTTCCTGTACAGCACCAGGCCCACGACGAAAATCATCAGGATCGGCAGGAAGGATGGCCATGCCGGCTGCCCATTCCGCGGCAGAGCGCGGCTCAAAGTGAACGTTGGCAGCACCAGAAAGAGCAGCCAGATCAGCGGAAATACGCGCTTATAGAACACGGTCATGGTTGAGGAAAGCCGACGCATGATGCGATCCATGAGGGTGATGCGCGGATAGTAGTACCTGGGAGTGCCTGATGCCCGATCAGGTGCAGCCGTATGGACGGCTACTCGCGCTCGCGCTGCCCGCGATGCCCGTGTGGCCGCTCGATGGGGCGGCCGCCGCGTTGCCGGCGCAGGCGTGCCTCCAGCGTCGCCGCCTGCTCCTCTCGCTCGTCGTGCAGCTTGAGGTAATTGCGCCACCGTTCGGGAGTCAGTTCGCCGTTGTCCAGAGCCACCTGGATCGCGCAGCCCGGTTCGCTGCCGTGGCCACAATCGGCGAAACGACACTGCTCCGCGAGTACGTCGATATCGGCAAACAGATCGAGGTTTTCCTCGCCAGTGAGCTTGAGCTCGCGCATGCCGGGCGTGTCGATCAGGCAGCCGCCACTGGGCAATTGCAGCAACGCGCGATGGGTGGTGGTGTGGCGGCCACGGCTGTCATGGCTGCGCACCTCGGCCGTGGCCATGCGTGCTGTCCCCAGCAACGTGTTGGTCAGCGTGGATTTGCCGGCGCCCGAGGAGCCGACCAGTACGGCGCTATCGCCCGGCTGCAGGTACTGCGCAAGCAATGCGACGCTGCCCGGATCCTTGCTGTTCAACGCATGGATCGGCGTGCTGTCCGGCAGTCGTGCACGCAATGCCTCGATCTGTGCGGCGGCATCGTCGCGGGTATCCAGCTTGCTCAGAAGTACGACGGGCTGGGCACCGGAATCTTCGGTCAGCGACAGATAGCGCTCGATCCGCGCCGGATTGAAATCACCGTCGAGCCCGGTCAGCACCAGCACGTAGTCGATGTTGGTGGCGATCAGCTGGCGCTCGTAGCGCTCGCCCGCCGCAGCGCGCGACAGCACCGTGCGTCGCGGGGCCACGGTGACGATATGTGGCGGCGTACCGGCTACCACTTCGACGAAATCGCCGACCACCGGCCGCTCACCCGGATCAATGCCGCGCTTCAGAAAGCGCCCATCCGGCTGCGCACCGAACAAGGTTTCGCCATCGTGCAGCTCGTAGCCGGCGCGATGCTGGGCCACCACGCGAGCCAGCCGCAAACCGGCAGCGGGCAGCACATCGCCACGCCAGCCTATGCGTCGCAGGCGTTCAATCGATTCGGCGTCGCTCATCCAGGATTTTCTGTCGGCACGGTTTGCTGATTATGCCCTGTCCCGGGCCGCTGCTCCCATGCCCGCAAATGAACAGGATTCTTGCCCCTGGAGCGCCCATCTAATGCTCGCGCTGCACTGCATCACGCTGCTAGCATCGGTCTGCCGGCGATGTTGCCGGGGTATGACATACCACCATAAGGACGTCGGCGTTGGTCCCGATCAAACCCAGTGCGCACCTGGCGGAAGTGCGCTACGAGATCCGCGGTGCGCTGACCCGACGCGCCCGCGAGCTGGAGGCTGCTGGCCTCGACATCATCAAACTCAACATCGGCAACCCCGGCCGCTATGGTTTCGAGGCACCCGCGCATCTGCGCGAAGCCATTGCCTGTCATCTCCACGAGAGTGAGGCTTACGGTCACGAACAGGGGCTGGAAGTTGCCCGCGAAGCGATAGCCGCGCAACAACGAGCCCGTGGCGCCCAGAATGTCGATGTCGAACGCATCTTCATCGGCAACGGCGTCAGCGAACTGATCGACCTCAGCTTGCGCGCCCTGCTGCACCCCGGCGACGAAGTGCTGCTGCCGAGCCCGGACTATCCGTTGTGGAGCGCGGCGACGATCCTGAACGGTGGAAAGCCCCGTTATTACCATTGTCTCGCCGAGAATGGCCATCTGCCTGATCCGGACGAGGTCGAGGCGCTGATCACCCCCCGCACCCGCGCACTGGTGCTGATCAATCCCAACAATCCCACGGGCGCGGTGTATCCGCGAGCGTTGCTGGAACGGCTGGTGGCGATCGCAGCGCGGCATCGACTGCTGCTGCTCTGCGACGAGATCTACGACGAAATTCTGTACGACGGCACCTCATTCCAGCCGCTCGCCGAAGTGGCCGGCGAACTGCCCTGCCTCAGCTTCGGCGGCCTGAGCAAGGTGCATCGCGCCTGCGGCTATCGGGTCGGCTGGATGAGCCTGTCTGGCGATCCCGCACGCACGGCGACTTATCGCGATGCACTGCAATTGCTCGCTGCGCTGCGCTTGTGCGCGAACGTGACGGCGCAATGGGCGGTGCTGCCAGCGCTACAGGATGCGCCGACGATCTGCGCGTTGACCGCGCCCGGCGGCCGTCTGCATGAGGCCCGTCGCGTTGTGCTGCAGAGTGTCGCGGCCAGCCGTTACCTGGACCTGGTCACCCCGGACGGCGCGCTGTACGCGTTTCCGCAGGTGCGTGCCGATCACTTCCCCACGTTTGATGACAATGCCTTTGCGCTGCGTCTGCTGGAAGAAGAATCGGTCCTGGTCGTACCCGGCACCAGCTTCAATGTGCCGCGCAGCCGCCACTTCCGGCTGACCCTGCTACCGCTGCCGACACAACTGCACGAAGTGTTCGTGCGCATCGAGCGGGTACTGGCGCGGATGGCGCTGGAGCAGCCGCAACGCTCCGCCAGCTTGGTTTGAGCTCGTACTGGCCAGCCGTGAAGATTCCTCAATGATGTCCGCACCACCACCTCTGCACTATCTCGCGCTTGGCGATTCCTACACGATCGGCGAGTCGGTGCCCGCCGAGGCCTGCTGGCCCATGCAACTGATCGAGCAACTGCGCCAACACGGCGTGGTGATCGACGATCCGCGCATGGTCGCCGTCACCGGCTGGACGACCGACGAGCTCTCGGCCGGCATGGATCGCGCCCGACTGGCGCTGAGCTACGATCTGGTCACCCTGCAGATCGGCGTGAACAACCAATACCGCGGCCGGTCGGCTGGCGAATACCGCGGCGAGTTCAGCGCGCTTTTGCGACGCGCGATCAGGCTCGCGGGCAATCACCCCAACCGGGTGGTGGTGGTCTCGATTCCAGACTGGGGCGTCACCCGTTTCGCCCGCGAGAACGACCGCGACCCAGTACAGATCGCCCACGAACTGGACGTCTTCAACGCGATCGCCCGCGACGAAGCCAGCCGCGCCGGCACCCGCTTCGTCGACATCACCGGCATTTCGCGAGCGCATCCGCAGCTGGTCGCTGGCGATGGATTGCATCCTTCCGCCGCGCAGTACACGTTATGGACGAACGCGATCGCGCCGGTGGTCAACCTGGCGCTACGCTCACGGCGCTGAGAGCCCGCTCAACGCGGCGGCTGTCACTGTTTCACGGCAACAATGCTGAAACCTGTTCGCCATCGCACGGTGACGCAACACGAGCAGACTGGCATCCCGGCACCCACCGGAGATCCCTGCCATGGCGACCTTCTACTGCCGCAGCGCGTTCATATCGGACGTGCATCTTGGTACGCCCGACTGCAAGGCCGGCTACCTGCTCGACTTCCTGCGTCACCTCCGTTGCGAGAAGCTCTACCTGGTCGGCGACATCATCGACCTGGAGGCGCTGGCCCGACGCGCGTGGTGGCATGCGGACCACGGCGCCGTCATCGCCGAGGTATTCGAGATGGCACGCCGCGGCGTCGAAGTGACCTATATCCCGGGCAACCACGACGCACCGATGCGCGCGTTCGCCGGACAACATTTCGCCGGCGTGCGGATTGCGCTGGACGCCGTGCATGAAGGCATCGACGGCCGCCGTTATCACGTCAGCCACGGCGACGAGTTCGATCCCGAGCACATCGGGCGCAGCTGGATGCTGCACCTGGGCGAGGCACTGCACCGGTTCATCTGCTGGAGCAACCGTCGGGTGCACGCGCTGCGTCAGCGCATGGCGCTGCCTTATCTGCCACTGTCGATCATCGTGAAGTCGCATATCGGCAAGGCGCTGGCGTATATCCGCGCCTACGAACAACGAGTGGCCCGCGACGCACGCGAACGCGGTTTCGATGGCCACATCTGCGGACACATCCACTTCGGTCACCTGCGCGAGATCGATGGCGTGCTGTATCTCAACGACGGCGACTGGGTGGAACACTGCACCGCGTTGGTCGAGGATCACACCGGCGCGATGGAGTTGATCCACTGGAGCGAGCAGCCCGCCGCGCTCGGACGCGCCAGCCGCGAACTGGTCCTGCCCTCGCCCGCCGGCGCGTTGGCAATGGCACCGCTGGCTCGCCGGGAACGCGACTTGACCGAGTTGCGGCCGGCTGCGTGAAACTCGGGGCCTGCTCAACAGGCTCTTAGTTTCGCATCAGCCAGCCAGCGACTCGTGCCGACACACGGCGCGGCATCGTGCGGGTCGAGTGCGCCATCAGTGCATTGACGATGCCGGTGATGATGCCGGTGCGGCCGGCGAGCATCGCGTCGATGCCGGTTCGCGCCACGCCGGGCGCTTCCATCCGGGTCATTCGTTGGTACCAGGTGGCGCGTTGGCCGGACACTTCCAGGAAGCGCGTGGCGGTGACGCCCGGCGACACCACGGTGCAGCGGACGCCGCTGCCGCGCAGCTCGGCATCGAGCGCGTAGGAGAACTCCAGCACATAGGTTTTTGCCGCCGAATACACCGCGTAAGTCGGCGTGGGCTGGAAGGCGCCCGTGGAGGCCACCTGCAGCACATGACCGAAGCGCCGGTCACGCATGCCCGGCACGAACAGCCGGGTCAGATGGGTCAGCGCCACCACATCCACGGTCAGCAGGGTATCCAGCCGCGACCAGTCGGTATCGGCGAATGTGCCGAACACACCGAAGCCGGCGTTGTTGACCAGCACGTCGATCACGATGCCATCGCTGGCGAGGCCGTTCGCCAGGGCCTCTCGTGCGGCCGCGTCTGCCAGATCGACCGGGCGCACATGCACCGTGGCGTCCCCGGCGCGCAACTCGGTTGCCAGCTGTTGCATCGGCGCCTCGCTGCGCGCGACCAGTACCAGCGCGCAGCCGCGCCCCGCCAGATCACGTGCAAAAGCCACACCGAGGCCGCTGGATGCGCCGGTGACCAGGGCCGTACGGCCTTTGAGGGAAGTTTTCATGCGTGTGTCTCGGTGATCACTTCAGGACTGGCGGGAATGGCTTCTCTCCCTGCTTGCTGGCGGCGGCGGCGGGGGGCTCTTCAGCAAGTACGAGCCAAGAGCTTTACCCCACCCCAGCCCTCCCCTGCAAGCAGAGGAGGGAGCCAAGGGCCAACCATGCTGAGATTCAACGCCAATCAGGTTCATGGGTGACGACTGGTAGTTTTTCAATCAACCAGCCCCACATACAGCCCTGAACATCCCGCGCGGTATCATGCGCAGTCTCTCACCCGATTCACGGAACCCCCTCATGTCCCTCGACCCCACCACCCGCGTACGTATCGAAACCATGCTCAAGGATCACCGCGTGGTGCTGTTCATGAAGGGTGACCGCCAGCAGCCGATGTGCGGCTTCTCCGCCGCGGCCACCAACACGCTCAACGAGCTGTTGCCGGACTACTACACGGTCAACGTGCTGGAAGATCCGGAAATCCGCGAGGGCATCAAGGCCTACGGCGAATGGCCGACGATCCCGCAGCTGTACGTGGAAGGTGAACTGGTGGGCGGCTCCGACATCATCCGCCAGCTGTACACCAGCGGCGAGCTGCACCAGCTGTTTGGCGTCAGCGCGCCGGATCGCACACCGCCGGTAATCACCATCACCGACGCGGCTGCCGAGGCGATCCGCCAGGGCACAGCGAATGCGCAGGGCGTGGCATTGCATCTGGAGATCGGCCCCGATCACAGCGCCGGTTTCCAGCTCGCACCAGCGGGCGAACACGACATCGTGGCGCATGCGAACGGTCTGGAAGTCCATTTCGATCCTGCCAGCGCCCAGCGCGCCAAGGGCATCGTGATCGACTGGGTCTCGACCGTGCAGGGCGAGGGCCTGAGCCTGAAATTCCCCGGCGCGCAGGAGATCAAGTCGCTGAGCGTGCAAGAGCTAAAGACACGACTGGCCGCCGGCAACATCACCCTCATCGATGTGCGCCCCGCCCAGAGTCGCGCCCAAGCGGCGCCGCTGCCACAGGCCCGCGTGCTGGAAGACGAAGGCTACGAAAGCCTCGCCGCACTGCCAAAAGACACTGCACTCGCCTTCATCTGCCACCACGGCATCTCCAGCCGCGGCATGGCCGAACGCTTCGCCGCCCACGGCTTCACCGACGTGAGCAACGTGGAAGGCGGCATGGATGCATGGTCGCGTGAGGTGGATGCCAGCGTGCCGCGCTACTGAGTAGCGCCATTCAGCCAAAAAAAGGCGCCCCGTTGAGGGCGCCTTTTCATTGAAGTCATCACCGGACGATGATTCGTTCACAGCTCGAAAGAGGTGCCGCGTAGTTGCTTGCGCGGCACCTCAAGGCCGAAGCATCAGCCAAACTTAGAACTTGACCGTGACCCGGCCCCAGAAATAGCGGCCCAACATGTCGAAGTCGCTGGGGTCGGTATTCGCGTTCAAGGTATTGTTTGCGTACAACAGCGGCGGCTGCTTGTCGAACAGGTTGTTGATGCCGAACGCCACACGCGTATTCAACGGTTCGATGTTGTAGCCCAGCGAGACGTCGTTGTAGGTGGTCGCGCCGTACTTGTATACCGCCCCCTGAATTGTGCAGTAGTTGCCGTCATTGCATGCGCCGTCCGGATGCACGTCCTGCGACGGGCTCTGCGAACCCATCTGGAAGCGGCCGATGTAACGCATGCGCCACGAAGCGTCCCAGTTACCCAACTGCCAGCTCAGGTAGCCCTGTCCCTTCCAGCGCGGGAACAGGCAGTTGCCCGAAGCACCGGGGCAGGCCGCGGCCTGTGCGGAACCGAACGGCATGAAATGCCCGGCATCGGCGTAGGTGATGTTGGCTGCCGTACCAGGCGAGGTCTGCTCGTTGAAGTACTTCAAGTAGGTCGCATTCAAGCCCACGCTGAACTTGCCGAACGAGAACTCCGGCAGCTTGTAGTTCAGCGAGAAATCGACGCCACCCGTGCTCGTGGTGCCAAGGTTGCCGGCGGGCTGCAGGGTTTGCGCCGTCAGCTGACCCTGGTTGGGACCGCTGGCGTAGCGCGAGATGAACCGGCAGTACGTCAAATTGCCAGCCGCGCAAAGGTTTAGTTCGCTTTGAACACCCACCGAAGTAATCACGTTGTTCAAATAAAGATGCCAGAAGTCCACCGTACTGGACAGACCCGGTGCCCAGGACGGGCTGTAGACGGCGCCAAAGTCGAAGGTTTTGCCCTGTTCCGGCTTGATCGGGAAGTTCGCATAGGCGGAACCCGACGCGATGCCCTCGCCCTGTTGGCCCTGAACCACCAGCTGGTTGACGAAGCTGCCGTCGGTCGAAACATTCACGCAGGCCGGGTTGACAGGCTTGCCCGTATAGCCTGTACACGGATCGCTGGAGATGCGGTAGGCAGAGGAACTGGGGGCACCATAAACTTCCCCGAGGTTCGGGGCGCGGAACACCTCGGCCACGGTGCCACGCAGCAATAGGTCGTCGAACGGCTTGTATTCGACTGCGACCTTCAGGTTGTTGGTGGTGCCAAACGTGCTGAACTTGGAATAGCGTTCTCCAATGTCGATGTTCAACGACTTCGCGAAGGGCAGATCGTTGAGGATCGGGATGAACGCTTCGGCATAGGCTTCCTTGACGTTGTAGCCGCCCTGTAAGCCGGAGCTGCACTGACTGCCCAAGGCGCAGGTGCCGGTGGTGGGATTGATCTGCACCAAACCATCGACGCTGTCGTGTGCGTACTCCTGGCGATAATCCGCACCGATCGCGAGATTCACGGTACCGGCGGGCAGGTCGAACACACCACCATTGAAGTCGGCGTGCCAGACTTTCTCTTGCGTCATGTTTTGTTCGAGGCCTGGCGAGGAGGCCGCACGGAGCGAAGCGATCGATTGCGGAGTGTTGATGTTGAACGGATTGAACGGAATGCAGCCCGCAATGATTACAGCTTTGGTGGTGCCCGAAGCCGGAGTTCCGCAAACAATCGTCCCACCGTTATTGAAGGATGGGCCAGCCGCCACATTCAGAACACTGAGGTTCACCAAGCCCGTGATCGTTTCGGTTTGGGTGCTATGGCCGTAGTCCAAGCCCACATCCCACTGCCAGGTCTGGTTGCCGATCGGGAAGTCGCCCTTGAGCCCAGTGTGAACCTGCGCCGAAGTCGTGCCATAGAATTGCTCACGCAGCCCCAGTGACGTCAGACGCACACCGAAACTGTTGAAGCCATTGGCAAACTGCACGCCACTGCCCGCAGGGGCACCGGATTTATTGCCAGGCGCATAGGTAAACGGGTTGTAGTAGTTGCTTCCGGAGATCTTGAAGCCACCGCCAGTCGTCAAGGGGTCCGGTGCCAAGGCCGCGTTGGACGAGGTCTTGTCGACGTACGTATCCAGGTACGCGGTGACGTGATCGCCCAGGTTGTAGGTCCCCATGAGGAACGCATTGGTGCGCTCCTGCGGCGTCATGATCAGGTTGACCGTGGCGAAGTTGTACTTGTCGCTGGCCGGGCCATTGTTCTGGAAGCAATGATAGTTGGAAGCCGCGTTGGTGCCGGCACCTGGATTGTGTGCAGCGAAGCCACTCTGGCAACCCGGGAAGGCACTGGCGAAGTTGTTGCCGGCCAGCTGGATATGCCCGTTCGGTGCCGAGCCGGAACCGCCAATATTCGCGGTGGGCGGCGTGCCCACCGTGCCGTAGATGGAGACGGAATTCCTGGAGAATTTGCGATTGCTCGCCGCGACGCCATCCGTCTTGCTGTAGTCCACGCCGCCCATGATGCTGCCCTTGTCGGACGTCTGGCCGAACGTGAAGTTGTAACCCACCTGCTCGCCGTCGTTATGACCAGACTGACCAAAGTTCGTCGAGAACTCGGCGCCCTGATAGTCCTTGCGCAGGATGAAGTTGACCACGCCGCCGACCGCGTCGGAACCGTAGATCGAGGACGCGCCGGTGGTCAGCACCTCGATGTGGTCGATCATCGAGGCTGGGATCGAGTTCGGATCGGTGTTGTTGACGCGATGACCGTCGACCAGGATCAATGTGCGGTTCGGGCCCAGGCCGCGCAGACCAATGCTGCTGGCGCCGGTACCGCCGGAGTTGTTGACCGATGGGTTGGTGTTGCCGCCGGTGACGGCGGGCAGATCCTGCACCAGGTCACCCAAGGTCAGCTTGCCGCTGGACTGGATCGCGGCGCGATCGATGGTGACAACCGGGCTGGCCGTTTCCAGATCGACGCGGCGAATGTGCGAACCGGTCACCACAACCGTCTGCAAGGTGGACGCTTTTGCCGGGGTAGCCGGATTGGTATTGTCCTGCGTCGGTGTTGATTGATCCTGTGCGAATGCGGTGCTCGAGGCACCCAGCGCGATGACAGCACCCAGTGAAAGCGCCAGACGTACTGCCGACGAAAGCTTTAGGACTTCAAGTTCCATGAAATTACCCTCCATTTGATGGGCAGCAATGGCGCAGAGACGAGCCCTGTCCAAAAATCTGCAGTTGGTCGACCTCATTCAAGCGGCCAGCCGTAAGCACAAGATCTTGCGATCTCGGCAAACCTTAACAGGGTAGTAACGAAACGTAAATACTTTCGATAGCGGTAGGCTTTGGCACGATAACGCGCCTGAAACCGCTCTACATAGAGGTTTCAGGCTCTATGCTGATGACGAAGACCCACTGTAGAGGCGCCTCATTTCCACGCCAAATGTAAATTATTACGCCTATAACTTACGAATGGAGTTGATTCAGGCCGCCCCTCCCGCCGCCCGGTACGCGCATTCCGATTGAGCCCGTGGCGTCATTGCGCTGGGAACTCACTCCAGGCTCTGCGGGGAGCGCAGGTACAACGCCATAGCGGCTGCGACGCGACAGCTCCGAGGCATCACGGCTTTGGTTTCAACGTGCCTCGCTACTACACCGTGCAACCATAAAAAAAGACGCCCGATTGAAGGCGCCTTTTTTTATTGGAGTGACATCGGGTGATGAATCGTGCCGGATGTCGCTCAGCAGAAGCCAGGTCGCGAAGCTGCGGATCAGTGAACGGCTCGCTGTAGGACGCTTACCCCTTCGGCACCGGCACTTCGCTGGCACGATTGAAGTCGCCGATGGCCGCGACGAGGTCGGCGACTGCGGCGCGTTCGGCCTCGCTGAGGTCGGGGTTCCAGGAGTCGAGGATCAGTACCACGCGGGTCTCGTCGCTGTTATTCCATGCTTCGTGTACGAAGGTGTCGTCGAAGGTGACGCAACGACCTTCTTTCCACTCGTGGATTTCGCCACCGACGCGCAAGGCGCAATCCGAGGGCACGATGAGCGGCAGATGGGTGACCAGTCGGGTGTTGGTGACACCACGGTGCGGGAGGATGTGCGTACCCGGCCGCAGCACAGAAAACAGCGTTTCGGGAGAGTGCTCGCGCACGTGTGCGAGCGGCAGCTTATCGAGCAGCGCGGCAGTTTGCGGGCAGCGCGCGGCATGCTCGTCATAGCGTTCGCCGTGCCGATGGAAGAAATACGCATCCCAAGCGGGTTGCTCGGCACGAGAGGATCTCAACAGGTCAGCAGCATCCTGCGGTGAGTCTGTCTGCAGGAATGACTCGAGATCCTGAGGCTGCGACAACACCTTGAGTAGTTCGTCGCGGATTGCGGCGGTGTTGGCCTCCAGCTCCGCCTGCCACGGAAAGCGTTCGCGCGGGTAATACGGCTGGCTCGGCACTCCCGGGAAATACAGAAACTTCGGCTGCTGCCGTGAATCGGGCAACATGGCTTTCTGCTCGCCCAGGTAGATGGCGAGGCACTGCTCCACCCGCACCAGTTCGGAGGCGCCATAGCGTTGCCGAAGCGGCTCGAGAATGTCATTGAAGAAGCTGCGCCGCCCAGCGAGAACGAACTGCGTACCGCGCTTCACGACATCCCGCAACTCTGGCGCCGTCGTCTCGTCGTTGAGCCAGCGTCCTTTCGCCTGCGCCGTATTGAGGGCATTGAAAGTCGCAATCAGCGCCTCATGGGTTTCCCCAAGTTGATCCAGCAAGACGCCCAAGCGCAGGCGTGCAAGGAACATGTCGGGTTTCAGTTCGAGCCCGCGGCGCAAGTTATCGACTGCCCCCCGGGCATCCCCGTCGGTCATTCTCGCCATGCCCAGCTGGACCAACGTAAACGGATCCTCCGGGTGCGCGTGATGCGCCCTCGTCAGCAGTTCGATCGCCCGAGCCGCCTCAGCGCGAGCGAGATTGATGCCGGCTAGTTGCTGCAACGCCTCCAGATCAGCGGGATCGGTCTCCAGCAGGCGCTCATACGATTGCTCCGCAAGGGCCTGGTCCCCTTGACGCAAGCCCAACCGGGCCTTTTCTCGATAGTCGGCCGCGGGCTGATGTTGCTCATTCTTCATTGCTGGTTTCACTGTCGGATGGACTGCGGGATCCTGGATGGGCACCACAGCGGGCTGAACTAGCCGGCATAATACGCGGTGGAGCATCCCATTGCCTTCGCGGGCAACGGGTTGTCTCGAAAAACAGCATGCGGCACGCTACATTGAAGCGGGCAACACCGCCGATCACCTGACACCGAAAGGGTAGAAATGACACCTCGCCTACAGGGATTGAGCCCTGCCACCCGCATGCACATCATGGTTGCGGGCGAAGCACTTGAAGCGGGCCGGGTGGACGAAGCCGAACGTCATCTGGCCGGCGCTACCGCGACCGATCCACAGCATCCCGAAGTCTTGCGCATGCAGGCCGGCATCCACAGCCTGCGCGGCCGGCCCCAACAGGCCCTCAACGCGATGCGCCAGGCGTTGTCGCAACGCCCGCAGGATGCGATTTACCACAACACCATGGGTACCCTGCTGGGTAACGTCGGCGAGTTCGATGCCGCGATTGTCTCGCTGCGTCGTTGTTGCGAACTGCAACCGGACCTGGCGATCGCCTGGTACAACCTCGGCGTCATGCTGACCCGGTGTGTGCGCAGCGACGAGGCAGCGGCCGCCCTGCGGCACGCGGTTGCCCTGGCGCCGGATCATGTGGCCGCACGCGCCCTGCTGGGTGACATGCTGCGCACGCGCGGCCATGCCGAAGAAGCCGCCGCGGAGTATCGCAAGGTGCTCGCGGAACAACCCTGGGCCGGCATGGCGTGGTGGGGGCTGGCCGATCTCAAGACCACGCGTTTTGCCGAGGGCGACATCGAACGGATGCAGTCCGCCATGAAACAGCCGCGGGCGAGCGAAGACGACCTGATCGCCATGGGCTTTGCGCTGGCCAAGGCGCTGGACGATAACGGCCGTTACGCCGATTCGCTCGCTGCTCTGGCCGAAGCCAATGCCGTGGCGAGGCGCCGACAGCAGTGGAATGCCGACGCATTCTCTACGGGAATCACCGCGGTCAATCAGGCTTTCCTGCCGCCACCAGCCGCGGCTGCGCAAGCCATCGGCGATGAGGTCATCTTCATCGTCAGCCTGCCGAGGTCCGGCTCGACGCTGGTCGAACAGATTCTCGCGTCGCATTCCTCAGTGGAAGGTGCGGGCGAGCTGTCCGATCTCCCGCTCGTGCTCGGTGAGGAGTCGCGCCGCAGGGGCCAGCCATTTCCTCAATGGGTGGCCGCGATGCAACCGGCGGACTGGGAACGCCTTGGCCAGCGCTATCTAGAGCGCACCGCGCATTGGCGGCGGCAGCGCCCGGTCTTCATCGACAAATTGCCCAACAACTGGATGTACATCGGTGCCATAAGAGCCATGCTGCCAGCGGCACGCATCATCTGTTGTCGTCGCGATCCCCTGGAAACCTGCTTCTCCTGCTATCGCCAGCATCTGGCGAACAACGAGTACTCACGCACGTTCGGTGACCTGGCGAGCTTCTGGCGCGACTTCGATCGCAGCGTGCGTCACTGGGCCGACCTGAACCCGTCGCGCGTCTGCGAACACAGCTACGAAGACTTGCTTGCCGATCCGGAAGGCCAGATTCGTCGCCTGCTGGATTTCTGCGACCTGCCGTTCGAAGCGGCGTGCGTCACGTTTCATGAAACCGAGCGCGAGATCCGCTCGCCCAGCGCGACCCAGGTTCGCGAGCCCCTGCGTCAGGACACCGCGAGTGCACCTCGTTACGGCGCACTGCTCGATCCGCTGCGGGAGGCGTTGGGTATCCATCCCGAGGGCTGAGCCCACTCTCGCGCCTCACCGAGGCGCGAGAGTGACTCTGATGCGCTGTCAGCCTGAAACCTTCGCGCGCAGTTTCGCCAGGTGCTGCTCGTACGGCCGCCATTCCTCAAAGGAACGGGTGTGGATTGGCTCGCGCACCTGCACCATGCTGAGTGTGGCGACCACCGACTTGTTGCGGGTGAGATCCACACATCCGGGTTCCCAGTCCAGTCCGCAGAACCCAAATACCTTGCGCGCCGTCTCCTCGGGCTGACGAACCAGGTCGCCGTACTGCACATCCAGAATCTGACCCGGCATGGCGCTGTGCCAATGCGCCAGCACGCGGCGGTATTGCAGGTAGTGCTCCGCCAGCGCATCCAGTTCATAGCTGTAGGGGAACGAATCACCCAACAGCGCACGGTAGTTGGAGAAGCACACGTCCATCGGCTCACGCACCAGATTCAGGATGCGCGCCTGTGGCAATGCGCGGCGCATGATCCCTGCGATCATCCAGTTCCGCGGCAGCTTGTCGATGAAGAACTTTGCATCCGGCGCCCGCCATTGGGTTTGCGCAAGGTAACCCCGACCGATGTCTGCATAGTCGAGCTCGGGTAGTCGCTGCAGGATCGTCTCATCCAGCGTGACCCGATGGTCCGCCACTCGCCGCAACTGTCGACCGAAGTCATCGAGCTCACCGGCAGATGCCACCAGTGAGTGGTTGCTCAGTATCCGATCGAGCAAGGTCGTACCCGAGCGCGGCATGCCGATGATGAAAATTGGCTGCGGTCCCTCGAACCGAGTGCCATGCGGCTGCAAGAACTGCGATGTGCAACGCTTGATCAAGCCCTCGAACAGATTCCACGCATACTTTGAATCAACTTCCTTGCGGGCGTACATCAACGCATTGCCCCGCGAGAGCGCAGGCCAGGCCTCGTCATAGCGTCCAGCACGCTCGAGTTCTTCGTACATCGCGAACTCAAGGGACGCATGATTTACCGATCCCGGAGCGACGTTGCGAATTCTCTCGGCAAGCAGAGCGAGCTGTTCCGGTTGCGCCACCTCCTTGCGCATGCGTGCCAGCGCCAGCACGGCACGGCCGTTGGTGGGATCGATCTGCAGGGACGTTTCGTGTTCACCTTCCGCCTCGGGCAGACGTCCGTTGAAGGTCAGTTCCAGCGCTCGCTGATAGTGATAGTCCGCGTCGTTGATACCTGCGGCACCGGCGCGATCCAGCAGGGAAAGCGACTCGGGATGCTCCCCGAGCATTCCGCGCAATTCAGCCACGCGCATCAAGACGGCGCCATCGCGCGTATCTGCCGTTGCGCGATCCATGCAAGCGCGTGCGGCCACGATCTCGCCGACCTTGTGCAGCATGTCGGCCACGTTGGCGATCAACATGGCATCGTCCGGCAGGTTGCGGGCCGCGCTCTTTGCATGGTGAGTGGCGTCCCGCAAGCGGTAATCCTTCCAGGCAATATTGGCGAGGATCAGATGCGCTTCCGCATGCGTGGGCTCACGTTGCAGAAAACTTTCGAGGGCAACACGGGCAGGAACCGTCTGGCCCTCCGCCAGGTAACGCTGAGCCCTGTTCCAGAGACGCTCATTGCTCATAGTGATTTCTAGTCATTGCAGGGGTCATATCTATCCACGGCGGCAACGCTCGGGCCACCATGATGTTAGTCGAGGCCGGGGCTTCAGCGGTTCGCTGGCGCCACGGCAACGCTGCTCCCAATCAATCGTCCAGTTCGGTTGGGTAGCCCCAATGCCGAAGCATGGGTTGCAGTATTGGCCACGCAGGCTCGAATTCCTTTCGATAGCGCTTCCAGCGGTTCAATCCCTTTTTATTCACCGGCACGATGACCTGGGTGTAGCTGGGCGTGGCGATATAGTCCTTGCCGCGGGCATGTTGGTCGAATTTCAACATCGGCGCTGCGTCTTTCAGTTCGAGAAACGCGGCGATCCGCTGCGTCTGCGTCGGAAAATCCGCCACCAGGTCTTCGTAGCGCGACACCAGAACATTGGGCTGAAAAGTATGCACATCCTGCAGCCAGCGCTCCATCGCCTGCACGTAGGCGGCCGCCAGTCGCGGGATGTTCTCTGCTGCCGCGCCCAGGATGCTGGCGCGGAAATTTTGCATGTAGCAGCTGAGAATCACATCGCACGGGTGACGCAGCGCGAAGATGAATTTCGCCTGGGGAAACAACCGATGGATCATCGGCATCCACAACATGTTCAGTGGATTCTTGTCGACCAGCTGGGCGTCCCAGTTCCGCTCGATCGTTTCGCACACCATCCTCAGATAGAGCTTGCGCAGCTCATCACCGTCGCGCTGCTGCAGCACGCCAAGGTCCTGCAGGATGCGTGGGTCGTGCGCACGCAATTTGTCGGCCAGCTGGTTGAAAAATGGGTTCTCATCCATCGACTGCAGCGACGGATGAGCGTCCAGCATCTGCTCCAGCAACGTGGTGCCGGAGCGCGGAAAGCCAACGATGAATACCGGCGAATGGCGGGCATCCGGCGCGTGTAGCGCGGGCCACCGCTGGTAAGCCGCAGGTGATACTTGCGGAATGATGGCCGCAGGCAACGCCGGCGCGTCAGCCGTGAAGTGGTCCGGTGAAGCAATTTTCAGCTCCTCGACCTGGATCGCGTGCGCCGTACGCAAGGCCTGCAACGCAAGCTCCGCCTCACCGGCCTTGTCGTACGTTTCGGCAAGTTCAAAAAAATGGGCCATGTCGTTCGCATGACGTGGCCCGGACTGCTCCAGCAGCGATCGGGCGGAGGCCAGATCATTCCTTCGCAAAGCCAACTTGGCGAACTGATGATCTACCTCCTGCTTTTCCGATGGACCCAGCGCATCGCCCAGCGCCGCGATCGACTTCAGCAACTCATCGGCTTCGGTCACCCGGTTGAGCCGTTCGTAGACGCTGGCGAGCAGGAATCTGGCCTCCAGATTGATAACGTTCCGCTGCACCACATCGTCGAGCAACGCCTGCGCAGCACTGGCGTCGCTCAGCAAGATCAATAATTTGGCCAATTCCATCTGCAAGACATCGTCTTGCAGCGGCAACCATTGGTGCCAGGGTCGAAGAAGATCCTGGGCGCCTTTGAAATCCTGGCACAGGCAACAGGCACGGGCACCATGTATGCGGGCCAATGGCGATTGCCGGTCCAACTCGAAGGCATCGAGCAACATCTCGCGAGCACTCAGGTAATCCTTGCGCTCGATCAGCATCAGTCCCAGATCGACCCTCGGTATGGGATTTTTCGGATCCAGTTGGATCGCGGCGCGGTAGCTCGCTTCCGCTTCGGCCAGCAACCCGCCTTCGCGCTGGGCGGTAGCGTAGTTCGCCCAGTACACGCCGTTGTCGGGAAACAGCCCGGTCAAATGCGCATAAGCGGCGAGTGCCTCAGGGACCTTGCGCTGGAGATGCAGACTGACGGCCAGCAGCAAGAGCCCATCTGCGTCGTGCGGTTGTACCTGTAGATCCGCGCGGCACAAAGCTTCGGCCGTCACGGGGTCGCCGGACTGTATCGCCGCATTGATTTCTTCATATCGCATCGATGGCACGCCATAAAAAAACGGGGCCGCGCAATCAACTTGCGCGGCCCCTCAAGGTTGAAACGTCGAGCTTAGTTTAGCTTAGAACTTGACGGTGACGCGGCCGAAGAAGAAGCGGCCGACCAAGTCAAAATCGCTCGGATCGGTATTCGCGTTCAACGTGTTGTTGGCATACAACATCGGCGGCTGCTTGTCGAAGATGTTGTTGACGCCGAACTCGACGCGCGTGTTCAACGGCTCGATGTTGTAGCCCAGCGAGACGTCGTTGTAGACGGTCGCACCGTACTTCAGCTCTGCACCCTGAATCGTGCAGTAGGTGCCGTAGTAGCACGAACCATCCGGATGCACGTCCTGCGACGGGCTCTTCGAACCCATCTGGAAGCGACCGATGTAGCGCATGCGCCACGAAGCGTCCCAGCTACCCAGCTGCCAGTTCAAGTAGCCCTGACCCTTCCAGCGCGGGAACAGGCAGTTACCCGAAGCACCCGGGCAGGCGGCAGCCTGCGCCGAGCCGAACGGCATGAAATGCCCCGCGTCGGTGTACGTGGTGTTGGATGCCGTACCCGGAGCGGTCTGCTCGTTGAAGTACTTCAGGTAGGTGGCGTTCATGCCCACGCTGAACTTGCCGAACGAGAACTCCGGCAGCTTGTAGTTCAGCGAGAAGTCGACGCCGCCGGTGCTGGTGGTGCCAAGGTTGCCGGTCGGCTGCAGGGTGTTCGACGTGAGCTGACCCTGGTTGACGCCGGACGGGAAGCGCGAGATGAACTGGCAGAACGTGGTATCGCCAGCGGCGCAGAGATCGAGCTCGCTCTGAACACCCACGGTAGTGATGACGTCATTCAGGTACAGATGCCAGAAGTCGATGGTCGACGACAGGCCCGGTGCCCACGACGGGCTATACACCGCGCCGAAGTCGAACGTCTTGCCCTGTTCCGGCTTGATCGGGAAGTTAGCGTAGGCCGCACCCGACGCGATGCCGTTACCCTGCAGGTTCTGCTGCACCAGCTGGTTGACGAAGGTGCCGTTGGTCGGCACGTTGACGCAGGCCGGGTTAACCGGTGTGCCAGTGTAATTGGTGCAGGGATCGCTGGAGATACGGTATGCCGAGGAGGTCGGCGCACCATAGATTTCGGCGAGGTCCGGAGCGCGGAACACTTCGGCAATCGTGCCACGCAGCAGCAGGTCGTCGAACGGCTTCCACTCCACCGCAACCTTCAGGTTGTTGGTGGTGCCGAACAAGTTGAACTTCGAGTAACGGTCACCGATGTCGATATTCAACGACTTGGCGAACGGCAGGTCATTCAAGATCGGGAAGAACGCTTCCGCGTACACTTCCTTCACGTTGTAGCCACCCTGCAGGGCGGAGCTGCACTGGCTGCCCAAGGTGCAGGTGCCGGTGGCCGGATTGATCTGCAGCAAGCCGTCGACCTTGTCGTCTTCGTATTCCTGACGATAGTCAGCGCCGACCGCCAGATTGACGGTACCGGCCGGAAGATCAAACACACCGCCGTTGAAGTCAGCGTGCCAGATTTTCTCCTGGGTCAGGCCCTGAATGAGGCCGGGCGAGGAAGCTGCCGCCAGCGCGGCCTTCGACTGCGGTGTGTTGATGTCGAACGGGTTGAACGGAATGCAACCAGTGATCGGGGCAGCTGCGGTACCGCAGGTGACCACGCCTTGCGCATTCACGAACGACGGACCAGCGGACTGGTTCAGAATGTTCAGGTTCACCAGGCCAGTGGTCGTTTCGGTCGTGGTGGTGTGGCCATAATCCAAGCCCACATCCCACTGCCAGGTCTGGTTGCCGATCGGGAAGTCACCCTTGAAGCCGGTGTGGACCTGGCCGGTGGTCAGGCCGAAGAACTGCTCGCGCAGGCCCAGCGACGTGAGGCGCACGCCAAAGTTGCTGCCACCCGAGTTGTTGTAGTCGACGCCGAACGGGTTGTACGCGTTCTGCGCCGAGATCTGGAAGCCACCAAGGGTGGTCAGCGGATCCGGTGCCAAGGCTGCGTTCGACGAAGTCTTGTCGACGTAGAGGTCCATGTACGCGGTGATATGGTCGGTCAGGTTGTAGCTGCCCATCAGGAACGCATTGGTGCGCTCCTGCGGGGTCAGGATCAGGTTGACCGTGGCGTAGTTGTACTTGTCGCTGTTCGGACCATTGTTCTGGAAGCAATGGTAGTCGGAGGCGGCATCGGTGCCCGCACCCGGATTATGCGCGGCGAAACCGCTACCAGCGGCGCCCGGGCAGATACCGGAGCCGGCAAAGTTGGTACCGGCCAACTGGATATGGCCGTTCGGTGCCGAGCTGGAACCACCGACGTAGACCGACGGCGGCTGCGGTGCGGACGGACCCTTGCCGTTGGTGCCGTACAGAGTCAGGGAGTTGCGCGAGAACGAGCGATTGCCGGCTTCGATGCCGTCAGTCTTGTTGTAGTCCACGCCGCCCATGATGCTGCCCTTATCGGACGTCTGGCCAAACGTGAAGCTGTAACCCTGCTGCTCGCCGTCGTTATGATCGGACTCACCAAAGTTCGTCGAGAACTCGGCGCCCTGATAATCCTTGCGCAGGATGAAGTTGACCACGCCGCCGACCGCGTCGGAACCGTAGACCGAGGACGCGCCGGTGGTCAGCACGTCGATATGATCGATCATTGCTGCCGGGATCGAGTTCGGATCGGTGTTGTTGACGCGATGACCGTCAACCAGGATCAAGGTGCGGTTCGGGCCCAGGCCGCGCAGACCAATGCTGCTGGCGCCGGTACCGCCGGAGTTGTTGACCTGCGGGTTGGTGTTGCCGCCGGTGACGGCCGGCAGATCCTGCACCAGGTCACCCAGGGTCAGCTTGCCGCTGGCCTGGATGGCAGCGCGATCGATGGTCACGACCGGGCTGGCCGTTTCCAGATCCACGCGACGAATGTGCGAACCGGTAACCACCACCGTCTGCAAGGTGGACGCTTTTGCCGGGGTAGCCGGATTGGTATTGCCCTGCGTCGGTGTGGACTGATCCTGTGCGAATGCGGTGCTCGAGGCACCCACCGCGATGACAGCACCCAGCGAAAGCGCCAGCTGAACTGCCGATGAAAGTTTTTTGACCCCAAGTTTCATGAAAACACCCTCCGATTAATTATCATCAATGGGTCAGAAAAAACGTTCTGCCCAAAAGCCCACACTTGGCCCGACCTTACCCAGACCGATCAACTTCAGACCCCAGATCTGCTGATCCGGGTCGATACTAACAGGCAAATAACGCTACGTGAACACGCTACACACTTGCGGTAGTTAGCAAGCGGCGGCTCGAGGTTGCGTCTTGATGCCCTTCCCTGGCGCCAATTCTCACGCTACGCCAATGGTTACGCGTCTCTTTATCACGCCTCTTTTACACATTGTCAACAAATTTTGTACGAAAAGAAGTTACGTATTGCAGGGGTTCAGGTCGCCCTTTTATCCGTACGGAAGCGCATGGCGGCCGCCTCGCGGCACGTCCAGCGGGGGTCGACCTGATCTCGCCGCCGACCTGTTACTCCCCTTCCGGACCCTGCTCGAAGCGCAGGTGTTTGACGCTGCGGCCGTTGCGGCGCACCAGCTTCAAGGCTTCGATGCCGATCTTGATGTGAGCCTCGACGAACTGTGACGTGACACTGCCATCGCTGGCCTCGGTCTTCACCCCTTCCGGAATCATCGGCTGGTCGGATACCAGCAAAAGCGCGCCACACGGAATCCGGTTCGCAAAACCAGCCGCGAATATGGTGGCCGTTTCCATGTCCACTGCCATGCAGCGGGTGCGACGCAGATAGTCCTTGAACGTGTCGTCGTGTTCCCACACACGCCGGTTGGTGGTGTAGACCGTCCCGGTCCAATAATCGTGACCCAGGTCACGAATCATGGTGGACACTGCGCGCTGCAGCTGGAACGCCGGCAGCGCCGGCACTTCCGGCGGCAAGTAGTCGTTGCTGGTGCCCTCGCCGCGGATCGCTGCGATCGGCAGCACCAGGTCGCCGAGATGATTCTTTTTCTTGACGCCGCCGCATTTGCCCAGAAACAGCACGGCCTCCGGCGCGATCGCGCTCAGCAGATCCATCACCGTCGCTGCGTTGGGGCTGCCCATGCCGAAGTTGATCAGGGTGATGCCGTCGGCGGTGGCGTTCGGCATCGGTCGGTCGCGGCCTTGAACATCGACCCCGTGCCACTTCGCAAACAGCTCCACGTAGTGACCGAAGTTGGTCAGAAGGATGTATTTGCCAAATTGCTCCAACGCGGTGCCGGTATAGCGCGGCAGCCAGTTGGAGACGATCTCCTGCTTGTTTTTCATGATGTGAACTCGAGTCGCGTTACCGGCGACGCCACGCCGGCGAGATATCTGATGTGTCAGTCATCTTATGCGGCGGCCAAGGGACGCCGCCAGTTTTGCGCATCGGGACAAACTGCCACCGGGGCTGCCTGCGAACGCCGCCACCCGCGGGCTGCATGATGATATGTTTGAGCTGCCATTCATGAGGGGAAGACGTGATGCGGATGGGCCTGGCTATCGATGCAGCTTGCGATCTGTCGCAAGCATTCCTGCAGCAGCACAACATTGCGGTAATGCCGATCACCGTGCGGGTGGACAGCGAAGTCTTCATGGACGACCGCGAACCCGCCGAGATCCAGCGCTTCATCGACCGCCGACTAGGCAGCCGCAGCCATTCGGCGGAAACCGAACCCTGTCCGGTGGAGGAAATACAGAAGTTGTTCCTCGGACAGCTGGTGCTGGAGCAGGACTGTGTGTTCTGCCTGACCATCACCGCCACGCGTAGCCCGATCAACGAGCACGTCAACCGCGCCAGCTTCGCCATCCTCAAGAACTATCGGAAGGTTCGCGAGGATGCCGGTATCGCCGGACCTTTCATGATGCGGGTGGTCGACACCCGCAATATCTTTGCCGGCGCGGCGCCGGCGATCTTCGAGGCGACCCGGCTGATCCAGGCGAACGAGACACCGGCCGCGATCCGCGAGCGACTCACTTACATCGCCAACAACAGCTATGGCTACATGTTGCCGCGCGACCTTTATTATCTTCGCGCACGCGCCAAGAAAAAGAACGACCGCAGTGTGAGCCTGTTCAGTGCCATGCTCGGCTCGGCGCTGGATATCAAGCCGCTGCTGCGCTGCTATCAGGGTGAAACCGGTCCGGTCGGGAAAGTACGCGGCTTTGATCACGGCGCGGAAGCACTGTTCGGCTATGCCGCACAGCGGGTACGCGCAGGTCTGCTGGTGCCGATGGTGTGCGTCAGCTATGGCGGCGACCTGGCCGTGCTGTCAAACCTGCCTGGTTATGCCGGCCTGCGTGCGGCCTGTGAGGAATGCGGTGTCGAGCTGATGGAAGCGCCGATGAGCATTACCGGCATGGTCAATGTAGGCGAAGGTGCCGTGACACTGGGCTTTGCCGCCGAGGAGCACGTTGCGGAGTTTTGATGGGATGCCCCAGCGTTCGTGACCGGACGGCGCCACTCAAGAGCACCGTCCGCAGCCGCATCACGGCCGTATCGATCGCGTATCCCACTTCTTAATATGGGCACGGTACTTATATATGAGTGCAGGATCGATGGCAGAGCCTGACTTCAGGGATACGCTCAACCGTCCTGGCGCCCTCAGTAACCGTAATTCAGAAATCCACCATCCACCGCCAGTACCTGGCCCGTGATGTAGCTGGCCGCAGGCAGGCACAGGAACGCAATCGCGGCAGCGACTTCCTCCGGCTCACCGATTCGCCGCAGCGGCGTGTGATCGAGCACTTCGTCCAGATACTCGGGATCCGCCAAGGCCGGCTCCGAGCGCTGGGTACGGATGTACCAGGGCGCCACCGCGTTGACGCGAATGCCGTCCACGGCCCATTCGGCCGCCAGATTGCGTGTGAGCTGGTGCAGTGCCGCCTTGCTCATGCCATACGGCGAGCCCGTGCGCACATGCGTGATACCCGATACCGAACCGACATTCACGATCGCCGCGTTCGCATGCTGCACCAGTTGCGGATGCGCCAGACGGCACATCTCGAATGCCGAAAACAGGTTCTGCTCAAACACCAGGCGATATTCGTCTTCGCGATAATCGAGCGTGGCCTTCGGCTGGTTGCCGCCAGCGTTGTTGATCAGCAGCGATACCGGCGCCCCCAGGTCGGCGATCCAGTCGAACACGGCGAGACGTTCCTCAGCCTCGGTCAGATCCGCGCCGAAAGCCAGCACCTCGATGCCGGCAAAGTCGTCGGTCAGCTCAACCCGTATCTGTTCGAGGTAGTCCTCGTCGCGCGCCACCAGCAGCAGATCGGCACCCAGGCCGGCCAGCTCGCGCGCGGCGGCATAACCAATGCCCTTGCTGGCACCGGTGATCAGGGCGGTATGGCCTTCTAGTTGCCAGGCATCGGTGCGTGCGTTCATCGGTGCAGCTTAAAACCTTCGCTGCGGCACGCATAGATCGAACGACGGATTGCCGCTGCGGTTCTTGCCTGTGCCGATGTCTGGCAGGACACTCGACCTACGATACGCGGGAGTACCATCATGAAACCGTTGCCGATCCTGATCCTGCTCTGCATCCTTGCCCTCGCTGCCTGCACTGGCAAACCGCCGCAGCCCCGAGCCGAACCAGCCCAGGTCGCCACCCCGTTCGACGCGCTGAAAGCAGATGAGCAACGCGCCAAAGACGTGCAGAAGGTGGTCGACAAACAAGCCGAGGAACAGCGCAAGCAGATTGACGCACAGCAGGCACAGCAATAAGTCGCGGAGGTGGGGCTGAGCGGAGCACCGTAGGTTGGGGTGAGCGCAGCGATGCCCAACGTCCCCTCGGCGCCATGTTGGGCATCGCTGCGCTCACCCCAACCTACTTAGCGTGGGCTACACAGGCAGTCTGCGTAGACGTTCGGGACGCCGGCCCTGGCATTGCGCAGCAACTGCAGTTCCGGCGCCAGTGCGGACAACTGGGCAAACCAGCTTGGCAGACGTATGCCCCATGACTGCATCACATGCACGCTGGCGCTCTGGTTGAGGCCGATCAGGAAACGCTCGAAACCGCCCAGCGGAACCTCTTGATAGCGCACTGGGTAGTCCTTGCCCAACTTGGCCAGGCTGGCGGCATCGGATACCGCATCCCGCAAACTGCCGAGCTGGTCGACCAGGCCGCGATCAAGTGCCTGCTGGCCGGTCCACACGCGACCCTGGGCAATCGCGTCGACCGCCTCGTAGTTTTTACCGCGTGCCTTGGCCACGTTGCCAACGAAGTCGTGGTAACCCTTGTTGATGATGGCCTGGATCACCACGGCGACATTCGGATCGAGCGGGCGCGTAATGTCGAACGCGCCAGCCATCGGCCCGGTACCGACACCGTCACTCTGCACGCCGAACTTGGCCAGCGTATTGGGTATCGTGTAGTACAAGCCGAAGATGCCGATCGAGCCGGTGATGGTATTCGGCTCGGCGAAGATGCGGTCGGCATTCATCGAGATCCAGTAGCCGCCGCTGGCGGCCACATCGCCCATCGATACCACGACCGGAATGCCGGCCTCACGGGTCAGTTGCACTTCGCGGCGAATCTGTTCGGCTGCATACACTTCGCCGCCGGGGGAGTTGACCCGCAACACCAACGCCTTCGTCTTGCTGTCTTCGCGCGCGGCGCGGATCAAGGCCGCGGTCGATTCACCACCGACCGAGCCGGCTGACTTCTCGCCTCCGGAAATCTCGCCCTCGACCACCAGAATCGCCACGCCCGGCGTGAATGCGCTGCTATTGCCCGGCAGGCTCGCGACATACCGCGTGAGATCGACCTGACGAAAGCCATGGCCCTTCGCGCCGGCGGGTACGCCTTCCTTGCGCAACATCGCAATGAGATCGTCGCGGGTGGCCAGGCCATCGACCAGATGCTGGTTGAGCGCGAGTTGCGCCAGGTCGCCCTGGGTGCCGGCGATATTTGCCGGCAGGTTGTCGATGTCGGCCCGCAGCGTGGCCGGAGCCAGCTTGCGCAAGGTGGCGACCTCGGCCAGGTATTCATCCCACAGGCCACCCATCCAGTAACTGTCCGCCTGCTTCGCCTCGGTGGAAGCATGCTCGAGGATGTACGGCTCGGCCGCGCTCTTGAACTGGCCGACGCGGAACAGGTGCACGTCGACGCCGAGCTTGTCGAGCAGGTCCTTGTAGAACAGCCGGTAGTTGGCCAGCCCGGTAATGATCACGCCACCCTGCGGATCGAGCAGCACGCGATCGGCATGTGCGGCAAGGTAGTACTGACCCTGATCCAGATTGGCCGCCCAAACGATCACCGGCTTGCCGGCCGCACGGAAGCGATCCAGCGCCGCGCCGACTTCGCGCAGTGCAGCGAAACCTCCACTCTGCATTTCATCCGGCAGCAGCAGAATGCGGGTGATCGCCTGGTCTTTCGCTGCCGCGTCAATCGCATTCACCAGATCGCGCAGCTGTACCTGTTTCGGCTCATTGCCGGACAGGCCATCCACGGCCCGCTGCAGTGGATCGATGCTGTACTGCTCGACCAGCTGCCCTTGCGGCCTGATCACCAGCACGCTGTCGTTCTGCGTACGTCCCGCCCGGCTGCCGCCGAGGCCGCCAACGATCATCAACACCAGCGCAAACAGCAGGGCAAAAAATACCAGGTTGATGATGACCAACCGGGTGATATTGATACCGCGCAGAAAAGCGTGGAAACCGTTTTTGCGGGGTGGCAGTGGTGGGATCATGCGTACTCTTCCAAGGTGATGGCGCCAAGCGTAGCCGGTCAGGCCGGCGCGGTCATGCTGAGCGGAACGCGGCGCCAACGCTGTTTCCAGGCACTGCGCCAGAACCGTATGAACAACATCAATGCGGCCACCGACAGGCCGGCGATCAGCCCCATCCACATGCCGCGCGCACCCATGCCCCGATGGAACGCTAGCCACCAACCCACCGGCATACCGATGATCCAATAGGCGAACAACGTGATCGCCATCGGCACGCGGGTGTCCTTGAGGCCGCGCAGCGCGCCGTTGGAGGCGACCTGGATGCCGTCGGAAAACTGGAATAGCCCGGCCAGCACAATGAGTTGTGCCGCCAGCCCGATGACCTTGGGGTCGTGGGTATACAGCGTGGCGATGAAGTACGGCAGTCCCAGCATCAGCCCGGCGGAGAACAGCTGCGTCACCAGCGTCAGGCCGATCCCGCAGAACCCGGCATAGCGCACGCCGCGCTCGTCACCACGGCCCACCGCGTTGCCGACCCGTACCGTAATCGCCATCGCCAATCCCAGCGGGATCATGAAGAACAGCGAAGCGATATTGATCGCCACCTGATGACTGGCAATCACGTCCTCACCCAGCGTGCTGATGATCAGCGCCGTCGCCACGAACAACCCGGCCTCGGCCAGCAGGGTGATCGCCATCGGCAGACCGATGTGCATCAACGCACCGATACGCCGCAGGTTCGGCCATTCGAAATGATCGAGCAGGCCCAGGCCGCGATAGTTGCGATGGCACAGCACGTAGATGCCGAAACCCAACATCTCCAGCCACAGCACGGTGGCCGTGGCGATACCGCAACCATGCGCACCCTGCGGCGACAGCCCCAGCTTGCCGAACATCAGCACGTAGCCCAGCGGTACCAGCACTACCAGGCCGGAAAAACCGAAGTACATCGACGGCCTGGTCAGCGACAAACCTTCGGACAAGCCACGCAGCGCGAAATAGCAGGTCAGTGCCGGCGCACCCCAGCTGATCGCGAACAGGAAAGCCTGCACGTCATGACGCAGGCTCGCCGTCACTCCGATCAGATCAATCAGCGGCGCCGCGTGGCGTACGGCAAACCACAGCAGCACACCCATCCCCAGTGCGAGCCACAACGCCTGACGGAACACCGCGCCGACCTCGTGCCGGCGAGCGGCACCGTCCAGCTGCGCCACCGACGGCGGTACGGCCATCATCATGCCGATACCACTGACGATCGCCAGCGACCAGATGCTGGCACCGACCGCTACCGCGCCGAGCACATGCGCACTGACGTGTCCGGCCAGCACGGCGTCGATCACATTGCTGCCGATCGCCGCCAGCTGGGCAAGAATCAACGGCAACGCGAGATGCACGGTGGCACGCATTTCGTGCGCCAGGCGCGCGCGTTCGGGACGAAACGGTTTCATCGACACAGCAGACTCCAAGGCCGATCATTCTACCTGAGCCATAGGTCACGCCTGATGGCGGATCGTGTGCGAAGATCGCCAGCGGCCCTGCACTGGAATCGCTTATGAAGCCGTTGACCAGCCACGAAGGATCGCATTGCGCCAACTGTGGCGTGCCGATGCAGGGCGAGTTCTGCCAGGCATGTGGCCAGTCGATCCACAGCGTCGTCAGGCCCATGCATCACATGGTCGAAGACACGCTCGACATGGTGTTTCATGTGGATGGCCGCATCGTGCATACGCTGCCGCCGCTGTTCTACCGGCCCGGCTTCCTCACCATGGAGTACCTGTCCGGCCGGCGTCAGCGCTACGTGGCGCCGTTCCGCCTAATGTTCGTGCTGTGTCTGCTTGCGTTCTTCGTCTGCCACCTGGCGGTGGACCACTTCATCTCGATCGACACGGCGGCCAGCGCCGGTACCGGGGACTTCGCCAGGGATCCCACCGCCGAAGCAGTGCGCGCCCATTACGCGCAGATGCGCAAGGACATCGACGGTTCGCGGCCCCGCGCAGACGCGCCGCAGAAACGGTTGAGCACCGAGTTCGACTACGCCAACCACCGGCTCGCCCAGCTGGGCGCCGCGCCGCTGGAGAACCCCACCGTCGACAACGGGGACTTCAAGCCAAGCCAGGTGCACCTGAGCTGGCTCAGCGATGGCATGAACGCCAGCCTCAACCGCTCGATCGACAAGGTGACGATCAACATGAGGGCGATCTCCAATGACGGCGAGGCAGGCGCCGAGGCCCGCGAGCGCGTGCTGGCCAGCGTGTTCGCGGCGCTGCCGCAGACCATGTTCATCCTGATCCCGGTGTTCGCCCTGCTATTGAAGCTCGTGTATCTGTTCCAGCGGCGTCTCTACATGGAACACCTGATCGCGGCGCTGCACGGTCACGCCTTTGTCTTTCTCGCCGTGCTGCTGGGCATGCCGCTGGTCCTGTTGCGCGGCTGGCTGCTGCCGCACGCCGCCTGGACCGCCACGCCGCTGGAGCTGCTCTGCTGGGCGCTGCTGTTGTGGGTGCCGGTCTATCTGCTGATCATGCAGAAGCGGGTCTATCGCCAGGGCTGGCTAATGACGGTCGTGAAATACCTGTTCGTCGGCTGGTGCTATACCTTTCTGCTGGGGTATGCGCTGGTCTTCGCCGCCCTGCTCGGATTCACGCACTGAGGCGCGTCGTTTTACAACCTGGATCACGCACTTGGCGCGCGGGTCGACCATGGCGCGGGAGCTATCCGCGGCGCGGTAGTACCTGGCGTTACATGCTGAGCCAGCCGGCATGAATGTCACGCCGCGTCGTGTGCGAAGATCGCCCGCTGCATCGCACTGGAATCATCCATGAAGCCGTTGACCAGCCACGAAGGTTTGCATTGCGCCAACTGCGGCGTGCCGATGCACGGCGAGTTCTGCCATGCATGTGGCCAGTCCACGCACAGCGTTCTCAGGCCAGTACACGGCATGCTCGAGGAAGCCATGGAAACCGTGCTGCACATCGACGGACGCATCGTGCACACGCTGCCACCGCTGTTGATCAAGCCCGGCTTCCTCACGCTGGAATATTTCAGCGGTCGGCGGGTGCGCTACATCGCGCCGTTCCGGCTGATGTTCGTGCTGTGCTTGCTGGCGCTCTTCGTCTGCCATCTGCGTGTGGAGAACAGCCAGATCACGTTGGGCAAGAACATCGGGGCCAACGTCGCGATCAACGGCACGGATAATCCGTTCAACGCTGCCAGCACCCCGGCCGCCGTGAAGCTGTCACTGCAGCAAAAGCTGGCCTCCCTCGAGCAGGCGCGCCAGGCGGCCATTGCAGCGGGTGGCGGCGCCCAGCGGGCGCTTGATTCGGCTGAACACGCGTTGCGTCAACAGGCCTCGCAACGACTTCTCGTGCTGGGAGTGGGCTCCCTCGGCGACGTGGCGCTGAACCCGCCGTCAGGCACCTCATCATCCACACCGGCTGCCGCACCTGACCGGGGCTATTCGAAGATCAGCGACAGCACCCTGGCCAGCCCGTCCCGGATCGACATCCCATGGCTGCCCGCTTTCTTCAATGAACGTCTCTCGCGTGACGCCGACCATCTCAAGGCCAACCTGCTCGCCATGAAACATGGGGGTCCGGGCCGTCAGGAAGCGATCGAACGGCTGCTGGGCAATTTTTTCAGTGTGCTGCCGCAGACCATGTTCGTGATGGTCCCGCTGTTCGCGCTGCTGTTGAAGCTGTTCTATGTGTTCCGGCGGCGTCTGTACATGGAGCACCTGATTGTGGCGCTGCACAGCCATGCCTACCTCTTCCTCAGCCTTCTGCTGGGCGTCCTGATCAGCGCCCTGTCCAGTTGGGTAGCGCCGCACGCGGCCTGGGTCACCCACCCCCTGACATGGCTTGAGTGGGTACTGGTGCTGTGGGTGCCAGCCTACCTGCTGATCATGCAAAAGCGGGTTTACCGGCAGGGCTGGACGATGACCGTGCTGAAGTTCTGCTGCGTTGGCTGGTGCTATCTCTGGCTGCTGACAGCGGCCCTGATCATTGCCGCCGTGCTGGGCCTGGCGTACTGAGGCCTGTCTGCATCAGCCGTGCCGCAAGGCTACCGACGCGGCCTGTTCGTGGGCCGCCGCAAGGGTTTTACACAGCGTCATCAAGCTGTCAAGGCAGGCGACGGCAGTTTGTCAATTGTGTGAACCGCTACTTGACGAAATTTGCAAGACATTGAAATTAAACACCTTTCCAGCGTGACTAAAACTTCGTCAAGTTGTCGTAAAAGGCGCCACGACGGGCCTCGGGGGTGCCCCTCCCCGTTACATCCACAGACTTATCCACAGCTCTTGTGGATAAGCGGAAAAACCGTCCGAGCTGAGCCACTTACCCTCGACTTCTCGATAGTCGGGCAGCAAGTACGCGCAACTTATTGCGAGCAGGATCTTCGACCGTGCGGCCATGCCGTCAGGTTGTCACGGTTACACTGGCCCGCCGTGAGGTAACCATGCCTGTCGTCCTTCGCGTTGCCCTGCCGGTGCCCCTGCTGACGCTGTTCGACTACCTGCCGCCCGCGGCGGGTGAAGCACGCGCGGGCAGCCGGGTGCTGGTACCGTTCGGCCGCGGCAGACAGGTCGGTGTGGTGGTGGCGATCGACGCTGAGACGGTGGTTGGTAGCGGTCGGCTGAAGCAGGTCATCCGGCTACTCGACGACACCCCGTTGCTTGACCCCGAGCTGATGCAGACGTTGGCCTGGGCCGCCGACTATTGGCTGGGCGCGCCAGGCGAGGCGTATGCGAATGCTTTGCCACTGGCCTTGCGCGAAGCGAAACCCTTGCCGGCCATCGGCGACGAATACTGGTCGCTGACCGTCGCCGGTCTTAGCGCCCACGATGCGGGCAGCCGACGTGGCGGCAGCAAGGCATTGCTGGCGCTCCTGGCCGACGCTTCAACAAGCACGCCTTCGCTGAGCGCCCAACAGCTGACCGAGCTGCTGCCCGGCTGGCGCGAGGCAGCGCGCCGACTGGCCGACGCCGGCCTGCTCGAGCGCAGCGAACGACCGCCACTCAATCATGTGTTGACTGCCTCGCTCGCACCGCAACTCAACGACGAACAGCAGCAAGCCGTCGCCGCTGTCGGCGCCAGCCTCGGCCAGTACCAGCCATTCCTGCTCGATGGCGTTACCGGCAGCGGCAAGACCGAGGTGTATCTGGCGCTGATCGAACAGGTGCTGGCGCAGGGCCGCCAGGCTTTGCTGCTGGTGCCGGAAATCGGCCTCGCGCCGCAGACAGTGCGGCGCCTGCGCGAGCGCCTTGGCGTCATCGTCGAGGTGTTGCACTCCAACTTGTCCGAAGGGGACCGCGCACGCGCCTGGCTGCGCGCGCGCAACGGTAGCGCCCGGGTCATCCTGGGCACCCGCTCGGCGGTATTCACGCCGCTGCCGCAAGCCGGGTTGATCATCGTCGACGAAGAACACGACAGCGCCTACAAGCAGCAAGAGGGATTTCGCTATCACGCGCGCGACCTCGCACTGGTGCGCGCCCGCGCGCTGGGTGTGCCGGTGTTGCTGGGCTCGGGGACTCCGTCGCTGGAGTCGCTGGCAAATGCCGAGAGCGGCCGTTATCGCACGTTGCACCTGCGCGCCCGTCCCGGCGCGATCCGGCCACCGCAGGTGCAGATCATCGACATGCGCGCGCAGCGGTTGGAGCACGGCATGTCGCCGGCCCTGCTGGCGGCCGTCGCGGACACGCTGGCGCGCGGCGAACAAGCGCTGGTGTTCCGCAATCGCCGCGGTTACGCACCGGTGCTGCTGTGCCACAGCTGCGGCTGGCATGCGCAGTGCCCACGCTGCGACCGCCCGTTGACCCTGCACGCGGGCCGTCGCCAACTGCTCTGCCATCACTGCGACTACCAGACCCGCATGCCATCCGCCTGTCCTACCTGCGGTGCCGGCGACCTGAAGCCGCAAGGCCAAGGCACCGAGCGGCTGGAGGAAGCGCTCGTTGCACAATTCCCACAGGTGCCGGTGCTGCGCGTCGACCGCGAAACCACGCGTCGTCGCGACGCGTTCGAGCAACTGCTGGCAACGCTGCAGAACGATCAGCCGGCGATCCTGGTCGGCACGCAGATGCTGGCCAAGGGCCACGACCTGCCCAACCTCACCCTGGTCGCGATCGTGGGCGTAGACGAGGGGCTGCACAGCGTGGATTTTCGCGCCGGCGAACGGCTGGCGCAGCTGGTGGTGCAGGTGGCAGGGCGCGCCGGACGCGCGCGCAAACCCGGCCGCGTCCTGCTGCAAACCCACCAACCGGAACACCCGTTGCTGCGCAGTCTGCTGGCGCATGGTTACGCTGCCGCCGCACGTGAACTGCTGGCCGAACGCCGCCAGATACAGCTACCGCCATACAGCCATCAGGTACTGCTGCGCGCTGACGCGCCACAGCGCGAAGATGTCGAAGCGTTTCTCGCCGACGCCCACGCCGCGTTGCCAACCAACGATGAGCTGCAGATCGCCGGCCCGATGCCCGCACCCATGCCGCTACGCGCTGGGCGCCAGCGTGGTCAATTGCTCTTGGAAGCAGCCAGCCGCCAAACGCTGCACGGCATGCTGCGGCAATGGCAGTCGATGCTGACCGGGTTGCCATCGGCAAGGCGGGTACGCTGGTCGCTGGACGTCGATCCAATTGATCTGTACTGACGTGGCCTGCGCCAACAGGGGCTGTCACTAGCTCCTGCTCGCTCTTGTGGGAGATTCTATGTTTGCACGCAAGATCACCGCCAAGGGCACGCGTTACTACAAAGGCGACAAACTCAACTAGCGCCAATGACCCCAGGCAGACGCGTAGGTTGGGGTGAGCGCGGCGATGCCCAACATGCACTCCAACCTGCGGAAAAACGTTGGGCATCGCTACGCTCACCCCAACCTACGCTCTCCCCCACGGAGGAGAGAGAGCAGAGCGTGCCGAAAGGTGACTTGGTATCAGCCCACGTCCGGCCGCAGCGATCCTGGCTTCACCAGCCAGCGCACAGCGAGTATGCCCAGCTCGTAGAGCAGGCACATCGGGATGCCCAGCATCAGCATCGAGGTAATGTCCGGAGGCGTGATCAGCGCGGCAATCGCGAACGCGCCGACGATGGCGTAACGGCGGCCATTGCGTAATTTATCCAGATCGACGATGCCGACCGCGGCAAGTATCACAACCGCCACAGGCACCTCGAAGCACAGTCCGAATGCGAAGAACATCAGCATCACGAAATCGAGGTAATGCGTGATGTCGGTCATCATCTCCACACCTTGCGGGGTCACCGCGGTGAGGAAGCGGAATGCCGCCGGAAGCACCAGGAAATAAGCGAACGCGCCGCCGAGATAGAACAATCCCAGCGCCGCGACCAACAAGGGTCGGGCGAGACGTTTTTCATGCTTGTACAGGCCCGGGCTGACGAACGCCCACAACTGGTACAGGATGACCGGCATGCTGATGAAAAGAGCCGTATAGAAGGCCAATTTCAATGGGGTGATGAAGGGGCTGGTGACTTCGGTGGCGATCAGGTGCGCACCTTGCGGCAATCGCGCCACCAGCGGCGCGGCGAGCTGGCTGTACAGCCGGTTCGCAAACGGAACCAGTGCAACCAGCACCAGCAACACGGTCGCCACCGCCTTGAGCAGACGCGACCGCAGCTCGAGCAAGTGGGAAAACAACCCCTGTTGCACACCCTCCGGTTCTTGCACGCTCGACTCCGGCGGGTTGAGCTCAGGCGCTGCCATGCGGGGATTCCCTGGTCGACGTGGGCATCGCAGAAGGTGGGTCCAGCGGCAGTTCCGACTGCACGTTCGCCGGCGGCTCCTCGTGGGCCGCGACGGTGGCGCTCGCTTCCGTCGATGGCTTCAGGCTGACCATCGTGGCGACAGCGGCGAGCGGTTCGCGCACCTGGTTCAAGCCATCTTTCAGCTCGTTCTGGGTGGCTTCCGCGCGGGCAGCAGCCTCACGCGCGGTACGCTTGATTTCCTCGATCTCCAGCTCGCGCTCGACCTCGGCGCGAACGTTGTCCCAGCCACTGCGAACACGTCGCATCAGGGCCCCGGCGGTACGCGCGGCGCCAGGCAATTTTTCGGGGCCCAGCACGATCAGCGCGATCAGGGCGAGCAACACCATTTTGCCGAGACTGATCTCGATCATTGCCGCGCTCCGCCCATCGCGCGCTTACTTGGTTTCGCTGGAGTCGCGCTGACTCTGCGTGCTGCTGGTGCTGTCTGCCGGTGGGTCGGCGCGCAAATGCTCCGCCGCCTTGCGCTGGGCCTCGGCCTCTTTCTGCTTCGCCTCATCCTCACCGCTGAGACCTTTCTTGAAGTCGCGAATGGCGGCGCCAAGGTCCGGCCCGAGGTTGCGGATCTTCTTGGTGCCGAAGATCAGCAGCACGACCACCAGCAGGATGAGCCAATGCCAAATACTGTCAAAACCCATAATCGACCTCGAGGCAAATTCCAGCCAGGCTGTCCTGGCGCAGATCGCGCCGACACTTCCCGACAATTACTGCGAAGTGTACTCCTCAAGCCGATCGCGGAAATCGACCACCGGTCCCGGCACGTTGCTGACACCGCCTTCGAAGATCCTCCGCGGGGTGATGCCGGCGCCATAGATGGCTTCATTCGCGTCGTAGTCGATGCGCAGAGCCGCGCCATCGATCGCCACGCCGGCAAACAGCCCGCGGGCGCGTGAATAGGAGTAGATCTCGGCCTTCATCTGTTCGTCGGTGGACGCACTCGTGGTGCGCCCGACCGGGCCGGCCGCCGCCGAAGCGTCGGCGCCCAGCGTGAATTTGCCGCGCACGATCGAATCCACGCCACGCTGGGTGCGAAACACCAGGATCACGTCGGTCGACGACACACCGGCCTGAAAGCCCACGCTACCGCCAGTCATGCTGATGAAGCTGGGATTGGACCAGGTCCCGTCCGGGCCCTTGACCGAGATCAGGCCCTCGCCACGGCGGCCGCCGAAGACGAAGCCGACCTTGAGCATGTCCGGGATCACCGCGATCGCACGCGCCTCCTTCAGCAAATCCTGCGGGATCGCCTTGTCCGGCGCATCCATGATGTCTTTGAGCACACGCACTGCATTGGTGGCGCGCACCAGCGGCGGATCTTCGGCATGCACGGCCAGTGCAGGCAACAACAGGGCCATACCGATCAGCAACAGGCGGTGCAGTGGTGTCTTGAACATGGACGGCTCCAAGGAATAAACACAGGGAAAGGCAGAAGTCGGAGGACAAAGGCAGTGCGCCTTAGCGCACAGGGCTTGTGGCAGACTCCACAGCTGGTCCAGCCACAACTGCCACGATGCCACGCAACAACCACTATACCGGCCTTGCCGGCGATTCCCACGGACCACCCGTTCAGCCCGTTCAGGCTGGCGTACTGCTGGTCAATCTGGGTACGCCGACGGCTCCCACGGCGAAAGCGGTGCGCTCGTACCTTGCCGAATTTCTCGGCGACCCAAGAGTGATCGAATACCCGCGCTGGTTGTGGTGGCTGATCCTGCATGGGGTGATCCTGCGCGTGCGGCCGGCCCGCTCGGCACATGCCTACGCACAGATCTGGACCAGCGAAGGTTCGCCACTGCGTATCGGAAGCGAGGCATTGGCCACGGGCCTGCAGGCTGAATTGCTGCGGCAGCGACCGGGCAACCCCATCCGCGTCGCACTGGCGATGCGCTATGGCGAGCCGTCGGTGGCGCACACGATCGAACGGATGCAGCGCGAGGGCGTGCGCCGCCTGCTGGTGCTGCCGTTGTATCCGCAGTATTCGGCCACCTCCACCGGCTCGGTGATCGACGCAGTCGCCGACACGCTCAAGACGCTGCGTTGGCCGCCGGAATTGCGCCTCGTCAATGACTATCACGATGACCCGGGCCACATCGACGCACTGGCACAAAGCATCGAACGCTGGTGGCAGACAAACGGCCGCGGCGACAAGCTGCTGCTGTCGTTCCACGGCATTCCGGAGCGTTACGCGGACGCCGGCGATCCGTATTTCCAGCAGTGTCATGCCACCGCGCGATGCCTGCGCGAACGACTGGGGCTGAGCGAAAGTCAGATGATCGTCAGCTTCCAGTCCCGCGTCGGCCGCGAACGCTGGCTGCAGCCCTACACCGATGCCAGCGTGCGCCAGCTCGCTGCGGATGGCGTGAAGAAGCTCGACGTCGCCTGCCCCGGTTTCGCCGTGGATTGCCTGGAGACCCTGGAGGAAATCGCCATGCAGAATCGCGATTTTTTCATCGCCGCCGGCGGCGAGACGCTGCGATACATCCCCGCGCTCAACGACAGTGCCGAACAGGTCGGCAGCCTTGCTTCACTGGTTCTGCGACATACCCAGGGCTGGCCGGAATTCGCCGCCGACTTTCAGGCAACATGAGCTCACCGATTGAACTAAGCATTGCGCTGCCGCACCTCACGCTGCGCGCACAACGGTGGGGCGATGACGCCGCCCCGCCACTGCTGGCCTTGCATGGCTGGCTGGACAACGCGGGCAGCTTCGCGCGGCTGGCACCCCTGCTTGCCGCACGCTTCCGGATGATCGCCCTGGAGCTGCCGGGCCATGGCCATTCCGATCATCTGGCCGCCGGTGTCAGTTATCGTTACCTCGACTACGTGCAGGCCGTGCTCGCCGCCGTCGATGTCATGCAGCTGGACCGCTATTCGCTGCTCGGCCATTCGCTGGGCGCGGGCATCGCCGCACTGGTCGCCGCCGCTACGCCCGAACGGATCGAAAGGTTGCTGCTGATCGAAGGGCTCGGCCCGCTCGGCGACGATGGTTCGCATACCTTGCAGCGCTTCCGGGACGCGTTCGCACCACGTGGCGACAACAGCAAACCGCTGCGGTTATTTCGCAGCATCGAGCAAGCCGCCAGCGCGCGCAGCATGGTCAGCGGCCTGCCGGCCGAACTGGCGCGGCCGATCGTCGAACGTGGCCTGATCGAAACCGAAGGCGGCTGGCGCTGGCGCAGCGACCCGCGACTGACCCACCCCAGCCCCGTACGTCTGGCCGATTCCCAGATCCACGCCCTGTTGCGTGGCATCGACGCGCCGACGGCATTGCTGCTGGCGCAACCGGCCACCTCGTATCTTCCCAGCGCACCGATGCTGGCGCGTGCCGCGTGCGTAGCGCATCTCACCGTGACGCACCTCGACGGCGGCCACCACCTTCATCTGGAACATCCGGGCGCCGTCGCCGCATGGATCGACGCGGCAACGTAACGCAGCGTCCGCACATGTAGCGGCACCGCCGTTCGGCTATCGTGCGTATCCCATCGCTTCGCCACGCCCCATGGATCAGCCAGCAGCCCTCCCCGCTCCGCGCCACCGCGCCGCACTCAACTTCATCTTCGTCACCGTCATGCTGGACATGTTGGCGTTCGGCATCATCATTCCGGTGCTGCCGCATCTGATCGTGCAACTGATCGGCGGCAGCATCTCCCGGGCTGCCGTATGGTCGGGCGCATTCGGCGCGCTGTTCATGCTGATGCAGTTCGTGTTTTCGCCGGTGCAGGGCGCGCTGTCGGATCGCTTCGGTCGACGCACGGTGATCCTGATCTCCAGCTTCGGCCTGGGCGTCGACTTCATCGTGATGGCGCTGGCACCGGTACTGTGGCTGCTGTTCATCGGTCGCGCGGTGTCCGGCATCTGTGCGGCCAGCTTCTCCACCGCGAACGCCTATATCGCCGACATCACACCGAAGGAAAAGCGCGCGGCCGCGTTCGGCACCCTGGGCGCGGCGTTTGGCATCGGCTTCATCATCGGCCCGGCGCTGGGCGGCTTTCTCGGACACCTGCATATCAGGCTGCCGTTCTGGGTCGCCGCGGCGTTGTCACTGATCAACTTCGCCTACGGCTACTTCGTGTTGCCGGAATCGCTACCGAAGGAAAGGCGTAGCCCGCGTTTCGACTGGCGTCATGCGAACCCGTTCGGGGCGGTCGTCCTGCTGCGCCGCTATCCGCAGGTGTTTGGACTGGCGACGGTATTTTTCCTGATCAACCTGGCGCAGTTCTCGCTGAACTCGACGTACGTTCTTTATACCGATTATCGGTACGGCTGGGGGCCACAGGCGGTGGGTTACACGCTGGGCCTGGTGGGCCTGTGCAGCGGCTTGGTGCAGGCCGTGCTGGTACGTAGACTGATGCCGAAACTGGGTGAGCAGCGCATGATCCTGGCCGGCCTCGTGCTGTGCATCGTCGGCTACGTGTTCTTCGGCTTCGCCTCGGCCGCGTGGATGTTCTTGCTGGGCATCCCGTTCCTGTCCCTGGGCGGACTGGCCGGACCACCGGCACAGGCGATGATGACCCATCAGGTCGACCCGCATGAACAGGGCCGCCTGCAGGGCGCGCTGACCAGCCTGGCGAGCCTTGCCGGCATTTTTGGCCCCGCCCTGTTCGCGAACCTGTTTGCGCTGTTCATCAGCGACCATGCGCCGGTGCAACACCTACCTGGTGCGGCCTTCGTGCTGGCCGCGCTACTGCTCTTTGCCGCCGCGCTGATCGCCATGTTGGTGATCCGTCACACACCTGCCGTGGCGCCATTGGCAACCGGAGACATCGTCCCCATGATGCCGTTCAACGAGCTTTCGTCCGAACCACTACAGCACGTTTCATTACCCCACGATCCACCGGAGCATTCCCCATGACACTTTCGATGTATCAGGCGTCGGTCCCCGTTTTTGTCCGCGCCCTCGGCAACCTTGCCGACGTGCTGAAAAAAGGCGAGGTACACGCAAAGTCCAAAAACGTCACCGATGAGACGCTGCTGCAGACGCGACTGATCCCCGACATGCTGCCACTGGTCAAGCAGGTGCAGATCGCGGCTGACATGGCCAGCCGTGGCGCCGCCCGCCTGGCCGGCGTTGAGCCGATGTCGTTCGAGGACAACGAAACCACGCTGGAGCAGATCTACTCCCGCATCGACCGTGCGATCGAATACATCAAGACGTTCAAGCCCGAGCAGATCGACGGTAGCGAGACCCGCACGATCGTCATGAAGACGCGTACCGGCGAGATGACGTTCGAAGGCCAGGCTTACCTGCTGGGCTTCGTCATCCCGAACTTGTTCTTCCATTGCGCGACCGCGTACAACATTCTGCGCGAGGCCGGCACCGAAATCGGCAAGACGGATTTCATCGGCCAGCCGTAATCAGCGGGCTCTCTGCGGGAGTGGTCGCAGCCGTGACTGCCCTCAAGGCGTCGCGACTGAAGTCGCTCCCACAGAACCCATGAACTGCCTGGAACCGTCACGCCAGCGCGATATCTGCGAAAATCCGCTGGCTTGTCTTCCGGATCCTGGCGAATGTTGCGACTGACCGACCTCAAATTGCCGCTGGATCACCCCGAGGATGCGCTGACCCGGGCGATCCTCAAGCGGCTGGATATCGAGGCGGCGTCGCTGACCAGCTACACCGTCGTCAAGCGCAGCTACGACGCGCGCAAGCGTGGCGCGATCCTGCTGATCTATGCGCTGGATATCGAAACCCCGCGTGAGGCCGAGTTGCTTCGGCGCTTCACCGATGACCAGCACATCCAGCCCACACCGGACACTGACTATCACTTTGTCACCCGCGCGCCTGCCGATCTGAAGCTGCGTCCGATCGTGATCGGCACCGGTCCGTGCGGATTGTTCGCCGGACTGCTGCTGGCGCAGATGGGTTTCCGCCCGATCATCCTGGATCGCGGCAAGGCCGTACGCGAACGCACCAAAGACACCTGGGATCTGTGGCGCAAGCGCAACCTGCATCCTGAATCCAACGTGCAATTCGGCGAGGGCGGCGCCGGCACGTTCTCCGACGGCAAGCTGTACAGCCAGATCCGCGATCCGCTGCACCACGGCCGCAAGGTGCTCGCCGAGTTCGTCAAGGCCGGCGCGCCGGAAGAAATCCTCTACGTCAGCAAGCCGCACATCGGCACGTTCCGGCTGGTGACGATGGTGGAGAACATGCGCGCCACGATCGAGTCGCTGGGCGGAGAAATCCGTTTCAGCCAACGCGTCGATGACCTGCAGATCGAGACCGACGCCAGCGGCCAGCGCCACGTGCGCGGCGTGACGCTGGCCAGCGGCGAGGAAATTCGCGCCGACCATGTGGTGCTGGCGGTCGGCCACAGTGCGCGCGACACCTTCGAGATGCTGCACGCGCGCGGCGTGTATCTGGAGGCCAAGCCATTCTCGATCGGTTTTCGCGTCGAGCACCCGCAGTCGATCATCGACCGCGCACGCTTCGGCCCACAGGCCGGTCATCCGCTGCTCGGCGCCGCCGACTACAAACTGGTGCACCATTGCAAGGGTAGCCACGTCGGCAACGGACGTTCCGTCTACAGTTTCTGCATGTGCCCAGGCGGCACGGTGGTGGCGGCCACCAGCGAGGTCGGCCGAGTGGTGACGAACGGCATGAGCCAGTACTCGCGCAATGAGCGCAACGCGAATGCGGCGATCGTGGTTGGCATCGAGCCATCCGATTTCGCGCCCTACGATGACAGCGGCAGTCCGCTGGCTGGTATCGCGTTGCAACGCGCCCTGGAAAGTCACGCGTACGTCCTTGGTGGCGAAAACTACAACGCGCCCGGCCAGCTGGTCGGCGACTTCATCGCGGCGCGCGCCTCGCAGGAATTCGGCGACGTGCAGCCCTCGTTCAAACCCGGCGTGACACTCGGCAGTCTCGACAGCGCCCTGCCCGACTACGCGATCGCCGCGATCCGCGAAGCGCTACCCGCGTTCGATCGCCAGATCCGGGGTTTCGCGTTGCACGACGCCGTACTCACCGGCGTGGAAACCCGCACTTCCTCGCCGGTGCGGATCAAGCGTGACGAACGCCTGCAAAGCCTCAATACCACCGGCCTCTATCCCGCCGGCGAGGGTGCTGGCTACGCCGGCGGCATCCTGTCCGCTGCAGTGGATGGCATCAAGGTTGCCGAAGCGGTAGCGCGGGACATCGCGACTCAGGGTTCATAGCGCAGGGCTTTCAACTCAAAAGTTGAAATGTCTCATTTCAACCTGTAAGGTGAATTGCATCAAATCAACCCATAGGTTGAATTATGCGCTCGACACCCATTCTCCTCCCCACCCAACTGGGCGACATCCTTCGCAGCGCACGCCTGAGCCGCGGACTCACCCAAACCGACATCGCCCGACAGCTGGGTATCAGTACACAGGCCGTCTCCAAGCTGGAGAATAACGCCGCCCGAGTCTCCTTTGACCGCATCCATCGGCTATGCCAGGTATTGGGACTTGAACTGCTGCTGCAGGAAAAATCCACGATGAATCTGCGCGACACGGGCGCGCCGGAATGGTAGCCACGCCGCGCTCACCGGCCCTGGGCATATGGATGAACGGTCTCTACGTCGGCACCTGGGAACGCCCCAAAGGGACCGCCGACCGGCTGACCTACGACGTCCGCTGGATCCAGTCCGACACAGGACGCCCGTTGTCGCTGTCGTTACCGTTCGGCCATGCCCACCGCGGCGATGGCGCGCAGACCTTGCGCGGCGACAAGGTCGCCGCGTATTTCGAGAACCTGATTCCGGACAACGAGCGCATCCTGCAGCGATTGCGTGATCGGTACGGCGCGCGCTCCACCACCCCGTTCGACCTGCTCGCCGCAATCGGCCGCGACTGCGTTGGTGCCATACAACTGCTACCGGCGGGTACGGAACCGGGCGACATCCGCCACATCGAGGCCACCTCGCTCAATGAAGCCGGCGTGGCGAATGTGTTGCGCAACACCACCCTGTCCCGACACCTGGGCGAAGCGCCCGACGACGACGCGTTTCGTCTGTCCATTGCCGGCGCGCAGGAAAAGACCGCGCTGCTTCGGCATCGCGGACGCTGGTGCATTCCGCACGGCGCCACGCCATCCACCCACATCTTCAAATTGCCACTGGGACTGGTGGGCAACGTGCAGGCCGACATGCGCATGTCGGTCGAACTGGAATGGCTGTGCATGGAGCTCGTGCGCGAATACGGCCTGCCTGTCGCCCATGTCGAAATCGGCCGTTTCGAGGATCAGAAGGCCCTGATCGTCGAACGCTTCGACCGCGTCCGGGCTCGCGATGGCCATTACTGGCTGCGCATTCCGCAGGAGGACTTCTGCCAAGTCACCGGGTTGCCGCCGAACCGCAAGTACGAAAGCGACGGCGGCCCCGGCATTCGCCGGATCATGGATATCCTGCGCGGCTCCGAAAACGCCGACGCGGATCGCGAGAACTTCTTCCGCACGCAATTGCTGTTCTGGATCATGGGCGCCACCGATGGCCACGCCAAGAACTTCAGCCTCGCCCTGCTGCCCGGGGGGCGTTACCGGCGCACGCCGCTGTACGACATCCTGTCCACCTCGCCAATCCATGGTCGCGGCGCGAAACGGATGGATCCCCACAAAGCCCGTCTGGCCATGGCGGTGGAAAGCGGCAATCGCCACTACCTGATCCACGACATCCATCGCTGGCACTGGGTTGGCATGGCTGAAAGCCTGGGGCTCGCCGACCGTGTCGCGGCGGTGATCGAGGATCTCATCGAACGTACCCCGCGCGCACTCGATGCCTTGGCGAAGCGCTTGCCGGAGGATTTCCCCACGGAGCTGTTCGACACGGTGGTGAATGGCATGACGGCCGCCGTCAAACGACTGGCAAGAGAACCGGATCGCCGCTCAGTCGCGTCGGTCAGGAAGCGTTGAGCTGATCCGCGCCCACGCCACGTCCCAGCCGATCCGTTCCTGTTCCAGCCGCACGCGCACGCCCCAGCGGTCACTGCGCAGGTCGCGGTACAACGCCTGCTCGGCGGCATCCAGATGCTCGATGGCGTCGGCGCGGTGAGGCTGCGGTTCGGTCACCCACAAAGCGCTATGCACCAGAAGCGTTGCCTCGTCCATCAGCAGTGACCGCACCTGCGGCAGGTGGCCGCGCAGGCGACCGAGGATGGCCAGACCGTGGGTGTCCAGGTCACCCCAGTAATGCACCGCATTGGCGGCACGCAGCCATGGCAGTTCGTGCAGGCGATCCACTGCGTAGCCACGCGCCATCAACACCACGGCACCCGGCAGGTCGTCGAAGGCCAGGCCGGTCTGCTTGTTCTCGACGATGAAGACGCGGCGCACCGGCAGGTTCAGCGCGACCAACTCATCGAACGGCGCATGGATGTCGCCCAGACCGCCCACGCGGGCGCGCAAGGCGGGATCGAGCACACGCAGGCGCAGCCGGTCGGGTTCGCGGCGCAGGCCGCTGGCCTTCCAGAAATCCGTATCGCGCGGCATATCGGCCAACGTGCGCAGCCAGTCGCCAAGCAGGCCGGTGCGGGTTTCCAGCCACTTGCTGTCCAGCCCGGCCACCGGCAGTTGGCGGGCAAACAGGTTCGACACGGGATGCATCTGCAGCCACATCAGCATGTCGCCGAGGCGGGTGAATTCGGTGTCATCCGTATCAGCCAGCAACGCGTATTGACGGCGCAAGCCTGCGGCCAGCGCCGGCCAGCGTTGCACCCACCTGTCGAACCGTGCGCGGGCTCGGTGCCAGCGCACGGTTTCACCGAGCAGGTCGGCCAGCGCACCTGCGTCGGGCACCGACAGGGCTTCGGGCACGGCCTGACGGCCGAGTAGCGGCCAGCGCCGTTCGGCCCAGCTCACCTCGCCGCCGCGCCAGTCCTTCCACGCGGATCGCCATGTCTCGAACGCCGCCCAGTGCGCACTGGCCTGACGTTCGCTCGGTGCCGCCAGCGATATGCGCAACGGCCATTCGCCGCTACCCTCCAACAAGTCGCCAGCCTGGCGCTGCCAGTGGCCGCGCAGCAGTGCGACGGCCTGCTCAGGGCTGCGCATCGTCGCCCTCGCGCGCGGCGCGCGGCAGGTCGAGACGCTGGCTGGCGGCGTCGTACTCGATCATCAGCACACCCGAATCGTGGCGGCCGTTGATCTCGACGAAACACGCGCCGCCGATGAACGGCTCCAGCGTCATCACCGACTTCAGCGGCGTGGCCACGATCATCTGGAAACCGAAATTCTCGAAGATGCGCATGGCCATCGCGGTGAACTCGTTGTCGGCCTTGTCGAACGCCTCGTCCAGCACCACCGCCGCGTACTGTGGCACGCCACCGTCCTCGTCGCCGAGCTGGTAGCGCAGCGCGGCGGCCAGACAGGTGGTGGCCAGTTTCTGGCGCTGGCCGCCGGACTTGCCAGCACCGCTGCGGTAGACCTCCAGCTGACGGCCAGTAGCGGCATCGCGCTCCTCGCCAATGAACTCCACGTGCAAGCGCACGTCCAGCACCTGTTCGCGCCAGCGCTTATGCTCGGGATCGGCCGAGGCCAGCCGCGCGACCAGCTTGCGCAGGCCCTCGAACTGCGCTTCGGCGCGCTCGTGGTCGTCGGTTTTCTGGTTGCCCAGCACGCCGGCCAGCTGCTGGCGGAACTCGATCACCTCCGGTAGGCGGCGATCCTCCGGCTTGATCTGCAAAATGCTGCCACGATTGAACGGCACGTTCTCCAGGCTGGCGTTGACGTCTTCCATGCGTGCGCGGATCGCCTTGTGCGCCTGCGCGATGTACTGCTGCAAGGCGACCAGGTTCTGCCCGCTCTGCGTGCGCAGCATCTCGAAGAAGCGCGCCTCGTGCGCGGGCAGGCCATCGCGTTCGAGCCGTTCCAGCCGGGCGAAGAAATCCGCCGCGCTTTCCAGATTGGCCTGCACGTCGCCAGCGTCCTGCGCCCAGCGGCGGCGGAAGGTTTCGAAGCAGGTGACGATGCGATGGGTCTGCTCGCCGGCTTCCGTTTCCAGCGCGCCGATACCTTGGTTGAGGACACGCTCCATCGCCAGCGTGCGCTCGGCCAGATTGCCCAGCGTGAACGGCGTGCCCGCCTCGCAGCGCGCTGTCAGGCCTTGCTGCTGCAATGGAGTCAACGGCAAGGCCGCCACGTCTTCGGCACAGCGTGCGCGATCCTTGTCCAGCCGCCCGCGCTCACGCTGGTGGCCGTCGCGTTCGACGCGTACCTCGTTCAAAAGACGCTGTGCGGTGGCAACCTGCTTGCCCTTGGTCTCGATGCGTTCGCCCAATTCGCGCAAGGCCACGTCGCCTTCGCGCAATTCCTTCAGGGTGGCCTCGATCGCATCCAGCCGCGTCAGCAAGAGCGCAACGTCGATGTCGCTCCAGCGTAGATTGGCCAGCGACTGCGCCGCGGCAGCATGGCTGATCTGCCGCGTACGCTCGATCTTGACCGCCACGATCGCGTGGTCGGCCTCGGCGATCTGCTGCGCCAGCGCGCCGGCCTCGTCCTTGTACAGCGCCAGCTTGGCACGGCTGTCGAAACCCAGCACCCATTGGCGGCGGTCGTCGACGGCGTGGCGGTCGTCCTTCTCGTGCCGACTGCGGCCGTGTTTGACCTGGCCTTGCATGGTTATCGCGCGTTCGCTCTGGCGCAGCGCCTGCACGCTATCCACGCAGGCGTAGTCGTAGCGGCGCAGCAGTTCGGCGTGCAGCCATTCCTGATGCGCGTGCGGTGCCAATTCCAATTTGTGCAGCAGCGAGCGCGGCGGCGGCGCGGACACGTTCAACACATCGGCGGCGCCGATGCGGTGGTATACCAGCTTGCCGCCGAGATGGGTGGCATCGACCCACGCGGCGACCTTGGCGTAATGCCGTTCGTCCACCAGCAGCGACAGCGCGAAGCCGTGCAGCAGGCGCTCGATCGCGCCGCTCCACGCCTGTTCGTCCACGCGCACCTGGATCAGCTCGCCGGCGAACGGCAGCGCGGTCTCGGCGAGATCCACTGCGGCGCACAGGCGGCGGCGCAGCGCCTGCAAGTACGCGGGGATGTTCGACGGATGCGCTTCCAGCGCCGCGATCTCGGCACGGGCGTTGGTGAAAGCCATCTCAGCCTGCTTTTTCTGCAGGCCCAGTTCCAGCATGCGCTGGTCAGCGCTGGCGGAAGCATCCTGGCCGGCATCGAGCAGGCTGCGCGCCTGTGCGAGTTGTTCGGCAAAACCCTGCGGGTTGCCGGCAAGCGGCCAGCCCAGCGTGCGGCACGCTGTCTCGGCGCCACCGCGACGACGCAGGCAATCATCGCGATCACGGCCCTTGTCGACGCGCTCGCGTTCCAGTTGCTCGATCCGGTCGCCGCCCTGTTCGCGATGGCGCGCCTGCAGCTCGCCAAGTTCGCGCTGATGCTGTTCCCATGTTTGCTGACGGCGGCCTTCCTCGCCTTCGAGGCCGCGATCGAGCGTGTCCAGCTCACCCAGCCGCGCGTCGAGCAGGCGCAGCCGCTGGCGCTCGCGGTAGCCGTCCACGCCTGCCAGCAGTTCGTCCAACTCGCTGCGCTCGCGTCGTACGGCCATCAGCCGTTCATGCGCTGCACGGGCCGGCCGCAAGGTCTCGATCTGCTCGCGCGCGGTGACCACTGCCTTGTGCGCCTCGTCCAGTTCGGCGAATTCGGCCACCAGACGGTCGGCCACGGCGAAGGTTTCTGGACGCTCCAGCATGAAGTCGCGCAGGAAGTGGTTGAGGTCGCCCAGGTTCTTCGCCGACTGGGTCTTGTGCAACAGCCTCAGTGCGGTGTCGTTGCCGATGCCGAGCAGGCGGCGGAAGCGCTCGGCGTAGGCGTTGAAACTGTCGTGATGGTGCACGTCGGCGAGGCGTTGCTTGAGCCGGCGCAGGTCCAGGTCGAAACCTTCCAGCTCCGTGGCCAGGTCGAACGGCCGCTCGGCAACGATGAAATGCTTCTGCACGTCGGCCGCGGTGGAGCTGTTGCCGCGGATCCACAGCAGCCGCACCAAAGTCACGCAGCGACCCAGCGCGTTGCGGTATTCCAGCGCCAGCGCCGACCAGACCGGGCCGCGGCGCAGGTACTGGGTGGCGACCTCACCCGAATCCTCGTCGTGCTGGTCGGCCCAGGCGCCACGCACGTAGGACACCAGCGAGCGGTCGCGCCCGCTGCGCTCGGCTTCGCGCGCAGCGGCGTTGAAGTCGACCAGTGCAGGCGGCACCAGCAGCGCCGACATCGCATCGAGCAGGGTCGACTTGCCCGAGCCGGAACGGCCCACGAACAGGAAGCCGCGCTCGGCGATCGGCACCTCATGCAGGCCGGAGAAAGTACCCCAGTTGAGCACTTGCAGGCGGCGCATGCGGAACTGTTCCTCGCGCGGCGTGGGCAGGTCGGAAAGAAACAGGGCGGGCGCGCCATCGGACTTTTTCATCACTCATCCTCCTCGCTATCCATGTCCGCCCCGCCACGCTGACCGGCCAGATGCTCGCGGTAGACCGCGCCCAGCGCCTGCACGTCTTCGGCGGAGAACAGCAGCTTCAGCGTGGGCGATACCTCATGGCGGCCCTCGCTGCCGCGGATCGGCTGCAGCACGTTGTTCTTTTTCATCTTCTCGATGGCGGCGTTGAGCTTCTTGGTGAAACCGGCGCGGTCGGTGCCCTGCGGCGGTTCGTAGACGGCCAGTTGTGCATGCAGTTCGTCCACCTCCACCACCGCGCGCTGACCTTGCGCCTCGGCCTCGGCCAGGCGCTGGCGCAGGGTCAGCAGCAGCACTGAATCGATGAAGGTGAGCGGGCTGGAGCGCAACAGGGTGGGCGTTTCCAGCTCGCCGGTGTCGGCCTGGCGCACGAAGGCCACGCGCAGGTCGCGATCGAGCACCAGTTCCAGAAACAGCTCGCACAGGCGCGCGCGAATGGCCGTTTCCTCGCGCAGCAGCACCGGCCACAGCAAGGCATGGCGTTCGGCGTCCACGCTGGGGCCAGCCAGCAACTGGCACAGCACGCGGCGCGCCTCGAACGGCAGGCTGCCTCTGTCGCCGGGGAACAGGCCGGCGTCGCCCACGCTGTCCGGCGACGGGTTTTCCGGAATCGGCTCGGCCATGTCCTCAGACCAGTTCATCGCGTTTTTCCTTGACGAAGTACAGCAGGGGAATGCGTGCGTGGCGCTCGTGGCCATCCTCGCCGCGCCAGCTCACCGATTCGTGGCGGTTGGGCACCAGCAGGCCATGGCGGCTGCCCAGCGCGACGTAGCCGACCACGCTGCCCAGGCCCTGCTCGGCCGGATAGTGCTCGAGCACGGCGCCGACGGAACACTGCACATGCTCGGCGAGCAGCGCGCGCACGCGCTGCTTCAGCGTGCGGAAGTCGATCTCCGACTGCGCCACCAGCTCGCCCACGCTGTCCAGTGTGATTGCCGCACCCTCGGCGCGCACGATGCTGCCGTCGACCTGGCTGCTGCGCGGATCGTTGAGCCGCCAGCGCGACAACGAGTGGAGCCGCGCGCTGCTCAGGGTCAGCGTGTAGTCGATGGCTTCGTTGCTGCGCACCTGGTCGCGCAGCTTCAGCGCCTCGGCCTGGGTCTGCTTGAGCAACTGGTGCAGGCGCCGCTGCTCCAGGTAGGCGCGGCTCTGCACGAAGCCTTTCAGGCTGCGCGCGAAATGCTGCAGCACGTCGTGGACGTGGCCACCGCGGTCGAGCAGGGTGCGGGTGAGGTGCAGCAGGAAACTGCGTTCGCGTCGCTCCAGCTGACGCGCGAACGGGCGGCCGGTGACCGCGTCCACCGCTGCTTCCAGCTGGCTGCTCTGCTCGGCGTCGGTGAGCAGCCGCCAGAACGCATCGAAGCTGCGGCCCGATTCGCTTTCGGCAATCACGTCGACACCGGCGAACAGCGCCTCCAGCATCTCGCCGCGCTGGCGCTCGTCGTCGATGATGCGCTCGCGGAAGTCGCGGTCGAGCTGCTGGAAGTCGTCGCGCACGTGGCGGAAATCCTCGGCCAGCTCGTCGGCCAGCGCGATGATCTCGCGCGAGCGTTCCAGCGCGCGGGCGTTGTCCAGCACGTCCACGCGGCCCTCGCTGACCGCGGCGATCTGCGCGTCAATGCGCTCGCGTTCGGCCAGCAGTTCGGCCAGCCGGCTGTGCGGATCGCCGTCGGTCTGCCGGGCCAATTGCACCAGCTGCTGAATCACCAGCGCGAGCCGGCTTTCGGTGGCCACGCTGCGGCTGGCGTCGAGGCTGCCGAGAAAACGCAACGCGCCAATCGCCTGTGTCGACAGCTCGTACAGCTCCTCGTTGGCACCCTCCGGAAAGCGCCGTTCCAGCCAGCCCGCGCCCAGCCACTCGGCCACGTAGGCCTGCGCGGTGCGCGGCACGGCGTGGCCATGCGCGCGCAATTCCTCCAGCTCGCGTGCCAGCCGCTCGTGCAGCAGCGAGGCCGGCAGTTGGCGTTCACTCTCGAGCAGCAAGGCCTGCAGCAGCGCGGCGGTCAGTGGCGCGTTGTCGGCCGCCAGCAGTTTCCAGGTCGGCTGCTGGCGCAGGCGCTGCCAGGTGGCGATGCGCGCGCGCGTCTTCATCGCGGCACCGGATGGCACGAAGTGACCCGGCCCGAAACAGGCGCTATCCGATGGGTTGGTCGATGATGTGGCATGCACCTACTCGTGCGGCAGTACGAATCTGGCGTCCGGGCAATGATTGCGCCCGGGTGGCCGCCCAGTGTAGTCGGCGGCATCTCATCCGTTGAGATTTTCATCATCTAACGCCAGCCAGGCGTCTTGAAGCTGCCCACGCCACCCCAATCTCCGGCTTGTTCCCCCTTGGCAGATATCCCATGACCTCTCCCGCCTCCGTCCGCATCGACTTCGTCTCCGACGTTTCCTGCCCGTGGTGCGCGATCGGGTTGGCTTCGCTGCAACAGGCTCTGGCGAAGCTGGATGGCGAAGTCGCCGCGGAGATCCATTTCCAGCCGTTCGAGCTGAATCCGCAGATGGCCGCCGAAGGCGAGGATTCCACCGAACACCTGGTGCGCAAGTACGGCAGCTCGGCCGAACAGATCGATGCGAATCGGGAGGCGATCCGCGCGCGTGGAGCGGCACTGGGTTTCACTTTCAACATGGATCGGCGCAGCCGCGTCTACAACACGTTCGACGCGCACCGGCTGCTGCACTGGGCCGAGCTGGAAGGGCGGCACATCGCGCTGAAGCAGATCCTGCTGCGCGCGTATTTCACTGATGGCGAAGACGTGAGCGCGCACGAGACGCTGGTGCGGCTGGCCGTCGAAGCGGGACTGGATGCAGGGCGGGCGCGGCAGATGCTTGCTGGTGACGAATTTGCCGACGAGGTGCGCGCGCAGGAGCAGTTCTTCATGTCGCGCGGCATCCACTCGGTGCCGGCGACGATCATCAACGGTCAGCACCTGATTTCCGGCGGACAGCCCCCCGAGGCGTTCGAGCAGGCGTTGCGGCAGACCACCGCGGCACTTCCACGCTGACCGTCACGCCAGCTCACTCAGTGTCGAGGTGAGCGTCCAGCCAATGGGCGATCGGTGACGGATGGCCCAGCAGATAGCCTTGCCCCAGCTCGCAACCCATCGCCATCAGTGCGTTGCGCTGTAGCTGCGTTTCGATGCCTTCGGCGATCACCTGGATGTTCAAGGCGCGCGCCAGCGCGAGAATGGCGGCCACCACGGTCGTGCTGTTGGTGTTGCGACCCTTGTCCAGCTCCTCCACGAACGCACGGTCGATTTTCAGCATGCGCAACGGCAGCGAATGCAGATAGCTGAGCGACGAATAGCCGGTGCCGAAATCATCGAGCGCTGCGCCTACTCCGACCAGGCGGAGCCGTTCGAGGGTAGCGCGCACACGCTCGGGATTGTCGAGCAGCGCACCCTCGGTGACTTCCGCGACCAGGCGGGAGGCGGGCAAGCCGGTAGCTTCGAGCAAGCGGATCAGGCGCGTATCGAAATCCGCATGGCGCAGGTGCAGTGCTGACACGTTGAACGTCATGAACGTGTCGTCCGGACCATGCCGTGCGAGCAGGTTGCAGCTGATCTCGAAGATGCGCCAGTCAATTGCCTCGATCAGCCCGCTGTCCTCGGCAATCTTGATGAAGTCCGCCGGCTTGAGCAGGCCACGATGAGGGTGGTTCCAGCGAATCAGCGCCTCATAGCCCACCACCTGACCATCATCGAGCCGGCAGATCGGCTGGAAGTAAGGCTCGAACTGATCGTTCTGCAACGCCTGGCGAAGCTCCACTTCGAGCGCCAGCACGTCGACCACATTCTTCGCCAGCGTTTCATCGAACAGTTCGAAGCGCTTGCGGCCGAGGTCCTTGGCCCGATACAGCGCAATGTCGGCATCGCGCAGCACTTCGTCGGCCGTCTGGTAGTGACTGTCCCCGATGGCGATGCCCACGCTGGCGGTCGGTTGCAGCTCTTTGCCGGCTACCAGCATCGGCGCGCCGAGCGCATCCAGCACGCGCTGCGCCACAGCCATGACGTCGGCCGGCATCTGCACGTCCTCCAGCAGGATCGCGAACTCGTCACCGGCCAGTCGCGCCACCAGGTCGGGATGGCGCACGCAGCTCGCCAGGCGGGTGGCAACCTCCTTCAGCACCTCGTCGCCAGCCAGGTGCCCGAGGCTGTCATTGATGATCTTGAAGCGATCGACATCCAAGTACAGCAGCGCACAGCGCCGGTGCGGTTCATGCCTGATGGCGGAAAGCACGCGATCGATGCGGTCGCGCAGGAAGCCGCGGTTCGGCAGCCCGGTCAGCGAATCATGCATGACCTGATGCTTGAGCTGATCCTGGATGCGTTCGCGCTCGCTGATTTCCTTGCGCAAAGCTTGTGTGCGCTCCTCCACCCGGTGCTCGAGCTGTTCATAAGCGCGTTGCAGCGACTCGGCGGAGCGTCGTCGGGTAAGGCTGTTCGCGATCTGCGAAGCGACGAAACTGAGCAGCTCCTGATCGGCCAGGCCGTAGACGACCGAAGGGCTGTAACTCTGCACGGTGACCAGCCCGATCGTCTCGTCGCCGACGATCAGGGGCACGCCCAGCCAGCACATCGCGGGCGCGCCCGAGCGTCCCTTCGCGATCTCACCCTGGCGCACGAGTTCCTCGATGTCCGCGTTGTCGGCGCGCACTGGCATGCCACGGCGTAGCACGTATTCGCTCAGGCCACGCCCCAACGGGCGCACGGCCGGCGGCAATTTGACCTCGTCCACGGAATACGGAAACGTCAACTGCTGACGGTCATCGGAGAGCAGCGCAATGAAGAAGTTTTCCGCGTTCAGCAGCTCGCCGACTACCGCGTGTACGCGCCGGTAGAATTCGTCCTGATCGATATCCGCCGTGGCCAGCTGGGCGATCTGGAACAGGGCGCCTTGCAGATGCTCGGCACGCTTGCGCTCAATGATCTCCAGTTGCAGTCCGCGATTTGCTTCGGCCAGTTGCAGCGTGCGCAGGCGCACGCGCTTTTCCAGATCCTCCTTGGTCTGCTTGCGCTCCAGTGCGGTGAGGATGTGACTGCCGACGAATTCAAGCAGCGCCAGGTCCTCGTCTGAGTAGCCGATGTTCTGCTGGTAGCTCTGCACCACCAGCGCGCCACCGGGCTGACCATCGCGCAGCATCGGCACTCCGAGCCAGTCGAAGCTGTCCGAGCCGATCAGCGCAATCGGCCCTGCCACCTGGCTGCGCAGTTCCTCGGTACTGCCCATGCGTGCCTTGCCGTCGCTGATCACATACCAGGTCAGCGTGTGCTCGATCGCGCTCATCGGCAGATCCTGGCCGTCGCCGGGCGAAGTCGGGTCCTCGACATCGACGAAATACAGGAAGCGGATCGTATCCAGATCGGCGTTGCGCGTGACGATGAAAAAATTTTCCGCGTACATCAACGTGCTGACAATCGCGTGTATGCCGCGCAGCATGTCCGGCATGTCGCGCTCGGAACCGGCCAGGTCGGAGATCGCGAACAGAGCGCGCTGCAGCGCTTCGGAACGCTCCAGCTGCTGATGCGAATGCTGCAGCTTGAACCACTCCAGCGCCCGACGCAGATGCTGACCGGCGAGTTGCAGCGCGGCCTCCAGCTGCTCGAGAAAATCCCCGGCATCGTGCCCCGGCTGCAGGCTCAACAATAGCAACGCTGATTCGGGCTGCTGGCACAGACGAATCGCGACACGGCACCGATCCAGATGCCAGTGCGGCACGTCCGACTTGCTGGCATCGCGCAACCACGACCAATCGGCCGGATCGATCCGCGTCGGCGGAACGCTGCTATGCGTTGCCGGCTGCTCCAGACCCCACAGCACGCAGGCGGCATGGCAGCCTGGCCTGGCCTGCACCAGGCCAGCGATCACCGCCGCCACTTCGTGTGGCGTGTGGTCTGCCGTCAGGTGCGCCAGCCATGTAAGCTGCAACGAGCCGTCGAACAATGTCGACTCAACAGCATCCGCGTGCTTCATCGATAGAGCTCCCCCAAGCCCGGCCCGGCCAGCATCCGGCATCAGCATACCCCCTCAAAGCGCGCGACAGCGCGGGCAACCGCCAACAGGAACCTGTCGGACACGCAATACCAATAAACTGCCTCTCTTGCATCCAACCTCTTGCACTCCGGCACGTCGCCGCCAGCGCCGGCGCTCCCCGGTGGCTGATGGTATTCGTGCCCATGTTTCATGCATAACCCGCGCCACAGGTTCCTTCCAGCATGCTCGCCGACACCACCAAAGACGCCATACGCGCCGCTTATGCACGCCTGAAAGACGGCTTGCCGGGCTTTCGCGCGCGCGCGTCGCAGGGAAGGATGATTGCCGAGGTGGCCAGGGCACTGGGCAGGACCGGCGGAGTGGCCGTGATCGAGGCCCCGACCGGCACCGGCAAGTCGATGGCCTATCTGATTGCCGGCGTGGAAGTGGCGCGCTTCCAGAAGAAGAAGCTGCTGATCGCCACGGCCACCGTGGCGCTGCAGGAACAGTTGGTGCAACGGGACATCCCGCTGTATCTGAAACTCAACGGCATCGAGGCCAAGGTGGCCCTGGCGAAGGGCCGCGGTCGTTATCTGTGCCCGCGCAACCTGCGCATGGCGGCGAACAGCCTCAACGATTCCGGGCAGATGGGGCTGGCTGGCTTCGATGCGGATCTCGCGCTGTGGCTGAAGCCGCCCCAGCCGCGCGACAAGCAGGCGCTCGGCAAATTGAGCGCCGCGTTCGACAACGGCGAGTGGAATGGCGACATGGACAGCGCGCCTGAGGCCGTCAGCGACCTGCTGCGTCCGATGGTGACCACCAGCGCCGGTGGCTGCACCGGGCGCAAGTGCGGCCAGTTCATGATCTGCCCGTTCTTCGCTGCACGCCGCGCGGTGGACGATGCGGAAATCATCGTGGCTAACCAGGATCTGGTGCTGGCCGATCTCACCATGCCAGGTGAGGACGAAGGCTGGGGCGGCGTGATCCTTCCGCGGCCGGACGAAACGCTATACATCTTCGACGAAGGCCATCACGTGCCGGGCAAGGCAATCGATCGCGGGGCCGCCGAGGTGTACATGAGCGTCACGGTGCGCCAGCTGAGCCGGCTCGGACGGCAGGTGCATGCCGCGTATTCGCTCACCGACAAGCAGACCCTGGGCAAGCTGTCGCTGGATGCCGGCGAATCGAAACTGCAGGAACTCAGCAATGCGCTGGAAGAACTGGAAAAGGACATCCGCCTGGGCTGGTTGCCCGATCCGGCCGAGGCCGAGCCGATGTATCGCGGTTCGCTCGGTCAATTGCCGGAGCCCTGGGTGGAACACGCGCGCATGCTCAGCCAGTGCACCGGCGAAGTGCAGCGCTGGCTCACCGCCGTTCGCCGCGCCGTGGTCGAGATGACTGACGGTGGTCCGACCCAGGAAGCGCTGTCGCGCGAACTGGGTATCGCGCTCGAACGCATCGGCAAGCAGGCGAGCACCTGGCGTGCCTGGTCGAGCGATGATGCCGATGACGCGCCGCCGCTGGCACGCTGGGTCACGTTGGGCGGCGATCAGCAGCTGGTTTGTCACGCCTCGGCGGTTTCCGCCGGCGGCCTGCTGCGCAGCGTACTGTGGGGCAATGCCAGTGGCGTCGTCATGACCTCGGCAACGCTGAGCGCGGGCGGCAACTTCCGCGGTTTCGCCGACGCCGTCGGGCTACCCGATGATGCGGTGACACTGAGCCTGCCCTCGCCCTTCGACCTCGCCGTGCAGGCACGCCTGGAAGTGCCGGCGATGCGCACGCTGCCTGACGCACGCGAGGCGCATGCCGAGGAAATCAGCGAGTGGCTGGCCGACAACCTCGACTGGGACGCCGGCAACCTGGTGCTGTTCACTTCGCGCGCGAAGCTCGACCGCGTGCTGCAGAAACTGCCCATCGCGCAGGTGCGCAAGGTGCGCGCGCAAGGCTCGCTGGGCAAATCGCAGCTGGTCGCCGAACACATCGCCGACATCGAAGCCGGCAAGGGCAGCACGCTGTTTGGCCTCGCTTCATTCGGCGAAGGCCTCGACCTGCCCGGCAAGCTTTGCGAGACGGTGGTGATCACCCAACTACCGTTCGCCGTGCCCACCGATCCGGTCGGCGCGACGTACGCCGAATGGCTGGAATCGCGCGGACGCAATCCGTTCATCGAGGTAAGCGTGCCCGAAGCCACGCGACTTCTGACGCAATATTGCGGCCGGTTGATCCGTAACGAAACCGACCGCGGCCGCATCGTGCTGCTCGACCGCCGCGTGGTGACCAAACGCTATGGCAGCGGCATGCTGAAGGCCTTGCCACCGTTTCAACGCGTCATCGAGAGAACCGCATGATGCCAAGCCAGAACTTATCCGCATGAACTCGTCCATCATCCGCGCACAGGACTGCCCGCCACAACCGTGGAAGAATGGCCTCGGCACCACGCGTGAAATAGCCGTCCATTCGTCCGGCGCCGGCGGCGACGATTTCCTGTGGCGCGTGAGCATTGCCGAGGTCGACAGCGCTGCACCGTTCTCCTCGTTCCCGGGCATCGACCGGTATATCGCGCTGCTCGACGGCGCCGGCTTCACGATGACATTGGACGACGACCGCAACCATGCGTTGACCACACCGTTCGCCCCGTTCGCTTTTGCCGGCGAAGCCAAAGTGGCCGTGACGCTCGCCGATGGCCCGACCCGCGACTTCAATCTGATGGTGCGCAGGGCGCAGGCTCGCGGCGAAGTGAAAGTGTGGCACCAGCCGGGAGCCTATCCGCTCGATCCGACAATCGTCCTCGTCTATGCCGCCCGTGGCGAAATCGAGACCGACGCTGGCATGCTGCGCGCCGGCGATGCATGGCTGGCACGTGGGGCCGCGGCTGGTCACATCACGTTGCGGAACGGGGCGCTGGCGTTCGCCATCCACATTCAGCGCAAGGCCTGACGGACGTCTATACTCGCGGCACCGCCGTGATGAGGTGACCTGCCATGCTGATCCTGATTCTAGGCCTGCTGATTTTTCTTGGCGCGCACTCGCTGCGCATCTTCGCGAATGGTTGGCGCGAACGACAGATCGCGCGACTCGGGGCGAAACGCTGGAAGGGTTTGTTCGCGCTGGTTTCGGTGATCGGATTCGTGTTGATTTGCTGGGGCTTCGGGTTGGCGCGTCAGCAGCCGGTATTGCTGTACGTGCCGCCGCTGTGGCTGCGTCATCTCAATGCGCTGTTCACGCTGATCGCTTTCGTGCTTTTTTTCGCGGCGCGCGTGCCGGGCAATCATATCAAGGCGAAGCTCGGCCACCCGCAGGTACTGGCGGTCAAGGTATGGGCGTTCGGTCACCTGCTCGCCACCGGCATGTTGCATGACGTAGTGTTGTTTGGTGCGTTCCTGCTGTGGGCGATCGTGCTGTTCGCCGTGTCACGTCGGCGCGACCGGTTGGCCGGCACCACGTATCCGGTGGGTACGGTCAGGGGTGACGCGTTGACTGTGCTGATCGGCCTGGTGGCCTGGGTTATCTTCGCGTGCTGGCTGCACCTTTGGCTGATTGGCGTGAGTCCGATGAGCTGAAAACCTGAACCGGCTTTGCGGGGGTGGCGGAGGTCATCTACGCACACGCTGCGGCCTGCGCTAGAGTCCGCCTATTCCACCCCCTGCGAGGTCATCCCATGGCCGGTTTCCTGCTCTGGTTGTTGCTGCTGGTGTTCTGCTGGCCGCTCGCGCTGCTGGCGCTGGTGCTGTATCCGATCGTATGGCTGCTGTTGCTGCCGCTGCGCCTGGTCGGGATTACGGTGGGCGCGGTATTCGCGTTCCTCGGTGCGCTGCTGATGTTGCCGGCGCGGGTGCTGCGCGGCCGACCGGTCTGAAAGGCGCCGGCCACGGGGGAAAACCGGACGCACCGTCGTGCGAGCGCAATCGCGAGCCGATCCTCGCGGTGCTGCACGATTATCTTGTCGGCGATCAACGCGTGCTGGAGATCGGCAGCGGCACCGGCCAGCATGCCGTGCATTTCGCCGCCGCATTGCCTCAGCTGATCTGGCAGACCTCCGATCGTGAAGAAAATCTGCCGGGCATCCGCGCGTGTCTGGACGATGCCGCGCTGCCGAACACGCCCGCACCGCTGGTGCTCGATGTCGCTGGCACATGGCCGGACGCCACGTTTGACGCGGTGTTCAGCGCCAATACGCTGCACATCATGGCGTGGCCCGAGGTGCAGCGCCTGTTCGCCCAGCTGCCGGGCGTCACCCGTTCGGATGCCATGCTGATCATCTACGGCCCGTTCAACTACCAGGGCCATTACAGCAGTGACAGCAATGCCGCCTTCGATCAGTGGCTACAGGCCCGCGGCGCGCACATGGCGATCCGCGATGCGGAGGCGGTGGACGTCCTGGCGGCCAATGCCGGCTTCGCCCTGGTCGACGATATCGAGATGCCCGCGAACAATCGCTGCCGTGTCTGGCGACGCATCCCCAGCTGATCAACGCAGCCCTGCAGAAACCCGCCGAACCGGGTACAAAGGCGACATGAAGTCGATCGACACGCTGACGCCCTGCCCCTGCGGCAATCCTGCCGGTTACACCCAATGCTGTGGACCCTTGCACGACGGCATCGCGGCAACGTCCGCCGAACAGCTGATGCGCGCACGCTACAGCGCCTACGTGCTGAAGCGAGAAGACTACCTGCTGGCAAGCTGGCATGCCGATACACGCCCAGCTTCACTGCGGCTGGCCGCGCAACTTCCAGCACCCACCTGGCTGGGGCTGGAAATCCGTCAGCATCAGAAGCTCGACGCTGATCATGCGACCGTGGAGTTTGTCGCCCGCTATCGCCTCGGCGGTGGTCGTGCGCAACGGCAGCACGAGACCAGCCGCTTCGTGCGCGAACACGACCACTGGTACTACGTTGACGGCGAACTCAAGGGCTGAGCGCAACCACGGTGGGAGCGATCAGAATCCCTGCACTCCCGCCGCGTGCAATCGCGCAGCCTGCGCGCGCAACTCGGGGTGAGAAAAAAACTCCGCCAAACGAACTCCACGGACAGGGCCGATGCCGTTGATCGCCGTCCAGTCACTTGAACCTCGTGCGCTGAGCGTGGCCCAGTCCGGTAACTCTGCACTGCCAGTGACTGGCATGCCCAATGCCCGCAGCCAGCGGGCAAACGGACGCTGGCGTGCGCCGGCAAACGTCTGCGCCAGTGCGCTTGCGCGCGCTGATCCGAACCCCGGCGTAGCAGCAAGCTGTGCCGGCGTCAGGTTCATCCAGTCAAGCAGATCGTGAATCAAGCCGGCGTCGATCAACGCCTGCCAGGTACCTGCACCGAGGCCATCGAGCTGCAAGCCCTGCTTGCCGCCCAGCCATAGCAGCCGCGCACGGAATTGTTGTTCGCAGCCAGGCAGCGCCTGCCAGCAGCTCAAGGGATCATGCGTTTGCGCGTCCGGCGGCGTCACCGTCGCCCGTTGTTTTGTGCGCCATGCCACCGACTGCAACCGCGGTATGGTCAGCCCGGCAAGAACCACTTCAACCTGGTCGCCGGGGCGGATATCCAGCTTTCGCCAGCGCGCAACCGAACCGACGCTAACCCGTTGCACGCTGTGATCGTCCAGCTGCACGGGGACCAGTTCCAATACCGGTGTGATGCGACCGCTGCGGCCGATCGTGAATATCACCGAACGTACTTCGGCGAGTGCCGACGCCGCCGGATATTTCCAGGCCACTGCCCAAGCGGGTGGCGCAGCCTGCCATGCCGTTGCGGGCGGCCGATGCCCCTGACGAACTACCGTGCCGTCGGCAGCGAATGGCATCGCGTGGCGATACCACTGATCCCGCCAGCGCCTGACGTCATCCAGCGTCTGCACCGGATGGGTGTAAGTCACGCTGTCGATCAGACCCATCGCCTTGAGCCCGGCCAGTCGCGCCGGCATATCGGCCGGCCCAGTCGGCCAATCCCATACGAACAGGCCGATTCTCGCGGCAGTTTCCTTATCCAGGGTTTCGCGGGCTAGCGCGCCAGCCACCGCCGAGCGCGCATTGACCCCACCATCGTTCGCCTGCACGTGGCCGGGGACGCGCCAGTAGATTTCGCCCTGCAGCACTACGCGCAGCGGCGCATTGGGCAGATGCTTGGGAATCGCATCGATGAGCCTTGCCTTGGCCGTCCAGTCTGCGCCGTGAACGCCATCGCCGCGACTGGTCGCCTGGCGCAATTGGCCATCCAGATAAAGCAAGGTGACCGCCACACCATCCGCCTTGGGCTGCACCCACAGATCCTGCCGATCGCGAGCATGCATCCAGGCGGCCAGTGCAGCAGCATCCGGCAGCTTGGCCAGTCCGGTCTGCGCCACCGGCGAGCGTAGATTGCCGTGGTCATCGACAAGATCGCCGGGCATCGCCGGTGCCTGCGCGGGAAAACAGCGACTCCAGCCAGCAAAGCGCTGCAACGCTTGATCGTAAACGGCGTCGTCGACTGGCGTTTGACCGCTGACCCGATACGCGTGGTTCCAGCCATTGAGCCGCTCATGCAACGCGCCAAGTTCCTGCGTTGCCTGTGTCGGTGACCAGTCGGGACAGTCGCCCGCGCGCGCTGCACTGGCGAATGCCATGATGCCGACGACCTGCAACAGCCATTCCTTGCGCATGCGGTTTCCAATCCGTGGAGATTGGCGACAGGCTAGCGGACGGACAGTGATGTTGGCAGGCGGTGATATCGCTGGTACGCGTAGGCGTCGCCCAATGAGGGTTATATCGATGAGGAAGCGGGTGCCGACTGGGCGGCGATCTCGATCGTCGTCTCGCCATCGAAGTGGCCATTCGGTCCGAAGCGTCGTTCCACAATCACCCCGCTGCCGTCATGACCGATCGCCACCACCGTGCTGGCGCGGGTGCCGTAGTGCTCGCCACGGATGAAGGCCGACGATAGCCAGCGCTCCCGCTCAAGACCGACGCCGGTATCCGGCAATTCTATATCGGGCGCGACGCGCCCGTCGGCGAGCGCGCGAAACAATTCGTCAAAAGCGTTTTCGCCACCCTCAGCAATCCAGCCCTGAAGGCAGTTGATCAACTTGCGCGTTTTCGGCCACGGCGTATTGAAGTCGGCATTCGACAGTCCGTGCACTCCGGGCACCACCGATTGCGCACGCGGTTCGGGACGATTGCCCAGATAGAACGCATCGCGCGTATCGAACGTAAGCAGATTGAATGGCCGGTATTCCGCCGCCGAGCGCAGCAATTGCCGGGCGTGTGTCGCGGCATCCATGTTGCCGCCGAGATAGTCGGTCGCGAGCATCCCGCGCGAGACGCCTAGCTGCGGATCGCGCGGGTCGCGCACATTCGTCACCACGCAGCAGCGCCCGGCATCGGTCACGCCCAGCCACGTACCGCCGGCCTGCAGATCGCGTCCGCCGATGATGGGGGCAGCGTCCCAGCGCGCTAGCGGTTCACTCGGACGCGCATGAAACTCGTCGCGATTGCCAGCCAGCACCAGGCGCCAGCGTGGATGCACGTTCCAGCCAAAGGCGATCAGGCACATGGGGCGGATTCCACAGGAAAGTTGGCAGAACGTGTCATCGACGCTTACCACGCGCAACAGCTTTCATCCAATAGACCAGAAAGCGTAGCGAGCGGGTGCAGGGTGGGTGCGGACGGCGCGCAGGCACCGGAGTGTTGGCCTGCTACATGAGGATGCCGAGCACCGGCCGCGCCCGCCCTGCGCCCGCGCAGTAGCTTTCATGCGAAGAACCAGTAGCACACGGCGATCGAGGCCACTACTCCGGCCAGATCAGCGAGCAGCGCGCAGCCGATCGTGTGGCGCACGCGACGAATGCCCACCGCACCGAAATAGACGGCTACCACGTAGAACGTGGTTTCGGTGCTGCCCTGGATGGTGGCGGCCAACAACGCGGGGAAGCTGTCCACGCCGGAATGGTGCATGGTCTCGATCAGCATCGCGCGCGCCGCGCTACCGGAGAACGGTTTGACCAGCGCGGTGGGCAGCGCGTCGACGAAGCGGGTATCCAGCCCTGCGTGCTGGGCCGCCCAGCGCACGCCATCGAGCGCGAAATCCAGTGCGCCGGACGCACGCAGCACGCCGACCGCGCACAGCATGGCAATGAGGTACGGCAGCAGATCCTTCGCCACCTCGAAGCCCTGCTTCGCACCGTCGATGAAGCTCTCGAACAGCGGCACGCGCCTCCACGCGCCCGCACACAGAAACGCGATGATCACACCGAACAGCATCAGGTTGCCGAGCAGTGCGGACAACGACGCCAGTGCCACTGCCGCGAGCGAAGTCAGCAACGCGACAAATCCACCGAGCACAAGCGTGCCACCGACCAGCCACGACAGCACCACCGGGTCCCATAGCTTCAATCGCTGCATGAACGCGACGGACAGCAGGCCGGTCAGGTTCGCCGCGAAGTGCGCCAGCAGGATGGGCAGGAATACCAGCGTGGGATCGTGCGCACCGGCCTGCGCGCGATACACGAACACCGTTACGGGCAACAACGTCAGCGACGAAGCGTTCAGTACCAAAAACAGGATCTGCGCGTTGCTCGCGGTGTCCGCAGAGGGGTTCAATGTCTGCAGCTCGCGCATCGCGCGCAAGCCGATCGGCGTGGCGGCGTTATCCAGCCCCAGCGCATTCGCGGCAAAGTTCAGCGTGATCAGACCTATCGCCGGATGTCGCGCGGCACCTCCGGCATCAGCCGCGCAAACAACGGCCCGAGCAGACGCGCGAGACGGTTGACCAGCCCGGCCTCCTCGGCGATGCGCAGAAATCCCAGCCACAGGGCGAGCGTGCCAAACAGCAGCAACATCACCTTGACCGACAGATCAGCCATGTTGAACAGCGAGGCCACGATCGCGGCGAATACGCCTTCATCGCCACCTATCAGCCAGCGCGACAGCGCGGCGACGGCTGCCACCAGAAAGAAGCCGAACCAGAGTCTATTGAGCACGCAACCCGCCGTTGACCGTTATCGGGCAGGAGCTTAATGAACCTTGCCCACGATTGGACAGCAGGCCCTGCTCAGGCGACCTGCTCGACCTCCATCACGACGTGCTCGCTGAGCAACTGCGCAATCGATCCTGCCGCCTCTCGCCCGTCAAACACCGCACGCACCACCAGATCGGCACCACGCACGTTGTCGCCGCCGGCGAAGATGCGGGGATGGCTGGTCTGTAGCGGCAATGCGCCATTCGCGCCGGTGATGACGCGACCCGACGGCGCCAGCTTCACGCCGTGCGAGTTCAGCCAATCCGGTGGACTGGGCAGGAAACCAAACGACTGGATCACCACGTCCGCCTCGATCTCGCACTCGGTGCCAGCCACGTTGCGCGGACGCGGCCGGCCGTCGCCGTCATCGACCAGCGCGGTCTCGATCACGCGCACAGCGCGCACGCCACCGTGTTCATCGCTCAGGATCTCCAGCGGCTGGCGGTGGAACAGGAATTCCACGCCTTCCTCGCGGCTGTAACTGACCTCGCGTGCCGAGCCGGGCATGCTGGCCTCGTCGCGGCGATAGACGCAGGTCACCGAGGCTGCACCCAGGCGGATCGCCGTGCGATTGCAGTCCATGCCGGTATCGCCACCGCCCAGCACCACCACGCGCTTGCCCTTGAGATCGAACGCGTGCGCTGGAGGCTCGTCGCGCAACAGCCGCTCGGTATTGGCGATCAGGAATGGCAACGCGTCATGCACACCGCGCAGTTCGCGCCCTGGCAACTGGCCGTCCACATAGGTATAGGCACCGGTGCCGACGAACACCGCGTCGTAGTCGTCGACCAGCTGACCGAACTCCACGTCGCGCCCCACCTCACGTCCGAGCAGGAAGCGCACGCCCATCCCTTCCAGCACTTCGCGGCGCGTGCGCACCACCGCCTTGTCCAGCTTGAACGGCGGGATACCGAACGTGAGCAGCCCACCGATCTCATGCTGCCTGTCGTAGACATCGGCAGCGACGCCGGCGCGACGCAGGCGATCCGCACAGGCCAACCCCGCCGGACCCGCACCGACGATCGCCACACGCTTGCCGGTCTCACGTACGGCCGACAGATCGGGTCGCCAGCCCTGACGCAGCGCCTCGTCGGTCACCCAGCGCTCCACGCTGCCTATCGTCACCGAGCCAAACTCGGTTTGCTCAAGCGTGCAGGCACCTTCGCAGAGGCGATCCTGCGGACACACTCTGCCGCAGATCTCCGGCAATGGATTGGTTTCGTGCATCAGCGTGGCCGCTTCCATGATGCGACCCTGCTGCACCAGCTTCAGCCAGTTCGGAATGTAGTTGTGCACCGGGCAGACGTGTTCGCAATAAGGATTGCCGCAATCGATGCACCGCTCTGCCTGGGTTGCCGCGTTCGCCGTATTGAAATCGCCACCGATCTCGCCGTAGCCGAGCACGCGGATCGCGACGGGCACCGTGCGCGGCGGCTGTCGCGGCTCGTTGAGAAACTGGAATAGCTTGTCGGTCATGCGGCCACCCTCAATTCTTCGGCCAGCGCGGCGAGGCTCGCCGCCTTCGGCTTCACCAGCCAGAACTTGTATTGCAGGCCGCGGAAATCGTTCAGGATCTGCCGCCCCCAGGCGCTGCCGGTCAGCTCCGCATGGCGCGTGACCAGCCTGCGCAGATGCTGCATGTAGTTCTCCATGCCTTCGGGTGAGATACGCAGGATGTCGACCAGCTCGTGGTTGTAGCAGTCGACGAAATCACGCTCGAGATCCAGCACATAGGCGAAGCCACCGGTCATGCCCGCGCCGAAGTTGAGACCGACCTTGCCGAGTACCGCGACCACGCCGCCCGTCATGTATTCGCAGCAGTGGTCGCCCGCACCCTCGACGACGGCCATCGCGCCGGAGTTGCGCACCGCGAAGCGCTCACCCGCGCGACCCGCCGCGAACAGCTCGCCACCCGTAGCGCCGTAGAGACAGGTGTTGCCGACGATCGACGCATCCTGGCTGGCATAGGGCGCATCCAGTGGCGGGCGCACCACGATGCGACCACCGGCCATGCCCTTGCCGACACCGTCGTTCGCTTCGCCGGTGAGGTCGATGTGCAGGCCACCGGCGTTCCACGCGCCAAGACTCTGACCAGCGGCACCTTCCAGCGCCAGGACGATCGGACGGTCGTCCATACCGTGGTCGCCGTGCCGGCGCGCGATGTCACCGGACAGCCGCGCACCGATCGCGCGATCAGTATTCGCGATCGCATAGTTGAAATGACCGCTCTCGCCCAGCTCCACCAGCGGCGCCGTATCCGCGGCAATGCGTGAAGCGAGCGCGGCATCGTCACGTACCGGATTGCGCGCCAGCGTGCAGGCAAAATCGCTGCTGGCGCTCAAGCCAGTGCCGTCGATCAACGGGGTGAGGTCGAGCTTGTGCTGCACCGGCGTGGTGCCCGCGATCTGCTCCAGCAGTTCCGTGCGCCCAACGAGTTCGCCGAGGCTGCGTACACCCAGTTGCGCCAGATGTGCGCGCACGTCCTCGGCAACGAACCGGAAATAGTTCATCACCATTTCCGGCAGACCGATGAAGTGCTCCTTGCGCAGCACCGGATGCTGGGTCGCCACGCCGGTGGCGCAGTTGTTGAGGTGGCAGATGCGCAGGTATTTGCAACCCAGCGCGACCATCGGGCCGGTGCCGAATCCAAAGCTCTCTGCACCAAGCAAGGCCGCCTTGATCACGTCCAGACCGGTCTTCAGGCCGCCGTCGGTTTGCAGCCGCACACGGCCACGCAAGTCGTTGCGACGCAGCGTCTGCTGCGTCTCGGCCACACCCAGCTCCCAGGGCGTGCCGGCATACTTGATCGACGTGAGCGGGCTGGCGCCGGTGCCGCCGTCGTGACCGCTCACCGTGATGAGATCCGCACCCGCCTTCACCACACCGGCGGCGACGGTGCCGACGCCGGCATGCGAGACCAGCTTCACCGAGATCAGCGCGCTCGGATTCACTTCTTTCAGATCGTGAATGAGCTGGGCCAGATCCTCGATCGAATAGATGTCGTGATGCGGCGGCGGCGAAATCAAACCGATGCCCGGTTTGGCATAGCGCAATCGTGCGATGGTGGCGTCGACTTTGTGACCCGGCAGCTGACCGCCTTCGCCGGGCTTGGCGCCCTGCGCGATCTTGATCTGCAGTACCTCGGCATTGACCAGATACGCCGGCGTCACACCGAAACGCCCCGAGGCAACCTGCTTGATCTTCGACATCTTCTCGGTGCCGTAGCGCGCCGGGTCTTCACCGCCCTCGCCGGAATTGCTGCGGCCACCCAATCGGTTCATGCCGATCGCGAGCGCCTCGTGCGCCTCCGGCGACAACGCGCCGAGCGACATGCCCGCCGAATCGAAACGCTTGAGTATCGCCTCGATCGGTTCGACCTCGTCCAGCGCAATCGGCGCCGCCGCAGGCTTCAGTCCCAGCAAGTCGCGCAGCGCCGACGGTGGGCGGTGATCGACATGGTCCGCATACACACGGTAGTCAGCCGGATTGCCGGTACGAACCGCGTGCTGCAGTGTCGCGATCACGTCCGGGTTGTACATGTGGTACTCGCCGCCGTAGACAAACTTGTACAGGCCGCCGGCGCGCAGCGGCAGCGCCTGGTTCCACGCTTCGGCCGCGAGCAGGCGTTGTTCGTGCTCGAGTTCGGCGAAGCCCGCGCCGCCGATGCGCGATGGCGTACTGGGGAAACACAGGCTCACGACTTCCGGCGCCAGTCCGACAATCTCGAACAGCTGCGCGCCGCGATAGCCGGCAACTGTGGAGATGCCCATCTTGGAGAGAATTTTCAGCAGCCCCTTGCGGATGCCGCGTCGATAGCTGCGGCCGATCTCAACGCGGTCGCCGTCGATGTGGCCCTCGCGGCCCAGTTCGAACAGGCTCTGATAGGCCAGCCACGGATAGATTGCGGTGGCACCGAAACCGACCAGGCAGGCGAACTGGTGCGGATCGCGCGGCGTGGCAGTCTCTACGACGATGTTGCACTGGCAGCGCAGACCCTGGTCGATCAGGTGCGCGTGCACGGCGCCCGTGGCTAACAGCGCGTGGATCGGCAACTGCTCGCGCTGCGGGTAGCGATCGCTGAGAAACACCAACGCACAACCACCGCGCACGGCTTGCGCCACTTGTTCACACAGCAAGTGCAGCGCTGATTCCAGATCTCGCTCATGGGGCGCATACATCAGATCGAAGCGCGGCGTGCCGACGAACTGCGGCAGCGCCAGCAGCTGCCGCAGCTTTCGCTGCGACAGGATCGGCGAGTTGATCAGCACCTGCTTCGCGTTCTCCGCTTTCAGCTCGAACACGTTGCCTTCCGGTCCGATCTGCGTCACCAGCGACATCACCAGCTTCTCGCGCAGCGGATCAATCGGCGGATTGGTGACCTGTGCGAACCCCTGGCGGAACCGATCGAACAGCGGCCGGACCTGACGCGACATCGCTGCGACCGGGGTGTCGTCGCCCATCGAGCCAGTCGCTTCGGCTTCGAGTTCGGCGATCACCTTGAGCACTGTCTCGCGCTCCTCGCGTGAAAGGCCGTACAGCTTTTGATAGCAGTGCAGCTCGTCGGCAGGCAAAGGTTCGGCCGCCAGCGAAGGATCGATCAGATCCGATTCCAGATAGCTCACGCCGGCGCGCAACCAGTCACGATACGGTGCACGCGTGCGGTTGATTTCGTCGATATCGGCGTCGCGCAGCAGGCGATGCTGGGCGAAGTCCACCGCGATCATCTCGCCCGGCGCCAGCCGGCCCTTCGCGATCACGCGCGCGGACGGCACGTCCCACAGACCCGCCTCGGAGGCCACGATCAGATGATTGTCGTCCGACAGCGCCCAGCGCGCGGGCCGCAGGCCGTTGCGATCCAGCGTGCAGGCGGCATAACGGCCGTCGCACATCACCAGCCCGGCTGGGCCGTCCCATGGCTCGCTGTGCAGCGCGTAGTACTCGTAGAACGCCGCGAGATCTTCGTCGATATTCTCACGCGCGGCGAACGCCGGCGGCACCAGTACACGCATCGCGGCGAGCAGGTCGAGGCCGCCGGCCAGCAAGATCTCCAGCGCGTTGTCCAGGCTCTCCGAATCGGAACCCTGCTGGCGCACCAGCGGCCCGATGTCTGAAAGATCCACCCGTGGCGAACGCATGATCGACTCGCGCGCCTGCATCCAGCGACGATTCGCGCGGATCGTGTTGATCTCGCCATTGTGCGCAAGCAGGCGGAACGGTTGCGCTAGCCGCCACTGCGGCGTGGTGTTGGTGGAAAAGCGCTGATGGAATACCGCTGCGTCCGCAGCCAGCGCCGGATGATTGAGATCGGCGAACACCTCACGCAGCCGCCCCGGTGCGGCCATTGCCTTGTAGCCGATCACCGCGGCAGACAAGGTCACCACGTAGAACTGCGGATCATCGGTCAGCGCGGTCTCGGCACGGCGACGCGCGCGGAACAACGCCAGCTCGAAGGTCTCATCATCCATCCCGCTGCCGGCGTCGACGAACACCTGCCGCACGCGCGGCTGCGCGGCGGCAGCGAGCGGGCCGCAAGCCTCGGCGTTCACCGCCACATCGCGCCAGCCAGCAACATGCACACCCTCTTCGGCGAGATGGCGCTCCAATACGTTGGCGGCTTCGTCACCACCGGCCGGATCGAGAAACACCACGCCCGCCGCAAAGCGTTCGGCAAGCGCGATATCTGACTCCGCCGCCAGCGCGCGCAGCCAGTCGTGCGGCCGATGCAGCAACACGCCGCAGCCATCGCCACTGACACCATCGGCATTCACGGCGCCGCGATGCGAGAGTTTTGCCAGCGCGGCGAACGCGGTGTCGACCACCCAGGCACTGGCGCGCCCATCGATCTGCGCCACCAGGCCAAAGCCGCAGCTGTCGTGTTCAAAACTGGCGTCGTACAGACGCGGCGCAACTTGCATGACCAAAACCCTCTTCACTGGCTGACGATACGCGGAGGCGCAAACGGCCTGCCGCCACAAGGGCGGCAAGCAGCTTGTGGAAGGCTTGCGACCCGACTTTACGCACATTTTGTGCGCCGCGTCAAAGCCATTTAGGCGTCCAAATGAAAATCTGCTTCGCCGGCGTAACAGCGCGCGCTAACAAACCCGCGGGGCTGGCATGCAGGAACACCGCGAAACGACGCCATTTCGACCGCCTCGCCGCGGCCGCAAAGCTCATGGATAATCGCCCGCATGCCCAAGCCCATCCAGTTCCCGCGTTCTCTTCTCTCCGGCCTGATCGCCGGTGCACTGCTGACTGGCGCGCTCGCCACTCCGGCGACCGCCCAGCAGGACAACAAGAGCCACGCCGAACAGGCCGCGGCCGAACAGAAGCTCGCCGATGTCCGCAGCAAGATGGCGGCACTGGCGAAGGAGCAGGCCGACACCGCGGCACGCCGCGACAACGTCAACGCCCAACTGGCCCAGCAGGCCAACGCGCTGGCTGACGCGGCGCGGGCCGTGCACCAGAGCGACACCGATCTGGCCGCCAAGCAGCACGATCTGGACCAGTTGCAGCAGCAACGTACTGATCTGCAGCAGAAGCTGGACAGCCAGCATGAGGCGATCGCTGAACTGCTGCGAGCCTCTTATGCGCTCGACCAGGGCTCCGACCTTCGCCTGCTGCTGGGTGACGAGGACGTGGCACGCATCTCCCGTGCGCTGGTGTATTCGAAGTATTTCCAGCAGGACCGCGTGCAGCGCGTGCAGCAGCTGATGGCCGACCTGGTCAAACTGCAGGACCTGGAGAATGCGATCACCGCTCAACAACAGGCGTTGCAGGCGACCAAGCTGCAACGCGAGCAGCAGGCCAAGACGCTCGCCGCGCAGCGCGCCGCACAGCAGAAACTGGCGGCCGACACCGACGCACAATACAAGGACCAGGCACAGCGACTGGCGGCGCTGAAGCAGAACGCACAATCGCTCAACCAGCTGGTCGACAAGTTGCAGAAGGCGATCGAAGAGGCTGCGCGCGAGGCAGCCGCCCGCGACGCTGCTGCACGCGAGGCCGCGCGCAAGGCACACCCCGGCCATAACGTGCCGCCACCACCCATTCCCGTCGGCAGCGCCACCGCCGATATCCGCGGTAACCTGCCGTGGCCCGCCAGCGGCGTGGTTAACAGCTACGGGAACGGCGTGCTGATCAAGGCCAACGGTGGCAGCGAGATTCACGCCGTGGCACGCGGCCGGGTGATCTACGCCGGTTTTCTGCGCGGCTACGGCATGTTGCTGATCGTCAACCACGGCAACGGCTGGATGAGCATGTACGGCAACAACGAGACCCTGCTGCATGGTGTCGGCGATCAGGTCGAGGTCGGCGAGGCGATTGGTACGGCCAGCCCTCCCACCGGCATCAACACGGGCGTGTATTTCGAACTGCGCAAAGACAGCCAGCCGGTCGATCCGCGCAGCTGGCTGAGCCAGCGCCGTTGACGCCACCGACAGTGTTATGGGCGTAATCTGGTGGAATCGGCGGCGTACTTCGCAGGAATTGCGCCAGCGTTCGGCTGTCATAGCCTCATGGTTAACCTGTCGCGTTCCGGCGCGACACTTGTCTTTTGCATGGAGTCCCCAGCATGCGTCTCTCCACATGTAGCCAGATCACCCTGCTGCTGGCTGCCCCACTACTTCTCGCAGTACCGCTCACGCATGCGCAAACGACGCCGGCCGGTGCCGCCAGCGTGGTCGCGCCCCCAGTCGATCTGCCTGCAGCCACCAGCACCGCCGCTCCAGCCCCCACCAGCTCCAGCAGTGATCAGGTCGACCTGGATGACATCCGCAATTTCAGCCGGGTCTATGAAGTGGTGCGCCAGGCCTACGTGGAAAAGGTCGACAACAAGACCCTGATGAAGGCGGCAATCACCGGCATGCTCAGCGGACTCGATCCGCACAGCGAGTACCTGGACCGCGAGGGCCTGACCCAGCTCAACGAAGACACCACTGGCCAATACAGCGGTCTTGGCATCGAGGTTCTGCAAGAGGATGGTGGTCTGCGCATTATCTCGCCGATCGACGACACCCCTGCCGCGCGAGCCGGCATCAAGGCGGGCGACAGCATCGTCAAGATCAACGGCACCGTGATCGACCCGCAGAATGTCGACAGCATGTTCGACCAGCTGCGCGGCAAGCCTGGCAGCAAGATCACCCTGACCATCGTCCACGCCAACAGCGACAAGCTGATCGACCTGCATCTAGTACGCGAAAACATCGCGGTCAGCAGCGTCAAGGTGCGTGAGCTGGAACCTGGCTACGCGTATGTGCGGATCAGCCAGTTCCAGGACGACACCACCAGTGATCTGGATAAAAAACTTGGCGACCTGATCAAGAAAAATGGCCCGCAGAAGGGTGCCGTGCTGGATCTGCGCAACAACCCCGGCGGCCTGCTCACGGCGGCCGTGGGGGTGAGCGACGATTTCCTCGACTCCGGCATCATCGTCACCACCCGCGGCCGGTTGCGGGACGCGAACATGAGCTTCAGCGCACATCCCGGCGATCAGCTCAATGGCGCTCCGATCGTGTTGCTGACCAACAACGGCACGGCCTCGGCCGCCGAGATTGTCGCCGGCGCGCTCAAGGACAACCACCGTGCGCTGATCATGGGCCAGCGCACTTTCGGCAAGGGCGTGGTGCAGACTGTATTGCCGCTGGACGCCGACCACGCGGTGAAGATCACCACCGCGCGTTACTACACGCCGAACGGCACCTCGATCCAGGCCGAAGGCATCAAACCCGATATCGCGCTGGCCGACCTGACGGTGAACAAGGCCGACAGTGCAGCGACGCTGATCAGCTCCGAAGCCGACCTGCCAAATCATCTGGCCAACGAGAATGCCAAGGCCGATACCAACATCAACGACGACGGCAGCGCCGCCGACGCCAAGCTGGCCACCAGCGACTACGAACTGTCGCAGGCGTTGAACGTGCTCAAGGGGATGGCGCTGGGGCATACCGCTGCCGTCCAGCGCTGACGACCACCGGCTGTAGGTTGGGGTGAGCAAAGCGATGCCCAACGTCTCCGCGAGAGGCTTGAGGTACTGTTGGGCATCGCTTTGCTCACCCCAACCTACAAATCTACAAACCTACAAGAGCTGCGGGGGCATCAACGCAAACGGCCCCTTTCGGGGCCGTTGCTGATCGCTAAGATCATTCGTTGCTCAGGCGGCAAACAACCCGCGCATTTTCTTCATGGCATTCGCCTCGACCTGGCGGATGCGCTCGGCGGAGACGCCATACTCGTCGGCCAGATCCTGCAACGTGGCCTTGTTGTCGTCATCGAGCCAGCGGCGTTGAATGATGTCGCGCGAGCGCTTATCCAGATGGCTCAACGCGTCCGACAAGGTATCCATCTGGTTGTCGGCATAGTCGGCATCGGACACGTTCTCGTACGGATCGGCGCCGTCGTCGATCAGGAACGCCGCCGGTGCCGGCTTGGCATCGTCGTCCGCGTCAGCGGGCGCTTCGAAGCCGATATCGCGGCCAGACAGGCGTGACTCCATCTCGCGCACGGTCGCTTCGGGGACGCCAAGATCCTTCGCCACGGTGCGCACTTCCTCGGCATTCATCCAACCCAGGCGCTTCTTGCTCTTGCGCAGGTTGAAGAACAGCTTGCGCTGCGCCTTGGTGGTGGCGACCTTGACGATGCGCCAGTTCTTGAGGATGAACTCATGCATCTCGGCGCGGATCCAGTGCACCGCGAAGCTGACCAGGCGCACGCCCTGGTCCGGGTCGAAGCGCTTGACCGCCTTCATGAGGCCAATGTTGCCTTCTTGGATCAGGTCGGCCAGCTGCAGACCGTAACCACTGTAGCCACGAGCCACATGCACCACGAAACGCAAATGCGACATCACCAGCTTCTTGGCCGAAGCCAGGTTCGCGTCTTCGAGATAGTCGCGCGACAGCGACTGCTCCTCGTCCTGGCTCAGAACGGGAATGCGGTGAACCGCAGAAATATAGGCATCCAGACTGCCCACCACACTAGGTAGCGGCAGGGTGGCGGTCACCAAGGCTTGAGACATGGATGAAACCTCCGGAATGGATTTACTAGGTTAGCACTCGGGTAGTTCGAGTGCTAAATGCCGGGTTAGTTCCGGCACTTAATGAACTGCATCGTACAGATATTTCCGGCCGAAGTCCAGTCCCCTCAAGGGCATCGACATGAGGGTCGCAAAGCAGCATTCAAGCCGGCGTGAAACCGCCCTGCCATGCGGAACGCGGCGGCAATGACCAGTCGATCGGCGGTTGCCCGCGCGCCTGCAGGTAGTCGTTCGCGGCGGAAAAATGACCACAGCCGATAAACCCCCGATGAGCCGACAGCGGCGACGGGTGCACCGAACTGAGCACGCAGTGCCGCCCGCTGTCGATCAGCTGGCCCTTGCGCTGCGCGTAGGCACCCCACAACAGGAACACCAGGCCCTCGCGCTCGTGGTTGAGCGCGTCGATCGCCGCATCGGTGAAACCTTCCCACCCTTTGCCCTGGTGCGAGCCGGCGCGTCCGTCCTCGACGGTCAGCACGCTGTTGAGCAACAGCACGCCGCGATCCGCCCATGGCGTGAGGCAGCCATGGTCGGGCCGGGGGATGCCCAGGTCGCGCTGGATTTCCTTGAAGATATTTTCCAGCGACGGTGGCACGCGCACGCCCGGGCGCACCGAGAAGCACAGGCCATGTGCCTGACCCGGGCCGTGATAAGGGTCCTGACCCAGGATCACGACACGAACGGCGTCGAACGGTGTGTGTTCAAACGCAGCGAAGATCTCCGGACCGGGCGGATAGATCCGCTTGCCAGCGTGCTTCTCCTCGCGCAGGAAAGTCGCCAGCGCCTGCATCTCGGGGCGCTGCAGATAATCGCCCAGCCGCAACTTCCACGACGGCTCCAGCTTGACCCGCTCGTCGCTCATGCGTCGCTCGCGTGACTGCGCAGATGCCGTGCCACGCGCAGCTGGAACAACAGCTTGGTGATCAGCAATGCTTCTTCGACCGGCTTCTCGACCAGGTCGTTCGCTCCGGCCTTGATCAGGGCAGCCTGATTGGCCGGATTCTCATCGCCGGTCATCACCAGAACCGGCAACTTGCCCTTGCCGTAGCCGAACTCGCCACGAATCCGTTTGAGCAGGTCACCGCCGGTCAGCTCGCCTTTCAGGCTGACGTCGGTGAGCACCACGTCGGCGCCGACTTCGCCCTGCACGCGATCGGTCTCCAGCATGGCCAGCGCGTCCTCCACGCTGACCACATGGCGCACCGTGAGGCCGATTTTCTCCAGCATGCGCCGGGTGGCCAGGGCCACCACGCGACTGTCCTCAACGTAGAGCACGGTACCTTCCGCAGCCGACTGCGGGCTCACGTAGCCGCGGATGAACTCGGCCAGCGCCTGGAAGCCCAGCGCCTTGTCGAAATAATCGGTGACATGCTCGCCCAGCGTGCGGTTGTGCAGGCGACCATCGACATCGCCGGATACCACCACGATCGGCACGTAGGCCTGCGGCGCCGACTCGCGCACGAAACGCGCCAGCTCCAGGCCGTCCATATCGGGCAGCCGCAGCGCGATGGTGATGAAATCGAACACGCCCTCGCCAAGCACCTGCTTGGCGTCGGTGCCGCTGCCGCAACCCACCACCTCGACGCCGGGCAGTTCGGCTTGCAGCACGCGGGTAATCAACTGCCGCACCACACGCGAGCCGTCGACCACCAGCACCCGCGGTGCCTCAGTGAGCAGACGTCTGCTGATATTTGTACTCATTCCCTACTCATCCACATGGCCTGTGGCGATCCTTGCCGATGAAACTGCGGCCACACCCCCTGCGTCCGCTTCAAATACAGATAGTGCACTGACCGCAGCATCAACGCCTGCGATGCGGGTCACTCTGTAAGAGCCTGTTCATGATCAAGGAAGGCCACCCGACTCACGCCGCCTTGCGCAACTGCCACGCACTGACCAGTCGTGCACCCAGCCATCCCAGAGCGGCGGCCGCGACCGGAACGGCCAGCAGCAACCACGGTGGCAAGCCACCGACCTGCAGCTTGCCGTCATAAGCGCGGCTCAATTGCGCGACCGGGTCGGCCAGCGCGAATTCGATCAGCACCGCCAGCAAGGCCGCCAGGATGCCGCTGAACAGGCCATACCAGATGCCGGCATAAAGATACGGTCGACGCACGAACGCACTGCTGGCGCCGACCAGCAGCAGCACGCCGATTTCCTCGCTGCGGCTGGCGATATCCACGCGCACCGTGTTGCCGACGACCAGCAGGGCCGCCAGCGCCAGCAATGAGGCCAGTACCAGCACCGCACGATTGCCGACGCCGAGCAGCGCATCCAGACGCTGCCGCCAGCTGCCACTGTCCTGCACCAGGTCGACGCTGTGCATCGTGCGCACGTCGGACGCCAGTTGCTCGACTTCAACGGCAGTCAGCCCTTCGCGCGGCTGCAGTTGCAATACATACGGCAGCGGGTTGCTGTCCAGCGTCTGCAGGGCACCGGAGAATCCCTGCATCTTCGCCAGTTCGTCCATGCCTTGCTGTGGGGTTTTCACGATGACCGAGGCCACCTGGGGTCGGTCGGCGAGCTGTTTGGCCAGCAATTGCGCCTGCTGCGCACCCTGTCCGGGCTGCATGAACACACTGATCGCCTGGCTTTGCCCCAGCGCCTCGCCGAGCTTTTGCACATTGCCCAGCAGCAGGTAGAACGCCAGCGGCAACGCCAGCGCCAGCCCCATCACGGTAATCGTCAGCAGGCTGCCCAGCGGGCGCGAAGCGAGCCGACGCAGGCTGGCCGCGGCGCTCCAGCCGTGATGTTCCTGCCAGCTGGCGACACGGCGGCCGCGGCTGTGCTCGTTGCGCGGCGCGGCTTCGGGCGCCGGCGCGTTGAGCGGCGCGTTGACATCTTCGGGCGGCATGTTCACAGCACCTCCTGCGCGGCCAGATCGGCGACCAGCCGGCCGTGGTCGAGCACGATCACGCGTTTCTTCATGCGCTTGATCAACGGCAGGTCGTGGCTGGCGATCAGCACCGTGGTGCCGACCTGCTGGAACTCGCCGAACAGGCCCATGATCTCCAGCGCCAGTTGCGGATCGAGGTTGCCGGTCGGTTCGTCGGCAATCAGCAGGCTCGGTCGCGCCACGATGGCGCGGGCAATGCCGACGCGCTGCTGCTCGCCGGTCGACAAGGTCGCCGGTAGCTGGCGCTCATAAGCGAGCAGGCCGACTTTCTCCAAGGCCGCCCGCACCCGCCTCGCGCGCTCGGCTCGGGCGATGCCGGCGATCGCCAGCGGCAGTTCCACGTTCGCGAACACCGTGCGCTCCATCAGCAGGCGGTGATCCTGGAACACCATGCCGATGTGTCGGCGATATTTCGGAATGCCGCCGCGACGGATCTTCGCGAGGTTCTTACCGTCCAGCTTGATCACGCCATGCGAGGGCCGTTCAATCAACCCCAACAGCTTGAGCAGGGTGCTTTTGCCCGCGCCGGAATGGCCGGTGACGAACGCCATCTCGCCGGTCGGTACCTCGAACGAAAGCTGCGACAGCGCCTCGTGGCCGCCTTCGTAGCGTTTGCTGACTTGATCAAAAAGGATCACCGCGTCTCCCCACACCTGCATGCCGCTCCAGCGGCAAGGATAAGGGAAGCCGGCATCGAGTTGAGAACTTTCCGCACCCATCGATCGCCGCGGATTCAGTTCGCGACGATCGATGCTCCCGGAGCGAGCTCAACGGCCGGTGAACAACCGGCTCAGCCGACGGAACAAGCCGGGCTTCTTCGGATGGGCATGCTCACCGGCCACGGCCACGCCGGAGGTCACCGCGACCTGCCGCGATGGCCGGTTCGTGCTGCCGGTGGATTCCGCGCCATGCGACGGACGACGTTCGCCGCGCGGCGCGCGATTACCCTCGGCGACCGCTGTCGTGATGCTGTGGCCTTTCGTCTCGCCACCCTCGACCGGACCACCCTCGCGGCGGCGATTGCGGCCACCACGCCGACGACGTGGCTTGCGCGTACCCTCGGCGACGGAGTTTTCTGCAGCGTCCGGTATTGCGCTGGCCGTGTTCGCTGCCAGTGTGGCGGGCTGTGCGGCCGCGACTTCGGCGTGCGCGACCTTGCTGTCGACAGCAGCGACTGCGGGCTTGCGCTCACGCGGCGGCCGCGTACCCGTGCGGGCACCACCACTGCTGCGCTGGCCATCACGGCTGGTGGAACCATGCGAACGACGCGGAGCCTCGCCCGGACGCGGTGCCACCACGTCGCCAAACGCAGCGCTGTCGGCGGCGGCATTCGCCACGAACTCGGCGTCCAGCGCACGCGGCTTGGGCATGATCAGCAGATCCGCATCCATGCTGGCGACCGGGATGCTCTGGCCGATATAGGTCTCGATATCCGGCAGCGACATCGCGTACAGGTCGCATGCAAAACTGATCGCATCACCTTCGGCGCCGAGTCGCGCGGTACGGCCGATGCGATGCACGTAGTCTTCCGCGTCCTGCGGCAGGTCGTAGTTGAACACGTGGCTGACCGCGGGAATGTGCAGGCCGCGCGCCGCCACGTCGGTGGCCACCAGGATGTCCAGCTGACCGTCCTGGAAACGCTGCAGCAGCTTCTGTCGCTTCAGCTGCGGCACGTCACCGGAGATCGCGCCGACACGGATGCCATGGCGCTTGACCCGCTCAGTGATGCGTTCGGCGGCCGCCTTGGTGTTGACGAAGATGATGCTGCGCTCGGCCTTGGTGCGCTCGAGCAGGTTCAGCAGCAGCGGCATTTTCTCTTCCTTGGCCGGGAAGTAGACCAGCTGGCGCACCTTGTCGGCGGTGACGTTGTCGCTCTCCACCACCAGCTTCTCGGCGTTGTGCATGTGCTCGTAGGCGAGCTCCAGCACGCGATGGGACAGCGTGGCGGAGAACAGCAGCACCTGTCGCTGTTCGCGTACCGGCAACCGGCGGAAAATGAAGCGCACGTCCTTGATGAAGCCCAGATCGAACATCCGATCGGCTTCGTCGATCACCATCACTTCGACACCGTTGAAGCCGAAGACATTCTGCTTGTGGTAATCGAGCAGGCGACCGGGGGTGGCGATAATGATGTCGCAACCATCTTTCAGCTGCTGGCGCTGCTTGTCGTAGTCGACGCCGCCGTAAATCAGCGCGATGCGCAGGCCGGTGTGGCGACCGATGGCCTTGGCGTCCTTCTCGATCTGGATCGCCAGCTCGCGGGTCGGCGCGATCACCAGCGCACGCGGGTCGCTGTCCTTGCGCTCGGCGACGGCGGGGTGGGTCAGCAGGCGATTCATCAGCGCGACCAGGAATGCGCAGGTCTTGCCGGTGCCGGTCTGCGCCTGACCGGCGACATCGCGGCCGGCCAGCGCGAGCGGCAGGGTCATCTCCTGGATCGGCGTGCAGCGCGTAAAACCGCTGTCGTCCAGACCCTGCTGCAGCAATGGATGCAAATCGAAGTTGGTGAAGAAAGTATCAGTGAGTACAGTTTGTGACATATGCGGATTGGAAACCTTGCCAGACGGCGGCGGAATGCGCTGTGCCGCTTCAGACGCCGAACGTCGGCGGAGGGCGGTGCAGGACGGGTGCGCGATGCGCAGCGAAGCGGTTCAGTGTCAGGGTCGGCAAGGTCGCGCCGCGGTGGGCGGCGTCGGACGTTGTCGTCGATCTGACGGGTGGCTGTGAAAGCCGCCCTTGAATCGTGCCCTGAGTTGCGCTGGAATGAAGGTATGCCGACATGGCACTCCCCTTCGTTCCGGCCCGACTCGCGCTTCATGGGCGCCTGAGTGTAGCTGATGACGGCCCGGGAGTCTGTCAGGCTGGGGCCGACCCGGGCTGCAGGATCGCCTGAACGTGCCTTGCTGGCGTCGTCATGTGCTTGTTTTCCCCCGTTTGCCACCCCATTGTTTCATCCTCGCATTTTCACTCGAACGTTTTGCGCCCCAGCCACGGAGATACCGGTGAGCGACCTGATTACCCATGTGAACGACGATGCCTTCGAGCAGCAGGTGCTCAAGTCCGAAACCCCGGTGCTGCTGGATTTCTGGGCTGAATGGTGCGGCCCGTGCAAGGCCATCGCGCCGATGCTCGAGGACCTGGCCAAGCAGTACGAGGGCAAGCTGCGCATCGTCAAGGTGAACATCGACCATAACCAGCAAACCCCGCGCGCCTATGGCGTGCGCGGCATCCCCACCTTGATGGTGTTCAAGAACGGCAAGGTCGAAGCGACCCAGATCGGCGCCGTCAGCAAGGGTCAGCTGACCCAGATGATCGACAAGGCCATCTGAACTATTTTGCGTAACTGCCTGCCGCATGCTTTACGGTTGCATGCGGCGGGTGCTAGATTGCTTGCGTCCGTCGGGACAGTCCTGTCCCTGAGCGCCTTCCGCGCGACGCACACCCTCCCTCCTGTAATTCAACGGCGCCCCGCGAGGATAGCCCGTGTCCGATACCGATAACACAATTCCGAACGACGCCACCGGCGCCAAAGCCAAGCCTGAGCCGCGCCCGCGCGCGCCACGCCGAACGGCGGCAGCGATCGCGGCAGCCAATGCCGAGAGCGCGTCGAAACCCGAGAAGTCAGCGCTAGCCGAAAGGCCTGCCATGCCCGTTCTCCCACCCGCGCCTGCGCTGCCTGTCTCCGAGCGTGCCGTTCCATCGGCACCGGCCGCGACTGTCCCGTCGTCGGTGCCACCGTCCTATAGCGAGGCGCCGCAGCAACGCGCACCGCATGAATCGCGCGAGCCCGGCCAGGGGCAAAACCTGGATCAGGGTCAGTCCCAGAATGGCGGACAAGGCCAGAATCAGGGGCAGAACCCGAACCAGGGCCAGAATCAGCCTCAGGGGCAAAACCAGGGCCAGGGTCAGAATCAGGGCCAGAATGCCGGCCAGAATCCGAACCAGGGTCAGAACCCCCAGGGCCAGAATCCGAACAACCCCAATCGCGAAGGTCGCGATGGCCGCGGTCGGCGTCGGCGCAATGAGCGCGGCGGCCCGAACCCGCAGCAGCGTCCGCAAGGCGGCGGCAACCCACGCCCGAACCCGAACGGGCTGCCGGTGGATGACGACAACGCCGATCCAGGCAGCAACGATCGCCTGATCAACCTGACCGAGCTCAAGCGCAAGAACGCGATCCAGCTGCTGGAATTCGCCGAGTCGCTGGGCGTGCACGAAGGTGTCGCCCGTGCCCGCAAGCAGGACGTCATCTTCAACGTGCTCAAGGCGCACGCCCGCTCCGGCGGCGGCATCTGGGCCGAAGGCGTGCTGGAAATCCTGCAGGATGGCTTCGGCTTCCTGCGCTCGGCCGATGAGTCCTACCTTGCCGGCCCCGACGACATCTATGTGTCGCCGAGCCAGATCCGCCGCTTCAACCTGCGCACCGGCGACTACATCACCGGCCGCGTGCGCCATCCGAAGGAAGGTGAGCGTTACTTCGCGATGCTTCGTGTCGACGACATCAACGGCGATCCGCCGGAAGCGTCGAAGAACAAGATGCTGTTCGAGAACCTCACCCCGCTGTTCCCGCGCAAGTCGTTCAAGCTGGAGCGCGGCAACGGTTCGAGCGAGGACATAACCGGCCGCATCCTCGACCTGATCGCGCCGATTGGTCGTGGCCAGCGCGGCCTGATCGTCTCCCAGCCGAAGTCCGGCAAGACGATGATGCTGCAGAACATCGCCCAGGCGATCACGTACAACCATCCTGATGCGCACCTGATCATGCTGTTGATCGACGAGCGTCCGGAAGAAGTGACGGAAATCGCCCGTACCGTTCGCGCCGAAGTGATCAGCTCCACCTTCGACGAGCCCGCCGTACGCCACGTGCAGGTCGCCGAAATGGTGATCGAGCGCGCCAAGCGCCTGGTCGAGCACAAGAAGGACGTGGTGATCCTGCTCGACTCGATCACCCGCCTCGCCCGCGCCTACAACACCGTGGTACCGAGCTCCGGCAAGGTGCTGACCGGCGGTGTGGATGCGAACGCGCTGCAGCGTCCGAAGCGTTTCTTCGGCGCGGCCCGCAACGTCGAGGAAGGCGGCAGCCTGACCATCATCGCCACCGCGCTGACCGAAACCGGCAGCAAGATGGACGAGGTGATCTACGAGGAGTTCAAGGGCACCGGCAACATGGAAGTGCACCTGTCCCGCCGCATCTCCGAGAAGCGCGTCTACCCCGCCATCGACATCAACCGCTCCGGCACCCGCCGCGAAGATCTGCTGATCGAACCGGACATGCTTTCCAAGATCTGGATCCTGCGCAAACTGCTGCATCCGATGGATGAGCTGAGCGCGATGGAATTCATGCTCGACAAGATGAAGAACACCAAGTCCAACGACGAGTTCTTCAATTCGATGAAGCGCTGATTCCGCTCCACGTTCCAGACAGGAAGGCCGGCTTATTGCCGGCCTTCCTGCTTTCCTGCACTTGCAGAACCCTGTTGCTTCGGCTGGAATCGGCCGCTAATTCAGGGGAAACGCGCATGCTTTCGCGTATTGCGTTGCTCGCATTCGGGCTGTTATTTGCCGGACGGGCCATCGGCGACGACAACTTGCCATCGCCATTGGAGAATTGCCGACAAAATACCGCCGTTATGCGAAGCATTGGGGTACATGATCTGTTCGACGCACCTAGTGCTGTTTCCCAAATGACGGTCAATGTGATCGATGGCAAGCTGCCACAAGTGCGCCAGCAATTGAAGGCTATGAGCCCGGCTGAGGCCACTCGCTGGCGCCAGTCCGCACTGATCTCCGCGGCATTCTCAGGGCAGCCAGCGGTAGTGGACGGCCTGCTGAATGATGGTGCGGCAGTCAATGGCAAGGGATGGATGCCCGGCTACAAGGCCGCTTTCTTCGAGAGAATCGTCGAAGACATGAAACATGACCCGCGGTTTGGTGGCCAGAAAGGCGTCGCAAGCCTCAAGGCTTCGGGCGTGTTGGAAAATCAAGGCCAAGAGATCGGCCCGGCCCTAGTCAGTGCCACGCAGTGTGACGACGCTGCGACCGTCGATGTGCTGTTGCGCCATCACGCTGACGCAAAATTTCGGTTGCGACCTGGCGGAGCCGATGTCCTCATGTTAGCCATCGTTCACGGCAATGCTGTGATTGTTCGAGCGCTGCTGGATCGTGGCATTGACGTCTGTGCAGACGACCGCATCGCTCAGCAGAGCCGGATTGAATACAAGAAGAAAAATCCCGAGTACAAAACGCCCGGCGCCACGTATGCAGAGTTGGGCCGTCGCCAGAAGCTCCCGGATGACCTGGTCGCTCGACTGACTTGTCCTGGACTCGACTCAGGCCGCTGAGAAATCCGTCCGAGCGAGGTATTGATTGCGCCATTGGGCATGCGGCATGGATCGCCCACCATGCATTTCGACATATGCCAGCCACCTGTACCGCCGCGTACAATTATTTTCTGCTGCCCCCTTTTCGTTGTCATGTGGCACCCCCATAGTTCCCGCACATCCTTTGAGGCTTTGCCTGTGTCCATACCCAGTGCCGTAAAGAGCACCCCGATTCAGGACCGCCAGCAACTGGCCGACTATCTCGCTGCCGGCGAGAAGCCGCGCGAGGCATGGCGCATCGGTACCGAGCACGAGAAGTTTGGTTTCCTCACTGACACGCTGCGTCCTCCCACATTCGAAGGTGACCGGGGTATCAAGCTGCTACTGGAAACCATCGCCACCCGCTACGGCTGGGATGTGGCCCGCGAAGGCGAGAACCCTGTCGCGTTGTCGCGCGACAAGGCATCGATCACGCTGGAGCCGGCCGGTCAGCTGGAGCTGTCCGGCGCGCCGCTGGAAACGATCCACCAGACCTGTTGCGAGGTGAACTCGCACCTGGAGGAAGTGCGCTCGATCGCGGATGGCATGGGACTCGGCTTCCTCGGCATGGGTTTCCAGCCGAAGTGGCGCCGCGATGAGATGCCGTGGATGCCGAAGGGCCGCTACAAGATCATGCGCGAATACATGCCCAAGGTGGGCTCGCTCGGCCTGGACATGATGACCCGCACCTGCACCGTGCAGGTGAACCTGGATTTCTCCAGCCAGGCGGACATGATCAAGAAGTTTCGCACCAGCCTCGCGTTGCAGCCGATCGCAACCGCGCTGTTCGCTGACTCACCGTTTACCGAAGGACGTCCAAACGGCTATCTGTCGTATCGCTCGCACATCTGGACTGATACCGACAAGGACCGCACGGGCATGCTCGACTTCGTGTTCGACGACAGCTTCGGTTACGAGCGCTATGTCGACTACATCCTCGACGTGCCGATGTACTTCAGCTTCCAGGACGGCAAGTACATCGACCTGGCCGGGCAAGACTTCAAGAAGTTCATGAGCGGTGGACTGCCAATGCTGCCGGGCACGAAGGCGAACATGAAGGACTTCGCCGATCACCTCACCACGGCGTTCCCCGAGGTGCGGCTGAAACAGTATCTGGAAATGCGTGGCGCCGATGGTGGCCCATGGAACCGTCTATGCGCGCTACCCGCATTCTGGGTTGGCCTGCTCTACGACGACGAGGCGCTGGACGCCGCGTGGGATCTGGTCAAGGACTTCAGCCGCGCCGAGCGTCACGCATTGCGCGACGGCGTACCGAAGCACGCGCTGAAACTGCCGTTCCGCAACGGCACCGTGCGCGACCTGGCCGAGGAAGCACTGAAGATTGCCGGCCATGGCCTCAAGCGCCGCGCCCGCCTCAACAAGAACGGTGCCGACGAAAGCATCTTCCTCGAACCCATGATCGAGATCGTGCAAGCCAACCAGACCCCCGCCGAACGCAAGCTTGAACTGTTCCACGGCGCCTGGAACGGCAGCGTCGATCCCGTGTTCCGCGAATTCGCGTACTGAGCGTAGGTTGGGGTGAGCGCGGCGATGCCCAACATGGGAAAACATCAGGTCACCTAAGGCCGTAAGGTGACCGCGTTGGGCATCGCTGCGCTCACCCCAACCTACGATGCCGCCATCCGAACCTGCCCAGGAGAACCCGCATGCCACTCGTCCGTATCGCCCTGCGTCGCGGCAAATCGCACGCCCATCTCACTGCTCTTCGCAACGGCGTCTACCAGGCCATGCGCGAAACCTTCAACGTGCCGGAGAACGATCGCTTCATCCTGATCAGCCAGCACGACGCCGACGAATTCGACTACGACCCGAACTATCTCAGCATCGCCCGCAGCGATGATCTGGTGATCGTACAAATCACCTGCAACAGCGGCCGCACCGTAGAACAGAAGCAAGCGCTATACCGGGGCATCGCCGAGAAATTTTCCACCGACCCCGGCCTGCGCCCCGAAGACGTGTTCGTCAACCTGGTCGAAGTATCGAAAGAGAACTGGTCGTTCGGCAACGGCATCGCACAGTACGCGTAACGCCCGCGTAGGTTGGGGTGAGCGCAGCGATGCCCAACCTACGCGGTTGCCTTGTGGCACCGGATGAGCTGACGCCCCTCTGATGTTGGGCATCGCTGCGCTCACACCAACCTACGCGTTAGCCAAAGAGTTGAAAGACACTTTGCTGATAGTTTGGAAATTCGGCGCGCGCAGCGGCCAGGACGTCGGACGGTGACTTTTTGCTTGCTGGCGCGTGCGCTTCTGCGAATCGCACAAACTGGGGCTGCGCGACTCGCTCTGCATGTGGAGATCTGATCGCTTCAAAGGGTCCCAGGCCACCGGCGAGTAGCCAGAGATAGTCCGCGAAGTTACGTGCCACCACTCCAACAGCACCTTCTGACCCAAAGAAGACGACAGGCTGCTCCAGTATCGATGCTGCGGAACGGGTGAGCCAGAAAGCAGCCAGGCCTCCTGTTCCGTCCTGCCCGAAAACAAGGTAGTCGCTTCCTCCCACAGACGGGTTGCCGGTCCAGGCTTGCAGCCACGAACGCACTTTGTCTGGCGAGTAAAAATCCGGATAGGGCTCGAAGTCGATCCCCTTACCGCTTGCGTAGGGAAATTCCAATTGATGGAGTTCCCGTAGTTCCGGTGGCATCTGATGGACTGAACGTGACATCGCAAGTCTCGATTATCTGGTCACAGGTGCTGGTCGGCGACGAGCGGCGCACTGCGTAGGTTGGGGTGAGCGCAGCGATGCCCAACATTGCGAATACATCAGGCCATCCGGTGCCGCAAGGCCGCATGCGTTGGGCATCGCTGCGCTCACCCCAACCTACTTATTCCCCGCGCAACCAGCGTGCGGCATCGATCGCGTAGTAAGTGAGGATCGCATCGGCGCCAGCGCGTTTCATTGCGGTTAGCGATTCCAGCACGACTGCCTTTTCGTCCAGCCAGCCATTCTGCGAGGCAGCTTTCAACATCGCGTACTCGCCGCTGACCTGGTACACGAACGTAGGCACGCCGAACGTGTCTTTCACGCGGCGCACGATATCGAGATACGGCAGGCCCGGCTTCACCATCACCGCATCGGCACCTTCGTTGATGTCCAGCTCGACTTCGTGCAACGCCTCGTCACTGTTGGCGACATCCATCTGATACGTGTGCTTGTTGCCCTTGCCGAGATTCGCCGACGAACCGACCGCATCGCGGAACGGGCCGTAGAACGCGGAGGCGTATTTCGCCGAGTAGGCGAGGATGCGCGTATGGATGTAGCCGGCGTCTTCCAGGGCATCGCGGATGGTTCCGATGCGGCCGTCCATCATGTCCGATGGTGCCACGAAATCCATGCCAGCTTCGGCCTGCGCCAGCGACATCTTGATCAGCGCCTCGACGGTCGGCTCGTTCATCACGTAGCCGCTGTCGTCGATCAGGCCATCCTGCCCATGCGTGGTGTACGGATCGAGCGCGACGTCGCCGATCAGACCCAGCTCGGGATACTTCGCCTTCAACGAGCGGGTGGCGCGTTGCATCAGGCCATCAGGATTCCATGCCTCGGCCGCGTCCTCGCTCTTTACCGATGAGCCTGGCGACGGGAACAGCGCGAGCGCAGGGATGCCAAGTCGCACGCATTCTCCGGCCAGCTTCAGCAGCTCGTCGATCGAGAGCCGATCCACGCCCGGCATCGAAGGCACCGCTTCGCGCTGACCCTCCCCTTCAATGACGAACGCGACCATGATCAAGTCGCTGGACAGCAAGGTGTGCTCGCGCATCAGCGCACGGGAAAAAGCATCGCGACGCATGCGACGCATGCGGATGGCGGGAAAGCTCATCGCTGATCCTGACTGGTCATATTCCGGGCATTTTAGGCCACAACGAAAGCCCGCGGCCGCGCTGCGACATCGGCAGCCAGTGACGACACCTCGCCGTAACGCTTTCGGGTGCACGCTATGCGCCGCGATCCGCCGTACCCCACCGGAGGAAGTCCCATGAACCCTACCAAACCCGTCACCTCGACTGCCGACTGGCATTTGCCGATCGGCGCCCACTACTTGGGTCCGCACGATCCGAATGAAACGCTAAACGTGACCCTGGTTCTGCGCCGCAAGACTCCGCTGGGAAAGTTGGCCCCATCGCCATCGAGAAGCGCCCGGCATGCCGACTTCGTGGCGCGCTACGGCGCCGATCCGGCCGATGTGGAACGCCTGCGCGCGTTCAGTCGCCAGCATGGCCTGCAGGAGCTGGCCTGCGAACCGGGGCGGCGCACGCTGCATCTGAGCGGCACCGCGCAAGCCCTGCAGCAAGCGTTTGGGGTGGAGCTTGGCCATTACGAGCTGACGCCCGGCGGTACGCCCTATGTCGGCCCCGCCCAGGCACCCGTATTGCCTGACCCGGCGGTGATCGCGGTACTCGGACTGGATCGGCGACCGGTCGCCAAACCGCATTTCCGGATCGCGAAGGCGACGCCGACCACGACCTATACGCCACTGCAGGTCGGCCAGCTGTACAACTTTCCCGCGGGTACCGACGGCACGGGTCAGACCATCGCGATCATCGAACTCGGCGGGGGCTACACGCAGGCCGATCTGGATACCTATTTCAGCGGCCTAGGCCTGGCAACACCTTCGGTCACTGCGGTTTCCGTCGACAGCGGCAGCAACCAGCCCGGCGGCAGCGCCGATGCGGAAGTGATGCTGGACATCGAGGTCGCCGGTGCGCTGGCGCCGGCGGCGAAGCTCGTCGTCTACTTCGCCGGAAACACCGACCAGGGTTTCTACAATGCCATCTCGCAAGCTGCACAGAACACTACGCTGCCGCCCACGGTGATGTCGATCAGCTGGGGTGGTCCCGAAAGCAGCTGGAGCACGGCTTCGCGCAATGCGATGGAGACCGCGCTGCAAGATGCCGCCACGCTGGACGTGACAGTGACCGTGGCGGCCGGCGACGACGGCTCCAGCGACGGCGTCACCGGCAGTACGCCGCATGTGGATTTCCCTGCTTCCAGTCCATCCGTGCTGGCCTGCGGTGGCACCAAGCTGCTGGCTAGTGGCACCACGATCAGCAGCGAAGTGGTGTGGAACGAAACCACCGCGGACGAGGGCGCCACCGGGGGTGGCGTCAGCACCGTGTTCGCACTGCCCAGCTGGCAGTCAGCGTCCAAGGTACCCGCGGCGTCGAATGGTTTCGTCGGGCGCGGCGTTCCCGACGTGGCGGGCGATGCCGATCCGGTCACCGGCTACGACGTGCGCGTCGACGGCCAGAACGAGACCGTCGGGGGCACCAGCGCGGTAGCCCCGCTGTGGGCCGCGCTGGTGGCTCGCCTCAACCAGAAGCTCGGCCACTCGCTGGGCGCCGCCAATGCGGCCTTGTACGGGGTTGCCAGCACGTTCAACGACATCACCCAGGGCAACAACGGCAGCTACAAGGCCGCGAAGGGCTGGGACGCCTGCACCGGGCTGGGCAGCCCGAACGGCCAGGCCCTGCTCAGCGCGTTGCAGGCCGCGTCGTCCACTCCGGCACCCACACCGGCACCAGCTCCAGCGCCGACACCGCCCCCCTCACCTGCACCCAGCCCTGCACCAAGTCACCATCACAAAGGTGGCGGCCACAAACCGCCTCCCGGTGACAAACACCCCAAGGGCAAGCCTGACTAGCCAAGCCTGACTAGCCTTGAACCTCGCTATCGGACCAGGGCCTTGAAGGTTAGGTTGGGGTGAGCGTAAGCGATACCCAACGTGATCGGGGGAGTGATGTTGGGCATCGCTGCGCTCACCCCAACCTACCAGTGCGTTGACGTAACGCGAGCACCCTCCGCTCATCCCAACTCCCTTGCCTGCGAGCAAGGGAGCAAAAACGCGAACCTTGCTGAGATTCAACGCCAATCAGGAGGGCAAATCACCGACCTGAACCGGATCACCAAACACGGCATACCAGCAGACGAGGCTCATCCGTGGCCATGAACGGCGCGCGCAGTTGCCATCCATGCCGCGTCATCACTGATAGGTCATGGTGAAGGTCATTTCCGTATTCGCCATACCCGCGGTTACCTTGCTGCCGGTCTGGTAATAGCGTGCCTGGAACGGGATGGTGTAACTACCCCCGGCACTACCGTTGTAGCCACTGAAAGTCGTCATTGTGCCTAGTGGAAATGCTTTGCCGGTGTTATCAAGCAATTGAACGCCGATGCCCGTTGCTATTGACGATGCGTCTAACGCCACCACCGATTGGCTGGAATTTACAATGGAGGTCAAGGCGTCGATCCGGTACTGAATGGAGTTCATTCCGGCCGGACAATTGTTCAGGCTGATGTTGAAGCTCTTGACGGGCGAAGTTGTCGAGCCAATGCCGCTGAACTCATTTACTTGGTGAGTTCCCATGGGAACAGGGACATCTGGCGTGGTGCAGCTGAGCACAACGATGCTGGTGGGTGTCGTGTTGATGTTGACCGGCGTTCCCACCTGGTTATTAACGCTACCTGTTTTATAGAACACTTCTTCCTGGTCTACGAGGGCACCTTGTACCAGGCCAGCGACCACTGGACCGGATGTCACCAACGCAGCCGCGACTTGAACGACACCATAAGGCCCGGTTCCGTTGTTGTTACACGTATACCCATTCAGGCTGTGCGAAATGGTCAGTGACGGCATCTGGCCGCAGCCATTCAAGTACGTCGTTACGTTGAAAATAATCCCGATCCCAGACAGGGATGTACTGAAAACCTCATAAGTGCCCGGATAAGTACCACCTACCGTGGCAGTCTTTCCTGTGTCGCTACCTATGATGGAAGGCAGCACACCAATGGGCAGACCGTTAGTGAGAGTGCAGGTCCAATTGTTCGGCATGGACATGCTTGCCCAAGTACCCAACAGTTTTCCGGGTTGTGCATCTCTTGGTATGGAAACCGACGCCGGCATGGTCAGCGTATAGGACTGTCCGCCTCCCGTACATGTCGCTTGGGCCCATGCGCCAGAGGAAAGTGCCAGCGCGCAAAGCAATAGAACCAGCCGCGCGATTCCTTTTAGCCACCGGCGCTCCACTCCACCTAATAATTTCATAAATACCTTCATCAATAATATAGGGCCGCAAAGCTCTTCTGAGGTTTTCGGTAAAAATCCGTTTAGTGAAATTCACTCTTTAGCTTTAACGTAACCATGGCTTTGTTTCTTCGATATCTGCCCAACGCTGCATCATTCCGAAAGGTCAGCGGCAAACCACATTTGTGATGGTGAGGGTCTGCGCCTTGGCGCCCTTGACGCGCGCCGGCAAGCTGTACTGGATATGGCACTGCTGGTTGGCGAGGTCGCCCCAACGCACCGTCACCATGCCGCCGATCTCCGCGCCACGGACGAAGACCTGTCCACCCTGGCCGACCGAGCCTTCGTCGTGGCCCTGCGCATCGAGCACCTGCGCGCCAAACGGCAACGGCTCGCCGTTGGCCTGCTGTGCACGAAGCAATACCGCGCGACCGGACACCGTCTTGAACCGCAGCGGCACCACGGCGCCGGCACGCGGCGCCAGCTGCAGGCGTGTGGATTCCAATTCCACGTCGTCCGAGGTGCCCTTGGGATCGAGCGTCACGTCATTCATCCGGTACGGAATGAGACCTGTGGCAATCGCATAGCCGCGACTATCCACGGTGCCCTGCCCGCTGCTGGAAACCGCTGCGCCGGCGGCATCCGGCGCTTCGATCACGCCGATGGGGCTATTCAGATCCAGGTTCGGGGTGAACGTGATGCCGTCCGGGTGAACCACCACGCCGCCCATCGCGTTGACTGACGCCTGCTGGTAGCTGCTGGCATACGAGTAACTTGCGTTGAGCGTGCTGTAGGGCGCCCGCCAGCCAAGACCGCCACTGACGGTGGTGGCGCTGCCGCCCGTGCTGGCGTAGCTCGCGTTACCGTTGTAGTTGTACTGACTGTTGTCGCCGAAAGTACCTGCCACCATGGCGCGGTCGTTGCTGCCGAACTGGTCGTCGTGCAGAGCCCCCAGCGTCAGCATCGGGGTATGCATCGACGGACCACCCAGCGGTATGGATACGTTGATGCCGAGCTGGTTGTCGTAGCGCTCCCCCGTGACACCTGGAATGGTGGTGTACGTGCGGCTGGCCGTGATGCCGTAGCTGATCCGGCGGTAGCTGCTGCTGTAGCCGACCTGGTAGGTGGTGGCGTCAGCCGAGCCATTCCAGTAGGTGTTATGCGAACCGGTGACGTACAGCGACCCATACCTGGGGCCAAGGCTCTGGTTCACGGTGAGCTGCAAGCGCTGCCTGGTGCGCAGCAGGCTGGTCGCTGCAGGGTTGCCCGCGGCGGCGGCAAGCATCTGGTCCTGCGCGGTTACAGCGTCGGTAAGGCTGAAGAAGTTGCTGTCCGAATAGCGGTACGACGCCAGGGCGAACGTGGTGTCGGTGGAGGGGATGCTCTTGGAGTACGTCAGGCGCGCGCTGTAGCCCGACAGCGTACCGGGCACTTCGTGAAAATTGGTGTGCGAGTTGGTGAGGTCCAAAGCCAACGCACCGACCGGAGTGTTGATGGCAACACCGCCGAGATAGGCCTTGTACAGAGCGCGATACGTGGACTGCACGCCGGCGTAGCCGGTGAGCCAGTTGTTGATGCCTCGTTGGTAGGTGCCTTCGAGAAAATACGGCTTGTAGTCTGTCAGCGTTTGCTGCCGTATCTGGGCGTCCGTGATCGACCAGCGACTGATGCCTGGACGCATCAACATGGGCACGGCGGCGTAAGGCACCGTGAACGAACGCGTGCTGCCGTCGGCCTCGAACACGGTGACCACCAGGTCGCCGCCGTAACCGGTTGCATACAGGTCACTGATCACGAACGGGCCGGGAGCTACGGTCGTTTCGTAAAGCAGGTTATTGCTTTGGCGAACCTCGACGCGTGCCTGGGTATTGGCCACGCCGCGCACCACGGGGGCGTAGCCCAGCTGCGAATCGGGCAGCATGCGGTCGTCGCTATACATGCTGATCCCGCGGAAGGGCGTCGAATCGAACACGACGCCCTGGGTGTAGCCGTCGCCCATCATGAACTGGGCTTTCAACCACGTGACGTCATGCGTCGCGGTGGTGCCGATGTTGTTCCAATGGGTTTTGCCGCTGCGTTGATCCCATGTGGCCGACTCCTGACTGCGCAGGCGCCAGCCGTCAAAGTTCAAGCCCAGGTTCAAGCCCAGGTAAGCATTGACGTCGTTGTAGCCGTTGACACCGGCCTGAGCGCCCTGAGCGCCCTGATTGGACGAGTAGGCGTTGGCGTTGTAGCCAAGCAGGAACGCGGTTTCGCCCTGGTCCCACAGCTCGGGGCTTACGTAGCCGCGCGCGTGGCTCATCAGCGCCGCCTGCGGAATGGAGACATCCAGGCGCAGCTCACCCATATCCATTTTCGCGCGCGCATCGGGACTAACGTCGCTGATGGCGATGCAGGTGTTTTTCACATTGACCACCGCCGGATCGAGCTTGCTGACGTCCACGCCCATCTGCTGCAGGCCCACATACGTGAAACATGCCCTGGCGTTCGCGCTACCTTCCACGGCACGAAACTCGACTTCATCGCGGGCGATGCGCCCCTCGTTGACGTAGATGTCAACGCTGTATCTGCCGGGCATCACCGGGTTGCCCTTTTCGAAGCGCGACACGTCGACGCCGTCACCGCTGCCGGTGAACGCGCCGGTGAACTCGACGTAGCCCGGGTCAACCGCGGGATCCAAGGTCGCGGAGGCCGGTGCCGCGAGCGCCGCCGGTGCCGCAGCCAGCAGGCTTGTCGGCCCGAGACCCAGGGCCACCATGACAAACCACGCCAGACGCTGATGCCGCACTTCGGCGGGCTGGCGACCGATCCTTGGCGAATGATTGCGATGTGCGGACATAATGCTTGTCTTCTCGCCTTGCTGCTTGAGCAGAAACAGTCCGTTCCGATGGTTCTGCGTTGTTTTCGGGCCGCATACCTACGCGAGCCCCACGCTTATGGCGTCAGGGCATCAGGCGTGGAGTGCGCGGGTTGCGCTGCCTGGGCGGCATTGCGAATGAATGGGCGGCGACTGCCATCGACGGCAGCCAACACGATGCGACGATCAACGCGTGAAATTGGCCTCGTGCGATTCGAATCCGCCGAAGTCGTTGATGGCGGACAACACGACCTTGCCGCCCGCGGCGTTCGCATCTCCTTCCACCGGGAAGCTCATCTTTCCCTTGGCCGGGCACATACCGCCCTTGCTGACCGCGTCGTTATGCTTGGCACCCTTGAGCGCGACGTCGCCGAAAGAAATGTTGTAGGCCGTGTTGTTGGTGCATTCCATCGCATAGCCCTGGCCTTTCGATGCCAGGTGCCAGCTCAGTTGGTCGATGGCGGAGTCCGGGTTGCCTGGCAGCCCCTTCGGCCGATAGAACAGCTTGAATCGCGATCGAATCGCGAATTGCATGAAGTTGGGTGATTCGTCTTTGGCAGCCTTCGGCTTCGGCGGAATCTCCAGCACGTTGAGCCAGAACACCGTCTCGCGATCTTGTGGAAGATCCGCGCCAGTGAACGTGATGCGCAAGGTCTGCCCCTTGCCCGGGTCAACACGCGACATCGGAGGCGTGATGATGAAAGGCGCCTTGGTGGTTTCGGGCTTTTCGCTGGCGTCGCCGGTATCTACCCATGCCTCGATCAAGCGTGATTCGTGACCATTGTTGACCATGCTTAGCGATACTTCGCGCTGGTCGGCCGGGTAGATCACCCGCGTTCCGTTGACCTGGATGCCAGCATAGGCCGACCCGAGGCTGCCGACAGCCAGGGTCATTGCGCACAAGGCGCGGCTAAAGATTTTCATGATGCTTATCTCAAAGCGTGAGTACGACTGATATCAACGTTCTTGAGTTGGCAAAGCCAGGTAACCCCGGCTTTGCCGACAGACAGTTCTAGCGAACGATCAGTTGTAGACCATGGAATAGGTCAGGTAGGTCGCCACGGTACCGGCGGTAACGGCGCCAGCGGTCGTCGGGTTGAGGTATTGCGCCATGTAGCTCAGCGTGGCCGTGTTGCCGGTGATCGTTGCAGCCGGCTGGTTGCTGGAGGCAACGACGGTAGCGCCGTTGGCGTATGCACCATTCACGCCCAGCTTGATCGGCTGATTGTTGGCCGGGTTGACCATGCGCACTTCCACTTCCGTAGCGCTGCCCGTCTGGTTCTTCAGCGCGCCGGAGGTGGTGTCGAGCGCCGGAGTCTGCGTGGTTTCCACCCACAAGGAAGCCGTCTGGCCGTTGGTGCAGGCGGCGCCGCCGCCGAGGACCAGCGAGAACTTCGTGTCGCCTGCAGTGCTGCCGGCAGCCTGGAGTGCGGTCGCGCTCACGGTCGGCAGGGTGACGGAAATATTGCCCGTACCGGTAGCGGCGCCGCCGCCAGTGATGGTGCAGCTGGCAGCGGTGATCAAGCCGTTGAACGTGATGGTGCCGTCAGCGGCTTTGGCACTCTGGGGGGCGAATGCCACCACGCCCATGACTGCAACCAAGGCTGCCGAGAGGATGGTTTTCTTCATTGTCGTGATCCTTCAGTAAAATTGAGAAATGCGTTGAGTTATGCAGCAACGAGGCCCAACTGGATGAACAACAGAAAGGCATTCGCTGCTGCCTCGATTTCTCGAGCGCCGAAGTCGATCCATTGCATTGTCCAAGGTGGCCATCGTCGCGATCGCACAGACCGGGTCTGCTTGATCGGGGGGCATCTTCCGCAATATTTCGTGGCCTAAGAATGAGAAAGCTCTCAAATGCGCATTGGTTGAAGATCAAAAAAATCGTCTTCACATTGTTCTTGATCAAGGGCAATTTGATGCGCCTAACCACCGCACTCACACTTGGGTTTTGCGCAAAAACGGGTTTTGACGGATTCCCGGGGAGGGCGGCTTTGATCTTCGTGAAGAGAAGAAGTTATTGCTGTCGCGCTAACCGTCGGCCGTACGCTTGTTGGCCTTGATCTTGTTGTTGATGTTTTAAAGCTGTCCGGTGTGCATCGGCCAGCGCGCTCAGATGACAATGCGGCGCCGGCAGCCGCTGACCCAGCGGGCAAACCAGGTATTGCCGTGCATGAGCCATCTCTTGTTTACTCGCCCACTGAAATGCCGTGCTCGTCGTCCACAGGAGCCTCCAGCTACGCCTTCAAGACATAAGCCGTCGTCAGCGCTTGGTTGGCGGCCAGCACCTCATCGAGGCAGATCTGCAGCCCGGCCTTCAGGTTGTGGGTGTCACGGCACCTGCCCCAGTCCTGCCCCGAGTCACCAGCACAAAAGTGGCAGCCACAAGCCGCCTGCACCCGATGGCAAGCACCCCGGGGGCAAGTCACCGACCTGGAGCGGATCACCAAACACGGCACGACGGCAGACCGGACTCACCGGGGAGATGGACGAGGGATGGCATTCACGGCAAGCTTGCCTTTCCCCTCGCTTCACCCGATGGAGTTTCGATGCGCGTTCCCGCCCCGACCCTGCTCGCCGATCTCGGCGGAACCAATGTGCGCTTTGCAATTTCTGACCCGGCCGCGAGCACGCCGTTGCAGATGGAGAACGTCCGCCGTTACCGGGTGAGTGATTTCGCTTCGCTGGCCGATGCGATCCGCCAATACTTCACCGACAGCGGATTGCAGGCTCAGCACGCGTTGATCGCCGCCGCCGGACGCATCAGCGAAGGCGAAACGGTGCAGATCACCAACAACCCGTGGGCCATTTCGGCGCAGAAGCTGCAAGTCGAACTGGGTCTGCAGTCGGTGCGGCTGGTTAACGATTTTGCGGCGCAAAGCATGGCAGTGACGTTGCTGCAGCCGAGTGATCTGGTGCCCGTGGGCAAGTTGCCGCTGCCGAAATTGGGTGCGCAGGACGAACAGACGTTCGTGATCGTCGGCCCGGGCACCGGACTCGGTGTCGGTGGCCTGCTGGTGCGCCAGGGCAAGTGCAGCGTGCTGCAAACCGAAGGTGGTCATGCCGGGTTCGCGGCCCATACGCCTGAGGACATCGAAATTCTCAAGCGCCTCAACCAGCGCTACGGTCGGGTTTCCAATGAACGGCTGGTCTGCGGCAACGGCCTGGTGGATCTATACGGCGTGCTCTGCGAAATCGCCGGGCAGACTCCCGAGGCGCTGAAACCCGAAGACATCAGCACGCGTGCGAACGCGAACAGCGATCCGCTGTGCGTGCAGGTGGTGGAAACCTTCGTCGGCATTTTTGGCAGCGTCGCTGGCGATCTGGTGCTGACCCTGGGCGCATGGGATGGCGTGTATCTCACCGGTGGACTGGTGCCGATCCTGCTGCCGTGGATGGAGCGAGGTAATTTCCGCGAGCGCTTCGAAGCGAAAGGCCGTTTTCGCGTCACCATGGAACAAGTGCCGACGCAGGCCATCATGAACCCCGAGCCCGGCCTGATGGGCGCTGCCGCACTGGCCCTGGTGGAATCGGGCGAGTCACTGCTGCACCGTCACGACTGAGGTCCCGTCGCCAACCTCAACGTCGCCACGGGCAGTGAAGGCTTGATACGCATGCCACACGCGTCGCTAGGCATTCGCGGGTAGCGCCAACTAAGATCAAAGGTGCCGCGCAAACACGCTGCGGCAGGGGACATCGATTTTCATCTCGCCCGCCCGATCAGGACGGGCTTCTGCGTTTCCAAGGGGAATTCATGCGTAACATCATGCTTGCACTGCTATGCGTCACCGCCTTGTCTGCTTGTGGCAATCGGGCCTTCAAACCCACCGAATATCCGTTGAGAGATGGCCTGGTCCCCGCTCTCTCGCTGGCTGGACCCGTCACCGTAACCAATGCGCAAACGGCGACCACGCCGGTGGTCATTTCTTCCTACGCAGGCAACGGGCTCACCGCCAGCCTCAATGAGATCACCGAAGTCATGGTGCAGCAGACCCAGAAGGAAGTGGTGAAGAACGGACACCTCACAGGCAACGACGCACCCAAGACAATCACTCTGCGTGTCGATTCATTGCAGAGCAAATACATCGCCTTCTATTTCAAGAGCGAGCTCGCGTTCGAGGCAACGCTGGGCGACGGTGAAGTCATCCAGCAAACCGTGCACCATGCCAGTGGCGTACTGCCACAGGATCTGGACGGCTGCATCGCGGAAAGCGTGATGACTTTGTTGAAAGATGAGCGCGTGAAAAACTATCTGGCGACGAGCGCGGCACCACACGCTCGCTGATCCAGGCTGGCTTGATGCCGGGGTGACGGTCATTCACCCCGGCGCCAGCAGCGCATCCAGATCGCCCTGGTCGAAGCTGAGCTTTTCGCGGCTGCCGCCGCCTTCCAGCACCGCGGCGGCCAGTTCAGCCTTGCGTGCTTTCAGTTCTTCGATGCGCTCTTCCACGGTGCCTGAGGTAATCAGGCGGAACACAAACACCGGCTTGTCCTGGCCGATGCGGTGTGCGCGGTCGCTGGCCTGTGCCTCGGCCGCGGGGTTCCACCACGGGTCGTAGTGGATCACGGTGTCGGCAGCGGTGAGGTTGAGACCGACGCCGCCAGCCTTGAGCGAGAGCAGGAACAAAGGCACTTCGCCGTTCTGGAAACGTTGCACCGGCTCGGCGCGGTCGCGGGTTTCGCCGGTGAGGGTGACGTAGCGGATGCGCCGGCGATCAAGCTCGGCGGCGATCAGTTTCAGCATGCCGGTGAACTGTGAAAACAGCAGCACCTTGCGGCCTTCGTCCAGCAATGCCGGAAGCATGTCCATCAGCAATTCGAACTTCGCCGATTCGTGCACGCCGCGTGCGGCTTCCAGTTTCACCAGGCGGGGATCGCAGCAGACCTGGCGCAACTTGAGCAATGCATCGAGCACCACGATGCCGGAGTGCGCGATACCGCGCTGGGCGATCACCTCGCGTAGCTCCTCCGCCAGCGACAGGCGCAGGCCTTCATACAGGTCACGCTGGCGACCTTCGAGTACTACCCGTCGGGTGATTTCGGTCTTCGGCGGCAGCTCCTGCGCAACCTGCGCTTTGGTTCGCCGCAGGATGAACGGCGCGAGTCGCAGGTTCAGTCGCTGCTGGCATTCCTCGTCGTGCTGCTTTTCGATCGGCACACGGTAGAAACGACGGAAGGCGCCTTCGTCACCGAGCAGGCCGGGCACCGCCAGATCGACTTGTGACCACAGCTCGCCAAGATGATTCTCCAGCGGTGTGCCGGTCAGGCAGACGTAGCGCGACGTGCACAGGCTGAGCAGCGCGCGGCGAGCCTGGGTGCGCGGGTTTTTCACCTGCTGCGCCTCGTCCAGCACGATCAGCGCGAAGAATTGCTTGCGCAGCGTCACCACGTCGCGCGGCAGCAATGCGTAACTGGTCAGCACGATGTCCTGCGCGCCGAGCTGGGCAAATTCCTCGGCACGCTGCGGCCCGTGCAGGGTCAGCACGTGCAGCATCGGCGCGAAGCGGGCGATCTCCGATTGCCAGTTCGGGATCAGGCTGGTCGGCACCACGATCAGCGCCGGCTGGGTCAGCGCGCCATGCTGCTTCAGCGAAAGCAGATGGGTGATCAGCTGCAGCGTCTTGCCCAGGCCCATGTCGTCGGCCAGCACGCCGCCGACACCGGCCTCGGCCAGCGCGTTCAACCAGCGCAAGCCTTCGCGCTGATACGGCCGCAGTTCCACCGTGAGCCCTTCCGGCACGACATCGCTGGCACGTTCGGCAGCGTCACGCAGGCGCGCGGCAAATCCGCGCAGGGATTCGGACGCTTCCAGGGTGCCGCTGCCGGGCATCGCCGCGACGAGTTCTTCGAGCCGCCCGGCCTGCACCCGTGGCAGATGCAGTTTCTTGCGCGGCTTCTCCAGATATTCAGCGAGCGGCGCCAGCAGTCCGCGCAACTCTTTCAGGCGTACCGGCACACGGCGGCGCGCATCGACCGGCGCGTACCACACGGCATCTTCCGGCTCGTTCGGGGCCGGGCTCAGATTCAGCTGATGCTCGGCCAGCGCCTGCGCCACGGCGGGCAGCAGGTTGTGGCGCTGACCGTCCAGCTCGATCCCGATTTCCAGATCGAAGGCGTGATCGTCGGCATCTTCCACCGCGTGGCCATACCAGCGCACCGGGCCTTCCAGCACTTCGAACGGAAAGCTCGGCGCGTATTCGACCTGAAAATTTTCTGCTTCGAGTTTGGGCCGCAGAGCCAGCCAGCGCGCGGGTGTGTTGACCTCCAGCGCGCCGGCATAGCCGGTGCCGGGAAACAGCCATGCATCGTCGGGCAAGGTGTCGGCCACGTCCCACGGCAGACCCTCGGTGTCCACGCCGGGGGTGAGGCCGGCGTGCTCTAGCTGCTCCATCGCCGAGAGCTCTTCGGCACGACGGCGGATGATCTCGACAAGCTGTCCATTGCGCACGCGCCGCACCAGCGGCTCACCGCCGCGGCCGGGCAAACGTTCGCCAGCGTAGTCGAACGCCAGTCGGGCATAGCCTAGCGGCGGCGTGCCGGCAGCCAACCTCGCGTGCCGCGTGAGCGCGTGCATGGTCAGTACCGGTTTCGGTGCGAGCTCCGAGCGACGCAGTTCGCCAAACACCTGCGGCAACGGTACCCGGGTGGCCAGTCGGCTGTTAGGCAGGCGGTTGCGTAGGCGCTTGCCATGCTCATGTTTGAGCGCCGGCAGTTCCAGCCAGCGGGTTTCTTCGGCCGCGGCCTCGAGTGGCCCCAGCGTGGCGCGCTCGGCGTCGAGATACCACAAATGGTCCAGGCGCAGCAGGCGCTGACTGTGCGGCAGTGCCGGCAGCAGGCGCTGACCGCCGTCGGGCTCCATCAGCCAATGCCAGTTCAGTTGATGCGATTTGCCGCGGGACAACCGCAGGCCAGCCAGACCGCCGAGGAAACAGGGCGCGGTGTCGAGTATTTCCGCCAGCAAGGTGTCGCCGACATGTCCGCTAAGGCGCGCATAGCTGCGGCCCTTGCGCACGCTCTGCGGCAAACCGAGCATGGTGGCGGCCAGGCGTTGTTCGTGCGGCTGCAGCGGCGACTGCGCCAGGTGCCTGCTGTCCAGCGGCACCGGCCGGGCGTAACGGCCGTGCTCGGCCACCGCCAGCAGGACCGGCGCGACATCCAGTCGTGCGAACGCGGCGCCTTCCTCCGGCATCACTTCCAGGAAGAAACCGAGAACGCTGTGATCATCCGTCGCGGCCGGCTTCGTCGGCGCGGCCAGCATCTTTCGCCAAGCGAGCGGCAAGGCTTCGTCATCGCCCGCAGGCGACGGTGTGGCGAGCTGTTTCTCGTCCGGCTGCTGCATGCGCATGCGATCCGTGGCGACAACCAAAACGATGAGCTTAGCAGGCCTTGCAGCCGTTGCTCACCCTCAGCGCGCATCGCGATGGACGACGTTTACCGCCGCCCATGGATCGTTCATGGTAGACGCACGCGCGGCTTATTCGGTGCCGAACAAACCGTGCGGATATTCCGGTTTCTGCTCGCGTGCCATCAGTGCTCGCAACCCGTCGACCGGAGTGACTTCACCATGTAGGACGGCGCGCACGCCGGCGCTGATGGGCAGATCCAGCCCGTGTTTGTTCGCCAGTCGGCTCACTTCGTCGGCGGTCAGCACGCTTTCCACCACCTGGCCGATCTGACGCACTGCTTCGTCGATCGCTACGCCGTGACCGAGCGCAAGCCCGAGTCGGCGATTGCGCGACAGATCGCCGGTGCAGGTCAGCACCAGATCACCGAGACCGGACAGGCCGATCAGTGTTTCCGGCCGTGCACCAAGCGCCACGCCGAGACGCAGCATCTCGTTCATGCCGCGGGTGATCAGGCCAGCACGTGCATTCAAGCCCAGGCCCATGCCGTCGGCGATGCCAGTGGCGACGGCCAGCACGTTCTTCATCGCGCCGCCCAGTTCGGCACCGAGCACGTCGCTGCCGGAATACGCGCGCAAATTCGGCGCATGCAGCAGTCCGGCCAGCTGCTGCGCAAACGCATCGTTGTCCGAGTGCACCGTGACAGCACTGGGCAGCCCCGCCGCCACTTCACGCGCGAACGAAGGGCCAGTGATCACCGCCGTGGCACGGCCCGGCAACCGCTCGGCCACCAGTTCGTGCAGGAACCGGCCGGTACCCGGCTCGAAACCCTTGGTCGCCCACGCAATGGCGCTGCCGGCGTCGAGCAGTGGCGCCAGCTCGGCCAGCATCGAGGCGAACGCGTGACTGGGCACCACGAGCAAGACGATCCCGGCACCGCGCACGGCGGCGGGCAGATCGCTTTCGTAATCCAGTGTGGCCGGCAGTTCGATGTCCGGCAGATAGCGCTGGTTGCAACGACTTGTCGCCATCGCCGCCAGCGCCTGCGGATCGCGCCCCCACAGTCGGGTCGGCACCCCGTTGCGAGCCGTCAGGGCCGCCAGCGCGGTACCCCAGGACCCCGCGCCTAGGATCGCCAGAATTGGGCGTTCAGCCATGTCGCCCCACTCAGCTGTTGAGCGTGATCGGAGCTCCATCACCGCTCATCGTGCGGCGCTGCTGTTCAGCATACAGTGCGTCGAAGTTGATCGGCTGCAACAGGAACGGCGGGAACCCACCCTCCAGCACCAGCGAGGAAATCACCTGGCGGGCGTACGGAAACAGCATGTTCGGGCAATAGCTGGCGAGCAGCCCGGCCTGATCCTCGGCGTTGAAACCGACGACGCCGAACAAGCCAGCCTGCGAGACTTCCGCCAGATACGCGGTACGCTGGCCGACCGTGCAGGTCAGGGTGAGGGTGAGCACCACTTCGAACTGGCCGTTACCCAGATCGGAGGCCTTCTGGGCCAGATTCAACTGCACCTGCGGCTGATCGTTTTCGTCAACCTCATGGAAGATCTGCGGCGCGTTGGGGACCTCGTAAGAAACATCCTTTACGTAGATCTTGTGCACCAGCAACTGTGGCTGATTGACCTGGCCATTGGCCTGGCCGTTGGCGATAACGTCTGCCATTGGGGAATCCCTCAAGTTCTATCTGTCAAAAGAGGCTGATTGTTCCATACATCCCCGCAGTGCGCACGCCGGCCGGAATCGGCCGGGCCGGGGCAGATTGCGTACAGCCCTGTTTTTCTGCGAGAATACGCGGCTCGCCTATGTCGACCCGGAATATCGGGCAGTCCGCCACGCGATGCGGACCTCACGATCGTGCGTTTGCAACAACCTCCAGCATCGCGTGGCGCACAGCGCCGCTGGGCCGATGTCGCCCTGGCTAACGGGCGATAAACAAGAATTACGGAGGTCATCATGGCCCGTGTATGTCAAGTCACCGGTAAGGGTGTGCAGAGCGGCAACAACGTCTCGCACGCCAACAACCGTACCCGTCGCCGCTGGTTGCCCAACCTGCATGAGCGTCGTTTCTGGGTGGCCAGCGAGAATCGCTGGATCAAGCTGCGCGTTTCCAACCACGCGTTGCGCACCATCGACAAGAAAGGCATCGAGGCCGTGATTGCCGAAATGCGCGCCCGCGGCGACAAGGTCTGAGGATTGAGCCATGGCTAACAAGACACAAGACAAGATCCGCATGATCTCCTCGGCCGGCACCGGCCACTTCTACACCACGCAGAAGAACAAGAAGAACACGCCGGAAAAGTTCGAGTTCAAGAAATACGATCCGGTCGTGCGCAAGCACGTGATCTACAAGGAAGGCAAGATCAAGTGAGCAACGGTCCACGCGCATAGCGCGTGGCCTACCGTTGCTCACCCCTGCGAAGGCAGGGGTCCAGCGCCCTCGAGAAAACCCGCCCCCGTGGCGGGTTTTTTTGTTGCGCGCTTGCCGCCAGCGCAACACAACCCGCATCATCCGGCGATGACATCGGACCAAGCCCTTTTCCCCAGCCTGTTAGGCGACCATTGGCACCAGCTCGCCGAACCTGTGCAGCGCATGCACGGCGACGAGAAGCGTGTCGTGGCGCGCGGCTCCGCAGACGTGGAAGGCGCCGCGCACCTGCCAGCACGCTGTCTGCGTCGCTTGCTCGGGCTACCCGAGCCGGGTCCGCAGCAAGCACTGGAAGTAACGATCGAGCGCAAGGGCACCCATGAAACCTGGACGCGCCGTTTCGCACTCGGCCAAATGCGCTCGGTGCTCGACCATGTGATGGGCGCACCTCTGCTGCGCGAACAACTCGGACCAATCACGCTACGTTTCGAGTTGCTCCGCGATGGCAACGTGATCGATTGGCGACTGCGTGGCGCGCGAATCTTCGGCCTGCCATTGCCACGCGCCCTGTTTGGCGAAGTGTTGTCGCGCAGTGGTGAGGGGGACGGTCGCTATGTGTTCAATATCGATACCCGGCTGCCACTGTTTGGCAGACTCATCGCCTATCGCGGCTGGCTGGAGATCATCGATGGCCACTGAGGACGCGCCGGTGATCGTGTTTGACGGCGTCTGTCTGCTTTGTAGCCGATGGGTCGACTTCATCCTGCGGCATGACCGTGACGGCCGCTTCCGACTCGCCGCGATGCAGGGCAACCATGGACGTGGCCTGCTGGTGGCCCACGGCCTGTCAGCGGACGATCCGGTGTCTTTTCTGCTGGTACAGGATGGCTGCGGCTATACCGATACCGATGCGATCGCCCGCGTGCTACGGGAATTGGGCCGTGGGTGGAGGCTCGTCGGTGGGTTGTTGCGTGCCATACCGGGATTTCTGCGTGACCCGGCGTATCGCTGGATCGCGCGGCATCGCTATCGACTGTTCGGGCGACGCGAGCAATGTCGCTTGCCTGATGCTACCCATGCCGCGCGGTTTCTGGACTGATCCAGCTCAGTCCAACACCTCTAGTCCGGTGCGCAATGCGTAGCCCGCAAAGCCAGCCACCAGCTGATCCAGCGTGAGCAGGCCCATGCAAGGCTGCGCGCCCTTGACCGCCACCAGACCATCGGCCAGCCGTTGCGCCAGCACCACGGCAGGAGTCACCGGCACCTGCGGACCATCACCTGCCGCGGCATCGAGCCACCAGCGCAGCCGCAGCGGCGCGCCGTCGACACCGATTCCAGCGAGTTCCACCACCATGCCGCCGATATCTGAGCCGAAATGCATGAAGAGCTCGCTAAAGCGCCGCAGACGCGGCGCATATCTCGCGAGATTGTGGATCAGTCCCATCCGCACCAACCACGCTGCGCACCAAGTGCCGCCCTGGAGCAGCGGCAACTCAAGCCCGGCGCGGAACAACACGGTATGCACGTGCGGGTAACGCGTCGGGAACAGCTCCAGATCCGGCACCTCGCATACGCCGACGCGGCGACGCCCGAAGGGAAACCACTGCCTCCTGCCAGACATCCAGCCGTGGGCGCGCTGCCAGCGGCCATCGCGCCAGACCCGAATCGGTCGCCCGCAGTAGCCGAGGATCGAGGCCACCGTGGCATCACCTCGCGGTGTGCGATTACCTGGATTGATCGCATGCTCGATCGACTGCAAGGTCCCGAAACGCGGCAGCAGCGCGTCGACCACGGCGCTGCTCAACGCCGGCACGCTGGATGCACCGCTCACCAGCAGCCGACCCGCCTCGCGGGCACGGTCGTTCAGACGTGCAATACCACTGACGAAATCGCGACCATCGGCGAGATCGACATAGTCGCTGCCGCAAGCCAGGCAGGCCTCTGCGACAAGGTAGTCCTGACCCTGAAATGGGCCGGCGGTATGGATCACCAGTTGCGGAGCCAGGCGCGTCAACGCCGCCGGGAGCTCGACGCCAGTAACGTCGAGTGTGGCCACCTCGACCAAAGCGTTGCCCAGCTCGGCTTGCAACGCTTCCAGTGCTTGCCTCTGGCGACCGACAAGAACCAGCGTAAAGCGCGGGTCGCCCGCCAGGCGGCGCGCGATGCGCGAACCGAATACGCCAGTCGCGCCAATCAAGATCACCCGCAAAGCCATACCTGCTCCTTCAGAAGACTCGCCAAATACCATTCGTTGGCATTACCCACACTTTTCGCGCTTCAGCAGCTTTGCATCCGCGCAAGAAAAAGCCCGCCAATGGCGGGCTTTTTTATTCAATCCAGGCTGCGATCAGGCGCTGGCGACCGCGTAGCCCTTGAGCCGCTGGGCAAATTCCTGCAAGGAGCGGATGCCGCTCTCTTCGGCTTCGTGGATCCACTGCTGCAAACCACTCAGCGCCTGCTCGGCACCGCGCTGCTCCATCAATGCGGCGAGGCGGCTGCGGAAATCGCATACGGTGCTCAGGGTCGGGCGCTTGGCCAATACGGCCTGCATGCGCTCACGCCCTTCGCTGTCCAGCCAGCGGCCACCGTCGGCCATGGCCAGGCGGATGCGACGCGGCATCGACTTGAGGCTTTCGCCGGCGTGCTGTGCTTCCTCGCTGAGGGTCGGCACGATCACGCCGCGGTAATAGTCCGTCATGGCCTGGATGCGATGCGTCAGCACCGCCTTCAGCATGTCGGCATCCGGCAACAGGTTCACGTTCGGACGCACGTCCAGCGACGGGGCCACGCGCAGCACCTTGGCCAGACCGATCGCGCGCAGACCACAGATCGCCGCCCAGCCGATATCGAACTCCCACTTGCGCAGCGCGAACTTGGCTGAACTTGGATAAGCGTGGTGATTGTTGTGCAGCTCTTCACCGCCGATCCAGAAGCCCCACGGGATCAGGTTGCGCGACGTGTCGGCGCTCTCGAAATTGCGATAACCGGCCCAGTGACCAACGCCGTTGACGAAGCCGGCGGCCCAGAACGGGATCCATATCATCTGCAACGCCCAGATCGCTGCGCCAATCACGCCGAACAGGGCGAGGTTGATCAGCAGCATCAGGGTCGGGCCCCAGTACGGGTGGGCGCCATAGACGTTGTCCTCGACCCAGTCGTCCGGCGTGCCGCGGCCGTACTGCTTCATGTCGGCCTTCGACTCGCAGGCATCGCGGTACAGCGACACGCCGTCCCAGAACACCTTCTTGATGCCGTAGATCATCGGGCTGTGCGGATCTTCCTCGGTCTCGACCTTGGCGTGGTGCTTGCGATGCACCGCCACCCACTCACGGGTCACCATGCCGGTGGTCAGCCAACCCCAGAAACGGAAGAAGTGCGCCAGGACCGGATGGAAATCCACGCCACGATGGGTCTGGCTGCGATGCAGGTACAGCGTCACCGTGAAAATGGTGAGCTGGGTCATGATCAGGATATAGATCAGCTTCGAGACCCAACCGGCGCCTGTGAGGCCATCGTTGAGGAAATTGAGTACTGCGTTCAGCATGGAAAGCACCGGGTAGGGAACAGAATCAGTTTAATCTGGTGGTTTCCGTACCCGCCAGCATGGTCTGAAACACAAGGATAACAGTCGGTCAAGGGGCAGGCGCGAATATCTCGTTAGTTCGCACAAGCGGCCACTTCCCCAGTTGTTTAACAATGGGGGCGCCGTGACAATCACGCAATGACCTTGCCCACCGACGTATCGCCCGTGCCCATCCTGCGACTGGACCAGCTGAACCGTCGCCGCGCCGGCCGCCCAGCCGTGCAGAACCTGAGCCTGACGCTGCAACCCGGCCAGGTATTGGGCCTACTTGGCGTCAACGGCGCAGGCAAATCGACCACGTTGTCGATGATTGCCGGCGCGCTGCGCCCGGACAACGGCGGCATCCAGCTGAACGGCGCGGATTTTCTGGAACAACCCGAACTCGCGCGCCGGCTGATCGGCTGGCTGCCTGAACGCGCTCCGGTGTGGGGCGAGCTCACGGTGAGCGAGCATCTGAATGCACACGGCCGCCTGCGCGGATTGCGTGGCGCGGCCCTGCGCCAGGCCCGCGGCGGGATCATCGAGCGACTGGAACTGCAACCGCTGGCCCGGCGCCTCGCTGGCGTGCTGTCACAAGGTCAGCGCCAGCGCCTGGGGCTGGCCTGTGCGTTGCTGCATCAGCCGGCGCTGTTGGTGCTGGACGAGCCGGCCAATGCGCTCGATCCCGTGCAGGTGGCTGCATTGCGTACGCTGATACGCGAGCAGGCAGCCAGCGGCACGGCGGTGATCCTCTCCACGCATCTGCTCACCGAGGTGACTGCGGTGTGCGATCGCGTCGCGATCCTGCATGAGGGCAGCTTGCGGCATGAGGGACCGGTGCACAGCGACGACCATGCGACGCTGGAACGAACCTTTTTCGAGATCGCCATGCACGGCAACATCAGCCCGGCGCGCGCCGCATGACTCACGCTTTGATGAATACGCTTGCCGTAACCCGCCTCGAATGGCGCCGTCTGCTGGTACGTCCGCTGGCCTGGGTGCTGGCAGCGCTGACCCTGGCCTGGCTGGCGTGGAACTTCACCTTGCTGCTGGGCGGATTCCTGGCCGGACAGATTCAGCGCGCCGCGCTGCCGGACGGCCCAGGCTTTACCGATCTGGTCGGGGTGCCCATGCTCGGCCAGCTCGCCCAGTTGGCGTTTCTGGTGGTGCCGTTGCTGACCATGACGGTGATCGCCGGTGATCGCCGCGACGGCACGCTGCCGATGCTGTTTGCCGCCGGCGTACCCGCCTCGTCGATCGTGCTGGGCAAGTATCTGGCCGTGCTGGGCTGGCTGCTGCTGTGGCTTGCATTGACTATGGCCATGCCATTGGCACTCGCACACGCGACGAACTTCGACTGGGGCAAACTGAGTGCCGCTACATTGGGGCTGGCGCTGATGCTCGCCGCACTTGCCGCCGTGGGCGTGGCCTGCTCGACGTTCGCATCGCACCCGGCGATCGCTGCTGCCGTTGCCCTGGTCATCGCGCTCGCGCTGTGGAGCGTCAACCTCGGCGCGCAGATGGCTGGCGTCAACGGCGGCGCGATCAACTGGCTGGCGATGAGCTCGCATTTACAGCCGCTGTTGCGCGGACTGGTATCGACCGCCGACGTGTCGTGGTTCGTATTGCTGATCTTGCTCGCACTGGCGCTGGCCACGCGCCGACTGTCAGCCGATAAGGAGCGTGGCTGATGCGCAACCTGTTTAGACGTCTGGACGGCTGGCTGTTTGCGCTGTTGCTGCTGCTGGCCGTGGGTGCACTGGGTTACCTGAGTACGCGCTACGCCCATGAAACCGACTGGACCGCCAACGGCCGCATCAGCCTGTCCGCGGAAAGCCGCGCGGTACTGGCCAGGCTCAACGGCCCGGTGGAGATCGTCAGCTATGCCAATCCGCAAGGCGATCTGCGCCAGGACGTCGCCGGCTTTCTGCAGCGCTATCAGCAGGTCAAACCCGATCTGACCCTGCGCTTTGTCGATCCACAGCTCGATCCAGCCAAGATGCGCGCGCTGGGCATCACGGTCGATGGCGCGCTGATCCTGCACTACCACGGTCATGAGCAGCGGCTGGATGAACTGTCCGAACGCAGCCTCACCAACGCGCTGGAGCGACTCGTGCGCGGCAGCGACCGCATCGTGGCGTTCGTCAGCGGCGATGGCGAACGACGCGCCGATAGCCAGGCGAACGCCGATCTCGGCACGTTCACGACGCAACTGGAAGGCCGCGGCGTGCGCGTGGTGCCGCTGAACTTCGCACAGGTCACGACGGTGCCGCAGCATACCGATCTGGTGGTGCTGGCCAGTCCGTCGCTGGCGTTGCCGCCGGGCGCCGTGCAGGCACTGGTTGCCTATGTGCAGAACGGCGGCAACCTGCTGTGGCTGACCGAACCGGCCAATGATGATCTCGGCCTCAAGCCGCTGGCCACCGCGCTCGGCGTACACGTGCTGCCGGGTGTTCTGGTCGACGGCTCCGGCGCGGCGCTGGGATTGCACGATCCGCGCATGATCACGCTGGGCGCCTACCCGCTGCACTCGATCACCCGCGACTTCACGCTGACCACGCTGTTCCCGCAGGTGTCCGCGCTGGCACTGGTATCGCAGGGCGACTGGGCAGTGCACTCGTTCCTGCGCTCCAGTGCGCAGAGCTGGACTGAATTCCATCCGATCGACAATTCAAAACCTTCGGATATCCGCTTCGATGCGAACGCTGGCGAGCTGAAGGGGCCGCTGGATTTCGGTTTCGCGCTGAGCCGGCTATCGCCCAGCCCGGACAAGAGCGAGCAGCGCGCGGTGGTGATTGGTGACGGTGATTTCCTCTCCAACACCTTCCTCGGCAATGGCGGCAATCGCGCGCTTGGCGAGCGCGTGTTCGACTGGCTGCTCGGTGACGACAAGCTGGTCGACCTGCCGCCGCGCGGTGCGCCGGATCGACTGCTGCAGATTTCGCAGAACGACCTGGACATGGTCAGCATCGGTTTCGTGTTGGTGCTGCCGCTCTTGCTGCTGGTCATCGGCGGCCTGATTGTGTGGCGCCGGCGCAGGCGCTGAACGATGAAACGCGCCAGCCGCCAGCGTCTCGTGTTGTTGCTCGCCGTCGTGGCCTTGCTGGCATGGGCCGGCTGGCAGCTGCAACGCGACGCGCAGGGTGCCCCCGGCGCGCTGCTGACGCTTGATCCGGCCAGCATCAGCCACATCACGCTGAGCTTCGGCGGGGCACCGGCCACGCATTACGAAAAGCGCGGCGAGCACTGGTGGCAAACCGATGGCACGCCTGTGCGCGTCGACGACGCCCGTCTCGGTGACCTGACCGACATCGCCAGCGCCAGCGTGCTCCGCTGGCGCCCGAGCAGCGATTTCCAGCCCGCGAAAATCGGCCTGGCGCCGCCGCTGGCGATACTCGTTCTGGACGGCCAGACGCTGGAGTTTGGCGAGACCTCGGTCACCGGGCCGCAGCGCTACGTGCGCGTCGGCCCACGGGTCGCGCTGGTGTCAGTGCGTTACATGCCGCGCCCGCCGGGCACGAAAGTCACCGATCTGCACTGATCCGCGGGAACGACCCTTGCCCGAATTGCCCGAAGTCGAAACCACCCGTCGCGGCATCGCGCCCTACCTGATCGGTCGGCGGGTACTTGGCGTCACGTTGCGTCGGGCCGACTTGCGCTGGCCGATACCGGCGGCCATCAGCGAGCTGCTGCCGGGGCAGCTGATCGACGCCATGGAGCGACGCGCGAAGTACCTGCTTCTGCACACCCAAGTCGGCAGCGCGTTGCTGCACCTGGGCATGTCCGGCGTGCTGCGCGTACTGCCGCCCGATGCACCCGTCGGCAAGCACGATCACGTCGACATCATGCTGGAACGCTCAGACACGCAGGCCGAGCGCATCCTGCGCTTTACCGATCCGCGGCGCTTTGGTTGTTTGCTTTGGCAGGCGCCTGGCGAAATCCATCCGCTGCTGGCCAATCTCGGCCCGGAGCCGCTTACCGACGCGTTCGATGGCGACCTGCTGTGGCATCTCTCGCGTAGCCGCACGGCCGCGGTGAAACTGTTCCTGATGGACAACGCCGTGGTGGTCGGGGTGGGCAACATCTACGCCAGCGAAGCATTGTTCGCCGCCGGTATCGATCCGCGCCGCGCCGCCGGGAGTGTTTCGCGAGTGCGGTACGCGCGACTCGCGAACGAGGTCAAACGCATCCTCGCCTGGGCGATCGAACGCGGTGGCACCACGCTGCGCGACTTCCTCAGTCCCGATGGTGCGCCCGGCTACTTCTTCCGCGAACTCAACGTCTACGGCCGCACCGACAAGCCGTGTCACGTATGCGGTACGGCGATCCGGCAAGTCGTGCTGGGGCAACGCTCCACGTTCTGGTGCCCGCACTGCCAGCGCTGAGAGACGCGACGTAGGTTGGGGTGAGCGCAGCGATGCCCAACACAGTGCCCTCGAAGCTTGGTGTGATCGATGTTGGGCATCGCTGCGTCACCCCAACCTACGCGGGCTACCGAAGCGGGCGTCGAGGCCGGTCACTTCGGCCAGTGAAAGGCCACGTAGGTATTGTTGAAATGCGGGTCATCTAGGCTGCCGCCGGGTTGCGCGACGAGATCCTCGGACAGGCCGTCGACTTCCAGCTGCTGGCCTGCGATGAAATACGCACCGAGCGACTGCAGGTCGATCAGGCGTTCGCATAGCGCACCGGCACGGTTGATCTCGCGCTCGGGGACGTTGCGCAAACTGATGTCCGGACGGCCGAACTTGCGCATGCCGCGGGTATGGATCCATGAGCGGCCGGCAGCCTCTTCCGCGTTGCGCAGGACCAACAGGTGGTTGCGCGGCGGCGCCCCGCCCGTCACCAGATACCGCTGACGCCAGTCTTCGGCGCTGAACAGGCTGAGGATCTGTGGATCGAGGATCGCACTGCCGCCGATGTCGAGCAAGGCCGCGAGCACGCCCATCGTATCGCGCAGGTAATCGAGCGTGTTGCTATCGCTGATTTTCCCGCGCACCACCAGCACATCCGATGCTGTTCGTGCCTGCTCGAATGTTTCGGGGGATTCTTCGCGCAGGATGTCGCCCAGCGCACCCTTCAGCGGGTAACCGTCCCACGAACGCAGCGCGAGGTTCTGGAAGCGCTGGATGTCGACGCCCGCAGGCAGGCCCGGGCTGTCGTAGCGCATTGCCGGAATCACCAGCTCCTGCTCGAACTTGCCGAAGACATAGAACTGCAGCAGCACTTCTTCGCTGCTGGGTTGCCAGTAGGGCCGCGGCCATGCGGAGGTTTGGCTTGCTTCGGTCATGCTGATTCCTTGGAGCTTGATTCAATCCCGGTGGTCACGCGCACTAGTCCCGTTTGCCCAGTGGCAATACCGACTGCTGCAGCTCGATGCGGCCGCTGCCTTCGCTGATCTTCTTGAACTCGGCGCGGCTCACCGAGACATAGCGCTCGTTACCGCCAATCTCAACCTGCGGGCCGTCGGTGACAGCGCGGCCCTGTTCATCCACGCGCACCACCATCGTGGCCTTGCGGCCGGTATGGCAGATCGTCTTGATCTCTTCGAGGTTGTCGGCCCAGGCAAGCAGGTAACGGCTACCTTCGAACAGTTCGCCGCGAAAATCGGTGCGCAAGCCATAGGCCAGCACCGGGATATTCAGCCGATCGACCACGTCGCTGAGCTGCCACACCTGCGCCTTGGTCAGAAACTGCGCCTCATCCACGAATACACAATGCAGTGGCCCATGCGCAGCGATGTCGCCCTCGACCCGCGCCAGCAGATTCTCCGCGCCGCCGAAACGTAGCGCGTTCGCCTTCAGGCCGATTCGCGAAGCGACCACGCCGTCACCGTAACGATTGTCCAGTGCCGGGGTGAGAATCAGCGTGCGCATGCCGCGCTCGTGATAGTTGTACGCGCTCTGCAGCAGCGAAGTAGTCTTGCCGGCATTCATCGCCGAGTAATAGAAATAGAGCTTGGCCATGTTCGAGTGGCGTAGAGACGGTAGTGAAGGACGGGCGGAAGTATGCGCTATCGGCCGCCTGCTCCTCACTACTTGACTCTCATTCCACGCTCACGCCTTGTCCAGCGGGGTAGTACCGCCGGTGAACTCGCTGCGCGCCTGGGCCAGCCGGTACTTGTGCTCGGCACGCGAGCGGCGCCAGTTGATCAAGGCGAAAACCGCGTAGATCAGCTTGAACATCCGCAGCCGCAGCAGCACTTTCGGTGTGTCGAACAGATCGCCGGCCAGCATCGAGATCACGCCCTGCTCCAGCTGGAACGTGTTGCGCGGATCACGAAACATCTCCTGCATCACCGGCCCGTTGAAGCGATAGATGAAGAACGAGAAGCGCGCCATGCCGGCGCGCTGGCGTTTTTCCAGCTTGCGCTGCAACGTCGGTTCACGCGCGGGATCGCGCAGCGCCTGGTCAACTACCGCGACAGCCTGTTCGGCGCCGCTCATCGCCAGGTAGACGCCGGATGAGAACACCGGATCGAGGAACGCGAACGCGTCGCCCACCAGCACCCAGCCCGGGCCACCCATCCGCGTCGAGTCGTACGAATAGTTGCCGGTGACGCGAACCTCGTTGCCGATCAGCTGCGCATGCTGGACGCGCCGCCACAGGGCCGGGCTCATCTGCAACGTTTCCAGCAGGAACTCGACCGTACGGCCCTTGCGTTGTTTGAGGTATTCCGGACGGCAGACCGCACCCACGCTCATCACGCCGTCCGGCAGCGGGATCATCCACATCCAGCCGTGCGCGAAACTGTAGATACTGATATTGCCGGCATCCTCACCCGCGCGAGGTTCCGCGCCGCGGAAGTGGCCGAAGATCGCCGCGCTCTGGTGCTCATCGTTCTTGCGCCGCAGTTTGTTCTTGCTCGACAGGAACGCCTCACGACCGCTGGCATCGACCACATAACGCGCCTGGATTCGATAGGCACCGCCTTCGTCGGTGACCACGTCAAGCAACGATTCGCGCGGACCGGATTGCTCGACCTGCTTTACCTCATGCCCTTCACGCGCGTCCGCACCGCATTCGCGCGCATGCTCGTACAGCATCTTGTCGAAATCCTGCCGCCACACCTGATACGCATGCGGCGGGCTGTTGCCCAGCGCACGCGCGAACGCGTAGGTGTTGTAGCCGCGCTCGTTGTCCGCCTCGAAGTCCGCCCCGGGTTTGAACACTCCGAGCTCGCGCACCTTGTCCAGCACACCCAGCCGCTCGAATACCGGCAGATTCATCGGCAGCAGTGATTCGCCGATATGAAAGCGCGGGTGTCGTGCCTTTTCCAGCGCAATGACCCGGTAGCCGCGCCGTGCCAGCAGCGCCGCCGCCGTGCTGCCAGCCGGGCCTCCGCCGATCACCACCACATCACATGACTCAACTGCCACCTTCACCTGATCCGTCATGCCCACCCCGTTCGGCACCGCCACGGCAGCGGCCCTCATTGGCAATGATTATGGGCCAAGAAGGTCAGCGTGCCGTGACGCTCTGCTAACATCGCTCGCCGCCTCACGCCTCCTGGATCCATGCTAAATCCGCAACAACTGGCCGCCGTCGAACATTGCGACAGCCCGCTGCTCGTGCTGGCCGGCGCCGGCTCCGGCAAGACCTCGGTGATCACGCAGAAGATCGCGTACCTGATCGCGCGCAAGAAACTGCCGCCGTCGAAGATCGCCGCGATCACGTTCACCAACAAGGCCGCGCGGGAAATGCGCGAGCGCGTAGGCAAGCTGGTCAGCAGCGAGGATGCACAGGCGCTGACGGTGAGCACGTTTCATGCGCTGGGGCTGAAATTCCTGCAGATCGAACACGCGCGCGCCGGGCTGCGCCGGGGATTTTCGGTGCTCGATGCGGACGATAGCGGCGGCATCATCAAGGAACTGGCACCGAAGGGCGTCAAACCTGACGTGCTGTTCGGTCTGCGCAACCTGCTCAGTCGCGCCAAGAACGGCGGCCTGTCGCCAGAGGAGGCGCTGGCCGCAGCACGCAGTCCACGTGAGCTGGAAGCGGCAACGATCTATGACATGTACCAACAGCGCCTGGCCGCGTTCAACGCGGTCGACTTCGACGACCTGATCCGGCTGCCGCTGCGCATCCTGGAATCCGATGAAGAGGCCCGTACCATTTGGCGCGAGCGGTTGCGCTATCTGCTGGTGGACGAATACCAGGACACCAACGATGCACAGTACCGGCTGTTGAAGGTGCTGACCGGCGAGCGCGGCGGGATTACCTGCGTCGGCGACGACGATCAGTCGATCTACGCCTGGCGCGGTGCGAATCCGGAGAACATCGATCAGCTCGGCCGCGACTGGCCGAATCTGCGCGTGATCAAGCTCGAGCAGAACTATCGATGCGGCAAGCGCATCCTGCGCGCCGCGAACCAGCTGATCGCGAACAACCCGCACCTGCACGAAAAGAAGTTGTGGAGCGAGCATCCGGAAGGTGCACCGATCCGCATACTGGAGTGCAAGGAAGCCGAACACGAGGCCGAGCGCGTCGCCGCGATCGCCACCACGCTGGCGGAGAAGCACAAGGCGCGCTGGCACGACATCGCGATCCTGTATCGCGGCAACTTCCAGGCACGACCGCTGGAAAAGGCCTTGCGGCTGGCCAAGATCCCCTATCACCTCACCGGCGCCCTCAGCTTTCTGGACCGCGCGGAGGTGAAGGATCTGCTGTGCTATCTGCGCCTGTTGACCAACCCCAGCGATGACGCCGCGTTCCTGCGCGTGGTCAACGTACCCAAGCGCGAGATCGGCTCGACCACGCTGGAGAAACTCGGCCAGCTAGCGCAGAGCAGGCATGGCTCGATGCTCGACGCGACTCGCAGCGACAGCGTGTTGCGACAGCTGACGCCGCGCCCGGCAGCAGCGCTCGCCTCGTTCGCGAACCTGCTGGACGAACTGCGCAGCGCTTCACTGCATCAAGGCGCCGCCGAACTGGTGGAGACCATCCTGCAGCGCACCGGCTACGCCGCACAGATCGCCGCCAGCACTCCCGATGCGGCTTTGCGCGAGCGCCGGCTGGGGAATCTGAAGGAACTTGCCGACTGGTTTCGCGCCATGCAGAAAGGCGGCAACAGCGCCGGCGATCTCGCCTCGCAACTGGCCCTTCTCAGTCATGCCGACCGCGACGAGCCGGGCAATGCCGTGCGCATGATGACCCTGCACGCCGCGAAAGGACTGGAGTTCCGCTTTGTCTTCATTGTTGGCTGCGAGGACGGCACGCTGCCGCACGAAGGCGCGCTGGACGAAGGCCGTATCGATGAAGAACGCCGCTTGATGTACGTCGGCATCACCCGCGCCAAGGAACTGCTCACGCTGTCCTGGTCCGCCAAGACGAAGCGCTATGGCGACGTCCACAGCAACCAGCCCAGCCGCTTCCTGCACGAACTGCCGCAAGCCGATCTGCATTGGCAGGGCAAGGATCCGGAAGCGGACAAGGAAGTGACGCGCGAGACGGCGGAATCGCATATGGCGCGGATAGCGGCCATGCTTGCAGGCGGCTAACGGCGAGTGTCTGCCGTCATTCAGGCCAAAAAAAAGGTTCTTCACGGAAGTCCGGGTCACCCCGATAAAAAAGAACGGTGACTTCAGGTAAAGATGTTTGTGCGACCAAACATAAACCAGAGCCACCGTTCCGATGTCAGATGGTAAAGCCTT
>Ga0302311_10000016_pt1 | contig 216226 bp, 197 predicted proteins | sample III_Palsa_N1_3_FD_200449 | JGI IMG/M metagenome (GOLD analysis project Ga0302311, IMG submission 200449) | Peat permafrost microbial communities from Stordalen Mire near Abisko, Sweden - III_Palsa_N1_3 | ecosystem: Environmental > Terrestrial > Soil > Palsa > Peat permafrost | place: Sweden...
CCCGGCTGGGATAGTTTGGTCGTCGAATGGTAAGGCGATTTTGTTGGTGTTTGGAACTCCGGAATGATGGTGTCCAAACGCTAAAGCGGTCCAAACGCAACGCGAGCCAAACTGGATTTAATTTTCATAATATATATTATGCGACTTATCGATACCGCATTCCAAACAGTCCTTCCCGCCTTTGGAGCCGCGTGAAACCATGGCCGCCTTCACCGACAAGATCATCATCATCACCGGCGCATCCGACGGGATCGGTGCCGAACTGGCCCGACAGCTCGCGATGCAGCGCGCGCGGCTGGTGCTCGCGGCGCGCCGAACGGTCGAGCTCGAGGCGATCGCGGAGGAATGCCGCGCCGCCGGTGCCGAGTGCCTGACCGTGCCGACCGATGTCGCCGACCAGGCCCAATGCGCGGCCCTGGTCGATGCCGCGGTCGCGCGGTTCGGCGGCATCGACGTGCTGGTCGCCAATGCCGGCGTGTCCGGCCATGCGCGGCTCGACCAGGTCACGGATCTGGGCTGGTACGAGCGGATGATGCGGGTCAATCTGTTCGGCACGCTGTGGTGCTGTCACGCCGCCCTGCCCCATCTGAAGGCCCGGCGCGGCCTGATCGTCGGTGTCTCCAGTCTCGCCGGCAAGATCGGCATCCCGGGCCGCACCGCCTATTCGGCCAGCAAGTTCGCCATGGCCGGCCTGCTGGAGGCGCTGCGCAGTGAACTGGTCGAGGACGGCGTCGGCGTCACCATCGTCTATCCGGGCGTGGTCGCGACCCGAATCCGCTATCACGGTTTCGGCGCCGACGGCGCGCCGGCCGGGCGCAGCGCGCTCGACGAACGTGGCATGATGTCAGTGGAGACTTGCGCGCGCCAGATGATCGAAGCCATGACCCATCGTCGGCGCGAGCTGGTCATGACCGCCAAGGGCAAGCTCGGCCTCTGGCTGAAACTGATCGCACCCGGTCTGGTCGAGCGCATGGCCCGCAGGACGCTCGTGGCGGAGACTGAAATGTCGGACTAAAATCCGGCGAACCGAATCGAGGCCGCGTGGAGGACACCGACCTGGCGCGCCAGGCGGGCTAGCTCATGGTCGAGCAACTGCCCCTCGGTCGAGGCCTCCGGTGCCGTTGGCATCAATTCCGGCACGGGCGGCAGCTCCGGCGGGGCGCCGCCGCGTTCGATCGCATCGCCGATGGCGCTCAGGCTGCTGCCCATCCACTCCTTCAACTGATCCAGCCGGACCTGCGCCCCGGCCTCGATGCCCGCGGCCGGCAGATGCGCCAGGGTCAGCGCCACGCCGGCCAGACGCCGGAGGCAGGTCAGGATGGTCATCGCCGGTTCCTCTTCGCGCCGCGCCTTGGTGTGCGGCTCGTCGATCAGGCGCTGCAGCGACGCCTCGGCATTGTTGCTGGCCATGCCGGCGGCCTGGCGCAGGGTCGATAGCCCCTGGTCGCCCTCACCCCGGTGAAACTGGCCGAGCGCGCTCATGGCGAGATCGCGGTTGGTGCGGATGGCACGGGCCAATTGCTTCGGCAATTCCCGGGTCTCGCGCGCCGGCCACAGCAGATAGGCCGCCGCCAGGCCGAGCGCGCCGCCCAGAAAACTATGCACGGCGCGCAGCGCGGCCAGCGTCAGATCGCCGCTGCCGCCGGTTTGGAACAGCTCCGCGACCAGCACGAACTGCGGCGTCAGCAGGAAGACGAACAGGGTGTAATTGACCGGGCGGAGCGCCATGGTCGCGATCGCCAGCGGGAAGATCACGACCGTGATGGCGATCGGGTCGGGCAGCATCCAGCCGAGCAAGGCCGCGACCAGGCCGCCGGCGACGCTGCCCGCGACGCGCTCGAGCGTGCGCCGGAAGGTCGTCGCCAGATAGGGCTGCAGCACGACCGCCGCCGTGATGGTCAGCCAATAGCCGCGCGTCAGGCCCATGGAGCGCGTCAGGGCGACCGCGACTGCCGCCGTGACCGCCAGACGCAAGGCATGGCGGAAGGTGATCGAGTTGAAATTTAAATTACCCCTGAGCGTCGCCGCGATATCGGCCAGGCCGATCCGGCGCTCCGCCGGCTGGGTTGCCTTCAGCGTCTCGGGTTCGAGGTTGGGTTGCGCATCCGGCGCCACGCCGCGGATCGCGGAGGCCGCATGGGCGGCATAGCCGCCGATGGTCTCGATCAGGCCGGCCGCCTGGCGATAGGCCGCGAGATCGGCGGTGCCGCGCGGCTCCGCCGCCTCGACCGCGCGGCGCAGGCCCCGTGCGGCGACGGTCAAATCGGCCGCGGCCGGCAGCGCGCCGCCGGTCATGGCGTCGCCCAACTGGCGGGCGATGGTACCGAGCCGGGTCAGGGCGGCCTCGACCTGGAAATGGATATCGGGATGGCGATCGATGGCGCTCGCCAGTTCCAGCACCTCGCTGAGCGCGATCAGGGCCGCGAAGATCTGGTCGATCTCGGCCGCCAGCACGACCAGCCCGGCGCCGCGCGCACTTTCGCCCGGCGCGCGCCGGCGCGTCTCGGTCAGCGTCGCGCGTGCCGCCTCGATCGCGGTCCGCATGTGATTGCGCCGCTCGCGCACCAGACGGCCCCATTCGGCCTCGGACGAGTCCTGCTGGCCATGAACCTGCCCCAGCGCGGCCGCATAATCGGCCAGGCTGCGCCAGCACGCCCCGATCGCCCGGCGCGACGCGGCGTTGGGATGGACCGGCCACAGGATGAGCGCGAGCGCCATGGCCCAGAGGCCGCCGCCGAGGGTCAGAACCGCGCGCATGGTGGCGGCGCGCAGATCGGCGTCGGGGATGCCGATCGACACCAGCACATCGGTGGTCAGCAGCACGCCCACGGTGGTGGCGGCATTGCCGAACAGGCGCGCCATGCTGGCGCCGAAGCTCCACACCAGCACCAGCAGCACGGCGAGGATGGTGCTGTCCTGCGCGAAAAAGGACAGCAGGCAGCCGATGGCGGCGAACAGCGTGAAGCTGCCCATCGACAGCGTGCGCGTCCGGTTCGACCCGCCGACATCGGCGAGGCAGGTCCAGAAGCCGATGATCGCGATCCAGTTCAGCTCCGGCCGGTGCAGCAACTCGCCGGCCAGCACCGGCAGCGCGCTGGCCGTGGCGGCGCGCGTGCCCGCCGCCAGGCTGATTTCCCGCAGATCCAGCGGCAAGGCCCGATCGAGCCGACTGCGCCAATCCCGAGGGGCCCTCCCCTTGACCAGTGCGTCCACGCCGCTCATCCCGCTTCCGTTACCCGGCCGCGATGATGGCATGGAACCAAGAGCCCACGCGACGGGCTTTCTAGGGGTTCACGGCGTCTTAACCAACTGGACGCAGAATGGGCTGGATCCGAGGAGACGAACATGGCGTCGCTGCTTTCCCAATTGGCTATCCTGCTGGTCGGCACGCCGAAGCCGGCTGCCGCCCCCGTAGCCCCGGCCCCGGTGGCGAAGCCGAAGAGCGCCGAGCGTCTGGCCAACGAACAGTCGATCCTGGCAAATCGTCGCAAGATCCTGGCGAATATGGCGGCGATGCAGAAGGAACGGGAATCCAAGCACGATATCGCCGGTATGTCGGACAAGGATACATTGTCCGCGGCCGAATTCGCCCGCAAAATTCTGCTCGACCAGGGCAGTCACTGAGCGCCGAATATTTGCTGCACTGCAGCATTCACAAAGCATTCCGTTTGATCGACGAATTCTGTACGGTCGCCCACCATTCTCGGACGGGCCCGTCCCCTTCTTCGTCAGCGGAGCAACTTCAGTGTCGACAGACGCCGCCCCCTTAGCGCCCAAGAGCCGCCCCTTCTATAAGAACCTGACCTTCCAGGTCCTGGTGGCGATCGTCATCGGCATCCTGCTCGGGATCTATGATCCGGAGCTGGCCAAGCAGCTGAAGCCGCTCGGCGATACCTTCATCAAGCTGATCAAGCTGGTGATCGCGCCGGTGATCTTCCTGACGGTGGTGACCGGCATCTCCCATATGGGCGACATGCGCAAGGTCGGCCGCGTCGGCGGCAAGGCGCTGCTGTATTTTGAGGTCGTCTCGACCGTCGCCCTCGCCTTCGGCATGATCATCGTCAATCTCATCGGCCCCGGCCGCGGCGCCTCGACCGCCGGCGCCAAGCTCGATTCGGTTGCCAGCTACGCCGCGCAGGGCAAGTCGTTCGACATCACCAAATTCCTGCTCGACCTGGTGCCGGAGAATTTCATCGGCGCCTTCGCCAAGGGCGACCTGATCCCGATTCTGATCATCGCCATCCTGTTCGGCGCCGCCCTCACCCGCCTGGGCGAACATGGCAAGCCGATCGAGCAGTTGCTGGAGAAGGTCAGCCACGTCTTCTTCGGCATCATCGCCATCGTGATGTATGTGGCGCCGCTCGGCGCCCTGGGTGCCATGGCCTTTACCATCGGGACCAGCGGCGTCGGCGTGCTGGTCAATCTGGCCGAGCTGATGGGCTGCGTCTATCTGACCATGGCTGCCTTCGTGGTCATCTGCCTGGGTCTGATCGCGAAATACTCCGGCTTCAGCATCTTCAAGTTCCTGCGCTACATCACCGAAGAGCTGCTGATCGTGCTCGGCACGTCGTCGTCCGAGACGGCCCTGCCCCGGCTGATCGACAAGATGGAGCGGTTCGGCGTGGCGCGGCCGGTGGTGGGCTTGGTCGTACCGACCGGCTATTCCTTCAACCTCGACGGCACCTCGATCTATATGTCGATGGCGACGATCTTCATTGCCCAGGCCTATAACATCGATCTGTCGATCGGCCAGCAGATCGGCATCCTGGCCGTACTGATGGTAACGTCGAAGGGGGCCGCCGGCGTGACCGGCTCCGGCTTCATCACGCTCGCCGCCACGCTCCAGGCGACCCAGATCGTGCCGATCGAGGGGCTGGCCCTGCTGCTCGGCGTCGATCGCTTCATGTCCGAGGCGCGCGCGATCACCAACATCATCGGCAACGCGGTCGCGACGGTCGTGATCGGCAAGAGCGAGAATGCTTTCGACAAGGACACGGCCCTGGCAGAATACCGGCGCTTCTTCAACGATCCGACGCTCGATCGGATCTAGCTTGCCGTCAGGGGATCGATGCCGATACCACCGCCGTCCGGAAAGGGCATCGATCGCCTGATCGCCATCATGGCGCAGCTCCGCTCGACCGAGGGGGGCTGCCCCTGGGATCTGGAACAGACTTTCGCGACCATCGCGCCCTACACGATCGAAGAGGCCTATGAAGTGGCCGACGCGATCGAGCAGCGCGACATGGCCGGGCTCAAGGACGAGCTGGGCGACCTTTTATTCCAGGTCGTGTTCCATGGCCGCATGGCCGAGGAACAGGGCCTGTTCGGCTTCGCGGATATTGCCGACGCCTCGTCGGAAAAGATGATCCGGCGCCATCCCCATGTGTTCGGCGACGCCGCCACCGTCGCCAACGCCGCCGACCAGGTGGTCCATTGGGAGACGCTGAAGGCGGCCGAGCGGGCGCGCCAGGGCAAGGACAAACGCGCCAGCGCGCTCGACGGCGTCACCGCCGGCCTGCCCGCCCTCACCCGCGCCATCAAGATTCAAAACCGCGCCGCCCGCGTCGGCTTCGACTGGGCCGAGCCGGCGCCGATCCTCGACAAGATCGAGGAGGAAATCGGCGAGCTGCGCGCCGAACTGGACAGCGGCGCCTCGATCGACCGGGTCGAGGATGAATTGGGCGACCTGTTCTTCGCACTCGCCAACCTCGCCCGCCGGCTCGATCTCGATGCCGAAGCCGCGCTCCGGCGCGCCACCGCGAAATTCGAGCGCCGATTCCATGGCATGGAAGCGCTCGCCGCCGCCGCGGGCAACACGCTCGACGGCCAGACCCTGGAGGCGCTCGACGCGCTCTGGGACCGGGTGAAGGCGGACGAGCGCTAGCTGTCACCGTTTCGAAGATGAGGAGCTTTCGACCAGCCTTTCTGGGGCTTCCCGCAGCCGCTTCGACAGCTGCGAGCGGATCGCCCGGCTGTCCGCTGCGTCGAAATGCAGCCATTCCGGAATCATTTTTGCGATCGTTCCGTCCCCTTCCAGCCGCACGGCGTTGCCTGTCATGTCGGTCCATGTCGCATGGCCGAGATAAACGGCGATCCAATCGCGGATATCGCCTCGAAGCGTAAGATCGACGGCAAATCCGGGGTCTTTGACGCACACGTCCGTGCCGGAAGAGTTGAGGATCAGCCACATGATCCGGAATCGTGTCCGGTTCGCCGGCACACCGGAGAACTCGAAGCGCAGGACGACGCGGCGTTCGGGCAGCGCGCCCGCATCGGCCCGTCCGCGCAATCCCCACATCAGGAGACCCGGATCGAGATCGGAAGGGTCGATCCGGTCACGCATGTGGGTCAGGCCCCATTGACCGAGCGCATTCAGCGCCGTCCGGAACCCCTCGCCGGCCGGCGTGAGCCAATACTCATGACCGGTTCCGCCAGCCCGCGACCGCCGTTCAACAACGCCTTGCTGCTGCAGTTTCTGTAGTCGCGCGACCAGGACGGCACGAGAGATCAACGGCATGCCGCGATGAATGTCGTTAAAGGAATGCACGCCGGACATCAGTTCGCGCAGGATGAGCGGCGTCCAGCGCATCGCGAAGATCTCAGATGCCCTTGCGATCGGGCAGAACTGACCGTAACCGTTTGACATGTGACGCACATAGTCATCGTCGGCTGCGCTTTCCAGTACGAAAAACAGACTTGGCGGCGCCGGGTAGTTCGACCCACTACTCGCCACGGTACGGGTGAGCGCCGTCGCGCCTTGCCGAAAGCGTAGTGGAGTTCTTCGCGATGACCGATTTCGTTCTTGTTCACGGTGCATGGCACGGGAGCTGGTGCTGGGCGCGCCTGCGCCACCTCCTGGCGCTCCAGGGTCACCGTGTCTTCACGCCGACCTTGACCGGACTCGGTGAGCGTTCCCACCTTCTGGCCCGCGACGTCGGGCTCGAAACACATATTGCCGACGTTGCCAATCTTCTGATCTGGGAGGATCTCCGGGACATCGTCCTGGTCGGACATTCCTATGCCGGCTTCATTGCGCGTCATGTCGCCGACCGGGTGCCGGACCGAATTCGCTCGCTGGTCTACCTCGACGCTTTTGTCCCCGACGACGGCGCAGCCCTGTTCGACTACCTGCCCGATAGGGGCAAGGGCGACCGGGACCTGGCCGAGGCCCAGGGCGATGGTTGGAAGGTCCCGCCGAGGTTGGCAGCGTCCTTCCGGGTCAACGCCGCGGACGCCGCCTGGGTTGACCGCCAGTGCACGATGCATCCGCTCGCCACTTTCGAAGCGCCTGCGCGGATCACCGGCGCCTGCGATCGCATCCAGAACATCGGATATATCCTGGCGCGCGGCTTTGATGGTCCTTTCGAGCAGTTCGCTGCCATCGCGAAACGCCGTGGCTGGTGGCGCCAAGAGTTCGCATGCGGCCACGATGTGATGCTCGACGCACCGAATGATCTTGCGGCTTTGCTGCAGCAGCGCGCGCTGGTGTTGTGACCCTAACACCTGTTTCGCGCGAGCGACCTTTTCGAGGATTTGGCCTGGTGACTTGATCCAGACGAAAGGTTTGGGGGGCATCGTTCCGGCCTGCCCTTTCTTCATGGGCAGACCGGGTTGGGTGCGGTCAAGGGCCTGGATCTGGCTCTTCTCATCGACCGAAAAAACCAGCGCTTTGTCCGGCGGGTCGAGATGGAGCCCGACGACATCGATGACCTTCTCGACGAAATGCCTGTCGTTCGACAGCTTGAATGTCTTGGTTAGATGTGGCTACAGGCCATGCGCGCTCGCCAAACCACCTTCTGAGCGGTGTTGAGGTCTCGGACCAGCCGTTCCAGCTCGTCACGATCCGCTCTCGGTATTCGCGTCCGTCAGCGTGCGCCTCGGCGGTTAGGAGCCTGTTTCAGGCGTCCCCAGCTTGCTCGGGTTGGACGAGGCGGGTGTGCGTGCGGATCATCGCCCACTCGCCGCTGACATTATCGGGGCCGTCCACAACCTCGAGACCGTATGGACCCGCTCTGGTCGAAGTTTTTCGGCCTTTCGTAATTTTTTCGGAATAAAGCCGGAATCCGGCAAGTCTTCGGATCGACGAGACCCGTTCGATTGCAGATCGGATGGCGCCCCCGGCATGACATGCTCGTCATTTCGGTCGAAATTGTGCGACATCAAGTATAGTGTATATATTATATATCATTTTATCCTATTTTATCTTCACATTGCGATCAATTCTGACTTGCATTCGCAAATATGCCGACATAAGTTTCGCTCGTTGGCGCCGCCACGCAGCGATCATTTCACGATTCCTGAATAATTCTTTGATCGAGCCTTCAGCCGCTCGTCTCCCGGAGACCATACATGTCCCGCACTGCGCTCGAAGGCGCTCTGGCCTCGACGTTACTGATCCTGGCCGCGACACCGGCCGGGGCACAGTCGGTCGCCCCGGACGCAACCGACGCCGCCGCACCGCCGATACCGAGCCGCACGGAAATCATCACGGTCGAGGGGACGCGTCCCTCCGGCGCCGGCCTGTCGGCCGCAGGCGCCAATCAGTACAGCGTGAGTTCCGAGGACATTCTCAAGCTGCCGGCCGGGATCAATACCAACATCACCGACGTGCTGGCCCAGATGCCCGGTGTCGCGATCGATCAGAACCAGCAGATCCATATCCGCAATACCGAAGGGCCGCAGTTCCAATATCAGATCAACGGGATCCTGGTCCCGCTCGACATCAATACCAACCCGCCCTTCGTCTCGATGATCAATCCGCAGTTCATCAAGCAGCTGGATCTGATGGATGGCATCCTGCCGTCGCGCTACAGCTACGCGACCGGCGGCATCGTCGATATCCAGACCAAGGACGGCTGCCAGCAGCCGGGCGGCAGCGTCACCCTGCTGGCCGGCCAGCGCGGCACGGTCGAGCCCAGCCTCGAATATGCCGGTTGCGCCGGGCAAATCAGCTACTTCGTCAGCGGCCTATACAATCAGGCCAATACCGCCTTCAGTTCGGCGACGCCGGGACCGGATGCGATCCACGACCATACCAATCAGGGCCAGTTCTTCGGCATGTTCGCCGACAAGCTCGATGCCACGACCAAGCTCAGCCTGATCCTCTCGTCCGCGGGCAGCAACAATCAACTGCCGAACGTGCCCGGCCTGACGCCGCAATTCACCCTGGCCGGGGCCAACAACAACCCGTCCTCGGCCGATATCAATTCCTACCTCAACTTCCGGGACGATCTGGGCATCCTGGCCCTGAGCGGCGCACCCTCGGCCAACACGACCTATCAGCTGGCCTATACGGTGCACTCGATCCAGCAGAGCTTCAAACCCGACAATGCCAACGAGCTCATCTTCCAGGGCGTCGCCTCGACCGCGTCCAACAAGGATTTCGACAATACGCTCGAAGGCGATTTCACCTGGGATGTCGGCAAGCATAGTCTGAGCACCGGCTTTTACCTCGGCGACTATCAGGTCGACAATACGGACTCGTCGCTGGTCTTCCCGGTCGATGCCAACGGCGATCAAAGCAGCGACGTGCCGGTCCATATCGTCAGCAAGACGGAAAAAACCAATATCGTCTCCGGCATCTATCTCAATGATTCGGTGCCGCTGACGGATAAGCTCCGCGCGAATATCGGCCTGCGCTGGGACGCGCTGACCGGCTTCACGCGGACCAACCAATTCGACCCCACGATCAATTTCACCTATGCGGTCGCATCGAACACGACGCTGCATGCCGGCTTCGCCCGCTATATGGAGGTGCCGAGCTTCCGGGGGATTCCCGCGACCGCGACGGTCGATTTCGCCGGTACCACGGCGGCCTCGCCGCCCGGCATCGCCAATCCCAAGACCGAGGACGACTACGAGTGGGATGCCGGGGTGGTCTATCACCCGACGCCCTCGATCACGCTGGCCAACGATAATTTCTTCGAGATGACCCGGCATTATCTCGACACCGGACAGTTCGGTGTGGTGCCGATCTTCGCGCCGTTCAACTATTCCCACGGCTATATCTGGGGGACCGAATTCTCGGCGAGCTACAAGGCGGGCAATCTCTCGACCTATGCCAACCTGACCATCGGCCGGAACATGCAGGAAGGCGTGGCGACCGGGCAGTTCAATTTCGATGCCGACGAGCTCGCCTTCATCAACACCCATCACATCGTGCTCGACCATCAGCCGCTGGTGGGCTTCACGACCGGAGCGACCTACGACTGGCAGCCCTATAGCTTCGGCGTCGACGCCACCTATAGCAGCGGCCTGCGCGGCGGCTTTGCCGACGAGGAAGCCTTGCCGACCGTCCTGCAGATCAACCTGAATGCCGAGCGCAGCTTCGTGCTGCCCGGCATCGGCAAGGTGATCGATCGGATCATTCTCTACAACATCCTCGACCGCACCAATCTGATCCGGCCCTCGGAAGGCATCGGCATCTTCCAGTCCGCCTATGGCCAGCGCTTCACCGCCTTCAACTCGCTGACCATCCCGTTTTGATCGGAGCTTGCTAGAACTCCTTCGACAGCGACACGCCGACGGTCAGCGGCCGGACCGTATAGCCCTCGTTGACCGAAAGCAGCGACGGCCGCTGGATCGTCTTGTTCTGGTCGAGCAGGTTCTTTGCATAAAGCGTGATCACCAGACTGCCGAAATCGGCGCCGACGCTGGCGTTCAGCACGTTATAGACCGGCCGGTCATAGTCCGGATCGGTATTGTCGAACGCGCCGTGGCTGGCGCCGGTCCATTCCCAATCGGCCCGGACGAAGCCGTCCATGCCGTCGCGGATCTGGGTGCTATATTCCGCCCCGAACGCGGCGGTCCAATCGGGCGTCCCCAGCAGCTTGTCGCCGACCTGGGCGTCCAGGCCCGGATCGACCTCGGTCAGGGTCGAATGGGTGTAGCTGGCCGATGCGGTCAGCGTCAGCGCGGCCGTGACCCGGCCGCGCAGCGAGACCTCTGTGCCGTAGCTCTCGGCATTGCCGGCGTTGGTCGTATAGTCGAAGCCACAGATCGGCAGATAGATGTGCTGCTGCACGTTCTTCCAAACGATGTAATACACCGCCGCGTCGACCGTCAGGCGGCCGCCGAGCAGGCGGGCCTTGTCGCCCAGCTCGTAACTCCACAGCGAGTCCGCGTTGTAGCGGTCGGGCGCGCCGGAAATGCCCAGGTTCTGAAAATCGGCGGCGCATTCGAACTGCGGGATCGGCTGGTTGGGCGCGCCCAGGCGGAAACCCTTGCTGGCGTTGGCATAGAGCGTCGTGGTGTCGGTCACGTCCCAGGTCGCGGCGAATTTCGGCGTGGCGGCATAGCTGCGCGAATTGAAGCCGAATTGCGGTGCCGCATCGGCGTTGTAATAGCCGCCGCCGGTGCCGCCCAGGGATTCCCGCGCGAAATTATAGCGCAGGCCCGCGGTCAGGCGGATGGTGTCGATCGGGTTGTAGGAGAATTCGCCGAACACGGCATATTGCCGCTCGTCGTAGCTGTCGGTGTTGGAATAGACCAGATCGTTGGTCAGCGGGTCGGCGATCACCGGGATGTTCACGGAACTGGTGCCATAGAGCTGCTGCAGCTCCGCGCCGACGCCGGTGATGAACTCCTGGTCGGACAGATGGACATGCTGGTCGGAGAAATACAGCCCGCCGATCCAGCTGTAGGGCCGGCCGCTGTCCTGGGTCGATTTGGAGGCGAGCCGCAGCTCCTCGGAATATTGCCGCGTCGTCGGATAGATATAGGCCGGTGACGGCAGGTTGCCGATCGGCGCCGGGTTGACGGTGGGGAACTGGGCGACCGTCGCCGGATCGCCGGCCAGGGTATTGGCCAGCAGCACGCTGTTGTAATAGGTCCCGTCCTGGACGCGGTTGAACTGGCGCCAGAAATAGCTCGAGACCGAGGTCAGGTCGGCCCAATGCAGGTCGTAGTCGGCGGTGATGCTCGGGATGAACAGCGTGTCGCGGCCCCGCTCGGCCACCAGTTTCTCGGTCGAGAGCGCCGGCAGGCTGAGATCGTAGACCGAGGTATCGTCGATCCGCATCCGCTGGAAGAACACCGCCGGCGTGATGGTCAGATCGTCATTGAGCCGCGCCTTGAGCGTCGCGCGCAGCACGCCGGTACTCTCGTCGTTGATGTCGGTATCGACCACCTGCCCCGTCGGCGAGAGCTGGTTGATATAGCCGCTGTTGTCGACATAGTCGAAGCCCAGGCGCAGCGCCGTCATGCCCTTGACGATCGGCATGTTGACGACGCCGCTTTCCTCGTAATTGATGCCGCCGTGCTTGGTGCCCGACAGTTCGGAATAGATATTGCCGCCGTAATCGTCGAGATCCGGCTGCTTGCTGATGAAGCGGATCGTGCCGCCCATCGAGCTGGCGCCATAGAGCGTCCCCTGCGGCCCGCGCAGCACCTCGATCCGATCCAGATCGAAGAACTGCGGCTCGGTCGCCCCCGTGTTCAGCAGGTTGCGCATGGTGATCGGCACTTCATCCAGATAGAGGCCGACGGTGGGCGAGCCCGCGTCGGAGCTGATGCCGCGCAGTTCGATCTTGCTGAGGCCCGACCCGCCCTCGTTCGAGAACGACAGGCCCGGCACCTCGCGCGACAGATCGGTGATGTCGTTGATATGCTGCTCCTGCAGCTGGGTCCCGGTCAGCACCGTGATGTTGAGCGGCACTTCCTTGACGTCCTCGGACCGCTTCTGGGCGGTGACCGTGACCGTCTCGACCGGCGGCGTATCGTCGGCCAGGGCCGGAAGCGCCGCGAGAAAAGCAAATGCGAGACCGGCTGTTCCGATCGCCCTGGCTGACTGGCCCAATTCATTCCCCCGAACGAAAACCCCGAACAGGGTAGTGCAATCCCTATTCCACTTGCGATAGTCGTTCGTCCGGTGGAGTGGCGATGTTCATCGGGGGATACGGTGCCGTTCAGCATGAGGATTCCGTCCAGGGCCGACCCTGAATGGTTCAACGACCGGTCTTCGCGCTGGCGGCCATGGCATAGCGGCGGCAATGGTCGAGATAGGCCGACTCATGTTCGGCGACCAGCGCCACCACGCTGGTCCAGAGCCAGGATGGCGCGTCCAGGCTCTTGGTCCGGTTGCGCGCCAGCTCGCTCTGCCAGCGTCGGCAGGCGTCCGGATCCATCTGGCGGGCATGGGCCCGGCCGACGACCATCGCCAGGAAGCGGGCGACCCGCATCGCTTCGCTGCGACCGAGCTGGTCGATCTCGATCTTGAGATCCTGCGGCAGCAGTTCGCGCACGAACACCGACCGGTCGAGCAGGCGCGCCGCCAGCATGCGCTTGCCGAGCGCCGGCGAGAGGTGCCGCGCGCCCTCGACGACGCGGTCGCCGTTGTTGCGGGGCATCTCGCCATCGGCCGCACGGGGCGCCGCTGCCTGAACGGCCTCCTTGACGTCCATCAGGCACAGGCCGCCGTCGCGATGGCTGCCGTCGCCGATCCGCAGCAGCACGGCCAGACGCAGCCGGCCGAGCGAACTGCAGCCCTTCATCCAATAGGCGGCATCGACCAGTTCGACCTCGGCACCGTCGTCGCGCAAGCGCAGCGCGGTGGCGAGCCGGTGGACCGCCTTGGTCTCGAACAGCCCCGTCACCGCGCGGTGCTCGTGCCGGCTCAAGGGCCAGAACCGCTTGCCCAGCGGGATCCTGGGCTTGGTATCCTCGATGCGCTCTTCAGCCAGATGTTTCCAGGTGCGGCTCATCGCCTGCTTCATGACGAAACGCACCGCGTCGGGCTTGCGCATGGTCTCCTCGTCGGGTTGCTCGGCCAGGCCCGCCTCGTAGCCCTCGATCATCTGCTCGATCATGCGCGCGGTGGTGACGCCCGGCAGGTCGGAGCCCCGCGCCGCCGTCGCCAGCGACAGGCCGAGCCGGATCAGATCATGGGCCGGGTTGCCGATCACGGTCTGATCCAGGTCGCGGATCTGGATATCGACCCGCCCCTTCCGGTCGGCGATCGGGCCCAGATTGCCGACATGGCAATCGCCGCAGATCCAAACCGCCGGACCGTCCGGCAGCGACCGGCTGTCGACGCCTTCGAGCCATTGATAGAATTTCAGCGTATTGCCCCGGACATAGGCATGGGCGGAGCGCGCCATCTTGAGATTGCGCCGTTCGATCAGCGTCGCCGAGCGCGCGTCCGCCGCAACGGTCTTTCGGTTCTGGGATCGCATGAAGCCGCTAACGCGGCAAGTCCATCACTCGATCCAATAGCGCCGGAACGAGCCGTTCTGTTCCGGATCGGGCAGCACCGCTTCGAGGTGACCGCCGTTGCGCTCGATGACCTTGGCGGAAGCCAGATTGGTGTCGGCACAGGTTACGATGGCCCGGCCGATGCCGGCGGCACGGGCGTGTTCCAGTATCAACTTTAGCCCGGCCGTCGCCAAGCCGCGTCCCTGCCTGGTCGGCCGGATGGCGTAGCCGATATGACCGCCGCGAAACCGCAGGCTGGGGGACAGCCGGTAGCGGATATTGAAGGTGCCAAGGTATTCGGTGCCGTCGGTCAGCCAGAGCTGGCTATGCGGCACGCGTTCGACCTCAGTGCCGTTGGGGAGAGTCAGGGTGCCGACCTGAGCATTGAGCAGTGCCAGATAAGGCCCGAGTCCGGCCTCGATCGCGGCGATCTCCAGCGCGCTCTTGGTTTTGCCATCGCCGAACTGGAAGCCCTCTTCCAGCGCGGCGATGAAGCTGGCGCCCAGGTCGAGGCGCGGCAGGATGAGGCGCATCAGGGACGCTGGAGCAGATCGATCAGGCTCGACGTATCCCAGCGATTGCCGCCGCGCGCCTGGACGCGGCCGTAGAACTGATCGACCAGCGAGGTGACCGGCAGCGCCGCCTTGTTGCGCTTGGCTTCCTCCAGGCAGATCGACAGGTCCTTGCGCATCCAATCGACCGCAAAGCCGAACTCGAACTTGCCCTCGGCCATGGTCGCCACCCGGTTCTCCATCTGCCAGGACTGCGCCGCACCCTTGGAGATGACCTCGACGACCTTGTTCGGGTCGAGCCCGGCGTGCTTGGCGAAATTGAGGCCCTCCGACAGCGCCTGGACCAATCCGGCGATACAGATCTGGTTGACCATCTTGGTCAATTGGCCGGAGCCGACCGGGCCCATCAGCGTGACCGCGCGGCCGTAATGCGCCATGACCGGCTCGGCCTTGGCGAAAGCCGCGTCGTCGCCGCCGACCATGATGGTCAGCTTGCCGTTGACGGCACCGGCCTGGCCGCCGGACACGGGGGCATCGAGGAAGCCCAGGCCCTTCCCTGCGGCGAGCGCGCCCAACTCGCGGGCGATGTCGGCCGATGCCGTGGTGTGGTCGGCCAGGATCGCGCCCTTGGCCATGCCGGCGAAGGCACCGTCGGGACCGGCCACGACCTGGCGCAGGTCATCGTCGTTGCCGACGCAGACGAACACGATCTCGGCGCCCTTGGCCGCCTCGGCCGGGGTCGCGGCGGTGGACCCGCCATATTCGGCGACCCAGGCGGCCGCCTTGGCGCCGGTCCGGTTATAGACGGTCACGTCATGACCGGCGCGGTGCAGATGGCCGGCCATCGGATAGCCCATGACACCCAGGCCCAGAAATGCGGTCTTCATCGTTTGTTCCCCCAGTTTACCCGTTGTCCTATTCTTCGCCGCCGATCAGCACCTCGTGCAAGGCGTTCCAGCTCGCCTCGTCCGGCGTCAGCAGCAACCCGCCGTCATGGGTGCGCGGCGTATAATCAGAGCCGTCGAGCCGCTTGGCGTAACCACCGGCCTCGCGGTGCAGCAGCCAGCCCGCGGCATGATCCCACGGCAGCAGCCGGTGATAGAGCGCGAAATGCGCGCGGCCGCTGGCCAGCGCCAGATATTCCTGGCCGGCGCAGCGAAAGCTGAAGACCGAGCCGATCAGGTTCGACCGGCCGGCGATCTTGCGCACCAGTTGGCGATTGCCGAAGCGCAGCGCCAGGGATCCGCTCATGTGATCGGGCGCCGCCGGCGGTGCCACGCGCAAGCGCTGCCCGTCGAGCCAGGCGCCCTCCCCGCGGCTGGCGACCGCCATCTGGTCCTTGACCGGGTCCAGGATCCAGGATTGCACGACCTCGCCGGCCCGGACGAACGAGACCATGACCGCGAACAGCGGAATGCCGGCAGCGAAATTAGCGGTGCCGTCGACCGGATCGATGATCCAGACCGCGTGCTCGCCGGCCAGCCTGTCCATGACCGACGGATCTTTCGAGACCGCTTCCTCGCCCACGACCAGTGACCCCGGCACCAGATCCCGGAGCAGCGGCGTCAGCCGATGCTCCGTCTCGATATCGGCGATGGTGACCAGATCGCCCGGCGATTTCGCGTGGATATCGCCCTCAGCCAGATGCTGGAAGCGCGGCAGGATCAATTCGGCCGCGGCCTCGCGCAGCAGGGTCGAGACCTGGGTCGTGTCGGGCAGCATGCGTCCGAACCTTTCGGCGGGAGAACGGGAGAAGCGCCTAGCGCTCGCGGGCGGCGAACCGGTCGAGATCGGCCTGGTTCATGTTGACGACGAGATGGGCCGTCGCCTCGTCGTCACGCCGCTCCAGCACCTCGCCATGGCGATAGAGCCAGGCGATGCCGGCGCCGTCCATCAGATCGACGTCGAGCGGTACCGAGCGGATGCCGTCGATCAGCCGCGCGTCGAGCAGCCGGAGCAGCGCGTCGCAACCCTCGCCGGTCACGGCCGAAATCGGCACGGCCTCATGCTCGCGGCCCGCCTGGTTGATGACGGCGTCCCGCGCCTCCCCATCCAGCAGGTCGATCTTGTTCAGCGCCTCGACCAAGCCATGCTCGACCGCCTCGCCCAGCCCCAGGTCCTTCAGGACGGTATGGACGTCCTCGCGCTGGGCCGCCGTATCCGGATGCGCCACGTCGCGGACATGCACGACCACGTCGGCCTCCTGCACCTCTTCCAGCGTCGCCCGGAAAGCGGCGACCAGATGGGTCGGCAGCTCGGAGATGAAGCCCACGGTGTCCGACAGGATCGCCTTGCGGCCGGACGGCAGTTCCAGCGTCCGGAGCGTCGGGTCGAGCGTCGCGAACAGCAGGTCCTTGGCGAAGACCTCGGCCTTGGTCAGGCGGTTGAACAGCGTCGATTTGCCGGCGTTGGTGTAACCGACCAGCGCCACGATCGGGTATGGCACCTTGCGGCGCGCCTGGCGGTGCAGCGTGCGGGTGCGCTTCACGTCCTCCAGCTCACGCTTCAGCTTGATGATGCGGTCGCCGATCAGGCGGCGATCGAGTTCGAGCTGGCTTTCGCCGGGGCCGCCCAGGAAGCCGAAGCCGCCGCGCTGGCGCTCCAGATGGGTCCAGGACCGCACCAGCCGCGAGCGCTGATAGGTCAGCGCGGCAAGCTCCACCTGCAGCCGGCCTTCATGGGTGCGCGCGCGGGCACCGAAAATTTCGAGAATCAGACCAGTGCGGTCGATGACCTTGCATTGCCAGGCCTGTTCCAGATTGCGCTGCTGGACCGGGCTGACCGCGGCATCGACGATCACGACGCCGATCTCCAGCTCTTCGATCAGTTCCGCCAGCTTCTCCACGCTGCCCTTGCCGATCAGCGTCGCCGGGCGCGGCTGGTTGAGCTTGATGACCTCGGCATGAACGACGGTCAGTTGGATCGCCTCGGCGAGGCCGACCGCCTCGGCCAGCCGGCCCTCGGGCGCCCGGATGGCGCGTTCCGCGGTCGGCAGCTTCAGCATCGGATAGACGACCAGAGCGCGGCCGGTGGACGAACCACCGGCCTCGATGTCATGCCCCATGGCGCCGGCGCCGCTCAGGCCTCGCCATCCTTGTCGCCGTCGAACAGCTGGACCGGTGCCGCCGGCATCACGGTCGAGATCGCATGCTTGTAGACCAGCTGGGAATGGGCGTCGCGGCGCAAGAGGACGCAGAAATTATCGAACCAGGTGATGATGCCCTGGAGCTTGACGCCATTCACCAGGAAGACGGTGACCGGGGTCTTGTTCTTCCGGACGAAGTTGAGGAAGACGTCCTGCACATTCTGTGACTTTTCGGACATGGGGTAATCCCTTCTTACAAGTTGTTGGAGTGCCCCGAAGGGCACTCAGGCCGCACGGGTTCCCAACGATGGGACCCCACAAAAAAGTTCCTGCACGATCCGGACCCTTCTGGGTGCCGTGACCGACAGAGTCCGTCAGGATAGGATTTGTATATCAAACCCCTCCGTTGCAAGTTCGCTAGTGCGAAATCGCGCGCGCGAGCGCCATGCAATCTCTGAAATGGTGCGCGGGCTTGGCCGCGGCAAACTCGTCGTCGCGCAGGATGGCGTCCCCGGAACCATGGACCAGGATGGGCACGCAGCCGGCATTGATGGCGCAGGCCATGTCGATCCCGGTGTCGCCGACAAACCAAACCCGAGGCCCCGCCTCGATCCCGCTGCCGGCGAGCGCGTGATCGACCGGCGCGCGATCGGGCTTGTCGCGCGGTGCGTCGCCGGCGCCGATCACCTTGCCGAAATACGGCTCCCAGCCGAGCGCCGCGACCTCGCGCCGCAGGAAGCGGCCGGTCTTGTTCGACACCAAGGCGATGTAATGCCCTTGCGCCGCAATCACCTTGAGCAGCGCCTCGGCGTCGGGTAGCGGCGACAAACGCTCGATATGCAGCGCCTCGAACGCCAGCAGGTAGAGATCCCGCGCCTGTTCCCAACGATTGCCGAACAGGACCGGGAATGCGTCGCGCAACGACTTGCGAACCTTCTTCTGCGTCTCTTCCATCGTCCAGGGCGCATGGCCCATCTGGGCGAACATGGTGTTGAGCGCCGCGTGGATCGTGCCCCAGCTGTCGACCAGCGTATTGTCCCAGTCGAAGATCAGCGCGGACGGCCGGGCGAGGCTCATGCCCGGCTTCCGGCGATCCGCGCCATATGGCCGAGGTATTTCTCGCGCAGCTGGATCGCGAAGGATCCGGGCTTGCCATTGCCGATCGTCGCATCGTCGATCTGGGTGATCGGCATGACGAACGAGGTCGTGCTGGTGACGAACGCCTCGCGGGCCGCATGGGCCTCCTCGACCGAGAAGGCGCGTTCGACGAAGCGCAAACCCGCTTCCTTGGCGATCTCGATCACGACCAGCCGGGTGATGCCGTTCAGGATCGCGTGGGTTGGCGGCCGCGTCACCAACTCGCCGTCGCGCGTCACGATCCAGGCGTTACTGGACGTGCCCTCGGTAACGAAGCCGTCGCGGTCATATTGCCAGGCCTCGTAGGCACCGGCCTCGCGCGCGGCCTGCTTGCCCATGGCCGCCGGCAACAGCGCCACCGACTTGATGTCGCAGCGCGCCCAGCGCAGGTCGGGAATCGTGATTGCCTTCACGCCATCGGCCAGCATCTTGGGATCCGCCGGCTTGGCCCGCCGTGCGGTCGCGACCAGTTGCGGCACCGCGTCGACCGGAAACGGGAAGTCGCGCGGCGCCACGCCGCGGGTGATCTGCAGATAGACGCTGCCGTCGCGGATGCCGTTGCGCTTGGCGAGGTTGGTCAGCACCAGGGTCAGTGCCCGGTCGCTCATCGGCTTGGCGATGCGCAACTCGCCCAGCGAGCGCTCGAGCCGGGTCAGGTGCAGATCGAGATCGACGAAGCGACCGCCGGCCAGCGCGATAACCTCATAGACACCGTCGGCGAACTGATAGCCGCGGTCCTCGATATGGACGCTCGCGACCGCATGACGGACGAAGCGGCCATTCACATAAGAGAAGCGCGACATCGGACAGCCCTCGAACCTGGATAACGGCCAACATTATGCGGGTCCCGTTTGCGGGCGAGAAGCGCGGGCTCTGCAACCGGCGCCCTCTGAAACGCGGGGCCGTGCACGCTCATTCTCTCGGGACCCACGCGCTGGCGAAGGCCCGGCGGACGAAGCTCAGCAGTAAAAGCAGGATCACGACTTGGGAAGCGACGACCGAGGTCCCGATCAGATAGGGATTCGAGGCAGAAAAATAGAGAGCGAGAGCCACGACGGATACGGAAATGAGCACCCCGATCAAGTTGGCCTTTATCAGAATATTCGTCCGTTTGAGCAAGCCGGAAAAAGCCGTGATAGCGCCGATCATCAAATTGCAGGCCTCCACCACGACGCCGAACAGCATCAATTTATAATAAATCTTGAAATCACCCTTGGTCAGAAGACCCAGTATGAACGGACCCAAAATGGCATATGACACGAGCGCCATGACGGAAATGAAAAATGCCATGATGAGGTATTTTTTTATAAATAGACCCCTGCTTTGATAAATTCTTGGCTGGAATAACTGTGAGTATATTTGGCTGCCGGCGGCCATTCCTACGGACCCGATATTCGAAACGGTCGCATACAAACCGGCAATATCCGCATGTCCGAACCAGACGTAAACGAGCCGGTAGCTCTGCAACTGAATCCAATTGCATCCTGACGAGATCGAGAGTGGATAAGAGAACCTCACCAACTCTCTGTTTGACACCCTTCCTGCCGTGGTGAAGTCAAATTTCTCGTAAGTACGGAAAAAATATAATATGACCGCCAATTCGCCCATAAGCGCTATCAAATTGGACAATATAAGCATATCGGCAGAAGCTTTACCCTCGGAAACAAGCGCAACAAATAACATCAACTTTAGAGAAGACTCGATCACCAGCATGAAGACGACGAAAATTCCGTGCGTCCGGTTGTTCAACAAGGCGCGAAGCGACGTACACAAATATAAAAACACCGACAAAGAAAATGTGAGGATAACTTCAAATAGAGTTATGTTTCCACCAAAAAAACTGTAAACCAACACAGCCACGCCGATGATAGCGGCCGCGAGGATTGCGCGCAGATTGAGACTGACTAGATATTTGAAAGGAATCGGCACAGTTGGATCGGCCGGGATGTGGGCCTGCTGATAAAAATCAACCGGCACAAACACGATCGAATTCATCAAATAGGAAATCGTCGATAGATAGAAAAATATTCCAAGCTGCGGCAGGCTCAGAAAATGCGTATAAACCTTGATATAGCCCAACTGCACGAACAAGGAGGAAAATCGCACGATCAGTATCGTTATTTTCTGTCTATCGACCATACGAAGTAGATTTTTCATTATAGTTAATCTAAATTTCCAAGAATGGAATCGCGCTTTATGTCATTCATCCGCTCAATTTCCGTACGATCGATCTGCATCCGCTTCTCATATCGCTTCATCATCGCCAAAAGCGGATAAAAGAACATAAGGACGCAAATATAAAGACCTGGAACTCCGGCTTTATATGCTCCGCGAACAAAATAGCTTTGAAAATAATTCTTGAGCGATCTCAGTATTATGAAAAGCGCTGCGGTATTATTTTCAGTATCCGCCTCAATGTCCGTATATCTATCAATGGTGTTGAGATAGCTCTTGGCCGTGTTCGATATAAAATGGTGGATGAATATATTGTCCGGCTCGATTTTAACTCGATCGCTGGAGACGGTCAGCCGCCCAAAGGAATGGATCGTATTTCCGGTAAAATCGATCGCGTCCTTTTTGAATATTCGATTCATTCTATCTGCATAGGCATCGTGTAAAAACCGACCATAATAATAATTTTTTCTCTTCAGATTTATGACGTCGTACTTATCGGATTTTATCGTCGAAATAATTTCGAGCAATGACTCCTTGTCTAACATTTCGTCGGCATTGGCCCAGTAAATCCAATCCGTCTTGACTGCCGCCTTCACCCGAGAAGTGGTGACAATATCTTCGCACCAGCCCGGATTTTTGTTCATTAGAATGTCGCAGCCCTCGCCTTGGGCGATCAGAACAGTGTCGTCAACACTGAAATTATCAACGATCAATATATTCCCAAATGGCCTGAAATTCTTTATGACTCTAAGGATTCTCTCAGACTCGTTATACGTAAATACGACGAATGTTATATTGTTATTTGGAAAATTGTTCATATAATTTTCTCCCCATTACAGAAATAATTCATATGTTTTTCAAACTCTTAAGAGCGGCTTCGGTTTCCAAGGCCACCCCTTCGATCGACGAATATCGTGGTTCGTAACCGAGATCAGCGGCACTACGATTATTTGAATAATACATCGGTTTTTCGCCGGTCGATACTACCAGATTAAGTGAAGGAACAATCTCATAGCGAAAATCGAATAAATTACTCAAGTGGCTTAGGAGTTCGAATTTTTCCACGGGCGCCCGGCTATAGACATCTATAGCGCGGTTGCACACCGGAGCGTTCAACGCGCATCTCACCAATTCCGCAAAATCTGCTGGCGTTATGAAGTCGCGGTGCATGGAGGCCGCAGATACTTGCAGGACCTCACTTCTGTGAATCGAACGGAGAATATAGGAAGTAAGGAATTTGGAGTTGATATCAGTCGTGGCGCTACAATAATTGAATATGCGAATATCGATGATGTCCGCATCTAGCATCGCGCGATGCCGACACTCTGCATGCATTTTGGCGATCGAATAAAACTCGTCCGCCGCGAGGGAATTGATACGAAACTCGGCATTCGTCTCGAATGTCGCGGGGGCTCGAAAAATCGAGCCATATGCGGCTCCGCTGGAGAGAAAAATATAACGGCATCTGGGATGCTGACGAATGTAGTCCAGCGCAAGACTATCAAATTGATACGTCACATCGAGAATCGAGCCGGCCATGCCGGCGGTGCGGGCAGGATCGCCAGAGCCGACGCAGTTGATGATAACGTCAAAATTTCCGTCGATGAATTGTCCGTATGGCCGCGAAACAATATCGCCGGAAATCAACTCGCGATCCCGCCATTCTCGCAATTCTTCGGGCCGCCGGGAAAACAAACTCAAAGAGTACAGACTGTCCGGAGCCAAGGCTCTGATAAGGTCTTTTGCTATTTGGCTGGTGGCGCCAATAAAAGCGATCGATTTCATCAAACATATTCCGTATCAGTGATGAAACTCTTTATTGAAGTTTTATTTTCGTTGCCAATCGAAAAACATTCTCTTGCATACTGCAGCGAGCGTCGTCATGTGGCACGTCGGACAAGTCGGCGCACGGCGGCCACGATAGCCTCGACCCTCACCCCGCCATTCTCACGCAGGGCGTCGTGATTTGCGACCAGTTTGGGGAAGCTCTGTTTGATGTCGATCGACTGAAAGCCCTGTGACCGTCCGCGCTCCAGCAGCATGCGCATGACGCCGACCTCGAGGGGATTTCCCGGATAGGCCTCGCAAACGGTGACGACGGGCCCATCCGCCAGCAGGCCGGCGATCGTCTCGGCCGGAAAAGGGTGCATCAGCGGCGCGCTGACGACCCGCAACGACAGGCCCTCGTCGGTGAGTTGGGCGGCCGCCTCCAATGCCTTTTCGAGAATTGCGCCGGAACAAATCGCCGTCGCATCCGTCCCCGGGCGAACGATCCAGGCCGGATTGTCAAGGGTGAGACCTGTCGGTGCCAGTTCCGGACCGCGCTCGCGGCCGATCCTGAAATAGATCGGCTCATTGACGTCTTGGTACGCTTCGAACAATGCATCAAGTTCGCCGCACCCGGCCGGGCACAGTACGCGCATGCCGGGCAAGGCGCCCAAAACCGTTGCATCTTCGAGCGAGTGGTGCGACGGGCCGAGCGTGCCATAGGAGAAGCCGGCGCCGATACCAAGCACACGGACATTTCGGCCCTGATAGCAAACGTCGTTTCGGAGTTGTTCGATGCAGCGCAGCGTGACGAACGGCGCAATCGAATAAATATAGACGCGAAAGCCGTTCAGCGCCAAGGCGCCGGCCATCGTCGCCATGTTCGCCTCGGCAACGCCGGCATTGATGAAACGATCGCCCAGCCGATCCCTGATCTTCTCGATCACCGAAAAGCCGATGTCTCCCGTCATGAAGATCGTGTTGGGGTCGTTCGCGGCGGCGTCTTCGATGAGATCGACAATCCGATTACGCATGTTGAGCAGCATGCTCCAAAAAGGCGACGTCCGCGTCGGTCGCCGGTCGGTAGTGGGACTCGACGGTATTTTCCAGCCGTGCCACGCCCTTGCCTTTGACGGTGTGGGCGATGATCAGGCGCGGGCGGCCGCCGCTGTCGGCCGAGAGAGCCGTCGCGAGCGCCTGAAGGTCGTGGCCATCGACCTCGGTGACATGCCAGCGGAAACTGCGCCACTTGTCGCCCAGGGGCTCCAGATCCATCACCTCGGTTACCCGTTCGAGGCTTTGGATCTTATTGTAGTCGACCACGGCCGTGACCGAGTCCAGCTGTCGCGCGCCGGCGAACATCGCCGCCTCCCAGGTCGATCCTTCGTCCAATTCGCCGTCGGACAGCACACAGAAGTGCCGGGCCGCCCAGCCGCGAAGCCGGTAGGCAAGGCCATATCCCACGGTCAGGCCCAGCCCATGGCCGAGCGAGCCGGTGCTCGCGTCGATGACCGGAACCTGGGTACTGCGGGTCACATGGCCCCAGAGCGCGGTTCCATTGCCGAGATAGTTCGCCAGATGCTCCGGTTCGATCAGGCCGTAGGCGGCCATGACGGCGTAGTAGCCCATGGCCGCATGCCCCTTGGACATGATCAGCCGGTCACGATCGATCGACGTCCGCGTCTCCAGCCGTATGTTCGACACGGCGACGATCGCGTTCAGGACTTCAACACAAGAGAATGATGAGCCCAGATGGGCAGACTTCGCATCGCGCGACAGAACCGCAATGTGATGACGAATCGAAGCACTATGGGCGAACTGAAGCGCGACGGATGCCGATGAAGTCTGTGACGAACGGGGGGCGGGCATGAGCGCTATCTATAGCCAGAGGTCAAGGCGATCTGGATACACCCAGGCCGCGGTCATTTCACCTTAAAACGATGCTTTGGCGGGTTTTACAGTGCGAGATTTTGGCTTCGGAGTGGTGAATCTCAGTCTCTCGGCGGTCCTCCACGTCAGCCAACCTGTTCCAAACGCCAGGATCGTCGATCGCTTGCCGAACGGGACCGGCATATCGTGACCGCGCACTTCCCGGGTTCGAAAGACACGTGCGCAATGGCTTGGGTTCCTTTGAAGCGAGTCGGCGATGCGGGGACGGATTGCGCGGCGTTGTCTCCATCGAAAGAGTGCCGGCCCGGTGGCCGGCGTTACGCGCTCTATCTGAAATCGCAAGTCATGTAAGAAATCCAAGGCGTAAGCGGGCTACGCTTGATCTCGACCTTGTCGAGGCCGATTTCCTCCGCAACCGCGATGGTTTCGCCTGGATACCCGGGACAATTCAGCTGATCGAAGACCAAAACCGAATTCCGCGTCAAATGAGGCCGAAGGAGCCGCAAGCAATCCTTCGTCGGCTTGTAGATATCGAAATCGAAATAGGCCAATGATACGATCGTTTCCGGTTGCCGCTTCAAATATTCTTCAAGCTTCAGAGACGCATCCCCTTTGATGATCTCAAATTTCTGCAAATGGGAAATCGGTGCTTCAGATTCGTGATAGGACAGAACCTGCTCAAGATGGTGCTCATAACCGGTGCCGGAACTGTATAGACCGTCCACGGCCAGGGGATCGTGTCCATCTTTTTCGGACGTGCCGAGCAATCCACCGAACGTATCAAAAATTACCAGTTTTCTGGTGAAATTATACGGTTCGAAAATAGCCCGGAGGTTGGTCAGGATGGCAGCCGTCCGACCATAACAGGTCCCAAACTCAAACATGGTTCCGTTTGTGGGGATAATAGCACTTCTATAAAGATCTGACAAAAATATCATTCTCGAAAATTCTTGACGAGATAGATATAGAGAGAGCTGGGAATAAACTAAGTCCGAATCGGAAACGGGCGAATTATTGAATAAATCGACAAATTTCTCTCTATTTGATTTCTCAGCCGAAGAAGATCGCGGAGAAAAATCAGTTTTTTGGTCGCTCATCTTATAAAACTCCAAAATTTTCACGTCGCAATGAATTCGATCCGTAACTTACAGAATAAAATTTCAAATTGCGACATCGAATGCCAAATGCTCACGGCGTGACCTTCAGCGCGCGATCCCCGTTCAGCACGCCCAGCGATTTCAGCTTGCGATGCAAGGCCGAACGCTCCATGCCAATGAAGGCGGCGGTCCGCGAGATATTGCCGCCGAAGCGGGTAACCTGGGCCAGCAGGTATTCGCGCTCGAACACCTCGCGCGCGTCGCGCAGCGGCAGGCTCATGATCTCGCCGCCCTTTTCCCACTTCAGCACGGTCGGCACGATCGAGCCGATCTCGGCCGGCAGCATGTCGGCCCGGATCGGGTCCCGGGATTCGCCCGGCGCCATGATCAGCAGCCAATCGACCACGTTCTTCAACTGACGCACGTTGCCGGGCCATTCATAGGCCTGCAATGCCGCCATCGCGTCCTCGCCCAGCTCGCGCTGGCCGACACCGGCGCTCTGGGCCGAACGGCCCATGAAATAGCGGGTCAGCTGGGGGATGTCGTCGCGCCGGTCGCGCAGCGACGGTACTTTGATCGGCACGACCGACAGGCGATAGAACAAATCCTCGCGGAACCGCCCGGCGACGATCTCGGCCGCCAGATCCCGATTAGACGAGGCGACGACGCGGACATCGACCTCGACCCGGTTGTTGCCGCCGACGCGTTCGAACACCTGGTCCTGCAGCACGCGCACGATCTTGCCCTGAGTCTCCAGCGGCATGTCGGCCACTTCGTCCAGCACCAGCGTGCCGCCATGAGCCTGCTCGAACGTGCCGATCTTGCGCGGGCTGTCCGGGCCTTCGGCGCCCGGCTCGGTGCCGAACAGCTCGACCTCGAGCCGCTCCGGCCGCATGGTGGCACAGTTCAGCACGACGAACGGGCCCTTGCTGCGCCGGGAGCTGGCGTGAAGCAGACGGGCCGCCACTTCCTTGCCCGAGCCGGCCGGTCCGCTGATCAGCACGCGGCTGCCGGTCGGCGCCACCTTTTCGATCGCCTGGCGCAGATGGTTCATGGCGCTGGAGGCGCCGACCAGTTCGACGTCGGCGCCCGAGCGCAGCTTCAGCTCCTCATAGTCGCGCTTGAGGCGTGCCGCTTCGATCGCGCGCTCGACCAGCAGCAGCAGCCGGTCCGACTTGAACGGCTTTTCGATGAAATCATAGGCGCCGATCTTGATGGCCGCGACCGCGGTCTCGATCGTGCCATGACCCGAAATCATCAGCACCGGCAATTGCGGCGCCTCCCGGCGGATGATCTTCAGGATCTCGATGCCGTCGAGCTCGCTGCCCTGCAGCCAGATGTCGAGAATCACCAGGCTCGGCTGCCGTGCCCGGATCCGGGCCAGCGCTTCCTTGGAGTCGGCGGCCTCTCTGGTCTGATAGCCCTCGTCCTGCAGGATGCCGGCCAGCAGCATCCGGATGTCGGCCTCATCGTCGACGATCAGGATGTCATGCGCCATGAACGACCACTTCCGTCTGGGTTACCAATTCATTGTCGGTGCCGGCGTGAGGCCGGGACTGATCGCCTGCTTTCGCCGACGAACGATCGTCGGCCTTTGCCGACGAACGATCCGCCGTCCCGCCCGGGAACGCCAGGCTTACTCCGGCGCCACCGATCCCGCCATCGTCTAGTATCAATTCGCCTGCGTGGTCTTCCATGATCTTCTTCACAATGGCAAGCCCCAGACCGGTACCCTTCGTTCGGGTCGTCACATAAGGCTCGGTCAAATTCTCGCGGCCATCCTTCGGCAGGCCCTTGCCGTTGTCCTCGACCGAAAGAACCGTGCGCACGGTTTCGATCAGCAATCGGACCCGGATGCGTCCCGGTGCCGCGGCCCGGCCAGCAGCCGCGTCGGCGACTTGGCGCGCCTGGATCGAATCGACCGCGTTCTGCAGCAGATTGGTCAAAGCCTGGCTGATCTGGCGCGAATCGCAGCTGACCTCGACCGGGGCCGCCGGCAGATCGGCATCGAACTGGATCTCCGGATGCGCGGTACGCTGCAGGAACACGCCCTGGCGCGTGAGCTCCAGCAGATTCTCCGGCCGCATCATCGGCGCCGGCATCCGCGCGAAGGACGAGAACTCGTCGACCATGCGCCCGATGTCGCCGACCTGGCGGATGATGGTGTCGGTGCACAGGATGAACGTGTCCGGATCGGTCTTGATCTGAGCCAGGTATTTCTTCTTCAGGCGCTCGGCCGACAGTTGGATCGGCGTCAGCGGGTTCTTCATCTCATGCGCGATGCGGCGCGCGACATCGGCCCAGGCGGCCTTGCGCTGAGCCGACAGCAGTTCGGTAATGTCGTCGAAGGTCACGACATAGCCCGGCGTGGCGCCCTGCCCCTGCTCGCTCGCGATGCGCACCAGCAGCACCATGGCGCGCGCACCGACCAGCAAGCGGATCTGGCCCTCGATCAACCGGTCGGGCCGATCGAACGCATCCATGATCAGCGGCGCCATTTCCGGAACGATCTCGGCGAGCGGGCGCCCGTGCAGCGCTTCCAGATCGCTGCCCAGCAGGTGCGAGGCCGATTTGTTGGGCAGATTGACCAGTCCGCGCTCGTCGAGCCCGATCACGCCGGCCGACACGCCCGACAAGACGGTTTCGGTGAAGCGCCGCCGCAGGTCGAGCTGCAGGTTCGCTTCGACCAGATCGGTCTGCTGGGTTTCGAGCTGCTGGGTCATCAGGTTGAATGCGCGGCTGAGACTGCCGAATTCGTCATTCTCGTCCAGCTCGGCCGTGCGCGCCGACAGATCGCCGCCGCCGACCTGTTCCGCCGCAACCACCAGGCCGCTGATCCGGCGCGAGATCTGGCTGGCCGAATTGACGCCGAACCAGACGGCGGCGAGCAGCAGCAGCAGAGCCGCCGCGCCGAAGATCAGGATGAATTTGATCTGGTAGCTCGACCGCTCGCTTTCCAGCCGCTCGTACTGGGTCGCGGCCGCATTGGTCGCGGTCAGGTGATTGAGCACGCGCGCATCGACCGGCCGGCCGACATAGAGCATGGCATTCGGGATCGCCTCCAGCTCGACGATGGCGCGCACACGGTCGCCCGCCTCGCTGGTCACGATCGCAACCTCGCCGGTCGCTGCCTTCTTCAGCGCCCAGGGCGGGATCGGCTCCATGGCGAGCGTGGCACTGAAGGCCGATTGGCCCAGGACATCGTTGGTGCGCTCCGAAAAGACCAGCGCCTCGGTCAGGCCGCGCTGGCGCACTTCGTCTTCGATGAAGGCGCTCAGGCCTTGCGGATTGCGGGCGAACCGATAGGCGTTGCGGTTGATGTCGGTCGCGACTTCGAGCGCATCGGCGCGGAGATTCTGCTGATGCTCTTCCAGATAGGCTTGGGCGACGACGCGGGATTCCTCGATCGCGGTCCGGACTTTGTCGCTGAACCAGGATTCCATGCCGAAGCTGAGGAACAGGTACGAGAACACCGCGACGATGATGGTCGGCGTGACCGCGACCGCGCTGAACAGCACGACCAGCCGGATGTGCAGGCGCGATCCGGCCAACCCGCGCCGGCGCTGGGTAAAGACCTCGACCAGCCGTTTGGCGACGATCGCGCCGAATACCAACAGCAGAATGATATTGAGCGTGAGCAGCAGCAGCACGCTGCCGCGATCCGGCCCGAACGGCGGCGCCCCGGTGAACAGAATATAGGTCGCCAGCACCGAGCCGATCGCCAGCACGCCCAGCACCAGCGCCGCCGTGCGACCAAGCCCGGCCCCGGCGGCCCACAGGGCGATGCGGTGTCGAAGCCTGGGCCTGACTATCGGATGATCCGTGCTCATTCCGCCTATTTTAGGCCGCGGATGACCTGGATGTCCAACTCGCGGATTTTCTTGCGCAAGGTGTTCCGATTGAGCCCGAGCAATTGCGCCGCCTTGATCTGATTGCCTCGGGTCGCCGCCAGCGTCAGCAGGATCAGCGGCCGCTCGACTTCGCGCAGCACCCGGTCGTAGAGACCGCCGGCCGGCAGCGCATCCTTATGGGCGGCGAAATATTCGCGCAGATGGCGTTCGACCGCCTGCCCCATGCCTTCGTTCGCCGGAATCTCGCTGGTGGTCGCGACCGGGGCCGTCTCCGACAGCTCCTGCTCGATCACATTGAGATCGATGACCTCCTGGGCATAGAGCGCCGCGATCCGGCGTACCAGATTCTCCAGCTCGCGGATATTGCCGGGCCAGCGGTATTCCTTCAGCCGCTCCATCGCCTCGTGGGTCAGGCTCTTGAGCTGCAGGCCCTCCATCGAGGCCAGGCCGAAGAAGTGCCGGGCCAGCGCCGGGATATCCTCGCTGCGCTCGCGCAGCGGCGGCAGGCGGATCGGTACCACGTTCAGGCGGTAGAACAGATCCTCGCGGAACAGGCCCTGGCGGATCAACTGTTTCAGGTCGCGGTGGGTCGCCGCCACGATGCGGACGTTGGTGCGGATCGCGGTGCGGCCGCCGACGGCGGTATATTCGCCTTCCTGCAGCACACGCAGCAGACGCGTCTGCGCCTCGATCGGCATGTCGCCGATCTCGTCCAGGAACAGCGTGCCGCCCTGGGCCTGCTCGAACCGGCCCTGGCTGCGCGCGACGGCGCCGGTGAAGGCACCCTTTTCATGGCCGAACAGCTCCGACTCGATCAGCTCGCGCGGGATCGCCGCCATGTTGACCGCGACGAAATTGCCGTTGCGGCGCTTGCCGTAGTCATGCAGCGCCCGGGCGACCAGTTCCTTGCCGGTGCCGCTCTCGCCATTGATCATCACGGTCAGGTCGGTGCCCATCAGGCGCGCCAGCACCCGGTAGATTTCCTGCATCGCCTGCGAGCGGCCGATCAGCGGCAATTGCTCGTCCGGATCGTGCCCGTCGGGATTGTGCGGCATCGGCGTGCTGGGCGCCGACAGCGCGCGCTCGACCACGTTCATCAACTCGCGCAGGTCGAACGGCTTCGGCAGATATTCGAAGGCGCCGCGTTCGGTCGCCTTGACCGCGGTCATCAGCGTGTTCTGCGCGCTCATCACGATGACGCGCAGATCCGGCCGCATCTTCTTGATGCGCGGCAGCAGATCGAGGCCGTTCTCGTCCGGCATCACCACGTCGGTGATGACCAGGTCGCCCTCGCCGTCGGCGACCCAGCGCCAAAGCTGGGCGGCATTTCCCGTCGTCCGGACGTCGTGACCCAGGCGCCCGAGGGCCTGGTTCAGCACCGTGCGGATCGCACGGTCGTCGTCGGCGACGAGAATGGTTGAACTCGTCATTCGGCGGCTCCGTCCCTTGTGACCATCGGCAGCAGCGCCCGGAAGATCGTCCGGCGCGGCTGACTGTCGAATTCGATGACCCCGCCGTGATCGCCAATGATTTTGGCGACCAGTGCGAGGCCGAGCCCCGTGCCGTTGCGCTTCGTGGTCACGAACGGATCGAACAGATGTTGCTGGAGATCCTCGGGGATGCCGTCGCCATTGTCTTGAACCGAGACCACCAAAGGCAGATGCACGCGGCTGTCGCTGCCCGGTACCGCAAGCCTGATGCCATGTTGATAAGCGGTGGTCAGCGTGATCTCGCCACCTTCGTCCGGCACCGCTTCTGCCGCATTCTTGATCAGATTCAGGAACACCTGCACCAGACGGTCCCGATTGCCGCGCACCGGCGGCAGGGACGGATCATATTCCTCGATGAAGCGGACATGGCGGCCGAAGCCGTTCTGGGCGACCTTGCGGGCGCGCTCCAGCACCTCATGGATATTGACCGCATCCTGTTCGAACGGATGCGGATCGGAAAACACGTCCATCCGATCCACCAGCGCCACGATCCGGTCGGCCTCGTCGCAAATGAGCCGCGTCAGCTCCTGGTCGGCCTCGTTCGCGGTCTGCTCCAGCAGCTGGGCCGCACCGCGGATGCCCGACAGCGGGTTCTTGACCTCATGCGCCAGGATCGCGGCCATGCCCGTGACCGAGCGGGCCGCGTGACGATGGGTCAATTGCCGGTCGATCTTCTGCGCCAGCGACAGCTCGTGGAACGACAGCACGACATGGCCCGGGCGCTCGACCACCGGCCCGACCGAAAGCGAAACCAGGCGTTGGCCGAGCCGTGGCGTCTCCAGATGCATGCCGAATTCCGACACGGTGCCGTGCGACAGGCGCGCCTGCTCGACCAGCGCGAAGATCGGGCTGTCCGACGGCACCAGTTCGCTCAGCGCCACGCCGGCCAGCACCGAGGCGCCGGCGTCGAAGAATTGCTCGGCGGCAGGATTGACCAGCCGGATCCGGTCCTCGTCATCGACCACGATCACCGGGGTCGCCAGCGCGGCCAGAACCGCCTCCGGATCGATCGGGATGCGGGCCGCTTCCAAGGGCCTGAGGCCCGACGATGTCGGCATCATGCCGCCTGGCGCTCCAGCAGCGGATCATAGAAGCGCAGGATTTCCTCGCGCACGGCGGCGGCATCGCCCATCTGGTTGATGCCGGCGCGAAACTCGGCCGAGGCCGGCAGGCCTTTGGAGTACCAGGCGACATGCTTGCGGGCCATCCGGACGCCGGTCTCGGCACCGTAATGGATCATCATGTCGTCGAAATGGGTCAGCAGCGCCGCGAGCTGGTCGGCGAGCACGGGATCGGCGATGCGGCGGCCGGTCTTCAGGAATTCGGCGACCTGATTGATGAACCAGGGCCGGCCATAGCAGCCGCGGCCGACCATGACGCCATCAGCGCCGGACTGGTCGAGCGCCGCACGCGCGTCATCCAGCGTCACGATATCGCCATTGGCGATGACCGGAATGGAGACCGCGTCCTTGACCAGGCGGATGAAGCCCCAATCGGCCGTGCCGGTATAGAACTGCTGCCGGGTGCGGCCATGAACCGTCACCAGCTTGATGCCGCATTCCTCGGCGATCTTGGCCAGGCGCGGCGCGTTCAGATTGGCGTGGTCCCAGCCCATGCGCATCTTCAGCGTCACCGGCAGCGACACGGCCTTCACCGTCGCCTCCAGAATGCGCGCGGCCGCGATTTCGTCGCGCATCAGCGACGAGCCGGCATGGCCGTTCGTGACCTTCTTGACCGGACAGCCGAAATTGATGTCGATCAGCTGCGCGCCCAGATCCTCGTTGAGCCGGGCTGCCTCGGCCATCACTGCGGGCTCGCAGCCGGCGATCTGGACCGACATCGGAAATTCCTCGGGCGACTTTTCGACCATCTTCATAGTCTGGCGCGTGTTCCGGATCATCGCCTGGCTGGCGATCATCTCGGACACGACCAGACCGGCGCCATGGCGCTTGACCAGCCGACGGAACGGCATGTCGGTAACGCCCGACATGGGTGCCAGGATCACCGGGTTCTGAAGCGTGATGGGGCCGATTGTGATGCTCATTTGCTGCGCACACCGATCGATTTGCTCAAAGCCTGGGCACGCTACCGGCATTTTCTCGCAACTGCAACATACCAAAGGTGCTTTGCTCGAAAAACAGGCGGCATCAACCGGGCGGGATGCCGGAAATTAGTGCGTTTGTGGGCGAATGAACAGCGCTCGCCTCAAATGGCAGGTCCGCGCCCCGGCCCGAACGGCTTGTCCCGCCCGGCGCGCTCGGGATAGTGTCCCGCGCCATGAGCGATTCTCCCCTCTCCGTCCAAGTCCTGATCGTGGCTGCCGGCCGCGGCGCCCGTTTCGGCGGTCCGTTGCCCAAGCAATATTGCCTTCTGGCCGGGGAGCCGGTGCTGCGCCGAACCGTCGCCGCCTTCCTCGCCCATCCCGCGATCTCGGGCGTGCGGGTCATGATCCATCCTGACGATCGCGCGCTCTACGATGCGGCGGTCGGCGATCTGGGCCTACCCGAACCGGTCCATGGTGGGATAACCCGGCAGGGTTCGGTGCTGAACGGCCTGGAGGCGATCGCGCCGGACCAGCCCGACCTGGTGCTGATTCATGATGCCGCGCGGCCGCTGATTTCCTCAGGTGCCATCGACCGGCTGATTTCGAGCCTGGCCCGCAACGTCGCCGCCATCGCGGCGGTGCCGGTGCGCGATACGGTGAAGCGTGCCCAGGGCACGCGGATCGCCGACACGGTCGACCGCACCCATCTGTGGCGGGCGCAGACACCCCAGGCGTTTCGATTCCCCGATATTCTGGCGGCCCATCGCGCGGCCGCCGGGCAAGATCTGACAGACGATGCCGCCGTCGCGGAACGGGCAGGCCATCAAGTGGAGCTGGTGATGGGCGACGAAGACAATTTCAAGATCACCACGACCGAGGATCTGGCCCGGGCCGAGCAGTCGGTGCTGGCCAAGCTCGGCGACGTGCGCGTCGGCCAGGGTTTCGACGTGCATGCGCTCGTGCCGGGCGACCATTGCTGGATTAATGGCATTAAGATCCCGCACGACAAGACCCTGCTGGGCCATTCCGACGCGGATGTCGGCCTGCATGCACTGACCGACGCCATCCTGGGCGCGATCGGCGCCGGCGATATCGGCCAGCATTTCCCCCCGACCGACGAGCGATGGCGCGGGGCGGCGTCCGACAAATTCCTGGCCCATGCGGCGAGCCTGGTGAAAGCCAAGGGCGGCATGATCGCCCATTGCGACGTCACCATCATCTGCGAGCGGCCGAAGATCGGCCCGCATCGTCTCGCGATGACGAAGCGCATCGCCGAAATCCTGGGCATGTCGGAGGACCGGGTCAGCGTCAAGGCGACGACGACCGAACAGCTGGGCTTCACCGGGCGCGGCGAGGGCATCGCCGCCCAGGCGATCGCTACCGTCCGCCTGCCCTTCTGAGCGCCATTAAGATGCTGCTGTCAAAAGCGATCGGAACCTGGTTCGGCGCCGGGCTCGCGCCTAGGGCGCCGGGTACCTGGGGCTCGATCGCGGCCCTGCCGTTCGCCTGGGCGATCCAATATTGGGCCGGCTCTGCCGGGCTGGTGCTGGCGGCCATGCTGGTGTTCCTCATGGGCTGGGCGGCGTCCAATCGGCTGGTTGATGCCGCGGGCATCGAGGATCCGCAGTCGATCGTGGTCGACGAGGTCGTCGGCCAATGGCTGACGCTGGCCTGTGGGCCATTAAGCCTTCCGGCCTATGTGATCGGGCTGCTGCTGTTCCGCGCGGCCGACATTACCAAACCGTTCCCCGCCGGCTGGGCCGATCGCCGGATCGGCGGCGGCTTGGGCGTCATGCTGGACGACGTGCTGGCGGCACTCTATTCCGGCTTCGGCCTCTGGCTGATCGACCGGATCGTGGGGTTGTAGATGATCGATGCCGAGGTTCTGACTGCCGCCGAGGCGCTGCTGACGCTGGCGCGCAGCCATGGGCTGAGGCTCGGTACCGCCGAATCCTGCACCGGCGGCCTGATCGCGGGCGCGCTGACCGCCGTGGCCGGCTCCTCGGACGTCGTCGAGGGCGGATTCGTGACCTATTCAAACGAAGCCAAGACGACGATGCTCGACGTCCCGGCCGATCTGTTCCCGCGGGTCGGCGCCGTCAGCGATGCGGTCGCGGCGGCGATGGCCTCCGGCGTGCTTGACCGCCTGCCCCGCGTCGATCTGGCCGTCTCGGTCACCGGCATTGCCGGCCCTGGCGGCGGCAGCGCCGACAAGCCGGTCGGCCTGGTGCATTTCGGCATCGCGCGGCGCGGCCGGCCGACCAAGACCAGCCACGAAATCTTCCCCGGCGACCGGGCCGGCATCCGGCGCGCGACCGTGCTGCAGGCTTTGGCGCTGCTCGCGGTCGCGACCGATAAAAATTGAGCAGAGCCATGGCAGGACATGAAATCGGCGACGCCGATCGGGATCTCGATCTGGGCCGTCGGCTGATCATCCGGGATATCGAGATCACCGGCTCCGGCGTCATCATTCTGACCGGGCCCTCGAGCTGCGGCAAAGGCGAGATCGCCAAGGCGCTGTGCGAATTGCTGTCGATCGAGCGGGATCGCTGGCTCTCGATGGGCGATATCCTGCGCCGCACCTACGAACGCGCGCGCCAGCCGGATTTCGTCCGGCTGCTGCAGGAGCGCTATTCGATCAGCGACCAGGTGCCGATTCTCGATTGTATCGACAGCACGCCGGATCTGGCCCGCAAGGTCGAGGACCAGGCGGTCGCGCTGGCGGCCGATCTGGCCAGAAAGCGCGGCGCCCCCGCCGATTGGCGCACGACCAGTCAGCTCGACTGGTTGGAATATTGCACGACCCACGGGCTGCTCGTGCCGAATCGCTGGACCCAGGCGCTGATCGCCGCCGATATCCAGCAGCTGCCCGAGCTCGACCGGAAGATCTTCCTGCTGGACGGCTATCCGCGCACCCGAGTCGCCGCCGAGCGCCTGCTGGAGGATCTGGCGGCACTCGATCTGCCGGTGCTGAAGGTGCTGCACCTCAGCATCAGCAAGCAGGAAATGCTGCATCGGGCCGGCTTGCGCGCCCGGATCGACGACGATACGGCCTCGCTGATCAAGCGTTTCGATTTTTATGTCGAAAGCGTCCAGCCGAGCGTCGATTACCTGAAGGAGCAGCTGGGATCCGATCGCATCGCCCTGATCGACGCCCATCAGCCGCACTATACGATGCAGGACGGCGCGAGCCGGCTCGATCTGGGCCGGTCGATCGAGAATGTCGTCCGGTCGGCCCTGCGCGGCCTCGGACTGCCGCGCTTCGTCATCAATCGGATGCTGGCTTCGCGTCCGGCGCGGCGTCCCGCGTCGATGCCATAGCCGCCAGCGCGGCGCGCACGGCGGTTACGACCGGCGACCATCGACCGGGCGCCGGCTGGCGAAACAGCCGAACCGACGGATACCAGCCGGTCTTGGCGCCGTCGGCGAGCCAACGCCAATCGGCCGGGCGCGCGACCAGCAGCCAGACCGGACAGCCGAGCGCACCGGCCAGATGGACGATCGAGGTATCGACCGAGATCAGCAGGTCGAGCTGGGCCAGATAGGCCGCAGTGTCAGCAAAATCGCCGATGGCACCAGCCAGATCGGTGATGCCCTCTGGGCCACCGGCCAGGTCGGCCGCGCGCGGCCCGATCTGCAGGCTGTACCAGGCGACGTCGGGCACCGCGAACAACGGCGCCAGGGCGGCGAGCGCCAGGCTGCGGCGCGCATCATTGTCGTGGCTCTTCGACCCGGCCCAGACCAGTCCGACCTTGAGCCCCGCGCGCGGCGGCAGCCGGGGGCCCGCCGGTGCGGTCAGGTAGGTCCCGCTCCAGCTGCCGTCCGGCGCGTCCAGCCCCAAGCGATAGGGCAGACTACCTAGCGGGATCTGGCGATCGACTGGGCGCGCAGGATCCGACGGGCCCAGGACGATGACATCGCCCGGCAGCGAGCGCGCGATCCGGACCAATTCGGCCGGCAACCGCACGACCGGCCGATAGCCGCGCCGGACCAGCGTCGGGACGAAACGCAGATACTGCAGCGCATCGCCGAAGCCTTGATCGTTCCAGACCAGAATGCGGCACCCCGGCGGTTCCGCCCCGGTCCAGTCCGGCAGATCGACCGGCGGCGGCACGCGGGTCGGCAATCGCCGCCGCGCCTCGAAGGCGGCCAGGCCTTCGCGCCAGTGCCCGAGCAGCAGCAGTGTGAATCCCAGCGAGAAATGCGCCGGCGCGAAATCCGGATCGAGCCGCAGGGCGCGGCGGAAACAGGCAATGGCCGCCGCATACCGCTCGACCCGGTGCAGCAGCGTCCCCCGCGTCACCCAGGCCAGCGCCAGGCCGGGCGAACCCGCGACCAGGCGCCGGGCCAGGATCAGCGCTTCGTCGAAGCGATCCTGGCCCCGCAACAGATAGATCGATTCGATCAGCGCGGCCGGATCGTCGGGGTGAAGCGCCAATATCCGGTCGAGCGTCGCGCCTGCAGCCGGCGCATCGCCCAACCTCCGGCAAAGCTGCGCCAGGGACAGCAGCGCCATCCGATCGTGCGGATCGCGCTCCAGCACCCGATCCAGGCGTTCGAGCACGGCCGACGGCTCGTCTGAGGTCGGCAGCATCGATCGGCTCCAGGGTTGGGACGCCTATTTCAACGGCTCAGCGCTCAGGACCGGGCGCAGTAATCCGCCGTATCGACTTCCTGAACGTCACGAACGACCGCGCCGTGCCGGACGACATATTCGGATGGGCCGACATGATGCGTTTCCGAATCCGGCTTCCAGTCGTAGGTATAGCCCAGCGCCGTGAACGGATAGCCCGGATGATCGAATCCCACGCGGTAGGAACTCAGCATCTGCTGCAGCACGAAGCGCAGATGGGCCGCGGCGGTGGCGTCGGTCAGGCCGCTATGGCGCACGTCGGGCACGTCGAGCGTGCAGGACGTCGTGGTAATGCGCGGATCGCCGCACGGCCGGAACACGTCGGTGCTGCGGACGGTGAAGGTGAAGATCTTCCAGTCCTCGGCATCGCCCGGCGGCATGCCCAGCAACTGCTGCAGCCGCAAGGACAGCGCAGCACCGGTCAGACCTTCGCACTGTCGTTTCAGATCCGGAACGAGTGTAACCCAGACATCCTCACCCAGGGTACGCACCAGCTTTTCGGCAGAATGGCTGTTGAGATCGGGCGCCCAGGTCGCAACCTCGACGGTCTTGCCCGTGATCGGCTCGAGTCGCGCTTCGAGATCGGCCGGCTGCTTGACCGCGGCATCGCGGATGGCGGCCTCATAGATCGACATCATCGAGGGCGGCGGCGCGGGCGGTGCCGGCGGCGGTGGGGCGGCACAGGAAGCGAGAAAACCCACGGCACCGATCGACACCAAGCTGACGAAGCGCATCCCATTCCCCCGACGCATCCTGTTCCGTAACGAATGGTGCGGGGATTCGCGGCGAATGGAAACGGTCAAATCGGCCGGGGTAGAATTCTCGCGGTCACGCCGGGTTCGCCCGCGCCATAGAGCTTGCGCGCGCGGCCTTCGAAGGCCGCGACCATGCGCCGGACCGCCTCGCTGAACAGCACCTCGATCACTTTCTGCAGCATGCGCGAGGAGAATTCGAAATCGACGTAGAAGTCGACGACGCAGCCGCCATCCGGGCCGGCCTCGAATTTCCATTCATTCTCGAGATAGCGGAACGGCCCTTCGGAATAGGTCACGTGGATCCGGTCCGGTGCCGCCAGCACGACGCGCGAGGTGAAGCGCTCGCGATAGACCTTGAAGCCGATGATCAGGTCGGCCGTGAGTTCGGTGTCCTTGCGCGTGCGGATGCGCGCGCCCAGGCACCAGGGCAGGAATTCCGGATATTTCTCGATATCGGCGACGAGATCGAACAATTGGTCCGGCCGATAGGGCAGCAGACGCCGCTCGGCAAACTTCGCCATCGTTAAGCGCGAGTCAGCTTGCCGCGGCGGCGAGCTTGGCCTCGCGCGCGGCGCGCATCCGGGCGAAATCGGCGTCGGCATGGTGGGACGAGCGCGTCAGCGGGCTCGCGGCCACCATCAGGAAGCCCTTGCCGAAGCCCATGGTGCGGTAGGAGGCGAACTCGTCCGGCGTCACGTATTTCTCGATCGCATGGTGCTTCGGCGTCGGCTGCAGATACTGCCCGATGGTCATGAAATCGACGTCGGCCGCGCGCAGATCGTCCATGACCTGCAGCACTTCCGCCCGCTCCTCGCCTAAGCCGACCATAATGCCGGACTTGGTAAAGATGCCGGGGTCGATCTGCTTGACCATGTCCAGCAGGCGCAGCGAATGGAAATAGCGCGCGCCCGGCCGCACCGTCGCATAGAGCCGCGGCACGGTTTCCAGATTATGGTTGAACACGTCCGGCCGCGCCTCGGCGACCTTTTCGATCGCCCCCGGCTTGCGCAGGAAGTCGGGCGTCAGAATCTCGATCGTCGTGCCGGGCGAGCGGTCGCGAATGGCGCGGATGGTGCGCACGAAATGCTCGGCCCCGCCGTCGGCCAGATCGTCGCGATCGACCGAGGTGACCACGACATGCTGCAGGCCAAGCCCTGCCACCGCCTCGCCGACATGGTCGGGCTCATGCGGGTCGAGCTTGTCCGGCTGGCCGGTCGCGACGTTGCAGAACGCGCAGGCGCGCGTGCAGACGCTGCCCAGGATCATCACCGTCGCGTGCTTCTGCTGCCAGCATTCGCCGATGTTCGGGCAGGCCGCCTCTTCGCACACGGTATTGAGCTTGAGCTCGCGCATCAGCCGGCGCGTCTCGTGATATTCCTTGCTGACCGGCGCCTTGACGCGCAGCCAGTCGGGCTTGCGCGGCGCCGGACGGTCCGGGTTCGCTGCCTTTTCGGGATGACGGACCGCCGTAGCGGCGGGCTCCGTCACCAAGGCCTGGTCTGTCGCGATATCGTCCGGCATGGGTCCGCTGATCTCTTCGGTCGAGGCGCCGCCATCGCTTCATCCGCGACGGCGGCCCTCATCGAGGCTCTAGAAGTGGATGGCCCGGCCATAAGCGTCAAGCACCGACTCATGCATCATCTCCGAGAGGGTGGGATGCGCAAAGATCGTTTCCATCAACTCGGCTTCGGTCGTCTCGAGGTTTTTGGCGATGACATAGCCCTGGATCAGCTCGGTCACTTCGGCGCCGATCATGTGGGCGCCGAGCAGTTCGCCGGTCTTGGCGTCGAACACGGTCTTGATCATGCCCTCGGTCTCTCCCATCGCGATGGCTTTGCCATTGCCGATGTAGGGGAAGCGGCCGACCTTGACCTCATGCCCTGCCGCCTTGGCCTTGGCCTCGGTCAGACCGACCGAGGCGACCTGCGGCATGCAGTAGGTGCAACCGGGGATGTTGGTGACGTCCATCGCATGGGTCTTCATGCCGGCGATGGTCTCGACCGCGATGATGCCCTCGTGGCTGGCCTTATGCGCCAGCCAGGGCGGCCCGACCATGTCGCCGATGGCATAGACGCCCGGCTCGCCGGTGAACAGATGCCCATCGACCACGACATGGGTCTTCTCGACTTTGATCCTGGTGCCTTCGAGCCCGATATTCTCGACATTGCCGACGATGCCGATCGCGACGATGACCCGGTCGACCGTAATGCTCTCGGTCTTGCCCTGGGTCTCGATCGTCGCGGTCACCGAATCGGCCGCCTTCTTGATGTCCTTGACCGTGGCGCTGGTCCGGATCTTCAGGCCCTGCTTCTCGAAGCTCTTGCGCGCGAAGGCCGAGATTTCCTCGTCCTCGACCGGCAATACCCGATCCATCATCTCGACCACGGTCACGTCGACGCCGAGGTTATGGTAGAAGCTGGCGAATTCGATGCCGATCGCGCCGGATCCGACGACGAGCAGCGACTTCGGCAGCGCCTTCGGCACCATGGCGTCCTTGTAGGTCCAGATCAGCTTGCCGTCGCCTTCCATGCCCGGCGCCTGACGCGCGCGGGCGCCGGTCGCCAGGATGACGTTCTTGGCGGTCAGGTCGGCGACGGGCTTGCCGTCCTTCTCGACCTTGATCTTGCGGTTGCCGCCGGCGACGCCGTCGAGCGTGCCCGTGCCGTCGAACACGGTGACCTTGTTCTTCTTCAGGAGATGCTTCACGCCGCCCGACAATTGCGCCGCGACCTTGCGCGAGCGATCGACGATCTTGGCGATGTCGAAGCTGACGTTCTCGGCCTTGAAGCCGAAGGCGTCGAGATGGTTCAGCAGATGGTTGATCTCGGACGTGCGCAGCAATGCCTTGGTCGGGATGCAGCCCCAATTGAGGCAGATCCCGCCCAGATGCTCGCGCTCGACCAGCGCCACGTTCATCTTGAGCTGCGCCGCCCGAATGGCGGCGACATAGCCGCCGGGGCCGCCGCCGACGACGATGAGGTCGAAATTCTGTTCGGCCATGATCGGGCCTCCCTTTACAGCAGCATCGACAGCGGATCTTCGATCAGGCCCTTGAAGGCCTTCAGGAAGGCGGCACCGACCGCGCCGTCGACGACGCGATGATCGACCGATAGCGTGCAGGACATGACCGTCGCGATGGCGAGCGCGCCATTCTTGACAACCGGACGCTGCTCGCCGGCGCCGACCGCCAGAATGGCGCCGTGCGGCGGGTTGATGACGGCCGAGAATTCCTTGATGCCGAACATGCCCAGGTTCGAGATCGAGAAGGTGCCGCCCTGGAATTCCTCCAGCTTCAGCTTGCCGGCCTTGGCGCGCGCGCCCAGGTCGCGCATCTCGGACGAGATGGTGCCCAGCCCCTTGCCTTCGGCCTGCTTGATGATCGGCGTGATCAGCCCGCCCTCGATCGCGACCGCGACGGCGATATCGACCTGGTTCCACTGCAGGATGACGTCGTCGGACCAGGAGGCATTCGCTGCCGGCACTTTCTTCAGCGCCAGCGCGGACGCCCGGATGACGAAGTCGTTGACAGAGATCTTATGCCCGTCGCCACGGCCGTTCAACTCGGCGCGGACCTTGAGCAGCTGATCGATCTCGCAATCCACCGTCAGGTAGAAATGCGGCACGGTCTGCTTGGCTTCGGTCAGGCGCTTGGCGATGACCTTGCGCATGCTGGTGTTCGGGATCTCGGTGTAGGGGATGTTGCCGGCGAGGGCGACGACCCGATCCTTGGTCAGCGCGGCCGCAGCCGGTGCGGCGGCGGTCGGGGCGGTCTTCGGCGCTTCCGACGACGCGGCGGCGGTCGCGGGCGCGGCGGCTTGCTTCGTCTTGCCGGCGGCGGCCTCGATGTCGGCCTTGACGATGCGGCCGTTCGGACCCGACCCGGTCACGCCGGCCAGATCGACCCCGGCCTGCTCCGCCATGCGGCGCGCGAGCGGCGTCGCGAACAGGCGCTCGCCATGCTCGACAGCAGCGGCCTTGGGGGCCGGAACCGCTTCCTTCGGGGCTTCGGCCTTGGCCGGCTCGGTCTTCGGGTTCTCCGGCGCGGGTGCCGGCTTGGGTGCTGTGGCCTTACCGAGCGCGTCGGCGCTCTCGCCCTCTTCCAGCAGCAGGGCGATCACTGCATTGACCTTCACGCCCTGGGTGCCTTCGGCCACGATGATCTTGCCGAGCGTGCCCTCTTCGACCGCCTCGACCTCCATGGTCGCCTTGTCGGTCTCGATCTCGCACAGCACGTCGCCGGCCTTGACGGCGTCGCCTTCCTTCTTCACCCACTTGGCGAGGTTGCCCTCGGTCATGGTCGGCGACAGCGCCGGCATCAGGATATCAATCGGCATCGCATCCCCCTGGAAGGGAACCGGCGACCGGGTTTCACGCCCGGGCCGGTTTCGTTCATTCATAAAAAGGGATCCGCGCGGCAAACCGCGCGGGCCCGCTTCAGCGGTAGCAGACTTCCTTGGCGGCCGAGACGATGTCGGCGACCTGGGGCAGAGCCAGCTTCTCGAGATTGGCGGCATAGGGCAGCGGCACGTCGGCGCCATGGACGCGCTTGACCGGCGCGTCCAGATAGTCGAACGCCTGCTCCATGGTGATCGCCGCGATCTCGGCGCCGATGCCGGCGAAATGCCAGCCCTCCTCGCACGAGACGACCCGGTTGGTCTTCTTGATCGAAGCGACGATGGTCTCGATGTCGAGCGGACGGATCGTGCGCAAATCGATCACCTCGGCATCGATGCCGTCCTCGGCCAGCTTGGCCGCAGCCTCGATCGCATATTGCACCATGCGCGAGAAGGCGATGATGGTGACGTCCTTGCCCGGCTTGACGATGCGCGCCTTGCCGATCGGCACGGTCCAGTCCGGATCGTCCGGCACGTCATGGGTCTGGCCATAGACCAGCTCATGCTCCAGGAAGATGACCGGGTTCGGGTCGCGGATCGCGGATTTGAGCAGGCCCTTGGCGTCCGACGCGAAATAGGGCGCGACCACCTTCAGGCCCGGGCAATGGGCATACCAGCTGGCATAGCATTGGGAATGTTGGGCGCCGACGCGGGATGCGACGCCGTTCGGACCGCGGAACACGATCGGGCAACCCATCTGGCCGCCGGACATATAGAGCGTCTTGGCGGCCGAATTGATGATCTGGTCGATTGCCTGCATGGCGAAATTGAACGTCATGAACTCGACGATCGGCTTCAGCCCGGTCAAGGCCGCCCCGACCGCGAGGCCGGCGAAGCCCATCTCGGTGATCGGCGTGTCGATGACGCGCTGGGCGCCGAACTCATCGAGCAGGCCCTGGCTGACCTTGTAGGCACCCTGGTACTCGGCGACTTCCTCGCCCAGCAGGAACACGTCCTTATCGCGGCGCATTTCCTCGGCCATGGCGTCGCGCAGCGCGTCGCGCACGGTGGTCGGGATCTGCTTGCCCTTGAACTCGGGCTCGGCCGCGATGACGGCGCTTTTCGGTGCGGCCGCCGCCGCAGCCTTGGGCTCCGGCGCCTTCTCGGCCGGTGCCGGCGCCGCCTTGGCCTCGGGAGCCGGCGCGGCACTGGCATCCTCGCCTTCGACGGTCAGGCTGGCGATCGGTGCATTGACCGCGACATTGTCGGTGCCTTCCGGCACCAGGATCTTGGTCAGCGTGCCTTCATCGACCGCCTCAACCTCCATGGTCGCCTTGTCGGTCTCGATCTCGGCAATGACGTCGCCGGCCTTGATGGCGTCGCCTTCTTTTTTTAGCCACTTCGATAGTTTGCCCTCGGTCATGGTCGGCGACAGCGCGGGCATCAGGATCTGGATCGGCACGGTGGCTCTTCCTCATTCAATCGTTCGGACGCGACAACGGGCAACGCAGGTTGGACCGCCCGTAGCGCTAAGGAATCAGGCTTCGAGCAGAACGTCGGTCCAAAGCTCGGACGGATCGGGCTCCGGGCTTTCCTGGGCGAATTCGGCCGCGGCGGTGACCAGGTCCTTGACCTCCTTGTCGATCGCCTTCAGCGCATCCTCGGTGGTGAGCGCGCCGTCGATGAGGCGCTTGCGGATCAGATCGATCGGATCATGCTCCGTGCGCATCTTGGCCACTTCCTCCTTGGTCCGGTACTTGGCCGGATCGGACATGGAATGGCCGCGATAGCGATAGGTCATCATCTCCAGGATCATCGGGCCCTTGCCGGCGCGGGCATAAGCCACCGCTTCCTCCGCCGCCTCATGGGTCGCGATCACATCCATGCCGTCGATCTGCTTGCCCGGAATGCCGTAGGCGGTGCCGCGCTCATAGAGATCGGTCGAGGCCGACGCGCGCTGGACCGAGGTGCCCATGCCGTACTTGTTGTTCTCGATCACATAGATCACCGGCAGCTTCCACAGCGCCGCCATGTTGAAGCTCTCGTAGACCTGGCCCTGATTGATGGCGCCGTCGCCGCAATAGGTCACCGAGACCCGGTCGCTGCCGCGATAGCGGTTGGCGAAGGCGAGGCCGGTGCCGAGCGGCATCTGCGCGCCGACGATGCCGTGGCCGCCGTAGAAATGTTCGGCCTTGGAGAACATGTGCATCGAGCCGCCCTTGCCGCGCGAGTAGCCCCCGCTGCGGCCGGTCAGCTCGGCCATGACGCCCTTCGGGTCCATGCCGCAGGCCAGCATATGGCCATGGTCGCGATAGCTGGTGATCACGCTGTCGCCCAGCGACAGGGCGTTCTGCATGCCGACCACGACCGCTTCCTGGCCGATATAGAGGTGACAGAAACCGCCGATCAGGCCCATGCCATACATCTGGCCGGCCTTTTCTTCGAAACGCCGGATCTGCAGCATTTCGCGGTAGTATTTGAGGAGCTGTTCGGCCGGGGGATTATTGATCGGACCGGCGGGCTTCGTCCTACGCTTCAGGGCCATCTAACTGCTCCACGCGCGACAACAGAAGTGACGCCGGACCTGCCCGAAGGCCGCCGTCCGGCTCTCGGCCGACCTTAGTGCGCTGCGGCGGGAATGCCAATCGGCTTGCGCTTAATTATTTGTTTTGCAACGCAAAATAAGTCTTAACCGACTTTTGGTTAAGTTGCTGGAATGGCGAAAAAAGAACGGCCAACTCGTCCCGAGTGCGCGCATCGGCCACACGGAATTGTCATGGAGCCGGGCGCTGCCCCCTCGGCTCGAGAGCGGAGATCAGGCTGCCGAACAGTCCTTTGGGGAAGAAGATCACCGAGGCCATGAACAGCAGACCCAGGACCAACGGCCAGACCGGTCCCAACAGGTCCGCCAGACGGCTTTCGAGCAGGCGGACGGCGATGGCGCCCAGGGCGGCCGCGATCAAACTGTCGCGGCCGCCGATCGCTACCCAGATCAGCACGTCGAGCGACAGCGAAAAACCGATGAGCGACGGCGCGGCAAAGCCGAACTGGCTGACGAACAGCGCCCCGGCGAGACCGGCGACGGCGCCGGACAGGGCATAGGCCTGGATCTTGATCCGCCGGACATCGGCGCCCAGCGACCAGATCCGCAGCTCATTGTCGCGGATCGCCGCCAGCAGGGTGCCGAAACGGCCGGCGAGCAGCCACGACAGGCCGGCCATCACCGCGGCCAGCACGCCCAGCGAAATATAATAGAGCGGCAGCGCCTCGAAAATCGCCCTGCCCTCGCCGTTCAAGCCCAGCGTGACCGGCGGCACGTTCATCAAGCCGTTCAACCCGCCGAGCCAGGTCGAACTGGTGGCGAGACGCTCGGCGATGAAGGCGATCGCCAGCGTCACGATGCCGAAAAACGCCCCCTTCAGCCCCTTGCCGGCGAAACACAGCACGCCGGTCACGGCGGCGGCCAGACCGCTCGCCACGACCGCGACGACGAGCCCGACCCAGGTCGAATGGAGACCCGGCAGACCCGGAATCATGCCGAGCGTCACGAGGCTCATGCCATAGGCGCCGACCCCGAAGAACACGCCATGGCCGAGGCTGAGCAGTCCCGCCTGGCCCCAGACGAAGGCGAGGCTGACGGCGAACAGGGCATAGGCGAAATAGATCGCGAGATCGGCGGTCAGCCCGGATCCGGCGACCAGCGGCAGCAGGACGAACAGCACCAGCGCCGCGACAGCGACCCGGTCGGTCATGGTCAGCCGCATCTAGGCCTCCCGCCGGCGGCGGGCGAACAGGCCATCGGGTCTGAGCCGGATGATCAGAATGGCGACGACGAACACCACCAGCTGGGCCGCGATCGGCGACCATAGCGTGCTGGTGAAGCTGTCGAGCCCGCCGATGCCGGCAGCGCCGGCCAGAGGACCGCCGAGCGAGCCCAGCCCGCCGACCAGAATCGCCAGAAACCCCGGCACCAGCCAGCCGAGCCCGGCGGCCGGATCGATCGAGATCAGCGGCGCCATGACCGCGCCGGCCAAGCCGGCCAACCCCGCCCCGAACGCGAAGGTGATGCGATCCAGCCGGCGCGTATCGATGCCCAGGCACGCCGCCATGTCGCGATTGGCGATCACCGCCCGCGCCGCCAGGCCGAAGCGGCTGCGGAAGAACAAGGCGACGGTGCCGGCGATGATCGCGAGACTCAGCGCCATCACGACCAGCCGATAGGCGGGATAGGGACTGCCGAACAGCGCCACGGTGCCGAGGTCCGGCGCGGCGACCGCGTGCGATCCCGGCCCGTACAGCAGGATGATCGCCTGCCGCAGCACCAGCGACAGCCCCCAGGTCGCCAGGATGGTATCGAGCAGACGGGTATAGGTGCGGCGGATCACCAGCTCCTCGGCGATCAGGCCGATCGCCGCGACCAGCAGCGGCGCCAGGATCAGCGCCAGCCAGAACGACAGGCCGGCGTCGGTCAGCGCCAGCACGCCGTAGGCGCCCAGCATGATGAACTCGCCATGGGCCATGTTGATGACTTTCATCAGCCCGAAGATGATCGCGAGCCCGAGCGATACCAGCATCAGCACCAGCACCGCATTGGCGCCGTCGAGCAGCGAAATCGCGAGACGTTCCATGCAGCCTCGAGTCCGGTCAGAGGGTGAGATGGCGTTCGATCAGGTCGGGATCGGCCTTGAGCGCGGCCGCGGTCGCTTCACCCACGACCCGGCCGTGATCGATGAACACGGCGCGGGTTGAGAGCGCCAGGACCATGGCGATGTTCTGTTCGACCAGCAGCAGCGTCAGCCCCTGGTCGCGCATGATTCGGCCCAGGATGCCGGCGATCTCGGCGACGATGGAGGGCTGAATGCCCTCCGACGGCTCATCGAGCAGCAACAGCGCCGGCCGCATCATCAAGGCCCGGCCGATCGCCAGCTGTTGCTGCTGTCCGCCCGACAGGCGCCCCGCCGGGTCGCGCCGCTTGGCCGCCAGCGCCGGAAAATAGGCATAGGCGAGCGCCGCATCAGCGGCCTTGAGATCGCCGAGCAGCAGATTTTCCTCGACCGTCAGCGCGCCGAACACCTCACGCCCCTGCGGCACGTAGCCGATGCCGGCGCGGGCGATCTCGAACGGCGGACGGCCGTCGATACGATGGCCTCGAAAGCGGATCTCGCCCGCCTTCGGCTTGATCAGGCCCATAATGGTTTTCAGCAGCGTCGTCTTTCCGACCCCGTTGCGACCGAGCAAGGCCAGCGCCTCGCCGGGGGCGACCGTCAAGGACAGGCCGTCGAGGACGATGCCGCCGCCATAGCCGGCCACGAGATCGCCGAGGATCAGGCAGGGCTCAGGCACCGGCAGGTTCCAGATAGGCCTCGCGCACCCGCGGGTCCTGGCGAACCTCGGCGAAACCGCCGGAAGCGATCACCCGTCCGAGCATCATCACCGAAACCGCGCAGTCGAGCGATTCGACGAAACTCATGTCGTGTTCGATCACCAGCACGGCGACCGGCCGCTCGCGGCGGATGTCAGCGATCAGACGGCCGGTTTCCGTCTTCTCGCGCCGGGTCATTCCGGCGACGGGCTCGTCGAGCAGGATCAGGCGCGGGTCGGTCGCCAGCACCATCGCCAACTCCAGCCATTGCTTCTCGCCATGGGACAACAGCCCGGCCAGCTCATTCCGGCGGCCGCTTAGCCGCACCAGATTGAGGATGTCGGCGACCGGCCGGCTGCCGTTGCCGGCCGCCAGGCTGGCCCGGATATTGGCCGTGACGCTGAGGCTGGCGAAGACCGACGGCACCTGGAACTTGCGGACGATCCCGGCGCGGGCGATGGTGTGCAGCGGCAGCCCGGCCAGATTGCGCCCGCCGAAGCGGACGCTGCCGGCCGTCGGCACCAGATAGCCGGTGATCAGGTTGAACAGGGTGGTCTTGCCGCAGCCGTTGGGGCCGATGATGCAGCGCATCTCATCCGCCTCCAGCCGCAGGTCCAGCCCATCGACGGCATTGATGCCGCCGAAGCGCATGGTGAGACCGGCGAGTTCAAGCAGCGCTGCACCCCGACTTCGGGGCGATCGGGCCCAGCGCCTCGACAACCGTCAGACCGGTCCCTTCGGTTTTGGCCAGGAACATGTTCAGGGTGACCTGATGGTCGGTGCCCATGGTAACCGGGCCGGTCGGGCTGTCGAACGTCAGCCCCTCCAGCCCCGCCACCAGTGCCTCGCTGTCGATCTTGCCGGATTTGACCAGCGCCGCCCTGGCGGCGATCAGGGCGTTGTAGTGGGTGAAGGCATAATGCGAGATCGGCGTCTCCGGTCCGGCGGTCCGGCGCAGTTTGGCGACGAAGTTCTTGACGCCCGGCAGATCCAGCGAGGCCGCGAACGGCACCGTGACCCACATGTTCTGGCCCTTGCCGGCGCCGAAGCCGCCGAGATAGGTCTCGGCGAAGCCCAGAAACGCGACGGTCACACTCTGCAGCAGACCCAGATCTTCGGCCTGGCGGATGAAGGTGATGGCATCAGCACCCGGCACGGCAAAGACCAGCACTTTGGCGTTGGAGGCCTCGATCCGGCGAATCACCGGGGCAAAATCCTTGACGCCGAACGGCGTGAATTCCTTGCCGGCGACGCTGCAATCCATCCCCTTGATGAGGCTTTCGGCCGCCTCGAACATCTTCTGCGGCCAGACGTAATCGGCACCGAACAAATAGAAGCTCGAGCCGGCCCGCTGCTTCATCGCGGGCAGCAGCTTCTCCAACTCCTGATTCGGCACCGTGTTGAACGAGAACAGGTACCGGCTGCAGCCGCCGCCCTCGTAATTGGTGGCATAGAGCAGCGGCAGCTTGGCCCGGTTGAGCGTCGGCATCATCGCATCGCGGTTGCTCGACGTGATCGGCCCGATCAGGCCGACGATGTCGCCGGCGCGCACGAAGGCGAGCGTCTTCTCGACCGCCGTCTTCGGATCGGTCTTGTCATCGGCGTAGACCAGTTCGACCGGCCGCCCAAGAATACCGCCGTCGGCGTTGATCTCCGCCATCGCGAGTTCGAGACCGAGCTTGGCCTGAATGCCGAACAAGTCGAGGCCGCCGGAGAACGGCTCGACCACCCCGAATTTGACTGGGGTTGCGCCAAAGGCGCGCGTGCCGGGCAAAGCCGCCACTGCGGCGGCGCTGGCGCCGACCTGCATCAAACGTCGGCGTGAGATCTCGGTCATGAAGATTTCCGCAGGAGAAGAATCGCAGGAAAAGGATTGCGATCAGTTCAGTCGATAAATCATGTGCGTACAAGCGGCATTCTCTCCCTCGCCTGTCTTGGCAAACGATAAGACGGCCGACGATGCGGAGCGTCGAAAGATGTTAGCATCCAAACCGGGGCGGGCTGGGAGACGTTTGGTGCATCTTGTTTAAGTGGCTGGCGATCGTCGGCATCGGACTCTATCTGGTCGCGCTCGCGGCCCTCACCATCGGTCAGCGGCGTTTCCTGTATTTCCCGAGCGGCCCGGCGACGACGGCAGCAGAGGTTGGATTGACGCGCGGCCAGGACATCTTCATCGAGACCGAGGATGCCGAACGGCTCCACGCCTGGTACGTGCCACCGCGAGACGGCCGTCCGCTGATCCTGTATTTTCACGGCAATGGCGGCTCGCTCGCCGGCCGGGCGGAGCGGTTCGGCACTCTGACCGCGACCGGCTGCGGGCTGCTCGCAGTCGAATACCGCGGTTATCCCGGCTCGACCGGCACGATCAGCGAGGTCGGTCTGCATCGGGATGCCGAAGCGGCCTATCGCTACGCGCAAGACTTGAAGCTGTCGCCCGGCAGGCTGGTGATCATGGGCGAATCGCTCGGCACCGGCGTCGCGGTCACTCTGGCGGCAGCCCATCCACCGGCGGCGCTGGTGCTGGACTCGCCCTATTCCTCGATCGCCGATGTGGCGGCCGCGCAGTTCTGGATGTTTCCAGTCCGGCTCGTGCTGTGGGATCAATTCCGCTCGGACCTGCTGATCGACAAGGTCGGGGCGCCGGTGCTGATGGTCCATGGCAGTGCCGATGGGGTCATTCCCCTGCGCTTCGCCGAAAAACTCTACGGCCTGGCGCGCGAGCCGAAGCAGTTCGTCCGGGTCGACGGCGCCGGGCATCTGGCCATGGGGCTGGTGCTGCCGCAGGTGCTGGCTTGGATCGACCGGACGGTGCGCTGAAACCTACTTGGACTGACCGTCGCTGTTCAGGATCACGACTTCGCCCGGGCCGATCAGATTGAGCGCCGCGCGGGCCTGCTCATCGAGCAGGTCGGGGTCGAGATGCTCCGGGCGCAGCAGCGATACCCGATGGGACGCCTCGGCCCGTTCCTCGTGGATCTCGGCGGCCTGCAGCTTGGCCGTGCGGATCTGCTGGGTCAGGCGGACCCAGGCGATCAGCCCACGATCGCCCTCGACCAGATGATAGGCGAAATAGCAGCCGAGCGTCAGACCGATGAGGGGTCCGACGATGCCATGCGCCTGGCGGCGGATATGACGGGCTATTTCCATGGCGACCAGAGAATCACGGGGAGATAGTGCCGGTCAACCGCGACAATGCGTAATGAAGCCGAAATCATGCCAAAGAGATGGCTTCAATACTCAATTGGGCCAATCTGTCGCGCGATGCCGGGTTTTGCCCCCGCAAATCGCGCACTCCGGAACCCGCAACATGAGGGATTCCGGAGTGCGACTCGGACTCAACCGCGCAGGACGGAGCGACCCGCATAGCGTGCCGAATCGCCGAGAAGTTCTTCGATGCGAATAAGCTGGTTGTACTTGGCCAAACGGTCCGAACGGGACAGCGACCCGGTCTTGATCTGTCCACAATTGGTCGCGACCGCCAGATCGGCGATGGTCGAGTCCTCGGTCTCGCCGGAGCGGTGCGACATGACCGCGGTATAGCCCGCGCGCTGGGCCATCTGGACCGCTTCGAGCGTCTCCGACAGGGTGCCGATCTGGTTGACCTTGACCAGGATCGAGTTCGCCGTGCCGCGGGCGATGCCGTCGGCCAGGCGCTTGGGGTTGGTCACGAACAGATCGTCGCCGACCAGTTGGAGCTTCTTGCCGACGGCGCCGGTCAGCGCGGCCCAGCCGTCCCAGTCATCCTCGGCCATGCCGTCCTCGATCGAGACGATCGGATAGCGCGCGGCCAGATCTTCCAGATACTTCACCATGCCGGCGCTATCGAGCTTCTTGCCCTCGCCTTCCAGGTGATAGAGGCCGTTCTTGTAGAATTCGGTCGAGGCGACATCGAGCGCCAGCACGACATCGTCGCCCGGCGTGTAGCCGGCGCTCTCGATCGCCTTCATCAGAAAACCCAGCGCCGCGTCGGCCGAGGCCAGGTTCGGCGCGAAGCCGCCTTCGTCGCCGACGTTGGTGTTGTGGCCGGCCGACTTCAGCTGCTTCTTGAGCGCGTGGAAGATTTCGGCGCCGACCCGGATCGCGTCCGACATCGTCTCGGCGCCGACCGGCAGGATCATGAATTCCTGGATGTCGATCGGGTTGTCGGCATGGGCGCCGCCATTGATGACGTTCATCATCGGCACCGGCAGGGTGCGGGCATAGACGCCGCCGACATAGCGGAACAGCGGCATGGAGACCTCGTCGGCCGAGGCCTTGGCGCAGGCCAGGCTGACGCCCAGGATGGCGTTGGCGCCGAGCCGCGACTTGTTCGCCGTGCCGTCCAGGTCGATCAGCAGCTGGTCGATGCCGATCTGGTCGTCGGCGTCGATGCCGCCCAGCGCGTCGAAGATCTCGCCATTGACCGCGTCGATCGCGTTTTGCACGCCCTTGCCGCCATAGCGCGCGTCGTCGCCGTCGCGCAGCTCGACCGCCTCATGGGCACCGGTCGAGGCGCCCGACGGCACGGCGGCGCGGCCGATGCTGCCGCTCTCCAGCGTGACATCGACTTCGACGGTCGGGTTGCCGCGGCTGTCGAGGATCTCGCGGGCATGGATGTCGATGATGGCGGACATCGGTCGGGCTCCTTTGGGAGAGGCTTTTATGGAATGAAAGGCCGCCGAGCGGCCGTCAGTCGAAAGTGGGAATCGGGTTGTCCTTGGCCAGCCGGTCGAACGCCAGCAGGGTCGCCAGCAGCGCCGGCATGGCGCGCATCGGCACCATGTTCGGGCCGTCGGACGGGGCTTTGTCGGGGTCCGGATGGGTTTCCATGAACACGCCGGCGACGCCGACCGCGAGCGCCGCCCGCGCCAGCACCGGCACGAAGCGGCGCTCGCCGCCGCTGGTCTCGCCCCGGCCGCCCGGCTGCTGGACCGAATGGGTCGCATCGAAGATCACCGGATAGCCGGTCTCGGCCATGATCGGCAGCGCGCGCATGTCGGAGACCAGCGTGTTATAGCCGAAGCTCGCGCCGCGCTCGCACAGCAGGATTCGATGATTGCCGGTACTCGACGCCTTCTTGGCGACGTTCACCATGTCCCACGGCGCCAGGAACTGGCCCTTCTTGATGTTGAGCGCGGCACCCGTCTCGGCCGCGGCCAGGATCAGGTCGGTCTGGCGCGACAGGAAGGCCGGGATCTGCAGCACATCGACCGCCTCGGCCGTGGGCGCGCAATGGTCGGGCAGATGCACGTCGGTGATGACGGCGCAGCCGAGGCTCTCGCGGATCTCGGCCAGGATCGGCAGACCCTTGTCCATCCCGATGCCGCGCGCCGCATTGATCGACGTGCGGTTCGCCTTGTCGAACGAGGTCTTGTAGATCAGGCCGATGCCGAGCTTGGCGGTCATTTCGACCAGCGCCTGGGCCGTCTCCAGTGCGTGCTCGCGCGATTCGAGCTGGCACGGACCGGCGATCAGGACGAAGGGGCGGTCGTTGGCGAGCGTGAGCTGGCCGATCGCGACGGTACGCGGCGTAACGGACGACATCGGTCGCCTCCCCCTCTGCTGGATTAGACGAGCCGCGACTGCTCGACCGCCGCGCGGATGAATGCGGTGAACAGCGGATGCGGCTCGAACGGCTTCGACTTCAGCTCCGGATGGAACTGCACGCCGATGAACCAGGGATGATTCGGAAACTCGACGATCTCGGGCAGCACGCCGTCGGGCGACATGCCGGAGAACTTGAGGCCGGCCGCCTCCAGCCGTTCCTTGTAGCGGATGTTCACTTCATAACGATGACGATGGCGTTCGGAAATATCGGTGGTGCCATAGGCTTCTGCGACACGGCTGCCCTCGGCCAGTGTCGCCGCGTAGGCGCCCAGGCGCATGGTGCCGCCCAGATCGCCGTCGGCCGCGCGCTGCTCCAACTCGTTGCCGCGGGTCCATTCGGTCATCAGGCCTACGACCGGCTCGTCGGACGGGCCGAACTCGGTCGAGCTTGCCTTGGGCAGCCCAGCCAGATTGCGCGCCGCTTCGATCACGGCCATCTGCATGCCAAAGCAGATGCCAAAGAAAGGAACATTGCGTTCGCGGGCGAAGCGCACCGCCTGGACCTTGCCCTCGGTGCCGCGCTCGCCGAAGCCGCCCGGCACCAGAATGCCATTGACGCCGGTCAGATGATGGACCGCGTCTTCGGACTCGAAGATCTCCGAATCGATCCAGCGCAGCTTGACCTGGACCCGGTTGGCGATGCCGCCATGGGTCAGCGCCTCGGCCAGGGATTTATAGGCGTCGAGCAGATTGATGTATTTGCCGACGACCGCGATGGTGATGTCGCCCTCGGGCTTGCGCACGATGCTGACGATCGACTGCCAGCGCTCGAGATCCAGCGGCGGCGCCTCGATACCGAAATACTTGCAGACCGCGGCGTCGAAACCTTCTTCATGGTACGCGATCGGCACCTGATAGATGGTATCGACGTCGAGCGCCTGGATCACCCGCTCCTCGCGGATGTTGCAGAACAGCGCAATCTTCTTGCGCTGGCCGATCGGAATCTCGCGGTCGCAACGGCACAGCAGCACGTCGGGCTGGATGCCCAGCCCCAGCAGCTCCTTGACCGAATGCTGGGTCGGCTTGGTCTTGAGCTCGCCCGCGGCCGGGATGTAGGGCACCAGGGTCAGGTGCACGAACATCGTATGGTCCTTGCCGAGATCGTTCGCCAGCTGGCGAATTGCCTCGAGGAACGGCAGGCTTTCGATATCGCCGACCGTGCCGCCGATCTCGACCAGGACGAAATCCTCGTCCGTGATGTCGGCCTGGATGAATTCCTTGATGCTGTCGGTGATGTGCGGAATGACCTGGACGGTGGCGCCCAGATATTCGCCGCGCCGCTCGCGCCCGATGACCGTGGAATAGACCCGGCCGGTGGTGACGCTGTCGCTGCGCCGGGCCGACACGCCCGTGTAGCGCTCGTAATGGCCGAGATCCAGATCGGTCTCGGCGCCGTCGTCGGTGACGAAGACCTCGCCATGCTGATACGGGCTCATCGTGCCCGGATCGACATTGATATAGGGGTCGAGCTTGCGCAGGCGGACCTTGAAACCGCGCGCCTGGAGCAGCGCGCCGAGGGCAGCGGACGAAAGCCCCTTACCGAGAGAGGAGACCACGCCGCCGGTAATGAAAATAAACCGCGTCATGGAGCATCACCCTATAACAACCAAGTCAGCAAACCAGTGATAAACGCACCGCCGGAGCGGTTTAATCATTTCGCCAACGGAACGCTCGGCTGTTGCGGCGGGGCCGGGGTCGCCGGAACGGGTGCCGCCGGCGCGGTCTGCAGGGGCACCGGCGTCGACGAGGTCGGAATCTGGTCGAGAATCGACGCGCCGCCGGCATGCTGATGCGCCGCCATGATGGCAAGCACGATGCTGGTCGCCATGAAGCAGCCGGCCAGGATCGCCGTGGTGCGGGTCAGCAGGTTCGCGGTCGACCGGCCGGTCATGAAACCGGACATGCCGCCGCCGCCGCCGCCGCCCAGACCGAGGCCGCCGCCTTCGCTCTTCTGAATCAGGACGACGCCGATCAGCGAGATGGCCAACAGCACGTGGACGACGAGAATGACGATCATCATGGCGAAAGACTTCGATCCTGTGTGCCGAACCCGGTTCGACCGAGCCCAGCCCGAAAAAGCCGAGCGGGCGGCGCCCCCGCCATGATGGCTGAAGGCGTCGCCCGTTGATGACGGTTATCTAATCGGTTCGAGGCCCGATAGCTAGTGCCCTTGGCCCGTTCGAGAAATGTCCCTGGCGCATGCCTCATGCCGCGAGCTCTGCTAACGCACCGGCGCGGCTTCGACGATCGCCCAGAACTCGTCCGCGTCGAGGCTGGCGCCGCCGACGAGCGCCCCATCGACGTCCGGAATCGCCAGGATCTCCCTGGCGTTCGAGGGTTTGACCGAGCCGCCGTACAGGATCCGGACATTGGTGCCGTCCGGCAGCTTCTGCGCCAGCAGCGCGCGGATATGGCGATGCATCGCGTCGATCTCGTCCAGGGTTGGCACCCGCCCGGTGCCGATCGCCCAGATCGGCTCGTAGGCCACGACCAGGGTCGCCGCGGTGGCGTTGTCCGGCACCGAATGCAGCAGCCGGGCGCCGACGACGTCGAGCGCCTGGCCGGCATCCCGTTCCGCCGCGGTCTCGCCGACGCAGACGATCGCGATCAGGCCCTGGGCCAGCGCGGCCGCGGTTTTGGCCCGCACCTGCCCATTGGTCTCCCGATGACCGGCGCGCCGCTCGGAATGGCCGGTGATGACCGCCCGGCAGCCGAGATCCTTCAGCATCGCCGCGGCAATATCGCCGGTGAAGGCGCCGCTCGTCTCCGGGCTGCAGTCCTGGCCGCCCAGCCAGACCGGGCTGTCGGCGAGCGCATCGCCGACAAATGCCACGAGCGTAGCGGGCGGACAGACCAGGACGTCGGCGGGGAGCGTCGTCCCCGCCGCCTTCGCCCGTACCGCCACCGTGCCGGCCAGCGCCGCGCCGTCGGCCCGGAGGCCGTTCATCTTCCAATTGCCCGCGATCAGCGGCCGGCGTACCGAATTCACCGAATTCATTGCTTCTCCACTTGGTTCGGGCCGTTTCCGGTCTTCTTATGGCCGGGGCTCTCGTCCTGTCTCATTTTCCGAGTTGCGGGGCCCGCTTCTAGCGCTTTATGGTCCGGCACCTTCCATCAGGTGCACGCAGCACCTGGGGCGCACCATAACGGTTCAGTCTCCAATGCTTCAATTCATCCGCTCAAAAGCCGGGACTTTCGTCGTCAAAGTCCTGTTCGTGCTTCTTATCCTGAGCTTCGGCATCTGGGGCATTGGCGATTTCCTGCGCTCGTCGCCGCAGGACGCGACCGTGGCCACGGTCGGCGGCCATAAGATCACCGCCGACGTCGTGCAGCAGGCGGTCCGCCAGCAGGTCGATCGACTGCGCCAGCAGTTCGGCGGCAATTTCGACATGGAACAGGCCAAGGCATTCGGCGTGATCGACCAGGCGGTCGACGGCCTTGTGTCGCAGACGGTGCTCGACCAGGAAGCCGATCGGCTGAACCTGATGGTCGGCGACAAGGAAGTGGCGCTGATGATCCAGCAGGAGCCGGCGTTCAAGAACGCCCAGGGCCAGTTCGATCGCGGCAATTTCATCATGCGCCTGAACCAGGCGGGCTATACCGAGAAGACCTACGTCGGCCTGCTGCGCGCAGAACAGCCGCGCATCGATCTCGCCAGCGTCGCCGGCGGCTCGGTCGCGGCCCCGCAGGTGCTGGCCGACCTGCTCTATCGCCTGCGCAACGAAAAACGCGTGGCCGACTGGGTCTTCCTACCGGCCAGCGCCGTGAAGGACATTCCGGCGCCCGACGATGCGGCGCTGAAGGCCTATTACGACAAGCATCCGGAGATTTTCACCGCCCCGGAATATCGCGGCTTCACCGCGCTGGCACTGACCCCGCAGGACGTCGCGGCCGATGTGAAGATCGACGAGGCGCAGTTGAAGGACGCCTATGCCCAGCGCCAGGACGAGTTCGTCAAGCCGGAGCAGCGCCATCTGCTGCAGATGATCCTCAAGGATCAGCCGGCGGCCGACGACGCCGAGGCGCAGTTGGCGCAGGGCAAGGATTTCGTCAAGCTGGCCCAGGACCTGACCAAGGCCGATGCCGCCTCGGTCGATCTGGGTGCGGTCGCCAAGAAGGATCTGCCGGCCGAACTGGCCGACCCGGTGTTCGACGCCAAGGAAGGCGACGTGGTGAAGCCAGTGCAGACCGCGTTCGGCTGGCACGTCATCAAGGTGACCAAGATCGACCCCTCGACCGGCAAGAGCTTCGAGGAGGTCAAGCCGCAGCTCGAAGCCGACGCGCGCAAGGACGCCGAGTCGGACGCGCTCTACGCGCTGTCCAACAAGGTCGAGGATGCGGTTTCCGCCGGGGCCGACCTGGCCGCGATCGCCCAGCAGTTCAAGCTGACGCCCTATGTGGTCAAGGCGGCCGACGCGCGGGGCCTCGACCCCGCCGGCAAGCCGATCCCGGATTTCGCCATCGCCGCCGATGCGCTGATGAAGACCGCCTTCGCGACCGCCCAGGGCACGGTCAGCGGGCTGGAGCAGGTGCCGAACGGCTCGTTCTATCTGGTGCGGACCGAGAGCATCACCGCCCCGGCGCTGAAGCCGCTGGACGCCGTCACGGATCAGGTCAAGACCGCCTGGACCAACGAGCAGCGCATCCAGAAGGTCGCCGACCAGGCGCAGGCGCTGGCCGATCAGGTCAAGCCCAATCAGCCGCTGGCCAAGCTGGCCGCCGCTCAGAAGCTGCAGGTCTCGACCACCAAGCCGTTCATCCGGACCAACCCGGGCAACCAGGCCGGCATTCCCGGCCCGGTCGTGTCCAAGCTGTTCGACCTGGCGCCCGGCGGCGTCGCGACGGCGGCGACACCGGACGGCGAGGTCGTGGCCCAGTTGAAGGAAATCCAGGCGGCCGACCCGACGGCCGACAAGGACAAGGTCGCGGCGCTGACCGGCCAACTCTCGCAGCAGGTCGGCGACGATGTGCTGAACCAGTTCGACCAGGCGCTGCGCAAGCTGCACCCGGTCAGCATTCAGCGCGACAAGATCGCGAACCTGTTCTAGAGGGACCGGTCGCCATGCAAACCCTGCCCGACTTTCCCGGTTTCGCCGAGGTCCATGGCCGCGGCGCGCCGGTGCTGGTCTGGACCACCCTGGTCGCCGATCTGGAAACGCCGGTTTCGGCGCTGATGAAGCTGGCCGACGGCCGCCCGAATAGTTTTCTATTCGAATCGGTCGAAGGCGGCGCCGTACGCGGCCGCTATTCCTTCATCGGGCTGAAGCCGGATCTGATCTGGCGCTGCCAGGGCGAGCAGGTCGAGATCAACCGGCAGGCCCGGATCGACGTCGAGGCGTTCGAGCCCTCGGGCGACCCTCCGATCGCGTCGCTGCGCAAGCTGATCGCCGAGAGCCGGGTCGATATCCCCGCGCCGCTGCCGCCGATGGCGAGCGGGCTGTTCGGCTATCTGGGCTATGCCATGATCGGCCGGGTCGAGCGCCTGCCCGACACCAATCCCGATACGCTGGGCGTGCCCGACGGGCTGCTGATCCGCCCGACCGTGGTCGCGATCTTCGACAATATCGCCGACCGGGTCACCGTGGTGACGCCGGTCTGGCCCGGCGAAGGCACGGATTCCAAGGCGGCCTATGCCCATGCCCGCGAACGTCTGGCCGACGTCGTCGCCGATTTCGGCCGCTCGCTGCCCTATCGGGCCGAGCGCGAGGCCGATGTCGAGACCATGGAGCCCACGACCAACGTCACCCGGGCGCAGTATCACGACATGGTCGAGCGGGCGAAAGAATACATCCGCGCCGGTGATATCTTCCAGGTCGTGCCGTCGCAGCGCTTCACCGTGCCGTTCCGCCTGCCACCGCTGGCCTTCTATCGCGCGCTGCGCCGGCTGAACCCCTCGCCGTTCCTGTTCTTCCTGGATTTCGGCGATTTCAGCGTGGTGGGCTCCAGCCCGGAGATCCTGGTCCGGTTGCGCGACGACAAGATCACCATCCGCCCGATCGCCGGCACGCGCCGCCGCGGCGTGGATGCGGCCGAGGACGCGGCCTTGGCCGCCGACCTGCTGGCCGATCCCAAGGAGTTGGCCGAGCATCTGATGCTGCTCGACCTCGCCCGCAACGATGTCGGCCGGGTCGCCAAGATCGGCTCGGTCAAGGTCGTCGAGCAGATGATCGTCGAGCGCTACAGCCACGTCATGCATATCTGCTCGACCGTCGAGGGGCAGCTCGACCCCGCGCGCGGCGACATGCTCGACGCGCTGATGGCGGGCTTCCCTGCCGGCACGGTCTCGGGCGCGCCCAAGGTCCGCGCCATGGAGATCATCGACGAGCTGGAGTCGGAACGGCGCAACATCTATGGCGGCGCCATCGGCTATTTCGGCGGCTCGGGCGCCATGGACACCTGCATCGCACTCAGGACCGCGGTGCTGAAGGAGGGCAAGCTCGTCATCCAGGCCGGCGGCGGCGTGGTCGCCGACAGCGATCCGGAGTCCGAGTATCAGGAATCCGTCAATAAATCCAAGGCGCTGGTCCGCGCCGCCGAGGAAGCCAAGCGCTTCGCCGCCGGGCGCTGAAGCGCCCGAATTTCGCCACACCGCCTTGGTTGACTCCGGCTGGGCGGCTCCGCCGGAAAGACCGGCGGAGCTGCTCCACCGGAAAGAATGGAACATGGCCAATCTCATTGTGCACGGCGGACGACCGCTCAATGGCAGGATCATCCCGTCGGCGAACAAGAACGCGGTGCTGCCGATCCTGTGCGCGACCCTGCTGACCCGCGGGCCGGTGCGGCTGCGCGGCGTGCCCGACATCACCGACGTCAACAAGATCCTCGAGATTTTTCGGACGCTCGGCAGTGCGGTCGAAGCCGATCTCGCGACCGGGCTGGTCGATATCTGCCACCGCGACACGGTGTTCGATCCTGAGCGGCATCGCCTGCCCGAGCAGATGCGCTCCTCGATCATGCTGGTACCCCCGCTGCTGGCGCGGTTCGGCGTCGCCCGGATCGAGGATGACGTCAAGGGCTGCACGCTCGGTGTGCGCGAGATCGATCCCCATGTCGAGGTGTTGCGCCATTTCGGCGGCGAGGTCGAACGGACCGACGGTTCCCTGGTCATTCGCGCGCCGCGCAAACTGCAGGCGACCCGGCACTGGCTCGACTACGCCTCGGTGACGACGACCGAGAATTTCGTGCTTTGCGCCGCGACCGCTGAGGGCACTTCGACGCTGACCAACGCCGCGTCCGAACCGCATGTGCAGGAATTCTGCACGTTCATGACGATGCTCGGCGCCCGGATCCAGGGCATCGGCACCTCGCAGCTGACCATCGAGGGCGTCGACGCGTTGGGCGGCGGCGAATTCAGCTTCACCGAGGATTTTCACGAGGTCGCCACCTTCCTGGCCCTGGGCGGCATCACCGGCGGCAAGATCTCGATCCGCAATTCCCAGCCCGAGTTGTTCCCGCTGATCGACCGGACCTTCGCCAAGTTCGGCATCTCCGTGATTCACGAGGACGGCTGGTCGCGCGCCGAGACCAGCGGCCCGCTCGCCGTCCGCCAGCCGTTCACCCAGAACATGCTGACCAAGGTCGAGGCGGCACCCTGGCCCTATCTGCCGGTCGATCTGCTGCCGATCTTCATCGCGCTCGGCGTCAAGGCGTCGGGCAGCGTGATGTTCTGGAACAAGGTCTATGACGGCGCGCTCGGCTGGTCGGTCGAACTGTCCAAATTCGGCGCCCATACCTTCCTGTCGGACCCGCACCGCCTGATCACGTTCGGCGGGCACCCGCTGAACCCGGCCGAGGTCGAGAGCCCCTATATCATTCGCGTCTCGATCGCGCTCTTGATGCTGGCGGCCAGCATCGACGGCCGCTCGGTCATCCGCAACGCGACGCCGATCCGCCGCGCGCATCCGCGCTTCGCCGAGAATCTCCGCGCGCTCGGCGCCGACGTCGAATGGACCGCAGGCGACTAAGCCCGATACCGCCTCAAGCTGTCCGGAACGTCGGCAGTGCCGACTGTCCGGCAAAATCGCGGTAAAGCCTGGAGGCCGCCGCGACGAAGGCCGCGGCCATCAGCACGTTGCTCGCCGCCAGCCCGACGCTGCTGATCACGGCGCCCGGTGCCAGATGACCATGGGTGATGAGAAAGGCACCGATGCCCTGAAAGATCGCCGCGCCGATGATCACCAGGATCCCGATCAGTGCGGTCAGCAACAGGGTGAGCAGGATCCGCCAGAAGCGACCTTTTGACTCGTCGAGGGCCAGGTTCCATCCGGCTTGCGGCGCATCGACGGCGACGGCGGGAAACAGCAGCGTAAGACGCACCATCAGCACGAGAATCACGACGCTGCCGGCGATCATGACGACGAACAGGCCCAGCCCCAACAAGACCATGGCAGCCGGCGGGATCCGCCTCATGACCGCGAGGAACAGGAAAATCAGCGCCGTTGGAGACAAGGCGATCATCTGCAGCACAAAAGTATAAAGCGCGAATCGGCGAAACCGTCGCATACCGAGTTCCAGCCGGTAGCTGGACGTGGTTTCGCCCAACAGGATGAAGCGATGGACCGCGATGGCCAGCGGCGTCAGTGCCAGCGCGGCGACCAACGCCGACACCAGCCCGATCAGGCCGTTACCGATCTGCTTCGACAGGACCTCGGCGGACATAGGATCGATCCCAGGCTTCAGTGTCGAAGCAACCGGTGCCTGCAGCCACAGGTGGGGCACCAGATTGATCAGGGTCAACGCCAGGAAAGCCGCCAGCGCAACCCCGCGCTGGGCGGAGAGCGCCGCGAGCCCATCCCGCCAGGCGCCGACCGCGATCGCGCCGATCGTCATTCTGTTTTCCGCCATGATCCCCGCCTCTGAAGGTTCTGGCTCTCTTCATAGCCGAGCGGGAAGCATCGGGAAACCACCTTGAATTGCGCTAGAGGATCTTGCGGTACTGCACGAAGCCCGAACGATCGGCGATCCGGTCGTAGAGCTTCATGGCGTCCTGGTTGGTCTCGTGGGTCAGCCAATGCACGCGCGAACAGCCGGCGGCCCGGGCATGGGCATAGACGAACTCGATCAGCGCCCGGCCGACACCGCCGCCGCGCAAAGCCTCATCGACGTAGAGATCCTGCAGATAGACATAGTCGCCGACGGTCCAGCACGACCGGTGCCGGATGTGATGGACCAGGCCGATGGCGACGCCGTCGCGGATCGCGAGCGCACCCTTCATCGGCTCGGCCGGATCCAGCAGGCGCGCCCAGGTGACCGCGCGGATCTCGTCGGCGATGCTGGTCTTGTAGAAGGTCAGGTAGCCGCGCCACAATTCGTCCCAGCGATCATGGTCGGCGGCTTGCAGCGGGCGGACGGCGAGTTCGCTCATCAGCGGATCTCCAACGAAAAAACGGAGCCCATGGTTACCGCGCGACGCCGAACCATGGCAGCACCAGTGCGCGTCAGTCGGACTGGCCACTTTCGCCATTCAGCATCCGCTCAACCGTTTCGAGCAGCCGGGCGTGCTCGGCGGCATCGTTCACCGGCAGGCGGACCCATGCGTCGTCCGGCCGGATATCGGCGAACAGGCCCGCCGGATCCTCATGGAAATGCAGGAAGGCCCGTCCCCGCCGATAGAACACGCCCGGCCGTTTCTCGACCAGCGCGCGATACCGGCGCAGCGGCGCCAGCAGATCGTCCAGGCGCGCCAGCGCCACCGGGCCGGCGTGCTTCATCAGCCGCCGGTCTTGGCCATAGGGGCCGCCTGGGCCTGCTCCCGCGCGACGATCGCGCTGACCGGCACCAGGCGGAAGCCCTTGGCCGCCGCGGTCGGCAGCCATTGCCGCAGTTCCGCGATGGTCGCGTCATGGGGATGGCCGATGGCGATGGCGACGCCGTTCTTGCGCGCGACCGCCTCGGTCTGGGCCAGTTCGCGCGCGACCTCGGGATCGGTCATGAAATTATCCAGGAAGATGTCGCGGCCGACGCTGGCCACGCCCATCTGGCGGGCGGTGGCGAGGCCGACCGAATGGGGCGTCGTGCGCGAATCCAGGAAGAACAGCCCGCGGGCGCGCAATTGCTCCAGCACGATGGTCATGTCCGGCTGCGACTCGGTGAATTTGCTGCCCATATGATTGTTGACGCCGACGATGCCGTCGATCCGGCCCAGGCCCCAGATCACGCGCCGCCGCAGCTCGGCATCGTCCAGCCCGGTCAGCAAGGCGTTCGGGCCCGGATCGACGTGGCGCGCCTGCGGCTCCATCGGCATATGCAGCATGATCTCGTCGCCATGGGCCCGGCCGGTCGCGGTCTGCGTCGCCAGATCGTCGGCATAGGTCATGAACGACAGGGTCAGCGGTCCGGGCAGAGTCATCACCTCGGCCGAACGCTTGCGGTCGAGCCCCATGTCGTCGATCACGATCGCGATCATCGGCTGGCCGTTCGCCGGCGCCGACGGCAGCGCGTTGCGCCGCCAGGCCGGCTCGCCATGGGGCGCCGGCAGCAGCGGCGCCACGGGGTTCGGCTCAGGCTTCACCGGCGGCTCGGCCGGCGCCAGGGTAGCAACCTCCGCCGGCGGTGCCATGGCTTCCGGGTCGTTTTCCGGCGGCTTGGGCCCGGACGGCTTTTCCGCCGTCGCCTGTTCGATCAGTGGCGCCAGCGCGTCCTCGCCGTGATGCTGATCCGGCTGGCTCGGCGTCACCTCCCGATGCGGCGGCAACGCGACGATCCTGGCCTCGGACCTGGGCGGCGTCCCGCGGTCCGCCGGCATCAGCACGAGCGCCAGCAGACCGGCACCGACCGCCAAAGCCGCGGCCGAAGCCCAGAGCTGCCACCGTCGTTTACGCTTGCCCGCCATACCCGTCCGCCCGTTAACCCTGTTGCCGACCTTGTAGCCGGTTCGCCGCGGCCCGTCAGCCGCTTACTGGTTGGCCTGCAGCATCAGCCCCAATACTTTTGCGAGCTGGTCCTGCGGCCACGAGCGCGCGACCGCGAGTGCCGCCAGCGGCAGCGGTTCCGGCGGGGCCAGTTCGGCGGTCAAAGCGCCGGGTTTCCGCAGGAAGGCCACCAATGCCGCGGTCACGTCCGGGCCGAACGCCTCGCCCTGCTGGCGCGCGATCAGAATCAACTCGCTTCGCGCCTGCTCCGGATCCCCGCCCCGCGCCATCAGCCGCAGCAGCCGGTCGGCCAGGGAGGCGTCGCGATAATGCAGCGTGGCCTTGGCGAGTTTCGCGCCCAAGGGATTGGCGCCGATCGGCATCCCGACCAGTTCCGCCGACAGATCGACCGCGCCCAGCTCGTCGAGCTTCAGATAGGTGTCATGGACCGTCGCCCGACCGGTCGCGACATCCCGATCGAAGGCGAAGCTCAGGCCGACCGTCACATGGTCGATGCCCAGCTGGGTGAAGAACGCGATCTGCGCCGGATCGGTCATCTGATTCTGATTGAGACGCAGCCCCTTCAATTGCAGTGCACCGGACACCGGCTCGCCCTGGGCGACCACGATATCCGCCAGCGTGAAATCCTCCAGCGACAGGGGAACCCCGACCGGTGGCTGGACGGTCATATCGGCATAGTCGACCCGTTTGAGCGACAGGCCGTCGAACAGAGGCGGCGCCAAGGCCGTGGCGTCGAGCAGCCGGGTCGCCACGGCACGGATGTCCAACGCAGAGAAGGCCAGCCGGCCGAACTTCACGGTGCCGGCGGCGGTGCTGCTGAACGCAACCTCCTCGCCCGTCAGACTCTGCCAGACACCGCGGTCGAGCCCGCTCGCCGTCAATTGCGCGATCTCGTAGGTGAAGCTCTGCTCCGGCAGCGTGGAATTCGGCAGGGTCTTGCCCGACGCGCGGAACCCGATATTTTCCCATCGGTCGCAGCCGAACCCGAGCGCAAAGGCAGCCTCGAGCCGGAGCATGGCGAAGATCATCTCTTCCGACGGCTTCTGGCCGACTTGGAAGCCGTCGAGCAGATTGGCGAAGGCAGGCAGCCCCGGGTGCAGCAGGGCTGCGGGATAGAGCTTGCCGCCGTCCAGGCGCTCGGTATCGACATCGACGGTCTGGAACGCGCTTTGGAAATGCAGGCCGCGCAGCAGGATCTGGTCGGCGACCGGCAGGGCCTGGTCGAGCCGCCAGGCCGTCGGGTTGGCGACCGCGTCGCTCCAACCGTCCGCCAGCTTCAGATTGGGCCGGACCAGCTCGAGCTGGTCGATCGAGCCGTCGAACAGCCCGGACGTCAAGGCGACATGGATCTCGATGCCGCCGACCTCGGCCTTGCCGGTCAGCGGCGAATAGGTCGCGGTCTTGTAGGTGACCTTGTAGCCCGGCGGCAGGCGCTGGATCGACTGGTCGAGACCGTCGCGGACGGCCTGGTCGAAATAGAAGCTCCCGCCCCAATAGACGAGGCCGAGGGCGATCAAAACGCCTGCGCCCCAAAACCCGATCCGACGCATGAAGGCTCCAGCCGACGGTTGTATCCAGGGCGCCGACGCTACCATGTGCCGGCGATAACGGGCGAGCCCGGTCGGCATCCGGGACGCGCGTGCCGGAAATGGCTGGGTTTCTTCCGCACCCCCGACCTTTCGAGCGCGGGTGCTAGCTGCTATATGGGGAGCTTCCGCCGGCCGACTCGGACGCTGGCCGGCAGCCACGGACAAGCGCACACCGATGTTCCTGCTCATCGATAACTACGACAGCTTCACCTACAATCTCTGGCATTACCTGTCGGAGCTGGGGGCCGAGATCACGGTCGTGCGCAACGATGCGCTGACCGTCGCCGAAGCTCTGGCGCTGAAGCCGCAGGGCCTGATCCTGTCGCCGGGTCCGGGCACGCCCGCGCAATCCGGCATTACCGTGCCGATCGTCGAGGCGGCGGGCTCGCTGCCCATCCTCGGCGTCTGCCTCGGCCACCAGGCGATCGGCGAAGCGTTCGGCGGCAAGGTCGTGCGCGCGCCGGAGCCGATGCACGGCAAGCTGAGCCCCGTGCGCCATTGGAACGGCGGGTTGTTCCAGGGCCTGCCCGATCCGGTCACGGTCACGCGCTATCATTCGCTGATCGTCGAGCGCGCCAGCCTGCCCGCCTCGCTCCGGATCACGGCCGAGACCGCCGACGGGATCATCATGGGCCTGGAGCATGTCGAGCGGCCGATCCATGGCGTGCAGTTCCATCCGGAAAGCATCGCGTCGGAAGCCGGCAAGCCGCTGCTGGCCAACTTCCTGACGCTGGCGACCGGCCGCAAGGTCGCGGCATGAGCCCGCCGAATTTCAAGCTTTGGCTGGCCGAGCTGGCCAACGGCAAGGTGCTGGACGAGGCCGAGGCCGAGGCCGCGTTCGACATGATGATGTCGGGCGACGCCACGCCCTCGCAGATGGGTGCGTTCCTGATGGCGTTGCGCCTGCGCGGCGAGACGGTCGAGGAACTCACCGGCGCGGCCCGCAGTATGCGGGCCCGGGTGCTGTCGATCGATGCGCCAGCCGGCGCGATCGATACCTGCGGCACCGGCGGCGACGGCGGCGGCACGTTCAACATCTCGACCGCCGCCACCTTCGTCATCGCCGCCTGCGGCGTCCCGGTGGCGAAGCACGGCAATCGCGCGCTGTCGTCCAAGTCGGGCGCGGCCGACGTGCTCGCCGCGCTGGGCGTCAATATCGATGCGCCGATGCCGGTGGTGCGCCGGGCGATCTGGGAGAACAAGCTCGGATTCCTGATGGCGCCGCGCCATCACGGCGCCATGCGCCATGTCGGGCCGACCCGGGTCGAGCTCGGCACCCGCACGATCTTCAATCTGCTGGGCCCGCTGACCAACCCGGCCGGCGTCAAGCGCCAGGTCATGGGCGTGTTCGCCGCCAAATGGGTCGCCCCTCTGGCCGAGGTACTGCATCGCCTGGGCAGCGAAGCCTGCTGGATCGTCCATGGCGACGGGCTCGACGAATTGACCACCGCCGGCGTCAGCCACGTGGCGGAACTGAAGCACGGCCGAGTCGAGAGCTTCACTCTGACCGCCGCCGATGCCGGGCTGCCCGAGGCCCGGCGCGAGGATCTGCTGGGCGGCACGCCCGAGGAGAACGCCATCGTCATGCGCGCCCTGCTCGGCGGCGCCAAGGGCCCGATCCGCGACATCGTGCTGTTGAACAGTGCCGCGGCGCTGGTCGTCGGCGGCAAAGCCTCCGACCTACGCAGCGGCGTCAGGCTGTCGGCCGAAGCACTCGAAAGCGGTGCGGCGGCCCGAGTACTCGAACGGCTGATCGAGATCACCAATTCGACGGAACCCGCATGAGCGACATCCTCGCCGAAATCGTCGCGCGCAAGCGGGCCGATCTGAAATCCATCAAGGCCGAACACCCGTTCGCGGAGATCGACCACGCGGCCCGGGCCAGCGCGCGCCCGCGCGGTTTCGCCGCCGCGATAGAGGCCAAGCTGGCCGCCGGGCGCTATGCGCTGATCACCGAGATCAAGCAGGCCTCGCCGTCCGGCGGGCTGATCCGCCCGGAATTCCATCCGGCTGCCCTCGCCCGCGCCTATGAGGACGCCGGGGCCGCCTGCCTGTCGGTGCTGACCGACGGTCCGTATTTCCAGGGCACCATCGCCCATCTGCAGGCGGCGCGCGGTGCCGTCCGGCTGCCGGTGCTGCGCAAGGATTTCATGGTCGATCCGTATCAGATCGCCGAGTCGCGCGCGATCGGCGCCGACTGCATCCTGATCATCATGGCGGCGCTGGGCGACGGCCGGTCGGCCGAACTGACCGCCGCCGCGCGCGACTATGGGCTGGACGTGCTGGTCGAGGTCCATGACCGGGCCGAGCTGGACCGGGCGCTGAAGCTCGATATCCGCCTGTTCGGCATCAACAACCGCAATCTCAAGACGCTGAAGACCGACCTGGCAACGACTGAGGCCCTGGCCGCCGCCGTGCCGGCGGATCGGATTCTGGTCAGCGAGAGCGGCCTCAAGACTGCGGGCGACCTCGATCGCATGGCCAAAGTCGGCGCTCACACCTTCCTGGTCGGCGAATCGCTGCTGCGCCAGGACGACGTGACCCTGGCGACCCTGCGACTGCAGGGCTTGGCGGCGTGAGCGAGCTCACCCATTTCGACGCCGAGGGCCGGGCCGTCATGGTCGATGTCTCGGGCAAGGCCGAGACCGACCGGATCGCCGTGGCGCGCGGCTCGGTCACCATGGCGCCGGAAACGCTGGAGCGGATAAGGCTGGGCACCATCGCCAAGGGCGATGTGCTCGCGGTGGCACGCCTGGCCGGCATCATGGGCGCCAAGCGCACGCCCGACCTGATCCCGCTGTGCCATCCGCTCGCCTTGAGTTCGGTCGCGCTCGAACTGACGCTCGTGCCGGAGCGCAACGCGGTCCTGATCGAGGCGACCTGCAAATTGCGCGGTCGCACCGGGGTCGAGATGGAGGCGCTGACCGCCGTCTCGGTCGCGGCGCTGACCATCTACGACATGGTCAAGGCAATCGATCGCGCCCTGGTCATCGGCGAGATCCGCCTGGTCCACAAGTCCGGCGGCAAGTCCGGCACCTGGGACGCGGCCTCATGATTTCGGTCGATGACGCGCTGGCCCAGATCCGCGGCAGCTTGACGCCGCTCGGCGCCGAGCAGGTCCAGCTCGGCGATGCCCATGGCCGCGTGCTGGCCGAGGACCTGGCCGCGCGCCGGACCCAGCCGCCGTTCGCCGTGTCGGCCATGGACGGCTATGCCGTGCGCGCCGCCGACATCGCCGACCTGCCGAAGCGCTTGAAGCTGGTCGGCTATATCCAGGCCGGCGGCAACCATGACGGCGTCGTCGGCCCCGGCGAGGCGGTACGCATCTTCACCGGCGCGCGCATGCCAGACGGCGCCGACGCGGTCGTGATCCAGGAAGACACCGAAGCGCTCGACGGCGCGGTGCGGGTGAACGACTCAGTCGGGCCGTTCCAGCCCGGCCGCCATGTCCGTCAGGCCGGCATCGATTTCGTCGAAGGTCAGATCGGCCTTGCGGCCGGGCGCCGGCTGACCGCCCGCGACGTGGGCCTGGCCGCCGCGATGAACCGGCCCTGGCTGCTGGTCCATCGCCGGCCCCGGGTGGCGATCCTGCCGACCGGCGACGAGGTGGCCCTGCCCGGCGATCCGATCGGGCCGAACCAGATCGTCAGCTCGAACGGCGCGGCGCTGGGCGCGCTGGTCGCGGCCTGCGGCGGCATTCCGATCCAACTGGGTATCGCGCGCGACGACAGCGACACGCTGAGGACCATGGCCCAGGGTGCCGCCGGCGCCGATCTACTGGTGACGATCGGCGGCGCGTCGGTCGGCGAGCATGATCTGGTCCGCAAGGCGCTGGGCGAGATCGGCCTGTCGGTCGATTTCTGGAAGATCGCCATGCGGCCCGGCAAGCCGCTGATGTTCGGCCGGCTCGGCACCACGGCCGTGCTGGGCCTGCCCGGCAATCCGGTCTCGGCCTTGGTGTGCGGCATGCTGTTCCTCAAGCCCGCGATCGAGCGGCTGCAGGGGCTGCCCGGCGCGGGTCCTGTGCTGGAGCCGGCGCAGGCCGGCAGCGATCTCAAGGCGAACGACGGGCGGCAGGATTATCTGCGCGCCCGCCTGACGCGGGACGCCGAGGGCACTTTGATCGCGTCGCCCTTCGCCAAACAGGATTCCTCGATGATGTCGGCGCTGGCCGGCGCCGATTGCCTGATCGTGCGCCCGCCGCTGGCACCACCGGTCGCGAGCGGTGCCCGTGTCAGCATCGTCCGCCTGTCGGACGGTCACGCCATCGTCTGACAAACTGGGCCCCGCCCCCGTTCGACACTTGACCATCGCCGAGAACCAAACTAGAACATCTAACAGTGTTTAGGTTTTGTTCCCTTGTTGCCCATCACGACCTTAGGTCACGGGCGACGCTCTAGATGAGGTGAAACGCGATGTTGACGAAGAAGCAGCATGAACTCCTGGTCTTCATCAACGAACGCTTGGCCGAAAGCGGCGTCTCGCCTTCCTTCGAAGAGATGAAGGAAGCGCTGAACCTCAAATCCAAATCCGGGATTCATCGGCTGATCAGTGGGCTGGAGGAGCGCGGCTTCATCCGGCGCCTGGCCCATCGGGCGCGCGCGCTCGAAGTGGTCAAGCTGCCCGACGCCTTCGCGGCGCCGGCCCAGGCCAAGCCGCCGGAGCGCGGCGGCAAATTCTCGCCGACCGTGATCCGCGGCGATTTCAAATCGGCCTTCCCGGGCGCCCCGATGGGCAGCGAAGCGGAAGCGGTGCAGCTGCCGCTCTATGGCCGGATCGCCGCCGGCACGCCGATCGCAGCACTGCGCGACACCAGCAGCTCGATCGGCATTCCGGCCTCCATGCTGACCGGCAGCGCCGAGCATTACGCGCTCGAAGTGGCCGGCGACAGCATGATCGAGGCCGGCGTGTTCGATGGCGACACGGTCATCATCCAGCGCTGCGACACGGCCGACAACGGCACCATCGTGGTGGCGCTGGTCGATGACGAGGAAGTCACCCTGAAGCGCATCCGCCGCAAGGGCGCCTCGATCGCGCTCGAACCGGCCAACAAGACCTATGAAACCCGCATCTTCGGGCCGGACCGGGTCAAGGTGCAGGGTCGTCTGGTCGGGTTGATGCGGCGCTATTAGCCGCCGGCCCGGCGACATCGGGCACCCAGGGCCGCGCGCCGCGTCGGGCATTGGCGCTTTCGATCCGCAGCGGATCGTCCAGCCAGAGCGCGGTCGCTCCGTTGCGGCGTAGATCGACCAGATCGATCACTCGGGTCCGGCTGCGGCAGGCGCGCGGCGCGCGCACCAGCGACAGGACGATGTCCGACGCGCGGCATTCCTCATCGAGTGCGCGTGCCTCCCGCACCAAGGCGATCCGACGGCCGTCGCGCAGCAGGATGCAGGCGTCCGTGTCGCAGCGGAGCGCGCCCTGCTCTATCGTCTCCCCGGCCGACGGCAACCGGCCCGAGGGAATTCCACCCGCCGTCCTGAGCCAGCTTTCGGCGATCAGCCGATCCGCCCGTTCCGACGACAGCAGATAGCCCGGGCCCGAGCGCACCGCGATCAGCCCGCCGTCGCCGGCCAGCAGAAGGTCGGGCGGATGCGCCGTGGTCAGGCTGGCGATGCCGACGATCATTGGCAAGACGCCCCAGCGGCGCCACCCCGTGCGCCACAACGCCAGCCACAGACCGCCGCCGGCGATGGCCACCAAACCCCAATCCGGCATCGACGGCAGATCGAGCGCGGCGCTTGGCAGGCCGGCAGTCCAATGGGCGACGCCCTCGATCAGGCGGATGCCCCAGCCCATCGGCACCAGCCCGATGCTTTCCAGCCCGAACGGCATCAAGAGGCAAGAGACCAGCGCCCAAGGCATGACCCAGATGCCGGCAAGCGGCACAGCCACCAGATTGGCCGGCACCGAGAACAGCGCGAAGCGGTTGAAGTGATAGATCGCGAAGGCCGCCGTGCCCAGGGTCGCGACGACCGTGGTCAGCGCGATGCCGAGCAGATGCAGCAGGCCGAGCCCGATCGGCCCCGCATCCTGGCGCAGCCCGCCGAGCCGGGCGCCCCAGGCCTCGTAGAACGCGATCAGGCCGAGCACGGCCGCGAACGACATCTGAAAGCTGACGCCGACGATCGCGACCGGATCGAGCGCCATGACCAGGAAGGCGGCCCAGGCCAGGCTGCGCATGCTGATCGGCTGGCGATCGATCAGGATCGCCAGCAGGGCGAGCGCGCACATGACGAAGGCGCGCTGGGTCGGCACTGCCGCACCCGAAATCGCCAGATAGAGCGCGGCCAGCAGCAGCGCCGCGAGCGCCGCCCATTTCTTGATCGGGCGCCGGAGCGCGACCCGCGGCACCAACGCCAGGGCCGCGCGGATCGCGAAGAAGGCGGCGCCGGTGGCGAGCGTCATATGCAACCCGGCGATGACCAGCAGATGGGCGAGACCCGAATCCCGGAAATCCTGGTTGATCGCCTCGGGAATGGCGCCGCGCTCGCCGGTGATGATCGCGGCGGCGATGGCGCCCTCGGCGCCCGGCAATGCAGCATGGATCCGCGCGGTCATGGCGCTGCGGATCGCGCGTAGCGCAATGGTCGGGCCGCTCGCCGTCGCCGGCAGGATAGTGGCGGGTCCGACCGCGAAACCGACCGCGCCCAGCCGCTGATAGAACGCCTGGCGCTGAAAATCGAACCCGCCGGGCAAGGCCGGCGCCGGCGGCGGCATCAGGATGGCAGAGAGTTGCAGGCGGTCGCCGACGACGGGCACGGCGCTGCCGGCTTTCAGCCGGACCCGGATCCGCGCCGGCGTGCGCTCCGGCGCGAGCCGGTCGATCTGCGGGGCGGCGAGCGTGACGCGCAGTCCCTCGGCCAGCGCCTCGACATCGACGATCCGGCCCTCCAGCGCCACCGGCCCGATCCGTCGTTCCAGCACCGGTGCCATCGCCCGCCCGGTTTCGAGCTGGGCCGCCGCGAAACCGCTCGCCGCCAGGCACAGCGGCAAGGCGACCAGTAGGATGGCCGGCGCCGCGGCATGAATGCTGCGTCGGGCCCATAGGCTGACGGCGACAAGCGGGACCGCGGTCGTAAGGCCAAGACCGCCCCAGGGCTCGCTATGCAGGCTGAAATATCCGCCGATGCCGAGGGCGAAGGCGACCGGCAGCCACAGGATCCAGCGTTCGCGTTCGGCCAGAAGCCGCTGCAGCAGGCCGCGCGCGATCGACGCGGGATCGATCGACGGCCGCATCGCAGTGCCGGCCAACCCCCTTCCCGCTACCTCATCGACCATCGCCCGCCTCGCTCCGAGGACGCATTCGGACGGGGACTATAGGTGATCGCTGGCGAACCGTCATCGATTCGCGCGATCCTTTGGCATACAGATATTGCGGGTTGAGAGCGGAGCGGTAGATGATTCAGTTCGATCGGGCCTCGGTTTGCGCGCTTCTCCTGATGCTCGGCACTCTGCCCGCAATCGCCGCGACGCCGATCGAAACCGTCACCGTCCACGGCAGGCGTCCCGCCGCCACGCCGCTCTGGTTTGAAGAGGCCTATGACGATTACCCGGCGCTCGGCCCCGAATTCGCCAAGGGGCTGGTGATCTGGAACCATCCGATCGACTGGGCCGGTCGCGGCCCCGATGTCCCGCCGATCCGGGCGATCGAGGGCATGGCGGCGCTCGGCTGGGACGTCATCCGGCTGCAGCGCAATTCGCGTCTGGCCGAAGCGGCGCAATGGCAGTCGCAGATCCAGCCGCTGATCGAGGCGCTGGCCCAGGAGATCGCGGATGCCAAGGCGCGCGGCTACAGGCGCGTCGTCATCGCCGGCCAGGGCTTCGGCGGCGGCATCGCCATCGAAAGCGCTTTGTCGATTAAGGATCTCTACGGCATCGTCGCCTTCGCGCCCAACACCGGTGTCGGCCGCGGGCGCAGCGATCAAGGGGTCTCGACGCCGGATATCAGCGGCGAATTGGTCTATTCCAATCAACGCTGGACCAGCAGCCGGCTCAAGACGATCCCGGCATTGCGGCTGTTCGTGGTGTTTCCGGAAGCCGACGAACAGATGCTGGGCAACGAGCGCGGAACGGATGCGCGCAAGGAGCTGGAGGCGCGCGGCGATCTGTCCTTCGCCCTGATCGACGAGAACAACGGCATTCGGGGCAATGCCGGCGCCGACACGCGGCGGTTCGATCCGTTCGCGACCTGCATGAATTATTTCCTGGAGCCGGACCGCACGCCGCAGCCGGGCGAATATCACTGCGGCACCGACGAGACGCCGGCCGCGCTGGCGCAAATGGGCGTGAAGCCGGGCGCCAGCGGCGGCCAGGCCTGGTTCGGCTACAGCACGCGCGGACAGGAGACATACCTCGAACTGTTGCCGGGCAACCGGATCGTCTATGGCTGGGGCGATGGGCCGCTGGGCAAGACCGCCCCGGGCGTGAAGATCTTTGACGCGAAGTTCGAAGGCGCCACCTTCACCTTTGCCCTGCCCGACGCCCTGATGGTGCGCGGCGTCCATCACGGCGACGAGATGCGCGTCACCATCGAACTGGCGGACCGCACCCGCGCTGCGGTCGATATGCATCCGATCGGACGCTGAACCACGAGCCTCTGGCGATTATGCGTCGCGGTGCTATGGTCGCGACCGCTTTCCTATCGCTCGAGTAACCGATGACCGTGACCGTCCGCTTCGCCCCCTCGCCGACCGGCTACCTCCATATCGGCGGCGCCCGCACCGCTTTGTTCAACTGGCTGTTCGCGCGCCATCATGGCGGCAAGTGCCTGCTGCGCATCGAGGATACCGACAAGGCGCGCTCGACCGAACCGGCGATCAAGGCGATCATCGAGGGGCTCGACTGGCTGGGCCTGCCGTTCGACGGCGAGATCGTCATGCAGTCGGAACGCGCGCCGCGCCATGCGGAGGTGGCCCACGCCATGCTCGCCGCCGGCACCGCCTATCGCTGCTACTGTTCGCCGGAAGAGCTGGAGGCGATGCGCGAGAAGGCGCGCGCCGAGGGCAAGCCGATCCGCTATGACGGCACCTGGCGCGACCGCGATCCGGCCCTGGCGCCGGAAGGCGTGAAGCCGGTCATCCGGCTCCGCGCGCCGCAAGCCGGCTCTACCGTGATTCAGGACGGCGTCCAGGGCGAAGTCACCGTGGCGAACGAGCAGATGGACGATCTGGTCCTGCTGCGCGCCGACGGCTCGCCGACCTATATGCTGTCGGTCGTGGTCGATGATTTCGACATGGGCATCACCCATGTCATCCGCGGCGACGATCATCTGACCAACGCATTCCGCCAGACCCAGATCTATCTGGCCAATGGCTGGGCCGTGCCGCAGTTCAGCCATATCCCGCTGATCCACGGGCCGGACGGCGCCAAGCTGTCGAAGCGCCATGGCGCGCTCGGCATCGAGGCCTATCGCGACATGGGCTATCTGCCCGAAGCGCTGCGCAACTATCTGCTGCGGCTCGGCTGGGGCCATGGCGACGACGAGATCATCGGCGGCGACCAGGCGGTCGCCTGGTTCGACCTGCCCGGCATCGGCCGCGCCCCGGCCCGGCTCGATTTCGCCAAGCTCGACAATCTGAACGGCCATTATATCCGCCAGGCCGAGGATGCCCGCCTGGTCGATCTGCTGGCCGAACGGATCGGCCCGCTCAACCAGGCCCAGCGCGCGATCCTGCTTTCGGCCATGGTCGGCCTCAAAGCGCGCGCGAAGACATTGGTAGAACTGGCTGATAATGCCCGATTCTATGTCGCGCTCCGGCCGATCCCGCTCGACGACAAGGCCAAGGCCCAAGGCACGCCCGAGGCGCGCGCGCTGCTGTCGCGCCTGGGCGCTGCTCTGAAAAATCAGGCCGATTGGACCGAAGCCGCGCTGGAAACCGCCATCCGGGTCTTCATCGAGGCCGAGGGCGTCAAGCTCGGCGCCGTGGCGCAGCCGCTGCGGGCGGCCCTGGCCGGTGCCGTGACCTCGCCGGGCATCTTCGAGGTGATGGCGGTGCTGGGCCGGGATGAGGCGCTTGGCCGCATCGACGATTTTTCGAGCCTCACCACTGTTTGATCAATGCCTTACGCGCGATATTTGCTAAGTTGTGCGGAGCAGCATATGGTGCTTTTCGCCGCCGCCGCCGCATCCCTTTGCCTCCCATAGGGGACATTCCGAATGGACAGCAAAACCTCAGCTTCCGGCTCGGCCGCCAAATCCGAGACGGTCACGCTGATCGATAATTCGACCGGCAAGCAGGTTACCCTGCCTCTGATTTCCGGTACGGTCGGCCCCAAGGTCATCGACATCCGCAAGCTTTACGCGGAGACGGACCATTTCACGTTCGACCCCGGCTATACCTCGACCGGCTCGTGCGAATCGAAGATCACCTATATCGATGGTGACAATGGTGTGCTGCTGTATCGCGGCATTCCGATCGAGGAGCTGGCCGAGCACAGCGATTTCCCCGAGACCTGTTATCTCCTGCTGAACGGCGAGTTGCCGACGGCCGCGGAGAAGATCAAGTTCGAGCGCGACATCACCATGCACACGATGGTGCATGAGCAGCTGTCGACCTTCTATCGCGGTTTCCGGCGCGATGCCCATCCGATGGCCGTCATGTGCGGCGTCGTCGGCGCGCTGTCGGCGTTCTACCATGATTCGACCGACATCCATGATCCGGCCCAGCGCAAGATCGCGTCGTACCGTCTGATCGCCAAGATGCCGACGATCGCGGCGATGGCCTATAAATACTCGGCCGGTCAGCCGTTCATGTATCCGAAGAACTCGCTGAATTTCGCCGAGAACTTCCTGCACATGTGCTTCGCCGTGCCGTGCGAGGAATATGTCGTCAGCCCGACGCTGGCCAAGGCGATGGACCGGATCTTCGTGCTCCATGCCGATCACGAGCAGAACGCCTCGACCTCGACCGTCCGCCTCGCGGGTTCGTCGGGTGCCAATCCGTTCGCCTGTATCGCCGCCGGCATCGCCTCGCTCTGGGGCCCCGCCCATGGCGGCGCCAACGAGGCCGTGCTGAAGATGCTCGACGAGATCGGGCATAAGGACAACATTCCCGAGTTCGTGAAGCGCGCCAAGGACAAGAACGATTCGTTCCGTCTGATGGGCTTCGGCCACCGGGTCTACAAGAACTTCGACCCGCGCGCCAAGGTCATGCGCCAGACCTGCTACGACGTGTTGAACGAGCTGGGCGTCCATGACGACCGGCTCGAGCTGGCGATGGAGCTGGAAAAGCTGGCGCTCGAGGATGATTACTTCATCGAGCGGAAGCTGTATCCGAACGTCGATTTCTATTCCGGCATCATCCTGAAGGCGATGGGCTTCCCGGTTTCCATGTTCACCGTGCTGTTCGCGGTGGCGCGGACCGTGGGCTGGGTCGCCCAATGGAACGAGATGATCGAGGACGATGGCCAGAAGATCGGCCGTCCGCGTCAGCTCTATACCGGTACCGATCGACGGAAGTATGTCCCGCTGACGGCGCGTGGATAGCGGCTTCCACAAGCGAACCAACCAACCGAAGGCCGGTGAGCCGCTGGATCGACCGTTCGATCCAGCCTCGTCCGTCCTTCGGGGGGTTCGGCTTGTCGCGTCCAACGACAACCGCGCGCCGCTGAATCTGCGCCTGAAGCGGCTGGCCCTGCTGCTGATCGCCGGCGGGGCTGCGATCTGGCTGTGCTGGACCGGGCTGCGCTAGGCGGCCCCCCTTTCCTCGACCTTACGGCCGAGGCCTGCATAAAGTTCGCGCCCTCCGGCCCCCTCGGGTTATTTGCGCCGGCAGCCGCCGCGACCTCAAAAGATCAATGCCGCTGCTTTTTTATTACGGCTGAAACGCGATCTGCGGCGGTTGGAACCGTGCCGCAACGAGTTTGTTTTATCTGGAGGCAGCGCCATGATTTGAGAGCTGCCATGCCGAGCCGCGCACGTCGTATCTTTCTGCTTTCCGCCGTCGTCGCCATGTCACTGCTTCCTGCCCGTCCTGCCAGGGCCGAACCGGCCCCAGTACGGGTTTCGATCGGATCCGAACCTGAAACGCTCGATCCGGATAAGATCGACGGGGGGCCGGCGTTCCGCATCGCCTACGATCTGTTCGAAGGGCTGACGACCTATTCGGCAACGGACACCGTGATCCCCGGCGCGGCGACGAGTTGGGAGACGAGCGCGGACGGGCTGGTTTGGACCTTCCACCTACGGCCGGACGCGGTCTGGTCCGATGGCACGCCGCTCACCGCCGATGATTTCGTCTATGGCTTCCGCCGGGCGCTGGATCCGGCGACCGCTTCCGGCTACGCGTCTTCGCTGTTACCGATCCTGGATGCGGGCGACATCAACGCGCGCCGCGAGACGGACCTGACAAAGCTCGGCGTGACGGCGCTCGACCCTCATACGCTCCGCATCACGCTGGTTCAGGCGACGCCGTGGTTCCTCGCCTTGCTGACCATTCCGACATGCATGCCGGTGCCGCGCCAGGCGATCGAGAAATGGGGCGACCAATGGATCCAGCCCGAACATATGGTGACGAACGGTGCCTTTACCCTGAAGCGATGGGTGCCGCTGGGCGAGCTTGATCTGGTGACCAATCCCCGGTTCCACGATGCCGCCGCCGTCGGGATCCGTGAGGTCGACTATATGGTTGCCGACGACGGCAAAGCGGCCGTGCGACGCTACGAGGCCGGCGAGTTGGATATCACCGAAATCCCAGGGCAGGATTTGACCCGGTTCAGGCGCGAGCGCCCGGCCGAGCTGCGCAGCAATCCCAGACTGGGCTCGACTTATCTCGTGATCAATATGGACGGTCCGCTCGGTCGCGACCCCCGCATCGTCCAGGCCCTTTCCATGGCGATCGATCGCGATGTGTTGGAGGGCAAGATCCTGCGCAACGACCAGATTCCCGCCTATGGGTTGGTGCCGGCCGGCATCCCCGGTTATGCGGCGGCACGACCCGACTGGGCTGGCTGGGCAATGGCCGAGCGCATCGCGGCGGCAAGAAAGCTGCTGGCGGAGGCTGGAGCGCCGACACCGCTCAAACTGCATCTCCTTTCGCCTCGGGGAGACCGGTACGAACTCAAGCTCAGGGCGATCATCGACATGTGGCATTCCGCCCTCGGCGTCGAGACGCAAGAAGAAGCGGTCGAGCTGCGCGTCGTGCTGGATCGGCTCACCCATCGCGATTTCGAAATAGCCTATGACGAATGGACCGCCGATTATCCCGACGCCTGGAATTTCCTCGCCAGTTACCGGATCGACGGGGCCGAGCAGAATGTCGCCGACTACAAGAACCCGAAGTATGACGCCCTGCTGGACCGATCGCGCGGCGTGGCCGATCCTGCCCAGCGTCTGGCACTGTTGCAATCCGCCGAACAGAGGATGCTGAACGATCAGATCATGATCCCGATCGACGATGCCGTCGATGAGTTGCTGGTAAGTCCGCGCCTGCACGGCTACGAGCGCGCGCCGCTCGCCGTGCATCCCTCCCGCTTCCTGTCGATGGCGGCAGAACACGCGCCGGGATAATTCGGTCGCCCGACTGCCTGGCCAGGCATCAGCGGCCGGATATCCCGAGAGGCATGCCAAAGCGCTCCGGCCATGCTGCGGCCCGCAGACTGGCGCCATAATTCCGGCTGACCGGCACCGCCAGTCCGCCAGCGAGGACGACCTGCCAGGATTGGCCGCGCCGGATCACCTGCTCCACACCGGCCTCGGCGACCCAGAACGAGCGATGGACCTGCAGCCCTGGTACGCCGGCCAGATCGGCGATGGCATCGCGCAGCCGCATCAGCACCAGATCGCTGCCCCGGTCGGTATGGATGCGCAGATAGTGGTCCTCCGCCGCCAACGCCAACAGCCGTCCCCCCCGCAGCCGCGGGGCCGCGCGCGCGACGAAGGCCGCGGCGATAGCGTCCGCATCCAGTGCCGCCGCGAACGGCTCCGCCGGTGTCGTCATCACCAGCTGCTGCCGGGTCAGCAGGACCGTGATCAGCACGGTCGGCACGATGGTGTAGGCATAGAGCTGGAGGAAGTGCGGCGTGTACTTTCCGCCGGTCAGCGCGCTATGCAGCAGCCCGACGAGATAGCCACCCGGCAGGGCGGCGAGCGCCGCCGCTGCGGCCCGCTTGGCAACGATCGGCCAGGCTGCCGGCAACAGCCGGGGCAACAGGAGCCATAGTCCGACCCTGACCAGCAGCGTTATCAGCACCGCCGAGGCGCCCCAATACAGCAGCCGCATCGGGAACGCCATCGAGACGAAGGTTCCGTAGGGCCCGAGCAGGGCAAGCAGCAGCGCCACCAATGCGATGGCGCCCCATCCTCCCAAGTTCTCCGTCCGCAGGCCCCACCCGTTCATCGATCGCCTCTCGCGCTTCGTGAACGGATGGTATCGGCATTTCACGAAGGAAACCACGCCGCCCGCGAAGCCTCGCTTGAGGACGACCCGGCGATACCGGACGCTCCGGCCATCGCCCCCCTTTTGAAGTGACACCATGCCCCTGGAGCTTTTGAGCCACATCATCGCCGGCACACCGACCTGGGTTTTCGCGCTGTTCGCCTATCTGGCCTGGCAGGGCTGTCAGCGGCTGCGCCCCCGGGTGACGACGATGCGCGGTGTCGCCCTCGTGCCCACCATTTTTATCGTCTGGGGCCTTTATGGCCTGTTCACCCGTCCGCTCGCCGCCGAGCAGGTCGCGGCGATCTGGCTGGCGACCGCCGCCGCCGGCGCCACGCTCGGCGCCTTGACCAGCCCGCGCCGGCTGGAGGTCGACCGGTGGCGCGGGCTCATCCGGCAACCCGGCAGCATCCAGCCATTGCTGCGCCTCCTGCTGATCTTCGGCGGCCACTATGGGCTCAACATCGCGATGGCGCTGCGGCCCGACGCGCGGCATGCTCTGACATTGTGCGATATCGCCGTCTCTGGTCTCAGCGCCGGCTATTTCATCGGCTGGATCGCGGCATTCCTGCGCATAAAGAGGCTGGCACCCGAGGCGGACCTGTCCGCGTTCGGCACCGCGGCGGAGACGGCACGATGATGCTCTACTGGTCGATCCCGCTCATCATCCTGCTCGCCACGGTCGAGGGGCTGGTGCTGTCGCGCACCGGCAAGCGCGACTATGACTGGGGCGCCTATTTCGCTTCGCTCGGCGATATCCTCGGTCGGACCGTGATCGACATCGCCTCGCTCGGCCTGCTCGGCGCCGCCTATCACTGGGTCTGGCTGCATCGGGTCTGGACCGTGCCGCTCGACGATATCTCGGCCTTCGCCCTACTCTTCATCGGTCAAGAATTCGCCTATTACTGGGCCCATCGCTCGGCCCATCGCTTGCGCTGGTTCTGGGCGACCCACGCGGTGCATCATTCGCCAAACCAGCTCAACCTGTCGGCCGCCTATCGCTTCGGCTGGACCGGCCGGCTGACCGGCAGCACGTTGTTCTATCTGCCGCTGATCTGGCTGGGCTTTCCGCCGGTCGCCGTGTTCGTCACGCTGACGCTCAATCTGCTCTATCAGTTCATGCTGCACGCGACCTGGATTCCGAAGCTGGGCTGGCTCGAATGGGTGCTGAACACGCCGTCGCACCATCGCGTGCACCATGCCGCGAACCTGGACTATCTCGATGCGAACTACGGCGGCGTACTGATCCTCTTCGACCGGCTGTTCGGCACGCTCCGCGTCGAGCGCGAGGATCTGCCGTGCCGCTATGGGTTGGTAACGCCGCTCGTGGCACGCAACACGGTCGCGATCGCGTTCCATGAATGGCGCGCGCTCGCCCGTGACCTGCGTCAGGTCCGCAGCCCGCGCCAGCTCTGGTTCACGTTGTTCGGGCCACCCGGATGGCGTCCCGATGGACAGGGGCAGACAACCGAGGATCTGCGACGCCTGGCTATGGCACCTGGGGACTAGGCTGTTACCGCAGCAACGTCACGAGGAGCGCCGGCGGAAGTACCGCTCCCGCCGGCGCCTCTGCCTAATTTCCGGACGGATCGATCGGGGTCAGCGCCCCGAAAAGTCCATGCTGGCCCTGCCCCACGCCGGCGGTGAAGAACAACGCGCGCGGATCCGACGCGAGAGCGCCGCCGAAATGGAGCGACCAAAGCCCCGGGATCACGATCTGCTGACGCTGGTCATCGACCAGGGCATGAACCACGTCGCCCGTTTCATTGTAGGCCAGGAGGTGGCCGTCGCCGAAATTGCCGACGAGGATCTGTCCGCTGGGTCCGCCGAAGCCCGCCGGTGCCCGGGTGACGCCCCACGGCGCATTGAGCGGCCCGCCCGACGCAAGGCGTTGAAGCAACTCGCCGTCCGTATCGAAAATATCCACGAACCCGGCGCCGGCGTTCGGCAGGATGAAATTCTTCTGCGGATTCTGCAGCGCGTAGGTCACGGCCAAATTGCCGTCATCAAGCGGCTGGATCCCGAAGGGCACGAAGCCGGCGGGCATGCCGGGATCGAAGAAACTGCCCGGCAGCTGTCCGTTCGCCGGCTGGAACTTCGCGTCGAACACGTCGATATGGCCGCTGTTGACGTTGGCCGCATAGAGGAAGCTGCCCTGCTGGGTCACACCGAAGGCGAGGCCGGTATAGACGGCACCGGACTGCGAATTGTTCACCGCCGTGACCGCGACGGTCGGCGCGACCGGCAGGTTGGGGGCCCAAGCCGCGATCGTGCCCTCGAGCGTGGCGAAGATGAACAGCGACGTCAGCTGCGTGCCGGGCACGACGAAGCTCTTGCCCGTCGGATTCCAGATCATGCCGGTCGGCCCCGTCGAGACCTTGCCCGCGACGGGGTTCGGGATGGTGAAAGTGGCATTCACCTTGGTACCGTCGCCGCCATAAAGCGTGGCGACGCCCGTCCCCTGGTCGGCGACCCAGAACGCACCGTCCGGCTGGAAGGCAAGACCCCAGGGATCGACGAGGGTCGGGTCGATAGTGATGGCGGCGCCGGCGACGCCGGCGGTATCGGTCACGAGGCCCGTCCGCTTATAGACGAACGGCGTCAGCGGGTCCTCGGCTTGGGCCCCGACGGTCAGCAGGAGCGCGGCTGCGGTCAGCACGGCCGCGATGGCAGATGTTTTGAAGCTCATTTGTTCTCGTCCGTTCGGAGTTGTCCGGGCGGCTGGTACGAGACCAGATCCAAAGAAACATTCGGGCTCGACGGACGGAAACTAGGCGACCCGTGTTACAGGAGGAAACCGGCACCAGTATAAATTGTTACAACCATAACAATCGCCCGGATTTCGCCGCTTGGTGGCGGACCGCGACCACTGACTCTTTGCTTAGCGTGCCGCGACCAGCGCCAGGATCTTGTCGGCAGCCTTGAGGCTGGGCGCCTCGCCGCCGAGACCGATCGTCAGCAGGGCCGCCCGGGCACCGTCGATCTGCTGGAGCCGGGCGGCCGGGTCGGTCAGCAGCCGCTCGATCTCGGCGGTCAGACGCTCGGGCGTGCAGTCATGCTGCAGCAGCTCCGGGATCAGCGGCCGGTCGAGCAGCAGGTTGACCAGGGTGGCGTACTTGATCCTGACCGTCCGGCTGACGACGAAATGGGTCGGACCCCAGATGCGATAGCCGATCACCATCGGCACGCGCGCCATGGCCAGTTCCAGCGCCACCGTGCCGGAGGCGGCGAGTGCCGCGGTGCTGGCGGCGAAACTGTCGAACTTCTCTGTCGCCCCGCGCACCAGCACGACCCGGCCGGGCCAGTCGGCGACGGCGGCCGCGACATGGTCGGCCACGGTCTCGACCGTCGGCACCACCACCACCAGATCGGGAAAACGCCGGCGCAGCCGCTCGACGGTCGCGCGGAACACCGGCAGCAGCCGCTTGATCTCGCCGCGCCGGCTGCCGGGCAGCACGCACAGCACCGTGGCATCGGACGCGATCGCGTGGCGGGCACGGAAGGCCGGGCCATCGCCCTGATCGGCGCCGCCTTCGATCACCGGATGGCCGACATAGCTCGCCGGCAGCTTGACCGGCTCGAAATACGGCGGCTCGAACGGCAGCAGGGTCAGCAGATGGTCGGCCGCCTTGGCCGCCGACAGGGCGCGGTGCGGACGCCAGGCCCAGACCATCGGCGCCACGTAATGCACCAGCAGCGGACGCGGCGCGGTCAGCTTGATCTTCTCGGTCACGCGGAAGCAGAAGCCGGAGCTGTCGATGGTCACGACCGCGGCCGGCGCCTTCGCCGCGATATCGGCGATGGTTTCGCGGATCCGGCGGATCAGGTTGAGGATCTGCGGCGCGATCTCGAGCATGCCCATGATCGCCAGCTCGCGGATCGGCAGCAGGGTGACCAGCCCCTCCTCCGCCATGCGCTCGCCGCCGATGCCGGCGAAGCGGACCTTGCCGCCGAGCCGCTGGCGCAGCGCGCGCATCAGCCGGGCCCCGATCACGTCGCCCGACGGTTCTCCGGCGATGAGGTAATACAGCGGGAGATCTTCGCTCACGCCGGTTTCCTGCAGCCGATCAGGAACAAGCCCAGCCTGTCGGCCAGGGCTACCACCTGCTCGCGGTCGATGACCAGGCTGCCGCCCGCTTCGATCGCGATGCCGCGCAGGCCGGCCTGGTGCGCCAGCTCGATGGTCTGCGGTCCGATGGTCGGCAGGTCGGCGCGACGTTCTTGCGCGGGCTTCTTGGCCTTGACCAGCACACCGCCTGGCCCCTCGCGCCGCCATTCGCCGCAGCGCCGGATCAGCGCGTCCGTACCCTCGATCGCCTCGACACCGAGCACGACGCCCTGCTGGACGATCGCGGCCTGGCCGATATCGAGCCCGCCCAGGGTTTCGACGACGCGGAAGCCATGGGCGATGTCGATCTCGGCCTGGGCATCGGGCTTGTGCCGGCCATACAGCCCCTCGAACGCGACCGCGTCGGTCAGCACCGTATCGACGCCGACCAGGGTAAAGCCCTCGGATTCGAGTTCCTTGATCACAGCGGTCAGCAGGCCGTCGTCGCCCAGCGCACGCAGGCCGACCTTGGCGTAGAGCTTGGCCGCGCGCCAGTCCGGCCGCAGGCTGGACAGCGATGGCCGCTTCAGCGCGCCGGCCATGACCAGCTCGACGACGCCTTGTTCCTTGAGCAGCTTGATGCCGGTGCCGGCGGCGCCGAGCCGGATCCAGGCATGGGGGGCGCCTTCGACGGTCGCGGCCTCGGCCTCGCCCTCGATCGCCAGCACGAAATAGGGTCGGCCGATTTCGCGGCATTTCTGCGCCAGCTTCGCCGGCAGCGCCCCGCCGCCGGCGACGATGCCGAGCTTAGGCGCCATGATCCGTGTCGGGTTGCACCAGGCGACGGCTCGAATCCGAACGGATGAAGGTGATGATTTCCATGACCGACGGCGCATCGGCATAGCGCTCGGCAACGGCAGCAACGCGGTCGGCCAGGGTGCCTTCGGCGGCAAACAGCTCGCCGTAGGCTTGGCGCATGATTCTGATCGCGTCGGTGGAAAAGCCGTTGCGCTGCAGGCCACGCAGATTGAGGCCGGTCAGACGCGCCCGGTCGCCGACCGCCATGCCGTAAGGGATGACGTCGCGCTCGACACCGGTCAGGCCACCGACAATCGCGTGGCGGCCGATACGGCAGAATTGATGAGCAGCGGACAGGCCGCCCATCATCGCGAAATCCTCGATCACGACATGACCGGCGAGCGTCGCGTTGTTCACCAGGATGACGTCGTTGCCGACCCGGCAATCATGCGCCACATGGGCGCCGGTCATGAACAGGCAGCGATCGCCGACTTTGGTCAGCATGCCGCCGCCTTCGGTGCCGATGTTCATCGTGACGCCTTCGCGGATCACGTTGTCTTCGCCGATCTCCAGGCGTGCCGGCTCGCCCTTGTATTTCTTATCCTGCGGCGCCTGGCCCAGCGAGACGAACGGGAACGCCCGCGTGCGGGCGCCGATGCTGGTGTTGCCGGTCACGACGACATGGGATTGCAGCACCACGCCGGCACCGAGCGTGACATTGGGTCCGATGCAGCAATAGGGCCCGATCGTAACGTCGTCGGCCAGCATGGCGCCCGCCTCGACGATCGCCGTCGCGTGAATCTGTGCCATGGGCCGGTCGCCGATCAGCCGTTATCGACGATCATGGCGGTATAGGTCGCCTCGGCCATCAACTGGCCGTCGACCCGCGCCTCGCCGGCGAACCGCCAGACTGTGCCGCGATTGCGCTCTTTCTTGACATGGATGCGCAGCTGATCGCCCGGCACGACCGGCTTGCGGAAGCGGGCGTTCTCGACGCTCATGAAATAGACCAGCCGCTTGTCCGACTTGGGCATGCCCTGCACCACGACGCAGGCCGCCGTCTGCGCCATCGCCTCGATGATCAACACGCCGGGCATGATCGGGCGTCCGGGGAAATGCCCCTGGAAGAACGGCTCGTTGAACGTGACGTTCTTGATGCCGACCGCACTTTCGTTCGGCACCAGATCGACCAGCTTGTCGATCAACAGGAACGGATACCGGTGCGGCAACAGCTCCATGATCTGAAGGATGTCGAGATCGGATAGCGATCCCTTCTGCTCGACCGAGTCCATCAGCTTACTGGTCCTTCTTTCTAGTCATTCGATTGAGCACGGCGGTCTGACGATGCCATTGCATGATCGGGACCGCCGGGCTGCCGCCGACGGCGCCGCCGGGCGGCACGTCGCGGGTAACGCCGCTCTGGCCGCCGATCCGGGCGCCGTCACCGACCGCGAGATGTCCGGTCACGCCGGCCTGACCGCCGACCGTCACGAAATCGCCCAGGCGGGACGAACCCGAGATGCCGCTCTGCGATACCATCACGCAGCCACGCCCCAGCACCACGTTGTGGGCGATCTGCACCAAATTATCAATCATGCAACCCGCGCCGATGACCGTATCCGGGCCGGCGCCGCGATCGACCGTCGAATTGGCGCCGATTTCGACATCATCGCCGATTCGGACGCGACCCAGTTGCGGAATCTTCACATGGCCGGATGGATCCATCGCGAAGCCGAAGCCGTCCTGGCCGATGCGCACGCCCGGATAGAGCATGACACGCTCGCCCATCAGGCAGTGGCTGACCGTGACGTTTGCGCCGATCAGACAGTCCTGGCCGATGACGCAACCGTCGCCGATGACCGAATTCGCGCCGATCGCGGTTCCGGCGCCGATCTCGACATGGGCGCCGATCACGACATGGGGGGCCACCGCCACGCCCTCGCCCAGCACCGCGGTCGGATCGACGACCGCGCTGGGCGCGATGCCGGCCGGCGGACGCGCCGCCGGATAGAACCGCCGGGCTGCCCGGGCGAACGCGATATAGGGGTTCGTCGTCAGCAGCAGCGTCATGCCGGCCGGCGCCTTGTGGGCCTGGTCCGGATGGACGAAAGCCGCACCGGCCTTCGAGGCGCCGAAGGCCGATGCGTATTTCGGATTGGCGAGGAACGTGACGTGCGTCGGGCCCGCGGTATCGAGCGGTGCCACGTCGGCAAGCGACAGGTCGCTCTGACCGGCGCCGCCGATCTCGGCGCCGGTCAGCTGCGCGAGGTCGGCGACGGTGAACGGGCCGGCCGCACGGAAGAAGCGCGGATCGGCCATTCGGAGACTACTCTTCTACTTCTACTTCTTCTTCGCCGGGGCGGCCGGGGCGGTCTTCGCCGCCGCCGGGGCGGCCGCCGGAGCCTGGGGCTGAGCGCCGGCGATGTCCGACGTCTTCGGGATGGTCAGCGTCAGCGCCGGCAGCTTGGCGTCCAGACGCGTCAGCGCTTCCTGGCTGGCGTCATAGGACGTCTCGTAGAGCGGCACCTGCGACTTGTAGAGCACCAGATTGGCGCCGCGCTCGCCGGCCAGCTGCTGCACGACCCCGGTCAGGGCCTCGGTCAGCTTTTGCTTGGCATCGTTGAACCCCAGCTGCATGGCGCGCTCGCGCAACTGGGCCTCGCGTTGGTAGGCGGCGACCTTCTGCTGGAACTCGCGGGCCTTCGCTTCGTACGCATCGGCCTGCATCGTGGCATGGCTCTTTTGCAGATCGGCGTCCTCCGCGCGCAGGTCGTTCTCCTTCTGGGCGAACTCCTTCTGCATCGAGCCGCGCTGGGCATCGGCCTGCGCCTGGATCGACTTACCGGCCTTGGAGACCGCCATGATGCCTTCGTAATCGATGATCATGATAATCGGCGCGGGCACCGGCGGCGGTGCGTTGGTGCCCGACGATAGGGGCGCCGGTGCCGGCGCGGCGGCGGGCGGGGCGGCATGGGCCGTCACCGCCACAGAAGCACCGATTAAAAGAGCGGCAAGGGTCGCCCGCTGGAAATTGACGCGAATCATGGAAGGATCCTTGGCTAGAACTTGGTGCCGAAGCTGACGCGGAAAACTTCCGTTTCATCGTGCGGCGCTTTGATAACGGGGACACCGAGATCGATCTTGATCGGTCCCATCGGCGATTTCCAGGACAGGCCGAAGCCGGTCGCCACGCGAATCTGGTGGCTATCGGCAATCGGTTCACCTGCGACCGGGCTCACATCAAGGCCATAGGCGGCACCCGCATCGACGAAATAGCGGCCGGTCAGGCCCAGTTCCTCGGGCAGGCCCAGGGGAATGCCTTGGGTCGCCTGGATGGTGTAATATTGATTGGCACCCAGGCTGTCGCTCGTATTGATGTCGCGCGGGCCGATACCGGCATTAGCAAAGCCGCGCAGATTGTCGCCGCCGATGAAGAACCGGTCGGACAGCCGCACGCCCTCGCCCAACCCGGTGATGTCGCCGTATTCGGCCACGATCCCGACGGTCCATTTCGGCGCCCAGGTATGGTAGACGCCGGCGCTGACGATCTGCTTCGAGAAGCTGACGTTGCCGCCAAGGCCGGCGATCGTGTCCTGGAGCTGAAGGTAATAGCCGCTGGCCGGCTCTAGCCGGTTGTCGCGTTGATCGAAGACGAGCGTCTGGCCGACCGACGATTCGTTCGCCGTGCCGGATCCTTGCGAGACGTACGGCGAGGCCGAGCTCGAGATATCGGTGATCTGGTCCTGGCGGATCGTGTAGTTGAGCGTGTCGTGGATGTTTTCGAACAGATCGAAACCCAGCCGGAACGTCGTGCCCAGCGAGTATTGGTCGTAGTTCTGCAGACGCTGGTTATTCTGTTGAGTCCGGAAGATGTCGAAGCCGGCGGCGAGCGGCCTGTCGAGGAAATAGGGCTCGGTAAAGCTTAAATCCAGCAGGTTGTTATATTGCGAGATCGTGCCGTTCAGGCGCAGATCCTGACCGCGACCCAGTAGATTGCGCTCGTGAATGCCGAAGTTGCCCAACAGACCTTCGGTCGTCGAGAAGCCGGTACCGATGGTCAGATCGCCGGTCGACTGCTCTTCGACATTGACCGTGATGACAGTCTTGTCCGGCGCCGAGCCTTGCGCGTTGGTCACGTCGACCTTCTTGAAGAAGCCGAGGTTCTTCAGGTTCTGCTCGGACTTCTTGACCTTCGATGTGTTGAAGGCGTCGCCCTCGGCCAGCTGGAACTCACGGCGAATGACGGTATCCAGCGTGCGCACGTTGCCGTTCACGTCGATCCGCTCGACATAGACCCGCGGACCTTCCGCGATGTCGTAGGTCAGGTCGATCGTCCGCGCGTCCTTGTTGCGGGTGATCAACGGCCGCACGTCGATGAAGGCATAGCCGCGATCGCCGACGGCGTCGGTCACCTTGTCGATCGATTTCTCGATCAGATCGGCATTGTACCACTCGCCGTCCTTGGTCAGGACGACCGGCATCAGATCGGCCGGCGTCAGGTCCTTGAGACCGACGTTCATGCCGATATGACCGAAATGGTAGCGTTCGCCCTCGTCGATCGTGAAGGTCAGGATGAAGCCGTCACGTGCCGGTGTCAGTTCGGCCACGGCCGAGACGACGCGGAAATCGGCGTAACCGTTCGACAGATAATATTTGCGCAACAGCTCGCGGTCATAGGTGACGCGATCCGGATCGTAATTGTCGTCGCTGGACAGGAACCGGTACCAGCGCGACTCCTTCGTCTGGATGATGTGCTGCAGGTCGTCGTTCGCGAACGCCTTGTTGCCGATGAAGTTGATGCTGTTGATGCCGGTCAGCTTGCCCTCGGTGATCTCGAACACGAGATCGACGCGGTTTTGCGGCAGCTGGATGATCTTCGGCTCGACCGTGACGGCGAAGCGGCCGCTGCGGCGATAGAGATCCAGGATGCGCTTGACGTCGGCCTGCACGCGCGTCCGGGTATAGACGGTGCGCGGCTTCAACTGCACTTCGTCGTTGAGCGCCTTGTCGTCGAACCGATCGTTGCCCTCGTAGGCGACGCGGTTGATGATCGGGTTCTCGACGACCTTGACAATCAGCGCGTTGCCGTCGCGGCGCATGGTCACGTCGGCGAACAGACCGGTCGCGAACAGCACCTTCAGCGACTTGTCGAGCTTCTCGGCATCGAACTTGTCGCCCGGCTGTACGGTCAGATACGACTTCACGGTTTCCGGTTCGATTCGCTCCGATCCCTCGATGCGAACCTCTTCCACCGTGCCGCCCATCTGGACTTGCGCCAGTGGAGATGGAGATGACTGGGCGAGCGCACTCGAGAAACTCGGTAGCGCCAACGTCAATGCGACTACGGCTGTGCCGCAACGCAGAAGAACATCCAAAGCTGGACGCAAATTGTCCCCCGCCCCTACGCGAATGCAGATTTTAGGTCAGCTGTCGCGGTATGGAACCGCGGCAGCCGATCCGGATTAAGAACTGAACAGACCGAACTGGTGAACCAGATCGTTCCATGTCGCAAACACCATCAGCGTCAGCACCAGAGCAAGGCCGATGCGGAATCCGTATTCCTGCGCCCGCTGCCCGAGAGGCCGCCCCAACAAAGCCTCAGCGGCATAGAACAGCAGGTGCCCACCGTCAAGGACGGGGATCGGGAACAGGTTGATAAGGCCAAGATTCACCGACAACAGCGCCATGAAATTGATCAGCGGGATGATTCCGCCCTTGGCGACCTCGCCGGACATGGTCGCGATCTTGATCGGCCCACCCAGGTCTTCGGTCGTCCGGGCCCCCGTGATCATCTGGCCGACGCCGTCGAGCGTGGTCGTAACCGTGTTCCAGGTCGACCGGCCGGCTTCCCACACGGCGCTCGCCGGATTGAGCCGGGTGAAGACCGCCTGGGTGGTGGCCCGGATGCCGAGCTGGCCCAGCCGATGATGATTGCCGAAGCGATCCTTCTGATCGACCATCTGCGGCGTCACGGTCAGCTTCTGCTCCGCCCCGTCGCGCTGGATGGTGAGATCGATCGGCGTGCCGGTGTTCAGCAGCACGACCTGGACGATATCCTCGAAGCTATCGACGGTCCGGCCGTCGATGCTCGTGATCAGATCGCCCTTCTGGATGCCCGCGGCAGCGGCGGCACTCTCCGGCATGACCTCGCCGACGCCTGGCGGGGTCACGCCATGGCCGACCGTCATGAACAGGATCGAATAGACGATGATGGTGAACAGGAAATTCGCGGCCGGCCCACCGGCGATGATCGCCGCGCGCTGCCCCAACCGCTTGTGATGGAACGACACCGAACGCTGTTCGGCCGTCATTTCGCCAAGATTGTCGGCCGGTGCCGATGCCGCATCGGCGTCGCCGTACATCTTGACGTAACCGCCAAGCGGAATCATCGACAGTTTCCAGCGCGTGCCGTGACGGTCGTTCCGGCCGAACAATTCCGGACCGAAGCCGATCGAAAAGGTCTCGACCTTCACGCCGTTGCGCCGGGCAATCAGGTAATGCCCCATCTCGTGCACGAACACGAGAATCGTGAGCACGACCAGAAACGGCACGATCACGCCAACGCCGCCGGTCAAAAAGCTCATCGATCCATTTCCTTCTGTCGAGCCCCATCACTTGCGAAACGGAGAATGCCATCCAAGCGATGGCGCAACTAGGCCATCAAATCAATAAAATGGTGTGTCATCGGTCCCGTCGGATGGAAACAAAGCGTTTCAACCCGATTCCTTAATCGGGTCGCCCGATTCCCGAATCGGCCTGATCCCATACCAAAGTATCGGGTCAAGCCGCCGTCCGGGCAAAGCCCCGCGCCAGTCGGGTCGCAGTCTCGCGCGCCTGTTTGTCAAAATTATGGACGTCGTCGAGCGTATCGATCGGCCCGACCGGGATCGCGGCGAGGGTCCGCTCGACGATCTCGGCGATATCCAGAAAGCCGATCTGTTCGGCCAGGAAGGCGTGGACCGCGATCTCGTTGGCCGCATTCAGCACCGTCGGCGCCGAGCCGCCGGCGGACACGGCTTCCCGGACCAGGCGCAGCGCCGGAAACCGCACCGGATCCGGCGGTTCGAACGTCAGGCTGGCGATCTGTGCCAGATCCAGCCGCGGACTGGGGCTCGGCATGCGGTCCGGCCAGGCGAGCGTATAGGCGATCGGCGTGCGCATGTCGGGCGAGCCCAGCTGCGCCAGGACCGAGCCGTCGATATAGGCGACGAGGCTGTGGATGACCGACTGCGGATGCACCACGATGTCGATCTTTTCCTGCGGCATCTGGAACAGGTGCTTCGCCTCGATCAACTCCAGGCCCTTGTTCATCATGGTCGCGCTGTCGACCGAGATCTTGGCCCCCATCTTCCAGTTCGGATGCGCCACGGCCTGGGCCGGTGTCTTCAGCGCCATGGCCGCCCGGTCGAGCGTGCGGAACGGACCGCCCGACGCGGTCAGGATGATCTTCTCGATGCCTTCGATCCGGTCGAAATCGAACACCTGGAAGATGGCGTTATGCTCGCTGTCGACCGGCAGCAGCGTGGCGCCGGAGCGGGCGACCTCCTGCATGACCAGATCGCCGGCGCAGACCAGCACTTCCTTGTTGGCGAGCGCCACGATGGCGCCGCGGCGGATCGCCGCCAGGGTCGGCGCCAGGCCGGCGGCACCGACGATCGCCGCCATGACCCAATCCGACTTGGCGCTGGCCGCCTCGACCAGGGCTTCGGGGCCGGCGGAGACGCCGATATTGGTGCCGGCCAGCGCGTCCTTGAGCGGCTTGTACGCCGCCGGGTCGCCGATCGCGACCGAGCGTGCCTTCAACTCGATCGCCTGACGGGCCAGGCCCTCCCAGTCGCTGTTGGCGGTCAGCGCCTCGACGATATAGGCGTCGGGATTGCGGCGGATCAGGTCGATCGTGCTGGTGCCGACCGAACCGGTCGAGCCCAGGATGGTGACCGAACGCGGGGTCTGAGAGGAGGCTAACGCCATGTCAAAACACTTCCGCCCGTGACGAGACTGAGAATGACGACCGCGACAACCACCGCCAGCATGCCGTCCAACCGATCGAGCAGGCCCCCATGTCCGGGAATGAGGCTGCCTGAGTCCTTGGCGCCGAATCGGCGTTTGGCGAATGATTCCGCCATATCGCCGATTTGCTCGACGATGGCAAGCGCGCCGCTCAGCAGCGCGATTTGCCAGATTTTGTCCGAACCGACGATCAGCGCCGCGGCCAGGCCGACCAGAATGGCGGCCAGCAGGCCGCCGATCAGCCCAGCCCAGGTCTTCTTGGGGCTGATCCGCGGGGCCAGCTTCGGTCCGCCGATGGTCTTGCCGGCGATATAGGCCGCCGTATCGATCGCCCAGACCACGGCCAGCAGCCAGAACATCGTCGCGGTTCCGGCGGGTTCGGACCGCAGCCAGACGAAGCCGATGCAGGGTCCGATGATCCAGGCGAGGCCGGCCGCGGTCCAGATCGGCGCCGCGTTGCGGCTGCCCGCCAGCCGATGCTGCAGCAGGATGCCGGCAAGACCGACCAGCAGGCCGAACCAGATGGCTATGTAAGCGCCGAGCAGAACCGGGATCGCTGCGATGCCGGCCAGCAGCAGGCTGTCGGTCAAGCTCGACGCCCGACCGACCAGCCGGCTCCATTCCCAAGCCATGACGGCAGCGGCCAGCGCCGCCAGGCCGGCGATCCAGGGACCACCATACCAGACGATGGCCAGCGCCACCGGGACCATGACCAGGGCCGATGCGATGCGCGCGCCGAGCGCGCTCCCGCTAGCGGGAGGTGCCGGCGGAGGCGCCGAAGCGGCGTTCTCTACCATGATATTCCCGAATGGCGCTCTCGAGGTCGTCGCGCGAGAAGTCAGGCCAATGTTTGTCGATGAAAACCAGCTCGGCATAGGCGCATTGCCACAGCAGGAAGTTGCTGATGCGTTTTTCGCCGCTGGTGCGGATCAGCAGATCCGGATCGGGCATGTCGTTGGTGAAGAGATGGCGTGCGAAGGTCTCTTCATCGATGTCGGCCGGATCGAGCGTGCCGGCCTTGACCGCCTCGCCGATGCATTTCGCCGCATAGGCGATCTCGTCGCGCCCGCCATAGGAAAGCGCGATCGTCAGCGTCAATGTATGATTGCCCTGGGTTATCCGCTCGCCATTTTCGATCAGCGCGCGAATATCGTCCGACAGGCGGGTGCGCTGACCGATGATGCGCAGGCGCACGCCCTCGCGATGCAACTCGGCGACCTCGCTGCGCAGGTACAGGCGCAGCAGGCCCATCAGGTCCTTGACCTCGGCCTCGGGCCGCCGCCAGTTTTCCGACGAGAAGCCATAGAGCGTGAGGTATTTGACGCCGAGCGCCTGGGCCGACTTGACGGCATCGCGCACCGACTCGACACCGCGCTTGTGGCCAACGAGCCGCGGCATGCCGCGGGCCTTCGCCCAGCGGCCATTGCCGTCCATGATGATGGCCACATGCACCGGCGGTGCTGGCGGCTGAGGCAGCCCGTCCATGGGCATCAGACCTGCGAGATCTCTTTTTCCTTCTGGGCGAAGGCGTCATCGACCTTCTTGATCGTATCGTCGGTCAGCGCCTGGATATCGGCCTGGATCTTGCGCTGTTCGTCTTGACTGATCTCGCCGTCCTTTTCGAGCTTCTTCAGCCCGTCGATGCCGTCGCGCCGCACGTTGCGCACGGAAACCTTGGCCTGCTCGGTGTATTTCGCCGCGACCTTGACCAGCTCGCGCCGGCGTTCTTCGTTCAGATCGGGGATCGGCACGCGGATCGCGGCGCCGTCGGCCTGGGGATTGAGCCCCAGCCCGGCATCGCGAATGGCCTTTTCAACGGCCTTCATCAGGCCCTTGTCCCAGACCTGAACCAGCAGCATGCGCGGCTCCGGCACGCTGACCGTGCCGCATTGGTTGAGCGGCACCGAGCTGCCGTAGGCATCGACCATCACCGGGTCGAGCAGGCTGGCTGACGCGCGGCCGGTCCGCAGACCCGCGAATTCCTTCCTGAGTGCTTCGATCGCACCGTCCATGCGGCGCTTCAAGTCCTTGGTCAAACCGTCGGCCACGATTAACCCTCTGCGTCCGTAATGATGGTCGAAAGTCCCCGTCCATTCACCACGTCGGCGAAGCCGCCGGGCTTGAACAGCGAGAAGACCAGGATAGGAATGTTGCTCTCCCGTGCCAAGGAGATCGCGGAGGCGTCCATCACCTTGAGATCTTTGGCCAGAACGTCCAGGTAGGACAGACGGTCGAACCGCTTGGCATCGGGCTTGAGCTTGGGATCGGCGTCATAGACGCCATCGACCTTGGTCGCTTTCAGCAACGCGTCGCACGCCATCTCGGAGGCGCGGAGTGCTGCGGCGGTATCGGTCGTGAAGAACGGATTGCCGGTGCCGGCGGCAAAGATCACCACCCGGCCCTTTTCCATATGCCGGATCGCCCGGCGCCGGATATAGGGCTCGCACACCGACTGCATCGAGATGGCGGACTGGACGCGGGTCATGACGCCAGCGCGCTCGAGCGCCGATTGCATGGCCAGTGAATTGATCACGGTCGCCATCATGCCCATGTAGTCGGCGCTGGCGCGATCCATGCCGGAGGCGGCACCGGAGACGCCACGGAAGATATTGCCGCCGCCGATCACCATGCAGACCTCGACGCCCAGCGCCAGCACGCCCTTCACTTCCTCGGCGATGCGGTTGACGATCGTCGAATCGAGCCCGAACTCCCGGTCGCCCATCAGGGCTTCGCCCGAGAGCTTCAGAAGGACGCGACGATAGACGGGTTCGGCGGACATGGGCTCGCGGCCTTCTTCTGGAGCGGCAGGGCTGCTCTCGTGGTGATACTGCGCCAGAGCCGCAGACGCAAACGTCTCGCGGTCTTCACCGTTCGGTCGCGAGGCCCGGGACGGTGTAACATATGCCGGACGGGACGGGACGGATGCAACAGCGCCCGCCCCGTCGTCTCGGGATCAGGCCTTCAGCGTCGCCGCTACTTCGGCCGCGAAATCCTGCGTCTCCTTCTCGATGCCGTCACCCAGCACGAAGCGGCAGAAGCCCACGAGTGCGATCGGCTTGCCCGCAGCCTTGCCGGCGTTCTCGACGACCTTGGCGATCTTCGTTTCGCCGTCGACGACATAGACCTGCTCGAGCAGAACCACTTCCTCGTAGTACTTGCGGACGCGGCCTTCGACCATCTTCTCGATGATCGCTTCCGGCTTGCCGCTGGCGCGCGCCTGTTCCTTCAGGACTTCGCGCTCGCGCTCCAGCGCCGTCGCATCGACCGACGAGACGTCGAGGAACAGCGGCGAGGCGGCCGCGACATGCATGGCCAGCTGACGGCCGAGCGTGTTCAGCGTCGCGGCATCGGCCGCCGACTCGAGCGCCACCAGCACGCCGATCTTGCCCAGGCCCGGAACCAGCTGGTTATGGACATAGCCCACCACGACGCCTTCGGACACTTCCAGGCGCGCGACGCGGCGCAGGTTCATGTTCTCGCCGATGGTGGCGACGAGATGGGTCAGGTGCGCTTCGACCGTATTGTTGAACGCCGGGACATGGGCGGCCTTGATGGCGCCGATATCGTCGCCATGCTTGACGGCCAACTGGGTGACGCCGGTCACCAGCTCTTGGAACTTGTCGTTGCGCGCGACGAAGTCGGTCTCGGCGTTGACTTCGACGACGACGCCGATCTTGCCGTCGGTCGCGATGCCGATCAGGCCCTCGGCGGCGATGCGCCCGGCCTTCTTCGCGGCGGCCGCGAGGCCCTTCTTGCGCAGCCAGTCGATCGCCTGCTCGACGTCGCCGCCGACTTCGCTCAGCGCGCGCTTGCAATCCATCATGCCCGCGCCAGTCTTCTCGCGCAGCTCTTTGACCAGCGCGGCGGTGATCTCTGCCATCGGTATTCTCCTAGGAATTCGTCTGGTAACGGGTGCGGCGGAGCCGTGGGCTCCGTGACCGCAAAAATTTCCGCTCATTAAAGCGGCGCGTCGGTCGCCTTGCGGCGACCGACGCGTTTCACTTCACGCCAGGACGGGCCGATCAGGCCTCGGGCTGGACTTCCGGCTCGGCTTCGACCGGAGCAGCGACTTCGACCGGCGCGGCGGCGACTTCAGCCTCGGCCTCGGCTTCGATCGGCGCAGCCGCCAGCAGCTCTTCCTCGGTCGGCAGCTCTTCGGCGATCTCTTCGGCTTCGCCGACATCGACGCCCGACGCCATCAGTTCGGCCTGAATGCCCGAGAGCACCGAGCTGGAGACCAGGTCGCAATAGAGGTTGATCGCGCGCATCGCATCGTCGTTGCCCGGGATCGGGAAGGCGATATGGTCGGGCGACGAGTTGCTGTCGATCACGGCGATGACCGGAATGTTCAGCTTGGTCGCCTCTTCGATCGCGATCTTTTCCTTGTTGGTGTCGATCACGAAGATGAGGTCGGGCAGGCCGCCCATTTCCTTGATGCCGCCCAGCGCGCGCTCGAGCTTGTCGCGGTCACGCGTCAGCTCCAGCAGTTCGCGCTTGTTCATGCCGGCGGCCGGGTTCGAAATCTTCTCGTCGAGCTCGCGCAGGCGCTTGATCGAGAGCGAGATGGTCTTGAAGTTCGTGAGCATGCCGCCGAGCCAGCGGTGGTTCACGAAATACTGGCCGCAACGGCGGGCGGCGGCGGCGATCGGCTCCTGCGCCTGGCGCTTCGTGCCGACGAACAGCACGCGGCCACCGCTGGCGGTGGTCTGACGCACGGCCTCCAGCGCGCGGGCCAACAGCGGGACCGTCTGCTCGAGATCGATCACATGCACGCCGTTGCGCACGCCGAACAGATACGGCTGCATCTTCGGGTTCCAACGGCGGGTGTGATGGCCGAAATGAACGCCCGCTTCGAGGAGCTGGCGCATGGTGAAGCTCGGAATCGTCATGGTGTCTGCTAGACCCTTGTTTTCCGGTTGAGCCACCGCGGGAGAACCCCCGAAGGGGACCGGAGCCAGGCACGATGCGAATCTCTCGATCCGACCGCACGGCATACCCGCGTGAGTTTTTGCGACAATCGCGGCCGAGGTGATAGGCCCGGACGCCCGCTTTTGCAAGGAAAACCGGGCGAGGTTTTCTTGGATCAGCTCTGCGCGGCCGGAATTCCTGGACTCAGTCCAGCTTGACGCCCTTCGGGACCGCCGGCATGCCGGCGTCGGGCGGCAAGGCCAGCAGCTTGACGATCACGTCGCGGCTGCCGGCATTGGCGAAGCGCAGGGTCACCGGGAAGCTATCGCCGACTTTGAGCTTTTGTTTCACGTCGCGCAGAATCAAATGTGCCTCGCCCGGCTGCAGCACCGTCGGTGCGTGCGTCTCCAGCTCGAGTGCCATGACCGGCTCCAGGCTTTCGCCATGGCCCTTGGGCAGTGGCGCCAGCAGATCGATCTTGCCGGCGAGCGGCGACGAGGCGCCGATCAGGACGTCGTCGACGCCCTTGCCCAGACTGATGGTCATATAGACGAACAGGACATGCGCACGCGTGCTGCGCGCCGCCCAGGCGCCATCGATCGAGACCGGCTCGGGCGCGGCGGCGGCGCCGGCGGCCCAAAGCAGCAGAAGGACGGGGGCGCAGCGGCGCGCCCGTTTCAACAACATCCCGACCATTCCGCAGTCCCGGCCCCTCGGTATCAAATTATGTCAGCCGCCCCCGAGTATCAGAAATCGCTGACGTCGGCCACACCCGGGATCGCCTTGACCGCGGCGCGGGTCTGGCCGCCGATCGGGAAGAATCCCGGCAAGGTCAGCTCGACCTCGCGCCGATCGGCCGGCACCACGAGCCGGACCTTGCCGGTCTTGCCTTTGCCGACGTCGCGCAGGAACACGGCCTTCATCGCATCGATCGCCTGCGGGTCCCGCAGCACGACGCGCAAGCCCGCCGACGAGGCGGCGGCGGCATTGTCGAGCGTATCGATCGCCTGGCCGTTCAGCCGGACATTGTCGTCCTCCAGCTTGGCGTCGCAGGTGATCATCAGGGGCTGGCCGCTGTCCAGCAGCGGGCGCGCCTGGGCCAGGATCTCGGAGAACAGCATGACCTCGAACATGCCGGTCAGGTCCGACATGCCGACGAAGGCGAAGCGGTTGCCCTTGGCCGAGGTGCGCTCCTTGCGCGCGCCGACGATGCCGGCGAGACGCACCCTGCCCGGCTTGCCGCTTTGCAGATGGGCGACCAGCTTGCTCGACGGCACGACGCCCAGGCGCTTCAGCGCCGTCTCGTACGGATCGAGCGGATGGGCCGACAGGTAGAAGCCGATCGCCTCGAATTCCTGCTGCAGCCGATCCATGCTCGGCCATTCCGTCACAGGCGGCAGCGGCGGCTTCTTCAGCGTCACGCCACCGGCGCCGCCGAAGAAGCCCAGCTGGCTGGTCGAGCGCTCCTCCACGGCGGCGGCGGCCTGGCGCATGATGACCTCGGCGGCGGCGAAGCTCTGCGCCCGATTCGGGTTCAGATGATCGAACGCGCCCGCCTTGGCCAGATTCTCGAACTGCCGCTTGTTGAACTGCTTGGCGTCGAGCCGCTCGGCAAAATCGAACAGATCCTTGAACGGCCCCTTGCGCGTGCGCTCGGCCACGATCTCGGTCATGGCCTGGGCACCGACGCCCTTGACCGCCGCCAAGGCGTAGCGAATCGCCGCGTCCTCACCCACGCCCTCGACCGAGAAATCGACCTGGGAGCGGTTGATATCGGGCGGCAGCAGCTTGACGCCCATGCGCTGCAGTTCCTGGCGGAACACGTTCAGCTTGTCGGTATTGCCCAGATCGAGCGTCATCGACGCGGCCATCAGCTCGACCGGATGGTTGGCCTTCAGATAGGCCGTCTGATAGGCGATCAGCGCGTAGGGCGCGGCATGGCCCTTGTTGAAGCCATAGCCGGCGAATTTCGCCATCTTATCGAAGATAAGTTCGGCGGTCGGCGCATCGACGCCGTTCTTGGCGGCGCCGTCCTGGAACAGCTTGCGCTGCGCGTCCATCTCGGCCTTGATCTTCTTGCCCATGGCGCGGCGCAGCAGATCGGCGCCGCCCAGCGTATAGCCGCCCAGCACCTGGGCGATCTGCATGACCTGTTCCTGATAGGTCATCACGCCGTAGGTCTCTTCCAGAATGTGCTGGATCGCCGGGTTCATGTAGTCGGCGGCCTGCCGGCCGTGCTTGACCGCGATATATTCGGGAATCGAATCCATCGGGCCCGGCCGATAGAGCGACACGACCGCGATCAGATCCTCGAACTTGTTCGGCTGCAGCTTCTTCAGCAGGTCGCGCATGCCGGCGCCTTCGAACTGGAATACGCCGACCGTCTCGCCACGCGTCAGCATCTCGAAGCTCTTCTGATCGTCGAGCGGCATGGTCAGCACTTCGAGCGGCGTGCCGCGCGCATTGACCAGCTGCACCGCCCGATCGATCACGGTCAGCGTCTTCAAACCCAGGAAGTCGAATTTGACCAGCCCGGCATCCTCGACATATTTCATGTTGAACTGGGTGACCGGCATGTCCGAGCGCGGGTCGCGATACAGCGCCAGCAGCTTGTTCAGCGGCCGGTCGGCGATGACGACGCCGGCGGCATGGGTCGAGGCGTGGCGGTAGAGCCCTTCGAGCTTGATCGCGAGGCCGATCAGGCGGCCGACCGCCTCGTCGCCGTTGCGCATGGCGCGCAGCTGCTCGTCGCCGTCGAGCGCCTGCTGCAGCGTGACCGGGGCGGCCGGATTGTTCGGCACCAGCTTGCTGATCTTGTCGATCTGGCCATAGGGCATCTGCAGTACGCGGCCGACGTCGCGCAGCACGGCGCGCGCCTGCAGCTTACCGAAGGTGATGATCTGGGCGACCCGGTCGCGGCCGTATTTCTGCTGGACGTAGCGGATGACCTCGTCGCGCCGGTCCTGGCAGAAATCCACGTCGAAATCGGGCATGGAGACGCGTTCCGGATTGAGGAAGCGCTCGAAGAACAGGCCGAACTTGATCGGGTCGATATCGGTGATGGTCAGCGCCCAGGCGACGACCGAGCTGGCGCCCGAGCCACGACCCGGCCCGACCGGGATGCCCTGACGTTTGCCCCATTGGATGAAGTCGGCGACGATCAGGAAGTAACCCGGATAGCCCATCGTCTCGATCACGCCCAGCTCGTAATCCAGGCGGTCGCGATACTTCTTCTCGATCGCGATCTTGTCGGCGTCGGGCGGCTGGACCGGGAAGACTTGCAGATTGAGCCGTCCGGTCAGGCCCTCGTGCGACATGGCACGGAGTTCGGCCACCTCGTCGCGGCCCGACTCGGTCGGGAACGGCGGCAGGATCGGCTTGATCTTCTTGACCCAGAAGCTGCAGCGCTGGGCGATGACCAACGTGTTGTCGCAGGCCTCGGGCAGATCGGCGAACAATTGCCGCATCTCGGCCGCCGGTTTGAAATGATGCTCCGGCGTCAGCCGCCGGCGCTCGGTCACATTGACCGTCACGCCCTCGGCGATGCACAGCAGCACGTCATGCGCCTCGTAGAAATCGCGCTGGGCGAAGAACACGTTGTTGGTCGCGACCAGCGGGATGTCCTGGGCATAGGCCAGATCGATCAGCGCGCCCTCGATGCGGTCCTGCTCGGGCATGCCATGGCGCATCAGCTCGACATAGAGCCGGTTCGGGAAGATCCGCGCCAGCCGCTCCAGGGTCTCCTTGGCGGCAACGGCATTGCCTTCCAGCAGCCGCCGGCCGACGGGGCCGCCGGGACCGCCGGTCAGGCACAGCAGATCGCCGCTCAGGCGGGCCAGATCGTCCATCGAGACCTGCGGCGTCTCGGCGCCGTCGGTCTCCATGAAGGATTTCGAGACCAGCTCGATCAGATTGCGGTAGCCGGCCTCGTTCTGGCACAGCAGCACGACCGGCTCCGGATCGGGCGGCCCCTTGTTCTGCCGGCCGGGTTCCTGGGCCGGCGCGCGGATGCCCAGCTCGCAGCCGATGATCGGCTGGATACCCTCACCCGAGAGCGTGACCGAGAATTCCAGTGCGCCAAATAAATTGCCGGCATCGGTCACCGCGACCGCCGGCATCTCCTGCTTCTTGCAGAGCCCGTAGAGCTCCTTGATCTTGATCGCGCCGGCGGACAGCGAATAGGCGGAGTGAACCCGGAGATGGACGAAATCCGCATGCGCCATGGGTTGTCAGCTCCGTTCGACCAGGACGCCGTCCTCCAGCGTCACGATCCGATCCATGCGCCGCGCCAGCTCCAGATTGTGGGTCGCGATCAGCGCGCCCAGCCCGACGTTGCGCACGATCGCGACCAGCGCGTTCATCACATCGTCGGCGGTGTGGTGGTCCAGATTGCCGGTCGGCTCGTCGCCGATCAAGACGCGTGGCGCGTTGGCCAGCGCGCGCACGATGGCGACGCGCTGCTGCTCGCCGCCCGACAGCTTGGCCGGCCGGTGGCTGGCGCGCTTGGCCAGGCCGACCATGCCCAGCAGCTCCATCGCCCGGGCGCGCGCCACGGATTTCGACAGGCCGGCGATCATCTGCGGCAGCATGACATTCTCGACCGCGGTAAATTCGGGCAGCAGATGGTGGAATTGATAGACGAAGCCGATGGCGTTGCGGCGCATCGCCGTGCGCTCGCCGTCGCCCATGCGACCGCAATCGCGGCCCTGCAGCCAGACCTGCCCGCCGTCGGGTTTCTCCAGCAGACCCGCCACATGCAGCAGGGTCGACTTGCCGGCGCCGGACGGGCCGACCAGGGCGACGATCTCGCCCGGCTCCAGCGTCAGAGACGCGCCGCGCAGCACCGGCAGCGTCTCGCCCGCCTGATGGTAGGTCCGCTGGATGTCGATCAGATGCAGGGCGGCAGTCTCACTCATAGCGCAGCGCCTCGACCGGATCGAGCCGTGCCGCCCGCCAGGATGGATAGATGGTGGCCAGGAACGACAGCGCGAAGGCCATGCCGACGACCAATGCCACCTCGCCCGGCTCGACCTTGGCCGGCAGCGTCGACAGGAAATAGATCTCGTTGCTGAACAGGTCCGTGCCGGTGAAGCGCTGCAGCAGCTGACGGATCGCCTCGATATTGTCGGCGAAGGCGACGCCGAGGCCGAAGCCCAGGATCGTGCCCATCACGCCGACCGAGGCGCCGGCCAGGAAGAAGATGCGCAGGATCATGCCCTGGGTCGCCCCCATGGTGCGCAGGATGGCGATGTCCTTGGCCTTGTCCTTCACCAGCATGATCATGCTGGAGATGATGTTGAAGGCGGCAACCACGATGATCAGCGTCAGGATCAGGAACATCACGTTCCGCTCGGTCTGGATCGCGTTGAAGAACGCCATGTTCTCCTGCGTCCAGTCCTGCACGAAGGTGCCGGGCCCGGCGATCGAGCGGATCTGTCGGGTGATCGGCCCGATATTGTCCGGGTCCTTGACGAACACCTCGAGCAGCGACGCGGAATTCGGCACCTTGAAGAACAGCTGGGCCGACGGGAGCGCCATCAGCACGATGGTGGTGTCGTAGCGCGACTCGCCGACGTCGAAGATGGCGGCGATCTTGTAGGTCTTGACCCGCGGCGTGGTGCCGAACGCGGTCGCATTGCCGTCGGGCGACAGCAGCGTGACCGAATCGCCGAGCCGGACCGCGAGCGTGCGGGCGAGCCCGTCGCCGATCATGACCGAATCCTCGTCGAGCGCATCGAGCGATCCGGCCTCGATATGCTCGGCGATCAAGGCCTGCTTGCGGATGTCCTCGATCTTCTCGCCGCGCACCACCGCGCCGGTCGCGTGGCCGTTGGACGAGGCCAGAACCGGTCCTTGCACCAGCGGATGGACCGCGACGACGCCCGGCACCAGGGCGACCTTGCCGCTGAGCGCGTCGTAGTTCGGCAGATTGCCGCCGGCGCCATAGACGCTGAGATGGCCGCTTTCGCCGAGGATCTTGGCCAGAAACTCCGCGCGGAACCCGTTCATGACCGACATCACGATGATCAGCGTCGCCACGCCCAGGCCGATGCCGAGCAACGAAAAACCCGCGATGACGGAAATGAAGCCTTCCTGACGCCTGGCTCTCAGATAGCGGAAGGCGATCATCCGCTCGAACGTGCCGAAGATCATGGTCGGATCGAACTCTTGGGAAAGAAGGCTGCGGGATGCGCCGAACGGTATCCCGAAATTGTGGCGGGACTGTAGGCGAAGCCGCTCCGCCCTGTCCATGGGGCCGCAGGTTGGGCGTGACACCTTGTCCGCCCCTCCGCCCTGCGCCATCTTAACCCGGCCATGACAGAACCAACCCCCGCTCTCTTCGCCCCGATCGCGCTCCGCGGCCTTCATCTGGCCAATCGCATCGTGATCGCTCCCATGTGCCAGTATAGCGCCGAGGGCGGCGCCGCCCAGGCCTGGCATCTCCAGCATCTGGGCAGCCTCGCCTTGAGCGGCGCCGGCCTGCTCATGACCGAGGCGACGGCGGTCGAGGCCCAGGGCCGGATCACGCTCGGCTGCCTCGGCCTCTATGACGACCGGACCGAGGACGCGCTGACGCGCACCATCGCCGGCATTCGCGGCTTCGCCTCGACGCCGATCGGCCTGCAGCTGGGACACGCCGGGCGCAAGGCCGCTTCCCATGTGCCCTGGCATGGCGGCGGCCCGCTCGACGCCGACGAGGGGGCCTGGAAGCCGTCGGGCGCCTCGCCGATCCCCAATCTGGACCTGTGGCAGACGCCGGACGAGCTCGACCAGAATGGGCTCGCGCGGGTGAAAGCCGCTTTCGTTTCGACCACGCAACGAGCGTTACGGGCCGGTATCGACCTGCTGGAACTGCATGGCGCCCACGGCTATCTGCTACATACCTTCCTGTCGCCGCTGTCGAACCAGCGGACCGACGGCTATGGCGGCAGCCGGGTCAACCGCATGCGCTTCCCGCTCGAGGTGTTCGATGCGGTCCGCGCCGCCTGGCCGGACGACAAACCGCTCGGCATCCGCGTCTCGGCGACCGACTGGCTCGACGGCGGCCTGACCATCGAAGACACCATCGCGTTCGGCCATGAGTTGAAGGCGCGCGGCGTCGATTACGTCTGCGTGTCGAGCGGCGGCATCGGCCGGCCGCGCATCCCGGTCGCCGAAGGCTATCAGGTGCCCCTCGCCCGCCAGTTCAAGGCCGAGACCGGGATCGTCACCCGCGCGGTCGGCATGATCGCCCATCCGGACCATGCCGAAAAAATTCTGCGTGAGCAGGATGCCGACATGATCGCGCTGGCGCGCGCCGTCATCGACGATCCACGCTGGCCCTGGCATGCCGCGGCCAGACTCGGTACTAAGATCGCCTATCCGCCGCAATATGAGCGCGCGGCCCCGGCACTCTGGCCCGGATTCGGGCTTGCGCATGGATTAGCGGTCGCTCATAAGTAAGGCATTCGACCGACACCGCACCGGGTGCATTTTTTTTGTGCATTCGATTGCGTATCCCTCCGCGAGCCATGCGATTTTTCCCGCAATCCTGCAAAAAATCGCGTGACGGCTCTGCCGATTATTCGTACAGTCGGGTGACAAAAAAAAGGCCAGCACCATTGCTGGTACCGGCCCGAGTTTAGGGAGGAACCGCAGCAGCCCTCGGTCAACCGAGAGCAGCTACAAAAACAAGTCTGCCCAAAGGCAGAGCATAATGGCAAGAGCCTTTGGGCCTTGCCATTTTTTTTGTCATTTTCCCGGATTGAGGTCGGGCCGCAGCGCGGCGAGCACCAGTGTTTCGGTCTGCCGCATGTGCTGGTTCAGCAGCGCCACCGCCGTGTCGGCGTCCCGCTGCAGCGTCGCCGCCAGGATCCGGCTGTGCTCGTCGGCATCGTCGCGCCGGTCGGCGGACACGATGCGCGAGACTTGGCGATAGCGGTCGGCCGCGTCGAACAGGCTCGCGCATTGCTCCAGCATCCGCGGCGACCCGCAGGCGGCGATCAGCGCCGTGTGAAAATCCCGATGCGCCGCCTCCCAGACCGGGCTGCGCTGGCCGTCCGCCGACGCGCTGGCGCGCGGCGCCCGCATCAGCCGGTGGTGCGCCACGAGCAGCGCCTCTTCCCAGGCGCCGTCGCCCGCCGCGATCGCGGCCCGGAGTGCAGCCTCATTGAGCCAGCAGCGCATGCGCGTCAGGTCCCGCAGATCGGCCGCCTCGAGCGGCGCCACCCGAAAGCCGCGTTGATCAAGCTGACGCACCAGCCCTTCGGCCGACAGACGGTTCAAGGCCTCGCGCATCGGGCTGAGCCCGATGCCGAGCCGCTCGCACAATTGCTTGATGTGCAGCCGGCTGCCCGGCACCTGGTCACCGGTGATGATTTCCAGGCGAAGCTGGCCATAGGCGCTCGAAGCCAAGGTTCCGGCTTCGGCGGCGGGCGCGTGGGACGGTTCGATCATGGTTCGATCCGGATGAATAAAATCGATTTTCCCTTGTCGATATGGATTTTATCGATTTTAGTATCGTAAAACAAGGGAGAGAGACATGCGCTTCGCCAGTTTCGTTCATGCCGGAGAGAAGAGCTACGGCATCGTGATGCCGGGTGACCGCATCCTGGATCTGCCCGCCGCGGCCCAGTTGGCCGGCCTGGCCCTGCCCGCCGATTTTCTGGGACTCGTCGCCGCCGGCGCACCGGCGCTGGCCATGGTGCGGTCGCTGATGGCACGCGGCGGCCCGGCCCATGGCCTCGCCGAGGTTCGCCTGACCGCGCCGATCCCGCGCCCGACCAAGAACGTGTTCTGCGTCGGGCGGAATTACGTCGACCATGTCGCGGAAGGCTATCGCGCCCGCGGCACCGAGACGAAATTGCCGGAGGCACCGCAATTCTTCACAAAGCCGCCGACCGCCGTCATCGGCCCGGACGAACCGTTCGCGCTCGACGCGGCCGTCAGCGTCAAAATGGATTACGAGGTCGAGCTAGCCCTGATCATCGGCACCGCCGGCCGCGACATCCCGACCGAGCGCGCCTGGGACCATGTCTTCGGCGTCACCATCCTGAACGACATCACCGCGCGCGACCTGCAGCGCCGCCACGATCAATGGTTCAAGGGCAAGGGGCTCGACCGGTCCTGTCCGATGGGGCCGTTCGTCGTGACCCGGGACGAGATCGTCGATCCGGGCCAACTCGAACTGTCGTTGACCGTCAATGGCGAGCCGCGCCAGCGCGCCAAGGTCGCCCAGATGATCTTCCCGATTCCGGAGATCATCGCCTCGCTGTCGACCGGCCTGACGCTCGAGCCGGGTGACATCATCGCGACCGGCACCCCCTCCGGCGTCGGCTACGCCATGGATCCGCCGCATTATCTGACGCCGGGCGACGAGGTGATCTGCGAGATTTCCGGCATCGGCCGGCTGGTGACGCCGATCACCGCCTATCGGCGGGACTGAGCCATGGCGATCCTCCCCCTGCCCGCGGCCTGGCCCCCGGAGCGTCCGCTCGCCATCTCGGTCAGCGTGATGCTGGAAGGTTGGGCCGACGACAGCGCGCCCGGTATCGGTCCGATGGGCAATCCGCTGAAGGCCGGCGTGCTCGACCTGCAGGCTCGGTCCTGGGCCGACTATGGGCCGAAGGTCGGGGCCTGGCGCCTGCTCGACATCCTGGCCGGTGCCGACGCCAAGGCCGTGTTCTATGTCAGCGGCCTGCTGGCCGAGCGCTATCCGGATCTGATGCGCGCCATCACCGCCGCCGGCCATGTCGTGGCGGCCCATGGCTGGACCCAGAACGTCATCCCGGCGACCCAATCGGCCGAGGATGAGGTCCGCGATCTGCGGCGCTGCCTCGAGACGCTGACCCACACCGCCGGCACCCGGCCGCTCGGCTGGCTCAGCCCGCGCTGCACGCCGAGCGAGCGGACCACGGCGTTGCTCGCCGACGCCGGCTTCACCTGGCACGCCGATTTCTTCGACAGCGACCTGCCCTATCGCATCCGGACCCCGAACGGGCCGGTGACCGCCGTGCCGTTCACCATGGAGGTGAACGACATGCCGCTCTATATCCGCTATGGCAGCGAGCCCGAGGCCTTCACCCGGATCCTGACCCGGCTGGTCGAGAACTGGCATGCGATCGGCAATCGGCCCGGCTGCCTCGACATCACGACCCATGCCCATGTTTTCGGCCGCCCGGCCGGCGCCATCGAATTCAAACGCTCGCTCGAATTCGTCCGGCAGCGGGCCGACGTCGCCTGGCTGACTCATCACCAGGCGCTGGCCGGTCTGTTCAACGCCTGAGAGCCCCCGAAGGGGCCGGCGTTTTCGGGAGGAATGAACTTTGGTCGTCTGGTACCGCGAATTGTCGACGCGCGAGAAGCGCACGTTCTGGGGCTGCTTCGGCGGCTGGGCGCTCGACGCCATGGACGTGCAGATCTTCAGCTTTCTGATCCCGACCCTGGTCGCGGCCTGGGGCATCAGCCAGGTCCAGGCCGGCCTGCTCGGCACCTCGGCCCTGGTCGCCTCCGCGATCGGCGGCTGGATCGGCGGCGTGCTGAGCGACCGCTACGGCCGCGTCCGGGTGATGCAGATCACCGTGATGTGGTTCGCCGTTTTCACGTTCCTGAGCGGCTTCACCCAGAGCTACGAGCAGCTCTTGGTCGTGCGCTGCCTGCAGGGCCTGGGCTTCGGCGGCGAATGGGCGGCCGGTGCGGTGCTGATGGGCGAGATCATCCGCCCGGCCCATCGCGGCAAGGCGGTGGGTTCCGTCCAGAGCGGCTATGCCATCGGCTGGGGCGCGGCCGCCCTGCTGTCCAGCCTGTCGTTCGCGGTGCTGCCCGACGATTATGCCTGGCGCGCGACCTTCTGGGTCGGGCTGCTGCCGGCGCTGCTGGTGATCTATATCCGCCGCTTCATCCAGGAGCCGGAGGTGTTCGAAACGGCGCGCCGTGCCGCCCAGGCCGCCGGGATCAAGACGCGGCCGCTCGACATCTTCCGCCGGCCGCTGCTGCGCACGACCCTGCTCGCCTCGATGCTGGCGCTCGGCGTTCAGGGCAGCAGCTACGCCATCATCACCTGGCTGCCGACCTTCCTGCGCACCGTCCGTCATCTGTCGTCGGTCGGTGCCGGCTCCTATGTCGCGGTCGTGACGCTGGGGGCCTTCTGCGGCTATCTGACCAGCGCTTACCTGACCGACGCGATCGGCCGGCGCAAGAATTTCCTGATCTTCGCGGTCTGCTGCTGGATCGTCGATTTCTTCTATATGTACGTGCCGTTCGGCAACGAGGCGACCTTGTGGCTGGGCCTGCCGTTCGGCTTCTTCACCCAAGGCATCTACGCCTCGCTCGGGCCCTATTTCACCGAACTGTTCCCGACCCGGGTGCGCGCGACCGGCCAGAGCTTCGCCTATAACCTCGGCCGCAGTCTGGGCGCGTTCTTCATCACGCTCGTGGGCTTGATGGCGCAGGTCATACCGCTGGCCCAGGCGATCGGCGCGCTGTCGCTCGGCGGCTATCTGGTCGCGATCATCGCGACTCTGCTGCTGCCGGAAACCAAGGGAATCGCGCTCGACCAGATCGAAGCGATCCCGGGAGACCAGTGATGTCGCTTTTGAGCGAGACGCGCATCCGCATCAAAATGTTGTTCGTCATCGGGCTGACGGCGGCGTCGCTTCTGGTCGCCAGTTGTCTGGCGCTCTGGCTGTTCCGCGCGCAGATGTTGGAGGACCACCTGGCGACGGCGCGGGCCTCGACCGAGATTGCGGTCGGGTTGGCCGCCTCCCTGGAATCCGAGGTCGCGGCCGGCAAGCTCGGTCGCGACGACGCGATCCGGCAATATCGCGATCGGCTGCATGCCATGACGTTCCAGAACGGCGTCAGCTATCCCTTTGCCGTCACGCTCGACGGCGTCTCGCTCGCCAATCCCGGCAATCCGAAACTCGAAGGCAAGAATCTCGTCGCCGATGCCGGCCACGAAGGCCCGAACCCGACTCGCATCATGATGGAAGGTGCCCTGGCCCACGGCACCGGGACCTATACCTATCCCTGGCCCAAGCCCGGCAGCAGCGCCCCGGTGCCGAAGCTGACCTATTATCAGGCCTACGCCCCCTGGCATGTCTTCGTCGCGACCGGCGTCTACCTCGATGATGTCGAACAGGCGTTCTGGTCGATGGCGCGCTGGTTGGGCGCACTGTGCGGCCTGGTGCTCCTGGTGACGCTCGGGCTCACGCTGTTGATCGGACGCTCGATCACCCGGCCGCTCGGCCGGCTCGCCGATGCAATGAGCCATTTGGCGACCGGCGACACAATGGCCGGAGTCGCTGGTGCCCGCCGCCGCGACGAGATCGGCGCCATGGCCCGGACAGTGCAGATCTTCCGGGAAAAGATGGTCGAGAACCAAACGCTGCATGAGGGCGAAGCCATCGCGAAACAAGCGGCCGAGCGGCAGCGTCATGCGGATCTGATGGCGATCGCCGGCAGTTTCGAGCAGGAAATCATAGGGGTCGTCACCGCCGTCTCCGGCCAGGTCGAAGAGGTCGCGGGTGCCGCCGTCCGCATGACCGGAATTGCCGAAGAGGCCCGCCGCCAGGCCGAACAGGTCACCATCGCCACTGCCCATGCCGCCGAAAGCGTCCAGACCGTCGCGGCCGCCTCGCAGGAGATGAATGCCTCGATCGGCGAAATTGCCCGGCAGGCGGCGATCGCGCGGACGGTCGCCGGCACCGCCGTCGAGTCGGCCGACCAGTCGAGCCGAACGGTCGGCGCGCTCGAAACCGCGGCCGCGGAGATCGGCTCGGTCATCAACCTGATTTCCTCGATCGCCAGTCAGACTAACTTATTGGCACTAAATGCCACGATCGAAGCGGCGAGGGCCGGCGACGCCGGCAAGGGCTTTGCCGTGGTTGCCTCGGAAGTGAAGTCGCTGGCCAGCCAGACCGGCCAGGCGACGACCCGGATCGCCGGTCAGATCGCCAGCATGCAGGCGGCAGTCGCCGAAGCCGTCGCCTCGATCGGCAGCATTCGCACCATTATCGGCGAGGTCAGCGAGGTCGCCGGCTCGATCGCGGCGGCCGTCGAAGAACAGGGCGCCGCCACGGCCGAGATCGTGCGCAGTATCGAGACGACCGGCCAGGGCACCGACCAGGCCGCCAGCGCCATCGAGCGGGTGAATCTGGCCGTGACGGAGACCGGCCAGGCCGCCGAAGGCGTCGCGCGGATCACCGGGACGCTCGAACGCCAGTTCAACGACCTCTCGCAACAGGTCGAACGGTTCGTCGCCAAACTGCGCCAAGGCTGATGAGCGGCCCAGCCGTCTATCGGGCCCAGGCGGGGTTCAAACCCAGCACTTCGTCATAGCGCGGGCAGCCGGGCGCATGCGCGCCCGGCAGATAGCCGAGGCTCATCAGGAACTCACCGACGATCTCGCCGCCGGTGAACCGGAAAGTCTTGCCGAACAGCTTGACCCACTCGGGCTTGGTCAATGGATGGTGCTTATCCAGCCAGGCCGCGAACGAACCATGCTCGGCAATGATCCGCTGCAGCCGCTTGGCATTCTCGATCGCGGCCGCGACCTTCAGCCGGTTGCGGATGATGCCGGCATCGGCCAGCAGGCGGGCGACATCCGCCTCGCCATAGCCCGCGACCGTGTCGATGTCGAAGCCGTCATAGGCGGCGGTGAAGGCATCGCGCTTCTTCAGGATGGTCAGCCAGGACAGGCCGGCCTGGTTGATCTCCAGCACCAGCCGTTCGAACAGCACCCGGTCGTCGCGCTGCGGAAAGCCGTATTCCGTGTCGTGATACGGCGCGTGGAACGGGTGGCCCGGCGCCACGTCGCAATAGGTCGTCGCCATGACGCTCAGTCGCCCCGGAAGGAAATATAGGGCGAGACGACGACCCAATGGATCGCCAGGAAAATCACCGTGGTGATGGCCGTGGTCAGCAGCGCCTTGAACAGCAGGCGCGGATCGGCCGGCGCACCCGCGTCATGGCCCAGATGCTGCTCGCCGGCGGGCTTCACGCCGATCGGCAGCACGCAGAAGATCACCAGCCACCAGGTGATGACATAGACGACGATTCCTTCGACCCAGTTCATGATCGCGTCACGCCTGTTCCAGTTCGACCAGTGTGCCGGCGAAATCCTTCGGATGCAGGAACAGCACCGGCTTTTCATGGGCGCCGATCTTCGGCTCGCCGTCGCCCAGTACGCGCGCGCCCCCAGCCTTCAGCCGGTCGCGCGCGGCCAGGATATCGTCGACCTCGTAGCAGATGTGATGCATGCCGCCGGACGGGTTGCGGTCGAGGAAGGCCTGGACCGGCGAGCCGGCGCCGAGCGGCTCGAGCAGCTCGATCTTGGTGTTGGGCAGTTCAACGAACACCACGGTCACGCCATGGGCCGGCAGCGCCACCGGCGCCGAGACCGTGCCGCCCAGCGTATCGCTGTAGAGCCGGCTGGCCACCGCCAGATCCGGCACGACGATGGCGACGTGATTGAGCCGTCCGATCATGCTGCGTCCCCTTCCCTCGTTTCTTGTCTAGACCCGAACCACATGGACCTCGGTCACCGGCTTCTTGCCGAGGTTGTTGCTGAGCATGCGCCGGATGGCGAGCCGGGTGGTTTCGCGCACCGCCTCGTCTTCCATCTTGGCGGCGATCGGCATGGCGTTGATCGCCTTTTCGACCGCCTTGGTCAGGCTCATCGTGTCCTCGGCATCCTCGCCGATCAAGCCATGGATCGTGATCTGCGGCAGCGCCAGCACCTTGCCGCGCCGATCGAGCACGACCGTCGCCACGGCCGAGCCGTTGAAGGTCATGCGCAGGCGCAGCTTGAACGCGTTGCTGTCGAGCGCTACCAGGTTCTTGCCGTCGAGACCGAGCCGGCCGGTCTGGACCTGATCGATCACCTTGGCCGGGCCCGGTGCCAGACGCACCATCTCGCCATTCTCGATGATCACGGTCTGCGGCACCTGGCAATCCTCAGCCAGCTGCGCATGCGCGATCAGATGGCGCGCTTCGCCATGGACCGGCAAGGCGACTTTCGGCCGCACGAGCTGATACATGCGCGACAGCTCGTCGCGCGCCGGATGACCGGAGACATGGACGAAATGCTCGTCGTCGGTCACAACCTTGACGCCCTGCTTGGCCAGCTGGTTCTGCAGACGGCCGATCGGCCGCTCGTTGCCCGGGATGACGCGCGAGGAGAAGATCACCGTGTCGCCGGCGTCGAGCGAGATGTTCTGGTGATCGTTGCCGGCGATGCGGGTCAAGGCCGAGCGCGGCTCGCCCTGGCTGCCGGTGCAGATCAGCAGCACCTGGTTGCGCGGCAGCTCGGCCGCCTCTTCGTCGTTGATGAAGGCGGGCGTGCCGTCGAGATAGCCGTTCTCGCGCGCGGCCTGCTCCATGCGCCAGAGCGAGCGGCCGACCAGGGCCACCTTGCGGCCATGGGCGGCACCGGCCGCGGCGGCCGATTGCAGGCGCGCGACGTTGGAGGCGAAGCAGGCGATCGCGACGCGGTTGTCATAGCGGCCGACCAGCTCGATCAGCGATTCGCGCACATCGGCCTCGGAGCCGGCCTCGCCGGCGCGCAGCGCGTTCGTTGAATCGCCGATCAGCGCATCGACGCCTTCTTCGCCGAGCCGCGTCAGCGCCGCGAAGTCGGAGGTCGGACCGACCAGCGGGTTCGGGTCGAACTTCCAGTCGCCGGTATGCAGCACGGTGCCGGCCGCGGTGCGGATGACCAGCGCGTTCGGCTCCGGGATCGAATGGGTCATCGAGATCAGCTCGATGTCGAACGGCCCGATGTTGAACCGGCTGCCGAGCGGCTTCTCGATGATCTTGACCGAATGCAGCAGTCCGGATTCGGCCAGCTTCAGGCGCAGCACCGAGGCGGTGAACGGCGTTGCGTAGATCGGACAGCCGAGCCGCGGCCAGAGATGGCTGATGGCGCCGATGTGATCCTCATGCGCATGCGTGATGATCAGGCCGACGAGGTCGGCCTTGCGCTCGGCGGCGAAGGTCGGGTCGGCCATGATGATCTCAACGCCCGGCATGGTCTCGTCCGGGAACGAGATGCCGAGATCGACCATCAGCCACTTGCCGCCATAGCCGTACATATTGAGGTTCATGCCGATCTCGCCGGCACCGCCCAGAGGCAGGAACACCAGCTCGTCGGGCTTGTTGAGCGTCGCGGCCGGCAGCGCGGCCACGGATTCGAACGTAATGGGTCGTCGTGTCATATCACCGAATTCTTCAAAAAGATGGGACGCGAGGCCGCCGGATGCGACCGCGTCGAAGACCGGGAAGGCACCGACGCCAAGCGGCGCCCGTCTCCCGATCGCAGGGGGTTTCGTGGATTTTCTCGTTCAATTGCTAACGCCGCAGCGCGCCAATCGGCTCCAGGGAGCCAAGGCGACAGGCCACGATCGAATTCCATGGCTGATATATCGGGTCTGCGAGCCGCCGGCGCAACGGCCATTGCCGCCTAGGCTCCCATGACCTGGGCGAAATGCACGTCGCCGGTCGTGATGCGCCGACGCCCTTGGGCCGTCTCGAGCACGAGCGCGCCGTCTAAATCGAGATCGACGAAGCGGCCGCTGACGATGCCGTCGCCCTGACGGACCTCGATCGCCTCGCCCAGCCCGCGTGCGCGCTTCAGCCAGCGCGTCCGGATGCTGGCGAAGCCGTCGCACTGCCAATCGTCCAGCCGCTCGGCCAGCGCACCATAGAGCAGTTCCAGCACCAGGGCGGCATCGGCGACGGCGCCCAGCGGCTGCAACGCCACCGCGCGATAGGGCGTGTTGTCCGGGGCGGCCACGATGTTGATGCCCATGCCCAGCACGAGCCAATCGACCGTGCCGCTCGGTCCGGACTGCGCTTCGAGCAGGATGCCGGCGACCTTGCCGCCGTCGACCAGCACGTCGTTCGGCCATTTGAGCGCGACCGGCACGGCGGCCGGCAGCACGGCCCGCACGGTCTCGGCCACGGCCAAGGCGGCGACGAAGCCCAACTCGGCGGCCTGGGCCGGCTTCACGTCCGGACGCAAGATGCAGGAGGTATAGAGATTGCCGCGCGGGCTCTGCCATTGCCGGTCGAGCCGGCCGCGGCCCGCCGTCTGTTCCAAGGCCCAGACCAGGGTGCCATGGGCGGCCCCGGCGATGGCCATCGCCTTGGCCTCGTCGCTGGTCGAACCAATCCTGTCGCGGAGTACTGCCGTGAAGGGCGGCGGCAGCTTCAGGCCGCCGCCCGCCTCGACGAACTCCGCTCGGGTCATCCCTGGAACAGGGTCGCCGCAGCGGCCTCGGCGGTCGCCAGCAGCGGACCCGGGATCAGGATGAACAGCAGGATGATGATGGCGGTCAGCGCCGTCACGACCCGCACGGCGCTGCCGCCGGCGGTCGGGTCGAGCGCCTCGGCCGGGGCATCGAAATACATCAGCTTCACGACGCGGATGTAATAGTAGCAGCCGACCACGCTCGCAAGGATGCCGAGCACGGCGAGCCAGACCAGCCCGGCATGGATCGCGGCCATGAAGATGATGAACTTCGGCACGAAGCCCGCGAGCGGCGGCACGCCGGCCATCGAGAACATGAAGATCGCCAAGGCCGCGGCGGTCATCGGCTGGGTCTTGGACAGGCCGGCCAGATCGCCGATCTCCTCGACGCTCTGACCGTTGCGCTCCATGCACAGGATGACCGAGAAGGCGCCCAGATTCATCACCAGATAGACCGCCATGTAGATCAGCACGCCGCGCACGCCCTCGGCACTGCCGGCGGCGAGACCGATCAGCGCGTAGCCGACATGGCCGATCGAGCTGTAGGCCATCAGGCGCTTGATGTTGGACTGGCTGATCGCCGCGTAGGAACCCAGCACCATGGAGGCAAGCGAGATCGCCCAAATGATCTGCTGCCACTGATGGAACAGATGGCCGAACGGCTCGATCATCACCCGCAGGAACAGCGACAAGGCCGCGATCTTGGGCGCCACCGCGAAGAAGCTGGTGACCGGCGTCGGCGCGCCCTCATAGACGTCCGGCGTCCACATATGGAACGGCACGGCCGAGCATTTGAACGCGAGGCCGACCGACAGGAACACCACGCCGATGATCAGCCCGATCGAGCCCAGGCCCGCCTCGCTGCTCAGCGCCTTGGCCAGCTGGTCGAAATTGGTCGAGCCGGCGAAGCCGTAGATCAGCGACGCGCCATAGAGCAGCATGCCCGAGCTCAAGGCGCCCAGGACGAAATACTTCAGGCCCGCCTCGGTCGAGCGCACCGTGTCGCGCTTGAACGCGGCCAGCACGTAGAGCGACAGGCTCTGCAGTTCGAGGCCGATATAGAGCGAGATCAGGTCGTTGGCCGAGACCATCGCCTGCATGCCGACCGTGGCGAACAGGATCAGGATTGGAAACTCGAACCGGTCGACCTTGTTGCGCTCGTTATATTGCCGCGCCATCACGATCGAGACGGCCGAGCCGATCACGATCAGCGACTTCATGAAGATCGCGAACTGCTCGGTCACGAACATGCCGTTGAAGGTGACGGTGCGCACGGACGGGCCGCGGTTGATCAGCACCAGATCGACGATCAGCGCCAGCACGGCGAGCCAGGACACGACGGCCGAGGTCCGGTCGGCGCGGAACACGCCGACCATCATCAGCACCATCGCGGCCGCGGCCAGGAACAGTTCCGGCAGCGCCGGCAGGAGATCGGGAACGGGCATCATCACTTCACCACTGAGACGGCGTCGGCCGCGGCCAGATGCGGACGGGGCAGCGAGGCGATCTGACCGCGCTCGATCACGAAATTGATCGCCGGCTTCATCGGATCCAGGAACGAGGACGGGTAGATGCCCATCCAGAACACCAGCACGATCAGCGGCGCGAAGATCAGCTTCTCGCGCCAGGACAGATCGAGCATGGCACGCACGTCGTCCTTGGTGATCTTGCCGAAGATCACCCGGCGATACAGGTACAGCATGTAGGCGGCGCCCAGGATGATGCCGGTCGTGGCCAGGAACCCGACCCAGCTGTTCGCCTCGAACGCACCGTTCAGCACCAGGAATTCGCCGACGAAGCCCGAGGTGCCGGGCAGACCGACCGACGCCATCATGAAGATCATGAAGACCAAGGCGTATTTCGGCATGTTCTCGGCCAGGCCGCCGTAGCGCGCGATCTCGCGGGTATGCAGCCGGTCATAGACCACGCCGACGCACAGGAACAGGGCGCCCGAGACGAAGCCATGGCTGATCATGGTCAACACGGCGCCCTGCAGGCCCTGCTGGTTGAGCGTGAAGATGCCGATCGTGACGAAGCCCATATGGGCGACCGACGAATAGGCGATCAGCTTCTTCATGTCCTCCTGGGCCAGCGCCACCAGCGAGGTATAGATGATCGCGATGACCGACAGCGCGAACACCAGCGGCGTGAAAGTGGCGCTCGCATCCGGGAAGAACGGGATCGAGAAGCGCAGGAAGCCGTAGGCGCCCATCTTCAGCAGCACGCCGGCCAGGATGACCGAGCCCGCGGTCGGCGCCTCGACATGGGCATCCGGCAGCCAGGTATGGACCGGCCACATCGGCACCTTGACCGCGAAGGACGCGAAGAACGCCAGCCACAGATAGTTCTGCAGCGACTTCGGCAGGCTCGAATGCATCACCACCTGCACGTCGGTCGTGCCCAGCTGCCAGTAGATCGCCAGGATCGCCAGCAACATCAGCACGGAGCCGAGGAACGTATAGAGGAAGAACTTGAACGCGGCATAGACCCGGCGCTGGCCGCCCCAGATGCCGATGATCAGGAACATCGGAATCAGCACGGCCTCGAAGAAGATGTAGAACACCAGCAGATCGAGCGCGCAGAACATGCCGACCATCATTGTTTCCAAGATGAGGAAGGCGAGCATGTATTCCTTGACCCGGCTGTGCACCGACTCCCAGGAGGCCAGGATGCAGATCGGCGTCAGCAGCGTCGACAGCAGCACGAAGAACAGCGAAATGCCGTCGATGCCCATGTGATAGGCAATATGGAGGCTGGGCATCCATTCCGCCCGCTCGACGAACTGGAAATCGGTGCTTTTGGCATCGAATCCGGTCCAGAGCGGGATCGAGAGGGCGAAGGTGATCAGCGAGGTCCAGAGGGCGATCCACCGTGCATTGCGCGCAACGAGGGTTTCGTCGCCGCGCAGAAACAGGATGAAGACACCGCCCACCAATGGCAGGAAGGTGACCAGCGACAGGAGCGGCCAGTTGCTCATCAATTCCTCACCGCTGAGACAGAAGGTACCACGACACAAGGCACAGCACGCCTATGAGCATCGCGAACGCGTAATGATAGACATAGCCGGTCTGCAGGCGACTGGCCCGGCGCGACAGGCCGCGGGTGACGGCGGCCACGCCATCGGGGCCGAGCCCATCGATGATCATGCCGTCGCCGCCCTTCCACAGGCCCCAGCCGAGCCGCATCGACGGCCGGATGATCAGGAAGTCGTAGATCTCGTCGAAGTACCATTTGTTGAGGCAGGCCTCGTATAGCGTCGTGAACGCCCTGGCGAAGGCGCCCGGCAGGCCGGGGGAGACGACATAGAAGACCCAGGCGAGCAGGATGCCGGCGACGCCGACGAACAGCGCCAGATGGCTCATCAGCCAGGGGATCTCTTCATGGTTGGCCAGCGCCGGATGGCTGGGCAGGATCAGGATCGACTTGCCCCAGAATTCGGCCAGGCCGTCGCCGACGAAATAATCGACGCCGGCCATGCCGGCGAAGACCGCGCCGATGGCGAGCACGATCAGCGGCACGACCATGACGGCCGGTGATTCATGCACATGCTCCAGCGTGTGATGATCGGCGCGCGACTTGCCGTGGAAGGTCATGAACAGCAGGCGCCAGGAATAGAAGCTGGTCAGGAACGCCGCGCCGATGCCCAGCCAATAGGCGTAGTGACCATAGGCGGTGTCGGCGGCCCAGGCCGCGTCCAGGATGGTGTCCTTGGAATAGAAACCCGCGAAGGGCCAGATGCCGGCCAGCGCCAGATTGCCGATCCACATCAGCACGTAGGTGACCGGGATCAGCTTCCACAGCCCGCCCATCTTGCGCATGTCCTGCTCGCCGGACATGGCGTGGATGACCGAGCCGGCGCCGAGGAACAACAGCGCCTTGAACGAGGCATGGGTCGCCAGATGGAACATCGCGGCCGGATAGGCCGAGATGCCGGCGGCGAAGAACATGTATCCCAGCTGGCTGCAGGTCGAATAGGCAATGACGCGCTTGATGTCGTTCTGCGCCATGCCGACCGAGGCCGCGAACATCGCGGTCGTGCCGCCGACGACGATGATCGTGTTCAGCGCGAATTGCGAATATTCCAGCATCGGCGACAGGCGGCACAGCATGAACACGCCGGCGGTCACCATGGTCGCGGCATGGATCAGAGCCGAGACCGGGGTCGGGCCCTCCATCGCATCCGGCAGCCAGGTATGGAGGCCGAGCTGGGCCGATTTGCCCATGGCGCCGACCAGCAGCAGCAGCGAGGCGCAGGTCAGCGCGTCGACATGATAGCCCAGGAACTCGAAAGTCTTGCCGACCGCGCCCGGGGCGGCCGCGAAGATCTGGTCGAACTGCAGCGTGCCGAACATGAAGAAGGTCGCGAAGATGCCGAGCGAGAAGCCGAAATCGCCGACCCGATTGACCACGAACGCCTTGATCGCGGCGGCATTGGCGGACGGCCGATCATACCAGAATCCGATCAGCAGGTAGGAGGCGACGCCGACGCCCTCCCAACCGAAAAACATCTGCACCAGATTGTCGGCCGTCACCAGCATCAGCATGGCGAAGGTGAACAGCGACAGATAGGCCATGAAACGCGGGATCGAATGATCGTGCGACATGTAGCCGATCGAATAGACATGGACCATCGACGACACGCCGGTGACCACGATCAGCATGACCGCGGTCAGCGTGTCGAGCCGGATCGCCCAATCGACCGACAGCGGGCCGGTGTCGATCCACTTCATGAGCGTGATGGTCGAGGTGTGGTGATCGAGCGCCACATCCTTGAACACCAGCACCGACAGGAATGCCGCCACCAGCACCGAACCGGTGGTGATGAGCTGGGAGGCGCGGTCGCCGAGCGTGCGCCCGAACAGACCGACGATGAGCGCCGCGAGCAGCGGCAGAAATACGATGGCGATTGCCATAGGGCCCTAGCCCCTCATCAGGTTGATGTCTTCGACCGCGATGGTGCCGCGGTTTCGGAAGTAGACGACCAGGATGGCGAGACCGATCGCCGCCTCGGCGGCGGCGACGGTCAGCACGAACATGGCGAACACCTGGCCGGTGAGGTCGCCCAAGAAGCTCGAAAACGCCACGAAATTGATGTTCACGGCGAGCAGCATCAGCTCGACCGACATCAGGATGATGATGACGTTCCGGCGATTGAGAAAGATGCCGAAGATCCCGAGCGTGAACAGCAGAGCCGCCACGATCAGGTAATGGGCGAGACCGATTTCCATGGCTTCCATTTCCTCCCGTGGGCGCTCAGATACCGTGACCGGTCGGAACCTTGACGACTTCGATCGTCTCGGCTCGCGTGCGGGCGATCTGCTTGGCGATGACCTGGCGCCGCACGCCGCTGCGGGCGCGGAGCGTCAGCACGATCGCACCGATCATGGCGACCAGCAGGATCAGGCCCGATCCCTCGAACGCGTAGATGTAGCGGGTATAGAGGATCGCCCCCAGCGCCTGGGTATTGGTCGCCGTCACCGCCGAATTCACGATCGGGGCAGTGTGGGCGGCCACGTCCGGCGCCACGATCCAGGCGCCGACCACGATGACCAGCTCGGCGAACAGCGCGATGCCGACCGCGAGGCCGAGCGCCAGATGCTGGCGGATGCCATGGCGCAGCGCCGCGAAATTGATGTCCAGCATCATGACGACGAACAGGAACAGCACGGCGACCGCGCCGACATAGACGACGACCAGGATCATCGCCAGGAATTCCGCGCCGAGCAGCACGAACAAACCCGCGGCGTTGAAGAAGGCCAGGATCAGGAACAGCACGGAATGCACGGGATTGCGCGCCGTGATGACCAGCGCGCCCGAAAGCACGGCGACGAAGGCGAAGAGATAAAAGGCCAGGGCCGAGAGGATCATGCCCGCTCTCCGAAGGTCAGACGATTTTGCATGGCGGTTCCAGCCTTAGCGATACGGCGCATCGGCCAGCAGATTCTGGGCGATCTCATATTCCCAGCGGTCGCCGTTCGAGAGCAGCTTTTCCTTGTTATAGAAAAGTTCTTCGCGGGTTTCCGTGGCGAATTCGAAATTCGGGCCTTCGACGATGGCATCGACCGGGCAGGCCTCCTGGCACAGGCCGCAATAGATGCATTTCGTCATGTCGATGTCGTAGCGCGTCGTGCGGCGGCTGCCGTCGTCGCGCGGCTCGGCCTCGATCGTGATGGCCAGCGCCGGGCAGACCGCCTCGCACAGCTTGCACGCGATGCAGCGCTCTTCGCCGTTGGCGTAGCGGCGCAGCACGTGCTCGCCGCGGAAACGCGGGCTGAGCGGTCCCTTTTCATAGGGGTAGTTCACGGTCACGGGCTTCTTGAACATGTAGCTGAGGGTCAGCAACATGCCGCCAACGAGTTCCTTCAGCAGGAAGCTCCGAGCCGCGCGGTCGATGAACGCCATCGCTTAAATCCTCTTACCGAACAAATCAGGCTCCCGAGGTCAGGCGACCTTGGGCAACAAGCCGAAATAAACCAGCACACCGGCCACGACCAGCACATAGATCAGCGACAGCGGCAGGAAGATCTTCCAGCCGAGCCGCATCAGCTGATCGTAGCGGAAGCGCGGGAACGAGGCGCGGACCCAGATAAAGCAGAACAGCACGAAGATCGTCTTCAGCACGAACCAGATCGGGCCCATCCAGGCATAGCTCAGGATCTCGAGATTGAGCGGCGGCAGCCAGCCGCCCAGGAACAGGATGCTGGTCATGGCGCTGACCAGGATCATGTTCATGTATTCGCCCAGATAGAACAGCGCGAAGGTCATCGAGGAATATTCGACGAAATAGCCGCCGACCAGCTCCGATTCGCCTTCGACCAGATCGAACGGCGAGCGGTTGGTCTCGGCCAGGCCCGACACGAAGAACACCACCGCCATCGGCAACAGCGGCAGCACGAACCAGCCGGGCAGCCACGAGACGCCGAACCAGCCGTGCGACTGGGCCAGCACGATCTGCGACAGGTTGAGCGAGCCGGCGCACAGCAGCACCGTGACCAGCACAAGGCCCATCGAGACCTCGTAGGACACCATCTGCGCGGCCGCGCGGAGCGAGCCCAGGAAGGCGTATTTCGAGTTCGATGCCCAGCCGGCCATGATGATGCCGTAGACGCCGAGCGACGAGATCGCGAATAGGAACAGCACGCCGACATTGATGTTCGCCAGCACCATGTACTGGTTGAACGGGATGACCGCCCAGGCGGTCAGCGCCAGGATGAAGGTCATCATCGGCGCCAGGATGAACACCGCGCGGTTCGCCCCGCTCGGGATGATCGTCTCCTTGCTGAGCAGCTTCAAGCCATCGGCGATCGGCTGCAGCAGACCGAACGGCCCGACCACGTTCGGGCCAAGGCGCAGTTGGGCCTTGGCCAGCACCTTGCGCTCGAACAGCGTCAGATAGGCCATGCCGCCCATCAGGCAGGCGATGGTCAGGATGATGCCACCCAGGATCCAGCCGAACGGGATGAGGTAGTCCGTCAAAAAATTAGCCATTTGTGCCGGTCTTCTGGCTGACGGTTGCGCGAAGCGACTCGGTGCAGGCCGCCATGGTCGGCGACGCGCGGCTGACGGAATCGGTCATGTAATAATTCTCGATCGGATAGACGAACGGGCCGGCGCCGGTCGGCCCCGCCGCGCCCAAGGCGACCCAGTCGGCCGGCACGATCTCGTCGACATGGGCGAAGCGCGGATTGACCTCGATCAGGCGCTGGCGCAATTGCGCCAGATTGTCGTAGGGCAGCTTGTGGCCGAGCGGCTCCGACAGCGCGCGCAGGATCTTCCAATCCTCGCGCGCCTCGCCGGGCGGGAAGGTCGCGAGACGCCCCAGCTGCACGCGGCCCTCGGTATTGACGTAGGTGCCGTTCTTCTCGGTATAGGCGGCGCCCGGCAGCACCACGTCGGCACGGGCGGCGCCCGCATCGCCGTGATGGCCCTGGTAGATCACGAAGGCCTTGCCCAGCTTGGCCATATCGATCTCGTCGGCGCCGAGCAGATAGACCAGCTCGATCGCGCCCGACTGGGCGCCCTCGAGGATGCCCGCGATATCGCGGCCGCCGGCCCCGGGCACGAAACCCAGCTCCAGCCCGCCGACGCGCGCCGCGGCGGTGTGCAGCACGTTGAAGCCGTTCCAGCCGTCGCGCACCACACCGGCCGCATCGGCCAGTCTATGCGCCAGCGCCAGCACGGCGGCGCCGTCCTCGCGGGCCAAGGCGCCCTGCCCGACCACGATCATCGGGAATTTGGCGGCCTTCAGCACCTCGATCCAGGTGTGGTTGCCGTCGGCCAGGTCGGCCAGCACTTCCGGCCCCTCGCCCAGCTGGATGACCGGAAAGGTCAGGTCCAGGCTCGGGCCGATCGCGGCGGCCTTGAAGCCGCCTGCCAGGGAGCGCTTGCGGAAGCGCGCATTGATCAGCGGCGCCTCGAGGCGCGGATTGGAGCCGACGAACAGCACGACATCGGCCTGGTCGATGCCGGCGATGGTCGAATTGAACAGATAGCCGGCGCGCTCGGCCGGCAGCTTGGCCCCGTCCTGGCGGCAGTCCAGGTTGGTCGAGCCCAGGCCGGTCAGCAGATCCTTCAGCGCCAGCATCGCTTCGGCATCGACCAGATCGCCGGCGACGCCCGCGATCTTCGACCCGTCGAGGCCCTTGACCCGGGCGGCGATGGCGGTGAACGCCTCGGCCCAGCTCGCCGGCGCCAGCTTGCCGTTGACGCGGACATAGGGCTTGTCGAGGCGGCGCTTCATCAAGCCGTCGATGGCGAAGCGACCCTTGTCGCCGAGCCATTCCTCGTTGATGTCTTCGTTCAGGCGCGGCAGCACGCGCAGCACTTCCGGCCCGCGCGTGTCGATGCGGATATTGGCGCCGACCGCATCCAGCACGTCGACCGACTCGGTCTTGCGCAGCTCCCACGGCCGGGCGACGAAGGCGTAGGGCTTCGAGGTCAGCGCGCCGACCGGGCACAGATCGATCATGTTGCCCGACAGTTCGGACGTAAGCGCATGCTCGATATAGGTGCCGATTTCCATGTTCTCGCCGCGGCCCGTGGCGCCCAGCTCCGACACGCCGGCGACGTCGGTCGCGAAGCGGACGCAGCGGGTGCAATGGATGCAGCGGGTCATCTGGGTCTTGATCAGCGGACCGAAATTCTTGTCCTTGACCGCGCGCTTGTTCTCCTGGAACCGGCCGCGATCGAAGCCGAAGGCCATCGCCTCGTCCTGCAGATCGCACTCGCCGCCCTGGTCGCAGATCGGGCAATCCAGCGGATGGTTGATCAGCAGGAATTCCATCACGCCCTTGCGGGCGCGCTGGGCCATGGGCGAGTCGGTCTTGACCACCTGCCCGTCCGCGGCCGGCATGGCGCAGGACGCGACCGGCTTCGGCGACTTTTCCATCTCGACCAGGCACATGCGGCAATTGCCCGCGATGGCCAGGCGCTCATGGAAGCAGAAATGCGGCACCTCGACGCCGGCGCTCTGACACGCCTGCAGCACGGTGGTCCCCGCGGGAACCTCGACCTCTTGGCCGTTGATGGTCAGCTTCGGCATGGTTGGACCTCAGGCCGCGTGCGAGCGGCTGAGGGCCGCCGCGCGATAAGTCGTGATGCGCTCTTCGAGCACCGGGCGGAAATGCGCGATCAGGCCCTGGATCGGCCAGGCGGCCGCATCGCCCAGCGCGCAGATCGTGTGGCCTTCGATCTCGTAGGTCACGTCGAGCAGCATGTCGATCTCTTCGATCGAGGCATTGCCCTTCACCAAGCGCTCCATGACACGCCACATCCAGCCGGTGCCCTCGCGGCACGGCGTGCACTGGCCGCAGCTCTCGTGCTTGTAGAAATGCGCCAGCCGCGCGATCGCCGCGATGATGTCGGTCGACTTGTCCATGACGATGACCGCCGCCGTGCCCAAGCCGCTCTTGACCTCGCGCAGGCTGTCGAAATCCATCAGCACCGTGTCGCAGATCGACTTCGGGATCATGCGTACCGACGAGCCGCCGGGGATGACCGCCAGCAGATTGTCCCAGCCGCCGCGCACGCCGCCGCAATGCGTCTCGATGAGCTCCTTCAGCGGGATGCCCATCTCTTCCTCGACCGTGCAGGGCTTGTTCACATGGCCGGAGATGCAGAACAGCTTGGTGCCGTTGTTCTTCGGCCGTCCCAGGCCGGAGAACCAGGCGCCGCCGCGGCGCAGGATGGTCGGCACCACCGCGATGGTTTCGACATTGTTGACCGTGGTCGGGCAGCCATAGAGGCCGCATTGCGCCGGGAACGGCGGCTTCAGCCGCGGCTGGCCCTTGCGGCCTTCCAGGCTTTCCAGCAGCGCCGTCTCTTCGCCGCAGATATAGGCGCCGGCGCCGCGATGCAGGAAGATCTCGAAATCATAGCCCGAGCCGCAGGCGTTCTTGCCGACCAGGCCGGCGGCATAGGCCTCGTCGATCGCGACCTGCAGGTTCGAGCCCTCGTTATAGAACTCGCCGCGGATATAGATGTAGCAGGCGCTGGCCCCCATCGCGACCGAGGCCAGCAGGCAGCCCTCGACCAGCTTATGCGGATCGTGGCGGATGATGTCGCGGTCCTTGCAGGTGCCGGGCTCCGACTCGTCGGCATTGACCACGAGATAGCTGGGCCGCGCGTCGGGCGAGGGTTTGGGCATGAAGGACCATTTCATGCCGGTCGGGAAACCGGCGCCGCCGCGGCCGCGCAGGTTCGAGGCCTTCATCTCCTCGACCAGCCATTCGCGGCCCTTGAGGATCAGATCCTTGGTGCCGGTCCAGTCGCCGCGCTTCTGCGCGCCGGGCAGGTGCCAGTCATGGATGCCATAGAGATTCGTGAAGATGCGGTCTTCGTCACGCAGCATTGCCGTCTCCATCGAGACCAAGGGTCAGGAGTGTATCGGGACCGCCGATCGGCGCCGAGGTCTGGCGGCCGATCATCGACCCCTTCGGCGGCACCACGCCGCGCGCCAGGCTGTCGAGCAATTGCTCGGTCAGCGCGGCATCGAGATCTTCGTAGAGGTCGTCGTGCAGTTGCAGCACCGGCGCGTTGACGCAGGCGCCCAGGCATTCGACCTCGACCAGGGTGAACTTGCCGTCGGGCGTCGTACCGCCCAGATCGATGCCCAGCTTGCGCTTGCAGGTCTCCGTGATCTCGTCCGAGCCGCGCAGCCAGCAGGACGTCGTCCGGCACACCTGCAGGAAATAGGTCCCGACCGGCTTCAGATTGAACATGGTGTAGAAGGTCGCGACCTCGTACACCCGGATCGGCGCCATATCGAGCAAGCCGCCGATATAATCCATCGCGGCGCGCGGCACCCAGTTCTGGTGCTGCTTCTGCGCGATATACAGCAGCGGCAGCACCGCGCTGGCCTGACGGCCGTCGGGATATTTGGCGATGACCGCCTTGGCCCGCTCCAGATTTTCAGCCGTGAACGCAAAGCTCTTCGGCTGCTCGACGACGATGTCGTCGTGGTCTCCGCTCATCGATCGATCTCGCCAAACACGATGTCCATGGAACCGATGATCGCCACCACGTCGGCCAGCATATGGCCCTTGCCCATGAAGTCGGCCGCCTGAAGGAAGGCGAACCCGGGCGCGCGGATCTTGCAGCGATACGGCTTGTTGCTGCCGTCGGACACCAGATAGACGCCGAACTCGCCCTTGGGCGCCTCGACGGCCGTGTAGGTTTCGCCCGCCGGCACGTGATATCCCTCGGTATAGAGCTTGAAGTGATGGATGAGGGCTTCCATCGACAGTTTCATTTCGGCGCGCGGCGGCGGCGCCACCTTGCGGTCGTTGACCATGAACGGACCGCCCGGCATCTGCTCGATCGCCTGGCGCATGATCTTGATCGACTGGCGCATCTCTTCCATTCGGACCAGATAGCGCGACCAGCAATCGCCGTTCTTGCCGACCGGAATGTCGAAATCCATGTCGGCATAGACGTCGTAGGGCTGCGACTTGCGCAGATCCCAGGCGACGCCCGAGCCGCGCAGCATCGGGCCGGACAGGCCCCAGTCGAACGCGTCGTCCGGGCTGATGATCCCGATGTCGACCGTGCGCTGCTTGAAGATGCGGTTCTCGGTCAGCAGGTTTTCCATGTCGTCGAGGCGTTTCGGGAACGCATCGCAGAATCCCAGGATATCCTCGGCCAGACCGGGCGGCATGTCCTGATGGACGCCGCCGGGACGGAAGTAGTTGGCATGGAGCCGGGCGCCGCAGATGCGCTCGTAGAACTCCATCAGCCGCTCGCGATCCTCGAAGCCCCATAGCAGCGGCGTGATCGCGCCGACGTCGATGGCGAAGGTCGTGACGTTCAAGAGATGATTGGCGATGCGCGAAATCTCGGCGAACAGCACCCGAATATACTGGCCGCGCAGCGGGACATCGATCCCCATCAGCTTTTCGACCGCCAACGCGAACGCATGCTCCTGCGACATGGGCGCGACATAGTCGAGCCGATCGAAATAGGGCAGCGCCTGCATATAGGTCTTATATTCGATCAGCTTCTCGGTGCCGCGATGCAGCAGGCCGATATGCGGATCGCAGCGCTCGACCGTCTCGCCATCCAACTCCAGCACCAGGCGCAGCACGCCATGGGCGGCCGGATGCTGCGGCCCGAAATTCAGATTGTAATTCTTGATGTCCATCGCGGCGGGCGCGTTGGTCAGCGCGCCGGACGCCGTCGCGGTATCGAATGCCGAAGCGGGTTTCACAATGGTCTCGGTCATCAGGGCTTGCTCCCCGCCGCGGGTGCCGGCGGTGTCGGCTCGGGCGGCACGTCCTTGAACTTCTCGTCGCCCGGCAGCAGGTGGTTCATGCCTTCCCACGGCGACAGGAAATCGAAGCTGCGGAATTCCTGTTTCAGTTTGACCGGCTCATAGACCACGCGCTTCTGATCGTCGTCGTAGCGCACCTCGACGAACCCGGTCAGCGGGAAGTCCTTGCGCAGCGGATGCCCCTCGAAACCATAGTCGGTCAGGATGCGGCGCAGGTCCGGATTGTCGGCGAAGAAGATGCCGTACATGTCCCAGGCCTCGCGCTCGAACCAGCCGGCGGTGCTATGGACGCCAACCACGCTCGGCACCGGCGTGTCCTCGTCGGTCGTGACCTTCACGCGGATGCGGCGGTTATGCTTCAGGCTCAAGAGGTTGTAAACGACCTCGAACCGTTCGGCCCGTTCCGGATAATCGACGCCGCACAGATCGACCAGCACCTTGAACAGGCAGCGCGGGTCGTCGCGCAGATAGGTGAGCACCGGCACGATCGCCGTGCGCGGCACCCACAGGATGAGCTCGTCCCGGATGACCTCGACCTTGAGACAATTCTGGTCGAGTGCCGTGGCGACGGTGGAGCCGAACTCCGTGAGCGCTTGGGTCATGGTCCCTCTTGGTCGCCTGGATCAGCGCGCGTAGACGCTGGACCGCTTGATCTTCTTCTGCAGCTGCAGGATGCCGTAGACCAGCGCTTCGGCGGTCGGCGGGCAGCCCGGCACATAGATGTCGACCGGAACGATCCGGTCGCACCCGCGCACGACCGAATAGGAATAGTGATAATAGCCGCCGCCGTTGGCGCAAGAGCCCATCGAGATGACCCAGCGTGGCTCTGCCATCTGGTCGTAGACCTTGCGCAGTGCCGGCGCCATCTTGTTGGTCAGCGTGCCGGCGACGATCATCACGTCCGACTGGCGCGGGCTGGGCCGCGGCACGACGCCGAACCGGTCGAGATCGTAGCGGCTGGCATAGCTGTGCATCATCTCGACGGCGCAGCACGCCAGGCCGAAAGTCATCGGCCAGAGCGAGCCGGTGCGCGCCCAATTGACCAGCGAATCGAGCGAAGCGACGACGAAGCCCTTGTCGGTCATCTCGTCCGTCACCGAACGCAGCAGCGCGTCCTGGGTGGCGCCGGGCGGAATCGGCGCCAGACCTGTGACGGGCGTGGTCGGAACCGGCATGAGGGGCGACCCGGTCATTCCCATTCGAGAGCTCCCTTCTTCCATTCATAGACGAAGCCGATGGTCAGGATGCCGAGGAACAGCACCATGGACCAGAAGCCGAACATGCCGATGTCGCCTAGCGTCACCGCCCAGGGGAACAGGAAGGCCACTTCCAGATCGAAGATGATGAACAGGATCGCGACCAGATAGAACCGCACGTCGAACTTGGAGCGCGCGTCCTCGAACGGCTCGAAGCCGCATTCGTAGGGCGACAGCTTCTCGCTGTCCGGGTTCTGCTTGCCGGCGATGAAGGACAGGCCGACGGCGGCGCAGCCCATAAAGATGGCGATGCCGAGGAAGATCAGGATCGGCAGATATTCACGCAGCAGGCTGAGCGAAGACATGTTGGTCTCTCGGTCCTGTCGGGCTGAGGGCGCCGCGCGGATCAAACCCCTCGTGCAGGAGCTGGTCGCGCATACCGGTGCACCTCGGGAGGCCAAGGTCCGGTTATCGCCAGATAAATCAGATATAAGGAGAACGAGCAGAAAAGGAAAGCGTGCGATGCCGAACTGGGATCGGCGAACCAACGTCTTGACGCGTTGGACCACGCTTTCGAAGCTCGGGGCGGAATGGCGGGAGTGGCGGGACTCGAACCCGTGACCTCCGGCGTGACAGGCCGGCGCTCTAACCAACTGAGCTACACCCCCGCGAACCGAGGGCCGGTAAGTACCCCCGACCCCACCCCACCGTCAAGCATGTTAAAGCGGTCTTTTTGCGGTGCTGCGCGCATTGCAGGGCTGCACCGGCCCGGCGCGATTTGGGCTAGCCGGAGGCATGGGCCGCGATTCGGTCAGGCGCTGCCTGGGTTTGATAGCGCAGCCCTCGGCGCTTTCATTTAAATCAATGGCTTATTGCCCGACGTGCGCGCCGCTGGCCGGCGCCGCGCGCTTCGCGTTACCGTCGTGGATCTTGTCCGGAACGGAGCCCTGCCGATGACCGATACGCCTCACCGACCCTTGTTCCGGCGCTTCCTGGTGGAAGATCGAGCCGCAACGCTGCGGGAGATCGCGGCCGACCGGGAACGGCTCGCCGACGCCCAGCGGGCCGGCGACACGGCCACCGAACTGGCCATCCGCACCGGCATCGGCTTCGGCCTTTATGTCACGGCGAACGAGACCGAGGCGGCGCCGATGCTGGATGCGGCATTGATCCTTGCCCGCGCGCTGGCCGACCGGTCGGCGGAAATCGAGGTGTTGCTGCATTTGGCCACGGCCCGCCAGTATCTGGACCAGCGCGACCTCGCCCAATCCCTGTTCGAGCAAGCGCTGGCACTATCCGCCGCCCATGACATCCACACGTCCGAGCATTTCATCCTGTATCATCAGGGACGCTGCTGGGTCGAACAGGGACAGATCGGCGCCGCGCGGCGCTGCTTCGAGCGCGCGCTGCCGCTGCGCCTGCAATTGGGCATTCCCCGCTTCATCGCCTCGACGCAGGCAGCACTCGCCGATCTGGCCGACCTGTAGTCGGGATAGGCGTCATCGGGCGCCATTCGCCGCGCCAGCAGGACGGCGATTCTCGCCACTTGCAATCGACGGGATGATCATCCGGACAAACGACAAAACAGCCACGTCGCGGAAACCGATCGGCTTCCGAGAGCGCGGCCTTGGCCGTCGTTCGAGAGAACCCGGCCCGAAGGCCGGACCGGCTTAGCGCAGCAGCGACAGGATCGCCTGGTTCTGCTTGGCGCTGACCGACAGGCTCGAAGCACCGATGCTTTGACGCAGACCGACGGCGGTGCTGACCGCATCCTTGTCGTTGAGCGTCGCGGAACCGGAGAACGCAGCCGTCGCGACTTGAGCCGCGGGGCTGAGATTGATCGAATCACCCGATGCGTTTGGCGCCGTGGTGTCGGTCGTCGAGGCCGTGTTGGGCTGCGTCGTCGCGCGAGCCGTATTGTTGGTCGTGTCCGTGACCGTCGGCTGCCGTTGGGCAGAATTCAATGCGATATCGCTCATCATGCCGTCCGTTTTTGAATGGCGCAGCTTTAACTGCAGATGGCGGAGCTTTAAGCTTCAGATCCACCCTATCACAGCCAACGCGGTGGACACCATCGGTGTTCCGAACATCGGCCATGCAATCGGCGTGTCAATCGTTGGATTTGGTGGGCGATGACGGATTCGAACCGCCGACCCTCTCGGTGTAAGCGAGACGCTCTACCGCTGAGCTAATCGCCCGCTTGGGCGCACCCTGAGGCCGATGGAGCGACCTACCCTGCCCGCTCGGGTTCCCGAGCCACGGGGCGGTATCGCTTCACCTGACCGATGAGGCCGCCGTCGCCGGCGGCCTCGAACGCAAAACTTAGTTCAGCGCATCCTTGAGCGTCTTGCCGGCCTTGAACTTGGCCTGCTTCGACGCCGCGATCTGGATCTTCTCGCCGGTGCGCGGGTTGCGCCCTTCGGAAGCCTCACGCGCCGCGACGCTGAACGTGCCGAAGCCGACCAGGCGGACTTCGTCGCCCTTCTTCAGCGCGGCTTCAATGCTGTCGAAGACCGCATCGACGGCCTTCGCCGCTTCGGACTTCTTAAGCTCGGTAGCGGTAGCAACCGCGTCGACGAGTTCGTTCTTGTTCACGCGACCCCCTCCAACATATTAAGCAGAACCAGGAAATTTACCCGTTCAATTGAACCGGGAGAGTAGATCGCGGCTCATTTCCCCGTCAATCGCCGAACGTCCAAAAAATCGAGCTTTTCCGCGAAAAAACCGTAGCTTTTGACGAAACTGGGCCCGGACGTCGCCATCCGGGCCCAGGTCGGTTCTGTCAAGCGTTCGATTAGTGAGTAACGAGGCCTGGGCGATCGACCGACTCGGGCTGCGCCGCAACCGTTTCCGTGGCCGCCGGAGTCTCGCCATCGTCCCATTCGATCGGCACCAGCGGCCGGATCAGAGCCTTGGCCAGGACCTCGTCGACATGCGCCACGGGGATGATCGTCAGCCCCTTTTTCACATTGTCGGGAATCTCGGCCAGGTCCTTCTCATTGTCCTTCGGGATGAACACCGTCTTGATGCCGCCCCGCAGCGCCGCCAGCAGCTTTTCCTTCAGGCCGCCGATCGGGAACACCCGGCCTCGGAGCGTGATCTCACCGGTCATGGCGATGTCGCGGCGAACCGGAATGCCGGTCATGACCGAAACGATCGTCGTCACCATGGCGACACCGGCCGACGGGCCGTCCTTGGGCGTGGCACCCTCGGGCACATGCACGTGGATGTCCTTCTTATCGAACACCGAGCGCTTGATGCCATAGGCGGGTCCGCGAGACTTCACATAGGATTCAGCGGCTTGCACCGATTCCTTCATGACGTCTCCGAGCTTGCCGGTCGCCGTGATCTTGCCCTTGCCGGGCAACAGCACCGCCTCGATCGACAGCAGCTCGCCGCCGACCTCGGTCCAGGCCAGACCGGTGACGACGCCGACCTGATCCTCGGCCTCGATCTCGCCATAGCGGAATTTCTTCACACCGGCGTATTTCTCGAGGTTCCGGCGGGTCACCGCGACCTTCACCGTCTTGTTCATCAAGATTTCCTTGATGGCCTTGCGGGTCAGGTTGGCGAACTCGCGCTCCAGCGACCGCACGCCGGCTTCCCGCGTGTAATAGCGGATCAGGTCCCGGATCGCGTCGTCGGAGATCGACCACTCGGTCTTCTTCAGGCCATGGGCCTCGACCTGCTTCGACAGCAGATGGCGCTTGGCGATCTCGACCTTCTCATCCTCGGTATAGCCGGGGATGCGGATGATCTCCATGCGGTCGAGCAACGGCTGCGGCATGCGCAGGCTGTTGGCCGTCGTCACGAACATCACGTCCGACAGGTCGTAGTCGACCTCCAGATAATGGTCGTTGAACGTCGCGTTCTGCTCCGGATCCAGCACTTCGAGCAGGGCGGACGACGGATCGCCGCGCCAGTCGGCGCCCAGCTTGTCGATCTCGTCGAGCAGGAACAGCGGGTTCGACGACTTCGCCTTCTTCATGCCCTGGATGACCTTGCCGGGCATCGAGCCGATATAGGTCCGACGATGGCCGCGGATCTCGGCCTCGTCGCGCACGCCGCCCAGCGACATGCGCACGAAATTGCGCCCGGTCGCCTTGGCGATGGACTTGCCGAGCGAGGTCTTGCCGACGCCCGGCGGACCGACCAGGCACAGAATCGGGCCTTTGACCTTCTTCATGCGCTGCTGGACCGCGAGATATTCGAGGATGCGCTCCTTGACCTTGTCGAGGCCGTAATGGTCCTGATGCAGCACGGTCTCGGCGACGCGGATGTCGCGCTTGACCTTGCTGCGCTGCTCCCACGGAATGCTCAGCAGCCAATCCAGGTAGTTGCGCACCACGGTCGCTTCGGCCGACATCGGGCTCATGCTGCGCAGCTTCTTCAGCTCGGCGAAGGCCTTTTCCCGGGCTTCCTTGGTCAGCTTGGTCTTGTTGACGCGCTCTTCCAGCTCCGCCAGCTCGTCCTTGCCGTCCTCGCCCTCGCCCAGTTCCTTCTGGATCGCCTTCATCTGCTCGTTCAGATAATACTCGCGCTGGGTCTTCTCCATCTGCCGCTTGACGCGGTTCCGGATGCGCTTTTCGACCTGCAGCACGCCGATCTCGCCTTCCATGAAGGCAAAGACCTTCTCCAGGCGCTCACTGACCGTCTCGGCCTCGAGCAGCTCCTGCTTCTCGGGGATCTTGAGCGCCAGGTGCGAGGCGATGGTGTCCGCGAGCTTGGCCGGATCGTCGATCTGGTTGATCGAGACCAGCACCTCGGGCGGGATCTTCTTGTTGAGCTTGATATACTGCTCGAACTGGGAAACGGCGGTGCGCGCCAGCGCTTCGAGCTCGCTGCCCTCGCCGCTCTTCTCTTCGATCAGTTCGGCATAGGCCTGGAAGAAATCAGGATTGTCGCTGAAGCGCACGATGCGCGCGCGCTGACCGCCCTCGACCAGCACCTTGACGGTGCCATCGGGCAGTTTCAGCAGCTGCAGGACCGTGCCGACCGTGCCAACGGTGAAGATGTCCGACGCAGACGGATCGTCCTGCGCCGCATTCTTCTGTGTCACCAGGAGGATCTGCTTATCCTCCTTCATGACGTCCTCAAGGGCGCGTACGGACTTTTCCCGGCCCACGAACAGCGGGACGATCATGTGGGGAAACACCACGATGTCACGCAGGGGGAGAACGGGATAAAGGGCACCGCGCGGGATTTCGAACATGATGCCTCGTCTCGGCTGGGGCCGTTTCCCGACACGCGGCGAAACGGCCGTTAAGGCGTAGCTGCCCGGGATTAACGTGGCCTTCTTCGCCGGCCATTCAAGGTCGGGGGAGGATCCTGGAACCCTCCCCCGCGCAGGTCAGAACCGGTTGGACCGGCCCTTGAAATGCGTTTTTAGGCTGGCGTGCCGGCCGCAACGCCATCGGCGCGGCGGGTCTCGGAGTGGATGTAGAGCGGCTGGGCCCGCCCATCGACCACTTCGCGATTGACGACGATCTCCTCGACCGAGTCGAGGCCGGGCAGATCGTACATCGAGTCGAGCAGGATGCTTTCCATGATCGAGCGCAGACCACGGGCGCCGGTCTTACGCTGGATCGCCTTCCGGGCGATACCCTTCAGGGCATCGTCATTGAAGGTCAGGCGGACGTCTTCCATCTCGAACAGGCGCTGGTACTGCTTGACCAAAGCGTTCTTCGGCTTGGTCAGGATGTCGATCAGCGCCTTCTCGTCGAGATCCTCGAGCGTGGCCACGACCGGCAGACGGCCGACGAACTCGGGGATCAAACCGAACTTCAGCAGATCCTCGGGCTCGACATCGCGCAGGATTTCGCCGGTGGTACGCTCGTCCGGGCCCTTGACCTCGGCGCCGAAGCCGATCGAGGTGCCCTGGCGCCGCTGGGCGATGATCTTTTCCAGGCCGGCAAACGCGCCGCCGCAGATGAACAGGATGTTGGTCGTGTCGACCTGCAGGAATTCCTGCTGGGGATGCTTGCGCCCGCCCTGGGGCGGCACGGAGGCGACGGTGCCTTCCATGATCTTCAGCAGCGCCTGCTGCACGCCCTCGCCCGACACGTCGCGGGTGATCGACGGGTTGTCGGACTTGCGGCTGATCTTATCGACCTCGTCGATATAGACGATGCCGCGCTGCGCCCGCTCGACATTGTAGTCGGCCGCCTGGAGCAGCTTCAGGATGATGTTCTCGACATCCTCGCCGACGTAGCCCGCCTCGGTCAGGGTCGTGGCGTCCGCCATGGTGAACGGCACGTCGATGATGCGGGCCAGCGTCTGGGCCAGCAGCGTCTTGCCGCAGCCGGTCGGGCCGACGAGCATGATGTTCGACTTGGCGAGTTCGACGTCGTTGTTCTTTGCGCCGTGGGCCAGCCGCTTGTAGTGGTTATGCACCGCCACCGACAGCACGCGCTTGGCATGGAACTGGCCGATCACGTAATCATCGAGCACGGCGCAGATGTCTTTGGGTCCCGGCACGCCGTCGCGCGACTTCACCAGCGTGGTTTTATGTTCCTCGCGGATGATGTCCATGCACAGCTCGACGCATTCATCGCAGATGAACACGGTCGGGCCGGCAATCAGCTTGCGGACCTCGTGCTGGCTCTTGCCGCAGAACGAGCAATAGAGCGTGTTCTTCGAATCGCCGCCGCTGGATTTCGTCATAGGCACTCCGTCAACCACCGGGGGCTTCTACCCCGGTCTCCGGTCATGTTATCCACCACCGCTCGACCAGCACAAGCTCAAGCTGGCATTCCACCCTGTGACGGGTGGCGAGGCGCATGACGGGACGAACCGCCTTCGGATCGTCCCGCCGATCCAATCAAACCGTAACACACCGGTCATAACACCCTCTTAACGAGGGTGCGGTTCCCGGCCTTAGCGGCTTCTGCCGTCTTCGTCCTTGGGCAACGGCGGCCGTGCGGCCATCACATCATCCACCAGACCGAAGACCTTAGCCTCTTCCGGAGACATGAACTTGTCACGCTCCATCGCTTCTTCAATGACGTCGAGCGACTGGCCCGTATGCGTCACATAGATGCCATTCAAACGATGGCGGAGCGAAATTATCTCGCGGGCCTGGATTTCGATGTCGGAGGCCTGGCCCTGGGCACCGCCCGAGGGCTGATGGACCATGATGCGCGAATTCGGCAGCGCGAATCGCTTGCCCTTGGCACCGGCCGCCAGTAGCAGCGAGCCCATGGAGGCGGCCTGACCGATGCAGATCGTCGCCACGTCGGGACGGACATATTGCATCGTGTCGTAGATCGCGAGGCCGGCCGTCACCAATCCGCCCGGCGAATTGATGTAGATCGAGACGTCCTTGTTCGGATTCTCGGATTCCAGGAACAGCAGCTGCGCGCAGATCAGGCTGGCGACCGCGTCGTTGACCGGTCCGACCAGGAAAATGATCCGCTCCTTCAACAGGCGCGAATAGATGTCGTAGGCGCGTTCGCCCCGATTGGTCTGCTCGACCACCATCGGCACGAGGGTATTCATATACACGTCCAAAGCGTCGGCCATGATCACACTGGTTCCTTCAAACTGCTCGGCCCTTCGAGGGACGAGCATGCCCCGGTAGGATCCCGGTCCGCAATCTCTCGCGAACCGGGACCCTGTAGGCGTTCGATCAGGCCTCGAACCGATCAGGCGGGTCGCCCGATCAGGCTTCGGCAGTTTCTTCTTCGTCATCGAGGCCGGCCAATGCCACCAATTCCTTGGGCGGCACGGCCTTGTCGGTGACCGAGGCCAGCTCGACGATGAAATCGACGACCTTGTCCTCGTAGATCGGCGCGCGGAGCGAACCCATCGCGTCGGGATTGTTGCGGTAGAAGTCCATGACGGACTTTTCCTGACCCGGGTAGTTGCGCGCCTGGGCCATCACGGCCCGGTTCACTTCGTCCTGGGTGACCTGGATGTTGTTCGTCCGACCCACTTCGGCAAGGACCAGGCCCAGACGAACCCGCCGTTCGGCGATCTTCCGGTACTCTTCCTTGCTCTCGTCGTCGGGCTTGGCCTCTTCTTCCTTGTAGGCGCCGGAGGTCTTGGCCCGCTCGCGCTCGGCCTCGAACTGCTTCCAGATGCTGTCGAATTCCAGATCGACCATGCCGACCGGCACGGCGAAGTCATGCTTTTCCGACAGAATGTCGAGCAGATCGCGCTTCAGCTTCTGGCGGGCGACGCCGGCATACTCGCGCTCCATCTGCTCGCGCACCGCGGCGCGCAGGGCTTCCAGATTCTCCAGGCCCAGCGTCTCGGCCAGCTTCTCGTCAACCAGGGCCGGCAGCTTGCGCTTCAGGCCCTTCAGGTCGACTTCGAACACGGCATCCTTGCCGGCCAGCGTATCGACGCCGTAATCGGCCGGGAACGGCACCTTGACCGCGACATGGTCACCGACCTTGGCTCCGACCAGCTGCTCTTCGAAGCCGGGGATGAAGCGGCCCGAGCCCAGCTCCAGGGAGAAATCCGTGCCGGCGCCGCCGTCGAACTTCTCGCCGTCGATCGAGCCGACGAAATCGATGACGACCGTGTCGCCGGTGGCGGCAGCGCTGCCGTCGGTCACGTCTTCGGTCTCGCGATAGCGGTCGGCCAGGCTCTTCAGCGCCTCATCGAGCTCCTCGTCCGGAATCTCCGGCTTCAGGCGCTCGAGCGTGACGCCCGAGAAATCGATGGTCTGGATCTCCGGCAGGATCTCCAGCTTCATGTCATAGACGAGGTCGGCGCCCTTCTCGAACGAGGTGATCTCGATCTTGGGCTGCAGGGCCGGGCGCAGGTTGCGCTCGGCCAGCGCCTGGGTCGAGGTCTCGTTGACGGTCTGTTCCAGCACTTCGCCCAGCAGGCTGTCGCCGTAGCGCTGCTTGACGACCGCGGCCGGCACTTTGCCCGGGCGGAAGCCCGGCAGGCGAACGGTCTTGGCGACCTCGGCGAGCCGCGCGTTCACGCGCGTCTCGATATCCTGGGAGGCGACGACGACCTTGAACTCGCGCTTCAGGCCTTCGGTGCTGGTCTCGGTGATCTGCATGAAAAAGAAGCCTATGGGTCAGAAGGGCGGCGCGCACAACGGGTCGCGGCCCTGATGGCAAGGGTTAAACAATGCTTCGATGGTGCGGGCGAAGGGACTTGAACCCCCACGACTTGCGTCGCTGGAACCTAAATCCAGTGCGTCTACCAATTCCGCCACGCCCGCGCCGGCCCGAAGTCGGCCGGTTGACATAGCACAAGCTTTTTTACACTCCCACGACAAATACGCAGGAGGCCGAAGCGATTTCGCGTGATCAGGCCAAACAGGCCCGCGCCACGGCGTCCAGAATCGCCTCCTCGTCCAGGCCGTAAACCCGATAAAGGTCCGGTAGATCACCGGATTGACCGAAATGATCGACCCCCAACGGCTCGACCCGGTGGCCCGCCGCGGCACCCAGCCAGGAAAGTGCGGCCGGATGGGCGTCGATGATGGTGACGAGCCCCGCGTCGCGGGCGAGCGGCGCCAGCAGCCGCTCGATCCGGCTCGGCCCTTCGCCGCTCTGACGATGTTTCAGCCAGTCGGCATGCAGCCGATCGGGCGAGGTCACCGCCAGCAGGCCGGCGCCGGGAATATCCTCCAGAATCGTGGCATGGGCGCGCTTGGCCTCTTCGGCCACGGCGCCGCAATAGACGATGGCGATCTCGCTGCCGGGCGCGGGCTCGACCAGCCAATAGGCGCCCGACACGATGGCGTCGCGCAAGGCGGGCGTCATCGGCCGGTCCGGCTGTTCGATCGACCGGGTCGACAGGCGCAGATAGATCGCCCCGCCCTCGCCCGCCGGCGCCTGCATATGGTTGAAGCCCCAGGCCATCAGCACGCCCAGCTCGTCGACATAGGCCGGCTCGTAGGAGGCCAGCCCGTCCTGGCCCATGCCGATCAGCGGCGTGTTGGTCGATTGATGCGCGCCGCCTTCCGGCGCCAGAGTCAGGCCGGACGGCGTCGCCACGACCATGAAGCGCGAATCCTGGTAGCAGCCGTAATTCAACGCATCCAGGCCGCGGTTGATGAACGGATCGTAGAGCGTGCCGATCGGCAGCAGGCGCGCGCCGAACAGCGGTGCCGTCAATCCCAGCGCCGCCAGCATCAGGAACAGATTATGCTCGGCGATGCCCAGCTCCAGATGCTGGCCGGTCGGCGCCATGGCCCAGCGCTGGGCCGAGACGACCTTCTCGTCGCGGAACGTGTCGGCAACCTCTTCGCGATGGAAGATGCCGCGCCGGTTGACCCAGCCGCCGAGATTGGTCGAGACCGTGACGTCGGGCGAGGTCGTGACGATTCGGCTGGCCAGTTCGCTGGTGCCGCCGGCCAGATCGTTCAGAATCTTGCCGAAGCCTTCCTGGGTCGAGGCCTTCCCGCCGCCGACCTGCGGCACCGGCAGATCGGTCACCGCCACCGGTGCCGCCACATGCTGGCGCACGCCGTCGGCCGCGAACGGCACATCGGCCAGGAAGGCCTCCAACTCGGCCGCCGGCAGCCTGGCGCCGACGAGCCGGTCCCATTCGGCGCCGTCGGCGATGCCGAGCTTGGCCTTGAACCCGGCCATCTGGTCCTTGTTCATCAGGCCGGAATGATTGTCCTTATGCCCGGCGAACGGCAGGCCATAGCCCTTGATGGTATAGGCGATGAAGCAGGTCGGCAGATCGTCCTCGATGCCGTGGAACGCCTCCAGCACCGCTTCCATGTCGTGGCCGGCGAGGTTGGTCATCAGGGCATGGAGCTGGTCGTCGTCATGCTCGTCGAGGATCCGCCGGATCCCGGGATAGCGGTTGAGGTCGCGCACCAGATGCTCGCGCCAATCGGCGCCGCCCTTGTAGACCAGCGCCGAATAGCGCGAGTTCGGGCATTCGTCGATCCATTGGCGCAGATGCTCGCCGTCGGGCCGGGCGAAGGCCGCTTCGAGCCGCTTGCCGTATTTCAGCGTGACGACGCGCCAGCCCATCATCTCGAACAGGCTGTCGATGCGGTTGAACAGCCGGTCGTTGACGATCGAATCCAGGCTCTGGCGGTTATAGTCGATCACCCACCACAGGTTCCGGACGTCGTGCTTCCAGCCTTCGAGCAGCGCCTCGAACACGTTGCCCTCGTCCAGCTCGGCGTCGCCGACCAGCGCCACCATGCGGCCGGCCGGGCGCTTGTCCGGCGACAGGCCCTTCAGCTTGACGAAATCCTGGGCGATCGAGGCGAACAGCGTGATCGCGACGCCCAGGCCGACCGAGCCGGTCGAGAAATCGACATCGTCGGTATCCTTGGTGCGCGACGGGTAGGATTGGGCGCCGCCCAGCGCGCGGAACCGCTCCAGCTTGTCGCGCGTCTGCTGGCCCAGCAGATACTGGATCGCGTGGAACACCGGCGAGGCATGCGGCTTGACCGCGACCCGGTCTTCCGGCCGCAGCACATCCAGATAGAGCGCAGTCATCAGCGTGACGAGCGAGGCGGACGAGGCCTGATGGCCGCCGACCTTGAGCCCGTCGCGGCTCGGCCGGATATGGTTCGCGTTATGGATCGTCCAGGCCGCGAGCCACAGCACCCGTTCGGCGAGCGCTTCGAGGCGACGGAGCCGGACGGGCTCGATGGTGCGGGGGGCGGGCGGAGAAACGATCGATAGGCTGGCCACGGCGGCGGTCTCTCCCGGGAACGAGCTGGGCCTTGGGCGACCCCTAGTTTGATCCCTTTCTCCCCCAACCGCTGCCCGAGATCAAGCCGGGCGGCTCAGCGCATATTGTCGGCGAACAGGGTCAGCAGCATCCGGACCTCGGTCGTCACGGCCGAATCGTCGGGGTTGGCGAGCGATCTGCGCAGCAGGACGATGCTCTCCACGCCCTCGACCGATCCGAGGCTTTCCGGCCGCGCCAAGGCCATCGACCATCGGCCGAACTGCCGCTGGTCGATCGTTCTTCGATACAGCTCGAGGACCTGATGGTGCCGTGAATCGCGGGAGATCCGCGCGAACAATGCGCCGACCGCCTCCGGCTCGCCCTCCAGGGTTTGCAGGATATTGCCGTCGGCATACATCAGCAGGCCCGTGATGCCGGCGGCGGTGTTCTTGCGCTGGCAATCCGTCAGCAGGGCATTGAGCCCGGCCGGATCGAACAGCTGTTTCGCCGCGCTGACATAGACGAGACAAATCATGAGAGTCTCCGATCGAGGCGGCCGAGAACATCGGGAATGAGGTCGGGCAGATCGGAGGCGAGCAATCCGGTGCCGAACGACGTCGCGGCGGCGCCATGGATCCAGACGGCGGCGGCGGCCGCCTCGAACGCCGGCATGCCCTGGGTCAGCAGCCCCAGGACAATGCCCGACAGCACGTCGCCGGCGCCGCCGGTCGCGAGCGTCGGCGGCGCGTTCGCGTTGATGACCGCGCGGCCGTCGGGCGATGCCACGACCGTGTCGGCCCCCTTCAGCACGATCACGGCGCCGCTCGCCGCCGCCGCGGCGCGGGCGCGGGACAGCTTGTCGCCGTCGAGGGTGAACAGCCGGGAGAATTCGCCTTCGTGCGGCGTCAGCACGGTCGGCGCCCGGATCGCCCGGAACAGATCGTCCGGCCGGTCGGCGAACACGGTGATCGCATCCGCATCGAGCAGGGTCGGCCGGCCGGCGGCGAGCAGTTGCAGCACCGACGCGCGAGTCGCGGCACCCACGCCGGCGCCCGGCCCGATCAGCAGGCCGCTGTAGCGCTTGTCCTGCAGCAGTTTGTCGAGGCCGGCCGGATCGTCGAGCGGCTGCACGATCTGGCTTTCCAGGGCTGCCGCATAGGTCGGCAGCCCTGCGGACGGCACGGCGACCGTGACCAGCCCGGCACCGATTCGGGCCGCAGACCGCGCCGACAGGCGGGCCGCCCCGCTCATCGGCCAGCCGCCCAGCACCAGCGCATGGCCGCGGCTGTATTTATGCGCGGCGGGACCCGGCCGGGGCAACGCCTCGCTCCACAGGATGGGGTCGTTTGCCCAGGTCTTGATGTCGAGCGCGGCCAAGGCGGCCGGATCCAGGCCGATGTCCGCCAGCACCAGTTCGCCGCACAGATCGCGGCCCGGCAGCAGCAGATGGCCGGGCTTCAGCCGGCCGAAACTCACGGTCAAGGCAGCGGCCACCGCGCCTTCGCCAGCGCCGGTCGCGCCGAACAGCCCGCTCGGCACGTCGATCGCCACGATCGGCAGGTCGCGTCTGGCGGCCTCGGCCAGCAGACCGACGGCCGGTTCGCCCAGCGGCCGGCTCAGCCCGGCACCGAACAGGGCATCGACGACGAGCGCCGCGCCATCCAGGACATTCAGGACGAACGGCTCGACCGGTCCGGTCCAGCGTGCCGCCGCGTCGCCGTTGAGCACCGCGCGATCGCCCAGCAACGCCAGGCGAACCGGCCAACCCGCCGCCGCGAGCCGCCGGGCCACGACGAACCCGTCGCCGCCATTGTTGCCCGGGCCGCACAGCACGGCGATCGGCCGCCGGGTCCAGCGCCGGCGGATCTCGGCCGCGACCGCGGCGCCGGCGCGTTCCATCAGGACGGCGCCGGCGACACCGCCCGCGATGGTGCGCCGGTCGAGCTCGCCCATTTCGGCGGGCGTCAGCAGGGCGGTCGGGAGCGTCATCCGCGCGGCAAGCCGCGCAGTTGCGCCAGACACGCGTCGCGCAGCATGGCGACATCGGCGCCCGGGCAGATGAACCGATGGCCGCGGCGATACAGCGCGGCCGGATCCGAACCCGGATAGGGCAGACAGCCCAGCGCCTTGCCGGCGGATTTCACCCCGGCCTCGATCGCGGCCACGGCATTGGTGAAATCCGGGTGATCGAACTGACCCAGCACACCCAGATCGCCCGACAGGTCGTTCGGTCCGATGAACACCGCATCGACGCCATCGACCGCAGCGATCTCGGCCGCGTTGGCGGCGCCGGCCAGGGTTTCGATCTGGACGACGATCAACAGTTCGTCGGCCGCCTTGGCGACATAGTCGGCGGTCGCCATGCCGTAATTGGCCGCGCGCAGGATTGGGGCGGCAAAGCCGCGTCTGCCGGCATTGGGATAGCGGCAGGCCGCCACGGCGGCGGCGGCCTCGGCGGCATTCGACACGTTCGGCACCATCACCGCCTCGACCCCGATGTCGAGCGCGCGCTTGAACTGGATCGGATCGTTCGACGAAACCCGCAGCATGGCCATGGCCGGCGTCGCCTGGATCGCCTGGATCTGCGACAGGCTGGTCATGCTGTCGCCCGGCCCATGCTCGGCGTCGATCAGCACGAAATCATAGCCGACCAGACCCAGCAGTTCGGCGACCAACGGACTGGCGAGCCCATGGAACAGGCCATAGACCGCCTGCCCCGCCTTCAATCGCGCCTTCACGCCATTCGGTCGCCACATCGCGTTTCCTCCCATCATGTCTGGATTTTCCAAACGAGTGTAGCGCCGGTTGGATCGGATGCCGAGCCAAGACCGTTGGTGGCATCGACCGGCAATTGATGGCACGATGATGCTGCAGTTGCGAAAGGGGTGCGTCCCGCCCCTGCCAACCGGTCGATGGCGAACCTTGCTCCTCGGGCTCCCTCAACGATCGGATAGGCATATTGACCCGGCCGCTTTCCCTCCTGCTCGACGTCATCCGCTTTGCAGCCGCCTTGCTGGTGTTCTTTCACCATGCCGCAATCGGCAAATTCGGTTCCGGCCTGCCCTATCGGCTGATCGCGACCGATCGCGAGCCGGTCATCCTGTTCTTCGTGCTGTCGGGCTTCGTCATCGCCTATAGCGCCGAGACCAAGGACCGGTCGCCCGGCACCTACGCGCTCAATCGCCTGGCCCGGCTCTATTCGGTCGTGCTGCCGGCCCTGGTCCTGACGGCGTTGCTGGAGCCGCTCGGCACCTGGCTGGCGCCGCAGCTCTATGCCGATCATTGGACCGACCCGGTCACGATGGCCAACATCGTCCGGCCGCTGGGCCTGCAACTGGTCGCGACGGGGCTCTATGTGAACGAGATCTGGTGGTGGGACGTCTGGCCCAGCGTCAACAGCCCGTTCTGGTCGCTGGGCTACGAAGCGGTCTATTACCTGCTCTACGCGCTGGTGCTGTGGGGCGGACGGTTCCGCTGGGCCTGGGCCGCCCTGACGGCGGTCATCGCGGGCCCGAAGATCCTGCTGCTGTTGCCCCTCTGGCTGCTGGGCGTCGCGACATATCACGCGATCAAGGCCGAGAGGCTGAAACGCGCCCAGGGCTATCTGCTGGCGCTGGTCTCGGTGCTGGCCTATGTCGCCTTCATCGCGACCGGTACCAAGACGGCGCTCGACCGGTTCGTGGCCGGCTGGAGTCCCGACACGGCGCTGCTGCTGAGCAATTCGGTCGAATTCCTCAGCAACTCCGTCACCGGCGTGCTGTTCTCGGGCCTGCTGATCGGCCTGGCCGCCGTCGCCCAGGATTTCGCGACGCCGCTCTATCGCCTGCAAAAGCCGATTCGCGCGCTGGCCGGCCTGACTTTCACGCTCTACCTGTTCCATTATCCGCTGGTCTATTTCCTGCGCGCGACCGTGCTGGCGACGGGGCTGGAGCGGTTCAGCCCGCTCATCGTCACCGGGGGGACCTTCGTGATCGTGGCCCTGCTGGCCCCGGTGACCGAGGCGCAGAAGGGCACGGTGCGCCGCCTGTTCGCACGGGTCATTCCCCAAGCGGAGCGGCCTGCGCTGTAGACTTGCGATTTTTGACGCAACCTGGGCTGAGTGACCGGGGTGGAACCCCCGATCCCCGGATTTACGCCATGGTGCTCGCCAACGTTCGTCCGCTTACTGTTTCGACGATAACGCGGCCCACAGCGCCTGACTTGGCTATAGAAGCGATCTCATGGACGATATGAAGTGATCATCGGCACACACCAGCGCCACACTGATGACCGTGAGGCCAGATTCGTCCAGGCCGAGGCTCCGCCAATCCATCGCCCGATCTTCAATTCATTGCAGGCTGGTCGCGGCGTTGCCGCGGTTTTGATCGTCCTCTTCCACCTTTCCGGGCCACACCTCACGACAGACCGGACGTGGAGCTATCTCCCGTTCGCCTCGATCTTCCGCTGGGGCCATGCGGGCGTCGATTTATTCTTTGTGATGAGCGGCTTCCTGATCTTCTACATCCATGGCCACGAGGCCGGCGACCGCGCTGCAATTCCCCGCTATCTGTGGAAGCGCCTGCGCCGCATCTATCCGATCTATTGGATGGTCACGCTCGTGGCGCTGTCCGCATATTTCGCTGCACCAGGACTTGGAGATGGGCACGAACGGGATCCGCTCGTCATTCTCTCATCCTTTCTGCTGGTTCACATCAATAGCGCCGAATCGGTTCTTGGCGTTGCTTGGACGCTTTACCACGAGGTGTTGTTCTACGCTCTTTTCGCGGTTTATCTGTACGACAGGATGATCGGCGCGTTGTTGGGCAGCCTGTTCGTCGCATTAGCCGCGGTCGTCGCGCTGTTCGGACCGCTTCCCGGTATTTCCCCGTTCTATGCCGCCCCGAACCACCTGCTCTTCGCCATGGGGATCGCGGCGGCTTGGATTATCCAGGAGCACCGGTGTCACTGGCCGAAGCGATTGATCTGTGCCGGCTCGATCCTGCTGCCGGCGGTCATCTGGAACAATCTTGCTGGCCATTATCTCTCGCAGCCGTTTCAGATCCTCGCCTACGGCACTGCGGCGTCCTTTATCCTGGTCGGTCTGGTCCAACTCGAGCGTTCCGGTCGGCTCCGGGTCCCCGCCTTCCTGGTGCTGGTCGGCAATGCATCCTATTCGATCTATTTGACCCACCTGATGAGCCTCTCCGTCGCATCGAAGCTATTCGGTGGTCTCCATGCCAAGTCGCTTTTGGCGGCGCAGAGCGAATATATCGGCTTGGTCGCCTTTGCCATCATCGTTGGATTGATCGCCTATTGGCTTGTGGAGCGCCCGGTTCTCAAATGGCTTTCTCGCGAAAAGCCGTCGGCTTTTCCGCCCACGCACGGCGCGGAACTCCAGAACAAAACCTAAGATGGCGATAACTTGGCAGAGGCGGAGACATTGCGGTCGGCGCTGATTTTCCAGGCTGAAAATGCCAATGGAGGCGGCTGCCGAACCCAATGGGCCCCCCAAAGCGAAGGGGGCCGCTTACGTCTCGCAAACTTAAAGGGCAGTTTGGGGCGAGTGACCGGATTTGAACCGGCGACATCCAGAATCACAATCTGGCGCTCTAACCAACTGAGCTACACCCGCCGCACTGGAGGCCGCTTTCTAGTCCAGGGCCGCGCCGCCCGTCAAGCGGGCGTCATCGCGCAATGCGCATGGGTGGCGCGCAAGCCGCACTTATTCGGACATCCCGCCCCCGTTGCGGAGCCGGCCCTCGCCCTATAGCGTGGCGGCAAGCGAAAGAAGCGGGTGCGGGAGGTTACCGGTGGGCGAGACGGGTTTGACGCTGGCGGCGCGGATGGGGCGGCTCGGCACGGAGACGGCCTTCGAGGTTCTGGCGCGCGCCAAAGCGCTGGAAGCCCAGGGACGCTCGATCATCAATCTGGGCATCGGGCAGCCGGATTTCGCGACGCCGGGCCATATCGTCGAAGCCGCCGTCAAGGCGCTGGCCGACGGGCACCATGGCTATACGCCGGCCCAGGGCATTCCCGAACTGCGCCGGGCCATCTCGGCCGACCTGCATCGCCGCCACGGCGTCGCGATCGATCCGGCCCAGGTGCTGATCGTGCCCGGCGGCAAGGTCACCATGTTCTTCGCGATCATGATGTTCGGCGAACCCGGCGCCGAGATCATCTATCCGAATCCCGGTTTTCCGATCTACGAGAGCGTCATCCGCTTCTCCGGCGCCAAGCCGGTGCCGCTGCCGCTCAAGGAAGCCAGCGGATTCGCCCTAACCGCCGACGATGTGCTGGCCCGCATCACGCCGGCGACGCGCCTGCTGATCCTGAACAGCCCAGCCAACCCGACCGGCGGCGTCGTGCCGAAATCCGAGATCGACAAGCTGGTCGCGGGCCTGGCCCGGCATCCGCATGTCGCGATCATGAGCGACGAGATCTATGGCGAGATGGTCTATGACGGCGCCGAGGCGGTCAGCCTGCTGACCTACCCGGAAATCGCCGACCGGCTGATCCTGCTCGACGGCTTCAGCAAGACCTATGCGATGACCGGCTGGCGGCTGGGCTACAGCGTCTGGCCCAAGGCGCTGCTGCCCCATGCCGAACGCCTGGCGGTCAACAGCCATTCCTGCGTCAATGCCGCGGCCCAATGGGCCGGCATCGCGGCGCTCGAAGGCCCGCGCGGTCCCGCGCGGCACATGGTCGATGCCTTTGCCGAGCGGCGCGGCCGGATCGTGGCGGCGCTGAACGACTTGCCCGGCGTCAGCTGCGTCATGCCGGGCGGCGCCTTCTATGTTTTTCCCAATATATCCGGCACGGGCCTCGACAGCCGCACCCTGCAGGCGCGACTGTTGGACGAGGCCGGCATCGCGACGATCGCCGGCACCAGCTTCGGCGCCGAAGGCGAAGGCTATCTGCGCCTCAGCTACGCAGCCTCGCTGGACGCGATTGGCACGGCGATGGAACGATTCGGGGAATTTCTGGCGCACGCCACACGCTAGGAACGGAAACTGGCACACGGCATGCTTCTTATGTCGTGCAGCAGCCCTCCAACCCTCAGGCTCACGAGGAGTAATGATGAAAAAGGTCGAAGCCGTCATCAAGCCGTTCAAGTTGGACGAGGTGAAGGAAGCGCTGCACGAGGTGGGAATCAAGGGCATCACCGTGACCGAAGCCAAGGGCTTCGGACGCCAGAAGGGCCACACCGAACTCTACCGCGGCGCCGAATACGTCGTCGATTTCCTGCCGAAGGTGAAGATCGAGGTCATCATGGAGGATGCGCTGGTCGAGCGCGCGGTCGAAGCCATCCAGCAGGCCGCCCATACCGGCCGGATCGGCGACGGCAAGATTTTCGTGAGCCCGGTCGACGAGGTCATCCGCATCCGGACCGGCGAACGGGGCAACGACGCCATCTGAACAAGAAAGCGGCGACCTGCCCACAAAACGGGCGGGTCGATTGCTTACATAACCGCCGGCACGGGCCGCGCGGGCATGCTCCCAGCTCTGCGCGCCCTTTCCGGCCAATCCCTACCAAAGTCTGCTCTCAAGGAAGGAACCTGCAGATGTCCGACGTCAAAAAAATCCTCGAACTCATCAAGGAAAACGAGGTCAAGTACGTTGATTTCCGTTTCACCGACCCGCGCGGCAAGTGGCAGCATCTGGCCCATCACGTGCGCACGGTCGATGCCGACCTGCTGACCGGCGGCATCATGTTCGACGGCTCGTCGATCGAGGGCTGGAAGGCGATCAACGAGTCCGACATGGTTCTGATTCCCGACCTATCGACCGCCGTGATGGACCCGTTCGCGGCCCAGCCCCAGTTGATCATCACCTGCGACATCGCGGAGCCCGGCACCGGCCAGGCCTATAGCCGCGACCCGCGCTCGACCGCGAAGCGCGCCGAAGCCTATCTGGGCTCGACCGGCATCGGCGACAAAGCCTATTTCGGTCCGGAAGCCGAGTTCTTCGTGTTCGACGACGTGCGTTACAAGGTAACGATGAACGGCGCCGGCTACGAGATCGACAGCGATGAAGGCCCGTACAACAGCTTCACCAAGTACCCCGACGGCAACACCGGCCATCGCCCGAACATCAAGGGCGGCTATTTCCCGGTCAATCCGGTCGATAGCGCGGTCGATCTGCGCGCCGAGATGCTGACGGTCATGGAGGACATGGGCCTCAAGGTCGAGAAGCATCATCACGAGGTGGCACCGAGCCAGCACGAGCTGGGCGTCGAGTTCAACACGCTCGTCAAGAGCGCCGACGACATGCAGATCTACAAGTACGTGGTGCAGAACGTCGCGCACCAGTACGGCAAGACCGCGACCTTCATGCCGAAGCCGATCAAGGGCGACAACGGTTCGGGCATGCATGTGCATCAGTCGATCTGGAAGGACGGCAAGCCCGCCTTCGCCGGTTCGGGCTATGCCGACCTGTCGGACACCGCGCTCTATTACATCGGCGGCATCATCCGCCATGCCAAGGCGCTCAACGCCTTCACCAACCCGCTGACCAACAGCTACAAGCGCCTGATCCCGGGCTTCGAGGCGCCGGTGCTGCTGGCCTACTCGTCGCGCAACCGCTCGGCTTCCTGCCGCATCCCCTACGTGTCGAGCCCGAAGGGCAAGCGCGTCGAGGTCCGGTTCCCGGATCCGGGTGCCAACCCCTACCTGGCCTTTTCGGCGATGCTGATGGCCGGCCTGGATGGCATCCAGAACAAGATCCATCCCGGCGAGGCGATGGACAAGAACCTGTACGACCTGCCGCCCGAAGAGCTGAAGAACGTGCCGACCGTGTGCGGCTCGCTGCGCGAAGCGCTCGATTGCCTCAAGGCCGACCACGACTTCCTGCTGAAGGGCGACGTGTTCACCAAGGACCAGATCGAAGCCTACATCGAGCTGAAGTTCCACGAGGTGCATGCGTTCGAGCACACGCCGCATCCGATCGAGTTCCAGATGTACTACTCGGTCTGATCCGAGCCCATCTGAACGCGCGAAGACGAGCCCCGCCGGGTCATTCCGGCGGGGTTTTTCGTGCCTCAATTTTGACATTAGACCGAAAAAATATTTTATTTCAGGAGGTTGCTTACAGTTTCCCCGGCGCGCGCCGTGTGGGGGCGGAACGGGTCGAGGCGAATGCCGTTCCTTCGTCAGCAGCGGCCCCCGGCCCCTGCCTTCATTCGAAGGAGCGGAAAATGGTTAAAAGCTTTGCCGCCGGTGTCGCCTGCCTGCTGCTGACCGCCGCCGCGGTCGCCCAGGCTCAGGACGCCACCAGCACGACCACCACGACCACCACCCCGGGCATTCCGGTCTACAACATGCGCACCGGCCAGCAGCTCGGCACCACGCCGGCGACCAGCCAGACCACGACGCACACCACCGAGACGACCGCCCCGACCGTGACCTATCAGGTCCCGGCGCCGGCCTATGTGGCGCCGCCCGCGACCCAGACCACCACGGTCGAACGCACCACGACGGTCGATCCGCAATAATCCACCGCCCCCGGACGAAGCAGAAAAACCCCCGCCGGTTGCCCGGCGGGGGTTCAAGTTTGTCTTGGGGGGATCTGCTGCGCTTTGAGGGGACCCGCGCGCAGCGGGCGGGTATTCAGAAAACTCTCAATGTGTCTGGTTAAACGCGCGACCCGGCGAACGGGTTCCATAATCAAACCGATGACGCACCTGATCCATCAAACCGCGCAGGTCGGCCTCGGCGACGGCATCGCGCGCCATCAGCGCGCGGATCATCGGATCGGCGATCAGATCGTTGAGGCTTGGCTCTTCGCAATGGCACCGCATGGTGGACGCTCCCCTGATCCAAGCCCCCCGGCGATGAAGGGCTTTCATGAAAGTAGAGTGCCGACGCTCCGCGGCGAGTACTTGGCGGATATGAGGCGATTTGAAGGCATATCATTTCGATATACGTATCGATCGTTTCATTCATCCATGACGAATATACGATCGAAACAAATGAGCGGGCTGTGACCGCGCACCCACGCCAGTAACGCGCCTTGAAATTGCCCCGTCCGTGACATTGGTGGGGCATTTTGTCTCTCTGCCGGAACATTGCCACAATTATAGCTGTTAGTGCGTTGAGATGATCAGGTGCCTCGTGCAATCGAACCGGAGATTCGAGCCGAGGATAGGGGAAAAAGACAGTTGGAATTAAAGCGTTTTGGACTTCTGTTGGCAGCACTCGCCACAGGATATTCGCCGGTGTCGAACGCGTTTGCGACCGAGACTACGGCTCCTCAAATTACACCACATCCAGTGATCGGCCGGGCGTCCTACTACGCCCGGCATTTCAACGGCAGAAAGACCGCCAGCGGCGAACGGATGAACCCGAACCAGCTGACCGCGGCCTCGAAGACCCTGCCGCTCGGCACGCGGGTTCAGGTGACCAATCTGGAGAACGGCCGCATCGTCCATGTGACGATCAACGACCGCGGGCCCTATGTCCGCGGCCGGGTCATCGACCTGACGCCCCGCGCGGCCGAAGCGCTGGACATGAGCCGCCAGGGGACGGCGCGGGTCGAAGTGCGGCAGGAGGCCGATCCCGTCATCCAGGAAGCCGACGCCCTGCCCCCGACGCTGCCACCCAATTCAAACTGATCGTCTATAGATCGACCGGCCGCGGATGGCGGTTGCCGTCGATGGCGACATAGGTGAACACGCCCTCGGTTACCTTCAGCATGCCCGGTACGCCCAGCCGCGAGACCCAGGTCTCGATCTTGACATTCATCGAGGTCCGGCCGACCCGCTGCAGCTCGGCATAGCAGCGCACCCGGTCGCCGACCAGCACGGCCCGATGGAATTTCATCGCCTCGATCGCGATGGTCGCGACCCGGCCCTTGGCCCGCTCGGTCGCGGGGATGCTGCCGGCCAGATCCATCTGCGACAGAAGCCAGCCACCGAAAATGTCTCCGCTCGGATTCGCATCGCCCGGCATGGCGATCGTGCTCAGCGCGGCCTCGAACGACGGCGGCGTCTCGACGGCGGAATCCTTGTGATTCATAGGGATACTCCAGTTTCCTGCGTGGGGATTCAGGGCGGCTTGCCAGGCGCCTCAACGCCCCTATAGTGCGGCCCATGGTGGACTTATTCGATTCGAGCGCGCGCAAATCCGATGGCTACTCTGCCAAGGATATCGAGGTTCTGGAAGGGCTGGAGCCGGTCCGGCGCCGGCCCGGCATGTATATCGGCGGCACCGATACGCGCGCCCTGCATCATCTGGCCGCCGAAGTGCTCGACAATGCCATGGACGAGGCGGTCGCGGGCTATGCCAGCCGGATCGAGATCGAACTCGCCGCCGACCTGTCGCTGACCATCCGCGACAATGGCCGCGGCATTCCGGTCGATCCGCACCCGCGCTTTCCCGACAAATCCGCGCTCGAAGTCATCCTGACCATGCTGCATTCCGGCGGCAAGTTCGGCGGCGACGCCTACAAGACCTCGGGCGGATTGCATGGCGTCGGCATCTCGGTCGTGAACGCGCTGTCCGATCGGCTGATCGTCGAGATCGCCCGCGACAAGCTGCTCTATCGCCAGGAATATTCGCGCGGCGCGCCGTTGGGCCCGATCGCCAATCTGGGCCCGATCGCCAACCGGCGCGGTTCCAGCATTACCTTCCATCCGGACGCCGACATCTTCGGTGCCGGCAACCAGCTCAATCCCGGCACGCTCTACCGCATGTGCCGGTCCAAGGCCTATCTGTTCAAGGGCGTCGAGCTGCGCTGGAGCTGTGCCGAGGGCATCGCGCTCCCCGACGGCGTGCCCGCCAAGGAAGTGCTGCATTTCCCGGGCGGCCTCGCGGACTATCTGGCTTCCGTCATCGCCGAGCGCGAGACCGTCACGGCCAATCCGTTCGTCGGCACGGTCGAGCTGGGCGATCATGCCAGGGTCGAATGGGCGATCTCCTGGCCCGAGGATACCGATGGCTTCGCCTCCTACTATTGCAACACCATCCCGACGCCCGACGGCGGCACCCACGAGCTGGGCCTGCGCGCCGCATTGACCCGTTCGCTCAGGGCCTATGGCGAGCTGGTCGGCAACCGCCGCGCCAGCATCGTCGCGGCTGAGGATGTCGTCGGCGGTGCGGCGATCATGCTGTCGCTGTTCATGCGCGACCCGCAGTTCCAGGGCCAGACCAAGGACCGGCTGGTCAGCCAAGAGGCGCAGAAGCTGGTCGAGCAGGCGGTCAAGGACCGCTTCGACCATTGGCTGTCGGACGACGGCGCCTCGGCCAAGCTGCTGCTCGAAGCCCTGGTCGAAAAGGCCGAGGAGCGCCAGCGCCGCAAGCAGCAGAAGGAGCTGCAGCGCAAGAGTGCCACCCGTAAGCTGCGCCTGCCCGGCAAGCTGGCCGACTGCACGCGCGACAGCGCGATCGGTACCGAGATCTTCCTGGTCGAGGGCGACAGCGCCGGCGGGTCGGCCAAGCAGGCGCGCCAGCGCGACACCCAGGCGATCCTGCCCTTGCGCGGCAAGATCCTGAACGTGGCGAGCGCCACCGCCGACAAGCTGAAGGCCAACCAGGAACTGTCCGACCTGGTGCTGGCGCTCGGCTGCGGCACCGGCAAGCATTACCAGGAAGACAAGCTGCGCTACGAGCGGGTCATCATCATGACCGACGCCGATGTCGACGGCGCCCATATCGCCTCGCTGCTGATGACCTTCTTCTATCGCGAGATGCCCGACCTGATCGGCAACGGCCATCTGCACCTGGCCCAGCCGCCGCTTTACCGCCTCACCGCCGGCGAGACGCGGACCTACGCCCGCGACGACGCGCATAAGGACGAGTTGATGGAGACGACCTTCAAGAACAAGAAGGTCGAGATCAGCCGGTTCAAGGGCCTGGGCGAAATGCCGCCATCCGATCTCAAGCACACCACCATGGATCCCGCCAGCCGCACGCTGCTGCGCGTCGGCCAGCAGGACATCCGCACACCGGACCTGGTCGAAAGCCTGATGGGCCGCAAGCCCGAGCTGCGCTACAATTTCATCCAGGAAAACGCCCAGTTTGCACGGGACCTGGATATTTAGCGCGGCGGGTGACGGATGGAATTCGGCTGCCATTGTCGTGCGTTTTGGGCGTCGATCACCCGGCCGCCGACGAAATTGGTCAACTGTCATTGCGGGCTTTGCCGTCAGCTGAGCGGCGCCGCCTATTCGACCTGGACAACCGTTCAGGCCGACGGTTTCAGCATCCTGCAGTCAGTCGGAATTCGCCGATATCGACCGACCGACACTATTGCGCGGGCCTTCTGCGAGATTTGCGGTACCCACGTCTTCACCGAGGACCGACGGCTGCCGGCAATGATCGGCATTCCGGCCGGCATCATCGTTGGCGGCACATTGCCCGAGCCCGCCGCGCACTATTTCGTCGATGACAAGGCCGGCTGGCATTCTATTGGTGATGCCATCCCTTGTTTCGGTGGCGCGAACGGCATGATGCCTCGGCCATGAGGTCGGAACGTTCATCAGGACGAATGCGCCGACCGGGGCCGACCGCTTTGTGCCTAATGTCGAACCTGGAAGAAGGTTTTGCTCCCGCGCTCGAAACCCGCTTGCTCGTAAAAGCGCAGCGTCCCTTCCCGCCGTGAGCCGGTTGCCAGCATGACCTTGTAGCAATCCGCTTCCCATGCGGCTTCGAGTACGGCCGCAAGAACGCCTTTGCCCAGACCGGTCCGTCGATGGTCCGGGTGGGGGACCACATTTTCGATCACTCCATAAGATCTGCCCCCTCTCGTTAGATTGGGGATGATCGCAAGGGTGCAGGACGAAACCAACAGTCCCGCGTCGACCGCAACAATGACCTTGGTGAAGCCCGAGCCCATCAAGACCGACCACACTTCTGTGATCTTGACGGCGTCCGGCTGCGGATCGTCCGGGTGCAGATGCCGATAGAGATCCAACAATCCGGGCAAATCCGACTGCTGAGCTGCGCGAATGACGGCTGTGACCATGTCGTTGATGCTAGGGGAAACTCTGGGCCCGCGATAGCCTTGGGGCCTTTTTGACTGACTGCTGCCGACCAACAGCATTCCCAGCTCTCCAATCGTTCGGCGGTCCGTAAGATTTGAAGGATGGCAGGCGTCAGGTCGGCGTGACGGTGCCGTCCTCGATAAGGGCGACGGCCATGCCGGCGTGTAGTTTGAATGGCCCGAAATCTTCCTTCGTAATCTGCCGAAGGACATCCAGGGCGGGCTCGCGGGCAACGCCCATGCTGTGTCTGGCGGCGTTCATTCGCACCTGAATATTCGGGTGATCGAACAGCTTGGTCAGTTCCAGACGCGCCTCAGTGCCGCGCCTACGCAGCTCTTTGTCTATCTCGGTTTGCTTGTCGAACAGGCGATTGTATTTTTTGATCTCATCATTCAGCAACAGCGGATATTGCTGCTCGCTGAGTGACACAAACCGAGCGACGAGTTCGTTGATCGTCAGATTGTCGAGCTTCATTTTAAAACTCCCACGATTCGCAGGCCGATCAATCCTACTCTTCTCCGTTCATCGTAACCTTTGCCGACGAGATAGTCGCGAGGCGTCACCGGATCGCCTTGCTCATCGACGAATTCCCGATTTTTCGTCTGGTACCAAGAATTGAGCTGCCAGTGCCGCAAGGTCGAGATGCTGACGAGGTTTTCGTCAGAGCCGATCAATTCGGTCGGAATCTCACCGCTGCGTCCTGATGCTTGTTCCACGATGTGATGAACATCATACCCTCGGCGCGCCGGTCCTTGCGCCGCCGATTGGAGGTCCTCAAGCGATTGCGGCGCGTCGAGAGAAGCCTGAATGTAGGGGCCGTAGTCATGGACCCATGAGGCGATCTGCGCAGCATTGAGCAACAAGCCGACGGGGCCGCCGGCGATGTCTTCGCCGGCCATGATCGCTCCCTGCTTAGCCGCCCAAGCCGCGACCATTTTGATGACTTGCCAGCGAAAGGAGGGGCCGGGATCTTCCGCCGGCACCGGCGGCACATCATCGGAGAGCGGAGGACCGCCATTGCCGCCTATGCCGTGACGATCGGGAGCGGGCGAGGTCGGCACGGAAGTCGCCGGCCTGTCGCTTGGCCTGAACCAGCCGGGCCTGCCCTCGTTCGAGCCTCGGGGCCAGCGCGGATGGTCATCAGGGTCCCAGTCTCCGGCCTTGTCGAGCCAGTCGGCGGCCTCGGCGAAACAATCGAAGCTCGACGCCAGGTCCGCGACGAAGCGCCGGTCCCAAAGCGGCCTGCGCTTGGCCATCGGCACGTCGGGGACATCGATGCCGAGGCGGGACGCGACCGCTGCGGCCAGCATGGCGCCCTCCGGCGACAATGTCGCCGCGTCCGCCCGGTCGAGGCACCCCTGGGCGGCGGCCTCGTCGCCCTCGGTCAGGTTGTTCGGCCGCCTGGGCGACATGCATCGGCACCGGCTGACCGACGATCTCCGGCCCCAGGAACTTGCTCAGCCAGAAGCGCATGGCGTCGGGCGAAATCGGTTGGATGGTTACGCCGCGCCGCTCGGTCAGCGGGATACCCGGCCAGAGCCAGACGGCCGACGCCTTCGCCAGCAGAAGCCTGGGCCGCGTGGACACGCGACAAGGCGTTCGCACGATCGATATGATCTGCATTGAGGACCCCGGGGAATGTCGAGCAAAAGAAAACCGCCGGCGGCATTAGCCAGCGGCGGTTTTGAAGCGGTGGAAGCGCGCTCGGCGCGGCTTCACCATGCTCGGCTATTTGGCAGACTTAATTCGGAACGGTCAAGCGAAAGGAACAAAAAAGGAACACTCCCTCGGGGATACCGACCGGAATGGGATTGTCGGATCTGCCTCGGCTGATTTTTCCCGTGCAACACTCTGAGCTCGCTACCTATAAAGTCGAAAGAGCCCAATCATGCTGGAGCATTTCACCCCCGATGACGCCCGAACAGGAACAGAGCGCCGCGGCGCACGAGCCCGCCGCCGTGGCGATCACACCGCAGGTCGAACCGGCACTGCTCGCGCTCAACAATGCGCACGCGACGGAATTGTCCTGGCTGGAGCCTGAGCGGTTCAGCCGGCTGTTGGGCCAGGCGTTCCAGGCGCGCCATATCGGCGGCGGCGACGCCTTCCTGCTGGCGTTCGATCAGGACGCGGACTACGACAGCCCGAATTACCTCTGGTTCCGCGCGCGCTATCCGCGCTTCGTCTATATCGATCGCGTCGCCGTCGCGCCGGCGGCCCGAGGACGCGGCCATGCGCGGCGGCTCTACGCCGATCTGGTCGAAGCCGCTGCGGCCGCGGAACACAGTCTCGTGGTGTGCGAGGTGAATGCCGAGCCGCCCAACCCGGCATCGGACGCATTCCATGCCAACCTCGGCTTCACTGAAGTCGGGCGGGCGGTGATTCATGGCGGCAGCAAGACCGTCCGATATTTCGCCCTGCCGGTCGCGCCTTCCGGGTCGGAGGAAGGCCGATGACCGTTCTCCGCAGACCGACACTCATCTTCGACCTGGGCGGCGTCATCGTCCGCCACGACAATGCGCTGCTCTACGACCGGCTCGCAGCATATTGCGCCGAGCCCTTGTCGGCGCGGGAACGGCTGGCCGATTCTGTCCATGACCGCATCGTCGGCACCGGCCGGCTGAGCATCGCCGACCTGCATCTGCGTCTGGTCGAGGATTACGGCTTTTCGGCGCGCTACGACGCGTTCCTCGAGATCTGGAGCAGCCATTTCAGCGAGGAGCCTGGCATGGAGCCGGTGCTGCGCAGCCTGGCATCGCGCTATCGCACGGTGTTCTTCTCGAACACCAATGCCGCGCATTGGGCCCATGTGACGGCGCATTATCCGGCGCTGGCCCATGGCCATCACGCGTATCTGTCCCATGAGCTGAGCCTGACCAAGCCCGATCCGGCTTCCTTCCTGCGCGTGCTCGACCTCGAAGGCTGCGCGCCGGCCGATGCCATCTTCATCGACGATCGGGCGGAGAATGTCGCCGCCGCCATTGCGCTCGGGATCGACGGCATCGTCTTCAGCGATGCCGCCCGGTTCCGGGGCGCGCTGGCCGAACGGGGAATAGCGCTCCATACCTAAGCGCGCATATCGTTATTTTCTCCGGTTTGCAGCCCTGCAGCCACCGAAACAGGCTTTCAATTCAGGCCCATCGTCCTAGACTGAGGACTCCGCCACCAGGCAATCGGAGCCCTCGTCCCGTTGGATACCACCCTCACCTTCATCGATCTCGCCGGCTCGATCGCGCTCCTGCTCTGGGGCGTCCATATGGTGCAGACCGGCGTCCAGCGCACCTTTGGGCCGGACCTGCGCCGCATCCTGGGCGCGGCGCTGGGCAATCGGTTCAAGGCATTCCTGGCCGGGATGGGCGTGACCGCGATCCTGCAGAGCAGCACCGCGACCGGCCTGATGGTGTCCTCCTTCGCCGCAGGCGGCTATATCGACCTGGTCTCGGGCCTGACCGTCATGCTCGGCGCCAATGTCGGCACCACGCTGATCGTCCAGCTGCTGTCGTTCGACGTGTCGCGCGTGGCACCGCTGTTCGTGCTGATCGGCGTGCTGATGTTCCGGCGCGGCACCATGACCCGGACGCGCGACCTGGGCCGGGTCGGCATCGGGCTGGGGCTGATGCTGATCGCGCTCAGCCAGCTGCTCCACGTGCTGACCCCGTTCGAGGACGTGCCGAGCTTCCGGCTGATGCTGGGCATGGTCGCGACCGTGCCGTTCGTGGCCTTGCTGCTGTCGGCCGCGCTGACCTGGGCCGCCCATTCGAGCGTCGCGGTCATCCTGCTGATCATGTCGTTCGCGGCGACCGGCGCCGTGCCGCCGCACGCCGCCTTCGCGCTGGTACTGGGCGCCAATCTGGGCACCGCGATCAACCCGGTGCTCGAGGGTGCAGCCGGCGGCGATCCTGCCGCCAAGCGTCTGCCGCTCGGCAATCTGCTCAATCGCCTGATCGGCTGCATCCTGGCGCTGGCCTGCCTCGACTGGATCGGGCCGGCGCTGATGTCGATCGAACCGGACCCGTCCCGTGCCGTGGCCGATTTCCACACCGCGTTCAACATCCTGCTGGCCGTGCTGTTCTTCCCGATCCTGGAGCCGTTCGCGCGCCTGCTGCGCCGCTGGATCCCGAACCGGCTCGACGCGGCCGATCCGTCCTTGCCGCTCTATCTGGACCCGGCCGCGCGCGAGATCCCGTCGGTAGCCCTGGCCGGCGCGGCACGCGAGGCGCTGCGCATGGCCGATGTGCTGGAGGCGATGCTGCGCAGCGCCGCCGAAGCGCTGGAAAAGAGCGATCGGATGAAGATCGCCGAGGCCAAGCGGATCGACGACACGCTCGACGGGCTCAATACCGCCATCAAGGAATATCTGGCGGCGTTCGATCCGGAATCCATGTCGAACGGCGATAATAAGCGCCTGCTGGAAATCCTGACCTTCGCCACGAACATCGAACATGCCGGCGACGTGCTGGACCGCGACATCCTGGGCATCGTCAGCCGGCAGCTGAAGCGCGGCCAGATGCTCTCGAAGGAGGGCAAGGCGGAAGTGCTGGGCATGATCGAGCGGCTGTGCCGCAACCTGCGCTCGTCCACCGCCGTGTTCATGACCGAGGATGCCCGGACCGCCCGCCTGCTGGCCGACGAGAAGGAAGCGTTCCGGGATCTCGAGGCGGCGGCGACCCAGGCGCATTTCACCCGCCTGCGCACCGGCAACGGCACCACGGCCGAGACCAGCTCGTTGCATCTGGACCTGGTGCGCGACCTGAAACGCGTCAACGCCCACCTGGTCGCGGCGGCCGCCTACCCCGTCCTGAAGGAACAGGGCGAACTGCTGCGCAGCCGGGTTCGAACCGAGGGTTAGTCACCAGTCGCACCCAGCTTGTCGTCCATGCGGATGCAGACGCGTACGCGGGGCCCGTCTCCCCCTCACCGTTCGAAGCATGAGCTATCTTTTGTTTTCCGAAATCTAAGATAAATTCTCTCTATAGTAGAAAAATTATTGCGCAATAACAAATTACTCTCTATGGCTTAAAATCGATAACACCGCCATGGAGCATAAAACTTGAAACATCTCTATCGATATACAAACCTAGCGTCCGCGATCCATCTTTTGAAGACAAAATCATTGACACTCCTAAATCCTGCCACATGGGATGACAGGAACGACTCATATTTCATGGCAGAATATAAGAGACTAAAGAAAGCCGAAACTGTTTTGGCATTGTGCTTCGCTGAATCGACAGAAACATACCATCATTGGAGAGTTTTCTCGAATGGCGCCGATGGCGTCAGAATAGAAATGGACAAGGAAAAAATCGTTTCTGATTTCAAAAATTTGGAAAATATCAAAATTGGCAATGTAGAATACAAGCGCATAAAAGATGTAGACCAAATGAAGATCGTTGATGTCGAGAAATTACCGTTTTTAAAGAGACATCCTTATGGAGATGAGCGCGAATTTCGAATTGTCTATTCATCCCCGAAAGAAACGATAGAGCACAAAGGCTATAGTATTTCACTGGGATGGATCACTCAAATTACATTGAGTCCATGGATGTCCCCAGCGCTCGTATCATCAGTAAAAGATACATTAAAAACGATCGACGGCTGCTCAAGCCTCAAGATTTACCAATCTACTCTCGTCAGCAATGAGACGTGGAAAAGCCTCACCGCAAGAGTAGGATAAGTTCAAAATTTGAGCAGCTTCAGTGTGAAATATCCGCCACGCTGGCGATGCCGCTCGCGGTCGGCTGGAACAGGCGCCCCTTCTCGGTCACCAGCACGACGACCAGGGCCAGCGTGCTGCAGATGGTGAAGCCGAGCGTCAGCGGGACGACCGTGCCGTCGAAATGCTGGCCGACATAAAATCCGACCAGCGCGCCGCCGACCGTGCTGACGAAGCCCTGGACCGATGAGGCCGTGCCGGCGACATGGCCCAGCGGCTCCATCGCCATCGAGCCGAAATTGGGCCCGAGCAGGCCGAAGCAGAACATCATGCAGGATTGCAGCAGCGCGAAGCCGACGAGCGTCTCGTGGCCGGTGATGGCGACGGTCGCGTGCAGGCCGCTGACCACAATGTAGCCGATCAAAGCGGTGTGCGAGATCACCCGCGTGCCGAACCGGCCGACGATGCGGGCGTTCAGCAGCGACGACAAGCCCATGAAGCCGGCGGCCAGCGCGAAGATCGTGGTGAACAGGCGCGGCGCATGGAACACGTCGACGAACACCTGCTGGGCCGAATTGATGAAACCGACCAGCGCGCCATACATCAGGGTCTGGGCCAGCATATAGCCGACCGCGATCCGGCTCGACAGGGTCAGGCGGAAGGCGTGCGCGATGCTGGCAACCGAGGTCGCGACCCGGTCCTCGCTACGCAGCGTCTCGGGCAGGCGCAGCGCCGCCCAGACGAAGACCAGCGCCCCGAACAGCGCCAATCCCACGAAGATGGCACGCCAGGGCAGCACCAGCATGATCACCTGGCCGATCGAGGGCGCCAGGATCGGCACGGCCAGGAACACGATGAAGGCGAGCGACATGACCCGCGCCATCTTGCGGCCGGAATAGCAGTCGCGCACGATCGAGATGACCAGCACGCGCGACGAGGCGGCGGCGACGCCCTGCAGCACGCGCGCGATCAGCATCATTTCGAACGAGATCGACAGAGCGGCGGCCAGGCTGAAGACCGTATAGGCGGCCAGACCGACCAGCAGCACGGGCTTGCGGCCGAAATGATCGGCGAGCGGTCCATAGATGATCTGGGCCACGCCGAACCCCAGCAGATAGGCGGTCACGACCCATTGCCGGGCGTTCTCGGTCGGGATGCCGATCGAATCGCCGATCTGCGGCAGCGCCGGCAGCATCGTGTCGACCGCCAGCGCATTGACCGCCATGATCGCGGCGATCAGCGCCACGAACTGCCGGAACCCCATGCCCCGATGCGGGCCGACGGTCGTTATCGCGGCGATACTCATCAGGCGGTCAGCCAGTCGAACAGGGCGCGGTTGACCATGTCGGGCTGTTCCAATGTTGTCAGGTGCCCGGAGCGGGCGATGATCTGGAATTCCGAACCGGCGATGCCGTCGGCCAGTTCCTCATGCAGCGCGACCGGCGTCAGCGCATCGTCCTCGCCGACCAGCACCAGCGTCGGCACCTTGATGTCCTTCAGGAACGGCCGGCTGTCCGCTCGGTTCATGATCGCGATCTCTTGCCGGATGAAGGCCGGCTGGCCGACGCGGGCCGCCATCTCGATCACGATGTCGCTCAGCGGCGGAAACTGATGGGCCTTGTGCAGCAGCAGCGGCAGCAGGCGCGGCGTCACGCCCTTGAACTTGCCGTGGGACGCCAGCTCGATCAGCGCCTTGCGCCGCTCGGTCAGTTCGGGCGTGTCGGGCCGGGCCGAGGTGTCGAGCAGGGCGAGGTGGGTGACCCGTTCCGGCGCCCGGCGCAGGATTTCGAGCGCCACATAGCCGCCCATCGACAGGCCGGCCAGCGCGAAGCGCTCCGGCGCCACGGCAAGCGCGTCCTCGGCCATGGCCGCGATCGAGTCCGACCGGGTCAGATCGGCGACCGTGACCTCGGCGACGTCAAGCAGCGCCTCGCTTTGGAACTGCCAGAGCGCCGCGTCGCACAACAGCCCGGGTAAAAGTAAGAGCCGTTGCTTTTCTGCCATGGAAGCCTCCCGCCACCCCGCCGATCCAGCACCGGCGCCGTGGACAAGGCGCCATGAGACGGGCAGCCGGGCGCGAGTTCAACGCTGAATCGACGTCCGCATGGCAGGGCTTCCTTGGAAGAGCAATGATCTGCTTTGACTTTTGTCCCCAAACGGACCAATTACAGCGCTATTCACGCTCGCACACTTGTTTGAACCAGGGATCGAAACGCCCTTGACCAACTTTGCTGACCTCGGTCTCTCGCCGGACCTGCTCCAGGCCATCGCCGACACCGGCTATACCACGCCGACGCCGATCCAGGAGCAAGCCATCCCCTATGTTCTCCAGGGGCGGGACGTGCTGGGCTGCGCCCAGACGGGCACGGGCAAGACGGCAGGCTTCACGCTGCCGATGATCGACATTCTGGCGTCGGGCCGGGCCCGGGCGCGCATGCCGCGCACGCTGATCCTGGAGCCGACGCGCGAGTTGGCCGCCCAGGTATCGACGGCGTTCGAGACCTACGGCAAGCACCATAAGCTGACCATGGCCCTGCTGATCGGCGGCGAAAGCTTCTCCGACCAGGAGCGCAAGCTCGATCGCGGCGTCGATGTGCTGATCGCCACGCCGGGTCGCCTGATGGACCTGTTCGACCGCGGCAAGATCCTGCTGTCGGACGTGCGCATCCTGGTGATCGACGAAGCCGACCGCATGCTCGACATGGGCTTCATTCCGGATATCGAGCGCATCGTGTCGCTGCTGCCGAAGATCCGCCAGACCCTGTTCTTCTCCGCGACCATGCCGCCGGAAATCCGCCGTCTGGCCGACGCCTTCCTGACCAATCCCAAGGAAATCACCGTCGCCCGTCCGGCGACGACCGCGATCACCGTGACCCAGTCGGTCAGCGTCGTACAGCCCGAGGAAAAGCGCCGCCTGCTGCGCAAGTTCATCGAGACCGAAGACGTCAAGAACGCGATCATCTTCTGCAATCGCAAGAAGGACGTCGACATCCTGCACAAGTCGCTGGCCCGCCACGGCTTCGACGCGCTGCCGATCCATGGCGATCTGGCGCAGTCGCTGCGCACGGCGACGCTCGATAAGTTCCGCGCCGGCGAAGTCCGCATCCTGGTCGCGAGCGATGTCGCGGCCCGCGGCCTCGACGTGCAGGGCCTGAGCCACGTGTTCAATTTCGACGTGCCGATCCATCCGGAAGACTACGTCCATCGCATCGGCCGTACCGGCCGCGCCGGCAACCAGGGCCGCGCCTTCACCATCGCCACGCCGGAAGAAGGCAAGGCGCTGCGGGCGGTCGAGCGCCTGATCAACCAGCCGATCCCTGTGCTGGCGGTCGAAGGCTTCGAGCATCCGGAATTCGACGCCGACGACGCACCCCGCCGTCGCGGCGGCCGGGGCGAGAGCGCCGGTCGTGGCGGCTCCGCGTCGTCAGGTGGTGGTCGTGGCGAACGTCCGCGTCGGGGCGCGCCCCGGCATGAGACGGCAGCACCCGCCGCCGTCGAGGCCGTCGTGGAGCCGCCGGTCGAAGCCGTCGTCGAGCATGACGTGGTGGCCGAGCGTCCGGCCAAGCGCGAGCGCAGCCGCGATCGCGAGCGCAAGCCGGCGAAGCACGAGCCGCGCGCGGAGCGGTCCGGTCCCGCGCCCATTCAGATGGGCGGCCCGACCAGCGCCAATACCGCGACCGTCACGCCGATCTCCAGCGCCCGCGGCCATCACCGCCGGCGCGACGAGGAAGACGACGAGCGCGTCGTGGGCTTCGGCGATCATCTGCCGGCCTTCCTCGCCCGTCCGGTCAAGACCAGCGCCCGCGGCGCCTGATCCGGGGTTCCGGCCATGAAGACGATCTTCGTCAATGTGAAGTGCGACCTCGGCAAGGCCTATATCGTGGCCGACGAGGCCGTGCAGGCGGTCGAGCAGGTCTCCGAGGTCTATTCGACCTCGGGCCAGTGGGACCTGATGATGAAGTGCTATCTCGACGAGGACACCGATATCGGCCGTTTCGTCACCGAGAAGCTGCAGACGCTGCCCGGCGTGAAGGACACCTTCACGGTCATCGCCTACAAGGCGTTTTCGGAAGACAAGTCGCACTAACAGCGACCGTCATTCCGCCTCCGCGCGAATGACGGCATAAAAAGCCGGGTGACGCGCGATGGCCAGCCTCCTAGACCGCAACGAGCTCACCATCGTCCCGCCGGACCATCCGCTCAGCGGACGCGTCACGCCGCCGGGGTCCAAATCCATCACCAATCGCGCCTTGCTGCTGGCGGCGCTCGCGACCGGCACCAGTCGGCTGACCGGCGCGCTCAAGAGCGACGATACCGCCCGCATGGCCGAGGCGCTGCGCGAAATGGGCGTCGACATCGACGAGCCGGACGCGACCAGCTTCACCGTGACCGGCACCGGACGCCTGGCGGCCCCGGCCCGGCCGCTGTTTCTCGGCAATGCCGGCACCGCCACCCGCTTCCTGACGGCAGCCGCCGCCATAGTCGAGGGCACCGTGGTGGTCGATGGCGACCCGCACATGCGCAAGCGGCCGATCCGTCCGCTGGTCGAGGCCCTGCGCACCCTGGGCGTCGATGCCTCGGCCGACAGCGGCTGTCCGCCGGTCACCATCCATGGCCGGGGCGCCATCGCCGGCGGCCGGGTCGAGATCGATGCCGGCCTGTCCAGCCAATATGTCTCCGCCCTGCTGATGGCGGCCGCCTGTGGCTGCGGCCCGATCGAGGTCGCGCTGACCGGCACCGAGATCGGCGCGCGCGGCTATGTCGATCTGACGCTGGCAGCCATGGCGCGCTTCGGCGCGCGGGTCGGCCGCCCCGACGACGCGACCTGGCGGGTCGAGCCGACCGGCTACGCAGCGTGCGACTTCCCGGTCGAGCCCGATGCCTCGGCCGCGACATATCTGTGGGCCGCGGCAGCGCTGACCGGCGGCGCCATCGATCTCGGCACCCAGGCCGACGCCTTCACCCAGCCCGATGCCCGCGCCTACGAGCTGATCGCCGCCTTCCCTCACCTGCCGGCCGTCATCGATGGCGCGCAGATGCAGGATGCGGTGCCGACGCTGGCCGTGCTGGCCCTGTTCAACGCGACGCCGGTCCGCTTCACCGGCATCGCCAATCTGCGCGTCAAGGAATGCGACCGGATCGCGGCGCTGGCGACCGAACTGTCGCGCATCCGGCCGGGCCTGGGCCGCGAGGATGGCGACGATTTGATCGTCGCCTCCGATCCGGCGCTGGCCGGGCAGCCGCTGCCGGCCCAGATCCAGACCTATGCCGACCACCGCATCGCCATGAGCTTCGCGCTGGCCGGGCTCAAGATCCAGGGCATCACCATCCTGGACCCAGGCTGCGTCGCCAAGACCTATCCCGGCTATTGGGACGCGCTGGCATCGCTCGGCGTCGCGTTCGCTTAGGTTGCGGCGCTAAGCGGCATATTGCTTCGCTGCCGAATTATGGGATGATCCTCGTCTAACCAGCCCGCCGACGGTGCTCCGCACCCAACGGCCGCGGCGCTTTAGGGAGGCACCATGCTCAGCATATCCAAAGGAAAACTCACGCTCCTGGCCACGACCGCCGCGGCCTTGACCCTGTCCGCGCCGGCGTTGGCGCAGTCGAAGGACCCGATCAAGATCGGCGTCATCTCCGAGGAATCGGCGATCGCCGGCGCCGGCATCAGCAAGGGCGCGCAGATGGCGGCCGACGAGATCAATGCCGCCGGCGGCGTCGACGGCCGCAAGATCGAGCTGGTGCTGTACGACGATCATTCCTCGTCGTCCGACGCGGTGCGCGCGTTCCAGCGCGCGGTCAGCGACGACAAGGTCGTGGCCGTGGTCGGCACCTATATCAGCGAGGTGGCGCTGGCGCTGCAGCCCTGGGCCGCGCGGCTGAAAACGCCCTTCATCACGACCGGCGCCGCCAGCAACGAGATCAGCAAGCATGTCCATGACGATTACGCCCACAACCGCTACACGTTCCACGAATGGATGACCTCGGCCTTCATCGCCGATTCCGTGTGCGATTCGATGAAGGCGCTGATGATCCCGAAGTACCATACCGCCTCCGCGGTGATCTTCAGCGAGGACGCGGCCTGGACCACGCCGCTCGATGCGGAATATGCCGCCTGCCTGCCCAAGGTCGGCATCAAGGTGCTGGATCACATCCGCTTCTCGCCGGACACGACCGACTTCACGCCGATCTTCAACAAGATCGAGGGCGAGAAGCCCGACGTCATCGTGACCGGCGTCAGCCATGTCGGCGTGCAGCCGACCGTGCAGGCGGCCCAGCAGCAGGTGCCGATCCCGATGGTCGGGCAATCGTCCCAGGCGACGTCCGGCACGTTCTGGAAGGACACCAACGGTGCCGCCGCCGGCGTGATGACCCAGTCGGCCGCCTCGCCCGGCGCCGAGCTGACGGCGAAGACCCAGCCGTTCATGGCGGCCTATACGAAGAAATACGGCGAACCGCCGGCCTATACCGGCTTCACCACTCATGACGCGATCAATGTGATCGCCGAGGCGGTCAAGCGCGCGGGTTCGTCGGACCCCGAGAAGCTGGTCGATGCGCTCGAGAAAACCGACTATGTCGGCACGATCGGCCGGGTGCAGTTCTACGGCAAGGACAGCGAATTCACCCACGCGATGAAATACGGGCCCGAGTTCGTCACCGGCGTCACCCTGCAATGGCAGGACGGCAAGCAGGTCACGCTCTGGCCCAAACCCGCTCCGGGCGCGAAGATCGAGTTCCCCGCCTTCATTCAGACCAAGGGTTAGTCACCGCAGATCGCCGGCGGTTACTCGGCCGCCGGCGGCATCGTGCCGATCCACTTGTCCTTGACCTGATCCAGATGGCGGGTCGGGTCGTAATCCTCGACCGCCAGCCCCAGCGCCTTGGGCGTGAACACGCCGGCGGCCAGTTCCAGGCCGAAGCTCGCCTCGTAGGTATCATGCTGGGCGGCCACCAGATTGACCCGGCTCGAGAACAGTTCCTGCTCGGCATTGAGCAGATCCAGCCGGGTGCGCGTGCCGGCGCTGACCTGGTCGCGCGTCGTGCGCAGCGCCACCTGATTGGCCTCGATCTGCGCCTTGTACTGGTCCTGCTGGGCCCGCGCGGTGGCGAGGCGGTTCCAGGCGGCGGTGACCTGACGGGCGACATCGCGCCGGGTCTGCAATTCGATCTTCTGCTGCTGCGCCACCGCTTCGTGCGCGGCGCGCATCTCGGCATAAGCGCTGCCGGCCTCATACAGCGGAATGCTCGCCTGCACACCGACGGTCGCCGAATTCATCCGGTCGCCGCGGGTGAAGGCGTCGTCTTCGTGGTTTAGCAGACCGACCGCATCGACCTTCGGCAGCAGTTGCGCGCGCGCGACATCGACCTTCTGCACCGCCGCCTCGATCCGCTGGCGGGCGGCGAGCAGGGCCGGATGCTGGATCGTGGCGACCGCCTGGGCATCGGCTTCGTTGACCGGCAATTGGCCGAGCAGCGTCGGCACGGCGAGCGCGCCCGGGTCGCGGCCGACGATCGATTTGAAATTCGCCCGCGAGGTCGCGATTTCGCCCTCGGCGGCCAGCCGGCTCGCGACCGCGCCTTCCAGGCGGGCCGACGCCTGCGACGTGTCGGTCTCGGTCGCCGCGCCGGCCCGGAAGGTCGAGCGCACGTTCTTCTCGTTGACGTCGAGCACGTCGACCAGGTTGCGGCTGAGCTCGACCAGGCTCTGGTCGCGATAGACGTCGAGATAGGCCGACGCGGCAGCATAGAGCCGCTGCTGCTCGACATCGCTCAACTCGGCCTGGCCGGCACCGATCTCGGCCTTGGCCTGGGCGATGCCGGCGACCGTGCCGCCGCCACGATAGAGCGGCTGCAGGATCTGCAGCGTCACGTTCCGCGCCGTCAGCCATTGGTCATGGACCGGCACGAACACGAATTCCTGCGGACCGCGCGTGATCGAGCCGTTCAGGGTGACCGACGGCCGCCAGCCGGATTCCGCCTGCGGCAGCCGCTCGTCGGTGCCGCGCAGGTCGTAGCGCTGCGCCTGGATCGTGGCATTGCCGGTATAGGTATCGGCCAGCGTATCGGTCAGGCTCTCGGCCAGGGCCGGCGAGGCCACGAACAAACTCAACAGAACGGGCAGCGCCCGGGTCTTCGGCATCGATCGGTCCTTCGTCAATCCAGCGCCGCGGCGGCGGCGTGGGCATCGGGGGCGCTCTTGGGTTTGCTCAGCAGCAGCACGAGCGGCATGGCCAAAAGGCTGACGATCAGCATCAGCTTGAACGCGTCGAGATAGCCGATCAACGTCGCCTGGCGGGTGATTTCGGCATCCAGCACGGCGCGGCCGGCCAGGGTCGTCGGGTTCCAGACCTGGGCATAGGGCGGTGCCTGGAGCAGCCGGTTGTAGGGCGTGATCAATGCGGTCAGGTTGGCGTGGTTGATCTGGGTCTCGCTGATCAGCAGGCTGGAAGTGACCGAGATGCCGATGCTGCTGCCCAGGTTGCGCATCAGGCTGAACAGGCCGGTGCCCTGGGCGCGGTCCGCCGGCGCCAGCGTGCCGAAGGTGTTGGTGCTGAGCGGCACGAAGATGAAGCCCAGCCCGGCGCCCTGGATGAAGCCGCTTTCGACCAAGGCGGCCTGCGAGACGTTCTGGGTGAAATGGGTCATCTGCCACAGCGCGATCGCGGTCAGCATCAGGCCGCCCAGGATCAGATAGCGCGTATCGACCCGGCTGATCATCCGGCCGACCGCCATCATCGCCAGCATGGTGCCGACGCCGCGCGGCGCCAGCACCAGGCCGGCAGTCACGACCGGATAGCCCATCAGCAGCTGCAGGAACGGGGTCAGCAGCGCCAGCGTCGCCAGCAGAATGATGCCGACCACGAAGATGAAGCCGATCCCGGTCGAGAAATTTCGGTCGCGGAACAGGCGCAAGGGGATGAACGGATTCTTGGCGGTGAAGCTATGGACGAAGAACATGTAGAAGGCGACGATCGAGACCGTCGTCTCGGTCATGATCTCGACCGAGCTGAACCAGTCCAGCTGCTCGCCGCGATCGAGCATCATCTGCAGCGCACCGATGCCGAGGCTGAGCATGCCGAAACCCATCCAGTCGAGCTTGGCCAAGGCGTTGCGCGGCGTTTCGCTCAGGAAAGTCCAGAGTCCCAAGAAGGTCAGGATGCCGATCGGCAGGTTGATGTAGAACACCCAGCGCCAATCATAATGCTCGGTCAGCCAGCCGCCGAGCGTCGGGCCCAGGATCGGTCCGACCATGACGCCGACGCCCCACAGCGCCATGGCGGAGCCCTGCTGTTCGCGCGGGTAGATATCGAGCAGCACTGCCTGACTGAGCGGCACCAGCGAGGCGCCGAACACGCCCTGCAGCAGCCGATAGATCACGATCTGCGGCAGCGAGGTCGCGATCGCGCACAGGATCGAGGCGATGGTGAAGCCCACGACCGCGACCAGGAACAGCCGCTTGCGGCCGAATCGGCCGGCGAGCCAGCCGGTCGGCGGCGTCATGATCGCGGCCGCCACGATATAGGAGGTCAGCACCCAGTTGATCTGGTCCTGCGAGGCGGACAGGCTGCCCTGCATATAGGGCAGCGCCACATTGGCGATCGTGGTGTCGAGCGCCTGCATGATCGTCGCCAGCATGACGCAGACCGTGATCGCGCCGCGATGGTTCGTCTTGGCGGTCATGGACTCTCGCCTAGAACCAGCCGAACAGGTCGGACAGTTGGCGCTTGTGGCCGGTATCGATATCGGTCTCGACGCTCATGCCGGCGCGCAGGATCGGTTGGCCATCCTGACGCTGGATGCGGACGCGCAGCGGGATGCGCTGCACAACCTTGACCCAGTTGCCCGAGCTGTTCTGGGCCGGCAGCATGGAGAATTCGGCGGCGCTGGCCGGGCTGACGCTCTCGACCATGCCTTTCCAGACCACGCCCGGATAGGTGTCGACCGTGACGTTCACCGGCTGGTTCGGCTCTACATAAGTCAGTTCGGTTTCCTTGGGACTGGCCGAGACCCAGATCCGGTCGGTCTCGATCAGGCTGAAGCCCGGCGTGCCCGCCGCCAGATATTGGCCGGGCCGCAGGCTCGGCACATTGGCGACGATGCCATTGTCCGGCGAATGCACCACCGTCCGGTCGAGATCATATTGCGCCGTATCCAGCATCGCTTTGGCGGCCAGATAGCGCGGCTGCTGCTCGACCGCCAGATCGGGCTGCCCGCTCAACTCGGCGCCCAGGGCGGCCAGCTCATGCTGCGACGCCGCCAGCTTGCGGCGCGCGATATCGGCCTGGTGCTGCGACAGGTCGAGTTGCTGGTTGGTCGCGGCGCCATGGGACGACAGGTCGGCCTGGCGCTTGAATTCGCGATCGAAGAAACTCTGGTCGGCCTGCAGCAGCTGGATTTCGTCCTGCTTCTGCTGATAGCTCGACTTCTGCGACTCCAGCTCGTTGCGCGCGCTGGCAAGGCCCGCGGCGGCACGGTCGACGGCGATCTTGAACGGCGTGTCGTCGAGCCGGAACAGCACCTGCCCCGCCTTGACCGTCTGATGTTCGGCGACATCGACCGAGGCGACCAGACCGGACACGTCGGTCGCGACCGCGACCTTGTCGACCTGGACATAGGCATTGTCGATTGACACGACGCGGCCGCCCATCAGATAGAACCCGATCGCCGCGACGACGGCGACCACCGGACCCAGGATCAGCAGGACCGGACGAACGAACCGGGTGGAGGATTTCGTCGGCGCCAAGGAAACCTTCGCGCGCGTGCCGACGGAGCCGTCGTCAACCATGTGTGCCTCGTGCCTCGAGTGTCGGTCCGGGGGCGTCGATATCGACGGCCCCGGCCAGATTGAGTTTCATCGCCTGCAAGATCTCGCACAGGCGCTGGCGATCGGCCGGCCCGATACCGGCCAGCGCCTCTTCACGCACGTCGGCGCCGATCTCGTGAATGCGGTCCAGCAGCGGCCGGGCCGCCGGCGTCAGATAGAGATGACGCGTGCGCCGGTCGGCGGGGGCCGCGCGCCGCTCGATCAGTGCCAGCTCTTCCAGCCGGTCGAGCTGCTTCATCAGCGTGATCGGCTCGACTTCGAGCACCTGGGCCAGGAAGCTTTGGTTGCAGCCCTCGTGGCGCGCCAGATGCGCCAGCACCGAATAATGCGCCCGGGTCAGCTCCAATTGCGCCTCGCGCGCCCGCAGCTCGAAGCGCTTGCGATGCATCCGCGCGACATCGTGCATCAGGAAACCCAAGGTACGCATCTGGTCGGAAGACTGGTCACCGGACATGCTTAGCTACCTTATCATATAGTAGCTTGTTATAAGTATGTGCAGCTATCCCGTCCAGCGCGATTTGCGCGCTCCACCCTTGCGGGGTTCTCCAACCGGGGCCAAAGCTGCTATCAGGCAGGGATCAAGGGGGCGCAGACCAACGACACCCCATGCCAATTCTGGTTCGGAGCACCGCCATGGCCATCAACGGCAATATTCTGGAATCGATCGGCGATACGCCCATCATCGAGATCAAGCAGATCGAAACCGGACCGTGCCGGCTGTTCGTCAAGCTGGAGAACCAGAACCCGGGCGGGTCGATCAAGGACCGCATCGGCGTCGTGATGATCGAAGCGGCCGAGCGCGAGGGCAAAATCAAGCCCGGCGGCACGCTGATCGAGGCGACGGCCGGCAATACCGGTCTGGCGCTGGCGCTGGTCGCGGCCCAGAAGGGCTATAAGCTGATCCTGGTCGTGCCCGACAAGATGAGCCAGGACAAGGTGTTCCACCTGAAGGCGCTGGGCGCGGAGGTCCGCCTGACACGCTCCGACGTGGTCAAGGGCCATCCGGCCTATTACCAGGACATCGCCGAACGGCTGTCCCGCGAGATCCCGAACTCATTCTACATCAACCAGTTCAACAACCCGGCCAATCCGCTGGCGCACGAGACCTGGACCGGCCCGGAAGCCTGGGCCCAGATGGGCCACAAGCTGGACGCGGTCGTGGTCGGCGTCGGTTCCGGCGGCACGCTCACGGGTCTCGGCCGCTTCTTCAAGCGAGTCAATCCGCGCATCGAGATGGTGCTGGCCGATCCGGTCGGCTCGATCCTGACCGAACTGGTCAAGACCGGCCGCATGACCGAGGCCGGCAGCTGGCTGGTCGAGGGCATCGGCGAGGATTTCGTGCCGGACAATTGCGACATCTCGCTGGTCGGCTCGGCCTATGCCATCTCGGACAAGGAAAGCTTTTTCGCCGCGCGCGAGCTGCTGCGGACCGAGGGCATCCTGGGCGGCTCGTCGGCCGGCACCTTGTTCGCCGCCGCGCTGAAATATTGCCGCGAGCAGACCGAGCCGAAACGCGTGCTCACCTTCATCTGCGACACGGGCAACAAGTACCTGTCCAAGATGTACAACGATTATTGGATGATCGATCAGGGCCTGATGAGCCGGCCGCATGAGGGCAACCTCAAGGACTTGATCAGCCGGCGCTACGAGGATGGCGGCGCCATCACGACCGCCCCCGAGGACAGCCTGGCGATCGTCTATCGCCGCATGAAGCTATACGAGGTCTCGCAATTGCCGGTGATCGCCGATGGCAAGCTGATCGGCATCATCGACGAATCCGACCTGCTGCTGGCCGTCACCGGCGATCCCAAGGGCTTCAATCAGCCGGTCAGCGCCGCCATGGTCGCTCGGGTCGAGACCATCGCGCCCCATGCCGACATCACCGCCCTGCTGCCGATCTTCGCTCAGGACCGGGTCGCCGTGGTCGAGGAAGACGGCCGCTTCTTCGGCATCATCACCCGCATCGACCTGCTCAATCATCTGCGCCACAAGGTCGCCTGAGGAGACTCGCCGAAATGACTGATATCAAAAACAAAAACCGCCTCGGCATTGCGACGCGCGCGATCCATGCCGGCCAGGAGCCGGACCCCTCGACCGGCGCGATCATGCCGCCGATCTACCAGACCTCGACCTACGTCCAGGAGAGCCCGGGCAAGCACAAGGGCTACGAGTACTCCCGCTCGCAGAACCCGACGCGCATGGCCTACGAGCGCTGCATCGCGGATCTGGAGAGCGGTCAGCACGGCTATGCCTTCGCCTCGGGGCTGGCCGGCATCGCGACCGTGCTCGACATGCTCGACAGCGGCGACCATGTCATCGCGTCCGACGATCTCTATGGCGGCACCTATCGCCTGTTGCATCGTGTGCGCCAGCGCTCGGCCGGGCTGAAGTTCACCCTGGTCGACATGGGCAACATCGACGCGATCGAAGCGGCGATCCGGCCCGAGACCAAGCTGATCTGGATCGAGACGCCGTCGAACCCGATGCTGAAGCTGATCGACATCGAGGCGGTGGCCGCGCTGGCCAAGCGCCGCGGCATCATCTCGGCCGCCGACAACACCTTCGCCTCGCCGATTGTGCAGCGCCCAATCGAGCAGGGCTTCGATCTGGTGATGCATTCGGCGACCAAATACCTCAATGGCCATTCCGACATGGTCGGCGGCGTGGTCGTGGTCGGCGACAATCAGGATGTGGCCGATCGCCTGGGCTTCCTGCAGAACGCGGTCGGCGCCATCGCCGGGCCATTCGATAGCTTCCTGGCGCTGCGCGGGTTGAAGACCCTGCCGCTGCGCATGCGCCAGCATTGCGCGTCGGCCAGCGAGCTGGCCCTGTGGCTCGAAGCGCATCCGAAGATCGAAAAGGTGATCTATCCCGGCCTGGCGAGCCATCCGCAGCATGCGCTGGCCAAGCGCCAGATGAACGGGTTCGGCGGCATGATCACGCTGACCTTGAAGGGCGACATCTCCGACGCGCGGCGCTTCCTGGAGCGGACCCATCTGTTCGCGCTGGCCGAAAGCCTGGGCGGGGTCGAAAGCCTGATCGAGCATCCGGCGATCATGACCCATGCCTCGATCCCGGCACCGCAGCGCGCGGCACTCGGCATCTCCGATACGCTGTGCCGCCTGTCGGTCGGCATCGAGGATATCGAGGATCTGAAGGCCGATCTCAAGCATGCGCTCGGCTGACGCCAAGTCGTATGCTAAACGATATGTTAAGCGGACACTGACATAGGGAGAGGTGGGCCGCGTGTGGCGGTCCGCCCCTACCCGGCCGTCTTGAAGACGTGTCGATCGGCATCGGATCTCGGACGCGAGCATGGCAAAGTCGAACTCGGTCATCATCAAGAAGGTCAAGAAGGTTGCCGGTGGTCACCACGGCGGCGCCTGGAAAGTGGCATACGCCGATTTCGTGACCGCGATGATGGCCTTCTTCCTGCTGCTGTGGCTGCTGAACGCCACGACCGACGCGCAGAAGCGCGGCATCGCCGATTATTTCTCGCCCTCGCTCGCGACCAAGTCGCTGACATCCGGCGCCGGCGGCGTGCTGGGCGGCCTGACCATGACCGCCCCCGGCTCCCAGGTCTCGACCTCTGCCCCGCCCGGCGTCACGACCGCGCTCAACCAGCCGCAGGATTTCGACGACGACGACAATGACGACGAGCCGGGCAAGGCGCAGAACGACAAGGATGCCAACGCCAATTCGTCAGGCTACGCCAATGCCGACAAGTCCCAGGCCAATCCGAACGAGCGCGCCAACGCGCTGAACCCGAACCAGGCAAAGCAGGACGCGGCCTTGCTCGATCCGACCAAGGTCGATCTGGCCAAGGTCGATGTCTCCAAGCTGGATCTGTCGAAGCTCGACCTCAGCAAGGTCGATCCGAGCAAGATGACCCAGGAGCAGTTCGAGAAGCTGAAGACCGCGCGCGAGGAGTCGCAGTTCGCCGAGGCCGAGCATGAGCTGCGCCAGGCGATCCAGCAGGTGCCCGACCTAAAGCAACTGGCGCAGAATCTGGTGGTCGAGCGGACCGAGGAAGGCCTGCGCATTCAGCTGGTCGACCAGGACAAGAATTCGATGTTCCAGTCCGGCGGCACCACCATGAACGACAAGTCGCGCGAGCTGATGGCGGCCGTGGCGCAGGCGATCGAAAAGCTGCCGAACAAGATCGCCATCACCGGGCATACGGATTCGACGCCGTTCGTGCACCAGGGCAATTATTCGAACTGGGAACTGTCGACCGACCGGGCCAATGCCAGCCGCCGCGCGCTCGAGGCGGCCGGCCTGCCGCCCGACCGGATCGAGACCGTGGTCGGCAAGGCGGACACGGACCCGATGGTCAAGGGCGACCCGGGCTCGCCGCAGAACCGTCGGATCAGCATCGTCGTGCTGCGCGACAACAAGCCGCCGCCGGGGCTGCCCGGCGCTCCGGCCGCAGCGCCCGCCGGTCAGACCGGCGCCGTCGCGCCCGCGGCGCCCGCCGCCGCCGCGCCGAAATAAGCCATGGGCGACCTGCGCCGTACGTTTGCCGGCATCCCGACCGTCGATCCGTTCCGCGATGTGCTGACGCGACGCGTCCTGGCCTATCTGCTGGATCTGGTCTTCATCGCGATCATCGGCACGCTGCTGGGCCTGCTGCTGAGCTTTCTGGCCATCCTCAGCTTCGGACTGCTGAGTGTGCTGTTCGTGGCTTTGCCCGCGACCGGCGTGCTCTATGGCGCCTTGACCATCGGCGGTTCCAGCTCCGCGACCTGGGGCATGAGGCTCGTCGCTCTGACCGTGCGGCGGACCGACGGCGGCCGCCCGGATTTCGCCCAGGCGCTGATTTTTTCGCTGCTGTTTTATGCAACGATCGCACTGACCAGTTGGCTGATCCTGCTGGTGGCCCTGCTAACCCCCCGGAAACGCGCGCTTCACGACCTGTTGTCGGGGTTGGTGATCCTGCGGTCCGACGGGGTGATTCCCTGAGATTCGAAGCCCAAATCATGGGCAATCTTCCCGCTGGCTTAATCCCAAAACCGCAGGCAATAATCAATGCACCGAGACGGATCGGCGGAAATTATTCCGGTCGATCAGGCGATTACGTGGCACGGAAGAATACGGGACGCGTAGCATGGCGGATGAACGCGGCGATTCTGTTCTAAACGGGTACGACCCGAACGGGTTTTACTGCGAGATGTTGCGCAGTGCCGCCAATCAACCCATTCGCGATCGGCTTGCCGGGCTGACGATCGACGCGTTACAGCGCCGTTCGGCGGATGCGGAGGCGGAACTCTATAATCTCGGCATCACCTTCACGGTCTATTCGGACAAGGATGCGATCGATCGCATCCTGCCGTTCGACGTCATCCCCCGGGTGCTGTCGTCGTCGGAGTGGGATCATATCGAGCGCGGCGTGATCCAGCGGGTTACGGCCATCAATCATCTGCTCGACGATATCTATCACGACGAAAAGATCCTGAAGGACGGCATCGTTCCGGTCGAGCTGATCAAGGGCAACGCCAACTACCGCCCGATCATGAAGGGCGTGAAGGTGCCCCATAAATCCTATGTGAACATCTGCGGCACCGACATCGTGCGCGACGGCGACGGCACGTTCCTGGTGCTGGAGGACAATGCCCGCACGCCGTCCGGCGTCAGCTACGTCATCGAGAACCGCCATATGATGGCACGGGCGTTTCCCGACCTGATGAACGGCATCGGCATCCGCCCGGTCGATAATTACGGGCTGATGCTGCAGGCGGCGATGCAGGAGATCGCGCCGGCCGGCTGCGAGGATCCGCAGGTCGTGCTGCTGTCGCCCGGCACCTATAACTCGGCCTATTTCGAGCATGTCTTCCTGGCGCGCGAGATGGGCGTGCCGCTGGTCGAGGGCCGCGATCTGCTGGTCGAGAACGACAAGGTCTATATGCGGACGATCAGCGGCCTGTCGCGGGTCGATGTGATCTATCGCCGCCTGAACGACGACGCGCTCGATCCGGAAGCCTTTCTGCCCGACAGCCTGCTGGGCGTCACGGGCCTGATGCGCGCCTATCGCGCCGGCAACGTCTCGCTCGCCAACGCGGTCGGCACCGGCGTCGCCGACGACAAGGCGGTCTATGCCTACATGCCGCGCATCATCAAATATTACCTGGGCGAGGACGCGATCCTGCCCAATGTCGAGACCAATATCTGCCGCGAGGCGGACGCGCTCCAATACACGCTCGACAACATGCATAACCTGGTGGTGAAGCCGGTCGGCGAGGCCGGCGGCTACGGCATCACCATCGGCCCGAAGGCGACCAAGGACGAGTTGGCCGAGGCGCGGGCGAAGCTAATCGCCGATCCGTCCAACTATATCAGCCAGCCGGTCGTCAGCCTGTCGGTCTCGCCGACGCTGGTCGATGGCGGCATCGAAGGGCGCCACGTCGATCTGCGCCCCTTCGCGATCACCGGCGAAAAGACCTGGGTCCTGCCCGGGGGCCTTACCCGCGTCGCCTTGCGGCGCGGCTCGCTCGTCGTCAATTCTTCGCAGGGGGGCGGGTCGAAAGACACGTGGGTCCTTGAGTAGCCTCCTCTCCCGCTATGCCGAATGCATCTTCTGGCTCGCCCGCTTCGTCGAGCGTGCGGAGGATCTCGCCCGTATTCTCGACGTCAACGAGACGTTCAGCCGCGACGCCCGCGGCAGCCAGAACTGGCTGTCGATCGTCCAGCTGAACGCCGACGAGAAACGATTTTTCGAAAAGCACCCGATCGCCACGGCCGATGCGGTGATCCGGTTCTATGTGACCGACGTCGAGAACCCGACCTCGATCATCTCGGCGATCCGCGCGGCGCGCGAGAATGCGCGCACGCTGCGTCCGCTGATCTCGACCGAGATGTGGGTCCAGCTGAACGTGTTCTACAATCGGCTGAAGGCGATCGACAAAACCGAGCTGGCGCCCGGCGCCATGACCCGGCTGCTGTCCTGGATCAAGGAATCCTGCCAGACCCATACCGGCATCACCGAAGGCACGTTCTTCCGCGACCAAGGCTGGTATTTCTATCAGCTCGGCCGCTATATCGAGCGCGCCGACCAGACCACCCGCCTGCTCGACATCAAGTATCACCTGCTGCTGCCCAAGACGGCCGACGTCGGCTCGCCGATCGATGCCAGCCAATGGAGCGCGCTGCTGCGCTCGGCCGCGGGCTATCATGCCTTCCGGCGGCTGCATTCGAACGGCATCACCCCGGCGCGCGTCGCGGGTTTCCTGCTGTTGAACCACCGCTTCCCGCGCTCGGTCTACCTGTGCCTGCGCGAGGTCGACAATTACCTGAGCGAGCTGCGCTCGCGCTATTCGCTGCGCGGCGGCACCGACGCCTGCAGTTCGGTCGATGAGCTGCATGCCATCCTGTCGACCAAGACGATCGACGAGATCCTCCATGCGGGGCTGCATGAGTTCATCGATCTGATACAATGCCAATTGTCCGACATCACGAACCACTTGGCGGTCGCCTTCTTCGGCGTGTTGCCGACGGTGCCCGATGCCGAGGCCCTGCCCCCGCCGCAATAGGCGTCCCCGATGAACAAGCCGCTCGTCTCGCCACTGCATCACTTCTATCGGACGAGTTCGCAGCCCTGCCCTTATCTGGACGGGTTCATCGAGCGCAAGGTCATCACCGAGCTGGCCGGTGCTGCTCCGCAGGCGCTCTATAACGACCTGTCGCGTGCCGGCTTCCGCCGCTCGCATCAGCTGGCCTACCGGCCGGCCTGCCCGGCCTGCAACTCCTGCGTCCCGGTCCGCGTCGAGGTCGCCGGGTTCGCGCCCGGCCGCTCGATCAAGCGGCTGGCCGCGATCAATGCCGACCTCTCGGTCGAGACGGTCCCGGCCCATGGCACGGTCGAGCAGTTCCGGCTGTTCACCCGCTACCAGCTCGCCCGCCATGCCGAGAGCGACATGGCCAACATGGGTTTCAGCGATTATCGCGCCATGATCGAGGACAGCCCGGTCGCCACCCGGCTGGTCACGCTCAGAGATCGCGAGGACCAGCTGATCGGCGTCTGCCTAACCGACGATCTCGACGATGGCTCGTCCGCCGTCTACAGCTTCTACGATCCGGATCAGCCCAAGCGCAGCCTGGGCACCTGGATAGTGGTCGAGTTGATCCGGCGCGCCGGCGCCATGGATCGGCCCTATGTCTATCTGGGCTACTGGATCGCCGGCAGCCGCAAGATGGCCTACAAGACTCGCTTCCAGCCGCTGCAGGCGCTGGGCAGCAACGGCTGGGCGCCGTTCGCCGCGGCTCCCGCGCCGTTCGTCGCGGGCTGATCCCGCTGCTTCACCAATCCGCCGGATGGCTCCATACTCGGACGAAACGAGTGGAGGAAACGGTATGCGGTTGAAAGACAAGGTCGCCATCGTCACCGGCGGCGGTTCGGGCTTCGGCGAGGGCATCGCCAAGCGCTTCGCCGACGAGGGCGCCAGGCTGGTCATCGCCGACATCTCCGTCCAGGGCGGCATGCGCGTCTGCGCCGAGATCGACCAGAAGCATCGCCCGGCGACCGCCTGTTTCCACGAGACCGATGTCGCGTCCGATGCCTCGGTCGCCGGCCTGATCGCCGCGGCGATCGACTATCACGGCCGCATCGACATCATGATCAACAACGCCGGCATCACCCATCTCAACCGGCCGATGACCGAGGTCGGCGAAGCCGAGTTCGACCGGATCTTCGCGGTCAACGTCAAATCGATCTATCTGTCGGCCATCCATGTGCTGCCGGTGTTCCGGCGCCAGGGCGGCGGCGGCGTGATCATCAATACCGCGTCGACCGCGGGCCTCAGGCCCCGCCCCGGCCTCGCCTGGTACAACGGCTCCAAGGGAGCCGCGATCTCGCTGACCAAGGCGATGGCGATCGAGCTGGCACCGGAGAACATCCGCGTCAATGCGCTGTGCCCGGTCGCCGGCGAAACGCCGCTGCTGAGCCAGTTCATGGGCGGCGATACGCCGGAACTGCGCGAGAAATTTCGCGCCAGCGTGCCGCTCGGCCGGCTATCGACCCCGGCGGACCTGGCCAACGCGGCGCTGTATCTCGCGTCCGACGAGGGCGCGTTCCTCACCGGCGTCGCCTTGGAAGTCGACGGCGGTCGCTGCATCTGAGATGCCGCACATCGGCGCCATCGCGCTCGTCGTCGGCGACTATGACGCGGCGCTGGCGTTCTATGTCGGCAAGCTGGGCTTCACGCTGATCGAAGACACGATCCTCGGGCCCGACAAGCGCTGGGTCCTGGTCGCCCCGCCGGGCGCCCAGACCCACCTGCTGCTGGCCAAGGCGGCGACGCCCGAACAGATGACCCGGATAGGCGACCAGACCGGCGGCCGCGTCTTTCTGTTCCTGCACACCGACGATTTTCAGCGCGACTACGACCGGATGCGGGCCCGGGACGTGCTGTTCCGCGAGCCACCGCGCACGGAGCCTTACGGCACCGTGGCGGTGTTCGAGGATCTCTATGGCAACCGCTGGGATCTGCTGCAGTTGAACGACTGAGCCCGGCGGACCGGACTCAGCAAGCGCTCACTTATGGTGGACTGGAACCACGATCGGCACGACGCTCACCGATCCGCGGTCGGCATCGGCGGCCGCGTCTTGCGGTTCTTGCACATCGACGTCTGCCCGCTCGACGCCCCCCAGATCTGCCGCAACTCAGCCGGTAGCTTCGACTTCCCTTCCGCATCAAAGTTGTTGCAACCACCGAGTGTCCTGGCTTAATCTAATTTTGATCCGCTATACGGGATTAAAGTCCGATATACCGGACAATGAATGATGGCTTCGGTCGGACCGCTCGCCGTTCGACCAAATGCCGGACTGTCAGCACTGCAACGATCCGCGCCCGCCGGGCCCGATCTTGCACCGACCGATTCGTACGATCGAGAGAAATCTCTCTTGGGTTGCAGAACCCGCTTGCCTTGAACCTTCAAGCATCCGCACCCCGGGGCGCGGACAAGGAGAATTCGTCACAGGAGGACACGAGATGGAACGACGCAATTTCCTGAAGACCGGCGTGGCAAGCGCCGGCACTATGGCTGGGCTGCTGGCGCTCAGCGGCAAGTCCCAGGCACAAGCCAAGGCGGAACTGGTGGCGGCGGCAGGCGGCACCGCCGGGTCGGATCTGCTGACCCTCGATCCGACGAGCCCGCAGTTCCGCGGCCTCACCCAGGGGTTCAACCGGCGCTGGACCGCGCCCAATGCCGCCATCGTCTTCGTGCCCCTGACCGAGGCCGGTGCGGCCGAAGCGCTCGCCAATGTCATCGGCGGCGGCTGGGCGCAAAATTTCCGCGTCCGCGGCGGTGGCCATTGCTACGAGGATTTCGTCTTCAACGCCGACACGCAGGCGATCATCGACGTCAGCCTGCTGAACGCCATCGGCTATGACCAGGACCAGGGCTGCTATTTCGCCCAGTCCGGCGGCACGAACTGGGATCTCTACCGGACGCTCTACTGGAAATTCGGCAAGACCCTGCCGGCCGGCTCCTGCTATTCGGTCGGTCTGGGCGGCCATATCTGCGGCGGCGGCTACGGCCTGCTGTCCCGCGCCTTCGGCCTGACCGTTGATTGGCTGACCGGGGTGCAGGTCGCCACCATCGGCAAAGGCGACAATGTCCAGCTGAAACACGTAACGAACAAATCCGCCGATCCCAATGATCAACTGCTGTACTGGGCGCATACCGGCGGCGGCGGCGGCAATTTCGGCGTCATCACCCGCTATGAATTCGCGACCCTGCCGACGGCGCCGCAGAACGCCGAACTGATCGTGCTGGCCTGGAATTGGACCGACATCATCGCCGGCGGCGGCGCCTCCTATCTCGGCGGCATTCTGAGCTTATTCGAGGATTTCACGCTGAACGGCGGCAACAGCATTTTCGCGCTGCTGAAACTCAATCACGCCAGCGCCGGCCAGGTGAAGATCATCGTCCAGGCCAATTACGACGGCCCGATCGGGTCGACCACGGTCATGCCCCAGGTGAACGGGATGCTGGCCAAACACGGCGTATCCAACGTCGTGACCCCGCGCGGCGCCATCGTCGGCCATCCGGTCTCGGCGGCCAGTTCGGCGGCCTATGTCAATTACCGCTGGTGGGAAGCCGTGCAGGATCTGAACGGCTCGGGCGACAATCAGAAAGGCAAGTACAAGTCCGCCTACATGCGCGCCGGCTTTCCGACGGGCCAGATCCAGACGATCTATAAGTACCTGACCCAGACCCGAACCGACGGCTCCGGCAACCCGGTCGACCTTTCCGCCTCGCTGCTCCAAGTCGATAGCTATGCCGGTCAGATCAACAGTGTGGCGCCCACGGCGACGGCGGTATGGCAGCGCAGTTCGATCTTCAAGCTGCAATACCAGACCTATTGGCAGGACCAGACCGAAGGGCCAAGCGCCAATGGCGACAATCACATCGCCTGGATCCGCGATTTCTATGGCGAAATGTACGGCGCCTATGGCGGCATTCCCGATCCCGCCAGGGACCCGACCAACAATGTCGACGGCTGTTACGTGAACTATCCCGATGTCGATCTCAATGCCGCGGGCGTGTCGACGGCGCTTCGGCTCTATTACGGCGGCAACCTGCCGCGCCTGATCCAGGCTAAGCGCACCTGGGATCCGAACAACCGCTTCCACCATAGCCAATCCATTCCGGTGGCTTGACGGGCAGGCGCGGGCGGCGGCAGGACCGCCCGCGCCTGATTTCAGATCAGGAAGGCCAACCGCGCCGGACTGCCGACCGGGATATATTGGTCGGCGAAGACCGGCTTGCCCGTCACCGGATCGAGCTTGAAGACGGTGATCGCATCGCTGCGCTGGTTCATGGCGTAGAGGAAGCTTCCGGTCGGATCGATCGAGAAACTCCGCGGATAGTCGCCTTCGGTCTGGGTATGGCCGAGCAGGGTCAGACCGCCGCCGCCGTCGATGGCGAAGGTGGCGATACTGTCGTGCAGGCGATTGGCGGCATAGAGGAACCGGCCGTCCGCCGACACACCGACCTCCGAGCCGTAGCTGGTGCCGACGAAGCCGGTCGGCAGGGAAGACACGGCCTGGAGCGGCGTGAGCGCGCCCGTGCTGCCGTCATAGCCATAGGCGAACAGGGTCGAGCTTTCCTCGGTCAGGACATAGACCAGGCGGCCATTCGGGTGAAACGCCAGATGACGCGGACCGGAACCGGGCGGCAGGCTGACGAAGGGCGTTGCCGCTGGCGACAGGGTGCCGGTTGTCGCGTTGAAGCGCCAGGAATAGATCCGGTCCTGCCCCATATCGACATGCAGCACGAATTGTCCCGAGGGATCGCTATGGACGAAATGGGCATGAACCGCGTCATGGCCGCTATCGGCGAAGCTGCCCGGCGGCGCGCCGGTCGGGGTCGTCGGTCCGACATTGCCGCTGTCGATCTTGACGTCGGTCGGCGCGCCCAGACTGCCGTCGGATCGGATCGGCAGCACCGCGATCGAGCCGCCGTCGTAATTGGCGACGAACAGGAATTTGCCCGATGGATGCGGGTTCAGATAGACCGGCGTGGCGCCCTGGGAGTTCACCACATTCAGCGGCGTGAGATCGCCATTCTGGCGGTCGATGCGAAAGGCACTGACCGAGCCGCTGGTCGTCCCGTCGAAATTGGCGATCTCGTTGGTGGCATAGAGATATTGCCGGCTGAGATCGAAGGTGATCCAGGACGGGTTCGCAATGCCGGCGAACAGCTTTACCTGGGTCAGAGCGCCGGTGCGGAGGTCGACCTTGAACAGGTAGATGCCGCCGCCATCGGGCGTGTAGCAGCCGGCATAGGCCAGGACGCCACCGCCATCGAGCTGCGGCGCGGCCGTCGCCGCATACAATGGATTTGACATCAGGCTGGCCGCCGTCACCGCCGCCGCGCCGATGATCAGCTTACGGCGCGAGAAGCCTTCGGGCGCCGCCTCGTCATGGTCTTTTCTGGTCATGATTCATCCTCCGCTGTCGACCGATCGGTCTTGATTCTGTGCAGGGAAGATACTGAGGAAGCCGGATTTGACGCTCGCCCTGCCCCTTTACGGGTCATGTGCTTGAAACGTGCAGGCTCACATATGTCCGATATTTCGGACATAACTCCGGTATTTCAGATATGTTAGCGGGCCGCGAGCTTTCGGTCAATCGTCACCCGCAACGGTTGTTACGATCGTGAATGCCTTAGCTGACCGTTAACCAAGCCGCTTTAGGCTGGTCCTCCCACAGCCGGATCGGACCCTCGCCCATGCCGTTCGCCACTGAAAATCTGGAAATCAATTCGCTGTTTCCGACCCCGTTGATCATCCTGCAGCTGGGCAGCGCGGATGGCGCCAACGAGCGGCTTAGGCAGTGCATCCTCGCGCGCTCGGAAAGCCATCCCTCGGTGCTGAAAAGCAATCGCGGCGGCTGGCAGTCGGACACGGATTTCACCGACTGGGCCGGTCCTGACGGCGCGGCGATGCTGGCCGTGGCCAGCGAGATCGCAACCAAGATCAGCGCGACCCAGACCGCCGACGGCTTCGCGCCGGCCGAGTTCCCCTGGAAGATGAACGCCTGGGCCAACGTCAACCGGTCGGGCAATACCAACGACATGCACACCCATGCCGGCGCCTATTGGTCCGGGGTCTATTATGTCGATGACGGCGGGGTCGAGGTCGGCGGCGCGCTGGAGCTGATGGACCCGCGCGGCGTCACGCCGATGATGTATGCCCCGCTGGTGCGCATCGGCATCAAGGGCTGCATCACCGCCGGCGCGTCCGAGACGTTCCAGCCCAAGACCGGCAACATGGTGCTGTTCCCGGCTTGGCTGTTCCATGCGGTGCAGCCTTATCTGGGCGACGGTGTCCGGATCTCGGTGGCGTTCAATCTGGGGATTTGATCCCGGCCAATATCTGCCGGTGAACGCCCCATCGCCTGCTGCCGCGAAGCGGCGGTCCCTCAGCGGACGGCATTCACAACGGGCTTCAGGCTCCGCAGCCACGCGGTAATCGCGCTGATATCGGCATTGGTCATGTTCTTGAAATAGTACCAGGGCATCGGGGGGGCCAGTTGGGTGCCGTCCGGCCGCGTGCCGGTGGTCAGCGCCGTCTTGATTTCCTGATCCGTCCATCCGCCGATGCCGGTCGCCTTGTCCGGGGTGATGTTCGGCGAGACGATGCCTTCCACCTCGCGTCCGCCGGCACCCGACCGGTTGGCATAATCCTGCTGGCCGTTCGAGCCCAGCGGCGTATGACACAGCATGCAATGGCCGATCTGGCCCAGATAGGCGCCATAGGCGACCGGATCTTCGCGCGGAATATCGGGGTTCACGCCGAGCGGGGGACCGTAGCTGGTCGGTGTTGCGATCTTGTACTCCGCCTGCGGAACCTTGTTCTCGACCGGCACGGTGGATTTCAGATAGGCGGCAATCGCCTGGGCATCGCTGTCGGACATCCGGCGATAGAAAGCGACCGGCATCGGCGGCCGTAGGACCGCTCCGTTCGGCGTCCGTCCCTCTCGCAACGCGGTGACGATCTGAGCCACGCTCCAGCGGCCAAGCCCGCTATCGGGTGCCGATGTCAGGTTGGGTGGGTAGGCCTCGAAAGCTGGCGACGACATTGCGGCACCGCCGGTCAGCCCGGGCTCCGTCGGCAGGCCGTCCGGTCCCTTCGGCGAGTGGCAATTGCCGCAACTGCCGATGCCGTTGACGAGATAAGCGCCGCGCTCTTCCGGCGTCTCGATACCCCAGGCTGCCGAGGCTGATAAGAGCGCCATGCCAGCGGCACCGACAGCAACGGCCAGGCGCAAATACGAGCGATGCGGTCCGGCAAAGAATTCGAGCGCCATGGTTTTCTCCAAATCTTGACCCGCGGTCAGGCTGGAGAACGATCATTGCGGCACGATTTCCGCCGGGAACACGAACGTTACAGACGTAATATCGGCCGGATTGTTAGCCCTAGAACCGGATTCGAAGGCTGCTAGTGCGCCGACACATTCACTTCGTTCATGTGCCGGTAGACTAGCTCTTTGTTTTTGCATCAATTTTCCAAGCCTCGGCTGTCGCCTTCGTTTGGATTGATGCACTAGCCTTCGAATCTTGTCGGCCTTGGGAATCCGTTCGGTACCATCCGCCCCGACGAGCCCCGCCCGGTCTTCCAGGCCGTCAGATCCGGCTCGGTGCGTACGCGCGAGCCTGACGGCCAGCTCAGCCCTTCGGCGAGCGTGATGATCCTGGCGTCGGCCAGGCCGCCGTCCTTGTATTTCTGCAAGGTCACGCCGCGGCCGCGCACCATTTCCGGGATGTCGACCAGCGGTATGATCAGCAGTTTGCGGTTATCGCCGACCAGGGCCAGCCCGTCGCCGGTGAACGGCAGGCAGAACCGTGCCGTGACCTTGTCGCCCGGGTTCATCACCTGCTTGCCGGCCCGGGTCTGCGCCTGGGCCTCGTCCTGGTTGACGATGAAGCCACGGCCATCGGTCGAGATCAGCATCATCTTCTCGCCGGGCTTGTAGATCCGCAGCGAGACGATCTCGGCCTCGTTCGGCAGGTCGATCATCAGCTTCAGCGGCTCGCCATGGCCGCGGCCGCCGGGCAGCTTGTCGATGCCGAGCGTGAAGAACCGGCCGTTGGACGCGAAGATCAGCAGCCGGTCGGTCGTCTGGGTTTCGAGCGCGAAGCGCGGTCCGTCGCCTTCCTTGTAGCGCTGGTCTGCCAGCGGCACGTTATGGCCCTTGACCGCGCGGATCCAGCCCTTGTCCGAGCACAGCACCGTGACCGGCTCGCGCTCGACCAGGGCATGGACCGGCACGATGATGGCGGACGGCGCGCCGCTGAGCTCGGTCCGGCGCCGGCCGAGCACGGTATGGCGGCCGAACTCCTGGTCGATCTCGATCACCTCCTGGTCGATCGCGGTCCAGCGCAGGCTTTCGTCGGCCAGCAGCGTTTCGATCCCGGTCGCCTCGAGCGCCAGCGCGTCCAGTTCCTTTTGGATCGCGATCTGTTCCAGCTTGTGCAGGGCGCGCAGCCGGAGGTTCAGGATCGCCTCGGCCTGCAGGTCGGTCAGGTCGAACCGTTCGATCAGGGCCGGCTTCGGCGCATCCGCCTCGCGGATGATCCGGATGACTTCGTCGACGTTCAGATAGACGACCATCTGGCCGCGCAGAATCTCCATGCGGCGGCTGATCTCGTCCAGCCGGTTGCGCGAGCGGCGCTCCAGCACGACCAGGCGATGGGCCAGGAACTCGCCCAACGCGTCCTTCAGGCTCATGACCCGTGGCACGCCCTTGGAATCGAGGACGTTGAGATTGAGCGGGATGCGGACTTCGAGATCGGTCGAGCGGAACAGCGACTCCATCAGCACTTCGGGATCGACGTTCCGGGTCTTGGGCTCGAACACCAGGCGGATCTGCTCGGCGGATTCCTCGCGGATATCGGCCAGCAGCGGCAGCTTCTTCTCTTCCAGCAACTCGGCGATCTTCTCGATCAGCCGGGCCTTCGGCACCATGTAGGGGATCTCGGTGACGACGATCTGATAGGCGCCGAGCGGCAGCGGCTCCTTTTCCCAGCGCGCGCGCAGGCGGAAGCTGCCACGGCCGGTGGCATAGGCCTGGCGGATGTTCTCCGGCGTCTCGACCAGCACGCCGCCGGTCGGGAAATCGGGCCCCTGCACCGCCGTCGCCAGCGCCTCGATCGAGCAATCGGGTTGGGCGATCATCAGCCGCATGGCGTCGCACAGCTCGCCGACATTATGCGGCGGGATGCTGGTCGCCATGCCGACCGCGATGCCGGTCGAGCCGTTCGCCAGCAGATTGGGAAAGCGCGACGGCAGCACGACCGGCTCTTCGCCCTCGCCGTCGTAGGTGTCGCGGAAATCGACCGTGTCGTTCTCGATGCCGTCCATCAGCGCGCGCGCGACCGTGGTCAGGCGGCTTTCGGTGTATCGCATCGCGGCGGCGTTATCGCCGTCGACATTGCCGAAATTGCCCTGGCCGTCGATCAGCGGATAGCGGACTGCGAAATCCTGCGCCAGGCGCACCAGCGCCTCATAGATCGAGGCGTCGCCATGCGGATGGTATTTACCGATGACGTCGCCGACCACGCGGGCGCATTTCTTATAGCCGGAGCCGGGGTCGAGCTTGAGCTGGCGCATCGCCCACAGGATGCGGCGATGCACCGGTTTCAGCCCGTCGCGCACGTCCGGCAGCGAGCGCGCCATGATGGTGGACAGCGCATAGGACAGATAGCGCTCCGACAGCGCGTCGTGCAGTTCGGTATCGCGGATTTCGCCAGCGAGGGAAGTCGAGGCCATGGCTACTCTTAATTGGGTGTTCCACGAGATATGGCCACGAGCCGCCCGATTCGGTCAACATATCGTGTGCGGGCTGGCGGCAATGCCTGGCCGCGCGGCGCCAGAGCCTGGCGTTCGAGGAAATAGGCGGTCAGGGTCAACCCATCCAGCAGGTCCTCGATATCCGAGCCATCACGCCCGAGCCCGCCCAGCAGGCGCGGCAGGATCAGCAGCTTGTCGCGATAGGCGAAGCCTGCCGCCTTGCTGACCGCGCGCCCGGTGCGCGGCGAGACCCAGGCGAGCTCGTCCGTCGTCCCGGTCACGGCACAGACCGTGAGGTCGAGGCCATAGCCGAGTTCGGTCAGCAGATCGAGTTCCCATTGCAGATGGGCGGCGGCATAGCCGTCATCGCGGTCGAGATGACCCAGCAGGCCCATCAGCCCGTCGAATGCCGCCGGATGCGGCTCGCGCTCCGGCAGGGTCAGCTCGGTCACGGACACGGCCGCTTCCAGGCAGCCGAGCCGCAGCGGATCATCCAGCAATCCCGCGACATAGCTGGTGCCGGGGTCGATGGTCAGATGGCCCAGATGCTCTTCGAGCCGCGCGCGCCAGGTCGCGGTGACCAACGTGCCCGGCTCGTAGGCGCCGCGCTGCCGGCTCTTGGCCCCACCCCGCACCAGCCCGCGCTGGCGGCCCTGGGTGCGGGTCAGCAGCGTCACGATCAGGCTGCCCTCGCCCTGTTTTCGGGCGCCCAGCACGATGGCCTGATCGGTCCAGTCCATCGGTCTTAGTGGTCGAATTCCAAGCCGATCGCGGCATAGCGCTCGCGGTCCTCGGCCCAGTCCTCGCGCACCTTGATGAACAGGAACAGATGGACTTTACGCTCCAGCATCTTCTCGAACTCGAGCCGGGCGCGTTCGCCCAGGCGCTTGATCTGCCGGCCGCCCTTGCCCAGCACGATCGCCTTCTGGCTGGCGCGCTGGACATAGACGATCTGCGAGATCTTGACGCTGCCGTCCTTCAGCTCTTCCCAGCTCTCGGTCTCGACCGTGGTCTCGTACGGCAGCTCGTCATGCAGTTGCAGGAACAGCTGCTCGCGGGTCACTTCCGCCGCCAGCAGGCGCTGGGGGATGTCCGTCAGCTGGTCTTCCGGAAACAGCCACGGGCTGATCGGCAGGCGTTCGAGCAGGTATTTTTCGATATCGCCGACACCGTCGCCGCTCAGGCCGGAGATCATGAAGATCCGGTCGAAGATGCCTTCGAGATCGAGCGCGCCGGCGAGCTGCAGCAGCTTCTCATGGCGCGTGGCGTCGATCTTGTTCAGCGCCAGCACGGCGCGGCGGCCGGCTTGCTTCAGGCCGGCGACGATCGACTTCACCTCGTCGGTGAGGCCGTCCTCGGCATCGACCAGCAGCAGCACCACGTCGGCATCGGCCGCCCCGCTCCAGGCAGCGGCGACCATGGCACGGTCGAGCCGGCGCTTCGGGCGGAAGATGCCGGGCGTATCGATATAGATCATCTGCGCCGCGCCCAGCACCTGGATGCCGAGCACGCGGGTGCGCGTCGTTTGCACCTTGGGCGACACGATCGACAGCTTGGCGCCGACCAGCCGGTTGAGCAGCGTCGATTTGCCGGCATTGGGCGCGCCCAGAATGGCGACATAGCCGCATTGGGTCGGGCCCGTCGGCGCGGGCGCAGGCTCGGTCGGCGGGTCGCCCGCGGGTTCGGTCGGGCTGTCGGTCATGAAGTCTCTCCTAAGGCACCGCGGATGCGGGCCAGCAATAATCCTGCGGCGGCCGATTCGGCCAGGCGTTTGGACGCCCCGCTCGCCATCTCCTCGCCCTCGCCCTCGACCGAGGCCGCGACGGTGAAGATCGGCTGGTGCGGCGGCCCGTCGGTCTGGACCAGGCGATAGATCGGCAAGGGCCGACCCCGGCCCTGCGCCCATTCCTGCAGCCCGGTCTTGGCATCCTTGGGCGGTGCGATCGTCGCGTTCATCCGGCCGGTCCAATGCTGCGCCACGAAGCGCCGCGCCGCCTCCAGCCCGCCATCGACATAGAGGGCGGCGATGATCGCCTCGCACACGTCGGCCAGCAGGCTCGGGTTATGGCGGGCGACGCCGTCTTCCAGCGTCGGCAGGCGGACATGCTCGGCCAGCTCGATTTCCTCGGCAATCGCCGCCAAGGTTTCCTTGCGGACCAGCTCGGCATGGCGGCGCGCCAGCGCGCCTTCCGGCTCGCGCGGAAACGCCGCCATCAGCATTTCGGCCACCAGCAGGCCCAGCACCCGGTCGCCCAGGAATTCCAGGCGCTCATAACCCAGCGACCGGCGCGCGCCGCGGCGGTCGCGCCGGCCGGCGGCGACATAGGCCGCACTGCGATGGGTCAGCGCCTCTTCCAGCAGATCCGGATCGTTGAAGCGGTGGATCAGCGTCGCTTCGAGCGTGGCGCGCACGCCAGGGGCGGTGACGCTCATCGCACGACGCTCAGCAGACGGTCGTAGCGGATGCGCGCCGGCCACTCCCAGATCTTCCACCATGATTGATGCGGGACCACCGACAGAAAGCGCAGGTCCGCGCGACCGACGATGTTCTCCAGCGGGATATAGCCGACCTTGGTCAGCATGCGGCTGTCCTGCGAATGCTCGCGGTTGTCGCCCATGGCGAAGACATGGCCATCGGGCACGACATAGAGGCTGGTATCGTCGAGCGGGCCGTCGTCTTTCTCCTGCATGATCTCATGGGCGACGCCGTTCGGCAGCGTCTCGACGAAGCGCCGGAAGGCAAGCTTGGTCTCGCCGTCATCGACCACCAGATCGGCCATCGGCTCGCGCCGGACCGGTTCGCCATTGATGGTGAGCACGCCGCCGATCATCTGCACCTGATCGCCCGGCAAGCCGACGATCCGCTTGATATAGTCCTGCTCGGGGTCGGCCGGTAGCCGGAAGACCGCAACGTCGCCCCGCGTCGGCAGACGGCCGAACAGGCGCCCCTCGATCGGCGGCGCCCAGAACGGCAGCGAATAGCGATTGAAGCCATAGGCGAATTTCGAGACGAAGACATAATCGCCGACCAGCAGGGTCGGCGCCATCGAGCCGGACGGGATCGAGAACGGCTGATAGACGAAGCTGCGGAACACCAGCGCCAGCAGCACGGCCCAAAGGACCGTGCGCAGGATGTCGGCCGGCCTATCCTTGGTTTTTCTGCGTCTGTTCATGCGGCCATCAAGCCGATGGTATCCCGCGGCGTCAAGGACGCCGCCCCGTCAGTGTACCGCGGTGAACATCCGCGAGAAGCGAATAGCCCAGGGCCAGTCCCAGAACTGGTACCAGGGCGCCACGTTCTCATCGTACGAGAAGAAGCGGAATTCGGCGCGGCCGACCAGATTTTCCAGCGGCACGAAGCCCACGCCACCAAGCCGCGGCGACACGCGGCTGTCCGATGAATTGTCGCGATTGTCGCCCATGGCGAACACGCTGTCGGCCGGGACCTCGAACACCTGGGTATTATCGTACTCGCCGGTCCCGAGCGGCTTGAATTTGAGGATCGGATGCTGAACGCCGTTCGGCAGCGTTTCGAGATATTGCGCGGTATTGACGTCGCGGTACTTCTCGTCGTCGAAGAAATCCTCGGTGCGCTTCAGGTCGACCGGCTTGCCGTTCACGTTCAGCACGCCCTCGATCATCTGGATCTTGTCGCCCGGCAACCCGACGATGCGCTTGATGTAGTCGATCGACGGATCGTTCGGGAATTTGAAAACGGCGACATCGCCCCGTGCCGGCACCCGGCCCAGGATCCGGCCCGAAAAGGGCGGATGGATCAGCGGGAACGAGTAGCGGCTGAAGCCATAGGCGTATTTCGAGACGAAGACGTAATCGCCGATCAGCAAGGTCGGGATCATCGAGCCGGACGGAATGTTGAACGGCTCGAACGCGAAGGTCCGCAGCAGAAAAACCGCCAGCAGGACGGTGACGATGGTTCGGACGATCTCGAAGAAGCTGTCGCCGCTCTTCGCCTTGCTATTGGTGGCGGTGGCCATCGGAACTCACGCGGTTGGGGTTTATTCGGGTCGGACGAAGCTGGGTCATCAAGCGCGGGCCGAGGCGCCAAGGTCAAGCGCTAGCGCCGTCCGCGACAATCATGACCAGAGTGCTCAGCGCATCGCGGTGAACATGCGCGAGAAGCGGATGGCCCAGGGCCAGTCCCAGAACTGGTACCAGGGCGCCACATTGGCATCGTAGGAAAAGAAGCGGAATTCGGCGCGACCGACCAGATTCTCCAGCGGCACGAAGCCCACGCCGTTGTCGCGCGGGGGCACCCGGCTGTCGAGCGAATTGTCGCGATTGTCGCCCATGGCGAACACGCTGTCGGCCGGGACCTCGAACACCTGGGTGTTGTCGAGCGGGTTGGTGCCCGGTGTTCCCCGCTTCAGGATCGGGTGTTCCCGGCCGTTCGGCAGCGTCTCGATGAATTGGGCGGTGGCGACGTTGCGGTTATATTCGTCGTCGAAGAAATCCTCGACCCGCTTCATCCCGACCGGCTTGCCGTTGATGTTCAGCACGCCCTCGATCATCTGCAGCTTGTCGCCCGGCAGGCCCACGATCCGCTTGATGTAGTCTTCCGACGTGTCGCGCGGCAGCTTGAACACGGCGACGTCGCCGCGCTCCGGCACGCGGCCGAAGATCCGGCCCGCGAAGGCCGGGTGGAACAGCGGAAAGGAATAGCGGCTGAAGCCGTAGGAATATTTCGACACGAACACATAGTCGCCGATCAGGATCGTCGGGATCATCGAACCCGACGGAATATTGAACGGCTCGAAGGCGAATGTGCGCAGCACCAGAACGACCAGGCCGACGGTGACGATGGTCCGGATGATCTCGAAGACGCTCTCGCCGCTCTTCGCCTTGGTCTTGGTCGCCATGGGAATTCCGATCAGGTGCTGGCGGGGACGGCGACGATCATGACCATCGCTTCGGCCAGCGGCGGTTCGTCGGTCAGGGTCAGGTGGATCTGGGCGATCATGCCGGGCGGGGTCATGGCATCGAGCCGCGCCTTCGCCCCGCCGGTCAGCTCCAGGGTCGGCTGGCCGCTCGGCAGATTGACCACGCCGATGTCGCGCCAATAGACCCCGGCGCGGAAGCCGGTGCCAAGCGCCTTGGAGCAGGCCTCCTTGGCGGCATAGCGCTTGGCATAGGTCGCGGCCTTCTGCGCGCGGCGCTCGGCCTTGGCAATTTCGACCGGCGTGAAGCAGCGCTCGGTGAATTTGCTGCCGTAGCGCTCGAGCGTCTTTTCGATGCGGCGGATGTCGATGAGGTCGGTCCCGAGCCCGAGGATCATCATGAGCGCGCCGCGGTCATGGCGGCGCGCATGCGCCCGATCGCGGGCTCCAGGCCGACGAAGATCGCCTCGCCGATCAGGAAATGGCCGATATTCAACTCCGCGATCTCCGGCAAGGCGGCGACGTCGCCGACCGTCTCGAAATCGAGACCATGGCCGGCATGGATTTCCAGGCCCAGGCCGTGGCCATGGGCCGCCGCCTGGGCCATGCGGGTCACCTCTGCCGCGCGCTCGGGACCGGGTGCCGCGTGGCAATAGGGACCGGTATGCAGTTCCACGACCGGCGCCCCCAGGCGGGCGGCCATGTCGAGCTGGCGCGGGTCGGGCGCGATGAACAGCGAAACGCGGATGCCGGCGTCGCGCAGCTTGGCGATGATCGGCGCCAGCTGATTATGGCCGCCGACCACGTCCAGCCCGCCCTCGGTCGTGCGCTCCTCGCGCCGTTCCGGCACCAGGCAGGCGGCATGCGGCTTCAGACGCAGCGCGATCGCCAGCATGTCCTCGGTGGCGGCCATCTCGAAATTCAGCGGCAGCGTGATCGCGTCCATCAGCCGTTCGATATCGCCATCGACGATATGGCGCCGATCCTCACGCAGATGCGCGGTGATGCCGTCGGCGCCCGCCTCCTGGGCAAGCAGGGCCGCGCGGACCGGGTCCGGATGCAGGCCGCCGCGCGCGTTCCGCACGGTCGCGACATGGTCGATGTTCACGCCGAGCCGCAGATGCTGATGGACGTACGGCATGGGTTCTCGCTCGATGAGGGATCAGGCGGCGAACGGCGTCAGCCGCGCGCGCGTTCCACCGAATTGATCGACGGCATCGCCCGGAGCGCCGCGATCAGGTTGGTCAGATGCTTCACGTCCTTGACCTCGATATCCACCAGGATCTCGAAGAAGTCGTTCGACCGGTTGGTGATCTTGAGGTTGGTGATGTTGCCGGAATTCTTGCCGATCACCGTCGTGAGATTGCCGAGCGCGCCCGGCTCGTTGCCGAGCATGACCGAGATCCGGCCGATATGGCCCGGGCCATCGTCGGCCTTGTCCCAGGCGACGTCGAGCCAGCGTTCCGGCGTGTCGGCGAAGCTTTCCAGCGTATCGCAATCGGTCGTGTGGATCGTGACACCCTTGCCGGTGGTGACGATGCCGACGATGCGGTCGCCGGGCAGCGGATGGCAGCAGCCGGCGTAATGCAGCGCCATGCCTGGGATCAGGCCGCGGATCTGCACCGCATTGTCGGACGCCTTGGCGCGCGGCCGCGGCAGCGGCACGATCTTGGCGGTCTTGGGCTCGACCCGGTTCGGGAAGACCGCGTTCAGCACTTCGCCCTTGGTGACCAGCCCCTCGCCGACCGCGGCATAGAGATCGTCGACCGACGAGACGTTGAAGTGCTTGCAGACCGCTTCGAGCGATTTTTCCGACAGGTCGTGATGCTCGTGGCGGAACGCCTTGCTCAGGATCGCCTTGCCCAGATCGAGATACTGGGCGCGCTGCTGGGCGCGAATGAAGCGGCGGATGCGCGCGCGCGCCTTGCCGGTGACGACGAAGCGTTCCCAGGTCGGCGACGGCGTCTGCGCCTTGGACGTGCTGATGTCGACCTGGTCGCCGTTCGACAGCTGCGAGCGCAGCGGCACGATGCGGCCGTTGATCTTGGCGCCGACGCAGGTGTCGCCGACCTGGCTATGGACCGCATAGGCGAAATCGACCGGCGTGGCGCCGCGCGGCAGCGCGATCAGGTCGCCCTTGGGCGTGAAGCAGAACACCTGGTCCTGGAACATCTCGAGCTTGGTGTTTTCGAGGAATTCCTCCGGCCCCGACGCGTGCTCCAGAATATCGAGCAGCTCGCGCAGCCAGCGATATTGCTTGCCTTCGGTCTTGCCGCCGTCCTGCTTGTAGCTCCAGTGCGCGGCGACGCCCAGCTCGGCGACCTCATGCATCTCGCGCGTGCGGATCTGGACCTCGATGCGCTGGCGCTCGGGCCCGATGATGCCGGTATGCAGCGAGCGGTAGTCGTTCGGCTTCGGCGTCGAGATATAGTCTTTGAAGCGGCCGGGCACGACCGGGTAATGGCTGTGGATGATGCCCAGCGCCTGGTAGCACTCCCCGACGTCGCCGACCGTGATGCGGAACGCCATGATGTCGGACAGCTGTTCGAATCCGACGTTCTTGCGCTGCATCTTGCGCCAGATCGAATAGGGCGTCTTCTCGCGGCCCGTGACCGTCGCGTCCGGCAGGCCGCCTTCGTTCAGCGTGACCGTCAGCTGTTCGATGACCTTGCTGACCAGGCTGCCGCCCTGCTCCTTCAGGAAGGCGAAGCGAGTCTTGATCGAGTCGCGGCCTTCCGGATGCAGCTCGGCGAAGGCCAGGTCTTCCAGTTCGTCCTTCATCCGGTGGATGCCGATGCGCTCGGCCAGCGGCGCATAGATTTCCAGCGTCTCGCGCGCGATCCGGCGGCGCTTGTCCTCGTTCTTGATGTAATGCAGCGTCGTCATATTGTGCAGACGATCGGCCAGCTTTACCACCAGCACCCGGATGTCCTCGGACATCGCCAGCACGAGCTTGCGGAAATTCTCCGCCTGCTTGGTCTGGTCCGACTGCAGTTCCAGGCGCGACAGCTTGGTGACGCCATCGACCAGGCGCGCGATGTCGCGGCCGAACAGCCGCTCGATATCGTCGAGCGTGGCCACCGTATCCTCGACCGTGTCGTGCAGCAGGCCGGTGACGATCGAGGCCGAGTCGAGCTTCATCTGGGCCAGGATGCCCGCGACCTCGACCGGATGGGAGAAATAGGGATCGCCCGACGCGCGCTTCTGCGAGCCATGGGCATGCATCGAGAAGACATAGGCGCGGTTGAGCGCGTCCTCGTCCGCGTTGGGGTCGTAGGCCTTGACCCGTTCGACCAGATCGTACTGGCGGATCATCGGCCGGGACGCCCGATGGACGAACGGCCCGGCGCAGAGCGTCGGGCCGTCATCCTGGATAGGCTCTGGACCGGGCAATGCATCTGGCAGGTCGGCAGCTGTGCCACGCGTCCTGACGCTCGCCCGGAACGCTTAGATTTCGTCGGAGAAATCGGCCTCGCCGAGTTTCTCGCCGGCGAGTTCGTCGCTGTCGCCTTCCAGCGCCGCATCGCCGTCTTCGGCATCGACGAACTGCATGTCGTCCTTCATCTCGTCTTCGAGCGCCACGGCCCCGGCGCCGTCGGGCCAGGTCTGCTCGCCGATCGACAGATCGTGATCTTCTTCCGGCTCGTCGATTTCCGGCTGCTTCTGCAGGCCGGTGACGAGCGCGTTCTGCAACGCATCGACCTCGATCGTGTAGTCCGCGATCTCGCGCAGCGCCACGACCGGATTCTTGTCATTGTCGCGGTCGACCGTGATCAGGCCGCCGGACGCGATGTCCCGCGCCCGCTGTGCCGCCACGAGCACCAGCTCGAACCGGTTCGGCACTCTCGTCACGCAATCTTCAACCGTTACACGCGCCATTATGATCAAGCCCGACGAATTAATGGTGAGCCGCAAGATATACGACGGTGAACGCCGGGGTGCAATGCCACGATATTCATAGTTGCCCCGCTTCTCTTGCCGCGCAGCCCTGTTACGGGCTCATGGCAGCCGGCGCGTGGTCTGCCCGGGGCCGATGCCGGCCAGCATCGCATCGATGCCCAGGCCCGACACCGGATGGCGCCAGTCCGGCGCCACATCGGCCAGCGGCCGCAGCACGAAAGCGCGCTCGGCCAGGCGCGGATGCGGCAGCAGCGGCCAATCGGTCGAGACCAGATCATCATACGCCAGCAGATCGAGGTCGAGGACACGGGCCGCGTTCACCCCGGCCCGAACCCGGCCGAAATCCGCCTCGATGCGGTGCAGCAGGCTCAGCACCTCATCGGGCCCGAGCGATGTCGCCACGATGGCGACACCATTGACGTACCAGGGCTGGTCCGACGCGGGTACCGGCGCCGTCTCGTACCAGGCGGAGCGTGCGACGACACGCAGCCCGGCCCGATCGAGCGCACCCAGCGCCGCCTCCAGCGTCTGCCGGGGACCGCCATGGATCGGGCTCGGCAGATTGGCGCCCAAGGCCACGAGAATCATGCGATACCGCCTCCCCTTTTTTCCTCAGGTCATTGGGGGCGGCCGAGGATAAAATTCAAACGTTTTTCGCACAAAACCAGGCTTGCCTCGCTCCGGCTTCTCATTCCATAATCCTCGGCACTATTTATTGCGTTCATCTTCATATTTTTTCGGCGTTTACGCCCCAAGGGATATAAAAAAAATGGTTTTCTACCCACAAGAGCGCTTAGGGCTCTTCATCGACGGATCGAATCTTTATGCCGCCGCGCGGGCGCTCGGGTTCGATATTGACTATAAGAAATTGCTTGATGTATTTCGCAAAAATAGCCAGCTGATCCGTGCGTTCTATTATACGGCGCTGATCGAAGATCAGGAATACTCACCGATCCGACCGCTGGTCGATTGGCTCGATTACAACGGCTATACCATGGTCACCAAGCCGACCAAGGAGTTCACCGACGCGACCGGGCGGCGGAAGCTCAAAGGCAACATGGATATCGAGCTGGCGATCGACGTGATGGAGATGGCCGAACATCTCGATCATATCGTGATCTTCTCCGGCGACGGCGATTTCCGCCGGCTGGTCGATGCGGTCCAGCGCAAGGGCGTGCGGGTCACCGTGGTCTCGACCGTGCGGTCGAACCCGCCGATGGTTGCCGACGAGTTGCGCCGTCAGTGCGACACCTTCATGGAGCTGCAGGACCTGGCGCCCAGCATCATGCGCGCCCATGTCCATCGCGAAGAGTATCATCGCGACGATCATCCAACGAACCAGGACGTCCCGGACGAGCCTGACGAGGAATAGGCGTGATCGCGCTCGACATCGATCCGGCCGGGCCGTCCAGGGACTGCCCGCGCTGTCCGCGGCTGGTCGCGTTTCGCGAACGGCACCGCGCCGCCCATCCCGACTGGCATAACGCGCCGGTGCCGTCGTTCGGCGCCGGCGACGCGCGCCTGCTGATCGTCGGATTGGCGCCCGGGCTGAAGGGGGCCAATTGCACAGGCCGTCCCTTCACCGGCGATTACGCCGGCGATCTGCTCTACGCCACCCTGCTGAAATTCGGCCTGGCCGAGGGGACCTACCTGGAACGGGCCGACGACGGGCTGCGGCTCAAGGGCGTGCGCATCACCAACGCAGTGCGCTGCGTGCCGCCGGAGAACAAGCCGGAACCGTCGGAGATCAAGAGCTGCCGCCCGTTCCTGATCGAAGAAATGGCCTCGCTGGGAAAACTGAAGGCGATCCTGGCGCTGGGCACCCTCGCCCATACCCAGGTGCTGGCGACGCTCGGCTTGCGCCAGGCGGCCTACAAATTCGGCCATCAGGCACAGCATGTTCTTCCGGACGGGATCGTGCTGGCCGACAGCTACCATTGCTCGCGCTACAACACGAATACCGGCCGGCTGACGACCGAAATGTTCGAGGCGGTGTTCCGCGGATTGCTGCCGGTGCTGGCCTAAACCGCCAGATACCGCTGCACCGCCTGATCGTCCAACTCGCCGCGGTTGCCGGAGATCACGACTTCGCCGCGTTCCATCACCGAGAAACGGTCGGCCAGTTCGCGGGCGAAATCGAGATATTGTTCGACCAGCAGGATCGCCATGTCGCCGCGCTGGGCCAGCAGCGTGATGACGCGGCCGATGTCCTTGATGATCGAGGGCTGAATGCCCTCGGTCGGCTCGTCCAGCACCAGGCAGGTCGGCCGGGTCACCAGCGCGCGGGCGATCGAGAGCTGCTGCTGCTGGCCACCCGACAGATCGCCGCCGCGCCGGTGCAGCATCTTATCCAGCACCGGAAACAGCTCGAAGATCTCGTCCGGAATGGTCTTGGCGCCCTTGGCGGCGGCCAGGCCGGTCTTGAGGTTCTCCAGCACGGTCAGGCGCGGGAAGATCTCGCGGCCCTGCGGCACCAGCGCCAGGCCGGCGGCGGCGCGCTTGTGCGCCGGCATCCTGTCGATCGGCTTGCCCTCCCACAGGATATGGCCGGCCTTGATCGGCTGCAGCCCGAAGATGCCGCGGATCAGGCTGGTCTTGCCGACGCCGTTGCGGCCCAGCACGCAGGTCACCTCGCCCTTCTTCGCGGTCAGGCTGACTTTGCGCAGGATCTGGCTGGCGCCATAGGAGAGATCGATCGAATCGACGGTCAGCATGGTGTCATCGCCCCAGATAGACTTCGATGACGCGCGGATGGTTCTGCACCGCGTCGATCGAGCCTTCGGCCAGCACCGAGCCTTCGTGCAGCACCGTCACCTTGGCGCCCAGGCTGCGCACGAACACCATGTCATGCTCGACCACGACGATGGTGCGGTCGCGCGCCAGGCGCGTGATCAGATCGGCGGTGGCCGCGGTCTCGGCATCGGTCATGCCGGCGACCGGCTCGTCGAGCAGGATCAGGCGCGGGTCATGGACCAGCAGCATGCCGATCTCGAGCCATTGCTTCTGGCCATGGCTGAGCAGCCCGGCGAACTCGGTCCGTCGCCGGGTCAATCCCACCTGCCCCAGCACCCGATCCAGCTTGGCCTCCTGCTCCTCGTTTAGGCGACGGAACAACGTGTGGCGGATGCGCCGATCGTCCTTCAGGGCCAGCTCGAGGTTTTCCTCGACGGTCAGGTTCTCGAACACGGTCGGCTTCTGGAATTTGCGGCCGATGCCCAGATTGGCGATGGTCGGCTCGTCGAGCCGCGTCAGGTCGTGGCGGCCTTCGAACATCGCCGTGCCGCTGTCGGGCCGGGTCTTGCCGGTGATGACGTCCATCATGGTGGTCTTGCCGGCGCCGTTCGGGCCGATGATGGTGCGCAACTCGCCGGGCTCGATCACCAGCGAGAGCGCGTTCAGCGCCTTGAACCCGTCAAACGAGACGGTGATGCCGTCGAGATAGAGCTGGGCGGTCGATAAGGGGTCAGTCATGGACCGTCTCCGCGATCGGCGCCGAGGGCGGCCGGCGCCAATGCCGCGCCTGGGCGACCAGCCCCAGGATGCCGTTCGGCATCGCCAGGGTCACGACGATGAATAGAGCGCCGAGCGCGAACAGCCAAAGCTCCGGCGCCGCCCCGGTCAGCCAGGTCTTGACGAAATTCACCACCAGCGCGCCCAGGATGGCGCCGACCAGCGTGCCGCGCCCGCCGACCGCGACCCAGATCGCGACCTCGATCGAGTTGCCCGGCTGGAATTCGCTGGGATTGATGATGCCGACCTGCGGCACGTAGAGCGCGCCGGCCAACCCGCACAGCAGGGCCGACAGCACGAACACGAACAGCTTGGCGCCCGTGGTCGAATAGCCGATGAAGCGCACCCGGCTTTCGGCATCCCTGAGCGCCAGCAGCAGCCGGCCGAACCGGGTCGTCACCACGAAGCGGCACAGCAGGAACGCTAGGCCCAGCGCTGCGGCGGTGATGATGTACAGGCCGAGTCGGGTCGAGGACGCCTGGATGTCGTAGCCCAGGATTTCCTTGAAATCGGTCAGGCCGTTGTTGCCGCCGAAGCCCATATCGTTGCGAAAGAACGCGAGCAACAGGGCATAAGTCATTGCCTGGGTTATGATCGATAGATAGACGCCGGTGACGCGGCTGCGAAAGGCGAACCAGCCGAACAAGGCCGCGAGCGCGCCCGGCACCGCCAGCGCCATGAAGGCGGCATAGGCGAAATTATTGAAGCCCCACCATTCGAACGGCAGCTCGCGCCAGTTCAGGAACACCATGAAATCCGGCAGGACCGGATCGCCATAGACGCCGCGCGTGCCGATCTGGCGCATCAGATACATGCCCATGGCGTAGCCGCCGAGCGCGAAGAAGGCGCCATGACCCAGGCTGAGAATGCCGGCATAGCCCCAGATCAGATCCAAGGCCATCGCCAGGATGGCGTAGCACAGGTATTTGCCGAACAGCGGCACCAGATAGGCCGGCAGCCGGAAGGCCGAGCCGGGCGCCGGCACGGTCGCCAGGAGTGGGATCAGCACGGCGGCGAACAGGGCGGCCGCGATGAAGATGAGCCAGCCGTTGCGGGTCAAGAGCGGGGTGCGTTGCATCGCCTAGACCTCCACCGACCGGCCCTTGAGCGCAAACAAGCCGCGCGGCCGGAACTGGATGAAGATGATGATCGCGACCAGCACCAGAATCTTGCCGAGCACGGCGCCGGCGAACGGCTCCAGGAATTTGTTGACGATGCCAAGCCCCATGGCGCCGGCCAGCGTACCGACCAGGCTGCCGACGCCGCCGAACACCACGACCATGAAGCTGTCGATGATGTAGATCGTGCCCAGGTTCGGGCTGACATTGCCGATCTGGCTTAAGGCGACGCCGGCCATGCCGGCGATGCCGGAACCGAGCCCGAAGGTCAGCGCGTCGACCCGGTCGGTCGGGATGCCCATGATCGCCGCCATCTTGCGGTTCTGGGTGACGGCGCGCATATGGAGGCCGAGGTTGGTCCGGCGCAGCACCAGCACCAGCGTGCCCAGCACGACGAAGCCGAAGGCGATGATGACCAGCCGGTTCCAGGTGACGGTGAAGCCGCCCAGGATCTGGAAGCCGCCGGTCATCCAGCTCGGATTGGCGACCTCCTTGTTCGGCGCGCCGAAGATGCTGCGCACCAGCTGTTGCAGCATCAGGCTGATGCCCCAGGTCGCCAGCAGGGTTTCCAGCGGCCGGCCGTAGAGGAAGCGGATGATGGTCCGTTCCAGCGCCACGCCGACCGCGCCGGCGACCAGGAAGGCAGCGGGAACGGAAACAACCAGATACAGATCGAACAGGCTGGCCGGCAGGAACGCCCGGAACAGCTCCTGCACCACGAAGGTGGTATAGGCGCCCAGCATGATCATCTCGCCATGGGCCATGTTGATCACGCCCATGACGCCGAAGGTCACCGCCAGGCCGATGGCGGCCAGCAGCAGGACCGAGCCCAGGCTGAGGCCCTGAAACAGATTGATGCCGATCTCGATGTAGAACAGCTGGCGTTCGATCTTGGCGAGCGCCGCCTTGGCGGCTGCGATCACCTTGGGATCGGCTTCCTGGCCGCCGACCAACTCGCCCAGCAACCCGCGCACCTGGCTATCGGTCGAGGCCGCCAGTTCATTGACCGCGGCGAGCCGCAGGTTCGCGTCCGGGCTCTGCAGCAGGCCCGCGGCCCGCGCCAGCTTGAGCGCGGACGCCACGTCCTTGTCCTGTTCCGTCGCGAGCGCCTTGTCGAGCGCCGGCACGCCGGCGAGCGAGGGATGGTGCAGCGCCTCGGCCGCGGCGCTTAGCCGGTCGGCCGGATCGGGGCTATAGAGCGTCAGGTGCGACAGGGCCTCGTCGATATGGCCGCGCAGCCGGTTGTTGACATGGATCCGGTCGGGCTCGGCGGCCGGCGTCACCGGTGCCCCCGTGACGGCATCGGTGAAGCTTCCGGCCGCGCCCTCGACCAGCATCTGCTTGTCGTCGGTCGCGGCGAGCTTGCCGTCGGTCAGCGCCTTCAGGATCGCGACCGCACGGGCATCGCCGCTGACGCCGAGCGCGTCGATCGCGGCGATCTTGTCGTCGAAGCCATCGCCGGCCAGGCCGGCGACGAGCTTGCCGAAATCGGCATCGGGCAGGTTGGCGGCGCGGCCCATGAACGGCACCAGCAGCAACCCCAGCATCACGAGCGCACGGATCAGTCTCACGGTCAGGAACCCCCCGCCAGCATCGTTCATCAGAATGCTCCGGACCGGACGGCATTGCCATCCGGTCCGTCGCTGCGGTTCCTCGCTTTTTTGTCTTACCGGCCGCTTATTGGTAGGCGGCGTAAGTCGGCGTCGTGCAGCTTTCGCAGACCCAGGGGAAGGTCCAGTCGGCGACCTTGCCCTTGTCCTCGGCCAGATACGGGCTCCAGGCGTCGGCCTTGATCGGCTCCTTGGTCTGCCAGACGATATCGAACTGACCGTTCGCCTGGATTTCGCCGATCATGACCGGCTTCGAGAGATGATGGTTCGTGTTCATCACGGCGGTGAAGCCGCTCGGCGTCTTGACCTTCTGGCCGTACATCGCCTGGCGGACCGCATCGACGTCGGTCGTGCCGGCCTGCAGCACGGCCTGGGTCCACATCTTGAAGCCGATGTAGGTCGCTTCCATCGGGTCGTTGGTCGTGCGCTTCTCGTTCTTGGTGAAGGTGTGCCACTCCTTGATGAACGCGTCGTTGGTCGAGTTCTTGACCGATTCGAAGTAGTTCCAGGCGGCCAGATGGCCGACCAGGTTCTTGGTGTCGATGCCGGCCAGCTCTTCCTCGCCGACCGAGAAGGCCATGACCGGAATGTCGGTCGCCTTGATGCCCTCGTTGGCCAGTTCCTTATAGAACGGCACGTTGGCGTCGCCGTTGACGGTCGAGATCACCGCGGTCTTCTTGCCGGCCGACGCGAACTTCTTGATGTCGGCGACTTCGGTCTGCCAATCGCTGAAGCCGAACGGCGTGTAATTGACCTTGATGTCCTCGGCCGGCACGCCCTTCGACTTCAGGAACGCCTCGAGGATCTTGTTGGTCGTGCGCGGATAGACGTAGTCGGTGCCTTCAAGCACCCAGCGCTTCACTTCGCCGCCTTCCTTGCTCATCAGATATTCGACCGCCGGGATCGCCTGCTGGTTCGGCGCGGCGCCGGTGTAGAACACGTTGTTCTGGCTTTCCTCCCCCTCGTACTGGACCGGATAGAACAGCAGCCCGTTCAGTTCCTTGAACACCGGCAGCACCGACTTGCGGCTGACCGAGGTCCAGCAGCCGAACACGACGGCGACATGATCCTTGGAGATCAGCTCGCGCGCCTTTTCGGCGAACAGCGGCCAGTTCGAGGCCGGATCGACCACGACGGCCTCGACCTTCTTGCCGAGCAACCCGCCCTTCTTATTGAGATCGTCGACCATCATCAGGACCGTGTCCTTGAGCGTGGTCTCGCTGATCGCCATCGTGCCCGACAGCGAATGCAGCACGCCGATCTTGATGGTGTCGTCGGCCGCGCGCGCCTGGCCGAAACTCAGCGCGGTCATCAGGGCCGTCGCACCCGCGAGTGCCGCCCGCCTGGTCATGAAATTCATCCCGTCCCCCTGGATCGCCTGGTGAAGCCCCTGTCGAACGGGATGGGACTTGCGCGCCCTCGCCGTTCCGACCGGATAGGAGGTTATGGTCGAGTGCGAGGGCTCCGGTATGGGGCGTTTGACGTATATTGCGCCGCGGCAGACCCGCGCGGTGTCATAGTGGAGAAGATGGATCGATGGCCTCGCTGTTCGCGCCCGATGTTCTGACCTGGGCGATTGCCGCGCTGGCCACCGCCGGGGTCATCCTGCGGCCCTGGCGCCTGCCCGAGGCGATCTGGGCCATCGCCGGCGCGGTCGCCCTGGTGCTGCTGACCCTGCTGCCCTGGCGCGACGCGCTGGGCGCGGTCGTCAAGGGCACCGACGTCTATCTGTTCCTGATCGGCATGATGCTGCTGGCGGAGTTGGCGCGGGAGGCCGGGTTGTTCGACTGGCTGGCGGCCCAGGCGACGCGTGCGGCGCGCGGCGATGCGCGGCGCCTGTTCGCGCTGGTCTATCTGGTCGGCATCTTCGTCACGGTGTTTCTGTCGAACGACGCCACGGCCGTGGTGCTGACCCCGGCGGTCTATGCCGCCGCCCGGGCGGCCCGGGCCGAGCCGCTGCCCTATCTGTTCGTGTGCGCCTTCATCGCCAATGCCGCCAGCTTCGTGCTGCCGATCTCGAACCCGGCCAACCTGGTGATCTTCGGCGCGCACATGCCGTCGCTGGCGCGCTGGCTCGTCCAGTTCTCCCTCCCGTCGGTCCTGGCGATCGCGGCGACCTATGGCGTCCTGCGGATCACCCAGCGGCGCTCGTTGCGGGCACCCATCGCGCGCGACATCGCCGTGCCGACCCTGTCGGCCGACGGCAGGCTCGCCGCCGCCGGCATCGCGGCCACGGCCATCGTGCTGCTGCTGGCCTCGGGCTTCGCGCTGCCGTTGGGATTGCCGACCTTCCTGGCCGGCACGGCGACCGCAGCCATCGTGCTGGGGCGCAAGCGCCGGAGCCCCCGCCGCCTGCTCCAGGGCGTGTCCTGGAGCGTGCTGCCGCTGGTCGCCGGCCTGTTCGTGCTGGTCGAGGGCCTGGCCCATACCGGCGTGATCGCCCGCTTGGCGACTTTGCTGCAGACGGCGGCGGACCGCTCCGTCACCGACGCCTCCTGGCTGGCCGGCATCCTGTCGGCGCTCGCGTGCAACCTGATGAACAACCTGCCGGTCGGCCTGATCGCCGGCTCGCTCGACGCCGGCCATCTGTCCGGCCCGGTCAGCGGCGCGCTGCTGATCGGCATCGATCTCGGCCCCAACCTGTCGGTGACCGGCTCGCTCGCGACCATCCTGTGGCTGGTCGCGATCCGGCGGGAGGGCCAGGACGTCGGCACCTGGCGGTTTCTGCGCCTCGGCCTCGTTGTCATGCCGCCGGCGCTGGTCCTGGCGCTGGGCGGGTTGCTGGCGACGGCGGGGCTTTGATCGGGGCGGGCCGCCAGATCACTACCAATGCCAGTCGATCCTGAACCGTCATTCGACCGGTGGCTCCGAACCGGCATGGTCTTGGACCGCCGTTGATGGCAAAAATCAGGGAATATGCGCGTTACAGAGCGAAAGAGCGCATCAGAAGCGGGAACCGTGCCGCCGCCGACGGGCATCGATCGCCTCAGCTAAGGCGAGCCGCCCTACCGCTGCCCCAGCGCCCGCACCGCCAGCGCCGTCGCCGATGCGCGATTCTCCACGCCCAATTTCGAGAAGATCTGTTCCAGGTGCTTGTTCACGGTCCGGGGGCTGATGCCCAGGATCTCGCTGATGTCGCGGTTGGGCTTGCCGCGGGCGAGCCAGACCAGCACCTCGGCCTCGCGCGCGGTCAGCGCCAGATGCTGCTTCAGGTAGCCTTCGTCGCCGCCCTCCTCCGCCTCGGTCAGGCGCAGCAGCACCTCGTCCGGGCCGGTGCGGCTGAGATAGGTCAGCTCGAGCCGACGCCGGCCGCCGGGCAGCGCCAGCCGGCCGCCCTGGGCATTGCCCAGGCGCAGGGCCAATTCGGGCGCCAGCGCGAACCGCTCGGCATCGAAGCCGTCGAACGCGGCGGCCAGCAGCGAGGCCGCCTGCGGCGTCGCCCACAGCAGCCGGCCCTGCCGGTCCATCGCCAGCAGGAACCGCCCGGTCGCATCCAAGGCCACGCGCGCGCTCAAGGTCAGGCGCGAATTGGCCAGATGCACGCGCATGCGCGCCATCAGCTCCTCGGCCACGATCGGCTTGGTCACGTAGTCGACCCCGCCGGCATCGAGCCCCTTCACGACATGCTCGGTCTCGCTCAAGCCGGTCATGAAGATAACCGGGACATGGGCCAAGTGGCCCAGCCGCTTCAGCCGGCGGCAGCATTCGAACCCGTCCATGCCCGGCATGATCGCGTCCATCAGCACCAGGTCGGGCGTGATCTGGTCCAAAAGCTCGAGCGCGCCGGCGCCGTCGACCGCGACCAGCACGGTCAGGCCCGATTGATCCAGCGCGTCGGTCAGGAAGCTCAGCGTCTCCGGCGAATCGTCCACGATCAGGACGATGTCCCGCCGGATGCCCTGCTCACTCATCGGCGCGCAGCTCCTCGAGAATACTCATATATTGCTTGAGATCGAAGCGCCTGACGATCTCGCCCAACCGATCGGCGAACGGCACCAGCGCCGGCGCTTCGGCCGCGATCTCGCCCAGCTTCGCCTCGATCCCCCTGATATACCCGATCCGCCCCAATTGATGCAGTTCATCCAGATCGCGCCGGGCCGGAAGGACCTCGGGTGCCGCCGGCTGCTGCGGCGTCACCGCCTCCTCCTGGCCCTGCTCGATCCAGTCCAGCCCGAGCAGCGCCTGGATCCGATCGATCAGCCGCTGCACGTCGATCGGCTTGATCAGGTAATCGTCATGGGCCGGCTCGGCCTCGCGCCGGGTGCGGAATTCATCGACATTGGCCGAGATCATGACGATGCGCGCGGCGCCATGGCCGGCCTCGCGCAACCGCCGGGCCACGCTCCAGCCGTCGAGCCCGGGCATCGAGATGTCGAGCAGCACCAGGTCCGGCTGGCATTCCTCGGCGAGCGACAGGCAGGTCAGGCCATCGGACGCGCTGAACATCAGGAAGCCCAGCGGCGTCAGCAACTCCTGCACCAGTTCCAGATGGGCCGCGTCATCGTCGGCGATCAGCACCTTGAGGCGCGGGCCGCGATAGCCGGTGATGCGCGCCTGCGGCGCCGGCGGCGCGTCGGGCGCGGTCGCCTCCGACAGGAACAGCTTGATGCGGAAGGTGCTGCCCTGGCCGGGCACGCTTTCGACCGAAATGGCGCCGCCCATCATCTCGGTCAGCAGCTTGGTGATGGTCAGGCCCAGGCCGGTGCCCGGCACGGCACGCGCATTCGGCATCTGGCCGCGCTCGAACGGTTCGAAGATGCGCTCGATATCGCCTTCGGGAATGCCGATGCCGCTGTCTTCGATCTCGAACTCGGCGACCTGGCTGCGATAGCCGATGCGCAGCGCCGCATGGCCGCGCTCGGTATATTTCACCGCGTTCGACAAGAGGTTGATCAGGATCTGCCTGAGACGCTTCTCGTCGGTATAGACATAGGCCGGCAGGCAGTCCGGCTGCTCGTAATAGAACGCGATGCCCTGGGCCTGGGCCTGCAGGCGGAACATGTCGACGATCTGGTCCAGGAATTCATGGATGCGGACCTTGTCGCGATACAGCATGAAGCGGCCGGCCTCGATCTTCGAGATGTCGAGCAGCCCGTCGATCAGGTTGCCCAGATGCTCCGCGCTGCGCCGGATCACGCGGATCGCGTTCTGGCGCAAGGGCGCGGCCGCGCCGTCCCGCTCCATCAGCTGGGCATAGCCGAAGATCGCGTTCAGCGGCGCGCGGATCTCGTGGCTGATGCCGATGACATAGCGGCTCTTGGCGAAATTGGCGGCCTCGGCCACCTCCTTCGCCTTCTGCAGCTCGAGATCGGTCCGCTCATGCGCCTCGATCTCGAGCATCAGCATATGGGTCTGGCGGTCGGACTCCTCCTCGGCCGTGCGCCGGCTTTCGTGCGCCAGAACCAGCAGCCAGGCGGCGACACCGGACACGATCAGCAGGCTGAAGAACACCAGCCACAGCGTCTCGGCGATCACCGCCCGGTCCGACGGTGGCCCGACCGCGTCCAGATAATAGATGAAGGTCAGCACGCCGCCGATGACGATGGAGAACACGACCAAGACGCCGACGAAATGACCGACGCGCGAGTTCAGGCCCTGCGCCAGCCGCGTCGGCAGCAGCCGGCGCAGCAGGGCCGTGATCTGCTCGACGAAGCGCGCCTCTTCCTTGCAGCTGTCGTGGCAGCGCGCGTCGAGCGTGCAGCACAGCGAGCAGATGGCGCCGCCATAGGCCGGGCAATAGGCCATGTCCTCGCGCTCGAACAGATTCTCGCAGATCGAGCAGCGCACCTCCGCGCCCGGCTCCAGCCCGACCTGGGGCGCGCGCGCGATATAATATTTGCCCTGGGTGCCCCAGGCGATCAGCGGCGCCGCGACGAAGGCGACGGTCAGGCTGATGAAGGGCGCGAAGGCCTGGGCCGTCGCGCCGAAGCTGCCGAAGAACGCCACGGTCGAGGCCACGACCGCCAGCAGCATGGCGCCGACGCCGACCGGGTTGATGTCGTAGAGATGCGCGCGCTTGAACTCGATGCCGGGCGGGCTCAGGCCCAGCGGCTTGTTGATGACCAGGTCGGCCACGATCGCGCCGAGCCAGGCCACGGCGAAGTTGGAATAGAGCCCCAGGATGCGCTCGATCACGCCGAAGATGCCGAGATTCATCAGCATCAGCGACAGGATGATGTTGAACAACACCCAGACGACGCGGCCCGGATGGCTGTGGGTCAGGCGCGAGAAGAAGTTCGACCAGGCGATCGAGCCGGCATAGGCGTTGGTGACGTTGATCTTCATCTGGCAGGTGACGACGAAGATGCCGGTCAGGACCAGCGCCACCTTCGGCGAGAAATTCAGGTACTGCAGCGCGACCGAATAGAGCTGGGCCGGCTCGGTCGCGTGGATGTAGGGCACGCCATGCTGCAGCACCAGCACGGCCAGGAACGAGCCGGCGAACAGCTTGGCCGCCCCCATGAAGATCCAGCCGGGCCCCGCCACGACCAGCGCCGCCCACCAGCCGACCTTATTGCCGGCGGTGCGGCTGGGCAGGAAGCGCAGGTAATCGACCTGCTCGCCGATCTGCGGGATCAGCGACAGCAGGATCGAGGCGGCGATGCCGAACAGCAAGAGATTGAATTCGCCGCTGCCGTTGCCGAGCAGCCCGCGATAGTCGGTCCAATTGCCGACCTCGTCCGGATGGCCGACCGCGATCACCACCAGCGGCACGATCTGGAAGAACAGCCAGATCGGCTGGGTCCAGACCTGCAGCCGGCTGATCATGCGGATGCCATAGGCGACGATCGGGATGACCGCGACCGAGGCCAGCACGTAACCGACCGGCTGCGGAATCCCGAAACAGGTCTCCAGCGCGGTCGACATGATCACGGCCTCGACCGCGAACAGGATGAAGGTGAAGGAGGCATAGACCAGCGAGGTGATGGTCGAGCCGATATAGCCGAAGCCGGCGCCGCGGGTCAGCAGATCGACATCGACGCCATGGCGGATGGCGTAATAGCAGATCGGCAATCCGGTCGCGAAGATCAGCAGGCCCACCGCCAGGATCGCCGCCGCCGTATTGGTGAAGCCGTAATTGAGCGTCAGACTGCCGCCGATCGCCTCGCAGGCCAGGAACGAGATGGCGCCCACGGCGGTATTGGCGACCCGGAACGTCGACCAGCGCCGCGCCTTCTTCGCGGTGAAGCGCAGCGCGTAATCCTCGAGCGTTTGGTTGGCGACCCACTGGTTATATTGCCGCCGCTCGCGAACGATCCGCTGCCGTCCGCTCATGCCCGCTATCCCCCGCCCCGACTGTCGCCCCATCCGCAGCATTTCATTTGCCCAAATTAAGGGCAAGGGCCGGTGATCACGCGCGCCTGCTAATATTTTCTTCAGTTCCGGCCGCTAGGCTCGGTCCGTCGAGTCCCCCTTCAGGAAGAGGCCGCCCTTGAGCCAGAAATATGTCGCGATCCGTCCCCGCGCCGACGTCGACAGCCTGTATGAAGCCGAGATGAACATCACGGTGCACGAACAGCCGGCCGATCCGATCCATACCGGGCTGCTCGATGCCCATGGTGTGCCGCTATACCGCATCCAGGAACGGCACCCTCTGGGCTTCCAGCCGAACCGCTGGAAGGCTTAAGCTCGACTTCGACCGCCTCCGGCTGCCGGAGGCCAACGAAGGACGCGCCATGACTTTCGCCGCCGCCGACGCCGCTGCCGCCTGGTTGACCGCGCTCTGGCGCAGCGGACGGCAAGCGACCGCCCTGCCCCCGGACCTGCGCCCGGCGACCATCGCCGACGGCTACGACATCCAGGACCGCCTGGTCGCAAACTTGGACCTGCCGATCGCCGGCTGGAAGCTGGGCGTCGGCAGCCCCAGGCAGCGCGCCGAGACCGGTGCCGGCGGCTCGATCGCCGGCCGCATCTTCGCCCCGAAATGCCACCAGCCGGGCGATACCGTCGCCCTGCCCGACCGGGCGCCGGTTACCGTCGAATTCGAAATCGCCTATGTGCTGGGCCAGGATATTCGGCCCGACGCGCCCGCGATCGACCCGATGACCGCCGTCGCCGAGACGCGCGTGACGTTCGAGCTGGTGCGCTCGCGCTTCGTCGACCGCCGCGCGGTCGGCTGGCCCAGCTTCGCCGCCGACAATGCCGGCTTCGAGGCGCTGGTCGTGGGCGCCACCGTCGATGGCAACAATCTGGCCGCCCTCGCCGCCTCGGCCGTGCTGGTGATCGATGGCGAGGAACGCGCCCGCGCGCTGACCGGCGAGGACGCAACCGATCCCAAGCAGGCCTATGTCGATTTCGTCGCGACCGCCCGCCAGCGCCACATGATCCTGCCCAAGGGCGCGATCATCTCGACCGGCACGGTGACCAAGCCGATCAACATCGAAGGCGCCGCCCGGATCGAGGCGCGCTATCTGGGCCTGTCGGTCGGCTTCAGCACCGCCGTCGCATGACGACGCTCTCGCCCGAGCGGCTGCTGGCCTTCGCGACTGCGGCCTATGCCCGGGTCGGCATGCCGGCCGACGACGCCCGGCTCGCGGCCGACACGCTGGTCCAGGCCGATCTGTGGGGCCATCAATCCCATGGGCTGATGCGCCTGCCCTGGTATGTCGCGCGCCTGCGGGCGGGCACGGCCAAGCCGGTCGCGGCGCCCGAGCAGATCGTCGATGTCGGCGCGGTCGGCGTGATCGACGGCCATGACGGCATGGGCCAGGTCGTGACCGCGCACGCGGCGCGCGACGTCATCCGCCGCGCCAAGGCCCATGGCATCGGCGCGGTCGCGGTGCGGAACTCCAATCATTTCGGCACGGCGATGTATTACACGCTGATGGCGCCGCCCGCGGGCTGCATCATGTTCCTGTCGACCAACGCCAGCCCGGCCATGGCGCCCTGGGGCGGCCGGCAGAAGAGCGTCGGCAACAATCCCTGGTCCTGGTCGGCGCCGGCCGGCCGGCACGCGCCGCTGGTGCTCGACATCGCCAATACCGCGGTGGCGCGCGGCAAGATCTATCTGGCACGCCAGCGCAACGAGACGATCCCCGCGGGCTGGGCGGTCGACGCCCGCGGCGTGCCGACGACCGATCCCGAGGCGGCGCTGGCCGGCATCATCCAGCCGATGGCCGGCCACAAGGGCTACGCCATCTCGGTCGTGATGGACATGCTGTCCGGCATCCTGACCGGCAGCGGCTGGGGTCCCGGCGTGTTCGGGCCCTACCAGGCGGAACAGCGCAGCGGCGCCGGCCATCTGCTGATCGCGCTCAATGTCGAGGTGTTCCAGCCGCTGGGCGCGTTCAACGCGCGGATGGAAGAGATGATCGCCGGCCTGAAGGGCGCGCCGCTGGCCGACGGCACCGCCGAGATCTTCTACCCGGGCGAGATCGAGGCCAGGAACGACGTACGGAACCGGCGCGACGGGCTGGCGCTGCCGGCGGATACGCTGGAGGATCTGGTCGAACTGGCGGACGAACTCGGCATCCGGGAGCTGTGGCCGGGCGGGTGATCCAGACGATGCGCCGCTGACCAATCGGCGGCCGAGCCTGTAGCTCATTTGGTAGAGCATTCGACTTTTAATCAACTGGCGTATTTTTGAAGAAGCGAGGAAACCTGCGGGGTTCAGAGCTTTTTCATCGTAGTCCAGGCGAGATTTTCGCCTCTGGACTACACCTGGACAACGGGCCAGAAAAAAGCGACTCGCGACAGCTACCGTCGCACCCTGATGCGAGCAAGGCCGATGGCCTCGCGCAGCATCTGTATCAGCCTCTCCGTCGTTGATCATGATCGCGACCGATGCATACGACAATGATCATGTCGTATGCATCGACATCAGGTCGGCCGTGTCCCGTCCGTCTGTGAGACGGATGTGGATTCTTTTCAGCTCTATCGCCCGATTAAAATACCGATTTTTTGATTATTTTTTATCGGCGTTCGGGGTCGTTTTCTTGATTTTAGCCGATCCGTGCCCCCAGTGCTCAGACAACGGATGATCGGTTTCGTGAATCACCTCACCGGTTACTTTATCTGTAACTTTCTCTATATATCGGTCATTCTCACGGTCGATTAATCTTTGCTTGTCCACATAGTCTCCCTTACTTACCCGTTCGTCGTCACCAGCGAAGAAATCCTGCGTAATCCCTTTTTTGCCTGGTCCTTTTCTGGCTTTCCCTCGGATGTTGTCGTGAGCTTGGACCGTCACCGAATCAGAAAGCTCAAGCGTGACATGCTTTGCGAGGCTCCCGCACTGGGGACAGGGGGCATCTTCGGCTCCAGGGGAAACGGATTCACTCGGAAGCTCGGCCTTGCATTCGCCGCAAACCACTGATCTCGTCATAACAATGCTCCGTTTCCATGTCGCTTTCCGATCTGTCCGCGACAGCCGCTCGGGAGAATGTCATAATTTCGGCTTCGATGGAGTCACCGCCTGCCCGCCGACGCTATGGCAATAGGTCTTTCCACTATTGGCCACCACGTTCGCCTGTATCTCAAATGTAGCGGCAAGTCGATATCCAATATTTTTGGGATATTTCACAGTATCGTAGCCCACATGAGAAAATATTTTCTGTAGAGATTCAGATAAATACTGCATATTTCCGTCCTTCGGCTGAAAGCCAAGGACATCCTCAATAGTCAGTACCATTTTTTCGCAGGCGTCTTTTCGTGCAACCTCATCCATCTGGTCGGGATAGATGAACGAATTGATCAAAATATGATCCAATTCTACCGATACGTGAGAGATAAATCCGAAGCTTGATATTACCGCTGGCCGCCTGCTCTTGAAGTAGACCGAGCTATTCACTTGATCCAGCGAGCGCTCAATTTCGATGACACCCTTATCCAGCATCGTCATTGGCGCGTTGATCAGAAAATCTATCGCATCCTTGCTTTCGCTCGGTGCCGCATGGGCAATGCTCGTGCCTGCAATGCACGAAATAAGGCAACAGGCAAATGATCGCATCTTATTCTGCCCTCCAAGGTTCAGCCGGACAGACGATAACCCAACAGAGATACAGCGGCGAGATCATAGCGTTTTAGTTGTTGCGCGATGCCCTCTCCATCGCTCCCCCTGCATGCATCTGAGTCCGTCGCGCGCTGGCGCGACGGACATCTTTGTAGGAGCCTGTTGGCCGATCCCGCGACTAGAGTGTAGAGACCCGAAAGGGGATCGGAACGGAGCAGCCGTAGGCGCGGGACTTGCCGGATAAAATCCGGTCGGCCAAGTCGCTAAAGCGACCCAGCGCGGGCAGCGCTGGCAAGGCGAGACGAGGCCGACCGCTCTCAAGCGGTCGAGCCGTTGCCCATCTACTCTGTTGCCGCGTCTCGATTTTTGGTTGTGCTATGATCCGGTCCTGACCGGGGGAAAGCACATGGAAGCCCAATCGATCCTATTGCCGATATTCTCACTGGCTGGCGTCGCTATGGGTGGCGTGATCGCAATTCTAAATTCCAGGTCCATAGAAACCTCCAAGGTGAAGGCTTCATATCTGAATTACGCACTGCAAAGGATCATGGACGAATATGTAAAGTTTGATCCGACCATAGATCTGTCGGACTCGGAAATACCCTACCCAAGATTGCTTGAGGCACGTTTTATGGAGTGCAGACAATCAATTGTGAGAGTGTCTCCCTTAATTGATAAGAATGCGCTGGAACCGCTCGACGAAATATATAAGAAATACAGCGCGGGAATTATATCTCAATACAACGCGAAACTTGCGGGACGAGAACCTGAATTAATCGATGCTGCGAGCTACGTGCAGATGCTCGCTGACTATATCCGCATGGGGCACGAGCTTCTTAGGCAGCAGATCGAGGCACTTCGTATTCGGCTAGAAACAGGCAAATAGCCTCCCTGGAATTACGGTGATGCTGTGGACGGCCCCTGATGCGGCATCGATGTGCCAGGATGAGGTCGTTGGAACTTCATCTCAAAGGAGCCGTCCATGGTCGAGATTATCACAATTGGTTTGGATATCGCGAAGAGCGTGTTCCAGGTTCACGGCGTCGATGCGTCGGGTTCGGTTGTGGTCCGTCGGCAGTGCGGCGCGGCGAGCTGCTGAAATATTTCGGGTCGCTGCCGCCGTGCCTTATCGGGATGGAGGCGTGCGGTTCGGCGCATTATTGGGCTCGGCAGATGGGTGCGTTGGGGCACCAGGTTCGCCTGCT